>ENA-ORCY01000003-ORCY01000003.1-marine-metagenome-genome-assembly--contig:-NODE-3-length-405338-cov-8.794883_pt1 | contig 405338 bp, 383 predicted proteins | sample MGYA00248634_ERZ508507 | MGnify/ENA primary metagenome ERZ508507 (study PRJEB26178, sample SAMN06266269) | marine metagenome | isolation source: Columbia River Estuary | place: USA:Columbia River... | reverse complement strand
GTCAGCTAAGACAAGATGTTATCGATGGCGATATTGATCGACGCCATGACCTAGAAGCACTGCAAGTCGCTTTGTCCGCCTTGGTACGCGGCTATCGGATCTTTCGCCTGCCCTATGCCAAGCGAGTTGGTGTGACACCAGAAGTGCTTGATGAGCGAGTAGGCAAGATTTTGCAGACGTGGCTTGAAGCAATGGCGTAAACACCTGAAAACACACATCAGCTGTGAACTCTGATCCTCAAGAAAAAATCCGCTGAATTCACGAGAAAACTTCAGGACATCCACCAACTCGCCATAGCTCACAAGAAGATTCGGTGATAACTCACAAACTTAATGTGTAAACAGGGTTCGGCCATATGACCACTATTAGAAAAGTGAGGACTCTGCTATTAGGTGTGTAAGTCAAAACCGGGGGAGGTTCAATCTGACCCAAACATCACCAATCATCATTTAACTCGCTGGTCCAGAATGGCCATGATGTTCTGGGCAGTCTCATGGCTGGAGTTCTGGTTCTGTCCGGTTACAAAACGCTTCTCGTCGTCTACCACCGTGCTGGTCGCGAAGAAATCCATGAATCTCTCTTGCTTGGAATAGATGCCGCCGGCCTTGCGCAACTCCGTTTCTGGGTGCAAGGGGGTTACCGCTATGCCCAGTTCCTTCACCTGCTTGTCGCTGACACCGGTAACCTTGCGCCCGGCGATTAGCAGTTTGCCATCGCGATCCCGCGCCCGAATAAAGCCCAGAGCACCGTGGCAGACAGAGCCGAACACGGTTTCTTTGTCTGAGTAATAGGCCTCACTGACCTTCTGCCCCAAAACATTGGAATAACCAAGATCGTAGGCCGCACCCCAGCCGCCGGCAATCCACACTACGTCGTAGCCAGTAAAGTACAGATCATCGATTTTAAGAGAATTGTTTGCCTTGGCCTGAGCCACGGGATCCTGCAGGAAGCGCTCGTCTTCGGGTGACCTGATAACCCGCTTCAAGGTCTGGGGGTCTATGGGTATCTCCCCGCCTTTGATACTGGCAATCTCCACTTCCATCCCTGCATCCAGGAACTGGTAGTAGGCGATGGTGAATTCCGAGGCCATCACGCCGGTGGGGTCGCCGGTGGTTTCCCCTGGCGCATTCAGCACACCGTGACTGGTAGTAATCAACAGGGCCCGCTTGCCAGGCAAGCTGTAGTCTCGGGCATCTTCGTAAACGGGATGTACGCCCAGGCTGTGGACGATGGTGGGCAAGGCCAGGACCAACAGCAGCACCAGAGACAGAACTGCACCGGCACCGATTACCATCTTCTTAAACATATGCACCAACTCCTAAACTTGTCTTTCCAGCTTGTTAGTTTTTTCAAACAAAGTGCCATGGGTTTAGCTGTTCGCGGATTCCACCCGAGGCACAATTCAGGCGTTATTTTAAACAGATGGAGACGAAATAGTTTTCATATACGGCAATATTGTTTATATATGAGGCAATATATTCGGGAAAAGAAGTGACCTATCCCCCACATTAGCACCATGACCTTATTGAGTGAGGGGCTCCCAGAAAAAAGTACCATACTGAAGGTGAGTGTTGGGCATGAATTAGGCACTTGGGAGGCCTGAAATCATGAAAAGGAAACGATATTCAGTAGAGCAAATCATGGCGGCTGTTAAGCAGCACGAAGCCGGTGGAGGTTAATGCCAGGCGCTTTTCTGAAACAGCGGGTCGGCTCACGTAGCGACAGAGTCGTTCGAGCTTATCACGCTGATGGACTTCGGCCATCACTCCAGCGTGTAGGGAAAAACCAGCATGGTTGGCCACGCGACTGCTGGTCGTTGAGGCCATTTGCCCGTTCATTCAATGCATTTTGGTAGCAGTCATACTCATACGTCATCGAGGGACGATATTGTGTGGTTGCAATATCCCTTGGTGAATTCTAGAACAGTCATGCGTTCTTCGATCAGAATGCTGGATCAGTGCCTGTTGGTTTAGCCTAACCGCCACTGCTCGTTTAAAAGCTTTCACTGTATCGCCTGCGCGCATCTCCGGACCCACTTCATGACCCAAAATTTCCGACTGTAAACATCGGTTACCAAAGAAAGGTAATAAACCCCTCCTCCACTCAAATGAATTACAATTCTCCCCTCACTACCCTTTAAATAAAAAATAGTCTCTCGTTGTTTGTCTTAAAAAAGTATGGAATCTATCAAACCCAGCAGAGATTGAAGTCACGACCCAAACTATTGGCGTGCCAAAAAATAATAAAAGAGATAGACGGTGAATAGTCTGCGCAACCCTACCCTGATCGTTTTAGCCATTGCCGTCGCTGTTGCATTAGGCTTCGCGGTGTATTTAGTTGACCAAGACACAGGGGCACTCGATAGCGTGAACGGAGCCGTTCACCGAGAGACCGACGGCAATATTGTTCGGCAAACTGACGAGTACTTGGGCAGTGCTAGCTGCGGCGGCTGCCATGAGAAACAATACAGTGATTGGCGCGGGTCGCACCACGAACAGGCTATGCAGCATGCCTCTGCGACAACGGTGAAGGGGAATTTTGCTACCACCTCTTTTGTCAGTGACGCTGTGTCTGTCTCCTTTACCCAGAAAAAAGACGGCTTTTATGCGCGTCTGGCGGGCACAGACAGCGTTGAACATGACTATAAGGTGCTCTATACCTTTGGCACTGAGCCCTTGCAGCAATATCTGGTCGCGTTCCCCGACGGTCGGCTTCAGCAATTGCCGGTGGCGTGGGACACCCAATTACAGCAGTGGTTTGACCCGCAACCGACGCTGAAAGCTCGACCGGGGGAGTGGGTGCATTGGACTGAGGGTGGAAAAAACTGGAACAGTATGTGCGCCGACTGTCACAGTACGGCTGTGGCGAAAAATTTTAGTGCCGTCGAGAATCGCTATGACACGTCTGTTAAAGAGATTAGCGTTGGCTGTGAGTCCTGTCATGGGCCCGGTCGTGATCATCAACAAGCGGTGCTCAATGGTGCTGTAGCCGAGTTGGGCGATTTAAAAATTGATGCCATGAGTGCAGCCAATCCACAGCTCTTGGTCGACAATTGCGGTCGCTGCCATGCGCGGCGTCAGGCAATTACCGAAAAATTTGAACATGGTAGCAATACCTTGCTCGACCATTATTTGCCGAGCCTATTAAACCCTCCCCTCTACCACAGCGATGGCCAGATTCTGGATGAGGTATTTGTCTATGGTTCTTTTTTGCAAAGCAAAATGTATGCGGCGGGCGTGAGTTGCGTCAATTGTCATGAGCCTCATAGCGCGCGCTTAAAGGCAGAGGGCAATCAGCTTTGTACCGGCTGCCACAGCGCGGCCGAGTTCGACAGTCCCCAACACCATCATCACAGCGAGACGGCGGCTCTCGCTGCAGGTAATCAGTGCATTGATTGCCATATGCCGGGTCGTCTGTATATGGGCAACGATTTTCGTCGCGATCACAGCTTCCGTGTTCCGCGCCCTGACCTTAGCGTGACTCACGCGACGCCAAATGCCTGCACGGGCTGCCACACAGATGAAACTGATACATGGGCGGCGGATAATGTGGTGTCGTGGTTTGGCCCCGTTCGCGCGAGCCATTTTTCCGATGTTCTAACGGCGGCGCAAAGCCATCCCCGCGAGTCTTTGGGGCTGCTCGTTACGCTGCTCAAGGACCTGTCGCAGCCGGCGATTGCGAGGGCCACGGCAGCGTCTCAATTGGCACCAGCGATCGCCATTGATGGTGTTGAAGAGGCTGTGACAAGCGCCCTACAAGATTTACACCCACTGGTGCGGGCGTCCGCTGCTTCAGCGCTAGCGCAAGCGTCACTGCCCCAGCGTCTAGCTCCGTTGGCACCATTATTGGATGATCCTGTGCGGGCGGTGCGCATTGCCGCGGCACAGGCTTTGATTAATGCACCCCCAATGCGCATACCAAACCAATTCCGCGAGAGTTTCCGCCTGGCCAATATTGAATACCAGTCATCATTGATGGCCAATATTGACTTCCCCACGGGGCGTTTGCAGATGGCTATCGACGCTCACCGCGGAGGTGATGAACAAGCGGCGGAAGGACACTATCTGGCAGCCGTGGCAATTGATAATCACCTGAATGCCGCACGCATGAACTTGGCACAGCTCTACTACAATCAGGGTCGACTGGCGGATGCTGAGGCGCTGTATCGGACGACTATTACTCAGGAACCCAATGCCAGTGAGGCGTTTTACGCGCTGGGACTGCTTCTCGCAGAGCAGCGACACTTTGGCGAAGCTGCCCAGATGTTGCGAAGTGCTGCCACCCTCGGCAACAATCCGCGAGCGTGGTACAACCTTGCGGTGCTCTATCAACAAACGGGCAATCCCGAAATGGCTGAAAAAAGCTACTTGCAGGCACTGCAGTTAGTGCCGGGGAACAGTGATTTCACGGTCGGATTAGTCAGTCTCTATAGCCAACAAGGTCTGACAAAAAAGGCCCTGGCAACGGTTGCGCAGGGCCTTGTGTTTGCACCGCACGACAGCCGATTACTGGAGGCGCGAGAAGCCCTGCAACGCGCCGACGCAAACTGAGTTATTGCAGCGCGGCTGAGGCTCTCTCCACCAGGTTTCCTGCGTAATTCATCACATGAAAAACGATGGTCTGCTCATGGCTGCCGGTCACCAGATGGGCGCCTGGGCCGGTGGCATAAATGGCCACATCTTCACCCCCGTGGGTTTCTGCGACGCCCGGCACCAAGACTTCTTGATGAAAGCCCTGCGTTTCGGTATCGATATTTGTCAGATCCTGACGGCCAGGTGTTGGCTTGCTGTAATAGGTGCGATCTGCATCGGTCTCGTCACCCAAATCGCGAAAACCAGAGCCATTGGCGTAACCGAGCGTGGTGTAGGGAAGTCCGTCTGCGGCAAGTTCAGGAGCCTCTGACCCGACGCTAATCACTTTACCCAAAATCGGATTACCGCGCTTTGGATAACCGGCCATGGTGAACGCGTGGCTGTGGTCTGCGGTAACAATAATCAGCGTCTCCGAGGGATTGGTCGCCTCCAGCACCGCTTGAACGGCCCGCGAAAACTCGCTGGTTTCGGTCAATGCAGTCGCGGCGCTGCCAGCGTGATGGCCATGATCAATGCGCCCACTTTCGACCATAAGAAAAAAGCCCGCGTCATTTTTATCAAGAATATCAATCGCCTTGAGCGTCATTTCAGTCAGCGAAGGCTCGCCCGCGATATCCTTGGAACGGTCTGCCTCGTAGCGCATGTGGGATTCACTAAACAAACCGAACAACTGGGTTGTCGTGTCGCCGTTCACTGCATCAAAGGCCGCTTGATTGTCCACATAGACGCCTGTTGGGTAGATCGCCTTCCATTCTTGCACAAGATTGCGGCCGTCAGTGCGATCACCCTCAATCGGGCTGTCGGCATCGCGGCTGTTGGCCTCTGGTTGATTGGGCAGGAACTCGCGACGACCACCGCCTAGCACAACCTCTAGACCGTTACTGTTGAGACCCCCATAGCGCGCATCAAGATTGGCTTTAAAATTCACTAACTGAGAGGCGATATCCTCACACCCTGACGCGACAGCCGCCGCCGGCAATTTTGAATTATTTTCCCAGTCGCGGTCTGCCGACTTAGCGTAGGTTGCTGCAGGGGTCGCATGGGTAATACGGGCTGTGGACACGATACCGGTGGCAAGACCGGCAATTTCGGCTAGCTCAAGTGCGGTAAATACCTGACTGCCGGCCACCGATGAACAGTCACCGCGAACCACGTTTTCATCCACACCAATAGTTCCAGCATCTGTTTTAACACCGCTAATTAGCGCGGTCATGGTGCCCGCAGAGTCTGGCGTCTGAGCATCGACATTATAGGTTTTGGACAAACCCACAAACGGAAAACGCCCAAAGCTGAGACTATTTTCTTCCCCCAATAGGCCTTTCTTTTGGCCGTCGAAAATACGTGCGGCGGTCACCGTTGACACGCCCATGCCATCGCCCACAAACAGAATGATATTTTTAGCAGAACCGCGCTGTGTTGCGACGCGCTGCACCTGTTCGTTGGTCTGCTGTACAGCAGCGGCTGTCTCGACAAACCATTGATTATCTGTAGTTTTAGCCAGCGCAGCCTGCGCCGCATTGGGCGCGGTGGTCGCAGATTGAGTGGCAAGCTGATCACAGCCGGTGACCGCGACGGACAAAGAGAGCAGGCAAACTGAAGCGACGTTATTCATACATAATCCTGAGTATTTTTATTGTTATCTCAATGGGGAGTTACTGGCGCAGCAGATAGTAAGGCACGGCCGTGCCACAAACAAGAAAGGTGTTGGTTAATCGAAATGAAGTAATTCATCAATGCTCAGATTGTGAGCTTTGGCGATTTTGAATAACTGCCAAAGAGAGACGATCGCTCTCGGATCCTGCTCCATGCGCTGATATTGACGCACCGAGAGTTCATAATCAGCCATATCCTCTTGCACGAGATGACGCTCATTTCGCAGCGCCACAATGCGCTTCTGCAAATTCTCTTGGAACTGCAAAAACTCGGCGTAATAAATTGAGTCGGCATTTGGGCGCTGCATAACGAATTGGCTAATTTCCTCTTGACCTAAGCCGCCAAGCTTGGCATATTCAAAAACAACACGCCACGCTTGGCGCGAAAAAGTGGTGCGACAAGGAGTCGCTTAATCACGCCAATTAACCAGCAGGGAGCTCACAAAGTGACAGTAAAATCACCCGCGAAAAAAGCATCGCCACATCTTCTAGTTAATCAGTATTCTCTTTTCTACACTCTTACTTGGCTGCGCCACCACCGGCGATTCACCGAGCTATTACTTGGACTCCTACACGCAAATGCGTAGCGCCGTCTTTACACAGCGCGAGCTAATCAACACTGAATTATCAGAGCCCAGCAAGGTCAATCAAGCGTCTCGAACATCGCTGATCAACAGCTACTGCGACTTAGTTGACCGAGGCATCATTTATGTCTCCGCGGAGAATGTACCCCCTTCATGCCAAGGGGAAACCCACAAAACCCGAACCTGCGCGATGAAATTTCATCAGTGTGCCAGCCGCTGCGCCCTGCGCAGCAACGACTGCCAGCCCTGCATTGAAAGTTCGAACACGTGCCTTAACTAGCCAGCCAAATCCACTGCCGCGTGGCCTCTGCCTTAAGCAGGACCGTAAGCGTAGAGGCCGCCTTTTTTCAGTGCCGCAAGATAAGCCGGTCGCTGCTGAAAGCGCGCGCGGTAGGCTGAGATATTGGGCAAGCTCAATTGGGCTCCGAGCAGCGGTGCTATTTCGGCAACAAAGGACATCTGTATATCCGCCCCAGTTAGTTGGTTGCCCACCAACCAGTCAACATTGTGCAGAGCCTGTTCAGCGAAACCGAGGTGGCGCTGCAATTCATCGGCAATACGCGGCTGCAGAGGGGCGCCGCCATCCGGCAGCTTGGAGGTGTACATTTTTAACATCAACGGCAGCATAGCACTGCCTTCAGCGTAGTGAAGCCACTGCAGGTACTGCTCGTACTCAGGAGTATCGCAGGCGGGCAACAGGCGGCCATTGCCGTAGTGACGGAGGATGTAGTCAATAATGGCGCCGGACTCGATCACAGTCTGCGCGCCATCAGTGAGCACCGGCGACTTACCCAACGGGTGAATCGCCTCCAGCGCTAAAGGCGCCAAATTCGTCACGGGGTCGCGCTGATAACTCTCTATTTTGTAATCAATGCCTAACTCTTCAAGCAACCAGAGCACACGCTGTGAGCGCGAATTATTGAGGTGATGGACAGTCAACATAGTCGAGTCTCTTATTATAGGATGATGGACAGCGCCCTCTTCTGTCGGCGCTTGCAGACAACAGTATACTGAGAATTAAAAAAAATGACGGTGCTGAAAACGCCTGCTTGTGACCCGTTGGTTCATTGTTCCAATACCCGTTCCACTGTAAGCTAGAGCCCCTAATTCATTCGCTATCGACGTTATTGAGAGCACCGTGACCACGCCTTTTACCTACCCAGCACCGCGCTCCACCCGCAATAATTTTAAATGTCCAAATTGCAACCAAGCCCTGATTCCACAAACAGAATCACGCACCTTTGCCTGTTCAAATAATCACAGTTTCGATAGCGCAAAAGAGGGTTATCTCAACCTGCTTGTGGTGCAAAACAAACGCAGTCGCCAGCCAGGGGACAGTGATGAGATGATCCGCAGCCGTCAGCGTTTTTTGCGCGCAGGTTACTATCACGACCTGACTGACGCCATTGCCCAATGCATCGAAAAAAGCGCGATAGGTTTTAACCAAACGCTGTTCGATATCGGCTGTGGCGAAGGCCACTACATGCAGCAACTGCGAGAAGCCGCAACTCATGCCTCGGCAGATCTGCAACTGGTTGGTATGGATATTTCAAAATTTGCGGTGCGGCTTGCTGCGAAACGCAATCTCAATGCACGCCTCGTGGTCGACAGCGCCTTCAATATTCCCTTGTTTGAAAATCGTATCGATACTGCCCTCTCTGTATTTTCTCCAATCAGCCCGCAAGAGACTTCGCGCGTACTCAAGCCGAGTGGGCAACTGATTATGGTAGGGCCAGGAGAGCAGCATTTAAGCGGTCTCACCGAGTTAATCTACGAAAAAAACATGCCCCATCGCGGCAACTATGACACCCTTGAAGCGACCGATTACTTTGCACTGCAACAGCAAATCGAAGTGAAAAAGACTATTACAGTGGAAGGAGCTGCGATTTTAGATCTGCTGACCATGACTCCCTACTATTGGCACTGCACGCCTGAACAACAAATCGCGCTACAGCAACTAGACCGGCTTGAAACACCGATTCACTTTTACCTCAATATTTACAAAAACATGAAGGGGAAAGCCCCTCAAACAGGCGCATAAATAGCCATGAGGACAGTCGCAGAAAGTCAGTTTTTACAGCGCCGTAAACTGCCCGACCAGTATCTTGATAATGCCAAATGCTGGTTTGATCCTCTACTCCAACCGCTGTCAAACAAACGCCTGACCAAAATTGGCCGACCGCTTATTATTGGGCTTAGCGGCTGCCAAGGCTCGGGAAAATCGACCCTCGCCGATTATCTCTGCACCATGCTTGGCGAACAGTTTGGTCTGCACTGCCTCACCCTCTCTCTTGACGATTTTTATTTGACTCGCACCGAACGCAGACAACTCGCAGACACCGTGCATCCCCTATTAATGACGCGCGGCGTACCCGGCACCCACGATATTGGACTGGCCCTGCGCGCATTTCAAAGCCTGATTGACGGGACCGGTAGCACGCCTATTCCACGATTTGATAAAGGCAAAGACGACCGCGTCCCACCAAACAACTGGGATCAGGTAGAGGGCCCACTGGACATTATTGTTTTAGAAGGCTGGTGCATTGGTGCTGGGCCCCAATCCAGCGCAGAGCTCGCGCATCCTGTTAACAGCCTCGAACAAAATAGCGACGACCAGGGGATTTGGCGCCGCTTTGTCAACCACGCGCTGGCCACTGACTATCAAACTCTCTTTGCCCTTGTCGATACGCTAATCCTGCTAGAGGCGCCCTCATTTGACAGCGTATTTGATTGGCGTCTAGAGCAAGAAGATAAGCTGAGAGCGAGTATTAAGGCACCGTCCGATGCAGATTTATCAGCTCTAATGACGGCGACGGAGATCCGGAGATTTATCGCCCATTACCAACGCATCACCGAGCACTGCCTGCGTGAATTACCCGCACGAGCCAATTATCTGTTCAAACTGAACGAAAAGCGGCAAATTATTGCATCTACCAATCCGCCGACCATCGCCATATACTGAAGCAGTGCGAGTCGCCCAACAGGCCTGTCGGGCGGTCTCTTCTTATTTTTAACTGTAATTTACAGTATCGGAGATAAAGATGAATTTAGCTCAACTCGACAGCACTTTCGCGATTATTTTGATCGCACTACTCCAGTTTATTTTCTTCACCGGCCGCACCGGTTTCAGCCGCAACAAATACGATATTCAAGCACCGAAAACCGTGGGCAACGATCATTGGGAGCGTATTTTTCGCGTCCAGCAAAACACCATGGAACAACTGGTGATTTTTATTCCCAGCATGATTATTTTCAGTTTGTATCTCAGCCCAACTTGGGTAATTTTACCGGGCGTGTTGTTTATCATAGGTCGACAAATTTTTTCACGGCTCTACATCCAGAATCCGCAAAGCCGCGGTCCGGGCATGATAGTAAGCTTTCTCAGCAATATTATTTTGGTGGTTGGCAGCCTGATCGGGGTCTTTACACAGCTGGCGGGCTAACCCGCGCAGCTTGCCAAACTGAAGAATGGACTCCATTACGGAGTTCCGCTATGAATTCATGGCGGAATTCATAGCAGAGCTTGGCAGGCGGCGGAGCTTGGCTGGCGACCTAAAGCAGCGGTGTAAAATGATTAGGCAAACGCGTGGCGCAGAACAATCGTCTCGACGCGATCGGGACCGGTTGAAACAACGTCGACCGGCGCGCCGACGAGTTCTTCGATCCGAGAAATATAGGCGCGAGCATTAGCCGGCAGGTCCTCTAAACGCTGAGCACCAACGGTCACTTCACTCCACCCTGGCATAGACTCGTAGACCGGCTCGAGATTCTCGAAATCGTCCGAGTGCGAGGGCACACCCACTTCTTCACCCGCGCTATTTCTATAGCCGATACAAATTTTAACTTCCTCTAGACCGTCCAATACGTCTAACTTGGTCAGACAAATACCTGAAATACTGTTGATAAGCACGGCCTGTTGCAGGGCAACAGCGTCAAACCAGCCGCAGCGGCGCTCTCGGCCGGTTGTGGTACCCACTTCGCGCCCTTTAACACTTAAATGCGTGCCGATCTCACACAGTAACTCTGTTGGAAATGGCCCCGAGCCCACGCGTGTTGTGTAGGCTTTGGTGATACCCAAAACATAATCAATATAGAGCGGGCCAAAGCCAGTTCCGGTCGCGGCGCCGCCCGCAGTGGTATTCGAAGACGTAACAAACGGATAGGTGCCATGATCAACATCAAGCAGAGAGCCTTGAGCGCCTTCAAATAGAATATCAGCGCCTGCTTTTCGGGCATCGTGCAATATTTTAGTCACGTCTGCTTTCATGGGCAGCAGCGCAGAAGCCCAGGCTTTTGCGTCAGCCAAGGTTTTATCAAAGTCGACGGGATCTGTTTTGTAGTAGTGGGTCAGTGCAAAATTATGATATTCAAGAACGTCTTTCAGTTTAGCGGCAAAGCGCTCCATGTTTGCGAGATCGCCTAAGCGCAGCGCTCGGCGCGCCACTTTATCTTCATAGGCGGGGCCAATACCGCGACCAGTTGTGCCGATTTTAGAATTACCGCGAGCGGCTTCACGAGCCTGATCAAGGGCAATGTGGTAGGGCAAAATAAGCGGACAAGAGCCTGACACTTTCAATCGATCACGCACTTCAATACCACGCTCTTCGAGCATCGCGATCTCACGCAAAAGCGCATCTGGCGCAACCACCACGCCATTGCCAATCACACAGGTGACATGGCTGCGCAAAATGCCCGAGGGGATAAGATGGAGCGCAGTTTTTTTGCCATCGATAACCAGCGTGTGCCCAGCGTTGTGGCCACCTTGAAAGCGGGCTACAACCGTGGCTTTATCGGTCAACAAATCAACAATCTTACCCTTGCCTTCGTCCCCCCACTGGGAACCAAGAATCACGACATTTTTACCCATAATATTTCTTGCTCAAAAAAATTTGCCACTTAAACCGTTAGCTTAAGGCAGCTTTTGAATCACCAAATGACCATTCTCTTCCACTAGCAGACGATCACAACTCACTTCGTTATAGTCAACCTGTTGACCTTGAAAACCCTGTACCACTCTATTTCCCTGACTGCGCAACAGCGCTATCTGCTCTGCCAACTGAGCATTGTTGGTGTAGGGAACAAAAATTCCCAGACCCGCCCGATGGCTGTACTTGCTCTGAGTCACGAGTGATTTCAGATTGAAGGCAAATCCTGTTGCCGGACGCGGGCGACCAAAGGCTGCGCCCACGTGATCGTAGCGACCACCATTGCCAAGCGCTTTGCCGTGACCCTGCACATAGGCGGCAAAAACAATACCGGTGTGGTAGTGATACCCTGGCATCTCACCGAGATCTAAATAAACAGTGATATTGCGAGTAGAAATGGCCGCCACAACGTCTTCAAGCTGGGCAATGGCCTGCAGCACCTTGGCAGGAGCACCCGCCAGTTTGTGTTTCGCGGCTTTCAGAATTTCAGCGCTACCGGTCAAACTCGGCAGAATGGTGAGCCACTCGGCCAATTTGGGGTCGGTGATGTTCTGGCTCACCCACTGCCCCAGCTCTCGCGTTGCCTTGCGCTGGAGCAATTCAAACAATTCAGACTCAAGCTCTTGGCTCAAATCGGCATTGGCTAAAAGGCCGCGGAAGATATCTACGTGCCCCAAGTCCAAATGCACTTTTTCAACACCGGCCGTGGCCAGTGTCTGTAAAAATAGCTCTATTACTTCGATGTCCGCCGCAAGACTTGCTTCCCCGAACAACTCGACGCCCAGAGAGATAGGTGTGCGCGATTCAAGAGGGCCACGCGGGCGGGTGTGGAGAACAGTTCCTGCATAACAGAGTCGACTTGGGCCTTCACGGCGCAAACTGTGTGCATCCATCCGCGCGGTTTGCGGCGTGATATCGGCTCGAATACCCATCATGCGGCCACTTAGTTGGTCTGTGATACGGAAGGTCATCAGATCAAGGTCAGATCCTGAGCCGCTAAGAAGAGAGTCGGTAAACTCAACCATCGGCGGTATCACGAGGTCGTAGCCCCAATTGTGATAGAGATCGAGCAGTTGGCGACGCATGTACTCGACAACATGAGCCTGCTCAGGGAGCACCTCATCGACGCCATCGGGTAATAACCAGCGGTCTGCAGTTGTCATGAACGTTCTTTAAGCCTCTACTTTTAAACTCTTTTTTCGCCTGGAAATAGTGAGCACTGAGATGCTCAGCCAGCTATTTCAACGCAATAAAAACAATAAACCAGCACCAATCAGCATGCTAGCGAAGCCAACTAACCGCATAGTGCGGTCATCGACTTGGGCGAGCACTTCCACCATGTTGCGCCATTTTGCCGGTGATAAAAAAGGGATAATCCCCTCTAACACTAGCAGCAAGCAGACAGCTGTACCAAAATCCTTCAGCATGATGTCCCACCCCAAATTCGGCATAAAAAAACCGGGGCTGGCCCGGTTTTTAGATTTTAACAAAGTCGCTGTCAATGTGGCAGGAGTTTTTGCATTAATTATCCTATTGGCAACCCTGAAAAACTTATTTGCCACTCTGCTTGTTTAAATACTTAAAGAAGTCGCTATCAGGCGCCACTAACATCACGTCGCCCTTGCTGGAAAATGACTGCTTGTAAGCATTCAAGCTACGCATGAACGAATAGAACTCTGGATCTTTCTGATAGGCGCTGGCGTAGATACCCGCAGCCTCCGCATCGCCAGCGCCGCGCAATTGCTCGGCATCGCGATAGGCATTGGCCAGTTCAATGGTTCTTTCACGGTCTGCTGATGCGCGAATCCGCTCAGCTTTTTCATTACCGGTTGAACGCAATTCACGGGCCTCTTTTTCACGCTCAGCGGTCATGCGTCGGAAAACCTGGCTGCTCACTTCTTCAGGCAGATCGATACGCTTGACTCTGACATCAACCACTTCAATACCCAAACTGCCCAAAACGGACGCGTTTAGCTCTGTCGTGATATTTTTCATCAATAGATCGCGCTCGCCAGAGACAACCTCGTGCAACGTGCGAGTACCAAACTGGTTGCGCAAGCCATTATTAACACGGTTAGCCAAACGGTTGTGGGCTACGGTTTCTACACCACCGGTGGCCTTGTAGTAGGTTTCGACATTGGCAATACGCCATTTTGCATAGGAGTCGACTATGAGACGCTTTTTCTCTGCCGTAAAGAAACTGGCAGACGGCGCATCGACAGTTAAGATGCGCGCATCAAACAATCGAACATCATCAGCAAATGGGATCTTGACGTGCAGGCCTGGCTGAATATCGGCTTCAATCAGTCGTCCGAAGCGCAGCTTGACGCCGCGCTCAGTCTCGCTCACGACATACAGAGTGCTGCTGGCCGCGACCACTAAAATCACCAGGGCGATCATTGACTTCAGTACATTGCTCATCGTCTTCTCTCCGTCGGCGTCTGTTCAACATTGCGCTGTAGCTTTTCAATCACTTGGTTGGCAATGCGATCGATTAACTGTCCGCTCGTTATGTCTTCGTCTTTTGCTTGTCTGCCTTCTTGAATAAGCTTATCTAAGGGTAGGTAAAGCATATTGTTACCGCTCTCAGCATCCACCAAAATCTTGGTGCTGTTCATCATGACCTGCTCGACCGCGTCGATGTAGAGGCGCTCTCGCGTGACCACAGGGGCCTTTTTGTACTCCGTCAACAGATTGACGAAGCGTTGGGCTTCACCTTCTGCTTTCGACACGACCTGCGATTTGTAGCCTTCGGCCTCTTCTCGCATACGCTGTGCCGCACCGCGCGCTTCAGGAATGATGCCATTCGAGTAGGACTGTGCTTCGTTCACGAGGCGCTCGAGATCTTCCCGCGCTTTAATTACGTCATCGTATGCCGCTTTCACCTCGGTCGGTGGACGAGCATCTTCGATGTTGATCTTGACCACATTGATACCGCTGGAATAGCTGTCCAAAAGTGCTTGCAAGCGCTCTGCCGTGAGCAGGGCAATTTGCTCTCGACCTGTGGAGATAACATCATCCAACCCAGAGCTACCCACAACGTGGCGAAGAGCACTGTCAGTGGCGTGTTTGAGGCTGATTTCAGGATCGCGAATATTCAAGACAAAAGCCTTGGCGTCTTGAATGTTGTATTGCACCGTGAGGGAGATTTCAACAATATTTTCGTCTTGCGTTAGCATGAGACCGCGCGCAGAGTATTGACGCTCTTCCGTCACTCGAACAGTGTTGATCTGGTCGATAACTTTAGGATTCCAGTGCAGACCTGAACCGAGGGTATCGTGATACTTACCAAAACGAAGAACAACCACCTGCTCTTTTTCATCGATCTGGTAAAAGCCCAAAAGCCCCCAAACAACTATAACGATAGCCAACAGCACTGGCGCAAGATTTTTGCCGCCGTCACTATTAGAACCGCCACCAAAACCACTGAATTTTTCTTTCAGACGATTAAGTGCTTCGTCCAAATCAGGCGGACCGTCATTTTTACGGTTGCCACCCCACGGGTCTTTACCACCTCCGGGTTCGTTCCAAGCCATACTTTCTCTCCAAATTAAAAAATTCTAACGGGTTCTTGCCAAACAGTAATCACCCAATGCTCAATCTATCTCGCAGCATTCTATAATGCAGCCAAATCCTCAGATTTCAACCCCGCGGCCTTGATAAGACGGAAATAATCCATCTCAGGCAGCTTAACCTCTAAATTAATACAACCACGGTCATCAACTTCTTCGTGAATAACCGCTTTGTGACTGTACATAGATGCACGCAGAGCGCCCTGTTCTGGCAGCAAATGCAGTGTTTTGTGCACCAGCCTGCCCGGCAGCCTCGCAGTCACAGCCTCGATCAACAGGGCCATACCCTCCCTGTTCAGCGCCGATACCCATACGGCAACTGGCTGACCGTCAGCATCGTAATCAATACGTGCGGTGCTGTCCTCAAGTAAATCAATTTTGTTATACACCATTAACGTGGGCAGCTCGTAGGCATCTATCTCTTTGAGCACCTCGTTTACTTGGTTGATGCTGTTTGCACGATCTTCCGACGCGGCATCAACCACATGCAAGAGCAATGTTGAATTGGCCGCCTCTTCGAGAGTCGATCGAAAAGCATCCACCAATCGGTGTGGCAGATGACTAATAAAACCCACCGTGTCGGCAAAGATCACCACACCTTTTTCGTCGATCTCTATTTTGCGCATTGTTGGATCGAGGGTGGCAAAGAGTTGGTCGGCGACGAACACGTCCGATTGTGTGACCGCATTGAACAGCGTCGATTTCCCTGCGTTGGTGTAGCCCACTAAGGAGACAGCGGGAATCTCAGCGCGCACTCTCGACTGGCGACTTTGCGCCCGTTGATTGCGTACTTTCACTAGACGCGCCTGAATCGCTTTAATGCGATCGCGCACCATGCGACGGTCGGACTCCAACTGCGTTTCACCCGGGCCGCGCAAGCCGATACCGCCTTTTTGACGTTCTAGGTGGGTCCAGCCGCGCACGAGCCGTGTGGACAGATGATGCAACTGAGCCAGCTCAACCTGCAATTTACCTTCATGGGTCCGCGCGCGCTGGGCGAAAATATCGAGGATAAGTCCGGTGCGGTCGAGCACACGACACTGCAACTCAGCTTCAATATTGCGCTCTTGGCTGGGGGAGAGGTTGTGGTTAAAAATAACCAACTCGGCGCCACTGCTTTTTACGGCGTTACCGATCTCTTCTAGCTTGCCGGTTCCCACAAAAAACTTGGCGTGAGGCGCAGAGCGGGAACCCGTCAGAAAATCGACTGGGTCCCCACCTGCAGATAAGACTAATTCTTCAAACTCCCGCGGGTCGTCGGGCTCTGACTCACTATTCAATTTCAAATGAACTAAAACTGCTTTTTCACCGAAATCGGGACGTTCGAAGAATAATGCCACTCTAATTAAAAGTCATCGTCAGAAAAGTTACCATCGTCGTGGCCGTAGCCGCCCTGTGAATCACTGGACGAGCCAGCGGCAGGAAGCTTAACCGGACGAGACGGGACAATTGTCGATATAGCATGCTTGTAGACCATTTGACTGATCGTGTTTTTCAACAACACCACAAACTGATCAAATGACTCCACTTGGCCCTGTAACTTAATACCATTGACCAAAAAAATAGAAACTGGGATACGCTCTTTCCTTAACACGTTAAGAAAAGGGTCTTGTAAATTCTGCCCTTTCGACATTTGTACTTCTCCTTTTATAGTTTTCCAATTTAAGTTTTCCAAAAAAGCTGCAAATAGCGCAACTCAAAACGCAGACCAAGCAAAGTCCACAACGTACTTTAATGCTCCTTTTCACCCCTATAGATGGGCGCGTCAGGAAGGTTTTTAAAGGCCGTCTTGCACATTTTATCAACCGAAATAAATCCTGTCGCATTATCTATTTCTAAATTGACACTAAATGGCCAGTTGCGCAACCACGTAATCTGCCTTTTGGCCAACTGCCGTGTTGCAGCAATTCCTTTTTCAACGGCTTCATCCATACTGCATCGACCATCAAGGGCCTGCCACAGCTGCCGGTAACCCACTGAGCGAATGGCTGGTAAATCCTCATGCAAATCACCGCGCCCATAGAGTGCGGCCACTTCTGTTTCAAAACCGGCGGCCATCATTTTATGGAATCGCTGTTCAATACGTTCGTGAAGCAACTTTCGATTGCTTGGCAAGAGTGCAAACTGCTTAATCGCATAACTGTCTGCAATACCGCCAACACTCTCTGTGCGCCTTAGTGCCGATATCGGCACCCCCGTAATTCTGTAAACTTCCAGCGCCCTCTGAATGCGGTGTGAATGATTTGGATGCAGTGCCGCAGCCGTCTCTGGATCAACCTGCTGCAGTTCTTGATGCAAACTGGCCCAACCCTCTGCATCAGCCTTTTCCTGCAATTCAGCGCGAATAGCTGGATTGGCGTGAGGCATTGAGGAGAGCCCCTCAAGTAATACTTTAAAATAAAGCATTGTGCCACCCACGAGCAGAGGTATTTTCCCTCGCGCAGTCATATCGTCCATCACGCGTCGCGCATCAGCCATAAACTCAGCGGCGGAATAGGACTCCGAAGGGTCGCGAATATCAATCAGTTGATGAGGGGCGCGCTGAAGAGTTTCCCGATCCGGCTTGGCGCTGCCAATATCGAGAAACCGGTAGATCTGCGCGGAGTCGACATTAACCAACTCCACTGGCAGATGCTGCTGCAGGGCAATCGCCAAATCGGTTTTGCCGCTGGCGGTTGGGCCCATGACGAAAAGTGCTGGGGGCTTATTCTGCGCTGGCACCGGCTTATCGTCCCCGCAAGAATAACTTGTCGAGCTGGTCGAGGGAGAGCTGCGACCATGTTGGGCGACCGTGATTACACTGACCACTGCGTTCCGTGGCTTCCATGTCGCGCAACAGAGCATTCATTTCAGCAAGGCTTAGCTTGCGATTTGCTCGCACTGAGCCGTGGCAGGCCATGGTCGATAATATTTCGTTAATATGGTCGCGTATCCGCTCTGAGGTGCCGTGCTCAAGCAGGTCCGACAGCACATCGCGAAGCAGCGCCTCAACCTCCGAGCCGCGCAAGATAGCGGGGATTTCACGCACGATTATACTTTCGGCAGCCGCGCGCTCAACGCTAAAACCGAGCTTACTAAAAACTTCACTATTCTGTTCGGCCGCGTCCGCTTCGCGCTGACTCACCGCCAAACTCTCTGGCACCAAAAGCGGTTGCGAAATCAATCCGTGATCGTCAAAGGCTGTTTTCATGCGCTCGTAGGTAATTCTTTCGTGGGCTGCATGCATATCAACGACGATGAGTCCCTGACTATTTTCCGCGAGAATATAAATACCTTTGAGCTGGGCAATCGCGTAACCGAGCGGCGGAATATGCTGGGGCTCTCCATCGACGATGGACTCGGGCAACTGGGTGACTGCCGTCGAGTAAAGGGTCTGATAGGCGCTCATCGGCGCCGCAACGCCAGAGCTATGCGGTCGGTGATCCGCAAACTGCATCGACGGCTGTCGCTGCATCGCTGGCTGAGACAGCCCCGTCAACCCTTGAGCTGCAGGCGGGCTGGTCTCTTGGTGGGTTTGTAAGTGGTCCTGCGGGCGGTCTTCCGCCAAGGCGCGCTTTAAGGTTTGCGAAATAAAACTGTGAATAGAGCCGCTGTCGCGAAAGCGCACTTCATGTTTGGTTGGGTGAACATTGACATCGACATCTGCTGCTGCAATTTCCAGAAACAATACATAGGCGGGATGACGGCCGTGATAGAGCACATCCTGGTAAGCCTGGCGCACGGCATGGGAGACAACCTTGTCGCGTATGCAGCGGCCATTGACAAAGAAATGCTGGAGATCGGCCTGACTGCGAGAAAAGGTGGGAAGACCTATCCAACCCCAGAGACGCAGCCCCATCCGCTGATTGTCCACATATAACGCGTCTTGCATAAAGGGCGCACCGCAAATTTCGGCCACGCGCCGCTCTTGCTCAAGCTGAGTTTTCGCAGGCCGCAAACTCAGTTGGGCGCGCTGATTGTGGCGCAGACTAAACGCTACATCAAAACGACTCAACGCGAGCTTTCGTATGCTTTCATCAATTTTGTTGTATTCGGTTTTTTCAGTACGCAAAAATTTGCGCCGAGCCGGGGTATTAAAAAAGAGGTCTCGAACTTCAACACTGGTGCCGAGAGGGTGTGATGCGGGCTGAATATCAACGGCCATATCGCGTCCCTCTGACACCGCCTGCCACGCTTTGCCCCCACCGTTATTGGAGGTCAAACTAAGCCGTGACACGGAGGCAATACTGGCCAATGCTTCGCCCCGAAACCCCAGCGTACCCACCGCTTCAAGATCTTCTAAGCTGTCTATTTTACTGGTCGCGTGCCGACTCAGCGCCAGCGCCAAATCGTCCACGGCAATGCCGCAGCCGTCATCGCGAATACGCAGCAACTTCACACCGCCCTGCTCAACATCGACATCAATGCTTTGCGCACCTGCGTCGAGACTGTTTTCAATCAACTCTTTAAGCACAGAAGCGGGACGTTCAACCACTTCACCGGCGGCAATCTGATTGGCTAATTGTGGGCTGAGAACCTTAATGGAGGGCATAGCTGAGACCTTCAAACATGCGTTTCAGTGGATAGGTACATGGCGCTAACATCAGCACTCCTAAATTACGCTCTGATAAAATAAGCTCTAATAAGATAGGCACCCTAACTAGTAAGCAGGGATCAATAGCTTTTGACCCACCCTGACTGAATTTGATTTCATTTCATTGAAGCTAACGAGTTTTTGTACCGACGTGTTGTGCCGCGCCGCTATCTGCGACAGTGTGTCGCCACGGGCGACTATATAGCTGCGCTCGCGTTTGTTTTTGTTGGCCGCCAACGAGCTGCCACTGGGTGGCTTCAACGTAAAATACTCCACCAATCCCGCGTAAATTGCTTCAGCCATTTTTTGCTGGTAGTCAGCATTGCTCAACTGCCGCGCTTCACCCGGATTGGAGATAAAACCGGTCTCGACTAACAGCGACGGAATATCCGGCGATTTCAATACCAAGAAGCCCGCCTGCTCGACTTGCTTTTTGTGCAGTCGGGCGACCGACCCCATTTTGCGCAGAACATACTCTCCAGCATCTAGGCTACTGCTGAGTGTTGCTGTCATTGAGAGGTCCAGAAGTACTTCTGCCAAGGCAGCATCTTTGTCGTCTAAACTCAAGGAGCCGGAGCCACCAATTAAATCGGCACTGTTTTCCTTGTTCGCTAAGTACCGAGCCGCCTCACTCGTAGCACCCTTGGTCGACAGCGCATAGACCGAGGCGCCGTGCGCTTTCGGGTTTGTAAAGGCATCGGCGTGAATTGAAACAAAGAAGTCTGCGCGGCTATTACGCGCTATTGTTGTGCGCTTGCGATGCTCTAAATAATAATCGCCGGTTCTCACTAACGCCCCAGTAAAATCTGGATCGTTATCAAATAATTTATCCAGCCGCTGAGCTATCTGAAACGCCACCACTTTTTCGCGAATTTTCTGAGGCCCGAGGGCACCAGGATCTTCACCACCATGGCCGGCATCGATGGCTATGACAATCTTTCTGTTGTCCTGAACAACTACTTTACTAACCGCTTTTTTCTCGACCGCAACTGCATCGCGACCATATATGTCGATCACAAGTCGGTCGCCATACTGCTCGTAGGCCTTGAGTGCGAAGCTTTTAACCTCGGCGCGGCCGTTCAAGTCAAACACTAAGCGCAGGTCAGAGCCTCCGCGAACGCCGGAGCGAACACCCTTGATGGGAGTCCCTGAGAGATCAAGGTCCTTAAATGTTGTTTTCAGCGCTGCGTTTTTAACATCGACCACTAAGCGATAAGGATTACTTAGCACAAAACTTTTATGCTCGACCGCGCCACTGAGGTCAAGCACGAGGCGTGTATTATCTGGCGCACGCCACAAGCGCACGCTTTCTATATCCGCAGCAAAATTCTTGCCGGCGAATGTCAACGTCGTCACTACAAGCAATGTTGTTACTGCCAACCGCATTTTAAACTGCAACTCAAACCTCACTTTGCATGCTGCTATCGCCCGCTATTTTAGTTGGCCATAGCCTTGATTAAGGGCCAAAAGAATCTGTCCACCTGCACTCGATCCCGCCTGCAGCGTCAGCATACGACCTTCACCCGCTTGGATAATGTCGATGGTGATATCAGGATCTGGCAAAAACCCACGACCGCGCTCTGGCCATTCTATCAAGCATAGACGCGCGTCGACCAGATAGTCGCGAAAGCCCATGTATTCGAGCTCTTCGGGATCCATTAGCCTATAAAAATCAAAATGGCAGACGGTGCCCAACGCGAGTTGATACAACTCCACAAGGGTGTAGGTTGGGCTTTTAACGGCACCGCTGTGACCCAGTCCGTGCAATATTCCGCGGCTCAGAGTGGTTTTTCCCACCCCCAAGTTGCCCTGCAAAGCGATAATTGCGGCCTGCGCCACGGCACCATGACGCGTCTGCTCGGCCAGCGCTTGTTCAAGAACCGCCGCCAAGTCTGCCGCAAAGGCCAGCATGGCTGGTTCGCCCAGCAATTCAACGCTCAGCTGACTTGCGCTATCTGCCATGTTGCTTAAAGTCCCTCTTTGTTCAAAAGCTTGCGTAAAAATGGTGCTATATCTGACGCCACGAAACCGCGCACGCCCTGCTCTTGAGTGGCCATATCCGCCGCAGCTGAATGCAGACAGCAGCCTAGTTGCGCGGCAATCGAGGGCGTCAAACCTTGAGCTAAGAGCGCGCCAATAATTCCCGAGAGAACATCGCCCATTCCGCCGGACGCCATACCCGGATTGCCGTAGGGGCAGACAGCAATCTCCGCCTCGTCGGCGCTCGCAATCAATGTGCCAACGCCCTTCAATACTATGGTGGCATTGAATTTTTCTTGCAGTCGACGGGCCGCGGAAAATCGATCGGCCTGAACCTCAGCCACCGATATACCCAGCAGCCTCCCAGCTTCCGCAGGATGCGGCGTCATAACCCACTGACGGCCATCGGGTTGCGCAATCACTCTTCCCTCGGCAAGAATATTCAGCGCGTCAGCATCCATAACCATCGGCACGCCAGTGGCCACTGCTTTTTGCAACAATTGTTCTGACCAGGGCGATCGGCCCAACCCTGGGCCGACAACCAGCACCGTTGGTCTATCCAGCAATGGTTCCAACTCCTGCCCGGAGATGACGCCGCTTACCATAATTTCAGGCTGTCGCGCCAACAGTGCTGCGACGTGGATAGGTCGGGTCGCAACACTGACCAAACCAGACCCTGTTCGCAGCGCAGACTCGGCCGCCATCATCGCGGCGCCGCCGAAGCCGTTGTCCCCGCCAATCACCATGACATGCCCAAATTGGTTCTTGTAGGCATCAATCTCACGATCGGGAAAGTTATCCATCAGATCATCGAGATCCATCAGCTTGGCGTCGGGGCTGAGATGCTCGAAAATTTCTTCGTTAATGTCCAGCGAGTGATAAATAATCTCACCACAAAGCGCCGGCCCTCGGCCGGTGAACATCCCTTGTTTGGCCGCGACAAACGTCACCGTGATATCCGCTTTAACCGCGACATCCGCTGCACTGCCGGTGTCCGCGCAGAGACCTGACGGTAAATCGAGTGCCAGCACCGGCAGCGCCGCGGCATTGATCGCAGCGATTGCTTCGCCATACTGGGCGCGCATCGGGCCTGAATAGCCTATTCCCAGCAGGGCATCAACAATCACGCCTTCCTGCACATCTAAGCCTGCCTCAAAAGCCTCAAATTGCGCGCCCGCCTTCAGGCAAAACTCTCTCGCAGTGGCCGCATCTGCAGACAGCTTTTCAATCGCCGACAGCTCAACGACGCGCACTGGAATACCCTTATCTGCGGCCAGAGCAGCGACAATATAACCGTCTCCGGCATTGTTACCGGCTCCGCAAAAAACCGTCACATGCTCGGGCGTACCCCACTCCGCCAGTAATTCATTAAACGCAGCTCGGCCAGCCCGCTTCATCAGTGTGATGCTAGGAATATCCTGTGCTTGCAGGGCCAGAGCATCAAGCTGCCTGACAGATTTAGCGGTGTAGAGAGCGTCTTGAATAACAATGTGCGACATAACTGCAAGTTCCCAGTAAGATTAACGGGATTATATGTCAGATTAGCCTTGAAACCATGACTGAAACAGAGAAGCTTGCGGATCTAGCGAAAAATATTAAAGCCTGGGGGGAAACTCTGGGCTTTCAGCAGGTGGCTATTTCAAAACCTAACTTAGAGCAAGCGTCAGAGCGCTTGCTGCAGTGGCTGGAAAAAGGTTTTCAGGGTTCCATGCAGTGGATGGGCGCTCATGGCGACAAGCGTTATCATATTGACAAGTTAGTAGAGAAAACTGTCCGTGTGATATCCGTGCGCATGGATTACCTTACCGACAGCAACATGATCGCAGTCCTTAAAGACAACAATAAAGCATACATATCAAGATATGCGCTCGGCCGCGATTACCATAAATTGATACGCCGCCGGTTGGCTGACCTAAGTCAAAAAATCGAAGCAGAGATTATGAAACTTGAACTCTGTGATCTTGAGGTATTCCAACGCCCCTTTGTCGATAGCGCGCCAGTTATGGAAAAACCGATTGCCGAACAGGCGGGGCTGGGATGGATAGGGAAAAACACACTGCTACTTAATGACAAGGTTGGTTCCTGGTTCTTTCTGGGGGAAATTTATATTTCCCTTGAATTACCCGTCGATAAAAGCGACCAATCCAACAAATGCGGCAATTGCCGCGCCTGCCTAAAAATCTGTCCAACCGACGCATTTCCGGAACCCTATGTGCTCGATGCGCGGCGATGCATTTCCTATTTGACCATTGAAAGTCAGGATCCTATTCCAGAAGCGTTGCGACCGTTGATGGGCAACCGCGTGTTTGGCTGCGACGATTGCCAGATTGTTTGCCCTTGGAACCGCTACCCGTCAACTACCCAGGAAATAGATTTCAGTCCGCGGCACAATTTAGACAACGCCGACTTATTAACGCTGTTCGAGTGGACGGAGGAGACCTTTGAACGTAACACCCAAGGTTCACCGATTCGCAGAATTGGCTACCAGCGCTGGCTGCGCAATCTATCGGTAGGTCTTGGCAATGCGCCCGCTTCATTAGACATTATGGCGGCACTGACCAAGCAGCTGGATAATCCATCCGCCCTCGTGCGCGAACATGTTCAATGGGCACTGAATGAACAGCAGCGCAAACACAGCTCCACCAAACTGTGGCCGACGGAAGGTGTCAAGGGCGAATAAACACGTCGCGGTAGTACTGCAATTCGCGAATGGAGTCGTGAATATCGTCCAGCGCTAAATGACTGCCTTTTTTGCTAAAACCAGCTGCAAGCTCTGGCTTCCAGCGCTGCACCAGCTCTTTTAAGGTGCTTACATCGAGATTCCGATAGTGGAAGAAGGATTGCAATTCGGGCATGTAATTGGCTAAAAATCGACGGTCTTGGCAAATTGAATTGCCACACATGGGGGACTTTCCTGCGGGTACCCACTGGCTCAAAAACGTGAGGGTCTGGGCGGCGGCCTCAGCTTCGCTGACAAGACTTTGTCGGACGCGTTCAGTCAACCCTGACCCCCCGTGCTGACGGGTATTCCACTCATCCATTCCCGCCAACAACTCATCACTTTGATGCACGGCCAACACCGGCCCTTCAGCGAGAATATTCAGCTCTTTGTCGGTGACAACGGTAGCAATCTCTATAATCCGATCTGTTTCCGGACTCAGCCCTGTCATTTCTAAATCAATCCAAATTAAGTTCATTGGATCAGGGTTGGGGGTAACATTGACCATTAATTGCTCCATCTGTTGTTAGCGAAATGTTCCTAAGAGCAGTTATGCTATATCCTTGCACCCCAGAACACCAGCGCGGGCAACCATGCGAAGCGCACTTAACCAATGAGACCTGAATGGCCAAACGCAATCTTAGCCAACGACAAAAAAATCGCATCCAGTCAATTCAAGAGCAGCGTCGTGAGCGAGCCATCGTCAAAAAGTCGGTGTCTGATGAAGAGCTCGAAAATCTCACTCAGCTCGGCCCTGAAATTCGAGGAACTGTGATTACCAATTTCGGCGCCCAGGTCGATATTGAAGGCTTGGATGAAGGCTACAAACAGACTATTTACCGCTGTCATATTCGGGCCAATCTTGAACCCTTAATTACCGGCGATACCGTGATCTGGCGCTACGCCGAACCCCATGGTGTTATCGTCGCCCGCGAATCACGCCACTCTGAACTGCTGCGCCCCGATGCCCATGGCAAGCTGCGCCCAGTCGCCGCCAACGTTGACCGCATCGCCATTGTATTCGCCGCTAAGCCAACGCCATACAGCAACTTGATTGACCGTTATTTGGTGGCCGCTGAAGCGCAGCATATTCAGCCAATACTGGTGCTCAACAAAACCGATATGCTCGACAATGGTGCTCATCCCGAGGTTGAGCAACTTCTAAGCGACTACTCCTCCATTGGATACGATATTCTGATGGTGTCAGTCAAAACTGGCGCAGGCCTCGCCGAGCTAAAACAATACCTTGCCAAGTACACCTCTATTTTTGTCGGTCAATCCGGCGTGGGTAAATCATCCCTCATCAATGAACTACAGCCTGAGGCGCAAATTTTGGTGGGTGCGCTGTCAGTCGGCAAAGAAAAAGGCACGCACACCACAACGGCATCGCGTCTTTTTCACTTAGCCGATGGCGGTGACCTGATTGACTCGCCGGGTATCCGAGAATTTTCGTTGACTAACTTAACCCCTGAGCAAATTATTAACGGCTTTGTGGAGTTCAGACCCTTTCTCGGTCACTGCAAATTTCGCGACTGTCAGCACAGAGTTGAGCTTGGATGCGCTCTTTTGCAAGCCGCTAAAGAAGGAAAAATACTTGCGAGTAGACTCGAAAATTACCGCAGCATTCTTGCCAGCCTCGAGATAAAACAATGATAAACTTACAGGCTTTATTAGACTTCCCTGAGTAACTCACTATGAATCACAGCGCAGAAATCTTTGTCGCTCTTCAGCGCCTCCTGCCGCAACATGCTCTGTCACGATTAATCGCCAAGGCTGCAGAATCAAAAAAACCGTGGCTCAAAAACATCCTCATTAAAAAAGCTATTAGTGCGTTTGATATCAACATTGATGAAGCCTTCAGCAGTGATTTAAACGACTATGAAAGCTTTAATGCCTTTTTTACCCGTGCGTTAAAAGACGGCATGCGGCCAGTTGACCCAGCACAGACCAGCATTATTTCTCCTGCGGACGGCGCCGTTAGTCAGGCCGGGGCAATTGATGCGCAGCGTATTATTCAGGCCAAAGGTAGTGACTATTCTGCCAGTCGCCTTGTGGGCTGCCCCGAACAGGCTGCGGGGTATGAAAACGGGTCTTTTACGACTATCTATTTGTCGCCGCGCGACTACCATCGCGTGCATTTGCCGGTTGCCGGAAGGCTCCTTAACACGCGCTATATTCCAGGCGACTTGTTTTCTGTGAATGACAAAACAGCACAGGCCCTGCCTGGATTATTTGCTCGAAATGAACGCTTAGTCTGCGAATTTGAAACACATTTGGGTAATATGGTGGTGGTGTTTGTCGGTGCCATGCTGGTGGCTGGAATTGAAACGGTGTGGGGTGGTTTTGAAACACCGGGAAGAGGCGCTGTGCGCTTCACAGACTATTCTGCAGATGACCTCAACTATGAAAAAGGCGCCGAGATTGGGCGTTTCAAGTTCGGCTCGACGGTAATACTATTGTTCCAAGAAGGCAAAATTACTTGGAGCGATTCCCTGTTGCCGGGTACAAAAGTGCAGATGGGTGAGAAGATAGCGGAAAGTAACAGAACGCAGTAGAGACCAGCATAAAGTAGAGACCAGCATAAAGTAGTAGAGAGTAGCAGAAAGTATTAGCGCCAGTTAATGCACGAATCGCTCTTTGAGAGCAGCCATAAAACCTTGATGTCCCTTAGGCTGCGTTTTGTTCATTGCGAATTTTTCGTCAAAGGGCTTGGTGATAAGCAAGTTTAATAGCCTGTCGTCAACGGCCAAGGTATCAAACTCATTGTCTTTCACGATGGCGAGTTTGGTGACTTCGTAACCGCGTCGATTCCCGAATTTGTTCAGCTGGTTGCGCGCTTGGTCTTCATTTTTCAAGTCGACAAAAATATAGCTCGGCTCTTCAGCAGGCAGCTGTGCGTCCTCAAATACGGCTAAGCGCGGGGAGAGTCGCGACTTGGCATTTTGCTCAACCACCATGCCTTTATCACCTGTCGTCAATTCCACAACTGTGCCCGCGGGGTAAAGACCGATCGACTGAATAAACTCGATGACTAAGTCGTCAGCAAAAGCGCGCCCGCGCAATTCATAGAGCTTTCCTGTGGCCTTTGACGGTGTTAGTGCTTGAACCGCCTCGCGGGGATGGCAGAGTTCATCAAACTCTGTGGCTATGCCGGCAATTGCCGCCAAAAAGGGAATCCTCTGACCACCACAGCCCTTTGGGAACCCGCTGCCGTCATAGCGTTCGCAGTGAAATTTAATGATGTTCAAAGCACGTCGATTATCAAACCCAGATTGTCTGAGCTTTTCGACACTTAGGCTGACAAAATTACGGTATTCCGCTTCCTCGTCGGCATTGCGGTCCGATTTTCGCAACAATCCTTTGTCCATACCGATCTTACCGACATCTTTTAGCATGGTTGCAAGACAAAGGTCTTTTAGCTGATCAAGATCGAGGCCGATGTGACGGGCAAACTGCGTTGCCCATAGAGAGGCGCGAATACTGTGGTCATGGGTGTGAGAATATTTGGCGCGCAGTCTCAACAGCCATGTGAAAGCGTCAGGACAGCGCACAACACTGTCAACCATGTGATCGACCGATTGCTGCAGTTGCTCAATATTGAAATGAGTGCCTTTGGCTATCTGGCGTGTAACAACACTTAGGCAGCCGACTAAGTTATTCATCACTCTGCGGGCTGCAGGAATCTCATTCGCGAGCTCGACGGTTTTGCTGTACATGTGAGGTCTAACATCAAAGGTTCGCGGCGTCATCAACTGCGCGACATTCGTTACGCTGCGACTCATGAGCGCCCTATCAGCCCCCGAAGGCGCCTGAACACCGCGAGGGAGCGATGGGGCGGACTGACCGGATTTTACATCGAGGGGGGAGATGCCTTTGGTGACATCGACATAAACATAATCGCAGTACGCCTTTACTCGAGAGGCATCTGCAGTGCTTTTAATCATAAAGCCCTGAATGGGGAATGGCGTCTCTGCCCACGGCTTGTCGAGGGCAGAAACAAACATCCCGACCTGAAGCTCATGTATAAAAACTTTTAGCTGCTTTAACGACATACCTTGGCCACATCCCCTTGGGTATCTATTTAGAAACCAATACGGTTGCAATCTAGCGCTTTTAGCGGTTTAAAAGCGTGCATAGGTATTAGTTTTTACAAATATAGACCAAGAATGGAGGCGACTAAGGTCACTTTCCAGAAAACTTGTGGACTGCGTCAATAAACACTTTGACGTGTTCAGGATCGATGTCCGGTGTAATACCGTGACCCAGATTAAATATGTGACCGCTGCCCTGCCCAAAACCTCTGAGAATAGCCGCAACTTGCTGCTCAATGACCGCAGGATCTGCACGCAAAACCGCTGGATCCATATTGCCCTGCAAGGCTACTTTGTCGCCTACTCGCTCTCTCGCGCGCGCTATGTCCATGGTCCAATCAAGGCCGAGACAGTGACAACCAGTGTCGGCCATCGCTTCAAGCCAGAGCCCACCGCCCTTGGTAAAAAGGATCACTGGAACATCGCGACCGTCGTGATGACGAATCAACCCAGCGACAATTTTTTGCATATAGGCGAGCGAAAACTCCTGATACGCCGCGTGGCTGAGTGCGCCACCCCAAGTATCAAAAATTTGCACCACCTGTGCGCCGGCAATAATTTGCGCATTGAGGTAGTCAATGACCGAGAGCGCCAGCTTATCCAGAAGCTGATGCATTAGCGCTGGCTGTGTGTAGAGCATGGTCTTGGCGCGGGCAAAATCTCGGCTGCTCTGACCTTCGATCATGTAGGTGGCTAGGGTCCACGGACTGCCGGAAAAGCCAATCAGCGGCACGCGGCCATTAAGCTCTCGACGAATCATGGTCACTGCGTCGGTGACATAGGGTAAATCTTTGGCGGTGTTGATCACCTGCAAATTTTCGATATCGGCAGCCGTTCGGACTGGCTTGTGGAATTTTGGACCTTCGCCAGTTTCGAAATACAGCCCTAGACCCATTGCATCGGGAATGGTCAAAATATCCGAGAATAAAATAGCCGCGTCCATTTCGTAGCGCTCGAGGGGCTGCAATGTCACTTCACAGGCGAGTTCGGTGTTTTTACACAGGCTCATAAAATCGCCCGCCTGAGACCGAACCGCGCGATATTCAGGCAGATAGCGTCCCGCTTGACGCATCATCCACACCGGCGTGCGGTCTACGGGCTGGCGCATTAACGCCTTCAGAAAACGATCATTTTTTAAATCAGACACGCAGTTCCCTTTTTAACTTTCGACAACAATTTTTAATATGTTTTAAACATCAAGGTAGTCAAGAATACCTTTGGCGGCTTCTCGCCCTTCCCAGACTGCTGTGACAACAAGGTCGGATCCGCGAACCATATCACCACCGGCAAAAATCTTTGGATTGGTTGTTTGGAATGGATAGGTCTGCTCTTCAGCAGCCAAAACGACTCCCCAATCGGAAGTATTAACCTCGACACTCGACAACCACTCTGGCGGGCTAGGCTTAAACCCAAAAGCGATAAGCACGGCATCTGCTGGAACAATCTCTTCACTGCCCGGGATCACTTCTGGGCGACGACGGCCATTGGCGTCTGGCTCACCCAGCTGCGTGGAGACAAACTTTACGCCTTCCACTTTGCCATTGCCGACGATCTCAATGGGTTGCTTGTTAAACTGAAATACCACGCCCTCTTCTCGCGCGTTTTTCACTTCTCGTCGCGAGCCCGGCATATTTTTTTCGTCCCGGCGATAGGCACAGGTCACGCTTGTCGCACCTTGACGGATGGATGTGCGGTTGCAATCCATCGCCGTGTCGCCGCCGCCAAGTACCACAACGCGCTTGCCTTTGACGCTGACAAAGTCGTCAGCCGACTTTTCAAACCCCAAATTGCGATTGACGTTGGAGACGAGGAATGACAGCGCTTCGTGAACACCTGGGAGGTCTTCCCCAGGAAAATCTCCTTTCATGGTTGTGTAAGTACCCATGCCCATGAAGACGGCATCGTATTCTGCGAGCAACTCGTCGATCAGAATGTCTTTGCCTATTTCAATGTTGAGGCGGAACTCAACGCCCATGCCTTCGAGAATTTGGCGTCGGGTGCGAATCACCGACTTCTCAAGTTTGAATTCAGGAATGCCAAATGTCAAAAGACCGCCAATTTCAGGATAGCGATCAAACACCACTGGTTTGACGCCATTGCGCACTAGAATATCGGCACAACCTATTCCCGCAGGTCCCGCGCCAATGATGGCAACTCTTTTGTCAGTCCAGACAACTTTCGACATATCGGGACGCCAGCCCATGGCAAAGGCGGTGTCCGTAATATATTTTTCGACAGAACCGATGGTCACGGCTCCAAACCCATCATTGAGTGTACAAGCGCCCTCGCAGAGTCTGTCTTGAGGACAGACTCGACCACAGACTTCCGGCAGCGAGTTAGTTTGATGGCTTAGTTCTGCCGCTTCAATCAAGTTGCCTTCTGCGACCAATTGCAGCCAGTTCGGAATGTAATTGTGTACAGGGCATTTCCACTCGCAATAGGGATTGCCACAAGACAGGCAGCGATGTGACTGGCTGGCCGCTCGCTCCGCGGTGAGCGGATCATAGATCTCGACAAACTCACCGACACGGCGCTTCATATTGCGCTTCGGTGGGTCCATGCGCTTAATATCAAGAAATTGAAATTGATTATTGAGTCGTTGTTGCATAGCTATAAATCTCTATTTTCCCATGGCCGTTATTGCGGGTTAGCGTGGGCTTGAGCCAAGAGGCCGCCCAAACTCGCCGCTTTTGGTTTAACCAGCCAAAAGCGCGACGCATAATCGGAAAAATTCGTAATAATATTTTGACCCCAAGCACTGCCTGTCTCGGCAACATGCTCACGCAAGAGCGTCTTGAGGAACACCCTATGGGACTCGGTCGCTTCCGTGGTGATGCGCTGAATATCAACCAGCTCCATATTGTACCGATCAACAAACTCGCGTGTCATATCGAGTACATAGGCAAAACCGCCGGTCATCCCTGCACCAAAGTTGTAACCTGTGGCGCCGAGGCTAACCACAACACCCCCAGTCATATACTCACAACAGTGATCGCCTGCGCCCTCGACAACTGCGGTTGCGCCAGAATTGCGAACGGCAAAGCGCTCTCCAACTTTGCCCGCAGCATAGAGTCTTCCGCCGGTGGCACCATAGAGGCAGGTATTGCCCATAATCGGCGTTTCATTGGCGGCAAAACTGCTCTCTGCTGGCGGACGCAGAACTAACTTACCACCCGCCATGCCTTTGCCCACGTAGTCGTTGGCATCGCCTTCAAGGTATATCTCTAGGCCGCCTGCGTTCCAAACACCGAGGGACTGACCTGCAACACCGCGCAAATTCAGGCGTATTGGTGTTTTCGACATACCCATGTTGCCGTAGCGTTTGGCAATTTCACCGGACAGACGAGCGCCAATCGAGCGATCGCAATTGCTGACAGTGAAGTCAAAAGTGCCACCCGTTTGCGCTTCAATATTAGGCAGGGCAAGCTTAACCATTGTTTCTGCCAACGCGCCCTTGTCGAGAGGGTTATTCCGCGGCTGTGAGCAGGATTGCGGCTTACCTTCAAGCTCTGGACGCATTTCAATCAGCGGAGTCAGATCAAGGTGCCGATGTTTGCTGGTTTCCCCAGGCAATACTTCGAGCAAGTCGACACGACCAATCAGCTCCTCGAGTGAGCGCACGCCTAGAGACGCCATCCACTCGCGGGTTTCCATCGCAATAAACTTAAAAAAGTTCATCGCCATGGCGACCGTGCCACGGTAGTGATCGTTGCGCAGTCGTTCATCTTGCGTGGCTACACCCGTCGCACAGTTGTTGAGGTGACAGATACGCAGGTACTTACAGCCTAGGGCAACCATAGGTCCGGTACCAAAAGCGAAACTCTCGGCACCCAGCATGGCGGCTTTAACCACATCCAACCCCGTTTTCAAGCCGCCGTCGGTCTGCACGCGGACCTTGTTGCGCAAATCATTCGCACGCAGAGTTTGGTGGGCTTCTGTGAGACCTAATTCCCACGGGGATCCCGCATAGCGAATTGAGCTTACAGGACTTGCAGCTGTGCCGCCGTCGTAGCCGGAAATGGTAATCAGATCCGCATAGGCCTTTGCCACACCCGCGGCAATGGTGCCAACCCCGGGCAGTGACACCAATTTTACTGAGACCAAGGCGGTTGGATTGACCTGCTTGAGATCAAAAATCAACTGTGCCAAATCTTCGATAGAATAAATATCGTGGTGCGGTGGCGGCGAAATCAGGGTGACACCGGGTACCGAGTATCGCAAACGAGCAATCAGCGCATTGACTTTCCCGCCGGGCAATTGCCCCCCTTCGCCGGGCTTGGCCCCCTGCGCAACTTTAATTTGCAGAACTTCCGCACTCGAGAGATAGGCTGGCGTGACGCCAAAGCGACCCGAGGCTATCTGCTTAATTTTGGATGATTTAATCGTGCCGTAGCGCACGGGGTCTTCACCGCCCTCGCCCGAGTTGGATCTCCCGCCCAGCGTGTTCATGGCTTCCGCGAGGGATTCGTGCGCTTCCGGCGACAATGCGCCAAGCGACATACCCGCCGAATCGAATCGCTTCAAAATAGACTCGATGGGTTCAACCAAGGAGATATCGATAGGTGTTGCCTTATCGCTCAACTTTAATAAATCACGCAGTGTCGCCACAGGGCGTTTATTAACTAAGTCGGCGTACTGGCCCCAGACCTTGTAGTCGCCTGTCTGCACGGCTTTATGAATGGTTTGAACAACATCAGGGTTGTAGGCGTGGTACTCCTGGCCATAAACATATTTGTGCAGGCCACCCGGCTCAATTGGCTTGCGCAACTTCCAGGCCATTTTTGCGAGCTCCGCCTGATCGGCTTGGATATCGTCAAACGTGGCACCTTGGATGCGGCTGGGAATGCCGGGGAAACAGAGATCGATAACTTCGCTGTGCAATCCGACGGCTTCAAACAACAATGCGCCGCGGTAGGATGCGACCGTTGAAATACCCATCTTCGACAGAATTTTCAGCAGGCCCTTGTTGATGCCTTTGCGGTACTGCTTAAATGCGGTATCCACATCGACCAGCAGCTCACCACTGTCAATCAGGTCGCACAGTACATGGTAGCTCAAATACGGGTAGACCAACGATGCACCGCAACCGATCAAGGCGGCTATCTGGTGGGCATCGCGGGCATAACCGGTACTGGCAACAAGATTGGCGTTGCAGCGCAAGCCTTGCTCAATTAAATAATTGTGGACGGCACCGACGGCCAGCAAAATATGGATTGGCTGTTGATCTTGGGTTATATCGTGGTCTGAAAGGATACACACCACGGCCCCTGCGCGCACAGCATCCGCCACTTCTCGACAGACGCGGCGTATTGCTTGTTGCAAATTTTCTTCAGCAGCGTTGTAGTTCAGCGCAAACTTCACCACAGGAAACTGCTCAAACTCATTGTGTTTTAGCGCATAGTATTTGCGCGGCGAGAGCACTGGGCTAGACAAGCCAATGCGCCGACCCAGATAGGGATCTTCCGCAAAAATACTCTCTTCACGGCCCAATTCCACACCCAGCGACATGACAATTGCTTCGCGCAGGGGGTCGATGGGCGGATTGGTGACCTGGGCAAACTGCTGGCGGAAATAGTCAAACAGGTTGCGATGTTTTTTCGATAGCACGGCCATGGGAATATCGTCGCCCATGGAGCCGGTCGCTTCCTGACCACCTTCTGCCAAAGGTCGCAAAATTTGGTCGCGCTCTTCAAACGAGACCTGGAACATTTTCATGTAACACTTTATTTGGTCGCGACTGAGGGTGCCCTCTAGCTCAATACTGTCCATGTCGAAGCTGGATTCAATCGCATGGCGGCCCTCGTTAAGCCACTTTTTATAGGGGTGACGAGCGGCCAGCTGATCCTCGATTTCGTCGCGGAACAGAATGCGTCCTTCCTGCGTATCGATGGAGAGGATATCGCCTGGGCCAAGGCGCCCTTTCGACACAACGTCTTCTGGGCGGTAGTCATAAACACCCACTTCAGACGCCACTGTAATCACATCATCGTTGGTGATAACCCAGCGCGATGGACGCAGCCCATTGCGATCGAGGGTGCAGACGGCAAAGCGACCGTCGGTGATCACAAGACCGGCAGGGCCGTCCCACGGCTCTTGATGCATCGACAAATAGTCATAGAGGGCGCGGTGATCTGGGCTGCGATCTTCAACGTTCTGCCACGCAGGCGGCACTAGTGTGCGAATGGCCAGGTGTAAATCCATACCACCGGTTACGAGCATTTCCAGCATGTTGTCGAGGCTAGATGAGTCCGAGCCTGTGCGATTTACCAGCGGGGCCGCTTCAAGGAGATCGGGCAGCAGGTCAGAGCGATACTTCGGTGTGCGTGCGACAGACCAGTTTCTGTTACCCATAATGGTGTTGATTTCACCGTTGTGGGCCAACATTCTGAACGGTTGTGCGAGCGGCCACTGCGGCATAGTGTTGGTTGAAAAGCGCTGGTGAAACACACAAATGGCCGTTTCTAAACGCTCATCTGCGAGATCAAGATAAAAACCAGGCAAATCGACTGGCATCATCAAGCCTTTATAACTCAGGATATTCAGACCCAAACTGGCGATATGGAAACGATTGTCATCGATAAGTTGTTTTTCAGCCTTGCGCCGCGCCATGTAGAGACGTGCACTGAAATGCTTTTCATCAACAATGGTGTCAGAGGCAACAAAAACCTGTTCAAAAGCGGGCAGCGACTCAATGGCAATTGGCCCTAAACAGCTGACGTCGGTCGGCACTTCGCGCCAACCTAAAACGTGCAGGCCCTGTGCGAGCATTTCCGTTTCAACGATCTTTTTGGCAAGGCTGCGCTTAGTATCATCCGTGTTGAGCATCACTGCGCCGACGGCATAGAGGTCAGGAAGCTCTTGCCCCAGAGTTTCGCGCGCCACAGTGCGCAAGAAACTGTCTGGCTTTTGCATCAATAGTCCGCAGCCATCGCCCGTCTTACCGTCTGCGGCAACACCGCCACGATGGGTCATGCAGGTCAATGCCTGAATAGCATTGCGCAACAACTTGTGGCTCGCGTTGCCTTTAATATGGGCAATTAAGCCAAATCCACAGTTGTCTTTGAAATCGTCAAGCCGACATAAACTCTGAGCCATAAATAAACTCTATTAAACTCTGTTAAATTCTAATTTAAACTCTTAAGCAAGCACTTGAACCCTGCGCGGGAGTGGAGAAACACAGGCACTAGAGAGTGAGTGATGATAGCCGGGGACTGAAATACTAGGCTAAATGATCAAAATGCGGTGCATTCTACACGCTGAAAACGGTCCCGACAATTCTCTTATACTGATTATCACTAGGCTGAGATCACTGTTTTACAGTGAGTATAGAGGGCATAGCCGTATTTACGATGAGACATCCGTGGTCAGGCGAAAAAGCAAAGTACTCAAGTGCCGCTAGAGTGAACAGCTGAGTAACAGCGTCTGCTATCGTTGCTATGTTTGCGCAAGAAAATTAGCGACTGACCAATGCTTGTAGGTTATCCAGCGAAAATGTATTGCTGATATAAGCCTCGCCGATACGCTTAAGCAGAACAAGCCGCAACTGCCCATCCAATACTTTCTTGTCCCTTACCATCAAGCGCATAAAATCGTCAGCACCCATGGCTTTTGGTGGCGCGATAGGCAGTGCACAGGCTGCAAGGAGACGCTTTACACGCTGCACGTCGTCGTCCTGCAAATGGCCTTCGAGCACAGAGAGCTCAGCCGCCATAACCATGCCAGCCGCCACCGCTTCACCATGCTTCCAATCTTGATACTGCTGAAATGTTTCAATCGCGTGACCAAACGTGTGCCCTAGATTGAGCACCGCTCTAATGCCCTGCTCTGTCTCATCGGCGGCGACAATATCGGCTTTATTACTACATGAACGCTCAATCGCATAGGACAGCGCATGCTTATCACGCGCCAATATGACGTCAATATTCTCTTCTAGCCAGACGAAAAAATCAGGATCGATGATAAGGCCGTATTTAATCACTTCGGCAAGACCCGCAGAAAACTCGCGATCGGGCAGTGTCGATAAAGTGTCAGTATCAATAACAACGGCCTGAGGCTGGTAAAAGGCACCAATCATATTCTTGCCTAACGGATGGTTGACCGCTGTTTTCCCGCCTACGGAAGAGTCAACCTGCGCCAACAGCGTCGTTGGGACCTGAATAAACGGCACCCCACGCTGATAACAGGCCGCAGCAAAACCCGTCATGTCGCCTATCACACCGCCACCCAAGGCGATCAATGTAGTTTTGCGGTCGTGGTGACCTGCAATAAGGCGATCGAAAATACTGTTTAGGGTCTCTAAGTTTTTAAACTGTTCGCCATCGGAGAGAATTACCGCTTCAACAAGTTTGCCGGGCAGCTGCTTTTTAAGTCGCTCAAGATAGAGAGGTGCGACCACTTCATTGGTAACAATGAGCGCTTTTTGTCCTGCGACATAACCTGCAATAGGTGCCTGCTCTATTTCACCCGATCCTATATGAATCGGATAAGATCGATCACCTAATTTAACCTGCACCATTTTGGATTTTGACATCATGGGTAACGCGGACCTGAAGGATGAGGGCAGCCTGAAGCGGCTGCAAAAACTATTCGGGCGAGCTTATCACAGCGCCGAGAGCGCTTCAGCCAGTTTTTTAGCGACCCTAGAAGGCTGCGCCGAGGCTGAGAGAAAAACCATATCGGCCACTTCGTCGTAGAGAGGACCCCGAGTTTCGATCAGCCGTTTAATCACTCCCTGGCGATCATCCACTTGCAGAAGTGGTCGCTTTTTATCTCTGCGCGTTCGTTCATAGAGCTGTTCAGCTGTTGCAGACAAATAAACAACCTTGCCACTGCGCTTTAAAACGGCTCTATTGTCTGCACTCAAGACGATACCGCCGCCGGTGGCTATCACCTGAGGGTGCGAATTATTTGCGAGGTCTATCAGCATCCTCGTTTCACGCTCGCGAAATCCAGCCTCGCCTTCCATATCAAATATCCACTGGATATTGGCGCCTGCGCGAGTTTCGATTTCAGTGTCTACATCAACAAAAGGCAGATCTAAAAGATCTGCCAAGTGTTTACCTATTGTGGATTTGCCGGCGCCCATGGGGCCAACCAAGAAAATGTGGTGTGAAGTCATCTATCAAGCAAATTATCGTCAATTATTTTTGGGGTAATGAAGATGAGTATTTCACGTTTTTCAACATTTCGCAGGTCATTTCTGAAAGGTCGGCCTAAAAAGGGAATGTATTGATCAGCTTCTGCCTCAATTTGCATTTCCATCTGCAGATCGGTGAGGCCTGCAGGCAGTTCAATCTCTTTGGTGATGACCGAGGAATCGGAGACTGCTACCACGGTATCTTTGAGCTTGGTGCCCGAGCGTTTGACGGTTGTTTGAATCGCTTCGGCAAGTGCGTCAATATCAGCTATATTCTTTTCAATAACTGTATTGGGTGGAAGTGGCAGAACTCTGTAGGCCTCAACTTTGTAACCATCGCCAGATCGACTCAACTCGATTAGTTTTACCGCCGACGACGAAATGTCGAGCCCGATCATCGGCTTTGAGTGATTTGCGAAGAAATCGAAAAATTCCATATTCGAGCGAAGTCCTTTAGGTCATCTATCCTGAAAAAGAAACTACATTAACAATCGACGGTAACCGTGCAAATGATGCACTTCACATTCCCTACACTCTATAATAGACGCTGATTTTTTAAGTGCGGAAAAATAGTGCCCCCAATTATGCGTAAACTCATTAAGCCATTTGCCCTGCTAGCACTTCTTGGAACCGGTGGCTTTCTAACCGTTACCGCCTGTTTGTACCTCTACCTTAGCCCAAAACTCCCATCAGTCGAGGAACTAAAGGAGATCGAGTTACAAATTCCACTGCGAATCTATTCACAAGATTTAAAAGTGATTGCTGAATTTGGTGAAAAGAAGCGTTCGCCGGTGTCGTTCAGTCAGATTCCCCAGCCGATGATTGATGCATTTCTCGCTGCCGAGGACGATAGCTTCTTCGAACATGGCGGCATTGTTGTCTCTGGATTGCTGCGAGCAGCCGTTGAACTGGTGACAACGGGACAGATTCGCAGTGGCGGCAGCACAATTACTATGCAGGTTGCGCGGAATTTCTTTTTAAGTAATCGCCAAGAGTTCACACGCAAATTTAATGAGATTTTGCTCGCCTTCAAAATCGAGGAAGGTTTGAGCAAGCAAGAGATTCTCTCCCTCTACACCAACAAAATTTATATGGGTAATCGCGCTTACGGCGTTGGCGCTGCGGCTCATGTCTATTACGGGAAAAGCCTCGATGAGCTGACTTTAGCGCAAATTGCGATGATTGCCGGTCTACCCAAAGCGCCGTCTACCTACAATCCTATTGCTAATCCGAAGCGCGCTCTGCAGCGGCGCGACTGGATACTCGGTCGCATGCTGCTGCTGAAAAATATCGACGAACAGCAATACCAAGCGGCAATCGCTGAGCCCGACAATGCTTTTTATCACGGTTCGATTTCCGAACTCGATGCTGCTTATGTTGCCGAAATGGCGCGTCAAGAAGTCGTCGATAAGTTTGGACTAAAAGCTTACACAGAAGGCTTCTCTGCGATCACAACCATCGATGCAACCATGCAAAAGAAAGGAGTGGAAGCGCTGCAATCAGGTACCTTTGCCTATGACCAACGTCACGGATATCGGGGTGCAGAGCGCAATATTGACGATGAGGAAAAGTGGTCGAAAGCACTTCTCGACGCATCTATCTACGGTAATCTTGAGGCGGCAATTGTTGCCGATGTGGCGGGAGACCATTTAATACTGTTCAATCGCAAAGGCGACACTGAGTCCTTAAATTGGACTGACGGACTCAGCGACTTGCGGCTTTACAACAGCGTCAATGCGCGCAGCGCGCCGATTACCCAAGCCAGCGACGCCTTTAAGCGCGGCGATCTTATTCGTATTCAGCGCGGTCAGAATAATGCGCTAAAACTAGGGCAATTACCTGAAGTGCAGGCGGCACTGGTGGCCTTGTCGCCAGAAGATGGTTCCATCAAAACACTGGTGGGTGGATTCGATTTCCGTCAAAGCCGCTTTAATCGTGTCACGCAAGCCCTGCGCCAACCCGGGTCGAACTTTAAGCCTTTTATCTATGCCACGGCGCTGACCAACGGCTTCACCCCCGCGTCTGTGGTGAACGATGCGCCTGTGGTGTTCAATGACCGAAATCTCGAAGATATGTGGCGCCCTGAAAATGATGGCGGCAAATTCTACGGCCCTACCCGCCTGCGTGAAGCGCTCTACCGCTCCCGGAACATGATCTCAATCCGCCTGCTGCGTCGCATTGGTATTGATCGAACCCTGGAAGGACTTCAAAAATTTGGCTTTGAGACGGGCGAAATGCCCCTCGATCTCTCCCTGGCCCTCGGCAGCCATGCAATGACACCCCTGAAGGTTGCCAGCGCGTACAATATTCTTGCCAATGGCGGCTATCAGGTAAAACCGTACTTACTCTCTGCGGTGGTTGATCGAAAAGGCAACGTGATCTATCAGGCGTTGCCCGACACGGTCTGCGCGACCTGTGCGCCCTTGCTGGCCAAAACATCCAGTGACGACATCACCAGTGACGCGCAATCGCTGGCTTCTGACGTCGAGAATGTCGACCTCCAGCTTGAGGAGTTACTCAATAGTCTTGCGCAGGAATCGCTGCAGGAAAACGAGCAGCAAAGTGTTGAACGAATCAAGCAAGCACTGAAAAAAGCGAGTTCGGCTCGCCCTCCCGCTGCGCGTGTTATTGATGCGCAAACGGCCTTCTTAATTGATTCAATGCTGAAAGATGTCATCCTGCGCGGCACCGGTGTCAAAGCAAAAGTCCTTAATCGCCCTGACTTAGCAGGTAAAACCGGTACCACTAATGGTCCACGCGATGCTTGGTTCTCGGGATATTCGCCTCATTTGACGGTCAGCACTTGGGTCGGTTTTGACGATAATGCCCTGCTCGGCCGCAATGAGTATGGCGGCTCAGCGGCGCTACCTATTTGGATTGATTTTATGGGTGAAGCGCTCAAGGATAAAGCGGTGGCCCAGCGCCCGTTGCCCGACGGTATTGTGATGGTGAAGATTGACGCCAAGACCGGCGCTCGCATAAGCGCAGATCAAGAGGGTATTTTCGAGTATTTCCGAGCACAGGACGTCCCAGAATTAACGGGTGACGGCTTAATGCCGGGCAAGACGGAGAATGGTCTTCCCGATGATCTATTTTAGCGCTCAGGTGCGATGCTCTTGTGACAACGGCGGCCTATCATGGTGAACTGGGGCCAAATCGACACTGTGCTATTGGACATGGATGGGACACTTCTCGATCTGCATTTCGATAATTTTTTCTGGTTGCACCATCTTCCAAGGCGCTACGCCGAACAGCGGAATGTGCACGTAGACCAAGTCATCGCTGGGCTTTACCAGCGCATGCAAGCTAAACAGGGAACCTTGGATTGGTATTGCACCGACTTTTGGTCCCGTGAGTTTGATCTCGATATTATTCAGCTCAAAAATGAAATAGGCCACTTAATAGACGAACGACCCCTCGCAAGAGTATTTCTTGAAACCCTCGGGCGATTTAACAAGCGGCGGATTTTGGTCACAAACGCGCACCGCAATAGTGTCGACATCAAATTTGCCCGCACCGGGATCGATACTCTTTTGGACTTGGTAGTGTCATCTCATGACTACGGGACGCCCAAAGAAGATCAGCAGTTTTGGCATAAACTGCAAACCGCAACCCGCTTTGATCCTGCGCGAACACTGTTTATCGACGACTCTGAGGCGATTCTTGAATCAGCCCATCAATTCGGCATAGCCCATGTCCTCGGCATTGAAAAGCCTGACAGCCAAAAAGAAGCGCGCGTCTCGCAGGGCTTCACCATGCTCAACTCCTTCGAACAAATTCTCGACCTTGAGCAGCCCCAATAAACATGGACGCTGTGCGAATCGACAAATGGCTCTGGGCTGCGCGTTTTTTCAAGACTCGCTCACTCGCTAAAACCGCCATCGAAGGCGGCAAAATACAGATTGACGGGGTGAAGGCAAAGGCCAGTCGTCAACTAGAGTTGGGCGCCATACTGACTATTCGCCAGGGACTTGACACAAAAACTGTCGTCGTTTCCGCGCTGTCTGATCAGCGGCGCGGCGCGCCAGAGGCTATGCTGCTCTACAGCGAAACCGCCGAAAGCGTTGTTTTAAGAGAAGAAAATGCCGCCAAGCGCAAAGCCATCAATAACGCGACAGTCAGCGACGGCAAACCCAATAAAAAGCAGCGACGACAAATTCATCGATTTTTACAGAATTAAGATAGGCGCTGCGCAAAATTTGAGTACAATACGCGGCTTATGACTGACAACGACACTCTGCAGCGCTTCCTCTTTGATAACAACGATATTCGCGGTGAAATCACCACGCTATCAAGCAGCTATCAAGAGCTTTTAGCCAACCAAAAATACCCTCCCCAAGTAGCTCTGTTATTTGGCGAATTCTTGGCTGCCGCCAGCCTTCTCAGTGCAACGCTCAAAAATAGCGGTGCTATCACTATCCAAGTAAAAGGCGACGGCCCTCTAAGCGCAATCATGGTCGAGTGCACCCAAGGCAATAAGCTGCGCGGTATTGTGCGCGGTGATTTTGATCACGTTGACGGCCTCAGCACGCTGAGCGAGCTGTTAGGTAAAGCGATCCTTGCCATCACTATCGAGCCTGAAGGGAAAGAGCGCTATCAAGGCATAGTCCCGCTGGACGAAGAAAATCTTAGTAAATGCCTAGAATATTACTTCTATCAATCAGAGCAATTACCAACAAAAATTAAATTGGCCTCAAATGAGCAATCTGCCGTCGGCATGCTCGTTCAGCAGTTGCCGAACTCTGGTGACGAGACTAAAAATAGTGATGATTGGCAACACATTACCGCTCTTTTTGAAACGCTTTCTCGTGAAGAGCAACTGACGCTGTCGCATAATGATCAGTTATACCGGTTATTCCACGAACAAAATTTACGGCTGTTTGACCCGCAAGATATGACGTTTTCATGCAGCTGTTCGCAGAAGAGAACGGCATCGGCGATTGTGTCATTAGGCCGCCAAGAGATCGCGGAAACCCTCGCAGAGCACGGTTTAGTTATTATTACCTGCCAGTTTTGTTTCCAAGAATACCGATTTACACCAAGAGAGATAGACGAACTATTTGATCCACCGGAACCCATTTTACATTAACCTTTGCTACCCCCATAAAGACGTAGACCCGACTTAGCTTAGAGAGGTTTATCTGTCATAATTGGCAACCTTTTGGACTAGCAAAATCCATTTGTTTTCATTCACCCTTTGGAAGAGAGGAAGAGAATGACCGAAGCAGCTGTATACACTGACTTAGGCTCCACTATACTTGTCGAAATGGCACTTACTCGCGGGGAGGGACGTCTCGCAGATACCGGCGCCTTCGTCGCCACAACCGGCCACCGCAGCGGCAGATCGCCTGCCGACCGCTTTATCGTCAACGAGCCGAGCTCTTCTGACGCTATCGACTGGGGCTCCGTTAACCGCCCCTTCGACGCCGCTAAATTTGATGCTCTGTGGGATCGCGTTGCGAGCTATATCGCTGAGAAAGAGCGCTTCGTCTCACATCTGCATGTAGGCCAGGATTCTGATCACTACATTCCAGTGAAAGTGACGACTGAAACCGCTTGGCACTCGCTGTTCGCCCGCAACATGTTTATCCGCACGAAAAAGTACAATCCTGGGAACAAAGAACCGTGGAAAATTCTCCACGCAGCAAACTTTGCCTGTGATCCAGAGCGCGATGGCACCAATAGCGACGGCGTGGTTCTTATTAACTTTGCTCAGCGCAAAGTCCTGCTCGCTGGCATGCGCTACGCCGGTGAAATGAAGAAAGCTATGTTCTCTGTGCAAAATTTCCTCTTACCCGAAAAAGACGTGATGCCAATGCACTGCGCCGCCAATGTCGGTGAAGATGGCGACACCGCGCTGTTTTTCGGGCTATCAGGCACCGGTAAAACAACCCTGTCGGCAGATCCAGACCGCTTCTTAATTGGCGATGATGAGCATGGATGGGGTAAAGGCACTGTCTTCAACGTTGAAGGTGGCTGCTACGCGAAAACCATCGACTTAAGCCAAAAGAATGAACCCGTTATTTGGGATGCGATTCGCTTCGGCGCGATTGTTGAAAACGTAGTCATCTCTGAAGATGCGCGCACAGCCGATTATTCCGACACCTCCATCAGCGAAAATGGCCGCTGCAGTTACCCGCTTGAACACGTTGCCAAACGCTGCGTGGAAAATCAGTCTGGCGAGCCCAAAAATATTATCTTTTTGACCTGTGACGTCACCGGTGTTCTACCACCCGTTTCGCTGCTGAGCAAAGAAGCTGCCGCCTATCACTTCCTCAGCGGTTATACCGCTCGTGTTGGCTCCACAGAACTCGGCGCCGAAGCGGGCATCAACCCTACCTTTTCCACCTGTTTCGGCGCACCATTTATGCCCCGTCCGGCAAGCGTTTACGCAGAGTTATTAATGAAGCGTATCGACGACTTCGGTTCGAAGGTCTATCTGGTGAATACTGGCTGGACCGGTGGTTCAGGTGGTGCCGGTGGCAAAGGAAGCCGCTTCCCGATTCCTGTGACCAGAGCCGTCGTCGCGGCCATTACCAATGGCTCACTCGAAGGCTGCGCAACTGAGCACTTAGAAACACTGAATTTGGATATCCCCGTTGCCATTAATGGTGTGGATAGCAAGTACATCAACCCGCGCAATGCATGGGATGACAAAGCAGCCTATGACCAGCAAGCGACAAAGTTGGCTCAGCTGTTTGTTAAGAACATTACCAAGTTTGAGCCCTCAGCCGATATTATCGCCGCAGGCCCTAAAGTTTAAACAGCAGTAACCAGTAAGATAGAGATACCCGCATTAACCAATGCGGGTATTTTTTTGCCCATCGTTTATGACTGCCTTACTGCCATTAGCAAGCAAATTACGGGCAAAAAAAAGCCCGCGGTAAAGCGGGCTTTCGTAAACTCTTGGTTTACTTGCTGTTATCAAGAATATGATCGATAGCGGCTTTCACCTCATCGTCGCTGCACGACATACAGGTGCCGCGTGCTGGCATGGCGCGAATACCGTTGATCGCGTTGGCGTATACAGTCTCCAAACCTTGCTCTAATCGCAAAGCCCACGCCGCTACGTCGCCTAATTTAGGCGCGCCGGCAACACCAGAGCTATGGCATGCCACACAATTCGTGCTGTAGATATCACTGCCAGAACGGGCAGCACCGGCACTGGTTGTCGCCGCGGCAACCACTTGACCCGCCATGGCAACATGACCAACGGGGGCAATGCGCTCAGCAACCTGCTTCTCTTGCTGCGCGGTCAACTGAACTTTTTTATCGTCTGCGCCACATCCCCATAAAAGCGTGCTGACAGCAGCAATTATGGCAAAACTTTTCACTCGGCTATTTTTGGCAGTATTCATCGTGGGGTATCTCCAGTTTGGACGTGACAGTAAAATTTCGCGGCCATTATAGCCTGCAATTGTATATTTCTCATCCGCAATACACGGATATTTCAATTTCCTAAGCAAGCGGTCGAATGCCCACGGCCTGGCGCAACGTCGCGAGGAACGCACTGCTTTCGCGGCGCGCTTTGACTGCGCCCTCCTGCAGTATTTGCTCTATCTCGCTGGGCGTTTGCATCAGCGCTTCGTAGCGCGCTCGCGCCTCCGACAGCTCACCATTAACTAGTTCAAACAGCTGTCGCTTTGCCTCGCCCCAGCCGATGCCATTGGCAAATTGCTCTCGCATTTCAAGGGTTTGCTGCTCAGTGGCGAAGGCCTGCCAAATCTGAAAAACCGCTGACGTGTCAGGGTCTTTCGGTTCACCTGGCTCAAGCAAATTAGTGTTAATTTTATTAATGTGTTTCTTCAAAGCCTTTTCATTCAAAAACAGCGGAATGGTGTTGCCGTAACTTTTGCTCATTTTGCGACCGTCGAGCCCTTGCAGAACAGCGACTTTGTCGTCAACCAACGCCTTGGGTAAAACAAAGTGCTCACCAAAGTGATGGTTAAACCGCTGCGCTACATCACGGGCCATTTCCACATGCTGTATCTGATCGCGGCCGACTGGAATTTGGTGCGCATTGAACATAAGAATATCTGCGGCCATCAAGACTGGGTAACTGAAAAGACCCATAGTGATAGCAAAATCGGCATCTTCTCCAGCATCCTCGTTAGCCTGCACTGCGGCTTTGTAGGCATGGGCGCGATTCATCAGCCCTTTGGCTGTCATGCAGGTGAGAAACCAGGTCAGTTCTGTTATCTCTGTAATATCGGACTGGCGATAAAATGTCACCTTATCTGTATCCAATCCCAACGCCAGCCATGTCGCTGCAATCTCCATGGTTGAACGGTGAATTAATTCAGGATCTTGGGCTTTAATCAACGCGTGATAGTCTGCCAAAAAGAAAAATGACTCAACGTCGTTGGCGCGACTGGATTCAATGGCAGGACGAATTGCCCCCACATAGTTACCGAGGTGTGGTGTTCCCGATGTGGTAATACCCGTCAATACACGTTGTTTAGTCATATTTACTCTGTTGCGTCTGTAGGTTTAGATCAATCTTTCAGGTCACTACTGCCAATTATCTCGGCTCAACCACTAATGCGCCGGGGCGATTATAAAAGGCCTTGAGGACACGTGCCAAGCGCTCAGGATCCAACGTGCCGGTTAGCTCGCGGCAGGAGTGCATAGCGAGTTGAGGAATTCCCACATCCAGGGTTGGAACGCCTAGTTTGGCGGACGTGACGGGGCCAATAGTGCTACCACAACCCATATCACCCCGCGCCACAAAGGTCTGCACGGGCACATTTTCATCGCTACACATCTGCCGGAAAAAGCTTGCTGTGACGCCGTTGGTGGCATAGCGCTGAGTCGAATTCACTTTAATCACGGGGCCGCCGTTCAATACTGGGCTGTGCTTTTCATCGTGCTTGAGTAAATAGTTAGGATGCACTGCGTGTGCATTGTCGCAGGAAATAAATAGTGAGCGGTCCAATATACGAGACTTGTTGGTCGCGCTTGCGTCGTGACTGCAGAGGCGGTCAAAGACTGACTCTAGGAAGGGTCCATTGGCGCCTGCCGATGAAACACTTCCCACTTCCTCGTGATCGTTGCACACAAGTAGCACCGTATTTGTACCGTCTGCCGCCAGCAGGGCTTTGGCGCCAACAAAGCAACTCAACAGATTGTCTAGGCGTGCCGAAGCAAAAAATTCTTTTTTCAACCCCACCGTCGCAGCGCCCTGCACATCATAGAAACAGAGTTCGTAGTCTAAAACCTTATCGCCATCGGACAGAAAACGTTGCGCGAGCATGACATGAAAATCTTCACCCTCTTCAGCCTGCATTAAAATGGGTGAAATATCTGTCTGTGGATTAATTGATCGCCCTTTGTTTGCCTCACGATCAAGGTGAATAGCTAAACTGGGTACCACGGCAATCGGATCATTGAAATTGATGAGGGTCTGCTTTAACTGACCGTTTTTGTCGCTGTAAACCAACCGCCCAGCAAGAGAGAGATCGCGATCGAACCATGGGTTGAGAAGAGCGCCACCATACACTTCCACGCCGAGTTGATAGTAGCCATTTCTCACTAACTCAGGATTCGGTTTAACCATTAGACAGGGGCTGTCAGTGTGAGCGCCGGCCATGCGAATACCCGCTGTAGCGAGATCGTTTTGACCAACAACAAAGGCAATGATCGAGGAGCCATTGCGCGTCACAAAGTATTTTCCGCCGCGCTCAAGAGTCCAATCCTCTGCTTCATTCAAGCCTTGGAAACCCGCCTTTCCCAGCATTTGACTGAGCGTCGCCACAGCGTGAAACGGCGTTGGTGAGCCGTCTAAAAAATCTGCCAACTCTGCGTTAAAGAGCTCTACCTGCTGTTGCGCTGAAGTCATGCTATATCATCCGTTCGTCATCTAATTTTTTGGTTATTGCGCCGAGCTCTCGTCTGACTCAAGCCGAGCCAATAAACTCGACGTATCCCAACGATTTCCGCCCATATCTTGGACTTGTTTATAGAAACTATCGACCAACTCTGTCACCGGTAAGAGACTGCCATTGGCCCTCCCTTCCTCTAGCGCGAAGGCTAAATCTTTTCGCATCCACTGCACGGCAAAACCGTGATTATATTCGTTGGCAAGCATTGTTTTGTAGCGATTTTCCATTTGCCAAGACTGTGCTGCGCCTTTTGAAATCACATCGATAACTTGAGCGGCATCGAGTCCAGCGCGCTTGGCAAAGTTGATACCCTCAGCCAGCCCCTGCACAACGCCAGCAATACAGATCTGATTGACCATTTTACACAACTGGCCGCTGCCTGCTTCACCCATCAATTGGATTGATTTGGCATAGCTTTTAATTGCCGCTTCAACCCGCTGAAAATCATCGCCATGGCCACCGCACATCACAGTGAGCTTACCATTCTCGGCACCCTGTTGGCCGCCGGATACCGGCGCATCAATAAAGCCACAGTTAACCGTCGCCGCGGCAGCAGCCAACTCGCGCGCCAAGGTTGCTGAAGTCGTCGTGTGATCAACGAGAACAGCGCCAGCCTGCATATAACTGAGAGCGCCCTGCTCACCCAGCAATACCGCTCTCACATCGTCATCATTTCCAACACAGGAAAAAACAATCTCGGCGTCGACTGCCGCTTCAGCAGGACTGGCCGCACTCTGACCCTGATACGCCTGCAGCCAGCGAACGGCAACTGAATCGGTGCGGTTATAAACAACCACAGAGTAGCCGTGCTTACTCAACCAGCCGGCCATGGGATAACCCATAACACCCAGCCCTAAAAACGCTACTTTCTGCTTCATTCGTGCCTCAATGTCACTCGACCCCAATTGGCCGCAGTCTTTTTAACCGTAAATTAGTGAATGGTTGGATTACTGCTGGTAAATCAGATAGAGCAAAAACATCCCCAAAACCATTCGATAGACAACAAAGGGGAACATACCCACGCGCTTAATCACTGACAGAAACACGCGAATACAGAGATAGGCTGTGATACCGGACAGACTCGTGCCTACCAATATCATTATCCAATCAACCGCCTCGCTGTTGAGTAACTGCACCCCTTTATAGCCTCCACTGAGTACGATAATCGGGATGGCCAACAAGAACGAGAATCGTGCCGCCGTTTCACGATCGAACCCCAATGCGAGTGCCGCTGTAATCGTGATGCCAGAGCGCGATGTCCCAGGAATCAGTGCAATCGCTTGGGCAACACCAATTAAAAAAGCCGATTTTGCACTAAACTGCTGCATTCCCCGCGCGCGCTTTCCACGCCAGTCAGCCCACCCCAACAGCAAGCCAAATACAATGGTCGTGACAGCAATTACTAGCATGGAGCGCAAGTTCTGTTCAATAAAGTCACCGAGAAATAGCCCCGCCAGACCTGCCGGGATAGTGGCCAAAATGATATACCACGCCAGTCGACTCTCTGCAGTGTGCCGACGGACAAAAAGACTGTCCAGCCATGCTTGAGTGAGCGCGACAATGTCCTCGCGAAAATAGACGATCACGGCGATCAATGAGCCGACATGGACGGCAACATCAAAGGCTAGCCCTTGATCAGGCCACCCCAATACCTGCGAGGGCAAAATTAGATGCGCAGAGCTCGAAATGGGCAGAAACTCTGACAGCCCCTGAATAACCGCTAGCCAAAAAGCCTGTAGATAGTCCATAAATTAAGTCGTCCCTACACGTGTGTGTTTTTTCCAAGCATCGGTGCCACGCAAGTAAACCAATTCAACTTGTTCAATCGCCGTTGCTGCACCCATTTTATATAAGCCATTTGCCAGAGCGCCCAAATCTTCTGCCTCTGGATAGATATCCTGCATCACTTGCCCGTTTTCGATAGCCTCAAAAAATTGCGACGCCTCGCCAATCACTGCCGAGGGCTGCAACTGCGCATAGAGGTTGAGTGCGTCTTCACGACTCAATAATTGATCATCAATCACCGAATAGCTCTGCCCCAAACTGTCTCTCTGGTAAGCGCCGCAATTGAACTCACCCATGCGCGCATCTAATACCGTCATCGCTACGTCGGAAGATGCAGCCGACGGATTTTTGCGCCAATAAGTCTGAGCTATCACCCGTAGCGTTGAAACTGGGATAACGGGTATGTCAGAGGAAAATGCCAACCCTTGAGCAACCGAAAAACCAATTCTCAATCCAGTAAAAGAGCCAGGGCCAACCGTCACCGCAAGCGCATCGAGGTCGCTCACGCTCAATTCAGCGTCAGACAAAACTGCGTCGATCATCTGCATAATCAGCCGCGTGTGCGAGCGTGGCTCAAAGCAGCAACGGCTGAATACTTTTTGGCCAACAGCGAGCGAAACCGAACAGGCGGGTGTCGAGGTTTCAATGGCCAGTATTGCTGTCATCGTTAGCCCTTTCAGGAATGGGTTAGCATGGATTAGAGAAGATTAATCGTTACGCACGGCTGAGTGTCCTACACAAACAAAAATCCCCCACCAATGGGTGAGGGATTTTACAGGGCTAACGCTCATTACACTATTAAGAATTTGTAACTTCGACGTTCTGCTCTGGCGCTTTCGCAGCGGCTACCACCTTTGCGGCTGACTTTTTAACTGACGGCTTTTTTACCGCAGCTTTTTTGGCCGCTGGCTTCTTAGCCACAACTTTTTTAACCGCTGCTTTCTTAGCGGTAGGTGCTTTTTTGACTGCAGCTTTTTTAGCGGTAGGCGCTTTCTTCACTGCAGCTTTCTTCGCGGCTGGGGCCTTTTTGGCTGCGGGTGCTTTTTTAGCTACTGCTGCTTTTTTAGCCTTGGCGGGTTTCTTCACTGCCGTCGCTTTCTTGACGGTCGCTTTTTTCACAGCGGCTTTTTTAGCTGCTGGTGCTTTTTTAGCTTTAGCGGGTTTCTTCACTGCAGGTGCTTTCTTAACAGCGGGTTTCTTAACAGCGGCTTTTTTAGCGACTACTTTTTTAGCGGCGGACTTCTTGACTGCTGCTTTCTTAGCCGGAGCTGCTTTTTTGGCCGCTGCCGGTTTTTCCATTGCGCTAGCCGCCTTCTTAACAACAGACTTTAGCTTTTTGGCAACAGCCTTTTCAGCCGATTTTATTTTCATCGCAGCTTTTTTCTCAGCTGCTTTCATTTTCTTCGAAGTTGCCTTGGCTCGCGACTTTAACCAACGCTTTTCAAATTTCTTTACGGCTGCGGCAAGATCTGCATCTTGCGCAGCTTGCAGCTTGGCTTCTACTTTCAAAATAGTCGCTTTTGCAGCTTTTTCGGCAGACGCCAACTTATCTTTGACGGCGGCAGCTCGGTAATCATTTTTAGAAGCCTTGAGAGCATCGCGCAACGAAGCCGCCAATTTACGGCCTTCGCTCGCTTGCGCGCGCAATGTCAGGAGAGCTTTTTTTGCAGCGGGTGTTGCCTTGGCTGCCACTTTCGCTTTAGCTGCAGTGACTTTTTTGACTACTGCGGCGTGTTTTTTATCGTGTGCGGCAATTTGCTTCTTTACAGAATCAACCACTTTTAGTGCATTTTGCAAAGGCGAAACTTGCGCCGTAACTTTTGCTTTTGCATTTACTTTTGCTTTCGTTACTCGTTTCTTTGCTGGACTTTTCATTTACACGTTCCTCAGGTCAATAAACACTATTTTTAAATACAATGTAGAAAACACCACCGCCGTAAGGCTGTGAATTTTAAGCAACTAACAATAAGTTTAGCAATAAAAAACACCAATTTGACGAATAATTGGTGTTTAAGTGAAATAAAAAGAATTTTTTATTTGAAAATTACGTTTTTTGTAAAAAAACAGCACTTGGTTAAGTGCTGTTTTGAGATCGAACTAACCCAGTATTTTAACAATTCGTCCCTGCACTTCTTCGAGGCGACCTAGACCATTTACGGTAGCGAACGTCGGGCCATTAGCATCGCGAGTTGATAGTGATGTGTAAAACTCAACCAATGGCTTGGTCTGATTATGATAAATCGCCAGTCGATTGCGGATAGTGTCTTCTTGATCATCGGGGCGCTGTATTAGAGGCTCCTGAGTTTCATCATCCAACCCTTCCACGTTGGGCGGATTGTGCTCAATATGGTAAACGCGCCCTGAATCCTCGTGCACTCGGCGACCACTTAACCGCGAGACAATTTGCTCGTCGTCGACCGATATTTCGACAACATACTCAATCAACACGCCCGCATCCACTAGAGCTTGAGCCTGTGGAATTGTTCGTGGAAAACCATCAAACAAAAACCCATTGGTGCAATCGGCCTGCTGAATACGCTCCTTTACTAATGCGATAATAATTTCATCAGAAACTAAACCACCTGATGCCATGATGTCTTTTACTTTAAGCCCAAGGTCACTACCCACTTTCACTGCGCTTCGGAGCATATCGCCAGTGGATATTTGCGGAATACCGTAGCGCTGCGTAATAAATTGCGCTTGAGTACCCTTACCTGCACCGGGTGGTCCTAATAAAATTACATTCATCAATGACATTCCTTAAAAACAAAAATACGGGTTGGCCTGAAAACAGCAAGTACAGAGCGGTCGGACACACAACGATCCTCAGACGATCTATCGCGAGTCACACCGACCAGTAGGCTGGGGTAGCGCGGCACATGCAGCGGCGAATTCGTCTGCAACCAGTCCGAAACTAGTGACTACCTTGAAAAAGCGGCTGACTCTAGGCAGTTACAAGCACCAAAAGGGCGCTCACAATACACGGATTGATTTTACCAGACAACCCTACCCTCACGCAGCCTTTGTCCCAACGCGTCACTGCAGAGTGACTACAGCGTTGAACTAGTCTGCGCGCTTAACCTCATTCCATAGAGATTCGAGCTGCTCGGCGGTATATAACGCAAGGCTGTTTTTGGGCCGTTTAGCCACAAGTGATTCCATCGCATCAAAGCGCGTTTTGAATTTGTAATTGGCTCTGCGTGTGGCCTCTTCAGCATCCACCTGCAAATGACGCGCGAGATTGACGCAAGAAAAAATCAAATCACCCAGCTCGTCCTTGATAGCAGCCTGATTATTGTTGTGTATTTCAACTTCAAGTTCGAGTAGTTCTTCTTTTACCTTGGCGATAACATCTGCCGTATTCTGCCAGTCAAAACCGACACTGGCGACTCGCTTTTGCAGCTTTTGAGCACGACTTAAGGCCGGTAGCGCGAGAGGAATGTCGTCTAAGATTTTACCGTCGCCTTTTGCTGAGCGCTCTTCTTGTTTCAGCTCTTCCCAGACTTTATGGATTTTAGCCTCTTCTAGGCGACCATCCGCGACGTTGGCGCTATCACGAACGCTGCGTAAAGTTCCTTTAGGAAAAACATGCGGATGACGGCGGACAAGTTTGCTGACAATTCCATCAACCACAACATCAAAATCGAATCGATCTTCTTCATCGGCCAACTGGCTATAAAAAATAATCTGGAATAATAGATCACCCAACTCCCCTGCCAGATGTTCGAGGTCATTTCGCTCGATAGCGTCAATCACTTCATAAACTTCTTCGAGGGTGTGTTTTGCGACCGTTGCATAGGTCTGTTTTAAATCCCAAGGACAGCCGGTTTCCGGATTACGCAGTCGCGCCATTAAATAGCGCAGATCGTCGATAGTGTAATTGGCCACCATTCTCATACCTTCTTTTGTGCCGCATGGATTTGCCGCAGCTATGCATTTTTGCCGATCAATAAATACCTGAAGAGAGGTAGCGATCGCCTCGATCACAAATAATCGCAACGATAACTGCATTCTCAAGCTGCTCACTTAGTGTGAGCGCCGCCGACACCGCCCCTCCAGCAGACACACCGCAAAAAATGCCTTCTTCTTTGGCTAAGCGACGCATGGCATGCTCGGCATCAGCCTGCGAGATATCCATAAGTTGGTCAACTTTCGCCGCGTCAAAAATACTCGGCAGATACTCTTTTGGCCAACGCCGGATGCCCGGAATCGAGGCGCCATCAGCCGGCTGTAAGCCCACGATTTGGATGTTGGGATTCTGCTGTTTAAGAAAGGCTGAGACACCCATGATGGTGCCAGTTGTACCCATAGAGCTAACAAAGTGGGTCACTGCGCCCTGAGTGTCACGCCAAATTTCTGGGCCGGTACCCTCGTAGTGGGCAAGAGGATTGTCTGGATTATTAAACTGGTCGAGAACTTTGCCGAGACCTTTGCGCTGCATGGCAAGCGCTAGGTCACGCGCCCCTTCCATGCCTTCCTCTCGACTTACTTCAACCAGCGTTGCACCGTAGGCGGTCATGGCAAGCTTGCGCTCTGCCGTGGCATTTGCTGGCATTATTAGTGTCATGCGATAACCCATCATCGCGGCAGCCATGGCCAGCGCAATACCCGTATTGCCGCTGGTTGCTTCAATTAAATGGTCGCCAGGCGCTATCTCACCGCGCGCTTGCGCATGCTTGATCATACTGACTGCGGGTCTATCTTTGACCGAGCCCGCCGGATTGTCGCCTTCGAGCTTCGCTAGAATGGTGTTTGAGGTGTTGCCCGGCATTCGCTGCAGGCGCACAAGTCGCGTGTTACCAATACATTGATCAATTGTCGGATAGTGCATTACTGACGCTCTTTTGATATTTCAGCGGGGTATTTTGCCTGAAGAGAAGAAGTTACGCCTCGGCAAGAGAGTTATAAGACATAATTCTTTTGCATAAGCAGGTGTCATAGCACTTACTCGGTCAACACCGCGTAGGCCAACGCATAGTGCCGCTCGTCAGATAAACTAAGCAGCATGCGCGCGCCGCCAAGTTCACGCATTACATCTGCCGCCCCATTGCTCAGCTCAACGAGTGGCGCACCCTTCGCGTTATTGGAAATAAAAATGTCCTGAAAACTCACACCACGACCAATGCCCGTACCCAAGGCTTTCGCCACGGCTTCTTTTGCAGCAAAACGCTTAGCGACAAACGAAACACTTTTGCTCTGGTTATAGAGTGTTTTCTCACTGACGGTGAGGATACGATCGATAAACCGCTCGCCTTGACGCTCCAAAACCTCTGCGATTCGTGCTATCTCTACAATGTCTGTACCTATGGCAATAACCATAATTTACTCTCCATCGAGGCGTTTTGTGTCACGAGGCTTGAGACAACAAGTGCTGGCGATACAACTCGCGACTATGCAAAGGCCTGCCTGCCAGATAAAAGTCGATAACGCTGCGCAACAGCCGCTTTGCGGCCAGCCGAGAGGCTCCCTCGGAAAAATTGCCCTCAGCAATACTGAGAAGATCTGCGCCTGCATAAGTACCATCCACTTGCGCGCGCTGATTGGTGGATGGAATCAAGCCTTGCTGCGGAATATATTGATAGTAGCAAGAAGGAATCAGCGGCGCGCCAGAGAGCGCATCGCAGTCCAATACCAGCCCGTACCCGAGCTCTTCCAGCAAGGTCATCTCAAGCTGTCTTAGGAGAACTTCGTTGGCTGAGCCTTCAGCGCAGAGTGTGGCAATAAATTGTTGATATTGCTGATAGAGGTATTCATGTACATCTTGCTCTTGCAGCAGACGATAAAAAAGCTCGTTGATGTACAATCCAGTGAAAAGCGAGACGCCCTGCAGAAAAACCGGCGTGTGAAGCACATCTGCTTGAATCAGGGTTTTTAACTCGCCGCGACCCTGCCAGCTAAATTGATGTTCCGTGTAGGAAAATAGTGGGCGACTGACGCCCTGTTTATTGGGTTTGCGAAATCCTTTGGCGATGCAGCGCACTCGACCATGATTTTGTGTGTAGAGATCAACGAGTAAGCTGGTCTCTCGATACGCTGCTGTGTGCAACACAAAACCTGGCTCAGATTCAATACGCACTGTGCCTTACTCGTCAATATAACCGAGACTGCGCAGTGCGCGCTCATCGTCGGACCAACCGCTGCGCACCTTCACCCAGGTCGTCAACATCACCTTGCAATCGAGAAGGCTCTCTATATCAGCACGCGCTTGCTGGCCGATACTTTTAATTCGCTCCCCTTTGTTGCCGATAATAATTTTTTTCTGGCCTTCTCTCTCCACCAAAATTAACGCGCCGATATGAGTGACATTGCGCTCTACTCGAAACTCTTCGATTTCAACGGTGACCTGGTAGGGAACTTCTGCGCCCAGTTGACGCATAATTTTTTCCCTGACAATTTCAGCGGCTAAGAAACGCTCGCTGCGATCGGTAATTTGGTCTTCAGGGAAAACATGATCAGCCTCAGGAATAAAACTGTGAATTTTTTCTTCCAACTGATCGAAGTTAGTCTTGCGCAACGCCGAGAGAGGAATTAAATCGGCAGCCTTGAGCTTTTCTGAGAGAAATTGCAAATGGGGCAATAGAGCCTGTTTGTCATCAATAAGATCGACTTTATTGATGGCAATAATCACTGGCACATCGTAATTGCCGATATATTTCGCCACATACTCGTCCGCCTCACTCCACTCAAAACGGTCGACAACAAACACAACCACATCAACATCAGCAATGACACTGGCAGCAGAACGATTCATTACACGATTGATCGCACGCTCTTGATTGGTGTGAATACCGGGCGTATCAACAAAGATAACCTGTAAATTTCCCTCGGTCTTTATACCAAGAAGTGTGTGCCGAGTGGTCTGCGGCTTACGCGATGTAATGCAGAGCTTTTGCCCTAGGATGTGATTGAGCAGTGTTGACTTACCCACATTGGGGCGGCCGACAATTGCCACGTAACCACAGCGGTTTGGCGCGTCTGTCACTACTTATTCTCCAATTCTTTTAATATTTTTTCGGCGACCAGTTGCTCTGCTCGACGACGACTGCTTGCAGTGGCCGTGGCCGCTGATTTTAGCTCATCAATTATGCAGCTCATGGTGTAGAGACGACTATGATCTTCTCCTTCCGTTTTTACAAGCTGATACTCTGGTAGGGCTCGGCCGCGGCCTTGCAGCCACTCTTGTAGCGCAGTTTTTGGGTCTTTGACAGGTACGTCCAAAGCGACCGCATTTAATTGCTCGCTAAACCAGCTCAAAATACAGCGCTCTGCGGAGAGGATACCGCCATCTAGATAAATAGCGCCAATTAAAGCCTCGACTGTATCACCAAGAATTGAATCACGACGCTGCCCACCACTTTTCATCTCGCCCTGTCCGAGCAACAATTCTGGCCCCAACTCTAGACTGCGGGCAATCTCTGCAAGTGACTCAGCGCGCACGATCTGTGAGCGTATACGACTGAGATCACCCTCACTGGCATGGCTAAAGCGGCGATAGAGAAAGTTAGAGATAGTTAAGCCAAGGACAGCGTCACCTAGAAACTCAAGACGCTCATTATTTTGACTACCACGACTGCGATGAGAGAGCGCCAACACTAACAACTGTTGGTCGCTAAAGGTGTACTGCAAACGTTCCTGGAGTTGCTTGGCACTACTCGCCACGTATGATCCTCAGGTTAATACGTTTGCCGCTGGCCGTCGAATTGATTGCTAAATTTCAGCACTACATCAACATTACCAAACATAGCGAAACGTTTTTCATAGTTCAGTTCAAGATGGATTGCCGCTTTGTCTCGGTTAATCTCAATCTTACTTAAATCCACATCGTGAATATTATTAATAACAAAAAAAATCAGCCAGTTTACGGCGTATTTCACTGTCAGTCTTATTCTCGATTCCAGACTGACCCACTTGGTCCATCGCGCCCTGAATAATTCGATTATCCATGTAGTGCGGAGCCAGTTTAAAAATAATGGTTAGAAAAAAACCGACTATAAAGGCACCTATCAGTGCCGATGTGAATGTCATACCCTTTTGCATATCACTACGCATTTCTCTCTCCTTGAACTGTTCGATAACTCCTTCTAAAACAACTCACTCTGTAAAGCAGCGGATATTGGCGCTCTAACTGACATCACTACTCAATATTGCCGACGCGATCAAAACTTGGCAGGCTAAAAAACTTATCCCAAAACATCCAGCGCGCAAATGCCTTACCCACAATACGCTCTTCCGGCACCGGGCCCCAGACACGACTATCACTGGAGTTGTCGCGATTATCACCCATCATAAAGTAGTGGCCTTCCGGCACGACCGCGGTAAAGTTTTGACTCAGACGCGTGGGTAACACCCGCTTTTGGATAGCGTGCTCAACACCCATCAGATTTTCAGTCATGGCCACTGAGCGGTCATCAACAGCCTCTTCAAGAGACGCTGTCTGTGTCATTTTTTCGCCATTAATATATAGCACACCATTGAGAACATGAATTTCGTCACCCGGTAAACCAACTACCCGCTTAATAAAGTAGCGGTCAACGTGTGGGGGGAAAAACACCATAACATCGCCGCGCTTGGGTGAGTCTACTTCAACGATCTTGCTGCGCAAAACGGGTAGACGCAGACCGTAGGTCCACTTGCTGACTAATATAAAGTCGCCTACTTTTAACGTGGGCACCATCGACGAGGACGGTATCTGGAAGGGCTCAATAATAAATGACCGCAGTATTAAGACAAATCCGAGCACCGGAGCCAATGACCCCATAAACTCGGCCAGCCCTTCTGCTTGTTTCAGAACAAATTTGTTCAACAGCCAAAACAGTCCGGCGACTAAAAACAGTACCGTCAATATTAATTCAAAATTTAGGTCCATTGGGATCATGCCCCCTTTAGGCTGACAAGCGTTATGCCTATCATGCTTTTAACACGGCTAAGAATGCTTCCTGCGGAATTTCAACATTACCCACCTGCTTCATTCGCTTTTTACCCGCTTTCTGTTTTTCCAAAAGCTTTTTCTTTCGCGACACATCACCGCCATAACACTTTGCAATAACGTTTTTACGCAACGCTTTTACCGTTGTTCGAGCAACCACTTGACCGCCAATGGCAGCTTGAATAGCCACATCGAACATCTGCCGCGGGATAAGTTCTTTCATCTTGTCGGCAAGTACTCGACCTTTCTGCTGAGAGGTTTCGCGATGGACAATCGCAGCAAGTGCGTCCACACGATCTCCATTAATCAGCACATCTAAACGAACCAGCGAGGCAGCCTGGAAACGCACAAAGCTGTAATCAAGAGAGGCAAAACCGCGACTGACTGACTTTAACCGATCGAAGAAGTCCATAACCACTTCGCTCATGGGTAATTCATAGCGGATGGAAACTTGGGTGCCAATAAACTGCATATCTTTTTGAATGCCGCGCTTTTCAACACAGAGTGCAATAACGTTGCCGACATAGGCGTTGGGAACCAGAATATTTGCTTCACAAATTGGTTCGCGCATTTCGTCAACATAGCTGGGATCAGGCAATGCTGACGGATTTGAAATATGCAGCGTTTCACCTGTGGTCGTGAAAATCTCATAAACAACCGTAGGGGCCGTGGTGATCAGATTGAGGTCATACTCTCTCTCCAGACGCTCCTGAATAATTTCCATGTGCAGCATGCCGAGAAAACCACAGCGGAAACCAAAGCCAAGTGCGTCAGAACTCTCAGGCTCATAGAAAAGCGACGCATCATTCACGGCCAGCTTTGACAGAGCTTCGCGGAAATCTTCAAAATCATCGGAGTCCACTGGAAACATACCCGCGTAGACTTGTGGCTTTACACGCTGGAATCCCGGAAGTGCATCGACATCAGAGGTACTGAAATGGGTGATGGTGTCACCCACTGGCGCGCCCAAAATATCTTTGATACCGGCAACCATAAAGCCCACTTCGCCTGCGCGGAGCACCCCTGTTTCCTTGCGCTTGGGTGTAAACACGCCAACGCTGTCAACCACATGGGCCTTGCCGATGGTTTTAGAGACAATCTTATTTTTGGTTTGCAGGGTGCCTTGCATGACACGCACTAACGACACAACGCCGAGGTAGTTATCGAACCACGAATCAATGATCAGTGCTTGAAGAGGTGCTTCGGTGTCGCCTACTGGCGCAGGCACCTTTTTGACCAGTTCTTCGAGGATATCAATAATCCCCTCACCACTTTTGGCACTACAGCGCACTGCATCGGTCGCTTCAATACCGATAATATTTTCAATTTCGTTGATGACTTTTTCTGGCTCGGCCTGTGGCAGATCCATCTTATTAAGAACAGGTATAACCTCAAGTCCTTGGGCGATCGCCGTGTAACAGTTGGCCACGGACTGGGCTTCGACACCTTGCGCAGCGTCTACAACCAGCAACGCACCCTCACAGGCCGCCAGCGAGCGAGACACTTCATAGGAAAAGTCAACGTGGCCTGGCGTATCAATAAAGTTCAGCTGGTAAGTTTTCCCATCCAGCGCGGTGTAAGGCAAGGTAACACTCTGCGCTTTAATGGTAATGCCACGCTCTCTCTCGATATCCATCGAATCGAGAACCTGGGCGGCCATTTCTCGCTCTGACAAACCGCCACAGACCTGAATAAAGCGGTCTGCAATAGTCGATTTGCCATGGTCAATATGAGCAATAATGGAAAAGTTTCTAATATGACTGAGATCGGACAAAGTGTTTTTGCTACCGTTAAAAAATGCGTGCGGAGTTTAGCGTATTTGTCGCCCCTACGCCATCAACTGCGCGCCCCATTTAGCGCAGATAAAAGTTGGGGCGCGCTTTTTGTAACACTTCTACTGATTAAGGATAATCGTTCTCGAGATTGCCCTTCCCTGACGGTAAAAACGAATGAGAATCGGCGTTCCCTGCGGCAGCTCGTTGACCACTTGATCATATTCATCAATATCATCGATGCGGCTATACCCTAACTGCAAAATAATATCGCCACTGCGAAGATCAGACTGCGAAGCCGCAGAGTCTGGAGAAACTTGAGTCACCACGACACCCCCACGCAAACCCATCGCGTTCAGCTCACGGTCGCCCAACGATTCAACCACCAGTCCGAGCCTATCACTGCCATCGACAGTGCCAGCGACACGCTGATCAGCACTGTCGAGGCTACCAACTTCGACGGTAAGCTTTTTCAGCTTGCCTTTCCGATAAACTTCAACAGAGGCTTTAACGCCCGGCGCCAACGAACCAACCACGTGCGGCAAGTCGCCAGAATCTAAAATAGGCTGACCGGCGAAACGAACAATCACGTCACCGGGACTGATTCCAGCTTTGTCGGCCGGACCTTTCGGCTCGACCGCATTAATTAACGCACCCTGCGGCTTATCCAGCTCAAGGGATTTTGCCAGATCTTTATCGACATCTTGAATAACAACGCCCAACCAGCCACGTTTCACTTCCCCACTGTCCTTCAATTGCTGCACAACATCTATCGCAACACTTGCAGGAATAGCGAACGAGAGACCAATCGAACCGCCCGAGCGAGAGTAAATTTGTGAATTAATACCCACCACTTCGCCGCTGAGATTAAACAGCGGACCACCAGAATTACCCGGGTTAATGGCCACATCGGTTTGGATAAAGGGGACATAATTTTCGCCTTTATCGGTGGGAATACTTCGCCCAATCGCACTCACGATACCCACGCTGGCTGAATAGTCCAACCCAAAGGGCGAGCCAATCGCCAACACCCATTCACCCACTTTTAGCGCATCCGGCTGAGCAAGCTTGAGCGTGGGCAGCCCCTTGGCGTCGATCTTCAACAATGCAAGATCTGAACGACTGTCGGTGCCAACAATGGTCGCTGAGAACTCACGTCGATCAGAAAATCGCACCACAATCTCATCCGCCGCATCAATCACGTGATGATTCGTCAAAATATAGCCATCGTCTGAAATAACAAAGCCTGAACCCATCGACATAACAGGCCGCGCCTGCTGCTGGCGCTGTTGCAATAGCTCACGAAAAATATCGGGCATCTGCTGCCTCTGAGAAATCCCTGCTTTTGGCGCTTTCTGAACGGTGTTTATTTTGACCACTGCTGGCGACGCATCCTCTACCAACTGAGTAAAATCGGGGAGCTGGGCGGCAGCAGCCAAAGAGAGCAGAGCGAAAAAAGTAAACGATGTAACAGCTATAGCTTTTTTAAACACGGAAATATCTCCAGCAATAAACGTTATAAAGAATCCGGCCTAACCGGCCGCACTGGACCAGCGAGTTTGATCAATTGACTTAAGTCTAGACGCATAAATGACAGTATTGAAAAAGAATACCTAACAATAAATCAGCGAACTTGAACAACCTTAGGATCGTTATTTAGGGCGTTGTTTAGGGAGCTGTTTGGCTCAATCAAAATAGGATGCATGCGCTTATCGTTGCGTGATGCGGCACTGTGCATGTACACCAATGCTGCGCCGATAGCGAGACCGCCCGCGGCCGCGGCCGCACTCTGAGCATCACTGCCGCCAACAATAGCAGCGGCCACCACAGCCAGCACAATCGGCATGAGGTAGACCAAAAGAGACGCGAGAACAATCACATCCTCAGGAATACCAATGGTGACCGACTGCCCAACAGCGACATTGGATTGCGCGGCCTGATTGCGGAGGACCCGAATACTGGCGGTTTTACCCGCCAATTTAGACAAAAATTTATGCCCGCAGCCCTTTTCAGCGACACAGGCTTCGCAGGCGGATTTTTGAATAGCTTGGACCCAAAGACCGTCAGGCTCTATGGCAACAACTGTTCCAGTTTCAAGAATCATAGCAATCCATTACAGCAGCACCTGGGTAATCGCGCTGGCGATTTGACTGGCGGTGGCGCGGGGAATTTCGCCAACCACACAAATTGTGTAGAGCTTTTTATTAATCTCAATGTTGGTTAAAACAGCCACTGTCGCGCCAAGCTTGGCATCCACTGGGGGCAGCATATTTCCTTGGGTAGAATCGATAAACACTGAGAATACAGCTAAGCCGTCTGTGAACATCATCGACTCCTGACCACTAGCGTCTGCTGGCTGGTAAGAGGCCAACACAAAGCCTGGGGGCAACCACTCTGTCTGCCAGCGCGAGCCTTCAGTATCGACTTTACCATCGGCATCTAAACAATTACTTTGATCGACACCGGCCTTGGCAAACTGTTCAGCCTCTCTTGCAAACTCGTCATCCGACATAGCGTTGCCAATGGCGATTTCCACAAACTGAAAGCGCTCTAGTGGCTTGCCCAAATGATTCATCAAAACTGACTGCAATAAAAGACCCGACTCTTTATCGATGGCAACAATATAGCCGTAGCGGTTTTTATCTTTGGGGATGACATGCACCATAGATACATGCCGATCAGCAACGCGGTCATCGCCTTTGATATGGAATTCATAGAAATCTTCCAAGCGCGCGTAGCTGTCTTTGGTGATTTTGTAGGCATTTCCTCGCAGTAACATATCGCCAGTGCGCAGGCATTCGGCATTATCCGTGCGCCGCAACACTTGCCTTTTGGGACCGTCTAAATGCACGACGCGCTCATAGGTTTTGCCATCGCGAACACTGTGCATCACTTTAACGCTTGTTAGATTGCCACGATATTCATAGGTAAATAGCCCGCGATAATCTAAATCTCTCGAAGCTTTGGCCATCCTCGCCATCAGATCGTGGGCAGACTCCAAATCGCCTGCAAAGAGCGGACCATTAACGAAAATGGCGACTGCTAGAGTCGCCACTTTGATGAAACGCACTGAACCAAATAACGCCATTGACTCCCTTACTCCTACTCTGGAGAGCTCTGGCTATCGTTTAAGCGCGCAAAAGGAAGCATGCCTTGGTTGCTATTTAAAGCGGCATTATTCGAGTGTTTGAGCATGGCGTTATTGAGGTACGCACGCAGTTTTACCTCTGAGTATTGCTGTTTTTCCTGCTGGCGAACCTGCATGAGAGGGGTGACATAGCGAGATATTTTATTGTCACCACCAACACTGACTGTGCGAGCATTGATAATTGGCTGGAAGCCTGAGGGAAACTGAATTGCAGGGCCATTATTTTGATCATCTTCATCCATCGCCGCAAATTCAGATACCACGGGGCTGCTGTCTAAGGGGCTATTGAGCTGCTGAACACCCACCACCGCAAGCATGGCGACGGACGCCGCAATGGCAAATCGTCCTGCGGCGCCGGCAAACAGTGTGAAACCTTTTGAACGGTAGGCCGGTTCGGCATCGATGGCTGCGACTATTGACGCAGAGTAATCCATTGACGGGCTGACGGTTTCCCCTTTAATTGTCGCAGAGATCATGTGATAGCGTTTCCACTTGTCACGCAGACTAGTGTCGCTGGCGATCTCTTTTAAAAGGCGATGCATTTCCATATCAGTGGTTTCTCCGTCCATTAAAGCGGAAAGAGACTCCTCCAAGCGTTCCTTGTGATCAGTCATCGATTTACCCCATTAGCACTCATTTTTAATAGCATAGATATCACTTAAATTCATTACCGAGTGTATGACATGTGTTTATCAGGAAAGTTCACTACCCTACTACACACCATCAATTATTGCTAAAACCCTGGCATCAATTGCCTCGCGACCCCGAAAGATACGCGAACGAACCGTACCCACTGGGCACTCCATAATCTGTGCAATTTCTTCGTAACTCAGACCATCGTATTCACGCAAGGTGACTGCAGTGCGCAAATCTTCGGGTAATTCGGCGATCGCGCCATTGATTACCGATTCTAATTGATCGCGAAATAGCTCATTTTCTGGAGAGCTGACATCTTTGAGCTGCTCGCTGCCTGAGTAAAATTCAGCGTCGTCCAAATCAACATCTGATGACGGCGGCCTGCGACTCCGCGCCACAAGGTAATTTTTCGCGGTGTTAACAGCTATTCTGTAAAGCCACGTGTAAAACTGACTATCGCCGCGAAAATTAGGCAGCGCACGATAGGCTTTAATAAAAGCTTCTTGCACGACATCTTTCACTTCGTCACTGTCGCGAATAAATCGCGCAATAATCGAGTGAACTTTGTACTGATATTTTAGAACGAGAAAATCAAAGGCTCGCTTGTCACCTTTTTGCACTCTAACAACTAACTCATAGTCAGTTGCTTCTGCCTTTTTTTCTATCATCTAACAATCCATTTATCTTTTAATTCCAAGTTATACGTGCTTTTCACGCAAGCAAGACCTTTACCATGATCTAGGGAAGACAGCCTGTAAGCAAATTAGTTCGCTTGCGATTTGAGCTTATATTATTATGCCAGTCAATTGATTGTGGGCAACAAATGAAACAAACACACCTTTACGACGTGCTAATAATTGGCAGCGGTGCAGCTGGTTTAACCACTGCATTGCAGCTAAACAGCCATCTACGCATCGCAATAATAAGCAAAACTGAGCTTCAGGGCGGCGCTTCATGGTTAGCCCAAGGTGGAATCGCAGCTGTATTTGATAAAAATGACAGCGCCGAGTCTCACATTGCCGACACCCTTGTTGCAGGCGCTGGCCTCTGCCATGAAGACGCCGTGCGTTTTGTTGTTGAAAATGGCCCCGCCGCTGTGCAGTGGCTCATCGACAAAGGGGTGGATTTTACACGCGAGGAAGGTGAGCAGAGCTACCACCTCACCAAGGAAGGCGGCCACAGTCATCGCCGCATCTTGCACACGGCTGATGCCACCGGCAGAGAAATTACTGGAACGCTGATCAAGCAGGTTCTTGCGGCAAAGAATATTGATATTTTTGAACACCACTGCGCGGTTGATCTTGTTACCCAAGCCGATCGCGGGTCGCGCAAGATCCGCTGCACCGGTGCTTATATACTCGACATGAAGAGCGAAACGGTGTGTCTGTTCACTGCAAAAAGCGTGGTGTTGGCAACCGGAGGTGCGAGTAAAGCGTACCTGTACACCAGCAATCCAGACGGCGCGAGCGGTGATGGTATTGCCATGGCTTGGCGGCGTGGCTGTCGTGTGGCAAATCTTGAGTTTAATCAATTCCACCCGACGTGCCTCTATCACCCAAAAGCGAAATCTTTTCTGATCACCGAAGCTCTGCGCGGTGAGGGCGCTGTGCTGAAATTGCCCGACGGCACACATTTTATGCACAACTTTCATCCAGCGGCCGAGCTAGCCCCGCGCGATGTTGTTGCTCGGGCAATTGACCATGAGATGAAACGTTTGGGCAGCGACTGCCTGTATCTCGATATCAGCCATAAACCGGCACAATTTATTACTGAACACTTTCCGACGGTTTACAAGCACTGTCTAGAGTTTGGCATTGATATCACCAAAGACCCGATTCCCGTTGTTCCAGCCGCGCACTACACCTGCGGCGGCATTTTGGTCAACACCAAGGGGCAAACAGACCTACTCAATCTCTATGCGATTGGTGAAAGTGCCTTTACAGGGCTGCATGGTGCCAACCGCATGGCGAGTAACTCACTGCTTGAGTGCTTGGTCTATGCGCAAGCGGCGGCCACTGAAATCAACCAATTACAATCACAGATTCCAGAGCCTGATTTTATTCGCGAATGGGACGAGTCGATGGTGACTCACTCTGACGAGGATGTTGTTATCTCTCACAACTGGGATGAACTGCGGCGCTTTATGTGGGACTACGTTGGCATTGTGCGCAGCGATAAACGCTTGCAACGCGCCCAGCACCGCATCAAATTACTGCAAAAAGAAATCCAAGAGTATTACAGCAACTATAAGGTGGGCCGCGATCTCTTGGAGCTGCGCAACCTTGCCACAGTAGCAGAACTCATTATCCGCTGTGCCATGCAGCGCAAAGAAAGTCGCGGACTGCACTTTACCCTCGACTATCCAGAACTCTCACCCATCGCGAAAGACACGATTCTTGTGCCCAACAACTTTGCTGGGCAGGACATGATTATTAACCGGAGTTAGTGCGCGCCAGTGCAGCCAGCCGCAGCAATCGATGCTGCGACGGCGGCAAACTGTCGTGGGGAATCACACGGATCAGCTGTCGACCACCGGCTGTTTTAAAATAGAGAATCACCAAGCGCCCCGTGACAAATTGCGTTTCTGCAAGCGAGAGATCAAGCACTTTAGTCTGATCATTGCGATCAGTGATTAGAAGCTGCCATGTATTGGCCGCGCTATCCACCAGAACGAGCAGTTCACGGGGGTGGCGCCAATAGCCGACCACAGAGGCAAACCCCAGAAAAATCAGCATCGCCAGCGCGAGCAGTTTGGCCCAGACCAGCAGCGACAAACTTGCGACAATCAGACCCGCCGCGACCAGCGCGCCCAACTTTGCCAACAAAAGATGGCGCGAAGCGCCGAGGCTAAACTCAGCCGATTTGGGGACGAGACTCATGAATAATTCGCACAATCCTTTGCAAATCCGGACTATCTGGCTGACCGCGCTTCATCAGCCACAAAAATAAATTCTGATCTTCACATTCAAGCAGGGCCTCAAAACGCAGCTGATCACTCTCTTCGAGCAATTCGAAGGGGCCTTCAACGAAAGGCCCAAGAATTAAATCCAACTCCAACATCCCGCGACGGCAGGCCCAACGTAAACGATTTTTGTTCATAGATAATCAGCAATTGTGTTAAAGCGGCATTATAAGAGACAATCGCCAAGAAACCTAAACAGTCAACAAACCCTATGGATTGGCAATGACTCAAGATATGTTAAACCTCGGCGACCCGCGGGCCTCTATCCAGCTTACTGGGCCAGATAGTCGCAAATTTCTGCAAGGCCAAGTGACCTGCGATATCACCCTACTCAACAGCAATCAGCCCATTCTCGGCGCCCACTGCAATGCGAAAGGTCGCGTGATTTTTCTTTTTACTGCGCGCTGTAACGAACAAGATACCATTGTTCTCGAGACACACGCCTCGATTGCAGACATCGCCATTAGCAGCCTGAAGAAATACGCCGTATTTTTTAAGACCGCGATCACAGATATCAGTGAAGAGCGCGGCACAGACAGCAGCCTCACCAATTTACAGCGGATACGAGCAGGCAGCGCAGATGTAACTGCCGCAACAACAGATATGTTTATTCCACAGATGCTCAACCTTGATGCGCTGGGCTACATCAGTTTCAAAAAGGGTTGTTATACCGGCCAAGAGATCGTCGCGCGCGCCCACTATCGCGGCGCAGTCAAACGCCGTATGCACCACCTAGCGCTGCCGCTCACAGAACTGCCGCATCCGGGCGATGACATCAAGGATGGCGCTGGTAAAAGTATCGGCAATATTGCCAGCGCGGCGCGAGCAACAGCATCGACCGTCGAGGTACTGGCGGTTCTCGCAGATAGCGCAGACGGCTGCTCTGAGATGCAAATTGGTGAACAGTCTGCCGTCAGCGTTGTTCATCTTCCCCTGCCCTACACCATTCCCACCACGCCGTGACCACACTATTTGCATGGCTTGAGAGTCACCAACACCTGCTTTTTTGGGCAGGTTTGATCTCCTTTGTCGTGTTTGTGCTCAGTCTGCTGTCGCTGCCTTGGCTGGTCGCGAAAATTCCGGAGGATTACTTCGTGACCGAGCGACGTCAACCCACAGAGTGGAAGTACCAGCACCCCATCATTCGGGCACTGGCGCTTGTCGGCAAAAATGTCATTGGCTACGGCCTTATATTGGCGGGTATCTTGATGCTCTTTTTGCCGGGCCAAGGCATTCTGACTCTAGTCACCGGACTGCTCCTGGTTGATTACCCGGGCAAATTTCGCCTTGAACGCAAAATTGTCACCACGCCCGCTGTATTGGACAGTCTCAATTGGCTGCGTAAAAAAGCCAACAAACCACCCCTACTCACACCGCACTAAGCCTCAGAAAAACGTACTAAGCCTCAGCGAAACGCACTTTACCAAACACCACTTCATTGCCGGGAGAGGGATGCAGCGGGATATTCCGCGCCAACACCAAACTAACTAGGGCCATAGCCGCGCCCATCAGGAAGACGGCCGCAGGTGAAACCAGCCAGACCAAGCCAAACAGCGCAGGAATGACCACCGCCGCAATATGGTTGATGGTAAAGGCCACACCTGCAGTCGAGGCAATATCTGCGGGATCGGCAATTTTTTGAAAATAGGTTTTGATTGCCAGCGCGAGGGAAAAGAATAAGTTGTCGATCACATACAGTGCCGCCGCCCAGTCGCCATCTGTCACGAAGGCATAGGCGGTAAACACACCAATCAGGCCGCAGTACTCAAACGTCAGTGCATGACGCTCACCAATACGCCCCACCAGCGCGCCAATGCGACCAGCAAAAGCCCAGTTAAACAGGTGGTTAAGCATATACAGTGACGCAATATCCTTCACACTGTAGCCAAATTTTTCCACCATCAAAAACCCGGCAAACACAGTAAAAATTTGTCGCCTCGCACCACCCATAAACGTCAGTGCATAATAAAGCCAGTAGCGCTTGCGCATCAGCAGGTGTTTGCGCTGCTTCGTTTTGGCTTCAAATCGTGGGAATGCCAACCACGCGAACAAGGTCAGAATAAGACAGGCACCGCCGCCAATAAGATAAATCGACTCGTAGCTCAGAGCAAGATAGTCCTGTGCGCACCACAAAAAAGCATAAGCCACCAACGACGCGAGGGAGCTCGCAGCAATTAACTTGCCGAGCATCGCCGGCGCTTCATCAATGCTCAGCCACTGCAGCGACAGCGACTGCTTGACGGTCTCATAGTAGTGGAAGCCAACAGACATGAGGAATGTTGTAAGATACAGGCCGACCACCGAGGGAAAATACCCTGTAACGGCGACACCAATCCCAAGCAATGCCAGCGAGACGTAGGCAAAGGTTTGCTCTCTCACAATTAACAGAACCAGAACGGCAGTAAATGCCAGAAAGCCCGGAATCTCACGAATACTCTGCAGCAGACCGATTTCCGCACCGTTAAATGCAGCTCGTTCGATCACAAAGTTATTCAGCAACGCCATCCAAATGGCAAAGGCGACGGTCATCGCTACCGACATAATAATGAGGAGATTTTTTGGCGTCTGCCACGACTTTGCTGACATGATCAATCCTTAACTGGGTAGGCTATCTTCGCTTAAGTGCGACAGACAAGCTAGAGGTTAGCGACAACCTTCGCCAGCGAGGGTAACTGCCAATCAATAGGGGGCATGCCATGTTGTTGTAGATAGTCGTTCGTCGCGGAAAAATGCTTGCACCCAAAAAAGCCACGATAAACCGAGAGCGGTGAAGGATGCACAGACTTCAGCACCCGATGGCGAGACTGATCAATAAAAGCGCCTTTTTTCTGCGCATAACTGCCCCACAGAAGAAAGACTATTCCCTCGCGCTGTTCATTGAGGGCGCGGATGGCTGCATCCGTAAACCGCTCCCACCCCTGACCCTGATGCGCGCCAGCAGCAGCCTGCTCAACGGTCAATGTTGCATTCAACAGCAGCACGCCCTCCTCTGCCCAATGGGTTAAACAGCCATGCTCTGGCGCCTCGATGTTGAGATCTGACGCCAACTCTTTGTAAATATTGGCCAGCGAGGGTGGAATTTTTACCCCGGGCGGCACCGAAAAACACAAGCCATGAGCTTGGCCTGGGCCGTGGTAAGGATCTTGCCCGAGGATCACAACGCGGACTTTACTAAACGGTGTACTGTTAAATGCAGCAAACCACTGATCGCAGGGTGGATAAATAACATTCCCCGCACGAGCCCGCTCGACTAAATAGGCGCGCAGTTTAATCATATACTGTTGAGTAAATTCGCCTCCCAGCACCTCGCGCCAGGTTTCCTCGAGTTTAATATTACTGCGCCCGTCGTCCTTTATTTCACCCATAAATACCCCGTATAAATCTATCGGCTACCTAATCGTGAATGTTACCATACGCGCCGATGAAACCCGTCTCCACACTTAATATCTGGCGCCTGACATGGCCGACCATACTCAGCAATATTATTTTTATGTTGATGGGCATTGCGTACCTCAAAATCGCGGGCGAGATGGGTGCAGATGCGGTTGCTGCGGTCACCACTGGTCAGCGTGTCTATTGGGTATTACACGCGATCATGATGGGTCTGTGCAGTAGCACAACCGCGCTCGTCGGTCGCTACTGGGGGGCAGACAACAAAACCTTGGCTGGCCGCTTTGCCACACTGTCCATACTGCTATTTTTTATTGATGGCGTTATTTTTTCTTGGTTGATTATTCCCTTTCGCGAACAGCTCTTAAGCATCTTCAGTCTCAGCACCGAAGCACAGCGACTCGCGGGCGAATTTGTATTTTGGACCCTGCTTTTTGCCCCCGCAATGCTGGCAACACTGGTTTTTAATATGGCCTTTCGCGCCATTGGCGACAGTAAAACGCCCCTGTGGACCTATGCTATTGGCGTGCCGCTGAGCATTCTCTTCGGTGCAGCGCTAACCTATGGTTGGGCCGGCCTGCCCGCAGTAGGACTTTCCGGATTAGCAATTGGAGGCGGTATCGCGACCACCCTAACCCTCGTGATATTTTTGCTGATCTGGGCGAAAGGTGGTCTAGCCCTTAAACTGTCCAGCCCACTTCCCGACATTCTTAGCAACGGACGTGCGCTAGTCAAAATAGGCATGCCGGCAGCGTTTGAGCAGGCATTTTTCCAGTCGGGCCTGCTAGTATTTTTGGTCTTCTTATCGAGCTATGGCAATGCACCGTTTGCCGCCTACGGTATCGGTCTATCCATACTCGGCGTGATGATTGTTATCGCTTTCAGTTTCGCCATCTCCGCTGCGACACTTATTAGCCAACATCTCGGTGCGGGCGATCCCAAGGGCGCTTACAACGCTGGCTGGAAAACCATGCGCACCTGCGTCTATCTGATGATCGTCGGCGCTATTCTGATGAGTCTATTCGCCGAAGAAATTGGTCGCTTTATGATCGACGACGACGAAGTGATCGGGCACATGGTGCAGTTCACATACATTCTCGCGATTTGCCTGCCACTGATGGCGATAGAATTTAGCATGGCAGGTGCACTTCGCGGTGCGGGAGACACTCGCTTCCCAATGATGGTGACAGTCTTCAGCATTTTAATTAGTCGGATGCTGGCCCCTTGGATATTGGTTACCATGGGCGCCGATGTTTTTTGGGTGTATGCAACATCGATACTCGATTTTTCACTAAAGGCTGGTCTAAATATGGCCCGATTCCGTAAGAAAAAGTGGATGCAAATGCCCCAGTGATAACCACGCAGTAACCGACTACCGCCCCGTAAACGCTACTATTTGGATAAGATAACGACCTATGTTACAGCACGCAGCAACTGCTCAACAGCAACACAAATACAACCAACAAATCGCCTATTGGCTGCTAATTTGCGCGGCCGTTATTTTTGGCATGATTCTACTCGGTGGTGTTACACGACTGACTCGCTCCGGTCTTTCAATGGTCGAATGGCGGCCACTGATGGGTATTATTCCGCCCATTACTACTGATGATTGGCTCGCTGTTTTTGCCAAATATAAGCAGTTCCCAGAGTACCAAAAGGTGAATGCCGGCATGAGTCTGGACGAATTTAAATACATCTTTATGTACGAATACCTGCATCGGGTTCTCGGACGATTAATCGGTGTATTATTTTTCGTTCCGTTTATGTTTTTTTACTTTACCAAACGCATCCAAAAGGGCCTGACACCGAAACTCTTCATCATGTTGGTACTTGGAGGCTTTCAAGGTTTACTTGGTTGGTGCATGGTAAAGAGCGGCTTAGTGGATAATCCGCGAGTAAGCCAGTACCGATTGACGGCTCACCTTGGCACCGCAGTGTTAATCTATGGATTTATTCTGTGGACAGCATTTGGTCTGCTCAGCAAGCCCAGCACGCAGCCGTCGCAGCTCAAGACTTTTTCATTCACGCTGTCTGGGCTGATATTTCTGATGATTCTCTCCGGCGGCCTAGTTGCGGGAACCCATGCTGGACATGCCTATTCCACTTGGCCGTTGATGGGCGACACTTTCGTGCCCGCGGGGCTCTATGAGATGGATCCCGTTTGGCGATCAATTTTTGAAGATATCACCACCGTTCAGTTTAACCACCGTATGTTTGCTTATCTGATTGTGGTGCTTGTTCTTACCTTTGCCGCTAAAGCTTTAAAACAGGGTGTCAGCGGCGGCGTGCGGCTCTGCGTATTTGCACTGATCGCGCTGCTTGTTGTGCAGGTCACTCTCGGCATCAGTACCCTGCTGTTTTATGTGCCTGTGCCCGTTGCCGCAGCGCATCAAATTGGCGCGGTCGCATTCCTTAGCGCCTCACTCTTTATAAGCCACTCACTGGCGCACCGTCAGACAACTATTTAACCACTGGAGATTTACCATGAAAAAATTAACTGCTGCCCTTCTGACTAGCGTTGCCGCAGCAACATTATCCTTCGCATCAATGGGTGCTAGCGCCGGCGACGCCGCAGCGGGCAAGGCAAAATCAATGACCTGTGCTGGATGTCATGGCGCAAACGGCATTAGCAACAACGGCATGTGGCCAAACCTTGCTGGTCAGAAAGAAGCGTATTTAGCGTCACAACTGAAAATGTTTCGCTCGGGCGAGCGCGTCAACCCGATGATGACTGCGATGTCAAAGGGCTTATCTGACGCAGATATTGCCAATCTCTCGGCCTACTATGCCAGCCTAAAATAAGGCACCAAAAAGTAAAAAAAAGGAGCTACCTCGGTAGCTCCTTTTTTTTACGGTGTTATTTGCCGCGCGCTTAGCACTCAGACAGTGCTCGACCAATCAATTAATATGTTGCGCAATAAACTGTTGCACTGCGGCTTGATCGTTCTCCAGTACGGTATAACGCTCTTCCCGCTCAAACAAATCTGCCATGTGGGCCGGCAGCTCAGGATCCTGAGGATAGCCCGCTTGCTTAACCGCGTCCGGAAACTTAGCTGGATGGGCCGTTGCCAACGTGACCATCGGCGTAACACTGTTAGAACGACAAGCGCGAGCCGCTTCAAGCCCAATCGCGGTGTGCGGATCCATCAGATAACCGCTGTCTTGATAAACAGAGCTAATCATTTGCAACATGCCGTCATTACCACAGCGATAGCTAGAGAAAAGCTTGCGGGCACTGGCTAACGCGCTGTCACTGAGCTGCATATGCCCTGCTTTAGCATCGGCCATCAAACCAGCAATCGCAGCGCCATCACGATCGTAGAGATCAAACAGCAAGCGCTCAAAATTGCTGGAAATCATGATATCCATACTCGGCGCCAAACTCTGCTCCAGCGGTCGAGTGCTGTGATCATTGCTGCTGATACAGCGATGTAAAATATCGTTTTGGTTGGTAGCGATGACTAACTGCTCGACCGGCAGACCCATTTTGTGCGCCAAATAGCCAGCAAAAATATCGCCGAAATTACCCGTAGGTACTGAAAAAGATACCTTGCGGTCGGGGGCACCAAGCGCCAATCCCGCCCAAAAGTAATAGACAATTTGCGCCATAATGCGCGCCCAGTTGATCGAGTTTACTGCCGCTAACTGACGACCCTCGGGCAAAAAAGACTGATCAGAGAAACTCGCTTTAACCATATTTTGGCAGTCGTCAAAATTGCCATGCATCGCAATATTATAAATATTGTCGCCTTTAACGGTGGTCATTTGCCGACGCTGTACCTCAGAGACACGCTGATAGGGATGCAAAATAAAAATATCAATATTTTCGCAGCGGCGACAGCCTTCGATAGCAGCCGATCCCGTGTCACCGGAGGTCGCGCCCATTACCACCACTTTCTGACCGCGCTTCGCCAAAATATGGTCGAGAAGATGCCCCAAAAACTGCAAGGCAAAGTCTTTAAAGGCGAGCGTTGGACCGTGGAACAACTCCAAAATCCACTCGTTGTGACCGGTTTGAATTAGGGGCGCGACGGCACCGTGGCGAAAGTCCGAATAGGACTTATCAACAATCTGCTTTAAGTCGGTCTGACTAATTGCCCCATCAACAAAAGGAGTAATAATCTTCAGGACAAGATCGGCGTAGGAGAGGCCTGCCCAAGATGCAATTTCTTCGCGGCTAAATGTTGGCAAGGTTTCAGGAACAAACAGGCCACCATCCGGCGCCAGCCCCGTGAGCACAACATCTTCAAAATTTTGTGGCGCCACGCCACCGCGGGTACTGATATATTTCATGCTTTAGTCCAAATGTTCGACGCGAATAAAATTAACCGAATCGCGCACTGTAGCAAGCGCTTCAATACGGGCTACGGCTTCATCCAAGGCGCTTTCGCGGGTTACGCTGGTCAGAATAATCACATTCACATACTCTTCCGTAGCCGGCTGTTCACGCTGAATGATAGCCTCAATGCTAATGCTGGCATCCGCCATAATTTTAGTAATGCTCGACAGCACGCCTGGCTTATCCAGCGCTGAAAAGCGCATGTAAAAACTGGTTTCGATATCTTGAATATCAAGTACAGGAAGCTTCTTTAAATTGTTTACATTGACGCCGAGCGCGGGAACCCAGCTCTCTGGCGCGTTGTTCATGGTGCGTGCAACATCGACAATATCGGCGACCACGGAGGACGCCGTCGGCGCAGAACCGGCACCCGGACCATAAAACATTGTTTTACCCACGGCATCTGCACTGATCATCACCGCATTTAAGACACCGTCAACATCGGCAATCAAACAGCTTTTGGGCACAAGGGTTGGATGGACACGCACTTCGACACCTTCTGCTGTCTGGCGCGCAATACCAAGGTGCTTGACTGCATAGCCGAGCTCACTTGCATAGGAGACATCTTGAGGCTGTAACTTGGTGATACCGTCGGTAAAAATATTGATCGTATCGAGGGGAATGGCAAACGCCAATGAAGCCAAAATAACTAATTTGTGCGCCGCATCGATACCTTCAACATCAAACGTAGGGTCGGCTTCAGCGTACCCTTTGGCCTGCGCTTCTTTTAGCACATCGGAAAATTCACGGCCTTTGCCTGCCATTTCAGAGAGAATAAAATTGGTGGTGCCATTAATAATGCCCGCCAACCAATTGATGCGATTCCCCGACAGCCCCTCTCGAAGACCTTTAATAATGGGTATACCACCGGCAACGGCTGCTTCAAAAGCAACGATTAAATTGCGCGACTCGGCATAGGCAAAAATCTCCATACCGTGCTCAGCAATCAACGCCTTATTGGCAGTTACAACATGCTTACCATGCTCGAGCGCAGTCATCACCAGATCACGGGCAACCGTCGTGCCACCGATTAATTCGACAACGATATCGATCTCAGGGTTTTTCGCGACTGCAAAAATATCCGCCACGACAGTGAGGCCCGCGGTATCACAATTGGGGTTATCTCTGCGTGCGCCTATTTGGGTAATAGTGATATCGCAATTTGCTCGGGAACTAATGAGCGCTGAATTACGCTGTAAAAGGTTCACTGTGCCAGAGCCAACAGTGCCCAGCCCGCAAATGCCAACATGTACCGGTCGCAAGGTATTTCCTCGAATTAATGGATTAATAAAGTGGCCGGCAACAGTAAATGCCTGACCTGAGCCTGTCAATCAGTGGTGCGGTAAGATTACTGCTATTTGAGGCCGAACATCTTCGCGAAAGCTTTAGCGGTCTGATAACCCGGAATCATAGTGCCGTCCATGAGAACAATCGCCGGCGTGCCTGTAACACCTAACTCACCACCCAGTCGGTAGTGCTCTGCAACGGGATTGCCCGAGCAGACATTAAATGGAACATTGTCGCCGTTTTTGATATCCGTTAAGGTTTCTTGGGGCGACTTTGCGCACCAAGCCGTTGCAATTTTACGGAACGAATCTGAATCGATACCGGCGCGCGGGTAGGCCAAATAGCGCACCTCGACACCCATCGCCATTAATTCAGGCACTTCTTTGTGCAGTTTTCGGCAGTAACCACAATCGACATCCGTAAAGACATTGATGATTGCCTTAGTTTCGCCCTCGGGTTTGAAAATAATCATGTCGTCGGTTCGGCGAGTAGCGAACAAATCGCGGCGGCGTTTTATCAGCGCCAAATCGCGCACATCGACGAACTGGCTTGCGGTCACCTGATAAAGACTGCCATCAAAGAAGTAATTGCCATCATGAGAAACGTAGAGAACGGGGCCACCTTGAATCTGCACTTCATAAAACCCAGGCACCAGCGCTTCACCCAACACGGTAAAACTCAGGTCGGGGCGAACTTGTGAAAATCTCTTTTCGAGTTCCGCAGCTGTATCTTTCGAAGGCTTTGAAGGTTCAGCAGCTACTGTAACAGCTGATGCTAGCGTCACTAGACACAGAACTGCCGCGGCGAATAAGGCTTTGAAGCTGCCACGTTTTAACGATAAATTAATCACAAATTTGTCCCTATGATGTTCGCAGACAGTCAGCGCAGCCATTACCTGGCTGCGCTAAACTCAGAATTAAACCGCTTGCTCGCCGGTCTCGCCGGTACGAATGCGGATGACTTCTTCCAATGGAGAGATAAAGATTTTACCGTCGCCAATTTTGCCAGTTGCGGCGGACTTGGCAATGGCCTCAACAACGCTGTCGACCAAATCATCGCCAATCGCGATTTCCATTTTAATTTTGGGCAAAAAATCAACCACATACTCGGCGCCACGATAGAGTTCCGTGTGGCCTTTTTGCCGCCCAAACCCCTTCACCTCGGTGACGGTGATACCTTGAACGCCGACATCGGCGAGCGCTTCACGCACATCATCGAGTTTGAATGGTTTGATAATCGCTGTAACTAATTTCATTGCTGTGACACTCCGCAGTAAAGGTTATTGAGCCAAAGATACCCGTTTCAAAACAAAATTGCATCTCAGAAGCCAAGTATTGACTGTTAACCCTATTCCGGCAAGTTATCTAACATTTTAAACGCAAAAAACCGGGGCCGAAGCCCCGGGCAAAACTACTGCGTTACTACAGGGGGAAACTATTTACCGCGCGCAAACTCTGGGTAGGCCTCAATACCGCACTCTGCAATATCACTCCCTTGGAACTCGTCCTCAGCACTGATACGAATACCCATCACCGCCTTTAAGATGTACCAAGCAATAAAGCTCGTCACAAAGGTCCAAGCAAAGATCACCGCAATACCGGTCAACTGTCCCACCAGAGTCGCGCTTTCATTCCCTGAGAAACAGACGGCCAGAAGGCCCCAGATACCAACCACACCATGAACCGAGATCGCGCCAACGGGGTCATCAATTTGCACTTTGTCCAATAAGCGCACCGACAAAACAACGATCACACCGCCAATCGCGCCCACCAGAGTGGCCATGCCACCGGTCCAGTTCAACGGCTCCGCGGTGATTGCAACCAGCCCGGCGAGCGCGCCGTTCACTGCCATGGTCAAGTCAGCCTTGCCATAGAGCAGTTGCGCTAGCACCAGTGCCGCAATCAAACCACCGGCGGCAGCGGCATTGGTATTTACAAAAATAGTAGACACAGCATTCGCCTCAGCAATGTTCGACACCATCAACTCTGAGCCGCCATTGAAGCCAAACCAGCCCATCCACAAAATAAACATGCCGATGGCGGCCAGTGGCATATTGGCACCCGGAATCGCAATGGCACGGCCATCTTCCGTGTATTTGCCTTTTCGCGCACCCAGCAGCAACACGCCTGCCAGTGCCGCTGTTGCGCCGCAAAGGTGCACAACACCTGAACCCGCAAAATCTTGGAACCCAGCAGCATCCAAAAACCCGCCGCCCCATTTCCACATGCCCTGTATCGGGTAAATAAAGCCCGTCATTACTACAGCAAAGGCCAAGAACGCCCACAGCTTCATACGCTCAGCCACGGCACCGGAAACAATCGACATGGCAGTGGCGACAAAGACCACTTGAAAAAAGAAGTCGGACGCACCTGAATAGTAAGTCTCGCCGCCGCTGGCAAGCACTTCTTCGGCCGTTGCATTAGCAATGGTGTTGCCGAACCAAATATCCGGCAAAATGCCGTTGGTGGTGCCGCCGTACATAATGGCGTAACCCGCGCCCATGTACATGCAGCATGAAATGGCGAACAACGCTACGTTTTTAGTCAGAATCTCGGTGGTGTTTTTCGACCGAACCAAGCCCGCTTCAAGCATTGAAAACCCAGCGGCCATCCACATTACGAGGACACCGGACATTAAAAAATAAAAGGTATCCAATGCATATTTAATTTCAATTATGTCTGAATTCATCTGCTGTTCTCCTATTAAATGGCTTCTGCGCCGGTCTCACCGGTGCGGATTCGGATCACTTCTTCTAACGTCGTAATAAAGATTTTGCCATCGCCGATTTTTCCCGTCTGCGCTGCAGCAGTAATGGCCTCCACTGCGCTATCGACCATATCGTCCGTCAGGGCAATTTCCAGCTTTACCTTCGGTAGAAAATCAACCACATACTCCGCGCCACGGTAGAGTTCGGTGTGGCCCTTCTGCCGACCAAAACCTTTAACTTCTGTCACAGTCACGCCGGCAACACCCAAATCGCCCAAAGCTTCTCTCACTTCATCAAGCTTAAATGGCTTAATAATTGCTGTTATCAGTTTCATATTTTCTCCAGTGGGGTGGCGCGCCACCCCTGTCTAAACCTAAGAATTGTGTGAGTGAATTACATTGACTTAGTGATGCTAAAAGTCACGTTGGCACTGCAGGCCTCAGTGTCTCCGCCAAAGCAATCTGCTGCATCGAGGTCAGTGTCGGTGTAGGTCAAGGAAAATTCCAACCCAGCCGCTTCAGTACCCAGCGAAAGAGACCAATCAACATAATCTTCCGTACCGAAAGTTACATTGTCTTCGATCTTGTTCGACGCAATGCGGAATCCCACCGAGTAGTCTTCAGTCACATCAACGCCGTATTCAAAAGAGATCAAGGTCATCTCGCCGGAGCCTCCGAAATAATCATCGGAGTAGGCAAAACCGACGGACGCATCACCGAAAGAAACACTGCCGTAAATCTCATCAAAGTCGAGCGTACCTGTGGATTCATTGGGATAACCATAGTGCATAAAACCAAGGTCATAACCCACGTCTTCAGAAATTGAGCCGCCGTAACCGGCGTAGTAGTCCAGCTCGATACCCTCACCCCAAGAGGCAATAGACGACCCCCAAGTGCCAATATAGAAACCAGACTCAAACGCGACATCAAAACCACCGGACAATGCTTCGCCATTACTTTGGTCGATACCGCGGAAAAAATAATCAGTGGCAACAGTGACATTGCCAGACACTTCAGCAGCCATGACGTTAACGGCTGATAGCATAGTTGCAGCGAAGACAGCGGATTTAGCAAATTTCATAATGATCTCCCAAGATATAAATAAATAAATTAAACAGAAAGTAAGTGACTTCGATCTACTCAATGCATGTAGCGTGCCAACTATTTTTTATCGCCAATTCGGCGCATTTAAGGCACTTTTGAGTGGAAATCGAACAAAGACGGTGCATCATTCTCAGGGTTTTCCCGAACCATGCACCAAACTGGGCAGATTTTTAGACTAGGTCTCAAACAACGTAAAAGCATGGGGCATTGCAGCGCAATTTGCTAAACTCCCCGACATAGACGACGACTTAGGAGTCAATTCGTGAATCAGGACAATCTGGTCAATCAATTTATCAAACAGTTTAACGACGCCTTTTTACCCGGGGCTCAAGCACTAAGCGACGAAGTCCATGGGCAAATGCGCAGCGCCATCGCGAGTGCCCTAAAAAAGATGGATCTCGTCAGTCGCGACGAATTTGATACCCAACAAGCCGTACTAATGCGCTCCCGCGAAAAACTCGAGAAGCTCGAGCAGCAGTTGGCAGATCTAGAGGCGGCGCTGCACAAACTGACCAACAGCTAACACAACCCCTGCTATTTGTCCTGCCGAGGTAAATTGCACTCGGCGCATCGCTTAAACATACATGGAGGTATGTTATGTCACTCGCCGTTGTCCACACCCGCGCCAAACTCGGTATCAACGCACCCTTGGTCTCGGTTGAAGTTCATCTCTCCAACGGCCTGCCCAGCATGCATATGGTTGGGCTTCCTGAAACCGCGGTAAAAGAAAGCAAAGATCGTGTGCGCAGCGCCATTATCAACTCGCATTTTGACTTCCCCGCACGCCGAATCACCGTCAATCTCGCCCCCGCTGACCTGCCCAAAGAAGGCAGCCGTTTTGATATCGCCATCGCCATCGCTATCCTCGCCGCCTCCGGCCAAGTGCCTGCAGATCAACTAGAAGACTTTGAATTTATCGGTGAACTCGCCCTGTCAGGGGAAGAGCGAGGCGTTGATGCAGTGCTGCCCGCCGCCCTGCGCTGCGCTGAGCGCGGCAAAACACTGCTGATTGGCCATAGCAATGCCCCAGAGGCGTCGCTGGTCGACAATCTCACCATTCTGCCAGCCAAACACCTGTTAGAAATATCGGCACACTTGCACCAACGGCAACTGCTCACCGAATGGTCGCGCAGCAACGCAGCAGCCCCGCCCAGCGGCACCAGCGCAGACAGCGATATTCAAGCAACACAACTCAATGAAGTCATCGGTCAACACCATGCCAAACGCGCCCTAGAAATAGCCGCCAGCGGAGGCCACAACCTGCTTTTTTACGGCCCACCGGGCACTGGAAAAACCATGCTGGCGAGCCGATTGCCCGGCATTCTGCCTCCTCTCACCAATCAACAAGCCCTTGAAGTGGTATTCCGTCGCCGGCAAAGGTCTGCGGCCATCCGTCTGGTCGCGCCCCTTTCGCGCACCGCACCACACCGCCTCAGCCGCCGCACTAGTCGGAGGGGGAAGCTCGACGCGGCCCGGCGAAATCTCCCTCGCCCACGAAGGCGTTTTGTTTCTCGATGAACTTCCCGAGTTTTCCCGCAAAGTCCTCGAAGTTCTGCGCGAACCTATGGAATCTGGTGAAATAATGATTTCCCGCATCGCCGCACAAATATGTTTTCCGGCCAACTTCCAACTTATCGCCGCCATGAACCCCTGCCCCTGTGGATTTTTAGGCAGCTCCCGGTGCCGCTGCACCCCCGATCAAATAAACCGTTACCGCAGTAAAATATCTGGCCCACTACTCGACCGCATCGACCTGCAGGTGCAGGTAACAAAAATAGACAACAAACAATTATTAAATAAGAGCGAAAAGCCGCAGGGTGAAAGCGATAGAGATATTCAGCAACGCATAAGTGATGCGCGCGAACGCCAAATAGAGCGTCAGGGAAAGATCAACAGCCAACTTAGCAGCCAAGAACTCAGAACTATCTGCCGTCTCAATACCGAACAGCAGGCACTAATGGACAGCGCCATCAATCGCTTCGCCCTGTCCACTAGAGGGTTTTATCGCGTATTAAGAGTCGCAAGAAGTATTGCGGACTTAGAGAACAGACATGAGGTAAAAACTGCAGACTATCAAGAGGCCCTCAGCTACCGAATTACCTCTGACACAAAAGAGACCAGTTAGGGTGTGAAATTTAGAGTGGGAAATTTAGAGCGGGAAATAGAGTATCCGCCGAAACCATAGTTGCCTCATAGTGAGGACGATTTTCAAGACATGGTGGTCTGTGCTGTTTACGATAACGGTCGATATCTCCTTACCGACAATCTCCACCATCATTGTTTCCATTCACTTAATTTTTCCCTTATCAATGCTTCAACCTACCTGAAATACTGGTTATTTTCGCCATTCAACTGATACTTAACAGCAACTTCTTCTGGCGAAAAATGCTTCCGGTACTCGCATCGTTTATAAGGCACTGATTGAGGATAGGTATCATAATTGCCCTGATAGCACTTCTGACTATCAATGCCATCAAGCTCAGCGAGACGCTTTTTAGATAACACTTCCACCGTCACAATAACATCTTGCTTAAAATAATTCTCAAGAGCAGTAAAACCGTTTATTGCATTTTTGGCATAGGCCGCTGGCAAACGAAATACAAAGTAGTTAGTTTTAAGTGGTGGTACCTTTAATGTCTCCCACTCATCAATCGCAACAAATTCTCTAGGGTATGAATAACGCCCATCCTGAGTAATAATTTTTATTGGCCCTCGGGTTTCTGCCTGAACTCCAGAAATCAACAAAAATCCAACGAGTACGATACGTAAATTCGATTTATTAAACGTCAACACCCATTTTTTAGCGCTCATTTCTGGCATCCTTATCAATAATCCACGAATTAATTTCCTTAGCTAAAACAGCAAATACTTCTTCACGGACTCGTAAATTTTCGCTGCGAAAATCAACCGCTATAAAAATATCCTCTGCAATCTGTGCGTCGATATGGCACTTTGTAATTACTTTTGCATTTTCGATAATGCCGTTGCTTCTATAACAAGTGTAAGGTAGCCAAGGGGGTGTCTGTGGATAGGGCTTTGATTCATCTGGGAGCGTTTCCGACAGGAACCAGTGCTCTCCATCATGGTCAGGACGTGATTGATAAGGGATAGGCTGAATAATATAAAACCCTGTATAAGGCTCTTTTTGATCCATAATAACTCGGTTTTCATAGACGCCGCGCTTATACCAAAGATCTATGGAGACCGAATGTGGGCGCGCATAATCCTTTTTAACCTGTTCACCAACGTGAATTAAGACTGCATCACCCTCAAACCCGTTATTTAAAACAGGTTGATATCCGTCAATATGAGCGGACATCCAAGCCGCCGAAAAATATAACAATATTTCTGTTTCATCGGATAAAGCGTTTAGCTTATAAATAAGCCTTTCCAAGCCAATAGGTAGAGACGACATAGTATGCTCATACGGCATTTTCCTCCTGCTGGAACCTCTACCGTTGGAACATCAAAACGATCAGAGTTGTTGTCACAGCCAATCAGCGCGACGCAGCTCAACACTAGCATTATGTGAATAATTATTCTCAAGTGAGGCTTTCTCTCATTTCATCTAAACCAATTATCATTACAGGGATTGTCTCCCCACAATCATCACTATAGGCAAGCATGTTCAGATTCGCTTCATATCCCAATAAATTAACCCGCTAATTAAAACCCTACTGCAGCGGCGAAAAAAGCCGCGCCATGCGAGCAGCAACTAGAAACAAATAGCTGCGCTGCAGTAGCTGAGCGCTGGAGATTTAGTGTGAGTGGCTAAAGTCTTCTACCAACATTTCCTCAACCTCTGAGGCGAAGGCGCGGTCTCGGGTAATCACAGTCAGTTCAAAATTTAAGCGGAAGGAGCGATTGTCTAAATTTGCTGAACCGATGTAGGTGGTATCGTTATCAACTAAGAGTACTTTTTGGTGCAGGAACCCGCGGTCATAACTAAAAAAACTCACGCCATCGATATCTGTATCAACCACATGGGCATAGCCCGATAGCTGCACGACTTTTCGGTCCGCCAAACCGGGAATTAAAATACGTACATCCACACCGCGAAATGCGGCCAGTTTGATGGCTTTCATAACAGGTTCGTCGGGGACAAAATAAGGGCTGACAATCCATAGTCGCGACTGCGCGCTATTAATCGCCTGAACAAACATTAACTGGCAGGTTTCAGTCTCATCGGCAGGCCCAGTGGGCAGTACTAGCACGGTTTGGTTGGCGGGTCTTGTTTCGGCCCGCCAATTAAGGGCGGGTAAGGTGTCTGTCAACCAATGCCAGTCTTCCAGAAAACAGAGCTGTGCGGCCTGCACGGCGGGTCCTTGAATAACAAGATGCGTGTCGCGCCAGGGTGTCAGTCGACGATGGCGGCCAAGATATTCGTCGCCAACATTTAAGCCGCCAAGAAAGGCTTTTTCGCCGTCTACGACAACAATTTTACGATGATTGCGAAAGTTGATTTGCAACCGCCCTAAGAAATTAATGGGCTTGGTGCGGAACGCGACAGCTTTAATGCCCGCTCGATGTAATTGCCGACGGTAGCGACGCGATAGCCCGTAGCTACCTATGCTGTCATACATTAGATAAATCCGCACACCGGCGGCGGCACGCTCAATCAGTTTTTGCTGAAAAAGAACGCCAAGACGGTCGTCGCGGAGTATATAGAACTGCACCAAGATATAGTCTTTGGCTTGCTCAATGGCATCAAAAATGGCGTTAAAGGTCTGTTCGCCATCAACCAGCAGGTGCGTTTCATTGCCACGGGTAAAGGGCATGGTCGCCAGTTGTTCGAGGACTTTCCCAGACGGCCAGTCACTGCCAATATCACCCTGCGGCTGATACTTTGCATGCATTTCAGCAATCACAAACTGCGCTAGCTGACGCAACTTAATATTGCCTTCGCGCAGTGCTCTGACATAGCCTTGAAAGCGGCGCTGACCAAACATTAAATAGGCTGGCACGACCACCAGCGGCATTGCGATCAGTGCTACAGACCACGCCACCGCGCCTTGGGACGTGCGCGACTTCATCACCGCGTCGATCACTAATGTCACCGCTAGAATCTCGAGGCAGACATAGCTCAAAAACCAGAGGTCGGGGCTGTGGGCGTCAATAAGCCCCGATATATCGCTCATCCATGTTGGCATATCTTTCCCTAGATAGGCGTGTCGGGTAACTCCACACCACAGTTAAAGCAAAAATCCGCATCAGGTCGATGACCATTGCGCTCGCAAACCATACAGCGGCGATGGTTAGTTTCGTTGTTAATTTCGCGGGCAATCTCAGCGGTGAAAATGCCGGTGGGAATCGCAATAATCGAATAACCCGTCAGCATTGCCAAGGTCGCAATGACCTGGCCCAGCGCCGTCTGTGGGGTAATATCACCGTAGCCCACTGTCGTAATAGTAACGATAGTCCAATAAATACTGCGCGGAATACTGGTAAAACCATGCTCGGGCCCTTCCACAAAAAACATCAGACTGCCAAAGATCACACTTAGCACAAATACCGCCGTAAAAAAGACCAATATTTTGCGTCGAGACGCATACATTGACCGCAACAGAATATTGGCTTCCGAGAGATAGCGCACCAGTTTAAGTACGCGGAAAACGCGTAACACACGAAACAGTCGCACCACCAGCCAATAACTCGCGCCGGGGAAAATCAGTGACAAATAAGTGGGCACAATTGACAGCAAATCTACCAGCCCATAAAAGCTGAACATATAACTTAAAGGCTTTGGTGAGGAATAAAGGCGCAGTAAATATTCAATCGAAAAAAGAAGTGTAAACACCCATTCAAGCCGAAACAGCCAATCACCGAAATGCGTGTTGACTACCTCTATGGAGTCCAAAATCACCGCCAGCACGCTCAGTAAAATAATGTAGATAAGCGCAATATCAAATCGCTGGCCGGCCGGCGTGTCAGTCCCGAAAATCACCCGGTAAATTTTTTCTCTGTGGGTTACTCCATTCATATTGTCTGTCCTTTGCTTTGAATCCTTAAAGATGAATTTATTGTAAGCCTTATGCGTGTAGATAACACACCCTTGATCAATGGCAGCGCAGCGACTTCCTGAGATTTTCCGTCTATTCTTAGCAAACCCTAACAACTGTTCATCTAGGAAGACACCATGACCACTCCTTCGTTATTTAGACATTTATCGCTCACTGCCCTGTTATGCATTATGTCGACAGCGGCCTTTTCACAGCCCGAACTCAAAGGCAATCCCGAAGAGTTGCGCCAATTTCTGCACCCTGTGGATCGCATTGTCAGCCTTGTGGGCGACGCTAACGAAAAAGCCTATTCTGATAAAGCGGTTGTTAGTTTGGTGATTACCACCGAAGACAAATTGCTTTCCAATGCCATCGCTAGCAATGGCCAGCTGCGGAGCACCATTTCAGAAAAACTGCTGGCCGCTGGAATTAAGAGTGCGCAGATTAAAAGCTCAACCTTTTCGACCTCTCCCGAGTACGGTTGGTTTGGCAAAAAACCCGCCAGTTATAAAGTTGTAAATCGCATGGCCATTACGATTAGTGATGAGCGCGATCTAAAGTTAATTGCGCAACTTGCGGACAGCCAAGAGGCGCTCGAATTGTCTGAGATTACCTTCGAGCATAGCCAAAAAGATGCCACGCAACTTAAGGTCAAGCAGCAGGCATTGAGTAAAGTGATGGCGCAAAAAGCATTTTATGAATCTAGTCTTGGCGTCACTCTGACACCGATTGGCTTTCGCGACGCCAATCTTGGTTACCGTGCAACGCGCGGCGCACTGATGTTGGAAGAAGTGATTGTGACTGCAAGCAAACGTATGGGAAATCAAGCTGAAAGTGCGGACGCCTACTCTGCGCCAAGAGATGTCTCTTTTGACGAGATTGAATACACCGCAGAAATAGTTGTAGATTTTAAAATTGAAAGTGGCAAGATCATGCACTAACACCCATAACAACTTACACAACAACACACATAACAACAGCAGACCTCTCCATGGATATTTGGCAGGGACTTATCATTATCACGGCGGTCCACCTTTTGGCCGCCGCATCTCCTGGACCAGACTTTGTCTTGGTTTCGCAGCAGTCACTTGTCCATGGAAAAAAGGCCGGCATACTCTGTAGCATTGGTATCGCCCTTGGACTATCTGTGCACATTGTTTACTCCGCATTTGGTCTGGCTGCCATTATTGCCAGCTCCAGCACTGCGCTTTGGGCGATTAAACTGCTTGGGGGTGGCTATCTAATTTATCTCGGCATTAAAGGCCTGCGCGCGCGCGCCAGCGCCACAGAAGGTGCGCCTCAAGAGAAAAGTGCCGAGCGCTCTGCATGGAAGACGGTTGGCCTCGGCTTTCTCTGCAATGCACTCAACCCAAAAGCGCCTTTGTACTTTGTTGCGCTGTTCACCGTTGTACTCTCGGCTGCCACGCCCGCGCTACACATCGCGATCTACGGTGCTTGGATGATGCTTATTCAGCTGGCGTGGTTCTCCCTCGTCACCTTTATTTTGTCAAACCCGAAAGTAACCCGAAAGTTTCAGCGCCTTGGTCATCGCATTGACCAACTTACCGGCCTTGCGATGCTGATACTTGGGATAAAAGTCTTAGCCACAAAAGCCAATTAAAACCGACAACTTAGGCGGGCCATCTATTGAGTAAGCCAAGCATCACTCCGCTAACGGACAACGGCGCAGCCATTGATGGCAGTCCGTCTTCTAGCTCGTCTTTTATTCGCACATCTATGCCTATCAAAGAGTGGGCGATGCTGTTTTTGCTCTCCATACTCTGGGGTGGCTCGTTCTTCTTTATTGGCATTGCCGTCACTGAGTTGCCGCCCTTGACGATTGTGGCACTGCGACTCAGTTTAGCTGCGGCAACGCTCTGGTTGATACTGCTTATCCGCGGCGACAAAATTCCAACATCCCTGCCCCTCTGGCGCACGTTTTTTGTTATGGGGCTGCTGAACAATGTTATTCCATTTTCTCTGATAGTTTGGGGGCAAACTCATATCGCCTCAGGCCTTGCGTCAATTATCAATGCAACAACACCGCTCTTTACTGTTCTTATCGCGGGTACCTTTTTGAGCGACGAAAAGATGACGCCACAAAAAATCGCTGGGGTCATTATTGGGCTGTTTGGCGTAATTGTGCTGATTGGCCCCTCCTCTCTATCAGACTTCGAGACCAATACAGTTGCCCAGCTTGCCATTGTTGGCGCCGCTATCTCCTACGGTCTGGCCTCAGTTTATGGTCGGCGGTTTAAGACATTGGGCATCAGCCCACTTACCACGACGATGGGTCAGGTGACTGCCGCCACTCTTATTTTATTACCCGTGGTAATAGGTATGGATCAGCCAAACAACTTTGCCGCTGTCAGCCCACGAGTGTGGATGGCGATTTTTATGCTTGCGATTGTCTCAACCGCCCTTGCGTATATTTTGTATTTCCGAATACTGTCATCATCCGGCGCCACAAACGTCGTTCTGGTCACCTTTCTGGTGCCAGTAACCGCGACTTTACTCGGCTGGTTAGTGCTACAGGAGCAGTTACAGGTGAAACACTTTATCGGCATGCTGTTTATAAGCCTCGGACTCGCAGCGATTGATGGCCGAGCATGGCAAAAGCTTCGCGGCGCGACAAAATAAGGCGTTACGATAGATACTCTAATGACTGCAACAGCCACTGCAGCTAAACTCGTACACTAATCCAAACTAACGAGCCTTCGCGCCCATGAGCTTACCCTCCGCTATTCCCAGCAGCCAAACCTGTATTGAAGTCACTCAACCCGGCGGTCCAGAGGTTCTAAAGACAACCTCGCGTCCAGTGCCAATGCCCGGCGCTCATCAAGTATTAATTAAAGTCGCTGCTGCGGGAATTAATAGACCCGATGTGTTTCAGCGCATGGGTTTTTATCCACCACCTCCGGGGGCAAGCGATATTCCTGGTCTGGAAGTTTCAGGCACACTCGTTGCCGTGGGCGCCGCGGTGACAGACTGGTCGGTGGGCGATCAGGTGTGCGCTTTGTTGGCCGGTGGTGGTTACAGCGAATATGCGCTAGCGGAAGAGTCGCTCTGTCTGCCTGTCCCCGAGGGGTTGTCGCTGGTTGACGCGGCGGGGCTGCCCGAGACGTGCTTTACTGTCTGGCACAACCTGTTCGAACGCGCCGAACTGCAAGCGGGCGAATGGTTGCTTGTTCACGGTGGCTCAAGTGGTATTGGCACAACTGCGATTCAAATGGCTGCCGCCCTCGGCGTAAATGTCATCACCACTGCAGGTACAGACAAAAAGTGCGCCGCCTGTGAAGATCTTGGAGCAGTGCGAGCAGTCAACTACAACACTGAAGACTTTGTTGCTGTGTGTCACGGGCTCACGGGCAGTGGCGTCAATGTGGTTCTAGATATGGTGGGCGGCGACTATGTGCAAAAGAATTTTGCGGCCTGTGCGCCTGATGCGCGCATCGTCAATATTGCATTCTTGCGCGGCTCACATGTTCAACTCGATCTTATGCCGCTGATGCTTAAACGCTTGGTGTTGACAGGCTCGACCCTGCGCGCGCAGTCGCTGACTGACAAAGCACGCATTGCAGCGGGGGTCGAGGCGCTGCTTTGGCCTCTTATAGCCGGGGGCCAATTTAAACCAGTGATCCACAGTGTCCTGCCTCTAGCGCAGGCGAGCGATGGCCACGCCCTGATGGAATCGAGCCAGCATATTGGTAAAATCCTGTTAGTCACTGAATAGAGCAACCCTATGACACAAAAAGAATCTCGCCTTGTTTACTCCACCGACAGCGGGCGTATAAAACCGAGTGAAACGCCAACACCTCCCGTGGCAACGGATGGGGTTATTCGTATTAGGCGCGAGACGAAAGGGCGTAATGGCAAAGGAGTGACCACAGTCTCGGGGTTTAGCCTGCCTGACGACGCGCTGAGAACTTTGGCCAAACAGCTGAAACAGAAATGTTCCACCGGCGGCACTGTGGAAGATGGGACGATAGAAATCCAGGGCGACCATCGCGAAAAACTTAAAGCTGAGCTGGAAAAGCTCGGCTATCAAGTCAAGTTGGCGGGCGGTTAAGACTATGTCTCGCTACCGCCCTCCGGGCCCTAAAAGCTCTCCCTACATGACCCCTGACGGCGCCAGTAAAATGCGTGCCGAGCTTCACCAACTATGGAAAGTTGAGCGCCCGCAGGTCACGCATATTGTCCATGAAGCTGCGAAAAATGGCGATCGCTCTGAGAATGGCGATTATATTTATGGCAAGCGGCGGCTGAGAGAGATCGATAGCCGTGTTCGTTATTTAACCAAACGCATTGAAAATGCGGTGATTGTTGAGGACAAGCCGAGGGATCTAAACCAAGTCTTTTTCGCCGCCTGGGTGACCGTGGAAGATGATGATAGCGGCCTCGAGCAAACCTTTAGATTGGTCGGTTCCGACGAAATTGACCCCGCTTTAAACTGGATTAGCATCGATTCCCCCATGGCGCGCGCCTTAGTGGGTAAATCGATCGATGATGAAGTCAATGTAAAAACACCGGCTGGAGACCGGTGCTTTGTCATTACTGCGATTAAATATTGAGCTTTAAAAACAGGTTTAGGGCGAGAGTCGAGAAATATCCCACGCACCCTCATTCAATTTAAACTGAAACCGATCATGCAAGCGGTGTTCACCGCCCTGCCAAAACTCTATCTCCTCAGGGACTACTCGAAAACCTCCCCAAAAGTCAGGCAGCGGAATCTCCCCCTGCGCGAACTTAGCTTTGACCTGCTCAAACTGCGTTTCCAGTGCTTGACGCGAATTTATGCGGCTGCTCTGCTTGGACGCCCATGCCGCCAGCTGGCTGGCTTTAGGGCGACTGAGAAAATACTTCATCACATCTATGGTCGACAATCGCTCTGCGCGACCACCGACAATAACCTGCCGATCGAGCTGCAACCACGGAAAATGCAGGCTCACCTGCGCATTCCCAGCGATCTCTTGCGCCTTGCGGCTACCGAGATTGGTGTAAAAAACAAACCCGCGCTCATCAAAATCTTTTAGCAACACCATACGCTGCCACGGTTTTCCCGCCGCCGATACGGTGGCCACACTCATCGCCGTAGGGTCCTGAATATTCGCTTCAATCGCTTGGGTCATCCACAGCGTAAACTGCTCAAACGGATTATCTGAAAGCGACTCGCGGGTTAGTTTACCGTAGTCATACTCGCGGCGATTGTCTTGCAAACTCATAACAGCGTCCTGTCCTTAAAAATTAGCAATACTGTGAGCGCCATCGACGGGTAATGCAACACCATTTACAAACGCTCCTGCGTCGCTGGCCAGCAACAAAAATGGCGCTGTAATTTCGTCCATCGTGCCTGCGCGCTGCGCGGGCGTTGCCTTTAAAAATGCCTGCCCAGAGACATCTTCAAAATAGCCCGCGGTCATTTCCGTGGCAAAGTAGCCGGGACAGAGCGCATTGACACGAATATGTTTGCGCACCAACTCAAGCGCCAGCCCCTTAGTCATATGGATAACAGCGGCTTTTGACGCGCAGTAACCAGTCTGACCGCGAGCAACCCGAATACCCAGAATGGACGCCGTATTAACAATACTACCGCCTACCCCGGCAGCGATCATCCGACGCCCCGCTTCAGTCGCCACCATCCAAGCACCTTTGAGGTTGGTATCCATAATCTGATCCCACTTTTCGTCGCTCATCGTCAGTGCAGACTCCACATGAGCGACGCCGGCATTGTTTGAAACAACGGTAACCGGGCCAAAGGCCGCCTCAGCCTGATCAAACGCCTGAGTAATCGACGCCTTGTTGGTAACATCCAGCGCCACCGCAATGGCCTCACCACCGGCCGCATTAATTTCAGCCACCAACGCTTCAAGGCGATCAACGCGGCGCGCTGCCGCCACAACCTTCGCCCCGCGCTCGGCTAAAATCTTGACAAAATGCTCTCCCAAACCACTGGACGCACCCGTCACCATAGCGACTTTACCGGTCATATCGAATTCTGTTGCCATGTTTAATCTCCCCGTCTGTTTTTATTTTCAACCCGCAGGCCACTTAATCTAGAGGCGCAGTTTACTCCGCCGATTCCAATGCCATCAAAAAATATCAGACTCCAGAGTTCTGCCGCAATTGCAGAACAATCAATGGGCTGTATCGAGATGTTAATCGAAATAGTAATTGCAGGTTTAGCGAGACAATAGTCCCGGTAAGTTACCCATAAGTGACATACCGCGCCATCGCATTAGTATCTAAATGGGGAACACTGTTAAACCCCGTCAGGTTCATTTTCTTAGTATTGAAAAAGAAATGGCTAATGGCAGTATTTTTGTACTGCAGATTTAAATCAAATACGTTCTCGTCGGGAATACCCAGCACCCCGCCGACAAATGTACTGATTGAACCGCCAGATCCGATCGCCAAAATACACTTGCCGCTATCCGCCATACCTTGAATTTGTTGCTGCGCGCCAAGAACTCGGGCTTTAAACGCGACCCATGTTTCCGGCACATCGGGAATATCGCCTTGGGTCCAAACGGTTAATACTTTGCGCAGCAAGCGGTAGTAGTTTTTGCGATCATCGGGGTCTTTGGCGATGGTTTGGTAGAGGGGATCGTCGCCGTAGCAGGCACCGTAGGCTTCGGTCATTTCTGTAAAGCTATACTCATTCAGACCGGGCATAACAATGCGCTCACTTCCATCCACCTCTAGCCCGGCACAGATGCCGTCCATGGTCTGATGGTGGCGATGCATATCGCCAACCACAAGCGCATCAAAACCCATGCCACGCTGCTTGAAATACTCCCCCAACCAGCGCGATTGCTGATGTCCAAGATCTGAAAGTTGGTCGTAGTTGGCAGCGCCAAAAGAGGCTTGGGCGTGGCGTACCAAGTAGAGTTCACTCATAAATCGATCCTGTTATTGTTGGGGTAGTTTTTTTGAGGGGGTATTTAACCGCAATTCATACTCTGTGGGTAGCTGCGCAGGCTATTGGGATTATTCCGCTGCGCAATACCACACCGTTGCTATACTCAAAAAGCAGTGCAGAAATCTCGAAACAGAAGCACCCCCAGAGGAGCAATAACTATGTCTGATTATTTTGCCAAGGTAACTTGGGCGCGGGCCGACAACGAAACATTTGTCGATAATAAATACAGTCGCGGGCATGCCTGGGAATTCGATGGCGGGGCTGTTGTGGCTGCGTCAGCATCGCCGCACATTGTGCCGCCACCCTTTTCAGTTGCGGCTAATGTTGACCCAGAGGAGGCTCTTGTTGCGTCTCTCTCCAGTTGTCATATGTTATTTTTCCTTGCGCTTGCCGGCAAACAAAAGTTCGTTGTCGATGAATACACCGACAATGCCGTAGGTGTTATGGCGAAAAATAATGAAGGCAAAATTGCTATGACAGAAGTGACGCTGCGCCCCCAAATCCGTTTCTCTGGCGCGAAGCGACCAACGAGTGAACAGCTTGAGCAATTACACCACCAAGCTCACGAGCTATGTTATATCGCTAACTCGATAAAAGCACAGGTCAATATCGAGAGCCAATTGATCTAAATTAAGCTGTCTGCGCAGTACTGGGAGCCACAAAAACACCGCAAAATAAACTATAAAAATGAACCACTTAGGCGTATACTCCGCCCTCATTTTTTAGGGGCCGCTGGCTCCATCTCACAGGAAAACCAATGTCTACACCCGACTTCGCTTCACTGGGTATTTCAGCACCCGTTCTCAAGGCTGTGCAACACCTCGGCTATGAGCAACCCTCACCCATTCAAGCACAGAGTATTCCCATACTGTTGGAAGGTGGAAACTTACTTGGTACAGCGCAAACAGGTACGGGTAAGACCGCTGCTTTTGCGCTGCCGATGCTGAGTAAATTAAACGAAAATCAGAAAACCCCACAAATTTTGGTACTGACGCCAACACGCGAATTGGCGATTCAAGTTGCCGAAGCATTCCAGAGCTATGCGAGATTTATCAAGGGCTTTCACGTACTGCCAATTTACGGCGGGTCCGATATCGGCGGCCAGCTTAAAGGCTTGCAGCGCGGTGCACAGGTTGTTGTCGGTACGCCAGGACGTATTCTCGATCATTTGCGTCGACGCAGCTTGAACCTTAGCGAAGTCACCGGTTTGGTTCTCGACGAAGCCGATGAAATGTTGCGTATGGGTTTTATCGACGATGTTGAAACCATTCTGTCGAAGACGCCCGACAGCTGTCAGCGCGCACTCTTTTCCGCCACCATGCCCCCGGCAATTCGCCGTGTTGCCGACAAATACCTCGGCAATGCCACGCAGGTTAGCATTGAGAACAAAACCAAAACTGTAGAGCGTATTGATCAATCCTATCTGACTGTCAAAGGGCATCAGAAAATGGATGCGCTAACACGTATTCTGGACGTTGAGTCTTTTGACGGCATGATTATTTTTGTGCGTACCAAATCGGCTACCCTAGAAATTGCTGAGAAGCTTGAAGCACGTGGCTTCTCTGCCGCAGCCTTAAACGGTGATCTCACCCAAGCACTGCGCGAGCGCACCATCAACCGCCTAAAGAAAGGTCAAGTGGATATCGTGGTTGCCACCGACGTCGCTGCCCGCGGCTTGGACGTTGAGCGTATCAGTCACGTCGTCAACTACGACATTCCCTACGATAACGAATCCTATGTGCACCGTATTGGCCGCACAGGACGCGCTGGTCGCGACGGTAAGGCGATTTTGTTTGTCACTCAGAAAGAGACGCACATGCTGCGCTCGATTGAAAAATCGACGCGCCAAGCTATTTCCTCGTTCAATTTGCCAAGCAATGAAGAAGTCAGCGGTCTGCGCGTAGCGCAATTTAAAGAGCAGTTAGTCGGCATGACCAAATCAACGAAACTGGATAAATTCCGCTCGCTGGTTAAAGAAGTGGCCGCTGAGAGCGACATTGATCTGGCCGATATTGCCGCGGCTCTGGCGCTAGAATTCCAGAAAGACCGTCCGCTATTCCCCAATTTGCCTGCACTGGACACCCCAGCCCCGTCGCGGGAACGCGCCAGTGATCGCCCAGACCGTCCGAAACGCGATCGCAACGAACGCAGCGAAAAGCCTGTGCGCAGCGAACGTCCTGATCGCGGCGAGAGAACCGAGCGCGCGGACAAACCTGCGCGCGAGCGTCCTGCACGTGACAATGCCACTTCGAGCGACGATGTTCCCATGGTCACCTACCGTATTGAAGTGGGCCGCAACGACGATGTATCACCGAAAAATATTGTGGGCGCAATTGCCAACGAAGCGGATATCGACGCGCAGTTTATTGGCCATATCAAGCTCTATGACAACTACAGCACCGTTGATCTTCCAGAGGGAATGCCTAAGGAATTATTTGATCACCTTTACAAAGTGCGCGTTTGTCAGAAGCCTTTAAAGATTAGCGTCGACAACGGCACTGCCGGTGAACAGCGCGATGCCAAGCCGATTTACAAAGGCAAGTCGGATCGCGCCGAAGCGCCTAGCGGTAAAAAGCCTGCGTTCAAAGGCAAGCCGCGCGCGGGCCAGAGAGATGCTGAGCCTAGCCGCGGTGATGGAAAAAAGCCTTTATTCAAGGGCAAAGCAAAACCGGCAGCGGGTAAAGACAGCGAGCCACGCAAGCCGCGCAAGCGCTTGTCTATTGATCGCAAATAAAGCGATCGAGTGCTTTTAGCTGCCGAATAATCGATCTCGCATCGATTTTTTCGGCGGCAAAAGACATTTCTGCCATAGGGGCAATGCTGCAACTACTCGGCAGCTCACCGGCGCTCTCGACTATCTGATACATCTTCGGCAAAAAAATAAATTGCAGCCATTGGCTGAAACTCAGCGTATCGACCGCAAAGGGTTGCTCACTGGCCAACGCCTCTGCAGAGGGCGACTCAACCGCCCACAGCTGCAACGTGCGCAACTCTTTTTCGATTTCAAATAACAGACTGGCAAGCGTATTGTAGCGGTCGTGCATGATAGTTCTCGCAAACTCTCTTGTTGTGGCCTCTGTCGCGGTCAGCTCTCCAGCGACCATCTCTCTCAAGACAGCCGTTCTAGCCAATTTCGCGCCGAAACGGCGGCAGCGCATTCAATAACTGCGCACCATAACGCTTGGTAATTAGGCGTTTATCTAAAATAGTCACCGTACCACTGTCGGACTCTGTGCGCAGTAACCGGCCGCAGGCTTGAATTAAGCGCAGCGAGGCGACAGGCAGGGAAATATCAAAAAAGGAGTTGCCGCCGCGATCTTCTATCCACTCCGCGAGCGCTTCCTGCAGAGGTTCATCGGGCACCGCAAAAGGCAGCTTGGCAATCACAACATGGCGACAGTAATCACCGGGAAGATCGACCCCCTCAGCAAAGCTTGCAAGCCCCAGCAGCACGCTGGTTTTGCCCTGATCGATACGCTCTTTATGCAGTCGGATCATTTCGCGGTTGGAGTATTGCCCCTGAATTAATATCTGTTTTTGTAGGTCATTGGAGAGCTCATCAAAAACCCCCTCCATCTGCCGACGGGACGAAAAAAGCACCAACGTCCCGCAGCGCGGCGCCACTAAACTCGCTAGATTATCAACAATGTAACGGCTGTGATCCTCAATCGAATTGCCTTCAACAGCATCCTTGGGCACCCGAATAACCGCCGCATTGGCGTAATCAAAAGCACCCGCCACTGCCATAAAATGGGCCGAGTTAGGCAAACCGGTTTCGCGCTTTAGTGTATCGAAGGAGCCCAGCGCCCGCAGCGTCGCCGAGGTGACCACGGCGGCATAACAGCTGCCCCAAAGACGGTCGCGCAATAGCTCTGCCGCTTGAATGGGGCTGGCATTGACGGATATATCTATATTGCCGCCGCCATCCTCAAGTTTAAGCCAACAGGCCATCGGCATATCGCCCTGCTTCAATTCGCGATGTAAACGGTCCCACAGGGCCAGCAGACTCTCGGCGCGCGACTGCCAACTTCCCGCCTGTTGATAAAATAACTCGAGGTCTGGCATGGCTACAGGATACTGCTTATCACCCATCGCGCTGTTTAAAGTGTCGACCAGCACTTCAAGGCGACCGAGCCAGCCGCTGGTCAACAGCGTAATTTGTCCAGCAATATCACGAATAGCGGCGCCAACATCACCATGGGCAAATCGATAGCGACCCTCGGCGGGTTGCTCTGCAGATTCAAGACTCTGTTGCAGCAGCGGGTAGGCAAAATTGAGCAGTTCGCTGATTTTTCCAGCGTCGCGTTCGATGCGCGGCAGCTGTTCAGCCAGCGCCAGATCTTTGGCAAATAGAGGTGCCTGTCCTTTGCACTGCTTCTGCAGGCGTTCGAGAAAACTGATACTGCTGTTCACTCTGCACTCGGCACCAAAGTGCCGCACGGCGGTATCGCCGAGGCGATGTCCTTCGTCAAAAATATAGATACAGTCTTCAGGTGGCGGCAAAATGGCACCCCCACCCAACGCCAAATCAGCCATAACTAAATCGTGGTTGGCAATAATGCACTCGCTCTCTTCAAGTTCGTTGCGGGCATTGAAGAACGCACATTGATTGACAAAGCGACAGCGCCGGCCGGCACATTGGCGGCGATCAATCGTCAGCGAGCGCCATTCGAGATCCTGAATGCGGGTCCCCCATGAATCTCGGTCACCGTCCCAGCTGCCGTCGGCAAGTGCCTCCGACATTTCGCGAAACAGACTTTCGGTCTGCTGATTGGGGTTGAAGGTGACTTCGTCGTCAAACAGAAAAAGACCTGCGTCTTTGGCTTTGATGCCGTCCAAGCACTGCTCAAGCTTGAGGTTGCAGGCATAGCGTCCGCGGCCTTTGACCAGCGCGCAACGGTAATCCCAACCGCAGGCGGCAAGCAGTTCTGGCAGGTCTTTGTGAATAAGCTGCTCTTGCAGCGCGATGGTGCCGGTGGCAACGACCACCGTTTTTTTCAGGGCTCTGGCAAGTGGCAACGCTGCAATCAAATAACCCACCGTTTTTCCTGTACCGGTGCCAGCCTCAACCACAGCGATGCGCTTGTCGGGATCCTCGTGGGTCACGGCGTTTGCCACCGCAGCAATCATCTGCTTTTGCCCCAAGCGTGGACTGAGTTCGCGGCTGGCCAAAAATGTTCGGTAGCCCTGCTGAATAATCTCTCTAACGTCTGGGTCTAACAATAAGTTAACTTCCCTGCTGTGCTTGCAAATAATTTAAAACCGGAGCGGCATACGCCTCAGTAATCGTGGTTTTCAGTTCGTCTGGGGCATTGCTTAAACGCGCGTTAAACTGCGCTTCCGCCAGCGCCCAATCTTGGTTTGGCCAGAGCGTTTGCGTTGACACAAACGCGTCACTGTAGCCCAACAACTGACAGGCGATAATATTGCTTGGAAACAGTTTGTAGTGAGTGTAGACCTGATGATCAACCGCGTCTGCCAAACTGTCTGCTGAATCGTAGCGGTCGCCCACTGGCTCACCAAAGGCCACATGAATCCGTCCTTTGTAACCGATAAAACCCTGTTTAATCGTGTCGAGATCTTCAAATTCCTGTTTGACGTAAGTCAGTCCTTGACGCTTGGTGTAAATTTCGCGGGCTTTTTGAATGTCGCAAGGGTCGTACTCATAAGAGATGGCCACTGGAACAACGTCGAGCTCGGCAATCGCTTGGGCAAAACTCTGCTCTTCACTGCGAGAGAGTGCCAACATTTTTAATAGCGCTGTCTCAGTGCGGTCGCAGCCGTCTTTTGCCCTGCCTTCACGCTGGGCAATCCAAATAGAGGTGGACTCTTGTGTGATTGAATGACGGATGTAGCGTGACAGGGTTTTTAACGCATCAAGCTTATCGCGACGGCTGCTGATCGACCGCTTGACGATAAAGCTGCGGTTGATACGCATTAAATCAGAGGCAAATGGCTTGCGCAGTAAGTTGTCGCCAATGGCTATGCGCACTGCACCCATGCCTGCATCGAGCAGCGCCAAGTTGACCATCGCAGGGTCAAGGGCGATATCGCGATGATTACTCAAAAACAGATACTGTCTGTTGGCGTCGAGTTTGTCCACGCCGCTCACGGTGTACCCGTCTGTGGTATCGGCAATTAACGACTTTAACGAAACGGTAATATGGCTTTGTAAGTCACTGACCGTTTTGATGTGCGCGGTGCCTTTGCGCAGCGCTCGGCGCAAAAACGGGCGCAGCAACCAGGGACACAGCTTCACCAAGACCGGCGCTCGGTGGCCAATCAACAAATCGAGGAACTCGTTGTCCGCAATTAACCGAGCGAGTACCGTCGGCACTTCGGCGTCATGGTAGGGGCGGATATCATCAAATTCAGTCATTACAACCTCAAAAAACGGCTTGGTCACGCGCTATTCGAAACAACCGTAAAGCCTGTAGATACAGGAAACTCGCCGCGAGAAACACTGCGACCGTCTATTTATTATTTTAATTTTGGCGCGAATTATACCAACGCACGTCGTGGGAATACTGATCAACCTTGCCAACCACATCTAAAACCAACGCAAACAAGGCCATGCGAATCAACAGTCCGTTGTCTGTTTGACGGAAAATGGCGAGATTGGGATTACTGTCGAGATCGCTGTCGAGTTCATTGGCATCGCTGCGCGAATCCCTCGGCAGCGGGTGCATAATAACCGTGTTGGGTTCGCAATACTGAGTGTAGATGGCCTGATTCAACCGAAATTTCCCACGGTAGAGGTCCGCTTCTTCTTTCGTTGTGAAGCGCTCTTCCTGAATACGGGTTGAGTAGACAATATCGACATTGGCAATGCTGCTGTTCAACTCCTCAGAGACCGTGACAGCGAGTCCTGCTGCGCGCATCTGCTCAACAATATCCTCAGGCAAGGCCAATTCACGGGGTGATATCAAAATCACCTGAATGTTGCTGTACAGGCAGAGTAATTTACTTAGCGAGTGCACTGTGCGGCCATGGCGCAGATCACCAATCATGGCAATGCGCAGCCCATCAATGCCGCGGCCTTTGCCTTTCAGCTCTCTGGCGATAGTATAGAGATCGAGCAGCGCCTGTGTCGGATGCTCATTGGCGCCGTCGCCACCGTTCATCACTGGCACGCGGCTGGCTGAGGCAAAGTCTGCCACTGAGCCTGCTTGCGGATGACGCATACAGATAACATCGCTAAAACCAGATAATACCCGAGCGGTATCTTGCAGCGACTCGCCCTTTACCAGTGCAGAACTCTCAAAACCTGCAGTCTCGCGCACTTCGCCGCCCAAGAGGTTAAACGCAGAGCCGAAACTCACTCTGGTGCGAGTGCTGGGTTCAAAAAACATATTGCCGAGAATCGCGCCTTCGAGCACGCGAGTCACCCGTTTGCGCAAGGCGTAGGGCTCCATTTGATTGGCTACGGTGAAGAGATACTCAACATCGCTGCGTTGAAATTGGCTGATGGATAAAATATGCGCGCCAGTAAAGTTCACGCGGTACCTCGAGGGCAGTTGAGTTGGCGGATTCTAGCCTGTTTGACTGTTGTTCTCAATTGGCGAATGGTCGAGTGAAAACTGTTCGGCAACCTGAGCACTCCACTGCTGGAGCGCCAGCAATACCTCGCGCTTCTTTTCCGACAAGCTCTCATCGGCTAACAACCCCTGTAACTCGCGGGTGTTTCTCTCTAGGGTGAGATACCCAGACGCCTCGTTGGTCAGGCGCCAGCGACAGGCCTCGCGCCAGGTTTGCTGTTCTTCGGCAGTTAGCGATGCGGGAAAATAGCGGGCGCGATAGCTAAACAGCAACCGATTGTAGCGTTCGTCAGCAAAATAGAAGCGCCGCGCGGCAAAATCGTCCGCTCTGGCATTGCGCACCTCTTCCAGAAGGCTGCGGTCGGTATCCGGCAAAAAGCCCGCATAGAGCTGCTGTTCCGCCTCAGGTCTCGGTGGGTAGGTTGTTTCGGCAAAGACGCTCTGCATTTTACTGCTTAAATCGACTGCCTGAAGTTGCTGCCAGTGCCTGTCACAGCGCTCAAGGTCAATATTTAAGCGCTTCGCAGCCGCTGCATCGACTAGCTTGTGTGTGGTGACCACGGGTGCTTTATTGATATGTACCACTTTCAATGGAATCCTCTCCACCGACTCAGGCAGTTGGTCTGCCGCCGTGAATACTCTGTGTTGAATCTCCTGCCAATCAAGCTCGATGAGTGCGCGCGGGTCTGTGGATAAATCAACGCAGATAATGCCATTGTTATTCGTCGGGTGTTTGGCCAGCGGCATCATCAGGGCACCGTAGAGATTGGCCTTGTTTAACATGCCTGAGATATGAAAAAAGGGCTTGCGCTCTCTCACGTTAAGCATGGCTGCAATGGCCTGTTTGCCGCGGTTCTGCAGCACATAATCAAATAGCCGCGGCTGTTTCTCTTTGACTAACTTGGCCATGGCAATGGTCGCGACCACATCAGACAGTGCGTCGTGAGCAGCCTCATGTAGCAGGCCATTCGCTGCAGTTAAATCTTCCAGTTTAAAACTTGGCCGGCCGGGTTCATGGTCGGGCCATTCAATACCCTCGGGGCGCAGCGCTCTGGTGAGGCGCAACATATCAATAATATCCCAGCGCGAGTTTCCGTTTTTCCATTCGCGCTGATACGGATCGTAAAAATTGCGGTACAGGCCGTAGCGTGTCACTTCGTCATCGAAGCGAATACTGTTGTAGCCCACACCACAGGTGCCGGGCTGGGATAGCTGCTCGTGAATTGCGCGCATAAACTCCGGCTCTGGCAGTCCTTTGCGCTGCGCTAGCTGTGGGGTGATTCCGGTGATTAGGCAAGCCTGTGGCGCAGGTAAAATATCGATGTGTGGCTGGCAGTAAATAACAAGGGGATCGCCGATCGGATTGAGATCAAAGTCTGTGCGCAAACCGGCAAATTGGCTCGGTCGATCGACCGACGGATCCACCCCAAAGGTTTCGTAGTCATGCCAATAGAATGTCTCTTTCACTTGCCACGCCCTCTGCAATCGTTAATCGAAGCCATAAAAAAACGGCGCTTTGTGGGCGCCGTTTTAGATAGTGCTTGCAAACTAAAGGTGAGTCAAGATTAGTAGGCAAAGACCTCAGAGAATGACATCTCTCCAACCACACGGCGGTTGCGCGCGCGGCCTTCGTCGGTGTCATTGGTGTCAATCGGACGGCTCTCACCGTAACCAACTGCTGAAACACGCTCAGCGGGAATGCCGTAATCAGCTACTAACTTAGCTTTTACTGCTTTCGCACGACGGTCTGAAAGACTCATGTTGTACTTGTCAGAGCCAACGCTATCAGTGTGACCTTCCAATACGAGGTCGATATCGTCATGTGCTTTCATGGCAGCAGCAATTGCTTCTAACTGATCGCCATAGACCGCAAGAACGGTGTCTTTGTTAAATTCAAACTCAACATTCAAACGAACGGTGATAGTGCGTACTTCTGGCTCAGCAACGGGCGCGGGTTCTGGCGCCTGTTCAACCACTGGTGCTGCGACAGGGGCTGGCGCGGGTGCTTTGGCGCCAAACACTTTGTTTAACGACAACTGAAAACCAACGTCTTCGCCGTCGTTATCGCCAGCGCCGGCCATGCCGCGAATATCGGCACGGAATTCCAAATCGCCTTTGAAGCGTGTACCCACACCCAGACCTAACATAATTTGGTTAGAGCGATCATCGTGACCAATAACCAAATTGCTGGCATCGTCAAAATCATACTGGTTCATGCCCAAAAGCATGTAGGGACGCCAAGAGGCAGCATCTTCTTCACCGAACCAAACCAAAGTATTCAGAGAGATAACATCCACGTCATCGTGACCAACGTTAGCGCCATAACCCAGCTCAAACGCGGCGCGGTCACCGAAATAGCGACCCACCTGGAGACCTGCGGTGGCAGACTTATAGTTATCGCTGATCGATCTTTCACTGTCCATCGTGTAGTGACCCGCGGTAACACCCATGTACCATTCATCGTTAGCGGCAGAAACCCCTGCGACGGCAAAAGCGATGGCACCAATTACTAAATTTACGCATTTCATAATGACTTTTCCTTGTAGAAAAATAATGCTCCCCCCGAGGAGTCGGCACAACAGTTACAGTTTAAAACAACTAGACGAGCAGTGTTAGCTACTCTTAAGCACAAAAAAACCTTCCATTGGCTTTTTCTGCCCCCCTAAATCTAGTCCAACTTTAGGGTTTTTTCCTCTATTTTTGCCTGCCAGATATGCGGACCAATGCGGTGAACAGATTCACCCTTGGTATCCACCGCAACAGTGACGGGCATGTCCTTTACTTCAAACTCGTAGATCGCTTCCATTCCAAGTTCTGGAAAGGCGACAACGCGAGAATGGGTAATCGCTTTTGAGACTAAATAAGCTGCGCCGCCAACGGCGATTAAATAAACGGCCTGACTGTCTCTGATCGCGTCAATACCCAACTGACCGCGCTCGGCTTTACCGATCATCCCCATCAGTCCAGTTTCCTCGAGCATGGTGCGAGTGAACTTATCCATCCGCGTGGCGGTTGTAGGGCCTGCTGGGCCCACCACTTCATCGCCAATCGGGTCCACGGGGCCAACGTAGTAAATAAACCGATCGGTTAAGTCGACGGGCAGTTTTTCACCGCGAGCGAGAATATCGGTCATCTTTTTATGGGCGGCGTCGCGACCCGTGAGCATCTTGCCCGACAGCAACAATGTGTCACCTGGCTTCCATGCAGCGATATCGTGGCGCGTAACCATATCCAGATTCACGCGGCGCACAGACTCGTCTGCTTCCCACGTAATATCCGGCCAATCTTCTAGGTTAGGCGGATCAAGCTTCACGGGGCCAGAGCCATCTAGGACAAAGTGGGCGTGACGGGTTGCCGCACAGTTGGGGATAATCGCCACCGCTTTGTTGGCGGCGTGAGACGGATAATCCTTGATCTTGATGTCGAGCACTGTGGTCAGACCGCCGAGACCCTGTGCGCCAATGCCTAGTGCATTGACCTTGTCGAACAGTTCTAGACGCAGCTCTTCTTTGCGGTTGGAAGCGCCCTTAGCCTTTAATTCTTGAATGTCGATGTGCTCAAGCAGGGACTCTTTCGCCATCAGCATGGCTTTTTCCGCTGTGCCGCCGATACCAATGCCTAGAATTCCGGGCGGACACCAACCAGCGCCCATGGTGGGCACCATTTTCAATACCCAGTCGACGATTGAGTCGGATGGGTTGAGCATGGCGAATTTCGATTTTGCCTCTGACCCGCCACCTTTGGCTGCGACATCAATCGACACGGTATTGCCCGGCACGATGTCGTAATGAATCACTGCTGGCGTGTTGTCACCGGTATTTTTGCGCTCACCATCGGGGTCGGCCAAAATTGAGGCGCGAAGAATATTGTCGGGGTCTTTGTAGGCGCGGCGCACACCTTCGTTAACCATATCGGTCAGGCTCATGTCGCCCTGCCACTGCACATCCATACCCACACGCACAAAGACCGTTACGATACCGGTGTCCTGACAAATAGGGCGATGGCCCATTGCACACATGCGCGAGTTGACCAATATCTGCGCCATTGCATCTTTTGCAGCCTTGGACTCTTCGCGATCATAGGCTTGCTTCACCGCTTGAATAAAATCAACGGGATGGTAGTAAGAGATGTATTGCAGTGCATCTGCAACGCTCTGAATCAGATCATCTTGGCGAATAATGGTCATCGGTAAGACTCTTTTCTTCTGGCTTATTGGCTAATGGGGGACCCTGAAATACCGAGCTTGCTTTCGAGATCGTATATTTTTTGATTGATCTGGCGACGGAATGCATCCATGGAGGCAATGGCCTCGGCCTGACTTTTGATCTGTCGGTCGATATTGGTTAATCCAGACTGCACGCCTGAGACTTTATCGGTCAGCTTGCGTGACTCAGTATTGATCGCGTCGATATCCGCCGAAATGGCCAGATAATTACCACTCAAATTAGTCAGACTGCGAGCATCTTTATCGACGCGTACGCTAATGTCCGCCACTTGTTTTTCCAGCGCTGCGCGCTTGCCGCTCAGAAAGGCGATATCTTTTTTGTTGGTTTCGATCTTATTTTTATTGATGTCGTTAGTCACACCCCAGAGCTTTTTGATTTCACTCCAGTGTTTGTCGAGCTCTTCAGCCTGCTTGCTAATCTTTAGCTGCAGAGCGGCTCCAGACTGACTTACGGACGCATCAGTGCTGCTTAAGCGCGATTCCAAGGCATTAAAACGCTGTTGCAACTCGGCATGGTTTTTCGACAGTGCATCGAACTGGAACCACGCAAACGCGCCGCCACCGATCACACAAAGTAAAAGCAGTAAAGTCAGTTTATTCGAGCCGCCACCATTGCTCGAACCACCAGAGGAACCACCCCCCGACGAACCGCCGTCGTACTTTGAACCGCTACTTTTCGACGATGAGCTCTTGCTAGACGCTGTTGAGCCAGATGAGCGACCGATCATATCATCACGCTCTGGCACTATTGGATTGATACGGTGGTTATCCGAAGTCATTTTAAAATCCTGTGGACTGGGAAAAAACAATGGGGCGCATTATACGCACTTTGACCAGCAGCTTCATCCGCCTGCCAAAGATATTTATTGCGCTGCTAATTAAGCAGCTTAGGCAATCAGACCCTCGCAGGCAAAAAAAAGCCGACTGAAAGTCGGCTTTTTAATAGAACTGTTTAAAACACTGCTCGGTGCGCAAGATACGCACCGAGTGCAGGTCGCTTCACTTATAACAAGTTAAGTGCGCCAACCATAACAGCGGTCAAACCCAAGCTCGCGTGAATAACGCCCTTAACCGTTGTCATTGGCCCTTGCTTGCCAACCAAGGCATTCACTTCCAGCAGTGCAACAATCACCAGCATCACGATCAAGCCGTTGCCGCCAACTGTTGTGCCGTAACCGGCACCTGCGTAGTGTGGACCTGCCAACATGCCCAGAGCCATAGGCGCAGAGAACAATGTGTTGGTGCGCGAGGCTAGCAGTGCTTTGGCACCTGCGGCGGCTTTGTCGCCTTCAGCCACAATGCCCAACGCAATTTTCTGGTTTGGCCAAATAACGATCCACACGTTGAGGAACATCAAAGTACCCATCACAGCGCCAACAATAATGTAGTTGTTTAGCTGGCTGTTGCTAGTGACAACGTGGAGTAAATAGAGACCCGTGATAAAGGTGAACATTGCACCCCAACGGAACCACCAAAGCGCACTCGGTGCTAACTTGGCTTTCGCATCAGACAAAGCTTCTGCGGTCGCTTCTTTGAAGTAGCCACCCTGAACGAAGTTAAAATAATACAGCATGCCGATCCAGGTGATCCCGAATAGCAGATGGCCCCAACGGACTAAGAAATTAATAAATTCGACGGTCATAGCAGACTCCTTTTTTTACCCTGTTAATGAATATCACTTTTGAGAGCGATTATTGTAATCGGTGGCAATTGTTCGGCAATAGACCTCAAATAGCAATCACCTTTGCGCTGCAATCGCCTATTTTCAGTGTTATTTTTGGTTGCGCGGGGCAAAAATCGCCCAAGCAGGCAAAAAAAAGCCCCGCAACAATGTGCGGGGCTTTGATACAGCGTTGCGGTTTGGGCAAACCGAATTACATCATGCCGCCCATACCACCCATGCCGCCCATACCACCCATGCCGCCCATATCTGGAGCACCACCTGCGTCGCTAGGTGCATCAGCAACCATAGCTTCAGTGGTGATCATAAGACCGGCAATCGATGCCGCAGCTTGCAGCGCAGTACGCGCCACTTTAGCGGGGTCAAGAATACCCATTTCAATCATGTCGCCGTATTCGCTCGTCGCTGCGTTGTAACCGAAGTTACCTTCGCCGCTCTTCACTTTATCAACAACAACTGAGCCTTCACCACCAGCATTCTCAACGATTTGACGCAGTGGCGCTTCCATGGCGCGCAAGGCGATACCAATGCCTACGGTTTGATCGTCGTTGTCGCCTTTGAGGTGCTTGATCTTTTGCAGAACACGAACCAGAGCAACACCACCGCCGGGGACCACGCCTTCTTCAACGGCAGCACGGGTTGCATGCAGAGCATCTTCAACACGGGCTTTCTTCTCTTTCATTTCCATCTCAGTGGTTGCGCCCACTTTGATCACGGCAACACCACCGGCCAATTTAGCAACACGCTCTTGTAGCTTCTCGCGGTCGTAGTCAGAGTTGGTGTCTTCGATCTGCGCGCGAATCTGCTTAACGCGAGCAGCGATAGCGGCGTGATCACCAGCACCGTCTACAATAGTGGTGGCTTCTTTGGTCATGGTAATGCGCTTGGCTGTACCGAGGTGCTCAAGGGTCGCTGTTTCAAGATCCAAACCAACTTCCTCAGAGATCACAGTACCGCCAGTCAGTGTAGCGATATCTTCCAACATTGCTTTGCGACGATCGCCAAAGCCTGGCGCCTTACAGGCAGCAACTTTAACAATACCGCGCAGGTTGTTAACCACCAGAGTCGCCAATGCTTCGCCTTCAACGTCTTCTGCAATAATCATCAGTGGCTTGCCAGACTTAGCAACAGCTTCGAGCAGCGGCAACAGCTCACGAATGTTTGAAATCTTCTTATCAACCAGCAGAATGTAAGGTTGGTCTTGTTCTGCGCTCATGCTCTCTTGGTTGTTGATGAAGTAGGGAGACAGGTAACCGCGGTCAAACTGCATACCCTCAACGATATCCAGTTCATTTTCCAAACCAGAACCTTCTTCAACAGTAATAACGCCTTCTTTGCCCACTTTATCCATGGCTTCAGCAATGATGTCGCCAATGTGCGCATCGCTGTTAGCAGAGATAGTACCTACCTGAGCCACTTCTTTTGACTCTGAACAAGGCTTGGCCAAAGCAGCAATTTCGGCAACAGCAGCAATCACTGCTTTGTCGATCCCGCGCTTGAGATCCATTGGGTTCATGCCTGCAGCCACTGACTTGAGGCCTTCAGTAATAATTGCCTGAGCCAATACAGTTGCAGTTGTGGTGCCGTCACCGGCTTCGTCAGACGCTTTTGATGCAACTTCTTTCAGCATCTGCGCGCCCATGTTTTCGAACTTGTCTTTCAGCTCGATCTCTTTGGCAACAGAGACACCATCTTTAGTGACAGTAGGTGCGCCGTAAGCTTTATCTAAAACAACGTTGCGACCTTTTGGTCCGAGTGTAACTTTTACTGCGTTGGCGAGAATATTGACGCCGTCCAACATGCTTTGACGGGCCGTGCTGCCAAATTTAACTTCTTTCGCTGACATGATAATTTCCTTTCGTAAATCGGTTATAACAAAAATTCACTGATACTTTTTCAACGCTTAGCGTCGAATTAAGCTTCAACAACAGCCTTGATGTCGGACTCGCTGAGAATAATCAGCTCTTCGCCGTCAACATCAATAGTGTCTTGTCCGGCATACTTACCGAACACAACTTTGTCGCCAACTTTTACGTCGACAGGGCGAACATCGCCGTTATCCAAAACGCGGCCACTACCAACGGCAACCACTACGCCTCGGTGTGGCTTCTCTTGAGCTGAGCCCGGCAACAAAATGCCACCAGCAGTTTTCGCTTCCTCTTCCTCGCGACGAACGATGACTCGGTCGTGTAATGGACGAATTTTCATATTTTGACTCTCCTGTTTACAGTTGATCTATCTCTTAATAACAGACAGTTGTTGTGATTGCGGAATGCCGCAATTGCCGTACATATTGTGGCGCGACAAATCATTTTCAAGGGACTATGGTAGTTTTTTTATAATTTTTTTATTTCATCGTCGGGTGATTTTTTGTGCTCGGACGCATCCCAAGATTCACCGTCAATAATATCGCCCTGCTGACGACGAGCACCCATTGGTGAACCGGTATTGACGCCAGCCACCACCATACGACTGAGCAGCGCGACTGCGACAGCGCGTCGAATTGGGGGAATCAGACCAGCAAAGCCGACCGCATCGGTGACAAACCCCGGCGTCAGCAACAGCGCGCCAGAGACCGCAAGAATAATTCCCTCAGCCATCTCTTGCGCAGGCAACTGCCCTTCTGCCAGCTTGCGGCGCCCGCGCCATAGGGTTTCAAAGCCCTGCTCACGCAGTAAATTCACCCCAATAAAGGCTGTTAGTAGCACCAAGCCAATGGTTGGCAGCGCACCCAGATGGTTACCCACAGTGATCAGCAGCCACATCTCGGCGACAGGTACCAGCACAAAAATCAGAAATAAAGCGTGCAAAACAGTCTCTTCTTTTTTTAACAGTTCCTAGTACATTGGGGCCATTTCATCTATTTCAACATGCACGTGAATAGCGTAGGCTTGAGCGATGAAAAATAGGCGCGCTAATTTATCGTTTATGACTAAGAGCCAAGGGGCAGCGACAACCCAGAGCAAAGGGCAGACAACAGCCTTGAGCGAGTGGCAGACAAACGAACAGCGCATCTACAGTGCCCTAGCAGCAATACCCGCCGGCAAGGTCGCAACCTACGGCCAAATTGCAGAGCTCGCAGCGCTGCCGAGGGCCGCACGACTGGTCGGGCAAGTCCTCAGCAAGCTGCCAGACGATACGCAATTGCCGTGGCATAGGGTGATTAATGCGGCGGGAAAAATAAGTCTCAGTGAGGATAGCCCAAGCTTTAAGGTGCAAAAAAAGCGCTTACAAGACGAGGGCATTGACGTCATCAACAACCGCATTAACCTCAAACAATTTCAATGGCACGGGTAACCCTGCCAGCAACCAGAGAAGGAATTTCATGGGCCCAGTAACGTTTAAACAGGCCGTCTTAAACCGCCGTATGTTGATCTGTATTTTTACCGGCTTGGCCTCTGGCATGCCGCTGTATGTGCTGGTGTCACTGGTTCCGGCATGGCTGCGGTCAGAGGGGGTCGGTCTCAAAGAAATTGGCTTTTTCGCCCTTATTGGGCTGCCCTACACCTGGAAATTTCTCTGGTCGCCGCTGCTTGACCGCTTTCCGCTCTCCCTCGCAGGCTATCGTCCGGGATTGCGCCGCGGTTGGATGCTGGGCACTCAAATACTGCTGCTGGCCGCCATTGCAGCGCTGGGCTTTTTTAATGCCGCCAGCGAGATCTGGACCATCGCCTGGCTCTGCCTCATCATCGCCTTTCTCAGCGCCACCCAAGATATTGTGCTGGACGCTTACCGCCGACAACTACTGCCCGACCATGAACTCGGCCTCGGCAGCTCAATCCACGTCAACGCATACCGGATAGCGGGCCTTGTGCCCGGCTCACTATCTCTGATCCTGGCCGACAGCCTGCCCTGGCATCAGGTGTTTATCATTACCGCCGCATTTATGCTGGTCGGCATCGCCTTAACCCTTAGTATTGGCGAGCCTGCCGTCGATAAACGGCAGCCCAGCACCTTAAAAGCTGCCGTCACAGAACCGTTTAAAGAGTTCTTTTCTCGCCAAGGCACGCGCCAAGGCCTCGCCATTTTACTTTTTATGCTGCTCTACAAACTCGGCGACAGCATGGCCACCGCGCTGGCGACACCCTTTTACCTCGACCTGGGGTTTAGCAAGACCGAGATTGGCTTAATCGCTAAACACGCCGCTCTCTGGCCGATGATTTTTGGGGGCATTGTCGGCGGTTTACTGATGCTCAGAATAGGCATCAACCGTGCATTATGGCTGTTTGGCTTGGTGCAGATTGTCTCAATTCTCGGCTTTGCGCTACTCGCAAATGTTGGCGAAGGATTGTGGCTGCTGGCACTGGTGATCAGCTTTGAATATCTTGGCGTCGGCCTTGGCACGGCAGCGTTTGTCGCCTATATGGCGCGCACCACACACCCCGCCTATGCCGCCACCCAACTGGCGCTATTTACCGCGATTACGGCCGTGCCGCGCACCGTCGCCAGTTCCATCACAGGGGTGATTGTTGAGACAACGGGCTGGGAAAATTTCTTTTATCTGTGCACCGCACTTGCCGTGCCAGGCATGGTGCTGCTGCTGAAAGTCGCGCCGTGGAATGGCGCCAAACCCTCGCTATCAGCTGACCAGCACTAAAATCGCAATCACCACCAGCCACGCCATAATGCCGCGGGTAAACAGCGCCCGCATCTGGGGAACAAGATCGCTGTCAGACACATTTTCAACGCCACCCAACGCACCATAAAAACACTGCTGCAGCAGATCGGCTGTGCTGGTTTCGGTGGAAAATAACTGCTCTTGCAAGCGTGTGGCAGTGTGCGAAAAATTACCCATTAATCCCAGCGTGAACGCCAGCGCTCGGGAGGGAAGCCATTCAAAAAACCAGAGTATCTTGTTTGCAGTATTGGGCGCAGGGTCAGCCGTTTCTGCAGGGTCTTGGTCAAGCTCCATGTCGCCATGAAGTGCGAGCAAGCGGTAGGCCAGCGCAGCCGGGGCGCCGAAGAAAAAGAACAAAAACAGCGGGGCAAAAGTGCGTTCAAAAATACGGTAGGGCAATGAGCGCGTCAGCTCATCAAATAAAGCGTCAGAGGTCACAGCAGAACTCGCCCTGTGGCCGAGGTTAAACACCGCCGCATCGTGAAATGCTGCCTGCAAATCGTCTCGCGCAATATCGGCATCGAGAGTGGCCATTTGGGCTTTGAGATCGCCGCGGCCAAAGCTGTAGAGCAAAACCAGCAAATCTACGACAAACAGCAACAGTCCATACTCGTGGCTTCTCAGCTGCACAACAATGAAAACCAAGAGTGCCACTGGTGCAATCACAAACAGAGCCAGTCTCAGCGTGGCAGAATCGCGCAAGACAGACACGCCAACCAGTTGGTCATGCCATTGCCGCAGCCACTGATCGCGCTGTAAAAAAGGCAGCTGGCCATTACTTTCAAGCACAACAATCGCCAGTAGAACTATTAGAAAACTCACCGCACACCCCAAAAAATGATTCGTTTTACGTTAGACGCTGACTCAATGGTAAAGGATTTTAGCCCGCTTAATCGAGCATCTTTTTATAGCGAGCCCAATCAAATGCCTCGCCCGGATCTGTCTTGCGGCCCGGCGCAATATCGCTGTGCCCGACGATTTTATCGTTTTGGAGATTGGGGTACTCCGTCTGCAACGCTTTAGTGACTGCAGCCAACACGTCATATTGACGGTCGGTGTACGGAATATGGTCGGCACCCTCCAACTCAATGCCAATGGAAAAATCGTTGCAGCGCTCGCGGCCAGAAAACTGCGACACTCCCGCATGCCACGCGCGCTGAGTAAACGGTGCAAATTGTGTAATGGCACCCAGACGATCTATGAGTAAATGAGCAGACACTTTTAAACCGCAAATTTCCGCAAAGTAATCATCGGCAGCAGGATTTAAACAATTAGTGAATAGCTCGGCGATATGACCACCGCCAAACTGGTTAGGCGGCAAACTGATATTGTGAATCACCAATAAATCAATCGCAGTGCCCTCGGGGCGGTCGTCAATATTGGGCGACAAAATACGCTCTGCAAGCGTCAACCAACCTTTATTAATGTGCATTTGAGCGGCCTATCAGCTCGCAACAGGCAAGCCTTTTATCTGAGTAATTGCCTGTTTAATGGCTTTATCGAAAAGATGGGAATTGTCCAACACCGTGACTTTGCCCTGCATAATATCCAGCGCCAGCCTAGCACGATCGCGCTCAGCAATCAGCTTGCCCTTGTGGTCGACAAACACATACTTCCACGACGGCCCAACAATCCCCGCCAACTTGCCACGCTTATGCGCCTTTATATCACCGCCCAATTCAATCCAGCAACCTTTTTGCAGCCCGCGCAAACACTGTTGAGACTCGCTATCAAGACTCTCTGCATCGCGCAGTGACTCGGCGATATTGTGTCCGGGCAACTGCAGTTTTATCGCTGACACCAGCACCCGCTTCACTTCCGCAACAGCCTTTTCCTCTGCCAGCCGCGCTGGGTGACGCTCCTGTCTCGACCTCATAGCAGGATTGATGGGGGAGATCGTCGCCACCCCCGCTTCCGACAGTGGCTGGAGCGGGCGATCGACACCGAGCGCCTGTTTGAGTTGCTGTAGCTGCAGCGAGCGCTGCGCCAGATCGGTGGAAATATGCGTCAAGCGAGTCTTAATTTGAGTGAGCAAATCGTGCCGCGCATGCCAATCCCCATCGCTGACATCACACTGCGCGAGATCGATCAACCGATCCAATATCACCAGCGCTGCGATCCAGTCCGCACCCCCTTCGCCCGAGCGCAAGTGGGCAATGTGCAACACCATGCACCAGTTGCGCTGAACAAATTCGACGACAAATTCGGGCACATGCTTGCCCAGCAAGCGCTTGGTAATTTCCTCTTCAACACGGGTTCGCGCCCAATTCACCTTTTCCTGAGCAGAAACCTTCTCAATCTCGCGCTCCTCCAACATCGAGGTCACCTGCCGATCGCGATCAATCAGCGCCATAAATTCACTCAGCAGGCGCGGCACATCCTGTTCACCAAAACCATCCTCAAGCATTGACTCAGACATTTTCAGCATCTGCTGATAAATTTTATTGTCCTCACAATCGCCCTGCTCCAGGCCAATCGCGTACTTGGCCATCTCATTAAACAGCCTGCGAATAGGATGGCTCTCCTGCTCCAACACTAATGGCTTTTTCAGCGCCAGCTTGAGCATGGGCACTTCACAGCGATTAATCACCTGCTGCACCTCGGGCGCAAGCGCCGCAGCGGCGCCAAACTGGGCAAAGGCATTGCCCACCACCTGAAACACGCTCTGGTCATTGCGGTGCAAACGACCGCGCGAGTGCCCGGCATCGGAGTGGTTTAGCATGGCTGCGAGTTCACGGGTCAATTGCCCATGACTGGCCAACTGCGGGCCGCGGGCCAAGAGTTTATGGAACTGGGTATTAATTTCGTCAAATAATTGCGTTCGATCTAAACAGGCGCGACCGTCGCGATGATCAGGCTCTGTGCCCGTGTCGGCTGGCGCTGCGTTGGCTCTTTTTCCCTGTTCAGGGGCGCTGTTGTGTGGCGCGGACGCTTTGTCTAAAGGAGAACGCATCGTCGCACTGCTGCTCGCGGCACTCTCATAGTCAGTGTTTTCGAGCAGCGAGGCGATTCTCGTCAGCAGCTGTGTTTGAACACGCGAAGGCTGCATTGGGCCACCATTCGCTTGGTCGTACTCATACTCTGCCGGCTCATCGTTCACAGCGGAGCGAGGGCGTTTTTTACCGTCTAATTTATCGGGATTCTCGGCGACCATCACACCGGCATCATCGAGCAATTGGTTAGCAGCGGCGAGCATTTGCCCGTAGGAGGTCGCGAAAAAGGCTTGATCAAACAAACCGACCAGCGTGAGCTGCACATCGGTCGCGGCGATATGAGGCGCAATTGCAGTGACAAACCCCTCCAGCAGCGCATCAGGCGACAGCGGCAGTGTTTTGATCGACACCTTGGTTCCCACTAACGACTGAAAACGGCCCTCCAGTTGGTAGAGATCCGCTTTTAACTGCTCACGCACACGGCTCGAGCAATTATCCAGCGCAATCATCATCTCCAAGTCGTCATCATCGACCAACTTCAGGTTGTCGCCGTCACGTTTTTCAAGCGACCGCGCTTTCAGGATTGACGGCGATTCAGTGCCGTAATCCTCGATCTCTCTGTTCACAGGTTTATTAAAGGCAGTAAAAACATGCTGCTGCGTCGACTGAATCGCCGCACTCTCAATAACCGCCCGCTGACTGCGCAGCACACGTTGAGCGTCATAAAACAGGGTCTGCAGACGATTGCTTTTGGCCGTCATGGCCATCGCGGGAAGCTGGCTAGCCGCCAGTTGGAAGAATTTTTTGAACGCGTCGGAAAGATGCTGTTGGCATGTCTGGCCCAACGCCACTGCGAGCTTGTCGTGTAATTGTTCCGATCCTTTGATCATTAATTGTGCCAACCTTGTGGCATAAGTCCCTCGCACAACTCTACCAATACTTTTTCACGACTCATACAAGTGCCGCTGGCAGTTTAAGTGAGAACTGGTTCACATGTATTCTCATGAAGTATAGGAGGTCTTTCCCGAATTAAAACTAACCATCAGAAAAAACTCCGCGCAATCAATCCTGCCATGGGCTCAAACACTCCTGCTATACTTTCGACCAGACAAAATCGGCCCTGTAACCCAGCCCAACGCACCTCGAGACTTCTATGGCAAACGTCACCTTATCCGCAGAAACCTTTCGCGATATTCCTCACTGCGTCGCCCGCGCACTGCAAGAAGATATCGGCAGCGGCGACATCACCGCACAGCTAATACCCGCTGAAAAAACCGCCCGCGCCGTGGTGATTACCCGCGAAGAAGCCATAGTCTGCGGCCGCCCGTGGGTTGATGAAGTGTTCCGTCAGCTCGACAATACAACAACCCTCGAATGGCACGTGGCCGAAGGTGACAAGGTTAACGCCAATCAGACGCTCTTTACCCTCAGCGGCAATGCCCGAACACTGCTGACCGGCGAGCGCGTCGCCCTCAACTTTTTGCAAACCCTCTCAGCCACCGCCACCGCCGCGCACCACTACGCCTCGGTGGTTCCCGACAGCTCAATTAAGATTCTCGACACCCGCAAAACCATACCCGGCCTGCGCTTGGCACAGAAATACGCGGTCACCGTTGGCGGCTGTCACAACCACCGCATTGGCCTGTACGACGCGTTTTTAATTAAAGAAAATCATATTGCCGCCTGCGGCAGCATAGCCAGTGCCATAGCCACCGCCCGTGAAATTGCACCGCAAAAAGCCGTTGAAGTGGAGGTGGAAAATATCGACCAACTGCATCAAGCGCTGCAGGCAAAAGCCGATGTGGTCATGCTGGACAATTTCTCGCCCGCCGATATCGAAGCGCTCTCAACGATTGAATTAGGCGATACCAAAATTGAAGTCTCCGGCGATATTACCGAGGAAAAACTGCGCGCCTACAGTCATGCCGCCATTAACTTTATTTCATCGGGGAGCTTAACCAAGCATATTCGTGCGGTGGATTTATCGATGCGAATGCTTGGTGAGTAAGGGGGCTTGAGGAACTGTTGAGGTAATAAAAAAAGGCTCCCGAGGGAGCCTTTTTTGCAAAAATTCAAGCTTATCTGCAATTTGAAGGTCTGTACTTGTCAGGCAAATCTCCGCCTGTACAGGTCCATGTCACATCGCCATTGGCAGTCAAAGTAGGAACCATGATTATTGTGCCGTTCCCCGCAGCGGCAGTGTACGTAATAGTAATCCCAGCGGTACCATCACCAGCAACAGCTACACTGGTCACATTAGCGGCGGCAGCTGGAGATGTGTAGCCCGTGGCAGCTTGGTCTGCTGGTAAAGCATTGTTAGTAATTGTTGTTTCACTAACAGCAAGCTTTGCAGACTGAGCCAAACTAAGCCCTTCGGTAACACGCGCTCGAATCGTGTAATCTTGATAAGCCGGCAATGCCACCGCCGCCAAAATACCAATAATCGCCACAACAATCATTAATTCGATCATGGTAAAACCCGTTTGCTTTCTCTTCATATCCATTGTGTTTCTCCAGTAATTAAAAATCGTAAATCCAGTTAACCGGCAAAATCAGTTTTGCACGCTTCAGGGAAATGCAATGACCGTGCCAAAAACTAATTCCCTATATTTTTCAATGTATTACGACTATTTTTCGCGTTTTAAACCTCTGCCCAATCGACGTTTTAGGTTGGCTTTATCGCCTGCAGAGTCACTAAGTGACATTTTTTGTCAGTGGCATGCTTTTTAGACATGCTCCTCCTTGATGGAATTTTTCGTCTACGCTTTTAAAAACTATTCATAAAAACATAACTATAAAACCTGTCAGCTGACACGCTCAGCAACCCACAAAACAAACACGGCCGTGCACTAATTAAGTGCCAACTAATTTAGTGCCGACTGTTTTTAAATAGGGTGCGGACATGGTCACACTGCAGGTTTTATTCTGAGGGGTTCTTCACAGCATGGATAAGCATCGGTCAGTAAACTGGTCATCACAAAAAATATCTGCGGCGCTTTCGCAAAAGGGCGTCAGAAATGGAACGGCTGATGAAGGTACTCTTATGAATATGGCGCACGTTGTTTTGCATGGGCTGCCCAAGCGACTGGTAGACGATCAGCTGATTGCAGCCAGCATTATGGAAGAGGCGAATACCACTGCAAAAACCAAAAAAATCTCCCTAGTGCAGTATCTCTGTGAAAAAAACCTGCTCTCTCCCGCACAAATAGGTAAGACAGCGGCCAAAGAGTTTGGCATTCCGCTCTACGACCTGAAACAGCACAACCCAGACACATTCCCGCGGGACTTCGTCGATATTAAACTGCTGAAAAAGCACCAAACCCTGCCGCTGATGCTGCGCGGCAATCGTCTATTTTTGGCCATCGCCGACCCCACCAACCAGCGCGCCATTAGCGAAATTCAGTTTCAAACCGGTGTTGCCGTTGAGCCGGTGCTGGCGCTCTATTCCGAGATTAGCGAGATGCTGGAGAATTGGCAGGAGAGAGCCAACGACGGCGATATTGGCGAAGCACTGGGCACCATTAATGACGTGCATCTCGACGAGTTGGATATGGAAGCCATCGATGAAGGCGACGCTCGGCCAGAAACGAACAATGGCGAAGACGATGCGCCAATTGTGCGCTTTGTGAACAAAATGTTGCTGGACGCGATTCGCCTCGGCGCCTCTGATCTCCACTTTGAACCCTACGAAAGAACCTACCGTGTGCGCTTTCGCATTGACGGCATTTTGCAAGAGATGGCCAAGCCGCCATCAAACCTTGCGCCGCGCCTTGCTGCGCGTATCAAAGTAATGTCGCGCATGGATATTTCGGAGCGCCGTGTGCCGCAAGATGGCCGGGTGAAACTAAAACTGTCGAAAAATAAAGCGATCGACTTCCGTGTGAATACCTTGCCACTGCAGTTTGGTGAAAAAATTGTGATGCGTATTCTCGACCCCAGCAGCGCAAAAATGGGGATTGATGCACTGGGTTATGAGGAAGACCAAAAGAAAGCGTACATGGATGCACTGGCGCGACCACAGGGCATGATTTTGGTTACGGGCCCGACCGGTAGCGGTAAAACGGTGTCGCTCTATACTGGTTTGAATATTCTCAACACAGCAGAACGAAATATCTCTACAGCCGAAGACCCGATTGAAATTAATTTGGAAGGGGTTAATCAGACGCAAATTAATATGCGTGTAGGCCTCTCTTTTGCCGAGGCGCTGCGCGCGTTTTTGCGCCAAGATCCCGATGTTGTGATGGTTGGTGAGATACGCGATTTAGAGACTGCCGAAATTGCCATTAAAGCAGCGCAAACCGGTCACTTGGTGCTATCGACACTGCACACCAACAGTGCCCCAGAGACTTTGACGCGTTTGCTCAATATGGGTGTGCCAGCCTTTAACGTGGCGACATCGGTCAACCTTATTATTGCCCAGCGGCTGGGCCGCAAGCTTTGTACCCAGTGCCGCGAACCCTTTAATGATGTGCCCGACAATGTGCTCAGCGAAGAAGGTTTCGACACCATTGGCATACCCCGCAAGGAAATGACGCTGTTTAAGCCGGTGGGCTGCCCAATGTGCACCAATGGTTACAAGGGGCGCGTTGGTGTTTACGAGACCCTGAAAATTAGCCCAGCCATTTCGCGTTTGATTATGGAGGGCGGTAGTTCGCTGGATATTCTGGCTGCGGGCATTAAGGAAGGCTTCAAAACATTGCGCGTATCCGCTTTACGCAAGGCCGCTCGTGGTCTAATTAGTATTGAAGAAGCCAATCGCATTACCAAAGATTAATCTGTAAATACCTAGGGAAAGGATGTAATTATGGCTGCCACTGCCGAGACCATGAGTTTTGTTTACAAGGGTAAAAATCGCAAAGGCGAAAAAGTTGAAGGTGAGTTGCGCGCGGGCAATCTAAGCATGGCGAAGGGCTTGCTGCGCAAACAGGGCATTATTTCGACGTCGCTGAAAAAAAATCTAAGCCTCTGTTTGGCGGTAATAAGAAGAAAATCACCCCAGGCGATATTGCCCTGTTCACTCGTCAGTTGGCGACAATGATGAAGGCAGGTGTGCCGCTGGTGCAGTCTTTCGATATTGTCGCGGACGGATTAGAGAACCTCACCATGCGCGACTTGGTCTTTCAGATTCGCGATGATGTGGCCTCAGGTGGCAGTTTTGCCAATGCGTTGCGCAAACATCCGCGCTACTTCGACGACCTCTTTTGCAGTTTGGTCGATTCCGGCGAAACCGCCGGTGCGCTGGAAACCATGCTTGACCGTGTGGCGACCTACAAAGAGAAGACCGAAAAATTAAAAGCCAAAATCAAAAAAGCCATGACCTACCCCATTGCAGTGATGGTGGTGGCGATTGTGGTTACCGCTATTTTGCTGATCAAAGTTGTGCCTGTTTTTGCTGAGACATTCAGCAGCTTCGGCGCCGATCTGCCCGCCTTTACCCTGTTCGTGCTGGGCCTCTCTGAATCGCTGCAAGCCTCGTGGATGTATATTTTGGTGATCATTGGCGTCTCGCTGTATGCCTTTAAAGAGGCACGTTTCCGCTCGGCAAAATTTGCCTACATGGTGGATAAATACATGCTGAAAATACCGATCGTCGGCAATATTATTTACCATGCTGTGGTGGCGCGCTTTGCTCGCACGCTGGCAACGACTTTTGCCGCCGGTGTGCCGATTGTGGACGCGCTCGAGTCTGTGGCGGGTGCCGCTGGCAATGCGCTGTACCGCGATGCCATCTTGCGGGTGCGCGATGACGTCACCACCGGTGTTCAACTGCAGCAGGCGATTCGCTCGCGCAAAATGTTCCCTGTGCTTCTGCAACAACTGGCTGCTATTGGTGAAGAATCTGGCGCCCTGGATGAGATGCTGGAGTAAGCCGCGACCCATTACGAAGAACTGGTTGATAATGCCGTGGACAATCTAACCAGCCTGCTCGAGCCAATGATTATGTCGGTGCTGGGTGTGTTGGTCGGTGGTTTGTTGATCGCCATGTATCTGCCCATCTTCCAGTTGGGTAATGTGGTTTAATAGTTTAAATTCAGCTGCTTTTTAGACATAACTAGGTTAGATGTGACTATGGTATTAGAAACCGATTTATCCCCCTTCGCGCTAGCCTTGGCCGCTCTGCCTTTTGGTTTAATTGTTGGCAGTTTTCTCAATGTGGTGATTTTGCGGCTGCCCGTGCAGCTAAAAAATGGCTGGCGCCGCGAGTCTGAGGATTTTTTGGGCTTACCCCCGCAGGCGCAAGAACCGGTCACCATTGCCAAACCGGCATCGCGCTGCCCCAGCTGCGGCGCGGCGATTAAGCCATGGCACAATATTCCAGTGATTAGCTACATCTTTTTGGGCGGCAAGTGCAGCTGTTGCTCGCAGACCATTTCTCTGCAATACCCCATGATCGAACTGCTGGCGGGCGTGGCTACAATGTTTATTGTTTACCAATTTGGTTTAACTGCCGTGACAGCCTACAGCCTGCTGTTTACCTACGCCTTAATTGCGTTGACTGTTATTGATTTTCACGAGCAGCTACTGCCGGATCAAATCACCCTACCCCTGCTGTGGCTGGGCCTGTTTGCCAATCTCAGCGGTACCTTTGTGCCTTTAGACGAAGCTGTGCTGGGCGCTATTGGCGGCTATCTGTCGCTGTGGTCGGTGTTTTGGCTGTTTAAGCTGGTCACTGGCAAGGAGGGCATGGGGTACGGCGATTTCAAGCTGCTGGCGGCGCTGGGGGCTTGGATGGGTTGGCAGGTATTGCCGCTGATTATTATTATCTCGACCTTTGTCGGTGCGCTGGTGGGCGTTGTGGGTGTGTTGGTTAAATCACGGCAGCGTGAGGTGCCTATTGCCTTTGGCCCGTTCTTGGCAACTGCGGGTTGGATTGCTTTGATCTGGGGTGATAAGATTCTCGGCTCTTATTTGAGCGCGGTGGGTTTATAGCAGCGCGCTTTCACCCAGCGTTATCTTATTACGGCAGTCTAGTGTGGCAGCAGATCAAAAACAGATAGACCAGTCTTTCTCTCAAAAATCCTCACTCGGGGCATCACGACCGACATCGGAACCAATCATTGTTGGCTTAACTGGCGGTATTGGCAGCGGCAAAAGTACCTTGGCGGCAGCATTTCGCCAGTTGGGGATTGTCAGCGTCGATGCAGATCAAGCGGCGCGTGCGGTGGTTGAACCGGGGATGCCTGCTCTGACGGCTATCGCGGAGCATTTCGGTGAGGCTGTTATGTTGCCGGACGGTGGTTTGAATCGCGCGGCACTGAGAGAGATTATCTTTTCAAACCCCGCCGAAAAACAGTGGCTGGAGTCGCTGTTACACCCGCTAATTCGCGAATGGATTGTGGCGCAGCTGCAGGCGGCCAAAAGCCCTTATGTTATTCTTGAATCGCCGCTGCTATTTGAGACTGATCAGCATCTTTTAACACAGGCCACGCTCTTGGTTGATGTGCCGGTGCCGCTGCAAATAACCCGCGCGGCAGCCCGCGATGGTCAGTCGACGGCGCAGATTGAGAGTATTATTGCCGCACAAATGCCCCGTGAGGAAAAGCGTTCGCGGGCGACCTATATCTTGGATAATTCTCTGCCACTGGCGACGCTAGATGCCCGAGTATTGGCCCTTCACAACGAATTTATGCGGCGAGTGAACAGGCCGCAAGAGAGTATACGATGAGTGTGACCCGTCTCAATTGTCCCACCTGCCAGACGGCTATCGAGTGGAGCGATAAGTTTCCTGCGCGGCCTTTTTGCAGTGTGCGCTGCCAGCAAATCGATTTTGTTGGCTGGGCCGATGAGGAGTTTACTATTCCTGAGGCGCCGTCGCTGAACGGTAAATTTAATCCCGCTCTGCTCGATCCGAAACTTTTTGATCCAGCGCTTTTTGATATGTCGCTATTTGATGCAGATTCGGCTGACGGCAAGCTGATTGATCCCGATGCCGTGTCGGATGACTTTTCGGATATTGATAATTATTAGGCTGGGCAGGCTTATTCGGCCTGGTTTTCGAGCGGTAATCTAGGCCAAATCCTGGGAATTCAATTCAGTCGTCATGTGCCAGTAGTCAAGAGGCCAGTAGTCAGAAGCCCGCAGTCAACAGACGTTGAAGGATGGGCTGGTTGGCGTCGGGGAATTGCAGTGTCCCAGCGTCGATAGCCTGGGCCAGTTGCGGCAAGCTAATCCAGCGGCACTCTTGCCCTTCAACTCCGCGCATTTGACCCTCTGTATGTCTGACCGTCCAAATATCCAGCAGCACATTTTTGTCGGGATAATCGTGGCTGATCTGCATGTACGGCTGCAGTACCTCAATTTCTATAGCTAATTCTTCTCGCAACTCGCGGGCAAGTGCGTGCTGTGGCTGCTCATTTACCTCCACTTTTCCGCCTGGAAACTCCCAAAGCCCACCCTGATGCAAATGATCAGGGCGGCGGGAAATTAAAATCTGCTGCTGTTGGCCAATAATAATGGCGGCCACCACATGAATGCGCTTCACGGTTGCAGCAGGCTGTGGTTATGAGCGGTATTCGGCATTGATACGCACGTACTCATAGGTGAGGTCGGTGGTCCAGATAGTTTCAGCGGCCTGACCACGATTCAGCGACACATGAATAGTGATATCTTCCTCGGCCATAGCGCTCTGCCCCGCCTCTTCGGTGTAGCTTGCTGCGCGGCCACCGTTTTCAACAATAAGCACGCCATTAAGGCTAACAGTGAGGCGGTTGACATCCAGATTATCGACACCAGCGCGACCAATCGCGGCCAAAATTCGACCCCAGTTGGCGTCAGAGGCCGCGAGCGCGGTTTTGACCAGGGGCGATTCGGCAATGGTGTAACCCACTTTAAGCGCCTCTGGACCGTCGACGGCGCTATCGACGATCACTGTCACAAATTTTGTTGCGCCTTCGCCGTCGCGAATAATCGCTTGAGCGAGATCGATAAAGACTTTTTCGAGCATGGCCACAAACGACTCGAAATTGCTTTCATCAACGGTGACGCCACTTGCGCCGGTCGCGGCTAAGACGATAGCGTCATTGGTGGAGGTGTCGCTGTCAACGGTGATACGGTTGAACGATTTGTCGGTGGCCAGTCGCAGGGCGCGATGGAGCAGTTCGCTATCAACCTCTGCATCGGTGGCGACAAAGCCGAGCATTGTCGCCATATTCGGCTTGATCATGCCCGAACCTTTGGTGATGCCGGTGATGGTGACGGGGCGATCTGCACCGTTGAGCGTAAATTGCAGACTGGCGCCTTTGGCACGGGTATCGGTGGTTAAAATGCCTTTGGCGGCTTCGTCCCAACCGGCTTCATTGAGCTGGGCGACTGATTTTGGAATACCCGCTAATAGACGGTCCATGGGCAGCGATTGGCCAATAACACCGGTTGAAAATGGCAGAACTTGAGCAGCGGAAACACCCTGTAATGCAGCAAGGGCGGCACAGCTCTGTTGGGCATCTGCGAGGCCACTTTCGCCAGTACCGGCGTTGGCATTGCCTGTATTAATTAACAAGTAACGAGTTTTCGCTGCCGCCAAATGCTGCTTGGCGACGGTTACGGGCGCGGCACAAAATGCGTTTAGCGTAAACAGTGCCGCCACAGTGCTCTGCTCACTGAGCTCGATTACCACGAGGTCTTTGCGACCAATTGTCTTGATTCCCGCACTTGCGGTGCCCAATTTAAAACCCGCTACTGGATGCATAACGGGAAAATTATCGCTGCCTGTGGCCATGTTTTCTGTTCCTTTCTCGTTGAGAGATACTGTGTTTTTGCGGCAGTGTTTGTGTACTTATATCTGTCCGTGACACTGCTTGTACTTTTTGCCTGACCCGCAGGGACAGGGATCATTGCGGCCAACTTTCGGGCCCTGACGCAACTGAGGTTGCGGAGCTTGGCCGGTCGCGGCATCGCCGTCTGCCTCAAGAGAACCCGCTTCGGCATGCTGATATTGGCGCCCCTGCTCTTCGCGACGACGCTGCTCTTCCAGTTTGCGCATATCGTCTTCGCCGGCTATCTGAATATGGCTCAAGAAACGAATAGTTTCATGTTTTATATTGCTCAACAGGGCTTCAAACATGGCAAACGATTCGCGTTTGTACTCTTGCTTGGGGTTCTTTTGCGCGTAAGCCCGCAGACCAATACCTTGACGTAGTTGGTCCATATTGGCGAGATGGTCTTTCCACTGATTGTCGAGTACTTGCAGCATTATCTGTCGCTCGACTTCGCGCATTTGCGCGCCCACGGCGGCATAGCGGGTTTGATAATCGGTTTCGATTATGTCTGCAATACGGCTGCGCAACGTCTCTTCATCCAGACGCGTATCTTCCTCTAACCACTGCAGGACGGGCAGCTGAATGGCAAAGTCTGTGGCCAGCGCTTTTTCGAGCCCTTCAATGTCCCATTGCTCTTCCAAACTCTGCGGGGCAATAAAGCTATCGATCACATAATTGACGACATCTTGCCGAACATTGGTGATAACGTCGGAGATATCTTCATCTTCTAGCAGATCATTGCGCTGCTGATACACCACTTGACGCTGGTCGTTGGCGACGTCGTCATACTCCAGCAAATGCTTGCGAATATCAAAGTTGCGGCCTTCCACTTTGCGCTGTGCTTTGACGATGGCGTTGGTCACCATGCGATGCTCGATGGACTCGCCGTGCTCCATACCCATGGAGCGCATCATATTTTTCATGCGATCAGAAGCAAAAAGACGCATTAGCGGATCTTCCAGCGACAGGTAAAAACGTGACACGCCGGGGTCGCCCTGACGACCAGAGCGGCCGCGCAGCTGGTTGTCGATGCGGCGCGATTCGTGGCGCTCGGTGGCGACGATATGCAGGCCGCCCGCCTCAAGAACCTTGGTCTGACGCTCTTTCCAATCTGCACGCAGAGCTTCAATCTCTGCCTCACTGGGGTTATCCAGCGCTTTAATCTCTGCTTCTAAGTTGCCGCCCAAGACAATATCGGTGCCGCGACCAGCCATATTAGTGGCGATGGTGACTGCGCCGGGACGTCCAGCTTCAACAATAATATTAGCCTCGCGCTCATGCTGCTTGGCGTTCAACACATTGTGTTTAATCTTGGCCTTGGTGAGCATCGCTGAGAGCAGCTCGGAGGTTTCAACGGAGGCCGTGCCCACCAGCACTGGCGCGCCTTTGGCGGTGATCTCAACAATATCCTCGATCACGGCTTCAAACTTCTCTTCTTGGGTCAAAAATACGAGGTCATTCAGGTCTTTGCGCAACACCTCAACATTGGTCGGGATAACCACAACTTGGAGACCGTAAATCTGCTGAAACTCATAGGCTTCGGTATCCGCGGTGCCGGTCATGCCAGCAAGCTTGTCGTAGAGACGGAAGTAGTTCTGGAATGTAGTTGAGGCGAGTGTTTGGCTCTCTTGTTGAATATCCAAACCCTCTTTCGCCTCAATCGCTTGATGCAGGCCTTCGGAGAGGCGACGACCCGGCATGGTGCGGCCTGTGTGCTCGTCAATTAAGACAACTTGTTTTTCCTGAACAATGTACTCAACGTCTTTGTGAAAGAGGTTTTGGGCGCGCAGCGCTGAGTGCACATGATGTAACAGGCCGAGATTGGTGGCTTGATATAGACTGTCTTCTGCCGCAAGTAAGCCCTCACTTATTAAAATATCTTCAACTTTTTGGAAGCCGTCTTCTGTCAACTCAACTTGCCGAGTTTTCTCGTCGACGACGAAATCGCCGGGCTGCTCTTCGGTTTGAGCGCTGAGTTTTAGGGTGAGCGCATTGACGCTGCGGTAGAGCGAGGAACTGTCTTGTGCGGCGCCGGAAATAACCAAAGGCGTTCGCGCTTCGTCGATTAAAATCGAATCCACTTCGTCGATAATGGCAAAGGTGAGCCCGCGCTGTGATTTGTCTGCCATTCGCAGCGCCATATTGTCGCGCAAATAGTCAAAGCCAAATTCGTTGTTGGTGCCATAGGTAATATCAGCTGCATAGGCTTCTCTGCGCGAGCAGGGCTGCAGGCCTTCACCGGTTTCTGTGGTGATAAAAGAGTTGGCTGTCTGACCGCCCTGATAGGACTGAATCACCCCAACTGATAGCCCGAGCGCGTGATACAGCGGCGCCATCCACTGAGCATCGCGGCGCGCGAGGTAGTCGTTGACAGTGATAACGTGCACGCCTTTGCCCGGCAGCGCGTTGAGGTAGGCGGCCAGTGTCGCAACCAGCGTTTTACCCTCCCCGGTGCGCATCTCAGCGATACGACCCTGATGCAGTGTTAAACCACCGATCATTTGCACATCAAAGTGGCGCATACCCATAACGCGCTTGGCAGTTTCACGCACCACGGCAAAGGCTTCCGGGAGTATGTCGTCGAGACTTTTACCGTCTTCCAGCGCTTGGCGCAGGCGCAGTGTTTCTGCCTGCAGAGTGGCGTCGTCAAAACCGCTAAGGCCCTCTTCTAATGCGTTGATTTTAGTCACAACTTTACGCATTTTGCGTATTTCGCGGTCGTTTTTAGTGCCAAAAACTTTTTTAAGTAGATTGCCGAACATGACGTTTTTCCATAAATAAATAACAAGATAGTAGGGGCTTACCTGCTGCAGGTATCCATCGCGGGGGCGTTCGAGGTTTTAATATCGCTTACCGCACGGCGCGTGAAACGCTATTTGTGCATTCAGCGGCTGGTGCTGTGAATATAGCTGGCGGGGTCGACGGTGCGACCGTTTTTGAAGACTTCAAAGTGGACGTGGGGACCTGTCGATCGGCCCGAACTGCCCATGCTGGCGATTTTTTGCCCTTTTTTAACTAGGCTGCCAACCGTGACAAGGTTTTCATCGTTGTGCGCGTAGCGGGTAACAAAACCATCGCTGTGATTGAGCTCGACCATCTTCCCGTAGCCGCTGCGCTTGCCGGCATAGGCGACAACGCCCGAGGCAACAGCAACGACGTCGGAACCGGCCTTACCCGCAAAATCGACGCCTGCGTGCCAGCGTTCGTTGCCGTGGAAAGGATCGGTACGCATGCCGTATTCAGAGGACATCCATCCTTTGCTCACTGGTCGGCCAGCAACGGTTCGCTCTTTGCGAAGCTTTTTGTCTGACATCATGGAGGTAAGAATTTTAAGCTGGGCTTCGCGACTTTCAAGGCGTCCATCGAGTTTGGCAAAGAGGTCGGCGAGGTCGCTCTGTAAATTGAGCTGATCAATTTCGGCAAATGATTGCGCGGTGTCAGGACCACCAATACCGGGCTGAGAGGTGAAGTCAAATTCGCCCTCTTCAAGGCTGGCTATCTGCGTCAGGCGCTCGCCGAGCGCATCAAGTCGCACTAGACGACTGCGCATTTCGGCAAGCTTCATGGTCATCGCCGACAGTGAGCGATTGACTTCACTGCGCCCGGCGTCGAGCTCGCCCTGCTGCACCACAAGTTCGTGTTGCATTTCGTTGATGCTGTTTTCAAAGAGCAATTCCCAACGACCGTCGGCAATTTTGATCCCTAGCATGGTGCCTGCAGCCACCGGAAGACCCAGCAAAAGTACAGACAGCAAGCCTTTCGCCCAGCTGTTTAAGCTGAGCGTGCGGACTTTGTCTGCGTTGTTGCTGATAAGAATAATTTTCACTGCAGTGGCTTACCTGTTGGTCTCTCTTTTTATTAACTGGCTTTCATGTAGTTAATCGGCACATCTTGCGGATTATCAACAAATGTTACAAATTCCCATGCATCGGTATCGGCCAATAATGCTCTCACGGACACATTATTGAGTGCATGACCCGATTTGTGGGCATTAAATTCACCAATAAGGCTATTACCTAACAAATAGAGGTCGCCGATGGCATCTAGAATTTTGTGTTTAACAAATTCGTCCTCGTAGCGCAGCCCGTCTTCGTTGAGTATTTCAAATTCGTCGACGACGATGGCATTTTCAAAGCTTCCGCCGCGGGCTAAGCCTACTGAACGGAGGTATTCAAACTCGTGCATAAAGCCGAAAGTACGGGCGCGGCTGACTTCTTTGACAAACGACGTCGTGGAAAAATCGACGCTTGCCGTCAGGGCGCGGTGCTTAAATGCAGGATGATCAAAATCAATTTCAAAGTTGATTTTAAAGCCATCGAAAGGCTTAAAACTGACGACTTTGTCACCTTGTCGAACAGTCACTTCACGTTTGACGCGAATAAATTTTTTGGCGACATCTTGTTCACAGATGCCTGCTGACTGCAGTAAAAAAACGAAGGGGCTGGCGCTGCCGTCCATAATCGGTACTTCGGGTGCGGAGACATCAACAACAACGTTATCAATGCCCAGCCCAGCAAAGGCCGAGAGCAGGTGTTCGACGGTAGAGACGCGCACATCGCCGTTCATTAACGTGGTTGATAGCGTCGTTTCGCCAACATTTTCAGCAATGGCGTGAATTTCAACGGGAGGATTGAGGTCGGTTCGTCGGAAGACAACACCGGTATCGGGGGCAGCGGGATGCAGCGTCAAATAGACTTTTTCACCCGTGTGGAGGCCCACACCGGTTGCACGTATGACGTTTTTTAACGTGCGTTGCTTGATCATGCCCAGACTTCCCTCTTAAAAATGAAGGAATATTACCAGACATGCCCCTTATCACCAAGATTTTAAATCTGAGGCGAAGGTGATAGGGGGCCGCGTAGATTAATCCGCTTGCTTGCGCAAAAACGCCGGTACATCGAGATAATCAAGCTCTGGATCGGCGTGCAAATCCATCTTGCGCGCTGCTGATTGACCCATACTCTGACCACGTCGTGTCACTGTCGGCTTGACCAATGTGTCGTAGTCAATTTCGCCGCGGGCTGTGCGCGGTGTGTGGTTACCTGCCACAACGCTCATGGGGCCGCGCTTTTCACCGGCTTCGCGGAGACCTGTGGCAACCACAGTCACGCGCAGCTTGTCAGTGAGGCTTGGATCGAACACGCTACCAACAATCACGGTTGCATCGTCGTCGGAGAAGTCGCGAATAATGTTACCGACATCTTCGAATTCGCCCAGTGTCAGGTCGTAGCCACTGGTGATATTAACCAGAATACCTTTGGCGCCCTGCAAATTAACGTCTTCAAGCAGCGGGCACTTGATGGCCATTTCAGTGGCGACAACTGCGCGATCTTCACCGCTTGCTTCGCCTGTACCCATCATCGCCATGCCCATTTCTGACATGACTGTGCGAACGTCTGCAAAGTCGACGTTGATCAAGCCTTCTAGCAGAATCAAATCGGCAATACCCTGAACAGCGCCGTACAGAACATTGTTGGCTTGTTTAAAGGCATTTAATACCGTCATGTCTTTGCCCAGTACCTGCAGTAGCTTCTCGTTTGGCACGATAATCAAGGAGTCAACGCGCTCTTTTAAGGCGGCGATACCTTGATTGGCGATTTCCATGCGCTTGCGGCCTTCAAAAGCGAATGGACGCGTGACCACACCCACAGTGAGAATGCCCATTTGCTTGGCAACTTCAGCAATTACTGGCGCTGCACCGGTACCGGTACCACCGCCCATGCCTGCTGTAATAAAGACCATATCTGCGCCTTCAATCGCTTGCGCAATACGCTCTTTATCTTCTAGCGCTGCCTGGCGGCCGACTTCTGGATTGGCACCTGCGCCAAGACCTTTGGTCAATGATCCACCCAACTGCAGGATGGTGGCATCGCTTAGATCGTTGAGGGACTGAGCATCGGTGTTAGCGCAAATAAACTGCACGCCTTCGATACTGTTTTCGATCATGTGGCGCACTGCGTTACCGCCACCACCGCCTACCCCTATTACTTTGATATCTGCATTCTTTGGAATGCTGTCTACTAGTTCAAACATAAATTACCCCTTAGTTGCGCCTCACAATTAAAAAAACTTAAGCCGTCATAGCCTGCCGGCCTTTACAAACCACCTTGTATCCAACTTTTAAAACCACTAAACCAGCCTTTGGTCGGCCCTCTCGGAGACTCGCTGAGACTCTCTTTGAGTTGCGCTTGCGCGCCGTAGTGCAGCAGGCCGACACCTGTTGAGTAAATCGGATTATTGACAATGTCCGACAACCCTTTAACGCTGACGGGGGCGCCAATACGAACAGGCATGTGGAAGATCTCCTCTGCCAGTTCAACAACGCCTTCCATCTTTGAACTACCGCCGGTTAATACAATGCCGGCGGCAATTAATTCTTCAAAACCACTGCGTCTGATCTCCGCTTGAATCAGCGTGAACAGCTCGTCGTAGCGCGGCTCAACCACTTCTGCCAGTGCCTGACGGGAGAGGTCTCGGGCTTCGCGCTCACCGACGCTGGGCACCTTGACGGTCTCTTCGGGACGGGCAAGTTTGGCCAGCGCGCAGGCGTATTTAATTTTTAATTCTTCGGCATGGGCTGTCGGTGTGCGCAGCGCCATGGCGATGTCATTGGTCACTTGATCGCCGGCAATTGGAATAACGCCGGTGTAGCGAATGGCGCCTTCGGTGAAGATGGCGATATCGGAGGTGCCACCGCCGATATCGATGAGCGCGACACCGAGCTGCTTTTCGTCTTTCGTCAGCACCGCATAGCTCGAGGCGAGTTGTTCGAGAACGATGTCGTCAACTTCAAGACCGCAGCGGCGAATGCACTTTTTGATATTTTGCGCAGCGTTGGCGGCACAGGTGACCAAGTGCACTTTTGCTTCAAGGCGCACGCCCGACATTCCGATGGGTTCGTGAACACCTTCTTGGCTGTCGATAATAAATTCCTGGGGCAGAACGTGGAGGATCTCTTGATCGGCGGGAATGGCTACTGCTCGCGCTGCATCGATCACGCGGTCAACGTCGAGGTCCTGAACTTCGCGGTCGCGTATGGCGACGATACCGTGAGAGTTGAGACTGCGAATATGGCTGCCGGCGATACCTGCGTAGACGGAGTGGATTGAGCATCCAGCCATTAACTCAGCTTCTTCAATGGCCCGCTGTATAGAGTTGACGGTGGCCTCAATATTGACCACGACGCCTTTTTTCAGCCCTGAGGAGGGATAACTGCCGGTGCCGATAATTTCTAAATCGCCGCGCGCATTGACCGAGCCGACAATAGCAACAATTTTGGAGGTGCCAATGTCCAAGCCAACGATCATTTTTTCTTCATGTGTAGTAGCCATATTTTTTCCTCGCCAGTTCTCTGTCATGCCTGAACAGTGCCTGCTTTCCCTTTTTCTTGAATGTTTTCCTGCGCTGCCATGGTGATGCCGTCTTTCCATGCAACCGCGAGACCGTTGGGGTAGCGCAGGTCGATTGTTTTGATGTTTTTTAGTTGTTGGCTCAGGCCTTCGGCCCAAACACGGTTAAATCGTCGAAGCTTTTCACTTACTTGGTCACGACCGACCACTAGGCGCACTCCGGGTGCCGTTTCAATAAACCAGACACCGAGATTGTCGCGGCGCAGCTCAATAATTTTCAGTCCAGTGGGGGCGAGCAGTTCGGCCATCAGCTGATACTTTTCCATCATTTCTCTGGAGCTGCCAAACTCGGCGCGCAGCACTGGCAGAGCGCTGAGATTGCTGTTATTGGCAATCAATAGCTCTTCGCCCAATTGGTTGAGGAAGCCCGTTTCACCCCAGCGGGCGATTGGCACTTGCTCAACAACTTCCACTTTCAGCATGGAGGGCCACTGGCGTGACAATCGAACCTCTTCAACCCACGGGTTGGCGCGCAACACGTCGCTCAGATGCTCCAAGTCAACACTGAGAAAGCCGCCGTCAACTTCACTGGCAACCAGCTTGGTTAGCTCTGCCGTTTGCAAAAACGTAAAGTTGCCACCGATGGTGACATTGGTCAGGGGCTTATCGATCTCTCGGTAGAGCAAGCTCGAACCGTACGCGACAATGCCAATGACGAGCGCTAGGACGACCCGCGACAGATTGGCCACCAGCGCACCTGCCATAGGACGGGCTTCAGCGGTTGCTGGGCGATTGGCACCACGGCGCTCTTGTCTTGCCATCAGAGGGACGCCTCCAACACTTTCTGAACTAATTGGTTAAAGCTTATTCCGGCTGCTTTTGCTGCCATCGGCACTAGGCTGTGACTGGTCATGCCGGGAGACGTATTGACTTCAAGCAGCTGAAAGCGCCCTTCGGCATCAGCCATCACATCGACGCGACCCCAACCAGTGCAGCCCAAGGCGTCAAACGCAGCGAGACAGAGCTGCTGCAGCTGCGCTTCACGGTCTGGAGAGAGTTCGCTGGGGCAGAGGTATTGGGTTTGCTCGGAGAAATATTTCGCCTGATAGTCATAAAACTCAGCATTGGATTCAATACGAATAGAGGGCAAAACCTGTCCGTCAAGAATGGCCACGGTGTACTCGGGGCCGGGCAAGAGTGGCTCTGCAATCACACTGGCGGCGTATTTGGCGGCACCCTGCCACGCAGTCTTTAATTCTTCGGCGGTCTGGGCGCGGCTCATGCCGATACTAGAACCTTCACAAGCGGGTTTAACCATGACTTTGCCGCCCAACTTGGCCAACACAGCCGCCCAGTCGGACTCGCTGTGCAACAGTGCAAAATCTGTGGTTGGCAGCCCTATGCCCTGCCAAAGCTGCTTGCAGCGCATTTTATCCATGGCAAGCGCCGATGCCATTACGCCACTGCCGGTATAGGGCAGTCCGATGTATTCGAGGGCGCCTTGCAGCGTGCCATCTTCGCCGCCGGGACCATGCAGTGCGATAAAAACACGGTCTAGATTATAACTGGGCAAAACTTGCAGTAAGTCATCACTTACATCAATTGCCACGACGTCAATACACAACTCTAAAAGGGCCTTGTGAATCGCTTGCCCACTCATCAGCGATACTTCGCGCTCGGAGGAGCGACCGCCGTAGAGCAAGCCTACGCGACCAAAGGTTTCAATCATGGCAGGGTTGGTTTTGGCGCTCATTGCACTCCCTCCTGCGCGGTTACAGCACCCAGTCCGCCATCGGCGAGCAGTGCGACGAGTTTGTTGACGCTACCGGCACCCTGAGTAATGACCAAGTCATTGTCGCGGACAATCTCGCGCAACAGTTCGGGGACTTCTTCGATGGTTTCGGCATAAATTGGATCGACGGCACCGCGCTGACGGATGCTGCCACAGAGATTTTTACTGGTCGCGCCCGCAATCGGCTCTTCACCGGCGGCGTAAACGGCGAGCACAATCAATACATCGACTTCTGCCAGCACTTTGACAAAGTCTTCATAGAGATCGCGGGTGCGGGTGTAGCGGTGGGGTTGGAAGATCATCACCAATCGTTTATCGGGCCAGCCCGCTCTAACGGCATCAATTGTAGCTTTGAGTTCAGTTGGGTGGTGACCATAGTCATCAACCAGCATGGCGTGACCTGAGTTGGCAAGGGGGTAGTCGCCATAAACTTCAAAGCGTCGACCAACACCAGCAAAACTTTTCAAGCCTTCAATAATGGCTCGGTCGGAAATACCTTCGTCACTGGCAACGGCAATAGCTGCGGCAGCGTTGAGCGCATTGTGGCGTCCGGGAATATTCAAGGTAATGTGCAGGGGAGCCATGCCGTCGGGACGGTCAACAACAAAGTGGCACTGGCGCTTTTCGGCGACGAGGTCGCGGATGCGATAGGCGGCATCATCACTAAACCCATAGGTCAACAGCGGTCGTGCCACGGCAACCAATAAATCGCGAATCACAGGATCGTCAACACACATGACCGCCAACCCGTAGAAGGGCAAATTGTGCAGAAATTCAATGTAGGTCTTGGTTAGGCGACTGAAATCGAAGTCATAGGTTTCCATATGATCCGCTTCGATATTGGTAACTACAGCGACCATCGGCTGCAAGTGCAAGAAGGACGCGTCGCTCTCATCCGCTTCCGCAACCAGATAGCGGCTGCCACCGAGCTTGGCATTAGTGCCTGCACTGTTGACGCGCCCACCGACTACAAATGTCGGGTCGCGGCCGTCTTCAGCCAAAATGGCGGTAATAAGACTGGTGGTTGTGGTTTTGCCGTGAGTGCCGGCCACCGCGATACCATGGCGATAACGCATCAATTCGGCCAGCATCTCAGCGCGACGGACCACGGGTATGCCCTGCTGGTGCGCCGCGGCGATTTCAGCGTTGGACAGGGTCACGGCAGACGATTTAACCACCACATGTGCGCCGTCAATGTTTTCTGCGCGGTGGCCAATAAAGACATGGGCGCCAGCATCCGTCAGGCGCTTGATCGTTGTGCTCTGATTAATATCCGAACCGGAGATTTCGTAACCTTGGTTTAACAGCACCTCGGCGATACCGCACATGCCACTGCCGCCGATACCGACAAAGTGAATACGGCGGATTCTGCGCATTTCTGGGGGCTGGAAATAAGCAGCGCTATACACGGGCCACCTCCAGACAGACATCAGCGACGCGACGCGCGGCGCCTGTTTTGGCTAATTCTCTGGCGCGCATAGCCATGTCGAGACGCTGGCTAGCACTGTCGCAAAGTGCGGTAATGTGACACGCCAACCCTTCAGCGGTCGTCTCTTTTTGTTGCATCATGAGTGCACAGCCCTGCTCAACCAATAGCTTGCCATTCACAGTTTGGTGATCGTCAATGGCGTGGGGGAATGGAATTAACACAGCGCCGAGACCGGCGCAGGTCAGCTCGGCGACCGTGAGGGCGCCCGCACGACAAATGGCAAAATCAGCCCAGCTGTAGGCTGCAGCCATATCGTCAATAAAGGGCACAACCTCTGCCTTGACACCCGATGCCTCATAGCGAGTGGCGGTGGCCTCGCAGTCGGCTTTACCGGTTTGATGCATCACCTCTGGCCGGAGGGCCGGATCGATTAGCGCCAAGGCGTTTGGCACCAGTTGATTAATCGCCACCGCGCCGCGGCTGCCGCCGAGCACTAACAGCCGTGCGGGACCATGACGCTTGGCAAAGCGCAGATCAGGGCTGGCTAGATCCTCGATAGTCTTGCGCACAGGGTTGCCACACCATTCGCCTTGGCTGAAGACCTTGGGGAAACCCTGCATGACAAGGCGCGCAATCACGGCGACGAGCCGATTGGTGGTGCCTGCCACAGAATTTTGTTCGTGAATAACAACAGGAATGCCCTTCAACCACGCCGCTACTGCGCCGGGGCCTGAGGCGAAACCGCCCATGCCTAGCACCACATTTGGCTGGTAATCAGCGAGCACTTTTAAGGCTTGTCGAATCGAACGCCACAGTAGCAGCGGTGCTTTTAACAGCGCCGTCAGACCACGCCCGCGAATACCCTCAATCGTTAAATAATGCAGCGCTATGCCATGGGCAGGCACGAGGTCTGCCTCGATACCGGCGCGTGTGCCCAGCCATGCCACGTCACTGTTTAAGCCTCGCAGCTCACCGGCAACGGCCAGAGCGGGGAATACATGCCCGCCGGTACCACCGGCCATAATCATCACTTTTTTGTGTAAATTAGTTGCCACGACGCACCCTCCTAACCACTTGGGTATCACCGTGTAATTCATGGCCGATGCGCAACACCATACCAATCATGGCGCAGGTCACGAGCAGGCTGCTGCCGCCATAACTGACAAATGGCAGGGTTAATCCTTTGGTCGGCAGCAATCCCGAGTTAACACCGAGATTGACAAAGGTTTGCCCGCTAATCAGAAAGCCGAAACCAATCAGTAAAAACGCGCCATACCAGTACTCTTGGGCGATGGCTTTTTTACTCAGACGGAAGATTCTTAACACCAGTAACACATAGAGGCTGACCAGGCAGAGCACACCGACAAACCCAAACTCTTCAGCAAAAATAGCGAACACGAAATCTGTGTGTGCTTCGGGCAAATAGAGCATTTTCTGCACGGACTGACCGAGACCGACGCCAAACCATTCCCCACGGCCAAAGGCAATCAGCGACTGCGTTAACTGGTAGCCTGAGTTGAACTGGTCAGACCATGGATCGAGGAATGTCGCAAGACGCGCCATACGATAAGGCGCCGCCGCCGCAAAGCCGTAGAGCGCCGCCGAACCTACAAACACTAAACCTAGGTAGTGCGTGAGCTTAGTCCCAGCCAAAAACAGCATCACCATAAAGGTACACGTGAGCACAACAATCGAACCAAAATCGGGTTCCATCAACAGCAAAAACAGCGGCACCATGAGCAACCCGAGAGGTTTAGCCCAGTCGCGCCAGTCGTCGCCGAAATTTTCTTTGTATTGCGCAAAGTAGTTAGCCATAAAAACGACCACAGCGACCTTCGCCAGCTCTGACACCTGCAATGTCATCACCCCGAGAGATAGCCAGCGACGGCTGCCGTTCACTGCGCGGCCAATACCGGGAATAAGCACAATCACCAACAGTACAATTGCCAGCAACATCCACAAACGGCTGTAGTCCGACCAGAGTTTTGGCGGGGTGAAAAAAGTAACCATCATGGCGCCGAGGGCGATCACTAAATACAGAGCATGTCGCTTAACAAAGTAAAATTCGTCAGAGAAGTTGTGCGCGGCATAACTAAATGACGCCGAGGCAACCATCAGCAGACCCACTGACAACAGCGCTAGCACCGCGAGCAGCAAGGGGCGGTCGATATGCCACGCATGCTTAGCGATACCTGAATAATTGAATGGCATGGTGATATTCATGATGCCACCGCCAACACTTCGCGTTTAAAGCTGCGGCCGCGATCTTCAAATCCGCTGAACATGTCGAAGCTCGCGCAGGCTGGCGATAGCAACACGATATCGCCCACTTCCGCCACGGCGCGCGCTTTGGCAACGGCGGCCGACAGTGAGTCAACAAAGGTCACGGGGCGGCTGCCATCGAGGGCCGCAGCGATCTGTGTAGCGTCTTGACCAAAGAGAATGACGTGTTTCACAAAGCGACTCACTGGGGTATTCAGCTCACTGAAATCCTGTCCCTTGCCCTGACCGCCCGCTAGCAGAATAAGATGGGCTCTGCCCTCTTCACCGAAGCCATTAATAGCCGCCAGCGTAGCGCCCACATTGGTTCCCTTAGAATCATCGATATACACCGCTTGGTCGATGGTGGCGACATATTCGCAGCGATGGGGAAGACCGGTAAATACCTTCAGCGTCTGTAGCATGGCACTCATATCTATGCCCGCAGCATGACCCAGAGCCAATGCCGCCAGCGCGTTAGCGCGGTTGTGACTACCCTTTATGGCAACGTCAGCAGCGGGCATTAGCAGCTCTAAGCCGCGGGCAAGCCAAACCTCGCCCTCTTCTTCAATAACACCAAAACAGTCGAGATCAGGTCGATTTAGGCCAAAGCTGCGCACGGTCACTCCCTGTGACAACAGCGGGTTTGTCAGGGGATCTTGGCGATTGATAATCACCGTGCTCGAGCCGCGATAAATGCGATGTTTTGCCGTGTGGTACTGTTGCAAGTTAGCGTAGCGATCCATATGGTCTGGGCTGATATTCAGCAAGCCAGCGATGGCGCCACGGGTGTCGTTGACCAGTTCCAGCTGAAAACTGGATACCTCAATCACATACAGCTGATGCGCGTCGTCAAGTAAATCGAGCATGGGCGTGCCGAGATTGCCGCCAATACCGACACTCAAACCTGCCGTCTGGGCCATCTCACCCACAAGCTGCGTTACCGTACTTTTGCCATTTGAGCCAGTAATGAGAATCACCGGCGCTTTGGCCTGCGCCAAAAACAGTTCAACGTCGCCCACGAGACGTACACCTTGCTGGCGCGCAACAACCAGTGCAGGCTCGGCAAGAGAAATACCAGGGCTTACCACAACTGTGTCAAAACCCAACAGCAGGTCGTCCGCAAAGGGGCCAACCATCAAGGGCACATCGGGATACTGCTGCTGAACGGTGGCAAGATTGGGTGGCTGCTGGCGGCTGTCGGCAATCACAAATGACTGACCCATGGCCGACAAATAGCGCGCAACCGACAGCCCCGTGGCACCCATGCCAAGGATTGCGGTTGTGCGATTTGTCGCGATCATATCTGTCATTGCTGCATTCAACATGGGTAGTTAAGTAACTCTGTTTATCTAAGCTTCAAGGTTGCCAGTCCCAGCAGGACTAGCACCACGGTAATAATCCAAAAGCGCACGATTACGCGCGGCTCTGGCCAACCTTTTAATTCGTAGTGGTGGTGCAGTGGTGCCATTCTAAAAATGCGTTTGCCGGTTAATTTAAACGAGGCCACCTGCAAAATAACCGAGACCGTCTCAACCACGAACACGCCCCCCATCACGGCCAGAACAATTTCTTGGTGAATAATCACGGCAATGACACCCAGCGCTGCGCCGAGGGCGAGCGAACCCACATCACCCATAAAGACCATGGCGGGATAGGTGTTGAACCAGAGAAATCCAAGGCCAGCGCCACAGAGCGCGCCAGTAAAAATAAGCAGTTCGCCAGCGCCGCTGATAAAGGGAATATGCAAGTACGTGGCGAACTGATAGTTACCGGTGAGATACGCCATCACGCCAAGGGCACCGCCGACCAGCACAGTGGGCAGTATCGCCAAGCCATCGAGACCGTCGGTTAGATTAACTGCGTTGCTGGTGCCAACAATGACAAAATAAGTAAAGAGGATGTACAGCGGCCCAAGATTGATCGCCACGTTCTTGAAAAATGGCACGATCAGCGCCAGCTCTTCAGTTGATGATGCTGTATAAAATAGATAAAGCGCCGCCGCCAGACCAAAGAGAGACTGCCAAAAATATTTCCACTTTGCGGGCAGACCACGCGGATTTTTCTGAACCACTTTGCGGTAGTCGTCGACCCAGCCAATCAGACCAAAGCTGAAGGTGACACCGAGCACCACCCAGACATACTGGTTCTCAAGATTGGCCCAGAGCAATGTACTGATGAAAATGGCCAGCAAAATAAGTGCGCCACCCATAGTTGGAGTGCCCGCTTTGCTTAGATGACTCTGCGGGCCATCACTGCGGATCGCCTGTCCCATCTGCAAACTATTGAGCAACCTAATCACGCGCGGGCCCAGCACCCAACAGATGACCAGCGCTGTGATCACAGAAAAAATGCCACGCAATGTGAGATATTTCACCACAGAGAAGGGACTGTAGAACTGACTTAAATAATCAGCTAGCCATAACAACATTAGTTTTTCTCCGCCATTAGCATGTCCACTACAAGATCCATTTTTGCACTGCGCGAACCCTTCACCAGAAGAGTGAGCTCGCGGCACTTAGCCTCTTCAACTAGAGGTCTTTTTAATAATTCAGCATCGGCAAAATGCTGGCCGTTAAACACCGCACTGGCAGCCGCACTTAGGCGGCCCACTGTGTAAAGCGCATCGATACCTGCCGCGAGGGCATAGGCGCCAATCTGCTCATGCAGCGCATCCGCATCGGCACCCAGCTCGGCCATATCGCCAAACACCATCACACGACGCCCCGGACTTGCAGCCAGTACGTCGATCGCCGCGCGCACGGAGGCTGGGCTGGCGTTGTAGGTGTCATCAATAATGTGCGCGCCGCTAGGCAGCGTTTTGACTTCGAGTCGGCGAGCGGGCGCGCGAACTGCTTCCAGCCCAGCAATAATCTGTTGCAACGTAGCACCTGCAGCAATTGCGCAGGCGCTGGCGGCGAGGGCATTGCTGACGGCATGGCGCCCGGGAATGGTCAAGCTAACAGAGCCCTGCCCCACAGGCGTGTGCAAGACAAAGTGGCAGCAGCCATTGGCTAACACATGCACTTCGCTGGCACTCACGTCGGCGTCGGCTGTTTCAGCAGAGAACGTCACACAGGGCTTATCACCAATAAGTGCTCGCCACTGCTCGAGCCAAAGCTGGTCGATATTGAGTACCGCGATACCCTCATCGCTGAGACCGGCATAGATTTCGCCCTTGGCTGCAGCAATGCCTTCAACACTGCCAAATCCTTCAAGATGGGCTTGCTGAACATTGTTTATTAGAGCGATGTGCGGTTTGGCGATTGAGCACAGATATTCAATTTCACCAGGCCCGCTGGCACCCATTTCAATCACGGCAAAATCCGTGTTCCCTTCCATGGCAAGGAAGGTGAGAGGCACACCAACATGGTTGTTGAAGTTGCCTTTGGTCGCGTGAACTGAGCCGCAAGAGGCAAAAATGGAGGCGACCATCTCTTTGACGGAGGTTTTGCCAGTGCTGCCAGTAATGGCAACCACGACGCCGCTGTATTGCTCACGCTGCAGCAGGGCGAGCTGGCCGAGGGCAACCGTGGTGTCGGGCACCACCCACTGCGGTAGCGGGAGGCTTTTATCCGCGGTAGATACCACCAGCCCGCAGGCTTTATCGGCGACCTGATAGAGGAAGTCGTGAGCATCCAAACGCTCGCCGATGAGGGCGACGAAGAGATCGCCGTACTCAGTTTTACGGCTGTCGATTGCGACGGTCGAAAACATGCAATCAGGATTTAACAGGGTGCCGCCGAAGCGAATCGCAGCGTCAGATAACCGCATTTCGCAAATCACAAAGCACCTCCCTGACGTTGGCGCAGAGCCAGTCGAGCTTCTACTTGATCGCTAAAGGGCAGGCGGTTGCTGCCAATAATTTGATAGTCTTCATGCCCTTTGCCGGCAATTAATACAACATCATCAGGTTGCGCCTGTTTGATGGCGATGCGAATTGCATCCCTGCGATCCGCCACCGCGAGAACATCGCGGGTGATGCCCAGAAGAATCTGATCAATAATTTGTTGTGGGGATTCACTGCGAGGATTGTCGCTGGTCACCACCACGCGGTCAGCGCGGTGCTCGGCAATAGAGCCCATCTCGGCGCGCTTACCGGTATCGCGATCACCACCGCAGCCAAACACGACCCAAAGCTCGCCGCGACAGTGAATACGCAGGGCTTGCAAGGCTTTTTCCAGCGCATCGGGCGTGTGCGCATAGTCAACCACCACGGCCGGCTTAACGCTTGGGTCCACCAGCTCCATGCGCCCGTTGACCGCTTTCAATTGAGTCACTGCCTGTAAAATTCGGTTCAATTCAAAACCCTGCGAACCCGCCGCAGCGACAACAGCCAATAGATTTTCCAGATTAAATTTACCCAGCAGCGATGATTGTAAATGGCCTGATCCCCAAGGCGTGACGATATGAGCACTGATTCCTGAAGCACTTAAGTTGAGCGCCTCACAATGCACCTCTGCGCTATGGTTTTCGATACTGTAGCCGACGCTATGAACCAGTGAATCAAGGTTGGCCAGGATCAATCGCCCGACTCTATCGTCCACATTGATCACTGCATGTTTGAGCCCCGCCATGGCAAACAGGCGGGCCTTGGCTGCTGCGTACTCGGTTAGATCACCGTGATAGTCGAGATGATCGCGACTCAGATTGGTGAAAATGGCGGTATCTATCTGCAGCCCAGCGACACGGCGCTGCACCAGACTGTGGGAAGAAACCTCAATGGCTGCGCGTTTGGCACCACTGCTCGCCATATCCGCCAGAATGCGCTGCATAGAGATGGCGTCGGGGGTAGTGAGACCGGTGGCAATTACCGCCGTGTCTTTGCCGGCGCGGGAATCAACAACGCCATAACCCAAAGTGCCGACAAACGCGGCGGGCTCGCCAAGCAGATCAAAGAGCTGCGATAAAAGCTGTGAACAGGTAGTTTTGCCGTTAGTGCCCGTAATAGCTGTGACCGCTATCTGCCGCGATGGGTGACCATAAAAAGCGCCGGCAATATCAGAAATATACTCAGATAAATTATTGACCGGCACTAGGGGCACCGCGTGCTTGTGAGAAAAGCTGGGGGCTTGACTCTCTTCAACCAATACCGCCACAGCGCCGCGCGCAATGGCCTGTTCAATAAAGTGGCTGCCATCGGTCGTGTGTCCTTTAACCGCAACAAACAGGTCGCCAGACTGCACCAGACGACTATCGATAGCGATACCACCAACAGCAATCACGGGGCATTCCGTAGCATTGGCAGAGCCCACCCTGATATCGGCGAGTAAGTCAGAAAGTAGTACCGCTGGGCGCTGAGAGAGACTGGTCATCATAACCCTCCCCGCTTGGCCACTAAGGGTCGTGCGAATCCAATATCGCGCTCACGGTCGAGCTGGTCAGGGGGCACTTGCAACAGACGCAGCGCACTGCCAGTCACTTCAGAAAACACCGGTGCCGCCACCAAGCCGCCGAAATAATCACCGATACCCGGCTCATCAATAACCACGATGGTCACAATGCGCGGTTGGTCAACGGGTGACAGTCCCGCAAAAATAGACATATAACGATGTTGATCGTAGCCGCCTGTGGCTGCCACTTTGTGCAATGTGCCGGTCTTGCCGCCGACAGAGTAGCCATCAATCATGGCGCGCTTACCGGTGCCTTGATCGCTGGCCGCAGTTTCCAACATTGTACGAATCAAACCGGTTAGTTTGGGGTCGATCACAGCAACGCTCTCTGGCGCGTCGTCGAGCGCAACCATGCTCACTTCCTTACGAAACCCATTACTGGCCAAAATGGAGTAAGCCCGCGCAAGCTGCAAGGCAGAAGCGCTAATACCGTAGCCAAATGAGAAAGTCGATTGAGTGACGGGGTCCCACTTGCGGTAACTGGGCAAGCTGCCAGAAGTTTCGCCGGGGAAGCCGCTGCCAATGCTCTCACCAAAACCCATGCGCTCAAACAGCTCGCGGGTGGTGTCCGGATTGAGCTGCAGTGCAAGCTTTGTGGTGCCGACTTGGCTGGACTTAGTCAAAATACCCGCAAGATCGAGACGGCCATAATCGTGCGGGTCAACAAAGGTTTTATAGGACACTTTAATGCGGCCAGGACTGGTGTTAATCACCGATTCCGGCTTAAATTTTCCACTCTCCAAGGCTGCCAGCAGGGTAAACGGTTTCACCGTTGAGCCCGGCTCCATCATGTCAGTAACAGCGCGATTGCGGATAGCGTCGAGCTTTACATTGGTGCGGTCATTAGGATTAAACGAGGGCTGGTTAGCCATCGCCAACACTTCGCCAGTCTGCACATCTAACACAATCACCGAGCCAGATTTTGCGCGGTGTTTTTTCACTGCCGCTTTCAACGAGCGATAGGCCGCATACTGCACACGCAAGTCAATACTCAGACGCACGGCATTGCCGGGGCTTGCAGGCTTTACTAGAGAAATATCTTTAATCACTCGACCGGTGAGATCTTTTACCACTTTTTTCGCGCCAGACTCGCCTGTCAGCACTGCATTGTAGGCGAGCTCCATACCCTCTTGGCCATCGTCGTTAATGTCGGTAAAGCCCACCAACTGCGCGGTAACTTCGCCTGCGGGGTAAAAACGCTTGTACTCTTGACGCCCAAACACGCCAGGAATACGCAGATCAAGAATTCGCTCTGCTTGCGCAGAGGGCAACTGGCGTTCGAGGTACATAAAGGATTTATTGCGGTAGCGTTTAAAGCGGCCTTCCAACTGAGCAACAGAAATATTCATCGCCTTGGCCAAGCGCGCGATATGCTCTGGCGTGGCTAACTCCTGCACCCGCTGGGGGTTGGCGATCAGGGTGGTTACGGGCGTGCTGACAGCGAGTGGCTCGCCATTTCGGTCGGTAATCAAGCCGCGGTGGGCTGGAATGGTTTCAGTGCGAATAGACCGCGCATCACCTTGAGTCTGCAGAAAATCAGCACCGTACTCTTCACTGGGCATAATTTGCAATTGAGCAATTTTCGCCAAAACCGCCAAAGGCAGCAGAGCCAAGATCAGCATTACAAAATAGTAACGCCAGCGCGGTATCATTCTTTTTACCGAGTTCTTGGCCACGTTATTGCTTCACCATAATGATGTCTTCGGGCTGTGGGCTGTGCATTTTCAGCTTGTCAGCAGCCATACTTTCTATCCGCTGCAATGACCCCCAAGCACTCTCTTCCAACAAGTACTTGCCATAGGCCACCTGCAACTGATTTTTCTCCCGCTCAAGAGCGGTCAACTGGTCATACTTTTGCCGGCAAAGATGGCTGACAAAGGCAACAGCCAATGCGCTGATCAGGACCAACATCCAAAGCACTGCAATCTGCCATGAGGACGACTGTCGCTGCATGGCACTCACGCAACACGCTCAGCGATTCGCATTACGGCACTGCGCGAGCGAACGTTATCGTCAACTTCCGAGTCATTCGGCATGACCGCCTTGCCAATCTTTTTTAACCTTACGCCGCGCTCAACATCGCGCACCGGCAGATTTCGTGGCAACTGTATGCCGCGCTCTTGATCGCGGATAAAGCGCTTAACCCGACGATCTTCCAAGGAGTGAAAGCTAATCACTACCAAGCGACCGCCGACCTGCAATAAATCAATCACCTGCTTGAGCAGCGCATTTAAGTCGTCCAACTCGCGATTGATGAAAATGCGAATCGCCTGAAATGCCTTGGTCGCAGGATGTCTGCCGCGCTCCCACGCCGGGTGCGCCTCAGATAAAATTTTGGCCAACTGAACCGTGCGTGTAATTGGCGCTACAGCGCGCTCACGAACCACGGCAGAAGCCATACGCTTAGCGAAACGCTCCTCACCGTACTCCTTAATCACCTGTGCAATATCTGCTTCAGGGGCAGAGGCGATCCACGCAGCAGCCGATAATCCAGAGCTTGTATCCATTCGCATATCCAGCGGTCCATCACGCATAAAACTAAAGCCGCGCTCAGCCTGATCGAGCTGCGGCGAAGAAACCCCTAGGTCAACCAGCACACCTGTGATCGCTCGACCTTCCACCCATTCGCCCATATCCGCAAAGGAGCCATGGACAATGGTTAGGCGAGAATCATCAGCGAAACGCTGGCGGCCTGCCTCGATAGCCTGAGGGTCTTTATCAATCGCCAGCACACGACCTTTGCTCGACAACCGCGACAGCAATTCCGCCGTGTGCCCGCCGCGACCAAAAGTGCCATCGACGTAAAAACCATCGGGGTCGGTCACAAGGGCATCGATAGCCTTATGCAACAACACCGTTGTATGTTCCGATTTGACAATGTCATTCATGACTAGACCCCTACCAAGAGAGATTTTTCAGTGCATCTGACATGTTTTCTCGATCGAGAAGCATACCCCTGTAATTTTCCTGAGACTTCTGGCGCTCAGCATTCCAGTTATCTTCCGACCAAATCTCTAAGCGTCGCGTGCGACCCACCAGCACCAACTTCTTCTCGAGCTGGGCGTAGTCGCGCAATTCGGGCGGAATAAGAATTCGGCCACTGCCATCAACCTGCAAATCTTTCGCTTGACCCACGACAAATCGACTGAGCATTTCAGCGAGATCATCAAGCGCTGGCAGGGCGGCAACTTTTTCTTCGAATTTCTTCCATTCAGGAAGCGGAGAGAGCGTGAGACAGGTAGACTTCATATCAATTGTGATAACGAGGTCTCCGGAACAGATTTCATCGAGCACGGTGCGGTAGCGGGTCGGAATTGCCATCCGGCCCTTGGCGTCCATATTAATTGGATCACTACCTTTAAACACTTTTAGCCCTTTTATTGTTTGTGGCGGTCATAATTTGCCACTTTTTACCACTTATACCCATATCGCTACACTATTCACAGCGGAGGGTAAAGTCAAGGGCCGGCACAGCCTGAAAAAGTGAATAAAATCAGTAAGTTCGGGCTACCAAGGGTGTTGCAAACGGGGATGCAAAAAGGGTGAGAAATATTACTAATATAAAACATGCGGGTAACGCCAGAAGTTAATGTAACTTCTAGCTTTGCCCTGTTTTAAGAATAATTTTTAATTGATTTGCGCTTCTTTATATCAAAAAAGAATACCGACTCCGATTGGATTTCGGCAGGAATTTAGTGAGTTGACCGATAAGCCGGGTTCTGTCGTGGACAGTCATTCATCTGGGACAAACGTCACCGTTTGCCTCAAGCAACCTACCCGTTTCCAGCGCGGGTCGCGCCAAAGGAAACCTATTTGGTCTTGCTCCGAGTGGGGTTTACCATGCCACTGCTGTTACCAGCAGCGCGGTGCGCTCTTACCGCACCCTTTCACCCTTACCTGTGTTCGCGAACGAACCATCGGCGGTCTGCTCTCTGTTGCACTGGCCGTAGGCTTGCGCCTCCCAGGCGTTACCTGGCACTCTACCCTGTGGAGCCCGGACTTTCCTCTATGCAGCACCCCTTTAAACGCAAGCGAATAACGGAGAAATCAGCACAGCGACTGCCTGGTCAACTCGGGCGCGATAATAACACAGGTCTGTGCTAGCAATGGGTTTGTTTTCCGCGACCGCACAGCGGCGCGATCGCGGGGAAACAGGTTTACAGGAGTGCCGAACTCAGTCGGTAATCTCAGTCGGTAATCTCAGTCGGCTATCTCAGTCGGCTATCTCAGTCGGCAAGTCTAGTCGACAAACTTCCGCGCATTTCTGAAGATACGCATCCACGCACCGTCTTCGCCCCACTCATCGGGATGCCATGAGTTTGTCACCGTGCGGCAGACACGCTCTGGGTGCGGCATCATTAATGTTGCGCGGCCATCGCTGCTCGATACGCCGGTAATGCCGTCTGGGGAGCCATTCGGGTTAGCCGGATAGCGATCGGCAATCGCGCCATTGTTATTGATAAAACGCATAGCAATTTGACCGCTATCGAGAAGACGCGACAAGGCCTTTGCCGACGAGAACTCCGCGCGCCCCTCGCCGTGAGAGACCACGATTGGCATTTGTGAACCGGCCATACCCTGCAGGAAAATCGATGGCGACGCTTCAACCTGCACCATAGAGAATCGCGCCTCGAACTGTTCAGACAAATTGCGCACAAACCGCGGCCACAGCTCTGCGCCTGGAATCAATGTTTTCAGATTGCTGAGCATTTGGCAGCCGTTGCAGACACCGAGGCTAAAGCTGTCAGGACGGTGGAAGAAACGCTGGAACTGATCGCGAACCTGCTCATTAAACAGCACGGTTTTTGCCCAACCTTCCCCCGCGCCCAACACATCGCCGTAAGAAAATCCGCCACAGGCGACCACACCTGCAAAGTCGCTCAACACTTGACGACCCGCCAGCAAGTCACTCATGTGAACGTCTACTGCATTGAAGCCAGCGCGACTAAATGCCGCCGCCATTTCCACATGACTGTTCACGCCCTGCTCGCGTAAAATCGCCACCGCCGGCTTAACGCCTTTGTTAATGTAGGGCGCCGCAATATCCTCTGCCGGGTCATAGGTCAGACTCGCCGAAAGTCCGGGGTCACTGGACTTGATATCGCTAAACTCCTCCCACGCGCACTCTGTGTTATCGCGCAGGGCGGCCATTCGGTAGGAGGTTTCACTCCAGGTGCGCTGTAAATCAACTCTCGGGCGAGAGAAGAAACGTCGCGCATTTTGAGTAATCTCAATCTGCTGCAGATCATTTAAGCCGCCAATCTGATGAACGCTGACGCCGCAGTCAGTAAAGCGCTCAACAACCGCATCAAGGCGGGCCGCAGTCACTTGAATAACCGCACCAAGCTCTTCGTTGAACAGCGCCGCAATTGAGTCACCGCCCAATCCAGCAACATCAACGCTGATACCGACATGCCCGGCAAAGGACATCTCCACCAACGTGGTTAACAGGCCGCCGTCTGAACGATCGTGATAAGCGAGAATATCGCCCTGTTCCAGAGACGCTTGCATGGCGTCAAAGAAGCCTTTGATCAGCGCAGGACTACCTAAATCGGGCGCTGTATCGCCCATTTCACAGTTGACCTGCGCGAGAATCGAGCCGCCCATACGCTGCGCGCCAGCGGCGAGATCGAGAAATAGCAACGCAGTATCGCCGCGGTCGGTGCGCAATTGCGGCGTCACTGTTTTGCGCACATCCAAAACTGGCGAAAAAGCAGTAATAATCAGCGACATCGGCGAGGTTACCGCCTTCTCTTCGCCCTGCTGCTGCCACGCCGTGCGCATCGACATCGAATCTTTCCCCACGGGAATGGTGATACCCAGCGCGGGACACAGCTCCATGCCCACCGCCTGCACGGTGCGATAGAGTTTTTCGTCTTCGCCGGGATGACCTGCAGCACTCATCCAGTTGGCGGAAAGCTTAATATCTTTAATATCGCCAATACGCGCTGCGGCAATATTCGTTATCGCCTCACCAATCGCCATACGACCCGATGCAGGCGCATTAATCAGCGCCAGCGGCGTGCGTTCGCCCATGGCCATAGCTTCGCCGGCATTGCTGTCGTAGGTCACTGTCGTGACAGCACAGTCAGCGACCGGAACCTGCCACGGGCCGACCATCTGATCGCGAACCACCATGCCACCGACACTGCGATCGCCAATAGTGATTAAGAATTTCTTGCTGGCCACCGTGGGGTGTCGCAGCACTTGAAACACCGCGTCATCAATATTTAATTTCGCAGTGAGAAAAGGCTTTGTTTCTGCCTCCTGCTTTTCCGCCACGCGGTGCATTTTCGGCGGCTTGCCAAACAGCACTGACATCGGCAGATCAACGGGATCGTTATTAAACACCGTGTCGCTCACGGTGATACGCTTGTCTTCAATGGCCTCACCCACCACCGCAACTGGGCAGCGCTCGCGGTGACAAATATCTAAAAAGCGCGGGAGGTCGCGAGGCAACACTGCCAAAACATAGCGCTCTTGCGCTTCGTTGCACCATATTTCAATAGGCGCCATACCCGGCTCATCATTGGGCACTTTGCGCAACTGAAAGTGGCCGCCAGTACCGCCATCTTTCACCAATTCAGGCAGCGCATTAGAGAGGCCACCTGCGCCAACATCGTGAATAAAGGCAATCGGGTTGTTGTCACCCTGCTGCCAACACTGGTCAATCACTTCCTGACAGCGACGCTCAATTTCTGGGTTTTGACGCTGCACCGAGGCAAAATCAAGGTCTGCAGAGCTGGAACCTGTGGTCATTGACGACGCCGCACCACCCCCCAGACCAATCAACATTGCTGGCCCACCGAGCACAACCAATTGCGCGCCCGGCTCAAATGCTGGCTTGTCGACGTGATTTTCACGAATATTGCCATAGCCACCAGCAATCATAATCGGCTTGTGATAACCGCGGCGCTGACCATCAAAATCCACTTCAAAGGTACGCAGGTAACCACAGATATTCGGGCGACCAAATTCATTGTTAAACGCAGCACCGCCAATCGGCCCTTCCAACATAATATCGAGGGCTGAAACAATGCGCTCAGGCTTGCCGTAACCGTCTTCCCACGACTGTCCATAGTTGGGAATATTCAAGTTAGACACACTAAAACCCACCAATCCGACCTTTGGCTTAGATCCTCTGCCGACAGCGCCCTCGTCGCGAATCTCTCCGCCAGAGCCTGTGCCTGCGCCCGAATAGGGAGAAATTGCCGTAGGGTGATTGTGGGTTTCAACCTTCATTAAAAGGTGCACAGGCTCTTGATGGTAGCCATAGAGTTTGGTTACCGGATCGGGGAAAAAGCGCCCGCCTTCACTGCCAACCACCACCGCCGCGTTATCGGAGTATGCTGACAGCACATTCTCGCCATTGACCTTGTAGGTGTTGCGAATCATGCCAAAGAGCGAGTGCTCTTGAGGCTCACCATCAAGGGTCCAACTCGCGTTAAATATTTTGTGGCGACAGTGTTCAGAGTTCGCTTGCGCGAACATCATCAGTTCAACATCGGTTGGATTGCGCTTCAGAGTGTTAAAACTATCTACCAGATAGTCGATCTCATCGTCGGCCAAGGCCAAGCCCAACTCTTTGTTCGCGGTTTTCAGCGCATCCGTGCCACCCGTCAAAGTGTCTACAGTGCGCAGAGGCGCAGGCTGTTGGTGGCTAAATAAAATATCCGCCTGTTGCAGATCATCCAAAACGGTCTCGACCATTCTATCGTGCAACTCCGCAGCCAAGGCGCGCAGCTGATCGTCAGACAAAATATCGTCGGCATAAATATAGTAGGCAGTGCCGCGCTCGACTCTAACAACGCTCGACAAGCCGCAGTTATGGGCGATATCTGTCGCCTTGCTCGACCAGGGCGAGATGGTTCCGGGTCGCGGCACAACTAAGACAAGCTGGCCCTTAGTTGCGGTTTTTTCCTCTCGGGGGCCGTAAGTTAACAGCGCTTTCAGCGTCTCTTCGGCATCGGCACTAAGCGGTGCACTAATATCGGCAAAGTGAACATACTCGGCATACACAGAGACCACCGAGGGCACCATTTTTTGCAATGTCGAAAGTAATTTCTTGCGCCGAAAAGCCGAGAGAGAAGGTGCGCCGCTAAGGATAATCATAGAGAGAGTGCTCGCAAAAACATCTGTTTAGAAAGCGCGATATTCTAACGGAAAAATCGGTGTACAGGCAGGCTCAATTTACATAACAATGGACAATTCTCTCGCATACGAAAATAATGGTGCTCATCACGGCAACCAGCAGGGAAAGTTATGGCGGGATTATCCCCAAGAGCAAGGCAAATTCGTGCCCAATTGCTGCTTATTGCCCTGCTGCTGTTCTTTCTCTTTAATTTTGTCGGCGCTGCCCGTATCAGCGATCTCAAGCAAGTTCAAACCAACGGCGTGCTTCACGTCCTCACCATCGATGGCCCCACTACTTATTTTGAAGATGGTCGCGGCAAAAACGGCTTTGAATATCTTCTAGCTAAAGCCTTTGCCGACAGCCTCGGCGTCGAACTGGTTATGCGCTCTAAACCCACTTTGAAAGCCATGTTGCTCTCTATCGGCGGCCCAGAAGGCAGTTTCGCTGCCGCTAACATTACCAACACCGAAGCTCGTCGCCGCAATCTGCGATTTTCTGACGCCTACCTCGACGTCACGCAACACCTTATTTATCGGCGCGGCAGTGCCCGCCCACGCACCCTTGCGGACGTCGACGGTGTGCTCGCGGTGATCAAAGGCTCCTCCCATAGCGAGCAGCTCCACTACTGGAAGGAAAACTACCCGGAATTAGAGTGGCGGGAAGACGATGACGCGGAAATGAGCGAACTACTGCGCATGGTGCAAGATAAAGAAATCAAATACACGGTCGTTGACTCACTGGCCTACCTAGTGAGCCGCCACATTTACCCCCGCGCGCGGCGTGCCTTTGATATTTCTGAAGCGCAATCTATCGCCTGGGCTTTTCCAAAGCACGGCGACGGAACTCTGTTGCGCGCGGCCAACGAATTTCTCCGCGACTTTGCCGCCAGCGGCAAACTCGATGCATTAAAAGAAGCGCTTTCTTCGCAGAGCGCAAATTTCTCAGCGGCCGACTCACAGCGGCTGGGTAAACTTGTCACTACCCGTTTGCCGGACTTCGAAACACTGTTTAAAGAGGTGGCGGAAAAGTTCAACTGGGACTGGCATATGCTCGCTGCCGTCGCCTACCAAGAGTCCCATTGGGACCCAAAAGCACGCTCGCCAACCGGTGTACGCGGACTGATGATGCTAACGCGCAATACTGCGCGGGAAATGAATGTGAGCAACCGACTCGACCCAGAGCAGAGCCTCATTGGCGGCGCAACCTATTTGGAAAAGCTCAAAGAGCGCTTGCCTGAGCGTATCGCAGAACCCGATCGCACATGGATGGCACTGGCAGCCTACAACGTCGGGCTGGGGCATTTGGAAGACGCTCGCGTGCTAACCCAGCGCCATGGAAAAGATCCCGATCAGTGGAACGATGTGCGCGCCCATCTGCCACTGCTCAGCAAAAAACAATATTATTCAACGGTTAAGTACGGCTACGCCAAAGGCAACGAACCGGTCATATATGTGGATAATATTCAATACTATACCCACTACCTTCAGCTGCATTCCCTATCACAGCAGAATGGCAACAACCCAACCTCTGAACCCACCTTGAAAGAGGAATGGAAAACGAAAGGGCCCGTATCGCTCTAGTTTTTGCCACGCTTATGACGGAAAAACTGACTGATCAAGTCACCGCACTCTGCCGCCAACACCCCACCCTGCCACTGCATTAAATGGTTATAGTGGGCGTTCTCCATCAACTGTAACTGACTTTGCAAAGCACCCGCCCGCGGCTCAGCGGCACCAAACACAACTCGTCGAATTCGGCCATGGACCATCGCACCGACACACATGGTGCAGGGCTCAATCGTGACATAAAGATCGCAACCACTCAGACGGTAGTTTTGCAGCGCACTGCCGGCACTGCGCAGCGCAATAATTTCGGCATGCCCCGTTGGGTCACAGTTCATAATCGGCTGATTAAACCCTTCACCAATCACCTCGCCGTCTTTGACCACCACAGCACCCACTGGCACTTCACCCAAAGCGCCGGCGCGTTCGGCAAGCGCCAGTGCTCGGCGCATAAACTTCTCATCTTCACTCAATGGAACACCTTCCAAAATGGGCGCTAAAATGGGCGCTAAAATGGGCGACTAGATAGAGATCCGCTCTACCTACTCAAAACATTTATGTATGCGATGGCACTACACAAACATATGTTTAACGGTTACCAAAAAATAATAACAGAAAATAATCACACTGCTTAAAGCATGACATACCAAACCGTCACCACGGCAATCGCGTCAGCCTGAGAAAATCAATTATCCCAACTCTATTTAACAGCGCGCCAATCACCTCACTGCGGCAACGATGTTATACCCATATTGAACAGCGTGAATGCGTGAATATCGGACACCTGATCAATTAACTTTGAAATCGGTGTTCCAGCGCCATGACCGGCATTGATTTCGATTCGAATCAGCAGAGGATTTCCCGGGGCAGATTTATTTTGCAGCTCTGCCGCAAACTTAAAGCTGTGGGCCGGAACCACGCGATCATCGTGATCGCCAGTGGTAATCATTGTCGCTGGGTACTTCACACCGGCCTTCACATTATGCACGGGTGAATATTCCCTCAAGTAGTTGAACATCTCCTCGGATTGCTCAGCAGTGCCATAGTCATAGGCCCAGCCAGCGCCCGCAGTAAATGTGTGATAGCGCAGCATATCTAAGACGCCGACGCCCGGAAGCGCAACTTTCATCAAATCTGGACGCTGCGTCATCACCGCGCCCACCAACAATCCACCATTAGAGCGACCACTCATCGCCAATTTCTCACTCGACGTATAGTGGTTGGCAATCAGGTATTCCCCAGCAGCAATAAAATCATCAAACACATTTTGTTTTTTCAGTTGAGTGCCGGCGTCGTGCCACGCTTTGCCGTACTCACCACCGCCGCGCAGATTGGGTACAGCATAGACACCACCCATTTCCATCCACACAAGATTGGATACACTAAAACTAGGCGTCAAACTAATATTAAAACCACCGTAGCCATACAACAGGGTTGGATTGTTGCCGTTCAGCACCAAGCCTTTTTTATGGGTGATAATCATCGGCACCTGAGTGCCATCTTTAGAGGCGTAAAAAACCTGCGTGGACTGATAATCATCCGCATTAAATGCAACCGCGGGCTGATAATAAACTGACGATTCGCCACTTTGCGGATTGAACTTGTAGGTCGTTCCGGGCGTGCTGTAGTTGGTAAAACTGTAGTAGAGATCGGTATCGGTACTTTTACCGTCGAAGCCATTCGCACTGCCCACGCCGGGCAATTCGATATCGCGCAGGTGTTTACCGGCATAATCGAACTGCTGAACACGGGAAACTGCATCAACCATATAAGTGGCAAACAAGAACCCAGCTCCTCTGCTCACACTCAGGACATTTTCGGCGTGTGGAATAATATCTATCCAGCGGTCTTGCGACGGCGTGTTCATATCCACCGCGATTAAGCGTTGATTGGGCGCGTTAAAATTAGTCTTGAAAAACAGTCTGTCGCCACGGCTGTCAATAAGCTCGTAGTCGGCCGAACCCTCATCGTCAAGCGCAACAAATACGCTGGCAGGATCGCTTAACTTTTTGACGAACAACTTATTGCCCGAGGTTGTATTGGTCGCCGAAACCACAAGATATTGCCCATCGTCAGTGACATCTGCACCCACATAGCGGTGTTTTTCTTCAGCTGAGCCGCCAAAAATCAGCTGATCATCTGCCTGTGCAGTGCCCAACCGATGAAAGTACAACTTGTGTTGATCTGTCTTAGCCGACAGTTCGCTGCCATCAGGTTTGTCATAGCTTGAATAGAAAAATCCTGTATTACCGCGCCACGCTATACCTGAGAATTTCACATCAACTAATTCAGGCTCAAGTTGCTGCTTTGATTCGCTATTAATAATTCTCACTTTGCGCCAATCGCTGCCACCTTCTGAAATGGCATAGGCGGCGATTGAACCATCTTCACTGAACTGCAGTCCCGCCAGAGAGGTTGTCCCGTCGCTGGAAAAGGTATTAGGATCGAGGAACACTTCAGCAGGAAGATCCGCTTTTTGCCGGAACACTACCCACTGATTTTGCAGACCGTCGTTTTTGTAGAAATAGTTGTAATCGCCCTCTTTGCTCGGCGCACTAATTTTCTCGTAATTCCACAGCGCCGTGAGTCGCTGCTTAATATTTTCTCGAAAGCCAATAGTCTCCAAATAGCCAAAGGTCACCTCATTTTGAGCCTTCACCCAATCTGCCGTTTCCGCACTCATATCGTCTTCAAGCCAGCGATAGGGATCGGCCACCTGATAACCAAAGTAGCTATCTACGGTATCGCCTTTCTGAGTAACAACGTAAGTAACTGCCGCCGTCGATGAATCAGGCGTAGGACTACAGGCGACGAACACCGCCAAAAAACTCACTGCAATGATCAAGGTATTTTTCATTATTATTGGAACCCCTAGATAACCTAAATTGTGACTCAAAAATGCGAGAACCGCGGGCGCTTGATGCTACTGGTGAAACCGCGCAACAGCAACAGTTTCTCAGCGCAGCACTGCAATAATAGTATCGATCGCCATCTGCAGGCATTGGCTCATACGCAATGGGGCATGCTCCCTAAACCGCAAAATGACGCACCTTTAACTCTCTCACAGCAGAACTGGGCCTAATAACCTATATCCCCAGCACTACTCCCCTCCTAGACTGCACGCTTAAATTACCCATGGAGTTAACTCGAATGAAACTTACCCCTATTGCTGTCGCCATACTGACAACCAATCTACTTGCGAGCTGCGGCGGTGGCGGCGGATCTCAGGTCGACCAGGACTCACCGATTTCTACCACACCCGACACGTCGACTGGCACCACGCCCCCAGCCATCATTATTAAGACCGGCTTCATAACCGGCTTCGGCAGTATCTATATCGACGGCCAGCGCTATCTCACGGACACATCGACTATTTCGGTCAACAACCAACTCGGCCAAGATGTCAGCAGCCTCAAAGTAGGCATGAAAATTTCTCTCGCGTTTGACGAGACAGCCGAAGGAGAAACACCAGAAGCCAACGAAGTCCATTATGAAAACGATATTGAGGGGGTGATTACCGCCATCGATCGCAACAACAGTCAGCTCTTCATAGCGGGCACTGTCGTTAGCTTTAATGATCTCACCCACTTTATCAATGTATCCGAAGCGGCCCTCAACGTCGGCGACCGTGTTGAGGTCAGTGGTTACTTTGACAGTACTACTCGATTTATCGCGACATACATTGAGCTAGATGACTATTTCGACAATGACAGTTATGAATATACAACGGGTGCCGTCAGCGCCCACGACACAGCGAACAAGTCTTTCTCGCTCGACGGCCTCACGGTCGACTACAGCGGCGCCTCCATAAACGGGCAGATTTCAGATGATGTCTCGGTCACTGTTTCCGGCACACTCTCTGACGATGTACTGATCGCTAACGACGTCGAAACACACGAAAAAAGCTACCGTGGTGACTTTAGTCAAGAGCGCGTAGCCCACTACGAAGTAGAAGGCATTATTACCGCCTACGACACCACGGCTAAAACAGTCACCATTAACGGCGTGCGCTATTCACTGGCTGCGAATGTTCAAATCGTGGGCGGCACCACCTTTGCTGTGCAAAGCTTTGTTGAAGTCGCAATTGATTCGACCACGAATGAGATCTACGAGATCGAACTCAAGAATCGACACACCGATTCCGATGGTCGAGTAAAAGGTGTGATCTCCGCAATCGACAGCTCCGAGCGCTCAATTACACTGAGCGGCCAGCGTTATTTCTTCACCAACTCAACGCGAGTGGAAGCTGACGACAATCAATATTTTAGCTTTGATAGCCTGCAAGCCAATGACCGAGTTGAAATTGTATTTGTCTCTAATAACGGCGTGTTGGAAATCCAGCGCATCGAGAGAGAGAGCGAGCAAGAATACTCTGAAGAGTGGGAACTGAAAGGCGCTGCGTCAGATGTTGATAGCGCAACTCAATCACTCAGAGTCAACGGCATATTAATAAGTCTCACCAGCACTGTGCGCTATCTGGTCGGTGATTTTCTAACGACGGCAGAGGCGTTTTTCACGCAGCTCATCGCCACGCCCACCCTGTATGTGGAAGTCGACGGTTACTACGACAGCAACGGCAATTTTATAGCGACAAAAATTGAACTAAGCCAGTCCCACTCTAGCGGGCAAGAGTCATCAGGCAGCGACAATGACTCAAACTCGAGTGGCGACTCTGACTCTGGCAACGATCACGGCCATGATGTTGGATCCGACAACGACGATAAAGGTGTCGGCTATGTAGAACTCGAAGGCAGAGTCTCTAGCGTGTTGAGCAGCTCTAGTTTTATGCTTAACAATCGCGAAATACGCTTGGACAGTAGCAGTAAACTGGAGATTAATGACAATTACGTTACCCTGGCAGACTTTATGGCACAACTAACGGTCAATACTAAAGTTGAAATAGAAGGCTATTGGACTAACTCAGCCTATGTCTACGCACTTGAAGCAGAGATTGAGTATTGAGACAGCAGTGATCTAATGTAGTATCCTAAAAAGGCTAACGATGGTGCTAGCCTTTTTTTGGTTGGAAAAATGAACAAATCCAAACTTATCTCTGTCGCTCTCGTCATTATTATTTTCTTTAAGCTAGCAGACCTCTATGTAGACTTCACTAGCCAAGGTGAGACACATCATTTGGTCCAAGAGATTATCTTGGTGATACTCTCGTTGAGTCTGTTTATCTATTTGATCCGCGACATTAAGCTCACCACCCGACAAGCCAAGCAACTAACCTCTCAGCTAAAGCAGAGTAAACAACAGGCTGAAAAACTTTCTCAATCAGTGATTGATAGCAAAGATGCCTTCTTTAAAGGTATCAATAACCAGTTTGATGTGTGGCAACTGACACCACGGGAAAGAGAAGTAGCGCTACTACTTATCAAAGGGCTAAGCACTGGCGAGATTGCCAGCGTGTGTGACAAATCAGAGAAAACCGTGGGGCATCAGGCTTCAGCCGTGTACAAAAAAGCCAACGTGCAAGGCCGTCATGAATTAGCCGCGCTATTTTTTGAAGAGCTGATTTAGTCGAGGTATCCAGCGTGTATACCGCTGAATACCCCGATCCAACAACACCTAATCTTGCGCTTCAACAGCATCCATCGACGATCGCTTAGACAACCAACGCAATTGCACAGCCATCGCAACCACAAAGATCAATAGAAAAAGCTTGTGAAAGCCAACAACCAGCGGGTCGCTGAATGAATCGACAAAGGGATCTCCCAACGGCAATCGTCTCAAGAAATCAGTAATCGCTGGAATCATGTGAAATAGCAGCGTACTTGAATATCCCAGCGCTTGGAAATAGATGGAAAAACGGCCAAATAGTCTCAGCTTCTCCATAATAATACCGCCGCTAACCGCTGCCAGCGTCAACACCGCAAGCCAGTGAGCAACACCAAAACCACCTTGGTTATAAATACCCAAGGCTGATCCGGCAACAACAATTGTTACTAATACATAGAGCTTCCCTGAACGGTTACTCAGAGAAATCATCTTGTATTTAAACAGTGTATAAAATGCGGTTACCAGCGCAACTACGCCGAGCACAGTATGAAACCAGCCAAGTAATGTCATCTCTGGCATGATTATTCCCCCTAATTAAATCGCTATTATTGATGAGGTTTGACGAGGTACTTCTCACCCGTCGCCTGTTTTGCATAGCCTCTAATTATCTCGGGTTGCAGCATGTCCGCGAGAGAAATCTCTTGAGTGTAGTGACTTGCAAAGGTTGTTTTGATCTCTTTGGCTACACGCTCGCGCATTGCACCAAAGCGCGGCATACCAATGCGCCCGATCATTGGTGTTAACAACCAGCCTCCAAGGCCCCACTGCATGCCATAAGAGCGGTTCAAAATAGTTGGCGATTTATCTAGCCCGCCATAGATATACACTTGTTTATAAGTGTTTGAGCCGTAGCGGCTGTACTCAGTGGCAGTTTTGTTCGCCGCAATTTCCATCGCCGCCAAAATCTGACCGGGAAGCTTGCCGCCATTACCACCACCAGTTGCATCAAAGCCCAAGGTAGCGCCCGTGGCAACCAATGCATTCACCAGGTCATCCATGAAGCTCTCAGCACTGGTGTCACAAATATACTCTGCACCAAGCTTTTTGAGCGTCTCCACCTGCGCTGGACTGCGCACCACATTCACCAGAGGAACGCCGTCGTCCAAACAGATTTTGACCAACATTTGGCCTAAATTTGATGCTGCAGCAGTATTGAGAAGCGCGCTGTGGTTCTCCATTTTCATGGTTTCCAAAAACGCCAATGCGGTCAGCGGATTAACAAAAGAGGATGCTGCTTCAACAGAGGTGGTTCCCTCATTCATAACCAAACAGCTGCTGGCAGGCACACATCGGTACTGGCTATACATCGCACCACCGGCAACGCCCACGGTTTTGCCAATCAGGTGCTTGGCGTTCACACCGGCATCAACCACCACCGCGCCACCCTCATTGCCAACCTGCATCGATTCATTCAATCGCGGCTTCAGTGCACCCAAAAAAGCAGGATGAATTTTAATCGAGGTCACCGCCTGCTCACCCTCACCCGAGGTGCTCATATGATCAAGATCAGCTGCAAAACTAATTAGCAAACCGAGGTCCGATGGATTGATCGGCGCTGCTTCGACTTTTAACAAGACATCGTTGTCACCGGGAACCGGACACTCAGTCTGAACAATCGACAGCTCCAATGTACCGTCACTGGTTAATTTTGATCGTATTTCTTTTGAACTATGGTGTGACATCTTTTCCCCTCGGACTCAGTAGTTTTTTTAGATAGCGGATAAAACATTGACCGGATAAGTTATCACAGAAAGCGATCAATAAGAATGGAGACTTCCAGAAAAATCAGCAGGCATCATTTATCACCGACCTGATCCAACACCCGATTGATCGAGCATGCACGGGTGCTCAAGCTATTGATCTCCACCAGCAACTATTCATGCTTCCAAAGATCCTCGCCACGACTCCACCAAGCGTGAAAACCTAGTGGCACGCGCTGGGGCATTTTGATCCGCGCAATAGGGCCCTGACAGATATCTTGAGCATCAAAAATCTGTAGTTCAGATGTCCAATTATTGCTGTCGGTGACCAGAGACATTACATAACCATCGTCCTCAGCGCTCTCTCGATTGGCGCCTTTAACTGGTGCAAAAGGTGTTTCACTACCGAAGACACCCTTACCGTAGTTCCACTCATCATACTGGCCGGTGTCATTGTTGTACTTGATCAGCCCATTAAAGCGCAATGTGTGTCCGCCCTCCTCGAGAAGAGGAATGCGCTGGTGATAGGCATATTTACCCTTGGTGCCCTGATAGATCTGATTGACCTTGTTAAACTCGGTATTTAGATCACAGATATCGCCTTCGCGCACTTCCCCCGTCACCAAATTGAAGCGCCAGCGATAATTATTCGCCTCCAAGCGCATATACGCCAACATGTGTGATAGCGCGCCCTCATCGCCAATGCTGTTGGGCATTGGATTGATTGAACGACAGCCGTCCATCACCACCCAGTCGCCTTCCTCCCAGCAATTTGATACATGCAAAATAAAACAGGGCTGGCATTCAAACCAGCGAATATCCTTACTCTGGCCATAGCGGGGAATCACTCCAAAGCGGGCCGGAATGTCTCGATGGAATTTCAGCACGCGCATATTGTGATTGCGCAACACATCAATATTATGGAAAAACGGCAGATCATGGAGAATGGTGTAGTGAGTGGTAAAACCCAAATCGTGAGGTAGACGTGGGCCGGGAATATCAATTTCAACTTCCTGCCGCAAGGTGCCGTCTGGGTTTGCGACACCATAGGTCATATAGGGCGCCTCGTCCCCATAATCCATAAATAGCAGCTCCCCTGTATTCCAGTCCACGTGACTATGGGCAGACATCTTTCGCCTTGTGCGACCCTTCAAATCAAAAACACCTCTGTTTTCAAGGGTCAGTGGATTCATACTGTAGGGCACTCCGGCGTTGTACCAAGTGGGTAACAGCTGACCATTAAACAGAATCACATCAGTATTGCCGGTATCTTTGATCGGGGAGTCCGGCAGGGAAAAATCAAAAGGTCCCATCACCCCAGGCCAGACTGCCTTATTTTCGGCAAGCTCCCACTGCAGGGCATAGGTGTGAATGTAACTATTTCGATAAGAGGCTTTGCCGTCGCGAATGTAAATGGCGTGGACCATACCGTCGCCATCAAAGGGGTGGTAAAGATTTTTCGGTTTAAAAACCGGATTGGGGCCATTGCGATAGTAAGCGCCAAACAGATTTTCTGGCAATTCACCTATAACTTCCAACTCATCCACCGCAATTTCTTCAGTGGTAGGCGCGTAAGCACCGTGCAGATAGGGGTTGTCCAGTTCGTAAATCCAATCTTGGGTATTGTCCAGCAGCGGCGCTGCGCCAAGACATTTTTTGGTCACATCCAAGGCGCTATTACTCACCGCTTCTCCCCTCAGGCTATTGCCTAATTTTTGGTCGTTTTAAATTATTTTTATAGGTCTATTTAAGGAAGTATATGAATTTTGTGGGCTGCGGGGCAACTACTTGGTTGCCAGCAGTCGTTGATCTCTCTAAAATCCTGCAAGCAACAACAATAATAATGCTGAAAAAGCGAGCCTCTTTATGCCATTACCTGCGCTCCGCCTGCCTCCTACTCAGGCACCATTATTTCTTCTCTCTGGTCCTGGGGTTAATCAACTGGAACAAGAATACCTCGCGGCGAGAGGAGCCTAATATGATCACATCATCTGCACAACGCATTGCAGACTATCGACAGCGGGGCTGGTGGGGCGATTTGACTCTCCATGGTATGTTGCGACACCATGCCGCGAACAACCCGCATCTTTTAGCCGTCGCCGACCAACCCAATCGACACGCGCTAACCGGCGATGCCCCGCTGCGGCTCTCATTCACTGAACTCGACCATGCCAGTGACAATCTAGCCTCACAGCTTCTGGACGCAGGGATTACCAGTGGCGATGCCATTCTGGTGCAACTGCCCAATATTGCCGAGCTGGTAATGGCTTACTTAGCTGCGAGTAAGCTCGGCGCAATTATTTCTCCCGCGGCAGTGCAATACGGCGCCCATGAACTGCAGCATATTTGCGCCACCATCAATCCTGCAGCCATGTTAACCATCGAACAATTTAATGGTCTGCCCCTGGCCGCCAATGCACGCCTAGCTCTGCCATCGTCGGTCAAGGTTTTAAGGTTTAATCAAGAACTGCGGGTAGATAAAACCGCCAACCAACAGGTGAGTCAGCAGCTAACAGACTATGAACGTCGCCACCCGACCGGGGCCGACGATATCTTAACCATCTGCTGGACCTCTGGAACCACAGGCACGCCCAAAGGAGTGCCGCGCTCGCACAATATGTGGTTCGCCACCTCCCGCTGCTGCGTGGAAGCGGCAGACTATCAGTTGGGAGACCGTTTTCTAAATATCTTCCCCATGGTCAATATGGGTTCCGTGGGGGCCTTTCTCTATCCCGCCATGCTGGTCGGCTGCAGTATTGTTTTGCACCACCCCCTCGACCCCGCAGTATTTTTGGCCCAGCTGCAGGACGAAAAAATTACCTTCACCGTGGCGCCGCCTGCCGTGCTCAATCAACTCGCAAAAAATGAAGCCATGTGGAATCAGTTTGATTTTTCTGAGCTGCGCTCCATCGGTTCTGGCTCTGCCCCGCTAGCACCGTGGATGATTGAAACCTTTGCCAAGAAATACGGTAAAGAAGTGTTGAACTTCTACGGTTCCAATGAAGGCATCAGCCTTTTCTGCACGCCCCAGCATGGCTCCGACGCCACTCAGAGAGCAACCCTGTTTCCGCGAGTCGGCGCAGGTATCACTTATTGGGATTCCGACGTGAATTCCATCGTCATCAGCAAAGTTGTCGATATTGAGACTGGCGAAGAAATTACTGAGGTCGGCAAAGTCGGCGAGCTGCTCTTTGATGGCGCCACCGTATTTGACGGTTATCTCGGCACTGATAATTCAGAGGTATTTACCCAGGATGGCTTCTTCCGCACCGGCGATTTAGTCGAACTCTGCGGCGAGCCACCCAACTTCTACCGAATCGCCGGTCGCTGCAAAGATATTATTAACCGCGGCGGCCTGAAAATTTCCCCCATGGAGATTGATGTATTGCTAGAGGGCTTGCCCAATTCAGTGGAAGCCGCCGTCTGTGCCTATGTCGATGACCGACTCGGAGAAAAAATCTGCGCCTGTGTCGTCAGCGCCCCACAGACACCAGCACCAACACTTGATCAGATTACTCAGCATTTAAGCAATCAAGGCATCGCAAAGTTCAAACTGCCCGAGCGTCTAGAGCTATTCAATGCGTTGCCGCGCAACCCTCTGGGCAAAGTGCAGCGCTTTTTGCTGCAAGACCTAGTCGGTAAACGAATTGAGGAGATGAAATAATGAGTGCACCGGTTTATGTTTTGGGTGGCGCGCAGACCGATTTTGCCCGCAACTGGGCCCGCGAAGGTCTCACTATTTACGACATGTTTCGCGAGACCCTTGATGCGGCATTAGCCACCACCGGACTCAGCCCTGAAGACATAGATGTGGGCCATGTTGGCAACTTCGTCGGCGACCTGTTTACCGGACAAGGTTTAATCGGCGGTTTCTTTGCTGAAGCCTATCCGCAGTTAGCCTCCATCCCCACTAGCCGCCATGAAGCCGCCTGCGCCTCCGGATCCATTGCAGTACTCAGCGCAATGCGAGATATCGAGGCCGGTCATTACGACCTCGCCTGTGTCCTGGGCCTAGAGTACATGCGCAATGTGAACGGTCAGACCGGTGCTGAGTATTTGGGCGCCGCTACGTGGAAGGGCGTGGAAGCCACCCACTGCGACTTTCCCTGGCCCTACATGTTTAATCAGATTATTGACGAATACGACGCCCGTCACGGCATTGACTGCGACCATCTGAAAACGATTTCGCGCATCAATTTTGACAATGGTCGCCGCAATCCCACTGCCCAGTCGCGACATTGGCAATTCCAGCCCCAGAATTTCACCGATGACGATCACTACAACCCCGTGATAGAAGGACGAGTCCGAAAAATGGACTGCGGGCAGATCACCGATGGCGCCGCCTGTGTATTTCTCGCCAGCGAAAAAACCGCCCGAGACTATGCTGCAAAAAATGGTCTCACGCTCAAGGACATCCCGCGCATAAAAGGTTGGGGGCATCGCTCTGCACCCATCAGTCTCAGCAGCAAGCTTGCACTCAGTGCCGGCAATCCTTTGATCTTTCCCCACGTGAGTCAAATTATGACCGATGCGCTTCGCCGCGCAGGCTTTGCTGACGTAACCCAGCTCGACGGGTTAGAAACCCATGACTGCTTCACAATCACTGAATACATGGCCATCGACCACATTGGCTTAACCGCTCCAGGAGAGAGCTGGAAAGCCATCGCCGAAGGCCGCATAAGCATGGATGGTGATTTTCCAATCAATGCCAGTGGTGGTTTGATTGGTCTGGGCCATCCGGTAGGAGCCACAGGCATTCGAATGCTGCTTGATTGTGCCAATCAAGTGACCGGTCGCGCCGGACCCTGCCAAATTAAAGGCGCCGAAAACATGGCGACCTTCAACCTAGGTGGCAGCACAACCACCTGCGTGAGCTTGATTGTGGGTATCAACTAGTGCAGCCAGCGCTTATTTACGACGCCATTCGCACCCCCCGAGGCCGAGCCAGAGCCGACGGAGGCCTCACCGATATCAGCGCCTTTGAACTCCTGAAAACCCTCTACGACAGTCTCGCCCAACGCACAGGTTTGGACAAAAATAGTGTCGGCGACGTCATATTAGGCTGTGTGACGCAAATGGGTGAGCAAGGCGGAAATATTGCCAAAACCTCCCTACTTTATGCAGGTTGGCCCGATGCTATTCCAGCTATGACCATCAACCGTTTTTGCTCCTCAGGGCTAGATGCAGTCAACATTGCCGCCATGAAAATTTCCACCGGACAAGCTACCTGCACCCTCGCAGGAGGTATCGAAATGATGTCGCGAGTACCCATGCTATCAGACCAAGCAGCCATGTTTGCCGATGCAAATTTAGCACTGGAAAATCGCATGTTGATGATGGGCAGCGGTGCTGATCTTATAGCGTCGTTAAATAATATTACTCGACAGCAAGTGGACGAGATCGCACTCCAAAGCCAGCAACGCGCCGCACACGCCCGTCGAGAAAACTATTTTAAGTCTATTATTCCAGTCTTTAACCCATCCAAAAATTGCTGGATCTCCGAGGACGAGTGCATACGTCCAGACCTAACCGCCGCAGACCTCGCTCAGTTAACACCCTATTTCGCCCAGCTCGGCACCACCGGAGTTGACGCATTACAGTTGCGAGAACACCCCCATCTAAAAGAAATATCTCATATCCACACAGCCGGCAATTCTCCCGCGATGGCAGACGCTGCATCTCTAGTCATGCTTGGCGATAAGTCGTTACAGAAACAGGGCCTCATACCCCGCGCCCGCATCCGCGCCGCCACCACCGTCTGCACTGATCCCTTACAGGTAGTGTCCGGCTGCGCCGCTGCCACGCGTCAACTATTAGCAAATCAAGGTTTAACCAGTACTGATATCGACCTGTTCGAACTGCACGAAGCCTTCGCCGCCACCAGCATTAAATCACAGCGAGACCTCAGTATTAGCGCAGAAAAACTCAATGTTAATGGTGGCGTGATCGCCCTAGGACACCCCATGGGAGCCACAGGCGGAATCATGCTAGGCATGCTGCTCGATGAGCTTGAGCGACGGAATTTGCAAACAGGCGTGGTCGCCACGAGTGGTGCAGCGGGTATCGGGACTGCCTTGCTTATCGAGCGGGTATGAGGGCGTTGAGGCGCCGCCGGCCAATCGTGAACATTCTGTTGCCGAGGTAACGCGAACACCCTATGCTAGTTCTTTTGTGCATCCTGGGGGGGGGTCAACGTGAAAAAAATGATGGTGAAGGTTGTCCAAATATTAGCTGCGCTTATTTTATTGGCGCACAGTCCAGGCTATGCCCTCGAGACCCCCGATGTAACAAACCCAACCGTTGTAGAAGCCTTCGTTGATGGTGTTGTAAACAACAGTATGAAAAGCGCGCGCAGTGCCTCGGGTGTTGTTGCGGTCATGAAAGACGGCAAAATGATATTCTCCAAGGGTTATGGTTTTCTTGATGTTGAGAATCGGATTCCTGTCGACCCAGAAACGACGCTTTTCAGGCCTGGATCCATTTCCAAGCTTTTCACCTGGGTTGCCGTTATGCAGCAAGTGGAACAAGGCAAGCTTGACCTTGATGCTGACGTTAATAAGTACCTGCAATCTTTTAAAGTTGAGGATAGCTGGCCGGGTCAGCCGGTCACTCTGCGTCACATTATGACCCATACCGCGGGTTTTGAAGACGGTTTTTTAGGGTATCTGATTATTGATGATACCAGTCGTATTATTCCGCTTAACCAGTCGCTGGCTAAGTATCAACCGCGACGGGTAAATGCGCCAGGGCAACATACCGCCTATTCCAACTGGGCGACGGCCTTGGCCGGTTTGATCGTAGCGAATGTATCTGGCTTGTCTTTTAACGACTATGTACAGCAGAATATTTTTGATGTTTTGGGCATGAACAACGCCAGCTTCGAAGAACCTCTGCCAGCATATCTCGATGCCAATATGGCCAAAGCTTACAGCTATTCAGAGGGACGTTACGGAGAGCTGAACTATGAAATTATTTCCAACTTCGGGCCAGCAGGGGCTGCGGCGGTTACTGCACATGATATGGCAATTTTTGCCCGTGCGCTCCTCAATGGTGGCGTCTTTGACGGCAGGCAAATCTTAAAGGAAGAAACGCTGCAGAAAATGATAGATGATGGCTTCTCCCATGACAACCGTGTTCGGGGCATGGGCCTTGGGTTTATCAAACGCAGACTTGGCCCTGATGATCTGGAAATATTTGGTCATGATGGCGGAACGACTATATTCAGCTCTCATTTTGGGATGTCAAAAAAAGCAGACTTTATGCTGTTCTCATCCTTCAGTGGTCCGGGTGCGAAGCAAACTCATGGCGATTTTGTTAAGTCATTTTATGATGAATTTTTTCCCCACGAGATAACTGTCGTGGCGCCACCGGCTGACTTTGCCGAGCGGGGAAAACGTTATGAAGGTACTTATCACAGTTGGCGCGCGAGCTTTACTAAGCTCGAATCCCTGCTGGGCCTGGCTAATGCCAAGAAGGTTGTCTCGTTGCCTGACAACTTGTTGATGATAGGCGGCACGCGTTATGTTGAGATTGACAATAACCTGTTCCGTGAAGTCGGTGATTATGGGCGCGTTGCCTTCCAGGAAGGCGCCAATGGCGAGATTTCGGGTTTCGTCATTGATGGCTTTGGTGTCATGCAATTTTACAAGGCGCCATTTTACGAAACGGGCGGGTTCACAGGGTTATTTGTTGGCTTGTCACTGATGATTTTTGTCGGGGTGTTTTTACGATTGGCTTACCAACACTCTGAATTCCGCGCCCTTCAGGGTAGGGAGAAAAAAGCATTTACTGCCTCAATTTTTGTGGCCGTGACTAATTTCCTATTTGTTATCTTTGCTGCCATTGGGGTCAAAGGGGGCTTGATAGCACTTATGTATGAACTGCCGATTACACTTAAATTTTCTCTAATTTTCCCAATGTTGGCCACTTTGGCAGCCTTGCACCATGTTTATTGCGCTGCCCAGGTCTGGCGTCACAGTTTGCTGGTGGGTTATTGGGCCCGTGTTCGATATAGTCTGGTCACGCTTTGCGCCCTTTTTATGGCCTGGTTCTATTATTACTGGAACTTTCTTGGGTTCAATTATTTTAGCTAGGGAACATAGCGGCTCTTAGGCGCATAGGGGGTTATTGTTTTGACACCCATTGTGCAGCCATAGCCAATGAATTTTTTGATGTGCTGTAGCGGAGACTCGATGGTTGTGAGTCTGCCCTCAGCAATTCCCTTACGAGAGCGCTTACCCACTTGCGCTTTCTTTCCATCCACCTCCTCACCAAGCACATTCAGCACATGCTTGTTGATGGAGAAGCTGTCGTTTTCCTTTGAGTTCTTTGCCACAACAGTACCAACTTAAAAGTTTAAGTTTTGAACGCTGCAACTACTGAAACTCATTAGCTGTCAGCGCTTACTCCCACTCAATCGTCGCAGGCGGCTTGCTCGATACATCGTAAGCAACGCGGGAAACGTCGGCGATTTCGTTGATTATGCGGTTAGACACTTTCTCTAGCAGCTCGTAGGGCAGATGGGCCCAGCGGGCGGTCATAAAATCGATGGTTTCGACGGCGCGGAGGGCGATCACCCACTCATAGCGGCGGCCGTCGCCGACGACGCCAACTGACTTCACCGGTAGAAATACAGCGAAGGCTTGGCTGGTTTTTTGGTACCAGCCGAAGTTGTGTAGCTCTTCGAGGAAGATTGCATCGGCTTCGCGGAGAATGTCGGCATACTCTTTTTTGACTTCGCCGAGAATTCTTACACCGAGACCTGGGCCGGGGAAGGGATGGCGATAAACCATGTCGTAGGGCAGACCCAGCTCGACACCGATCTTGCGCACTTCGTCTTTGAATAGCTCACGCAGCGGCTCGACAAGCTCTAGGGCCATATCGTCGGGCAAGCCGCCAACATTGTGGTGAGACTTAATTACGTGGGCCTTGCCAGTCTTTGATGCCGCAGACTCAATCACGTCAGGATAAATAGTGCCCTGCGCGAGGAATTTAACATTTTCAATTTTGTTCGACTCTTCATCAAAGACTTCGATAAAGGTGTTGCCGATCACTTTGCGTTTTTTCTCGGGGTCGCTAACGCCCTTCAGCCCGTTCAAAAATTTGTCCTGAGCATTGGCGCGAATTACTTTCACACCCATGTTTTTGGCGAACATTTCCATCACCGTATCGCCTTCGTTTTTGCGCAGCAGACCGTTATCGACAAACACACAGGTCAGCTGGTCGCCGATGGCTTTATGCAGCAGCGCGGCGACAACCGAGGAGTCAACACCGCCGGACAGACCCAACAATACGTGACTGTCGCCCACTTGCTCGCGGACACGGGCGACTTGATCATCAATAATAGCGGCGGCGGTCCACAGCGGTTCGCACTGGCAGATCTCCAGCGCAAAGTGTTGCATCATGCGCTCGCCTTGCAACGTGTGCGTGACTTCCGGGTGAAACTGAATGCCGTACAACTTTTTCGCTTCGTTAGACATACCTGCGATGGGGCAAGACGGTGTTGATGCCATCAACTCGAACCCATCTGGCATCGCCACGACTTTGTCACCGTGGCTCATCCACACATCAAGCAGCGAATCGCCGTTAGCACTGATGTGATCTTTAATGTCGTGCAGCAGCGCAGACGCGCCCTCGACTTTAATTTGCGCGTAGCCAAACTCGCGAATAGTTGAGGTCTCTACTCTACCGCCCAACTGGCTGGCCATGGTTTGCATACCATAGCAAATACCCAACACTGGCAGACCCATGGTGAATACACAGTCTGGCGCGCGTGGCGCAGTGTTGCCGGCTGTAACCGACTCTGGGCCACCGGACAGAATGATGCCGCGCGGATTAAATTCTCGAATCTCTTCTTCGCTAATATCCCAAGCGCGTATTTCGGAAAATACACCAATTTCGCGAATACGCCGAGCGATAAGCTGGGTGTACTGCGAACCAAAATCGAGAATAAGAATTTTTTGCGAATGAAGATCAGACATGAATAAATCCTAAATCCAGCGCAGGCTATTTCACAACAAACCTGCAATAACTAAAAACAAAAGAGGGCTGCACTCAAAAAGTACAACCCTCCCTAAACACTTACCTACATCCTGGGCTAGCGACCACCGGCGGGGTAATTAGGCGCTTCCTTGGTAATCTGCACATCGTGAACATGGCTTTCGCCCATGCCCGCAGAGGTAACGCGAACAAATTTCGGCACTGTGCGCATTTGTTCCATCGTCGTACAGCCGGTGTAACCCATTGCCGAGCGCAAGCCACCTAGCATTTGATGAATTATCGCCGACACGGGGCCTTTGTATGGCACACGGCCTTCAATGCCCTCTGGCACTAACTTTTCAACGCCTTCGTTGGCGTCCTGGAAATAGCGGTCACTGGAACCCTGATTGCGCGCCATAGCGCCGAGAGAACCCATTCCGCGGTATGACTTGTATGAGCGGCCCTGATAGATTTCGATATCGCCAGGCGCTTCATCCGTGCCCGCCAACATAGAACCCATCATCACAGCACTTGCACCGGCTGCGATTGCTTTGGACATATCACCAGAGTAGCGAATTCCGCCATCGGCAATCACGGGTACACCCGTGCCCTTGAGCGCTTCAGCGGCACTGGCAATCGCAGTGATCTGCGGCACGCCAATTCCTGTCACAATGCGTGTGGTACAAATAGAGCCGGGGCCAATGCCTACTTTGACACCGTCAGCACCGGCATCTGCCAATGCTTTGGCACCTTCACCCGTTGCGACGTTGCCGCCGATAACCTGTACTTCGGGGTAATTTTCTTTAATCCAACGCACACGGTTTAAGACGTTTTTAGAGTGGCCGTGCGCTGTGTCAACAACCAACACATCAACGCCAGCTGCAACGAGAGCGCGAACGCGCTCATCAGTGCCCTCGCCCACGCCAACAGAAGCACCCACGCGCAGACGACCTTGGTCATCTTTACAGGCATTGGGAAACTGCTCGGCCTTGTCGATATCGGTCACGGTAATCAGACCCTTCAGCTCAAAGGCGTCGTTGACCACCAACACTTTTTCGATGCGGTGTTTGTGCAACAGTGCGCGCACTTCGTCAGGATCGGCACCTTCTTTAACCGTCACCAAACGCTCTTTAGGTGTCATAACCGACGTCACGCAGGCATCCAGATCTTCGGCAAAGCGCACATCGCGGCGCGTCACAATACCGACCAAATTGGTTTTTTCTAAAATTGGGACACCCGAAATATTATTGGCTGCGGTGAGCGCCTGAAGATCGCGCAAAGTCGCGGTCGACTGAATAGTGAACGGATTTTTAACCACGCCGCTTTCGTATTTTTTAACCGCCCAAACTTCTTTCGCTTGCTGCTCGATAGTCATGCTCTTGTGCACAATACCAATACCGCCCTCTTGAGCGATAGCGATGGCCAAGCGAGCTTCTGTCACCGTGTCCATCGCCGCCGAAACGAGGGGGATATTCATGGTGATACCGCGAGTAAGTGGGGAAACGGTAGACACATCTTTGGCTGTCACCTCGGAATAACCGGGCACCAGCAAGACATCGTCAAAGGTTAAAGCTTCGTGAGAAATGCGCAACATGGGAGACGCTTACCTCGATGAGGGTTTAAAAAGTAAGCGGCGCATTATAAAGCAGCCCCCACGAGTAGGTAAACAACTATTTGATGGCAAAAAATTACCGTCAACCCCAGTAAATAACTGATTTTAGCGTTTTTTCTCGACAACAGAGGCGCTCGCAGAAACAATAGTCCAACGCCCAAAAAGACAGCCCTATGCAGACTCAGAATTCAGACCGACTTATCTTCAGCGTCAGTGAACTTAACCGCACTGTCAGCCAACTCTTTGAAACCCAATTTCCCCTGCTCTGGGTCGAAGGGGAAATATCCAATTTCGCCCGCCCCGCCTCGGGCCACTGGTATCTCACGCTGAAAGACCGTCAAGCACAGGTGCGCTGCGCCATGTTTCGCAACAGCAATTTACGGGTCAACTTCACGCCCGCCAATGGCAGCCAAGTGCTGGTGCGCTGCAGAGTGAGTTTATTTGAAGGGCGAGGCGACTATCAGCTGATCGTCGAGCACATGGAAGAAGCCGGTTTTGGCGCTCTGCAGCGACAGTTCGACGAACTCAAACAAAAGCTCGCCAACGAGGGACTGTTTTCACCGCAACAGAAGAAACCGCTGCCAACGTCAATCAATCACATCGGCATTGTCACCTCACCCACCGGTGCAGCGATTAACGATATCCTCTCGGTTTTACAGCGCCGCTTTCCATCGATCAAGGTGACGATTTTCCCCACCGCTGTGCAAGGCGAGCAGGCCGCCGCGCAAATCGTTCAGGCCATCGCCAATGCCAATCGGTACACCCTCAACGACCGCACCTGCGACGCGTTAATCGTTGGTCGCGGCGGCGGCTCACTTGAAGATCTGTGGCCGTTTAACGAAGAGATCGTCGCCCGCGCCATTGCCGCCAGCACCATCCCCATTGTCAGCGCCGTGGGACACGAAATCGATTTTACTATTGCCGACTTTGTCGCCGATTTGAGGGCCGCAACCCCCTCAGCGGCAGCCGAGCTATTGAGCCCAGACGGCGAAGACATATTGAATCAATTTGAGGGTTTTGAAATTTTGTTGGCCGAAGCCATGGCGCGCAAAACAGCCATGATGCAGCAGCGCGTCGAGAGCCTGAAAAAGCGCCTGCGTCATCCCGGACACAAACTGCAAGAGCAAACCCAACACCTCGACCATCTCGATATCCGCCTGCGTCGCGCCATGACGGCCGCGCTGCGACAGCAGCAATACCGCGTCAGTAGTGTGCAAGGAAAATTGGCGCGCCTACACCCAGCGCGAGCCATTGAGCAACGCCATCAACAAATACAGGGATATCTTAAACAGCTCTCACGCAGCATGGCGCAGCAGCTCGAAGCAAAACAAACGCGCACCGCACAGGCCATGCATTTGCTCGACACGGTAAGCCCATTAAAAACACTGAGTCGCGGCTACTCGATCATTCGCACGCCACAGGGTGGCGTAGTGAAAAGCGCCACAGACGTAAAGATTGGCGACCAACTAAAAAGCCAACTCGTTGACGGCGAAGTCTATTTTTCTGTCACCGACACAAACCGCAATAAATTGTAATTCTCAGCGCATCACGCACCGGCAATCACTATTTTTTGCGGCCTTCGTTGCGCTTGCTAAACTTGGTTACCGGCTTGTTCTTGAATGTCGGCTTATTCTCAGGCTTGCCCTTATTGGCATAAGGGTTCTCAGACGTACGATATTCAACGCGCACCGGCGTGCCGTGCAAACCCAACTCACGGCGGAAAATTTTCTCTAAAAAGCGGGTGTAGTGAGCCGGTACAGCATCCGTCTGGTTGCCGTGAATAATGATAATCGGTGGATTGCGACCGCCCGCATGGGCAAAGCGCAACTTAATTCGCCGACCATGCACCAACGGCGGCTGATGCTCTTCCACAGCGCCCTCAAGCACCTTGGTCAAGCGCGACGTACTCAGCGGATCGGTCGCGGCAAGATAGGCCTTATCAATAGAATCGTAGAGATTACCCACACCAGTGCCGTGCAGCGCAGAAATAAAGTGCACGTCTGCAAATTCGGCAAACTTCAACCGCCGCTGCAAATGCTCTTTCACCGTCTCGCGCTGCTCTGCGGTCAAGCCATCCCACTTGTTTACGCCAACCACCAAGCCACGGCCAGCGTCGATCACCGAACCGATCAGGTGTAAATCTTGCTCTACCAAACCTTCATGGGCATCAATCATCAATACCACCACATGGGCATCATCAATCGCCTGCAGGGTCTTAACAATAGAAAATTTTTCAATCGCCAACGTGATATGTTTGCGCTTGCGAATACCCGCCGTGTCAATCAGCGTGTAGTTTTTACCGTGGCGCTCATAATCGATATACACACTGTCGCGGGTAGTGCCCGGCATGTCGAACACTACCACACGGTCTTCGCCAAGCAAGCGATTAACCAGTGTTGACTTGCCCACGTTAGGTCGGCCAACAACACCAATTCGAATCGACTTTTCCTCACGCTCTTCTGGGGCCACATATTCTGGATAGGGCTCCAACAACTCCTCCATCATCGAACGCACACCGCGCCCGTGAGTAGCCGTCGTTGGAAACATGCCTGAAAAGCCCAGCTGATAAAAATCGGCCAGCGCCGCCGTTGGGTCGAGACCATCAATCTTATTGGCCACCAAATACACCAAACGGTTCTTTTTGCGCAGAATATTAGCAATCACATAGTCCGCAGCAGTAATACCCGAACGGCAATCGACAATAAACAAAACAATGTCAGCCTCATCCATCGCCAGCATCGACTGCTCGGCCATACCCGCATCAATGCCCTCTTCCTCACCACTAATACCGCCCGTATCAATCACCATAAAGCGGCGATCAAACATCTCACCATCACCGTACTTGCGATCGCGAGTTAAGCCAGAATAATTCGCCACCAGCGCATCACGGCTGCGTGTGAGTCGATTAAAAAGTGTTGATTTACCAACATTGGGGCGCCCAACAAGAGCGATAACAGGAATCATGGAATAAAAAATGCCGCAGGTTTCAAGTGCGGCATTCTACTTTAAAAATGGCGGGTTCACACTAGGGAAAATACAGCCGATAGTTGGCTGAATAAGTCAGCGCAGCAGCGCATTACAGGCAGCCTGATGGCAGAAAAGTGATTTTCCGCCCAATCAAGCACCATCCTCAGCACCACATGTAACATCACCGGCCCCAGCATCCCGCGCCCGCAACTTGCGGCGAATAATCGCCATGCGTGCCTCATTCAGCGGCATCAACGCAATAAACACCATCGCCAGCAGTACAAACACGGTTGGCGCCCATGACACACTCAAACGCAAGCCAATCAAACTCAGTTCCGTTTGCTCAGTTGCCTGCATATCAAGCCCAAACCAACCGACAATGGCAAAACCCAGCGCCCCACCAATTGCCACTTGCACCTTCGTCATCAACGCCTGAATCGAAAAATACAGCGCACTGCGCTCAGCACCGTCTTTCAGGCGTCCGTAATCAATCATGTCGCAGAGCATTGGCGCCGCAATAACACCCATACTGCCACCGGCAAACGTCATCAACATATTCAACGCAAACAGCGTGTGCAATCCATCGGGGCCCGGCCGTAAGAGCCCAGTGCCAATAAACACCACTAAGTACAGCGCCATACCAATCAACCAGGTTTTGCGCTTGCCCCAACGCAATGCCAGCTTATACCAAACCGGAATCGCCGCCGCGCCCATCGCCATGCCCCACAGCGACAGCTCTGCAAACTCCGCGCCCAACAGCAGATAAGTGTCCACGTAGATAAAAAAACAACCCGCCCCACATGCCACCTCCAATACCGAGACACATAAAGGCCAGCACATAGAGAACAAACGGTTTGTTATTCACCAAGCCTGACAGCACGCCTTTCACTTGCTGTGTCAGGGACAGCACAGCAATGGGCTGCCCCTGCGCATCAAGCGTTGCCAGAGGCACATGCGCAGGACCGTTTGGCACCACCTTAAGCGCTAGAAATAGCCCAGGCACTAAAAAGCCAATCCCTAAAAATACAGAGATTTTTAATATTTCCGGCGTGACTTCCGTCGTGGCGAAAAATGGTAGCAGAGGCAGCATATAAAACAGTGCGCCACTAGCCTGCCCCACCACCGCCATTACACTAAACACCAGCGTCTTCTCCTCTGATGTTGCAGTAAACTCATTACCAACCGCCACCTCTAGAATTAGAGACGCTATTGTGTATGAGTGTAGACTATGGTTTTGTCGCTTGAGGGCTGAGTAAACGGGTGTTTTCTCAGCCCTTGCACGTTGGGGCGCGCTCGCCGGTGCGGGGCGCACCTGAGCCGGCGGTGTTACTTGATACTGTAGGCGGTCAGGGAGCCGTCGTTGGCTTGAACAATAAGTTGATCGCCAACACTGAGCATGGGCGCACTGACGCCACTGCCGTCGACATTTGTGCGGGCAACAAAGTGGCCATCAACGGGGTCGAGCAGGTGCAGGTATCCCTCGGCATCGGCGACGGCAACGTAGCCACCCAATTTAGCGGGGCCGGTAATGCGACGCAAGAAGAGTTGTTCGTTACTCCAGATAGGCTGGCCGCTGCCGGCGCGGAAGGCGCGCACTGTGCTGTCGGCTTCGCTGACGTAGACTTGTTCGAGGCTGCTGCCGGGTGCGTGATGCGAGGAGCTGTCTTGGAACCACAAGCTTCTGCCGGTGCCGCGAGATAACGCGCCGATGCGACCTTGGTAGCTGACGGCGTAAATAACGTCTCCCACGAGGAGCGGTGTTCCGTCGATATCAACCATGCGCTCGAGGTCGGTTCGCCCTTTGGGTAAGGCGAGGCGCGATTCCCAGATAAGGGATCCGTTCTCTGGATTGAAGGCGATTAGTTTTCCGGAATCAAAACCGACGAGCACCATTTTGCTGGTGACAACGGGGACGCTGCTGCCGCGCACGGTTAAGAGGGGTGGTTCGTCTTCGTGCTGCCAGACGGCTGAGCCATCGGCGGCGTTGAGGGCGAACAGTTTATTGTCGATGGTTTGTACAACAACAATGTCGCCGTTGCTTTGCGGGCTGGCGAGTATTTCTGCATTGACGTTGGCGGTCCACTGCACTGCGCCGGTGTCGGCACTGAGTGCGTAGACTTGACCTTCGATGGATCCAACCATGACGAGGCCTGCGCCGTAGCCAACTCCACCAGAAATGGGGCTGTCGAGGTCGGTGCTCCAGCGGCGCTTTCCGCTGCTGAGGTCGATGGCGGTGACGGTGCCTTCATGGTCTGCCGCAAAAATAGTGCTGTCGCTGGCGGACGGTTGCAGGCTGTCCCAAAACTTTTTATTGCCTGAGCCTATGTTTACTGACCACTGCTTTTTGAGGCTTGCCTCTTCCTGAAACTTGACCAGCTCTGCTGGTTGCAGTTCGACGGCATCGTCGTCACCAAATAGACTACAGCCTGATATCAGTAATGCGGCGAGCAATAAACTTAACTTTTTCATGGCGTTTCTTCCTATTGGTCGGTGACGGCCTGGTCGACTTCTGTGTCTGGCGCGGGGGCTTCAGGCGCTGGCTGAACTTGGCCAATTTTCAACTGCAATAAGGCTCTTGCTGTGCTGTTTTGCATGGCGATGTCTGCCATGGCGGCTTCATAGGCGGTAAATGCGGCGGCTTGATTACCTTGTTGCAGGTAAAAATCGCCTTTGGCTTCGTTGTATTGCGATGCCATTTCGCCAGCGTCTTTGCCCTGCACCATTTGCAATGCGATGTCGAGGTTGCCGCGCGCGGCTTCTACTCGGGCTAAACGCAGACGTGCGATGGCGGTGCTGGCTTTGTCGCCGGCGGCGTCGAGGGCCCACTGCAGTTCGGCTGCGGCGGTGTCGAGGTCACCGCTTTGGACGGCAATTTTTGCTTTGATCAAGGCGGCATAGTAGGCGTACTGCGAAATGCCGTAGTTTTGCTTGATCGCATCGGCCATGTTGTTAACGGCTGTCTGTTGGCCGGCGCTTAGCGAATCTGTTTCATCGGCGGCTACAACGATGTCGAGCATTTCTTGGTAGGCATTTGAGGCGGCTTCTGCCTGTTCTTCAGCATGCCCTGTCCATGATTGCCAGCCAAAATAGCCGCCAGCAACTAAGACGACACCCAGAAGAGTTTGCTTGCCATTGTCTGCCCACCAGCTCTTGAGAGCTTCAATTTGCTCTTCTTCGGTAATGTGATCTGCCACAGTTATTCCTCAATCAGTCGGTCGTTATTAATGTTGTTAAGTAGTCGGCCAGCTGCTCTTGGCCAACGGTTTCTTGCGCTTTGTCTTGGCGCAATAATTTCACGCCAACGGTTTTATTGGCGGCTTCATCGTCGCCGAGAATCAACGCTACGGCGGCACCACTTTTGTCCGCCTTTTTCATTTGCGATTTAAAACTACCACCACCGCAGTTGGTTTGCAGACGAATGGTGGGACATGCTGTGCGCAATTTTTCACCAAGCACCAGCGTGTGGCTGTCGACATTACCCACCGCCACGAGGTACACGTCTACGGTTTGGCCGACACTATCAGGGACAACGCCTAACTCGTCAAGCAACAGCACCAGTCTTTCGACACCCATGGCAAAACCAACTGCTGGGCAGGCTTTGCCGCCGAGTTGTTCGACCAGTCCGTCGTAGCGGCCACCGGCACAGACGGTGCCTTGGGCGCCGAGGTGTGTGGTTACCCACTCGAAAACGGTTTTGGAGTAGTAGTCGAGTCCTCTGACGAGGCGCGGATTAATCTGATAATCAATGCCGACGGCATCAAGTTTGTCGCGCAGTTGCTGAAAGTGCGCTTTGGCGTCGCTATTGATGTAGTCTTCGAGACTTGGGGCGTCATTGAGCAGCGCTTGGGTGTTGGCATTTTTGCTGTCGAGGATGCGCATGGGGTTGGTGTGCAGTCGACGCTGGCTGTCTTCATCGAGCTGATCGTGCCGGGCGCTGAGATAGTCAACCAGCGCGAGGCGGTAGTTGGCGCGATCGTCGGCGCTGCCGAGGGAGTTAATTTGCAGGGTGACGGCGTGGTCTATTTTGAGTGTTTTCCACAGCCGTGCGGTGAGCATCAGCAATTCGGCATCAATGTCTGGACCGTCGAGCCCAAAGGCTTCAACGCCGACTTGATGAAATTGGCGCAGGCGCCCTTTCTGGGGCCTTTCGTGGCGAAACATGGGGCCTGTATACCAGAGGCGCTGGATTTGATTGTGCAGTAGTCCGTTCTCGTTGCAGGCGCGCACGCAACCGGCGGTGCCTTCTGGTCGCAGGCTGAGCATATCGCCGTTGCGATCGGCGAAGGTGTACATTTCTTTTTCGACGATGTCGGTGGCTTCGCCAACAGAGCGTTTAAACAGTTCAGTTTGCTCGAGCACAGGGAAGCGGATTTCGCTGTAACTGTAGCGGGCAAGCACGTTGGCAACGGTTTTTTCGAGGTATTGCCAGGTGGCTGATTGCTCAGGCAAGAGATCGTTCATGCCGCGAATAGATTGGATTTTCATAGGCCTAACAATACTCGTTTACGCTTTGGCGATTAAATTTTCTGCGTCTCTTGCAAGCTGCGCTTCTTTGGCGGCGGCTTTGGCGCGAATTTGTCTGACCAGCTCATCAACTAAATTTTCGTTGCCAATTTTATTGCTGGGTTTGCCGTCGATATAGACTAAGTTGGCTGGGGTGCCGCCGGTGAGTCCGAAGTCTGACTCTTTGGCTTCGCCGGGGCCGTTGACGATGCATCCAATGATAGAGACGTCCATGGGCACGGTGATGTCTTCAAGACGGCTTTCGAGTTCGTTGACCGTTTTAATCACATCAAAGTTTTGCCGTGAACAGCTTGGGCAGGCGATAAAGTTGATGCCTTTACTGCGCAGGCGCAGGCTGCGCAGCATGTCCCACGCCACTTTGGCCTCTTCGGCGGGATCTGCTGCGAGGGAGATGCGCACGGTGTCACCAATGCCGTCGAGCAGCAATGCGCCGAGGCCAATGGCTGACTTGACGGTGCCAGAACGCAGGCCGCCGGCTTCGGTGATGCCTAGGTGCAGCGGCTGTTCAATGCGTTTTGCAAGGTCGCGGTAGGCAGCGACGGCCATAAAGATGTCGGAGGCTTTGACGCTGACTTTAAAGTTTTGGAAGTCGTATTTGTCGAGCAGTTCAACGTTGCGCATGGCAGATTCCACCATGGCTTCGGCGGTGGGCTCGCTGTATTTGCGCAGTAAATCTTTGCCCAGCGACCCGGCGTTGACGCCAATGCGAATGGGTATATTGAGATCTCGGGCTTTGGCGATAACTTCGCGCAGGCGGCTCTCTCTGGAAATATTACCGGGGTTAATGCGCAGGCAATCTACACCTAAATCGGCAACACGCAGGGCGATTTTGTGGTCGAAGTGAATGTCGGCAACGAGTGGAACGCTGACCTGGCGACGAATTTCGCCAAAGGCTTCGGCTTCGGCCATTGAGGGAACGGAAACTCTGACAATATCGGCGCCAGCAGCTTGTATGCGTTTGATCTGCGCGACCGTGGCCGCGACATCCGCAGTGCTCGTATTGGTCATGCTCTGCACCGAGATTGGGGCATCACCGCCGACTGGAACGTTGCCAACCATTATCTGACGCGACTTGCGTCGCACGATGGGCGTTTCGCTGAACACTATTTACACTCCGCTAAAAGCTTTTGTTAAATTACTTTTTTAACCACTTTTGATACTGTACATTTTCTGGCGAGTTGGGAAACAAATTTTTCAGTTTTAACCCTTCGCTGGAGGCATTGTCGCGGTTGCCAAAATGGTTTTCCAGTCTTACTGACAACCATAAACTCTGTGCCGTGGGCTCACTCATCTGCTTAAAGCGATCGAGGGCCATCCTGCTCAGCGCGTAGTCCTTTTGCTGAAAATATATTTCTGCCGCTTCTAAATACGGGGGCGAGAATCCTGCGGCAAGTTGTGTTGCCTTCTCAAAGGATTCTAGCGCGGCGGCGCGCTCTTTTAACCTGTTTTGCGCGAGCCCAAGGATATAAAACGCCTGAGGTCGTCGGTCATAATTCAGGTCTTGACTGACTTTCTCCATCTCGTCGCGGGCTTCACTAAAGCGCCCTTGATTAAACAGAAAGGCAGCAAAATTATAGCGCGCCATGGTGTAACTTTTGTCGCTTGCCAAGGCTTTTTTGTAGTGTTGTTCGGCAAGTTTAAATTCTTGTTCAATCTGATAGAGCAGTGCATACGCGTTGTACAGTTCTGCCGAGCGCGGGTTTTTTCTCGCTGCTTTTTCCAAATGAACGCGCGCTAAATCACGATCGTTTGCACCAATATATTTAAGCGCGAGCTTAATGTGTTGGTGGTATGCACTTTCTTGATCGACGGTACTCCGCGACTGTGTGCTGGCGCAGCCCGACGTTATTACAACCGCCACTAAAAACGCGACTTTGATAAAATGACTTACTATCGTTACTGTCTTTTTCATCTTTCCCTCTCCATGGCGCCGTTTCACGTGCAACGGCTGTTCCTTTTATTGCGTTGCTATCCGACTATTTTGACCACCTGCTCTTCGTCAAGACGCTTTTTGTAGCGCTCTTGCCGCTTGGTGCGGTCGTTTACTTCGCCGGCCAATTGACCACAGGCGGCAGCAATATCGTCGCCGCGGGTGGTGCGTACGGTTACAGTGTACCCATCATTGTGCAGAATGTCCCTAAAGCGGTTTAGGGCTACGTTGGTGACGCGCTTGTATTCGGTTCCAGGAAATGGATTGAACGGAATAAGGTTTATTTTGCAGGGTAAATCGCGCAGAAGCACTGACAGTTCTTGGGCGTGCTCGTCGCGATCGTTAACGCGATCCATAAGCGTGTATTCAACGGTGACTTTGCGGCGGTTGTCGGGCATTTTGTCTAAATAGCGTCTGGCGCTGTCGATAAACTCTTGCAGTGAGTACTTGCGATTGATCGGCACTAGCTTGTTACGCAGCTCGTCATTGGGGGCATGCAGAGAAATGGCGAGGGATACGTCGGTCACATCACCCAGTTTGTCTAGCTGCGGGACTACGCCGGCTGTGCTGAGGGTGACGCGACGCTTTGACAGGCCGTAGGCGTTGTCATCAAGCATTAAATTCATGGCGTCGACGACGTTGTCGAAGTTCATCAGCGGTTCGCCCATGCCCATCATGACGACGTTGGTTACGCGGCGGTCAACTTGCGGGGCAAACTGGTTGAAGGATTTGGCCGCTATCCAGAGCTGGCCAATAATCTCTGCTGTGGTCAAATCGCGGTTGAAGCCTTGCTTGCCGGTGGCGCAAAAGCTGCAGTCTAGGGCGCATCCGATTTGCGATGATACGCACAGGGTGCCGCGCTCGCGCTCGGGTATGTACACCATTTCGATGCAGCTGCCGCCGTCAACGCGGATCAACCATTTGCGGGTGCCGTCGACGGAGTCTTGGCAGCTGACCACTTCGGGTAGGACCACTTCAGCCACGTCGGCGAGAGTGGCGCGCAAGCCTTTGGAGATGTTGGTCATCTCATTGATGTCGACAACACCGAGTTGGTGTATCCACTTGAGAATTTGCGTGCCGCGGAAACGTTTCTCGCCAAGGGACTCTAAAAAGTCGCCCAGACGGGAAGCAGAAAGCCCCAAAAGGTTAGTTTTCTCCTTTCGGGGCTGTTCGTCGATGGCAGTTACTTCTACTTCTTGGGACATAAAAGTCCTGTTCTCTCTGTTACTCGCTCTCGCAATAAGAACGAGCCGCCTTTAGCGAGGGCAAATCTCGCTGTCAGCAAAAAAGTATGCAATTTCGCGGGCTGCAGATTGTGCTGAGTCTGAGCCGTGCGCTGCGTTGGCGTCAATTGACGTGGCGAAATCTGCGCGGATGGTGCCTGGAGCAGCTTCTTTTGGGTTAGTTGCGCCCATCAGATCGCGGTTGGCTAGGATGGCGTTTTCGCCTTCCAGCACTTGAACAGACACTGGGCCTGAAGTCATGAAGCTAACGAGGTCATTGAAGAAGCCGCGCTCGCGGTGTTCAGCGTAAAAACCTTCTGCTTGTTCGCGTGTCAGGTGCTGCATTTTACAGGCGACAATTTTCAGTCCGGCGTTTTCAAATCGGCTGAGAATCTGACCAACTACATTTTTTGCTACTGCGTCAGGCTTGATGATGGATAGTGTGCGTTCAGTCGCCATGAAAAATTCTCCGAATTTGAATAATCAGTTCTTAAAAAAATAGCCCATTAGGGCGGAAAGCGCGGATTCTACCTGCCTGCGGGTGTGGTCACAATAGGTTTTTTGCCGGACCGGCCCTTAGGCGACAAGTAGGCGCTGAAATTTATCTAATGAGACTGGCATACTAAAGTGGGCACCCTGATATTTCTCGCAGCCGAGGCTCCGCAAAATCTCAAGAACTTCACGTTTTTCAACACCTTCGGCGACAACATCTAAGCCGGAGTGGTGGGCTACCATCATGATCGCTTCGACGAGCCCCAAGGTTTCTTTGTCGGTGTTGAGGTGGGTAATAAATTCACGATCTATTTTTAAAATATCCAGAGGCAGTCGCTTGAGATAAATCATGGATGAATAGCCGCTGCCAAAGTCGTCAATGGCAAAGCGGGTACCCATATCGCGAATTTTTTTCATTTTGTCGACGACTGATTCGAAATCGTCAATCAATAAATTTTCAGTGACTTCAAGCGTGAGCATGTCTGGTCGAATATCGTAGCTTTTTAGGCTGTGCTCAAGGGACTTGATGAGGTGCGGGTCGTGGAATTGCTTGGGGCTAATATTGACCGCCATTTGCATGTTGTCGTGCCAGATACCGCGGTCGAGCTTATTGCGCAAGTATTCACAGGCGGTGCGTATAACCCATAGGCCGACGTCGACAATCATGCCGGAAGATTCGAGGATGGGAATAAAGTCGACGGGGCTGCGCCCTTCGCCGGAGTGGATCCAGCGCAGCAGTACTTCGCCACCCACCACCTCGCCGCTGTGGGTCGATACTTGCGGTTGCACATAGAGGTCGAACTCTTGGTTGGCAACGGCTTTGCGCAGGCTCGATTGCATGTTGATGCGCTGCCGCGCCTGGCGGGTGATTTGCGCGTCGAATAATACAACGGTGTCGCGGCCGCGGCGCTTGGCTTCGAACATTGCACTCTCGACTTGCTGCATGGCTTCGTCGGCGTTGCCAATGGCGTGGTTGTCGCCGTAGTAGATGGCGGCGTAGAGCACTGCGATGCCGACGCTGGCGGTGACAATCACTTCGCCGCTTTCGGTGAAGAATGGCCGGGTAATTACGCAGCGAATTTCATTGGCGAGAGCGAGACTGGCTTCCCGCGCCTGCTCTGCGCTGTCGGCGATATCTTCAATAAAGAGGAGGAATGAGTCTCCGGCTACCTGCTCTATTTGCATGGTGGGGCTGCAGAGGCCGCGCAGTGTGTCGGCCACGCGTTCGAGAATTTGATTGCCGACCTGTTTGCCGAGGGACTCGTTAATGGAGTTGAAGTGGTCGAGATCAATCAGCATCAGTGCGCCACAGGCCATGCCGTCTTGGGTGTCGAGAAGATATTGACTGATACTGTTGCGCAGATGTTGGCTGACAGGCAGTACGGCAATAATGTCGCTGGGGTTGTCGCGCTCTTTTTTGTCAGGCTGTTTTTGGCCGAGCTCTTTATAGCCTAGCTCGTCTTGGCCTAGCTCGTCTTGGCCTAGCTCCTCTTGGCCTAGCTCCTCTTGGCCTAGCTCCTCTTGGCCTAGCTCCCATTGGCCACTCTCTTTTTGATCGCTTTCGATAAAAGCCGGCGGCGCGGTTTCAATGCTGATTGCGGGCTGTTCGGCGGGCAGCAGGGGCTGTTCAAGCGCTTGAGCGGGCGCTGCGGCCATTTCTGGGGTGGCCATGGGGCTGCTGTGAAACTCTTGGGTGATCATGCTCGCGAGGGAGGGCAGTGGGTAGAGGGTCAAGCTGATAATGCTGTTGTCGTGGGCAAGATCTCCCACTGAGACGACAATTTCATCCTGCTCTACACCATTTTCGGCGCGCCAGAGAATGCCACTGAGCTTTTCTTGCTGAATTTTGCGGACGACTTGGGTGAGTTGCTGGAGAACCTCTGGGCGCTGCTCTTGGTCTTCGGCGATGGCTGTGCCAATGATTTGCGCGCGCTCGCAGTTGAGAATAGTGGCGGCGCGACTGTTGGCGTCAATGCAGACTCCGTAGGCAAACAGCAATGTGCCGAAAGGGGCGGTGTCGAGAACCTTTTTATACAGTTGATTTTTGTCTGGCATCCTTTGCTCAAATCTGGCCGCTCGCGCAGCTGTCCGTTTTTTTAGTCTGTCTATCTCGTCTGTCTAGTCTATCTCGTCTATCCAAGCCATTTGGATCGCTTCGAGAATTTTCTCGCCACAGCGGTCGGCTGCGTCATCGAATCCGTCGAGGGCCATCACCCATTTGTGTAAATCAACAAAATTAACGTACTGTGGATCTACGTCTGGATGGGTCTCGGCAAGTTCAATGGCGATGTCCAATGTGTCGGTCCACTTTAGCATAGCCTAATACTCCATTTTCTGCTGTTTTCAATCGGTCGTCTGCGGGGCTTTAGTGCTTCTCAGAGACCATGTTAATTGTGTACTTGGGCAATTCCACGACAAGGTCGACGTCGCCCGGTATAACTTGGCAGCTGAGACGCGAGTCGGGATCGACGCCCCATGCCATATCGAGATAATCTTCCTCTAAATCATCTGCTTCTGGCAAGAGCGCAAAGCCCTCTCGCACATGAATATGGCAGGTGGTGCAGGCACAGGACATTTCACAGGCGTGTTCGATCTCTATACCGTTTCTAAGGGCCGCTTGGCAGACGCTCTCGCCGGGGTTGGATTCAATGACTGCGCCGGTTGGGCAGAAATCTTCATGGGGTAAAAAAACTATGCGCGCCATTATAAATTTGTCTCCACGTCGTCAAGACTTTGTCCAGCCAATGCACTTTTGATGCTGGCGTTCATGCGGCGGGCGGCGAACTCTTCACTCGCTTTGCCGACCGATTCAATTTGCCGTGCGATTACACGGTGTTCTCTGCTGTTTGCGAGCACGTCTTGCAGCTGTTTGATGGCTACTTCGAGGCACTGATACTCTGCCGGCTCGAGTAGCGCGCGACCATCTTTTTCCAGCGCGGCATGTAAGTCGACGATCATGCGCTCAGCTTCTACTTGCTGCTCACGCAAGGCGCGTGCCTGCATGTCTTCACGTGCGTGACTAAATGATGCCTGCAGCATGTCGGTGATTTCGTTTTCTTTGAGGCCGTAGGACGGTTTTACTTCAATGCGCGACTCAACACCACTGACCATTTCTTTGGCAGTGACGCTCAACAGCCCATCCGCATCGACTTGATAGGTGACACGAATTTTCGCTGCTCCGGCAACCATCGGGGGAATGCCTCGGAGTTCAAAGCGCGCAAGCGAGCGACAGTCGTCGGCCAGTTCGCGTTCTCCCTGTAAAATATGCACAGCCATGGCTGTTTGTCCATCTTTGAAGGTGGTGAATTCTTGCGCCTTGGAGACGGGAATGGTGGTATTGCGATGAATAATTTTTTCGATTAAACCGCCCATGGTTTCGATGCCGAGGGAGAGCGGAATAACATCGAGCAGCAACATGTCGTCGGCGGATTTATTGCCCACGAGAACGTCGGCTTGCAGGGCTGCGCCCATCGCGATAACGAGGTCGGGGTCAAGACTGGTGTGGGGTGTGCGACCGAACAACTGTTCGACTTTTTCGCGAACTCGCGGGGTGCGGGTTGAGCCGCCGACTAGGACTACATCGTGCACTTGATCGAGGCTGACACCGGCGTCGCGCAGGGCTTTTTTCGAGGCGCGCAGGGTTTTTTCTATCATTGGGTCGATCAGGGTGTTGAGCATTTCGCGGGTTAAGACGGACTGCCAATCCAGCAGTTCGAGTTCGACGCTGTCGACATCGGTCAGTTCTTCTTTGGCGAATTTTGCCATTTCTAACAACACGCGCTGCTCAGTGGGATCGAGGGACTCATCTAAGCCCACTTGCTGTCGAATCCACTCGGCGATGGTGCGGTCGAAATCGTCACCCCCTAAGGCGGAATCACCCCCGGTCGCGAGAACTTCGAAGACGCCTCGCGACAGACGCAGGATGGAGATATCAAAGGTTCCCCCACCGAGGTCGTAAACTGCAATGGTGCCCTCTTCGGCTTGGTCGAGACCGTAGGCGATGGCTGCTGCGGTTGGTTCGTTGAGCAGGCGCAGTACTTTGATACCGGCTAAGGTCGCTGCGTCTTTGGTTGCTTGACGCTGTGCATCGTCAAAATACGCGGGCACGGTGATAACGGCTCCGTCAAGTCGGCCGCCTAGACCCAGCTCGGCGCGGTCGCTCAGTTTGCGCAGTATTTCCGCCGACACTTGAATAGGGCTGACGGCGCCGGCGGCTGTGATAATTTTGGGCATGCCGCCATCATCTTCAGCAAAGGTGTAGGGCAGTTGGCTGCCGAGGGTTTTAATATCGTTGATGCCGCGCCCCATCAGGCGCTTGATTGATGACAGCGTGTTGAGCGGATCGGTTGTGCTGTGCTCGGCGGCTTCGTAGCCAATGCAGCTGACGCCCTCTTTCGTGTAGTGCACGACTGAGGGCAAAAGATGGCGGCCCTGCTCGTCGGCTAGGGTTTCGGACATGCCACTGCGCACGGCGGCGACTAATGAATTGGTGGTGCCGAGATCGATGCCCACGGCATTTTTGCGCTGATGCGGCTGGGGCGATTGTCCGGGTTCAGAAATTTGCAGTAGTGCCACGTTTTAATAATCCTCTAGCTCTTCTTGGCGCTGTTCGATTTCATCGAGAAGCTTGGCAAAAAATTGCATTTTTGCCACTGTGTCGAATGCGTCGTTGTATTGGGCGGCGCTGTGCTGCGCCGCAAAATCGTTTTGTAGTTTGAGATAGTTGTCTTGAACTTGGCCGTGCATGCTATCCAGCTCGCTGGCGGCATCGCTGCTGTCACGCAGGCCTGCAAGGGCTTCGCGAAATTCAATTTGCTGCATCAAAAAAGCCCCATCACTGGTGATATGACTCTCTTGGTTGGCATCGATATGAGCAAGTTCTAGTAAATATTGTGCGCGTTTTAGGGGCGACTTTAGACTGTCGTAGGCTTGATTGATGAGTGCGGTGGTTTGCACCGCAAGGCGTTTTTCGGTGTCCCCTTTTGCCGCATAACGGTCTGGGTGAAACTCGCACTGCAAGTTGCGGTAGCGGGTGTCGAGCAGGGAGCGGTCTATCTGCCAGGTGACGGGCAGGGAGAAAATCTCAAAGAAGTTGTTCGTTTCCAATACCATTGCAGATACAACCAATGTCTCGACCCCAACCTTGAAATTAACGCCCAGCTCAGCGGGAATTGTTATACGTGGAAGCTTTCTCCACATCCACACTCATCTTTGACGTTGGGGTTTTTAAACTCAAAGCCTTCGTTCAGCCCCTCTTTGACGTAGTCGAGTTCAGTGCCGTCGAGGTAGACAAGGCTTTTCGGGTCGATAATTAACTTTACGTCGCCGCACTGAAACACTTCGTCTTCAGCATCAGTGCTGTCGACAAATTCGAGTACGTAAGATAGGCCCGAACAGCCCGTGGTGCGAACACCCAAGCGAATACCGACGCCCTTGGAGCGGTGCGCCAAGTGCTTTATTACGTGCTGCTCGGCAGCGGCTGTCATCGTAATAGCCATGACCTTGTTTAACTCCCTTGTTTTGCTCGGATGTCGCGAACGGCGGCTTTGATAGCATCTTCGGCCAGCACTGAACAGTGGATTTTAACCGGGGGCAGCGCGAGCTCTTCGGCAATCTGGGTATTTTTGATCAGCTCGGCGTCGTCGATATGCTTGCCTTTGACCCATTCGGTCAACAGCGAGCTCGACGCAATGGCTGAACCACAGCCGTACGTTTTGAACTTGGCGTCTTCGATAATCCCTTGGTCGTTGACCTGAATTTGCAGGCGCATCACGTCGCCACAGGCGGGCGCGCCGACCATGCCGGTGCCAACATTTTTTGCGCTGTCGTCTAACTTGCCGACATTGCGTGGATTTTCATAATGGTCAATTACTTTGTTGCTATAAGCCATGGTATGACTCCTAATTAATCTTGCGTGACTTTCAAAAAAGCGCTTAGTGCGCGGCCCACTCTACTTGGCTTAGATCGACACCATCTTTAAACATATCCCACAGCGGCGACAACTCACGCAACTTGGTCACGGCGTGACGTACCTTGAGGATGGCATTATCGATGTCTTCCTCGGTGGTGTAGCGGCCGATGCTGAAGCGAATTGAGCTGTGTGCCATCTCGTCGTTGAGACCCAGTGCGCGCAGTACGTAAGACGGCTCAAGGCTGGCTGAGGTACAGGCGGAACCCGATGATACTGCCAAATCGCGCAGTGCCATGATTAGCGATTCGCCTTCAACGTAGGCAAAACTGATGTTAATGATGCCCGGGACGTGCTGATCTTTGGAGCCATTCAGATAGACCTCTTCCATATCGGAAACACCTTCCCAAAGACGGGTGCGCAGCTTCTCGATGCGCGCTGACTCTTCGGCTAGCACCTCGCCAGCTATGCGGAACGCTTCTCCCATCGCAGCAATTTGGTGGGTTGGCAAGGTACCTGAACGCATACCGCGCTCATGACCACCGCCATGCATTTGCGCTTCGATACGAACTCGTGGCTTGCGGCGAACATAGAGCGCGCCAATCCCTTTGGGGCCATAAATTTTGTGGGCTGAGAATGACATCATGTCGACTTTCATCGCTTCGACGTCAATCGGTGTTTTGCCGGCGCTCTGCGCAGAATCAACATGGAAGAAGACGCCTTTTTCGCGACAGATTGCGCCGATCGCAGCAATATCGTTGAGGGTGCCGAGTTCATTATTGACGTGCATGATCGAGACAACGGTGGTGTCTTCACGCAACGCGTCGGCAACCATTTGCGGCTGGACAATGCCGCTTGAATCGGGGTCGAGGTAGGTCACTTCAAACCCTTCACGCTCAAGCTGGCGACAGGTGTCGAGCACTGCTTTGTGCTCTATGCGCGAGGTGATAATGTGCTTGCCTTTGCGCTGATTGAAGTGCGCACAGCCTTTAATCGCGAGGTTGTTGCCCTCTGTTGCACCTGAGGTCCAAACAATTTCTCGTGGATCGGCGTTAATCATTTTGGCAACTTGCTCACGGGCGTCTTCAACAGCCGCTTCCGCTTCCCAACCGAACACGTGCGAGCGCGACGCTGGGTTGCCGAAGTGACCGGTCGGCGTGAGGTACTGCATCATTTTCTCGGCTACCTGAGGATCAACCGGCGTTGTCGCTGCATAATCGAGATAAATTGGAAGACTCATGAATTACTCCAGTATTTAGCAGGCATCTGCCCGCGGACTATCACTTAGTATTAGTAGCTGTTCGACTTGGCGCTGGGCGATATTTTTAATATCGCGTCTTGCCATTAGTTGTGCGAGGGAAATACCGTTCAAGAATCGGTGAATCTCGCCGCTCAACTCGTCCCACAACGCATGTGTTAAACAAATCTCACCACCTTGGCAGTCACCTTTGCCCTGGCAGTTGGTGGTATCAACAGACTCATTGACAGCGTCAATAATCTGCGCGATAAAAATGGTGTCACTGTCACGACCAAGACGATATCCGCCTCCGGGGCCGCGCACACTCGAGACTAAATCTGATTGCCTCAATCGAGCAAACAGCTGCTCAAGGTATGAGAGGGAAATTGACTGGCGCTGCGATATCTCTGCCAATGACACTGGCTTTTCGTCCGCGTGGATGGTGAGATCCAACATCGCGGTTACCGCATAACGTCCTTTGGTGGTCAGTCGCATATCATGCCCCTATGGTAGCAAGGGCGAAATTATCTAATACCCGACTATTTTAGTCAACTACTTACCAGTATCTAACCATCATCAAACCGTGCTGAAAGGCCGCCATTTTTTGCTCAACCTCGCTGCGCACACATCGCTGCTATTTTCGATCAATCTTACGTTGAACAGCGGTTAATAGACCACGCAGAATGGAAACTTCCATCTCGTCCATTCGCACGCGATTAAATAATCTGCGCATGCGTGTCAGCACTTGCTTGGGGTTTTCTGGGTCATAGAATTTCAACTCGGCCATGGTTGTGGCGAGGTGTTCATGGAAATATTCCAAGTCGGCAGACTTCACCGGTGGTTGGTCCCAGTCAGTTAGGGCGGGCAAATTGCCCTGCTCATCGGCAAGGCTGGCCATACGCACTTCATAGGCAAGTACCTGAACCGCTGTCGCCAAGTTTAGCGAGCTGTAATCAGGATTAGACGGAATGTGCACATGGTAGTGGCACTTTTGCAGCTCTTCGTTGGTTAGGCCGCGATCTTCGCGCCCAAACAAGAGGGCAGTTTTGTGGGTCGCAGATTCTCTGTAGATTTTTTCACCGCACTCGCGAGGATTGAGCAGCGGCCAGGGGATGCGACGCTCGCGGGCACTGGTGCCCACCACAAGTCCGCAGTCTGCAATGGCTTCGTCTACGGTCTCAACAATGGTGGCGCCGTCGAGAATGTCTCGGGCTGCAGCCGCCCGCCACACAGCGCGGGGGGCGGGATATTCCTTCGGCTCGACAAGATACAATTCGGCCAATCCCATGTTTTTCATTGCCCGCGCTGCACCGCCGATATTACCTGGATGGGTGGTGTTGACGAGTACAATACGAATATTTGCTTGCCGCTCAATTAGGGACACAGAGCACCTCTAAAAAGTCCGATGTTAGTGCCTCCGATGAGGCGCTGCGAAATTGGCCGGCGAGTGTAGCAGAATCGGGGTTCTCTGGTACATTCTCTCTCTGATACAATGCGCGCCCTTTTAGTCAGACTTGGAATAACCACCCTATGCAACCAATGGTCAATATCGCCCTGCGCGCTGCGCGCCAAGCGGGAGAAATGATTGTAAAATCTGCCGATAGCCTCGAATCTGTGCAGGTTGATGAGAAGGGTCGTTACGACTTTGTCACCGAAGTGGACAGACGCTCGGAAGAAACAATCCTCTACCACATTAAGAAAGCCTACCCAGACCACCGGTTTTTATGTGAAGAAAGCGGCGCAAGTGGTAATCCCGACAGCGATGTTGAGTGGATTATTGACCCTCTCGATGGCACCACCAATTTCGTGCGCGGCATACCCCATGTCGCCATATCCATTGGCTGTCGCGTTAAGGGCCGTCTTGAGCATGCAGTGATTGTCGAGCCATTCAAGCACGAAGAATTTACTGCCAGCCGCGGTGGTGGCGCGCGGTTAAACGGTCGCCGTATTCGCGTATCGGGCCGCGCCAGTGAAGCAGGTGCTCTGTACGCAACGGGTATTCCCTACAGCGATCCATCATTTGCGCGCATGGATGATTACCTAAAGTGCATGCATGAATTCGCGCACAATTCGTCGGGCGTTCGCCGCATGGGCGCCGCCGCGCTTGATCTCGCGTATGTTGCCGCGGGCCGCATGGACTGCTACTGGGAAATGTATTTAAAGCCTTGGGATATGGCAGCGGGTGCCCTCTTGGTGCGGGAAGCTGGCGGTATGGTGAGTGATTTTCAAGGTAACGAGACGTTTTTGGAGAGCGGCCACATTGTTGCCTGCACCCCTAAATTGTTTAAACCCACATTAAAAGTGCTGGCGAAAAACCTCGGCGACTTAAAATAAGGCCGCTGCGATCGTCAATCTGATTGTCGCACTCTAGGAAAACAGCAGTGCCGAGCGCTCAAGGAGCCAGTAGGCACTGCAAACACCCATCGCGTAAACAACCCACTGCGCAAGCGTCGCTTGATGTGTTGCGACCAGTGCAATCTGTTTTTTGGCCACCATCACTAAAACAAGAATTGCCGCTATAAAGCCTAACTGGCCAAGTTCAACGCCGATATTGAAGAACAGCAGCGCTGGCAATTTCATCGCGGTCGGCAAACCTAACTCCTGCAGCACAACGGCAAAACCAAAGCCGTGCAATAACCCAAACACGGTTGAGACGCTGACAGGATAACGCCACGTGAAACTGTCTTTGGCACCGTGGCGCTGGTGTTTAATAATTTCGACCGCTAGCAACAAAATGCTCAGCGCAATAAGCAATTCAACCAACTCCGTCGGCAGACGAAAAATATCTAAGGTGGCAAGACTGAGGGTGATCGAGTGGGCTAAGGTAAAACCGGTTACGGTCAGCAGCAATCGCTTAAATGTGCCGGCAATCATCATAAGACAGAGCACAAATAAAAGGTGATCAGTGCCGGCAAGAATATGCTCAATACCTGCCACCGTGTACTGTTTTGCCACTGCGCTCGCGGATGTTGAGAGAGGGATTTCGATGCTGGTTTGTTCTGGCCCGGAAAATAGTTGCGCGACATCACCTGTGAGTGGTTTGAACACCACCAGCGAACTCAACGCTGGGTTACCGTAACGGTAAATAAGCTCAACTGACAGCGTATTTCCGAGTGCAACAAGATCTGTATCGCAGCGATAAAGGCTGCGGCCAATCAGCCCTGCAGGTCTTCCTCTCGCTTCACCTGAGATGTCGGTGGCAAAGTTGCAGTCGCTATAACGCAGCTCGACGGCAGGCTCCCGCCCCTCTGCCATGACCGGCGGAATTTTCCACTTCACCAAATATTCATTGGCCTGCAACTGGCTGACTTCGACATAAACGGGACGCGCTTCGTCTGCACTAGGAAGTGCAGCAAAGGCCCATAGCATAGCCCCTAAAATGGCAGGCACTACTCTCATTGCACAGGCTCGGTGAGATCGTTGAGTTGATACTTTGTCATCAGATCATCCATCGCCGTGCGCTTGATCTGCAGTTGCTGCTGGCGCTGGGCGTCGGCAAACACTGCTGGGGCAATTTCTTCAAACACTGGAATGTAGGCGGGCGTATTTTTAACTAACAGAACCACATGCCATCCGTAGGCAGATTGGATAGGTCCCTGCCACTGCTTTTCAGGCTGTAGCGCGAATATTGTTTCTTGGAAATCACGTCCGAAATGACTGTTAATTTCGTCGTCGTCACGGCCAACATAGTTGCGATTGTAGAGAAATCGCTCTCCGTAGCGAGGCGCGTTTTCAAACGGTACTGCCTGCGCATTGAGCTCAGTATAAAGTGTCTCTGCCATCGCCTTGGCTGCGTCAACTGAGCGTTTTTCCGTTGAAATAAAAACGTGGGTAAAGGTTGCCGTGGCAGGTTTTTGATACTCTTGTTGATGCTCTGCAAAATACGCGCGCAAGTCATTTTCCGTCAGGGGCTGCGCTTCGTCGTAAAAGCCTTGAAGCAGATAATCCATTTTCTGAATCACGCGACTGCGAATAATTTGATCGTTTTTGTCGAGGTTGAGGGCGATACCTTCACGAAATAGTGCTTCGTTGCGCCCATAGTCTTCGATCAATCGCTGTCGCTCCTCGGAACTCAGACGATCAAGCGCCGCTTGCGCATCAGCGGGATTAAACATTTTTGCCTGTAACTGCAGAAACTGCAGCAGTACGCTGTTATCAATATCGATGCGGTACTGCTGATAGGCATAGTTATCCGCATTGAACAGCCGCTCGCCACCGAGCAGCAAAACGGCAATCACTAAAAATTGGACAAGAGGTTCTTTCAAGAGGTTCTTCATTGCTTTTTCTGTGCCTTAGCTATTTGATCGACGGCGTTGACTGTAGATGAGGCGGCAAAACTGTACAAGGCGTCACCCGCGCCTTATGACCTGTTCAGACTCGAGTGCAACCCTGTCGCTGCACTCGAGTTGCGCTAACTTTACAGCGGCTGATACCAAATGGGCGAGGTGTAGGCCCGCTCTTGGATAACCTTTGGCCCACGTGGCGGGTGGTCAAGTTGCAGGGCAATCGAGTCCAACAGCCCGTTGCGGGGCGTGGGTATCTGTAGCACTCTGGCATAATAAAACGCTGGCTGGTCAGGGTTAAAGTCGGGATCAATCCACTGCGCGCTGAGTTCTGGACTGCCAATAGTGTTGCTGTAGCGGCCTGATTGAAGGTCTACCGTGTTGCCGACAGCGGGCAACTTTCCGTCTGCATCGAGCTGGCGATCATCAGACCAAGCCAAATTGTAGACCTGCTCATGCTGTTCGCCATTCGCGTCAACCCATCCTTTGACGATTTGCAATCGATCAAGATTGCCATCCAGCGGGTCTTTCACCGCACGCACTAAAAATGCTGGCGGTTGCTTAAGCGATTCTTGGGCCAATAAATCACCGCCCATGGGCACACCAAATTTGTACCCTATACTGGCAAAGTCATCCGCATTGGCAGCATTTTCTGGAAAGCGCCAACCACCGAACAACTGCACGCGCAGGCGCGGACCTGTCGTGGCGTAGACTTCTTTTCGTCGAAATGCTGCGTAAATCGCTTCACGACTATTTTCGGTTGCCCAGACAGCGGCGAGACCCGATGCCGACATGCTCCACCCGTTTGTGGTTGTCTCAGCTGTGCCTCTGGAGTCCTTCGTTTCAGGGGTTGAATCTGTCGCCATTTTTCCCCAGAAATTATTTTCCTCGGCAGCGGCTAATGCTGTGTGCGAGTCGGTTGAGCCAATAAGGCCAAACTTGTAAGGATTGACGCCAATCTTTTGCTCAATGGCCAACCCTCGTTTTAGAGCTGGTCGAATATAATCCGCGGCGGTTGCAACAAATTTTTCCGCCTGTTTCTGAATATAAAAATTGTAGTTTTCGAAGTCAGCAAACTCATCATCGGGCGAAAATTCGCTGCGTGTTTCACTGTCGCCTTTTGTTTGGGTCACTTCGGTTACCGGCTCCCAAAAGGCACGGCGGCGAGCATAGTCAGCCGTCATCTCTTCACCGCGCAGGGTGGTGGTGTCGAACATATAGCCTTTAGAGATATTCGAATTGTGGGGAATCGCTAAAAAGCGTGCGCCGGTGCGCTGCTGGGTATCCTCTAACCACTGCCACAAGTCTTCTGGATACTGACTTTGATCAGAGCCATAGGGTAGGAACTGACTGGCTTTTTCGGCACCGTCGGGCGTGACCACCACGCGATGTAAGTTGGCTCCAGTTGGAATTGATGACCACTCCCACCCCAAAAACGTGGTAAACACGCCAGGTTCATTGTGCTCTTCCGCAGCGGCAATAATAGCCTGCCAGGCATTAGTGGATGTCTCGGTAGTGTCGCCAAAAATACCGACACCGCCTATATTATTACTGCTGCTGGCAACAGGATCGCCGTGCCCTTCGTTTTCATCAGGTACCGGTAAAAAGCGTGTAAAGAACTGAAGGCCAGTGCCGTTATTAAGGGCGCGCAACATTAGCTTTTCAGCCACCCATCGTTTTATGTTTCCGTACCAACCAAGGTCTTCATAGACCATGGTCTGGTTGCTCACGGCACGGATAACGCCTAGCATTTCCGCATGATCAGAGACCACCAAAAAGTCGAGTGGGGTGTGAATTTGCACGCGCGCTCTGTTGTACGGATGGATGACGGGCTGCCCCTTTGCCCAGCGATAGGCGGTATCGGGGTCGGCGCTATGATTGTCGTTTAAAAACGCATCAAAGGAGTAGGAGGTGTGCAAATGGGTATCGCCAAAATAGAGCTGGGTGGCTACCTGATCGTTAGTGCCTTGAGCAGTAACAGTGTTGGCAAGCGCTGAGACAGCGATGCACAATACAGTGGCTTTTATCGCATTAAGATTTTTCACGCGTTCGCCTCCTTTTCAAGGGCAGGCAGTCGTCTTCGGGCAAACTCAAGAATGACGATGCTGACAATTTCAATCAAGGTTGAACGAATAGCCGGCTGGGTTAAACCGTCGAGAACGATGTGTATACCGCGACCAAAAAGCACTGCCAACAAAAGGACGGTTGGCACGATTAACCAGGCACTCTTGCCTGGGCGCGATCCATATAGAATAAAAATGGCTGCCGTTAAAAACATACCACCAAGATCGCCGCGAAGTGTTCCTAAGCCGTCTGTGCGACTCGCGACAACGGCGAAGTCTGCTTCCATTCCTGCGGGGTCGAGCATAAAACCGACGCTACCCAACAGCGCAACTATACCCATAAGAGTCAAAATAACGCGCAGCACTTTATCCAAGATAGTCCCCTTTTCTATTATTATTTTTGTGTTTTTGTGTTCGATGGCCATTGCACAACAGGGTTCAGCAGGCCAAAACAATTTTCTCAATTATGCGCTGAAGAAACTATCAGGGTCTATAGCCACTGACGTGCACGATTCACTAAAAATGACTAAAGGGTATTTGCTGCGCGAATGTTTTATCTACGGTAGAGTGCTGAAAAATCTTTAGCGACCTTTCTATGCAAACGTTTTCGCGAACCACGGGTATTTCAGTTGTTGTCGCCAACATGGTGGGCACCGGTGTCTTTACCAGCCTAGGCTTTCAGCTGCTTGGAATCCAATCGTATTTTGTGCTGATGATGCTGTGGTTTGTCGGCGGTGTTACTGCGCTCTGTGGTGCCTTGACCTACGCTGAGCTGGGAGCCAATCTGCCGCGTTCAGGGGGCGAATACAATTTTCTGTCGCGGCTCTATCACCCCAGCGCTGGATTTATTTCGGGATGGATCTCAGCCACAGTGGGGTTTGCTGCGCCGGTGGCGCTGGCAGCCATGACTTTCTCCGCGTACCTTTCCGCGGTTTTCCCAGGAATACCCAAGACCTTTTCGGCGGTAATGTTAGTGGTTTTTCTCACCGCGACACACTGTCTCTCTCGACGCACTAGCAGCGCAATTCAACAGGCTTTTACTGCCTTAAAGGTGCTGTTAATTATTCTCTTCTGTGCGGTTATTTTTATCTGGGGGGAAACGCCTCAAGCTGCCAATTTTCTGCCACAGGCTGGCGACGGGGGACGCTTGTTTAGTGGCGCCTTCGCGGTATCGCTTATATACGTCAACTATGCCTACACTGGCTGGAATGCAGCAACCTATGTCACCAGCGAATTAGATAACCCGCAACGCAATTTGCCGATTGTTTTGTTTGTTGGCACAGCAGTGGTAATGATGCTTTACCTCCTGCTTAATTTTACTTTTCTCAGTGCCGCCCCCATTTCGATTTTGGAGGGCAATATCGAGGTAGGCGTAATTGTCGCCGATCATGCTATTGGCGCACATGCAGGCAAGGCCATGGGCGCCGTTCTCGCGCTGCTGCTGGTGTCCACAGTCAGCGCCATGACAATGGCCGGCCCGAGAGTGCTGCAAGTGATCGGCGAGGACTTTAAGGCGTTTGCCCCTCTCGCCCGCAACAACAGCAATGGCGTCCCCAGTCGGGCGATTATTTTCCAAGCCGGTTTGGCTGTGCTGTTTATGCTCAGTGCGACCTTTGAGTCGGTGTTGGTTTTTTCCAGCTTTGTTCTCGGTATTAACACGCTGTTTTCGGTGCTGGGTGTGTTTGTTTTGCGCTGGCGCAATATGAACATCGAAGGGGCTTACAAAACCTTTGCCTACCCTTTTGCGCCACTTATCTATCTGGCGGTCACTCTGTGGACATTGGTCTATGTGCTCATTTCCCGCCCTCAGGAGGGGTGGATTGGTGTTGCAATGATTGGTGTTGGTGCGATCATGTATTATTGTTCCAACAGGACTGAACAGACATCACTTATAAAATAATAACGAGCTCGCCTGACTCGAAAATCACAATGTTAACTGCCGGTGCCACTGGCAGCACCTTCATAATTAGGGGAATAAAATGACAAGCACTGTATTAGGTTTTGCCGCTCACGACACGTCTGGGCATATGTCTCAGCTAACATTCCAGCGCCGCGCCCTGCGCGATAACGATGTACAAATCGATATCGCCTACTGTGGCATCTGTCACAGCGACCTGCATCAGGTCTGCAACCATTGGGGAAGAGCTACGTACCCGATGGTGCCGGGGCATGAAATTGTTGGCAAAGTGGGCGCCGTGGGCAGTGGGGTTAGCCAATATGCGGTGGGCGACTTGGTCGCTGTCGGCTGTATGGTTGACTCCTGCCAAGCATGCGAACAGTGTGACGTGGGGCAAGAGCAGTACTGCTTGAATCGCTTTACGCAAACCTATGCGGACAAAGACCGTGTTGATGGCAGCCCGACCATGGGCGGTTATTCTCAGAGTATTGTTGTGCGCGATAAGTTCGTCCTGCGCATTCCTCCAAGTCTCGATTTAGCCGCAGCGGCTCCCCTGCTGTGCGCAGGTATAACGACATACTCACCCCTCAATCACCACAATGTTGGCCCCGGCAGCAAGGTGGGTGTGATTGGACTCGGTGGGCTTGGACACATGGCGATTAAATTTGCTGTGGCGATGGGCGCTGAAGTCGGTGTATTTACCACGTCACCCTCAAAAATCGAGGAGGCAAAGCGCCTCGGCGCGAGCCAAGTCTTTCTGTCGAGTGACCCTGTGCAAATGAAATCAGCGGTTGGCTATTTCGATATTATTATTGACGCGGCATCGCGCACTCACAATATGAACGCCTACATGATGGCGCTTAAAACAGACGGTCACATGGTGTTGGTCGGACCGATTGGCGTGCTCGAACCTATGCCCAGCGGACTTCTGATAGCGGGCAGGAAATCTCTGAGCGGCTCGGGTATTGGCGGTATTGCGGAAACTCAGAAAATGCTCGACTTTTGTGCAGAAAAAAATATTACCTGCGATATTGAAATGATTAACGTGCAAGACATTAATCAGGCGTTTGAGCGTATGGAAAAGAATGACGTGCACTATCGCTTTGTTATCGATATGGCGTCTCTCGTTTAACAGAGTGCGTAACGGGCTGTGTAACAAGCTTAGAAAGTAGGTAACATGCAAAAAGGCCGAAGTAGAGAGTCTCTCTGCTTCGGCCTTTATTTGCTTCTAGCACCCTTTTTGGCGTCGATATCTCAGCGGCTAATACCTTTAATTTCCAAGAAATCATCAAACCCAAACTCGCCCCACTCGCGACCATTGCCCGACTGTTTATAGCCGCCAAAGGGTGCCGTGTAGTCTTGCGAGGCGCTGTTGATACCAATCATGCCGGCGCGCAATTGACGTGCAACACGATCCGCGCGCTGTTCGTCACCTGTGCTGAAATACGCAGCCAAACCGTAAGGCGTGTCGTTGGCGACAGCAATTGCTTCCTCCTCGGTGTCGAAGGGAATCATGGTGAGAACGGGGCCGAAAATTTCTTCTCTGGCAATGGTCATCTGGTTGTTGGCGCCAGCAAAAACTGTCGGCTTCACATAGTAGCCGTGGCTAAATCCGTCTGGCTTACCGAGACCGCCAGCAACGAGTTCAGCGCCCTCTTCAATACCTTTAGCAATTAGCGCTTGGACTTTATCAAACTGCATACGGCTCGACAGCGGGCCGATATGGGCGCCCTCTTTGTCCGCATGATCGACCACAACCTGCTCGGCAGTGGCTTTGGCAATTTGCACTGCTCGATCGTAGACGGAAGACTCAACCAACATGCGCGATGGCGCATTACAGGACTGACCTGTGTTGCTCATCATATGCAACACACCCCCAGCGACGGCCGTTTCAAGGTCGGCGTCGGCAAAAATAATATTGGGTGATTTACCGCCCAGTTCTTGCGCGACTCGCTTAACCGTATCCGCGGCCGACTTGGCCACAAGAATACCCGCACGGGTAGAACCAGTGAAAGACACCATATCAATATCGGGATGGCTAGACAGCACCGATCCCACTGAGGGGCCGTCACCATTCACCATATTGTAAACACCGGCTGGGAAGCCCGCCTGATGCATCATTTCGCTGAACAGATAGCCAGATATAGGCGCAATCTCACTGGGTTTTAATACCATGGTGCAACCCGTGGCCAGCGCAGGGGCGACCTTGCAGGCAATCTGGTTGATTGGCCAGTTCCACGGCGTAATAAATCCGCAGACGCCGATAGGCTCTTTCACCACTCGGGTGTTGCCGACCTGACGTTCAAATTCGTACGTTTTCAACGCTTCAAGAGCGGTGGCAATATGTCCGCGACCACAATCGGCCTGAGCGGCGGTCGAAAACGAAATCGGCGCGCCCATCTCCATGGAAATAGCCAATGCCATTTCGTCGTAGCGTTCAGTATAAATCTGCAGTAGCTTCTCCAGCAGCGCTACGCGCTCTGCAACGGAGGTTTGTGAGAAGTGAGGGAAGGCGGCCTTGGCGGCGGCGATGGCACGCTCAACATCTGCAGCAGTCCCCAACGATATGGTTGCCACCAGCTCTTCTGTGGCTGGATTTTCTACGGCAAGGTCGTGCGCTTGAAGGGGCGCAACCCACTGACCGTTAATATAAAACTGGCGTAAATCTTTCATCTTGAACCCCTCAATAATTTTTCTCAGACTACCCGCAAACACTCAACCCCGCTATACCCCACAGAGGGGGAGGCAGGGCTATTTGAAAATATACTGACCCAGAGACTCAATGGTCTGGGGGCCGATTAACCGCTGCTGCAACTGGCCATCGCTGCCAATAATAAGCGTCTCTGGCAATACCGACACAGGACCCAGCCCCCACAGAGCGCGAGGGTCTTTTTCCAGCGACGGAAATTCAATACCCATTTTTGCGAGCTGCGCGAGAAGTTCATCGCCTTGCTCATTGTCAAAATTAACGCCAACAATGGTCAGTTGATCGGCATGTTCCGCGGCCAACTCATTAAGCTCTGCAATCTCCTTGCGACAGGGGGCACACCACTCGGCCCAATAATTAATCAAGGTGACCTTCCCAGTGTCGTTTTGGAAACTGTGGCTACCGCCCCCTACCAGCGCATAGCTGGAGTCGTCGCTGCTGCAGCCGACAAGCAAGCTGCTAATAAGTAGTAGACCAAGTGAAATAGTGTTTCGCACGGTTTAGGCTCTCTCTTATGCTGGTGTTAGGTTGTTAGTTTCATTTGTCGCTAATTATTTCATCGCTGCGCGAGAATAATGCCAGTACGTTAACCGACATACTGCCTTCAAGCAATGACCGGTTGTGTGCCATTAGATCCGTATACGCTGTATACCAAGGGTGGCTAGAGATAACTTTATCAGTCAAATCAACCGGCGAACTGAGAAAATTACCGCCCAACCAATCCACTACGTCAGTCACCGAGATACTGGCAAGATCGCGAATCAGCACGTACTCACCGCGCGCAGTTTTTTCCAGCACATGTTTTTCTAGCAACAGATTGCGCAGTCGCCGCCAGTGCTCAGCGTCGAGCCCGACGATACTCATACTGCGATCCGTTAGCGCTTTGCCGCGCTGCTGACGGCGCCAGCACTGCCACAAAATCATCAGCACCGCGAGCAGATCGGGCATGGCTTTGCCGCGACCGGAATAGCGAAAGGTCTCGAGACTGCGGACTAATTCAGCGCCAATTAAAATCAGCACCCAGAGAAAATAAATCCACAACAGAAACAGTGGCACCACAGCAAAGGCACCATAGATACTGGTATAACTTGAGTGGGTAACCAGCAGACCAAAGAGCCACTTTGCGGTTTCAAACAACGCTGTCGTGACCAGTCCACCCAGAACAGCATAGGATGTTTTTACCTTGCAGTTGGGTACCGCAATAAAAAGCAGAGTAAAGGCGAGCCACGTCAGCAGCCATGGCAAATAAGCAAACAGCATGACCGACAAACCCAAGCCATCCACTTCATCGACAAGCAAACGGAAGGAGAGCAAATAGGTTTTCATCATCATACCCGCCGCCAACAACAACGGCCCCAAGCTGAGAATCGCCCAATAGACCAAAAACCCCGCCAAGCCTTTGCGATCGCCGGTGGTCGCCCAAATATGATTAAAGGTTTTCTCGATATTACCCAACATTAAAAACGAGGTGACCATTAAAATAATGACGCCTGCCGCACTTAGCTTGCGGGCTTGCCCCGAGAACTCGCTGAGGTATTGGCTGATCTCCTGACCACTGCTGGGCAAAAACTTCGAAAAAATAAAGCTCTCCACCTGTGCACCCAGCTCCTGAAATGCGGGCACCAAAGAGAACATGCTGTACATCAGTGTCAGCATCGGCACAATCGCAAAGAGACTCATATAAGTCAGCGCCGCCGCGCTTTGATTGCAGCCATCTTGAGAAAAACGCTGGGCCAAATAGCGCATAAAAGCACCGCTGGTGCCAATCGCTTGCGGTATTTTTTTGATCGCCGACATAAAACCTGTAGCCATACTGCGCAACCTCCCGTTCTGTTTAACTCTGATTGCCATTACAATGCTCTGAATCCCGCTGTATAACGTATAAGGATAGACGATGACAATCATTTACCATAACCCGCGATGCTCGAAATCGAGACAGGCCCTCGCGCTGATCCGCGAGCGCGGCATCGAGCCCTCGATTGAACTCTATCTCGAGACCCCACCCAGCGCCGCCGCCCTCGCCGCCCTGCTGGCAAAGTTGGGGCTCAACGCCCGGCAGTTACTGCGCAGTGGTGAAGACCTGTACAAAACACTTGGGCTGGCGAACAGCGCATTGTCAGAGAAAGACCTGATCGCAGCAATGGTGGAACATCCTAAATTGATTGAACGGCCAATCGTGGTTCACGGCGACAAAGCGATTATTGGCAGACCACCTGAGTTGGTCCTGGAGATTTTACAATGAACAACCCCTATATTTTGGTGCTCTATTACAGCCGCAACGGCCATATAAAAAAACTCGCCGAACAAATTGCACAGGGTATTGAATCTGCCGGACTCGAAGCGCGACTGCGCACTGTGCCTGCAGTATCGACGGTGTGTGAAGCTACACAGCCAGACATTCCTGACAGCGGCGCGGTTTACTGTACTGAAGAGGACTTGCGCGATTGCAGCGGGCTTTTGCTAGGCAGCCCAACACGCTTCGGCAATATGGCCGCACCACTCAAATATTTTCTTGATGGCACGGCTGGGCTGTGGATGAATGGCAGCTTGATTAACAAACCCGCTGGCGTCTTCACATCTACATCGAGTCAGCATGGCGGTCAAGAGAGCACACTTTTGTCGATGATGATTCCCCTGTTACATCATGGCATGGTGATCAGCGGTATCCCCTACTCTGAAAAGGCGCTGCACAGCACCAAGAGCGGCGGCACACCTTACGGCGCGACCCATGTGGAAGCCGAGCAGTTAAGCCCCGAAGAAATAGACCTCTGCCGCGCCCAAGGCAAGCGTATCGCCACGTTGGCAAAACATCTCACTGGAGTTAAATAGCATGACGTTGCAAACAAAGATTGCGATCGCCAAACCCCTAACCCGCATTAGCTTCGGCCTAATGCTCGCCGCCATGGCTGCCAACGCCTATGTGCAGGGGGCACCGTGGATTATCTATCTGCTGTGCCTATTTCCTCTGAGCATTTTTATTCCAGGACTTATCATCAACAGCACCCGCACACTGATCTGGATTTGCTTTGTTATATTGATGTATTTCGCCGTTGCAGTAGATAACCTTGCAGGGCCAGCACCGCAAGCGCTGGATTGGGTCGAGCTCATACTCACCGTGATTTTATTTAATGCAGCGATGATGCATGCCCGCTGGAAACAAGCCCTCGGCAAAGAATTACAAAATCAGCAAACCGCAAGCGAAGGGCTACACTGACAACACGCAACGTGAAAGGAATTTCCTATGAGTGAGAAACCAGGCTGGATACGAAGAGTATTCAGATTTATCGGGAAGGTTGTAAGTGCCCTGCGACAGGTCATCAGCCTGATTATCGTGATCTTTTTTATCACAGTGATTGCTGGCATGTTCGCCGATGACATTCAGCCCATGCCGGAAAAAGGTGCCCTCTATCTCGCTCCCAGCGGTGTCTTGGTTGACCAACGCTCCTATATGGATCCGATTGCCGAAGCATTCTCTCAGTCGAACCATCAAGATGCCGAGACTCTGGTGCGCGATGTAGTCACTGCTCTCGATCATGCCCAATACGATCCGCGCATCACTCATATTCTACTCGACACCGACTATCTGCAGGGTGCAGGCCTAGCCAAATTGGAAGAAATTAGCAGCGCACTGATGCGCTTCAAAAAGAGTGGCAAACCGATTATTGCCATCGGCGATAGCTTCTCCCAGCAGCAGTATTTTCTCGCCGCCCATGCCAATGAGATTATTCTAAACCCCATGGGTCAAGTATCACTGACGGGCTTTGGCGCTTATTCAAGCTATTACAAAGAAGCGCTGGACAAGCTAAAAATCAATATCCATGTTTTTAGAGTGGGTAAGTATAAGAGTGCGGTGGAGCCTTTCCTCGGCAATAGCATGTCAGAAGCTGCGCGCAGTGACCGTCGCGAATTAATCGACTCACTGTGGACATTTTACGCCTCAAAAGTAGAAGAGCTGCGCGAGCTACCCGCTGGTACGATCGACAACTTGGTCAACAACATGCACACGCTCATGGTTGGCGCAAAGGGCGATTCCGCAGCGCTGGCATTAGAGCAGGGCTTAGTTGACCGCATTGCCACGCGCAGCGAAATGAAAAACTACCTCAATCAAGTGCTGCCCACAACCAATGGTGAGTTTGAAAGTATTCCCATGGCTGCCTATGTCAATCACATCAAGTTGAGCGCACTGAAGAGTGTTGAACCCAACAAAGAGGTGATTGCTGTCGTAGTTGCCAGTGGCGAAATTCTGGATGGCGAACAACCTGAAGGCCTGATTGGTGGCGATACACTGGCCAATATTTTTGCAGATATTCGCGATGACGAGCAGATTAAAGCCGTGGTTCTGCGGATTGACAGCCCCGGCGGCAGCGCCTTTGCCTCGGATGTTATCCGCGACGCAATTGGCGCCGTGCGCAAGCGCAATATTCCTGTGGTTGTCTCCATGGGCAGCTACGCAGCATCCGGTGGCTACTGGATCGCCACTGAGGCAGATCGTGTTTTCACACTATCCACCACCATTACTGGATCTATCGGCGTCTTCGGCATCATGCCTACCTTTGAAGAGTCTCTTAACGCTCTCGGTATTTATTCCGACGGCGTAGGTACGTCTGATATTTCCGGCATGATGAATTTAGACCGCCCAATGACCAAACAGACCGAAATTATTATTCAGTCGGGGGTTGAGCATGTTTACTCGTCGTTCTTGAAACTGGTGGCAGATGCGCGCAACTCGACGCCGGACGCTGTTCATGAAATTGCCCAAGGCCGTGTCTGGACTGGAAGTCGCGCCGTTGAACTCGGGTTGGCAGATCAGCTTGGCGATCTCAACGATGCAATCAGCAGCGCTGCGTCAATGGCTGGCCTGAGCAGCTATAAACTCGACTACCGTCGCAAGGCATTGACCTTTATTGAGCAAATCATGATGGAAGTCAGCGGCAACATTGGCGCCTCGGTGCGAAGCTTGGGATTGACCAGCTGGCTGCCTGCGACATTGCAGCAGCGTATGGCCACTGTGCTTGAACCGCTGCAGACACTAGAGCGTCTGAACGACCCCAAAGGTATCTATCTCTACTGCCATAGCTGTCCCCGCTAAGAGCATTAGCGCCCTCACAAACCGAGGGCGCCTTCGTTTTCCTTAAATATCGAGAACACTCTTCACGAATGGCAGCGTCAATCGGCGCTGCTCGCACAGAGAAGCGGCATCGAGTTTTTCCAGCGCGGCCATCAAAACATGGCTATTGCGCGGAAGACGGTGCAGTAAAAAGAGTGCGACTTCGTCAGACAAATACAGCCCTAGGCCCATGGCGCGATGTTGCAACAGGCGGCGCAGATCCGCGTCTTTGTATTCAATCAGCTGCAGGGAAATACCCGACTTCAAACGCGACAGCAAATCTGCCAAGCGGACATCGAGATAGTCTGGCAGTGTATGAGCCGTCACAATCAGTCGTGTACCGGACTCACCGCACAAATTAAACAGTTGGAACAGCGCCGCCTGCCAATCACTGCGGCCGGCAATTTCATCGAGGTCATCGAGACAGACAATGTCGGCCGACGCCAACCCCTGAAAAACCTGTTCCGCAGGGTAGTCGCACAACTCTTTCAACGGTAGATAAATCGCTGGGCCATTATTTAAGCGCAAGCTGTGCTTGTGACAGACCGCCTGCAATAAATGGGAGAGACCGGTTCCCGATGCACCGCAGAGATAGGCGTATTGCTTGCCCTCGTCCAGCAACAACATCTTCGCCAGATGCTGAGGTGTCCCATTGGGGGCGTATAAATTATCGAAGGTCGCCTGATTATCAAGTTTGATACCAAGGCTCAACTGCTGAAAATTGCTCACGGAGAGATCCAATCAAATTCTAAATTATCGCTTAAATACCCATTCTCAGATGCTTGCTTGCGGAACCGTCCGCTGAGTACCATCGCCGCCTCAAATAAGGCTCTATCCCCTTCAATCGCCAATCTGATAGACAGCCTGTCGCCGTCAACCGCAGAGACATTTAACCCGGCGACCAACTCCAGCTTATGCAACTGTGCAAGCACCTCTTGATAGGCCGCATAGGTTCTCACCTGATTGATCTGCAGAAGCAGATCACTGCTGTCTTCCTGAGGAATATACGTGTAGTGCGCCGCCAGCTCATCCAGTAGTGGGTTCATACTGAGATCGACAAATAACTGCGGGCTATCGGCATGGACATCGTTGAATCCGCGCTTATCACCGACATGGTAGACCCAGGTGCCGCGAGACTCGCCGGTGGCAGTGGTGAATAGTCGCAACAACACCCAACCATCGACCCCGTAGCGCTGCGAGGCTGCATCTATCGCAGCTTCCTGCAAACCCCAAGCTTCGTTCACCGATAGCGATAGCTGGTCTTCAAAATCCAACTCCGGCTCGCGATAAGGCATACCGCGATTTTCCATCAGCTGTCGCAAATGCTCATTCAATTGCGGCTGCGTGTGCCGACCCACAAACTGGCGACCACTGATTCCATCGTCCTGCACCACCCAAATCAGTAGCTCCGGCCGCTGAGAAGGCAGCACAGGCAAATTAACCGATCGCACCAACTGGTCGACTGCTGAGGCTGAAAAACTGACCTGCAAGCCTAAATTGGACGCCGCGTTTGGCCCACCCGAGAGAGTCTGATACCCTATTCCAGCAATATATTTTTCCGCGTCGACAAGAAACTGCTGCATGCCCGGCTGCATCATAATAGTGCTGTTGCCCGTCAGCTTCACAAGCACTTGCGCAAATGTCTCACGCACACCTTCGCGACGAGATTGCTCGGATTGATCAGCGACCAAAACCAAGCCGGTATAAAGACCAGAGACCTCTTTCGCCGCAATCGACGTGCAAAAAAGGGTAAAAACCAAAATTAATGTCCGTTTCAACGGTTTTTCTCCAAAAAATTTGCAACATTATATCAGCGCTTGATGAAAAGTAGGCTCACTCTCTCTAAAATAGCCGGTCACCAACGGAAGCCAATTACCATGACAGAAAAAACACAATCACTCAGCTACAAAGACGCAGGTGTCGACATTGATGCCGGTAATGCCCTAGTCGAAAAAATCAAGGGTGCAGCAAAGCGCACACGACGTCCAGAAGTACTGGCGGGATTAGGCGGATTTGGCGCGCTGTTCGAACTGCCCAGCGGCTATAAACAGCCTGTGTTAGTCTCTGGCACTGACGGTGTAGGCACAAAGTTGCGACTGGCGCTGGATCACGGAAAGCACGACACCGTTGGCATCGACCTTGTTGCCATGTGTGTTAACGATCTGATTGTGTGTGGCGCCGAGCCACTGTTTTTTCTCGATTACTACGCCACCGGCAAACTCGACATAGAAACCGCCGCTGCTGTAATCAACGGCATCGCAGACGGCTGCGGCATTTCTGGCTGCTCGCTAATTGGTGGCGAGACTGCTGAAATGCCCGGCATGTATGAAGGCGAAGACTACGATCTGGCTGGCTTCTGCGTTGGTATTGTCGAAAAATCTGAATTGATCGATGGCAGCAAAGTTGCCGTGGGCGACACATTGATCGGCCTAGCCTCAAGCGGTCCCCACTCAAACGGCTACTCGCTGATTCGCAAAGTACTGGAAGTAACCGGCACCGACCCGGCCGTCGACACAATCGATGGCCAACCCATTATCGACCTGCTGATGAAACCGACAAGAATTTACGTTAAACCGCTACTCGAGTTAATCAAAAAATCACAGGTCAATGCACTAGCCCATATTACCGGCGGCGGGTTGTTAGAAAATATTCCCCGCGTTCTGCCTGCCGACACGAAAGCCGTGATTGACACCAAGGCATGGCAGCGACCCGCGATTTTCAACTGGCTGCAAAAAGGCGGCAATATCGACGAACACGAAATGCACCGCACACTCAACTGTGGCGTGGGCATGGTGATCTGCGTACCTGCAAACCGCGCAACCGAAGCCCTGAGTATGCTCGCAGCCAGCGGCGAAACAGCGTTTATCTTGGGCAATATCTCCGCGTTAGCGCCCGGCGAAGAACAGGTACAGCTGATTGGGTTAACCGAATGAGTGATCGCTCGACGCGCAGGCGACGACTTGTCATTCTAATCTCCGGGGGCGGCTCTAATCTGCAGTCTTTTATGGATGCCTGCGCCGAGGGAAGCCTCAATGCAGAAATCGCCGCCGTTATCAGCAATAAGGTCAGCGCAAAAGGTCTTGAGCGCGCTGCCAACGCTGGAATTCCCAATATCGTTCTCGACCACACCGAATTCCCGTCACGAGGCGAGTTTGACGCAGCGCTCGGCGACATTATCGATAGTTTTTCGCCAGACTTAGTGATTCTGGCTGGCTTTATGCGAATTCTGACGCCTCCATTCGTCAATCGCTTTCTTGGCCGCCTGATGAATATTCACCCGTCACTTTTGCCAAAGTATCCAGGCTTGCACACCCACCAGCGCGCGATTGATGCTGGCGACAAAAAAGCCGGAGCCACTGTGCACTTTGTCACCGCGGAGCTAGACGGTGGCCCCGCCATCGTCCAAGCAGAAGTACCAATATTCAAAAAGGATACCGCCGAAATATTGGCAGCACGAGTACTCGAGTATGAGCATCACATCTACCCACTGGCGGCCCAATGGTTTTGTGAGGGCCGTCTCGAGCTGGACGATGGCGATGTACTGCTTGATAACGAGTTACTGCCGGAAGGTGGCGTATGCGTAGAAATTCGACAAAAAAGATAGCGCCGAACCAATGAGTATTTTGCTACTCTAACGTCACCAGCGACGACAAATAGTGGGGCTCTAATAGTAATGCTACGTTTGACACCAAAAACAATGGCTTCTAACCCTCTGTACGGCCGCGGCATTGCCTCACAGGTAGCGGCCAGACTGCTAGCATTGCTCCTCATGGCCAGTGGCTCGGCAATTTCCGCTGAAAACCCAACGGCAAAAACAGACGCTGCCAGCAAAACAAATAGCCTCGCCCCCTACCGCGCCAATTACTCGGCAAAATTTAGCGGCATGACCATTGAGGCCGAACAGCGCCTCGAAGAAATTGAGCCCGGCATCTACCGCGAAAGCCTCGTGGCAAAAAACTTTCTCGGTAAAATTGACGAACAAAGCACCTTTGAACTGACTGCCGACGAGCGGCTTTGCCCTACCGAATACCATTACATTCGCTCAGTATTAGGCCGCGATCGCACGGAAAAGCAGACCTTTGACTGGCCCAATCTCAGCGTTCGCTATCAGAAAAATGACCGCACCAGCGACCATGACCTGAGCGCAGGCCAACTCGATCTGATCACTCAGCGCTTGCAGCTTCGCCGCGACATCAAAGCAGGCCAGACTGCACTCTCCTACTCTGTGATGTCGCGAGGAAAAACCAAACAATACGACTACCGCGTGGTCGCCGAAGAAGTCCTTGAGACAGCCATTGGCCCGCTCAATGTTGTCAAAGTCGAAAAAATTACCGAGGGTGATGACGATCGTCAAATCACCGTTTGGCTGGCCACCGACTGGGACTACCTCATTGTCAAATTACAGCAATCGCAAGACGGCGACAGTCACCAACTGGAATTGCGCAGTGCCGAAGTAAACAGTATTCCGGTAACACCACTAACAACAAAAACCTCACCTCTAACGGATGATCAAAAGTTATGAACACCCCGCGTAAAAAGCCTGGCTCAAATAGGACCGTTTTTATTATTGGCACGCTTATCGCCGTCTCGATTATCGCCGGCATTCTCTATAAAACTCAATCGACAGAGGGGCCAGACCCAGAGCTGACCACGTTTTCCGAACCGGAAGAAGTGGCGGTTGTGCAAGCACCTGTTGTCCCAGAGGCGGAAATTCCGCAAGAACCAGCACCCACAGCAGCGCAAAGCTCGGTCTCAAAACCACCCGCACTGCCTGGCCTCAATGACAGTGACAGCTTTATACGTGAGCGTCTTGCCCTGTTAAATAGCAAGGCAGACTTTGGCAAATGGATTCAAACTGACGATCTTATCCGACGCACCGCCAGTTACTTTGACGGCCTGTCAAACGGCGTTCTGTTGAATAAAGTCTTCCCTCTAACGCCACCCGAGGGAAAATTTGCAACTCACGCCGACGACAATGGGATCTGGCTCAATGCCGGTAACTACGAGCGTTACGACCGCACGATCGGCGCCGTATCAGCCATGGATATGACAGCGGTTGCAAAAATGTTTCATTTCTCGCGACCACTCTTAGAAGCTGCCTTTGCCGAAATGGGCTACAACTCAAGACAAATGGACGGCATTATTTTACAGTCTCTCGACGTGATCTTAGCAACGCCGATTATTGTTGAACCGATTGAACTGACCAGAGAATCTGTTGTGTATAAATTCGCAGACCCAGCCCTCGAGTCACTCTTGCCCCTGCAAAAACAGCTACTCCGGGCCGGCCCAGAGAACACCAAGCGCCTGCAACAACAAGCGAGTGCACTGCGCGAAGCACTGCTGAATCCCTGAGACCCCTAAATCTCTGACACGCTCAAATCTCTGAAAATCGTACAGACATAAAAAAACCTAGACTCAACATCTAGGTTTTTTTATATTCAGAACGCTTGCGATACTCGCGAGACACCATCAAGTTTTCGGCAGAGTCACGCCAGTCTGGCCCTGATACTTGCCGCCACGATCAGCATAGGATGTGGCACAGACTTCGTCCGATTCAAAAAATAACATCTGCGCCACGCCTTCATTGGCATAAATTTTTGCCGGCAGATTAGTCGTATTCGAGAATTCGAGGGTCACGTGCCCTTCCCACTCAGGCTCAAGTGGCGTCACGTTAACGATAATACCGCAGCGCGCGTAGGTAGACTTGCCCAAACAAATGGTCAGCACTGACCGCGGAATGCGGAAATACTCAACCGTGCGTGCTAGCGCAAAGGAATTCGGTGGAATAATGCAGTAATCGCCCACCATATCGACGAAAGAATCATTATCGAAGTTTTTCGGATCCACGGTTTTTGAGTGCACGTTGGTAAATACTTTAAACTCATTGGCACAGCGCACATCGTAGCCATAACTAGAGGTCCCGTAGGAAATAACTCGATTCTCCCCTGAGAAACGCACCTGCTCAGCCTCAAATGGCTCAATCATTTTGTGTTGCTCAGCCATGCGGCGGATCCAGTTATCAGACTTAATGCTCATTGATTCTTCTCTTAATGGGTACCAACAGGGATACCAAAGGCTTTGATTTTGATGAGCTTACAGCCTGCCGCTGCCGCCCAATGAAACGCGCAGCCGGTATGATACCGATTTACGCGAGCTGGGCAAGGGGCAGTCGCTTGACGCCGACCTGCGCCCGATGTAGTGCCATCGTTAGATAGCGCCATCGTGATATAGCGCCCCCATGATAAAGCGCCGCGGGGTTAGACTAGCGGCTATGCTTCCAGCAACGTCACTCGCCACGCTCTTTGCTTAAATGGCAGAAATATAAACGCTCACTCAAACAAACTATTCAAACACTATTTCAGGCCCGCTATCAGCATCTTGATCGGCCAGCTGAGTCACGACTTTTTGCGCGATTTCTCGGTAGCGCTTGGCGATCTCGCCGTCAGGTTCGGCCACCACTGAGGGTGTTCCACTGTCGCCACGCTCACGGATACGTCTGTCCAGTGGCAAGCTGCCGAGCAATTGCGTTTGATATTCTGCAGCCACTTTTTCACCGCCGCCGGCACCGAAAATAGAGTCTTCATGACCGCAGTTAGAGCAGATATGCACGGCCATATTTTCGACAATACCCAGCACTGGAATTTTCACTTTGGCAAACATTTCTATACCTTTTTTGGCATCCAGTAACGCGATATCTTGAGGCGTGGTGACAATCACAGCGCCAGCAACCGATGCTTTTTGTGCCAGAGTGAGCTGTATATCGCCAGTGCCTGGCGGCATATCGACGACAAGAAAATCCAGCGCACTCCAATGGGTTTGTTCGAGCAATTGTTGCAGTGCACCCCCAGCCATTGGGCCGCGCCATGCCATCGGCGTGCTTGCGGGTACCAAATAGGCCATGGACATAGTTTCCAGTCCATGGGCCATAACTGGGGTGAAGGATTTGCCATCCGGCGAGTCGGGCTTCTGCGCGTTGGGAACGCCGAGCATCATAGCGATACTGGGACCGTAGATATCCGCATCCAACAGACCAACTTTGTGACCTTCAGCTTGCAGGGCCAAGGCGAGGTTCACCGCCGTGGTCGATTTGCCTACGCCACCTTTGCCGGAAGCGACAGCGATAATCGTTTTTACTTTATCTAACACAAAAATACTCCGTTAATGTCTGTTTTGGCCTGTATTCAGCGATACAGGTCGATAGCACATGAAAAGTTCGCGCAAAATCGCTATAGTTGCGCGCACTAAAACCGTCTCAACAAGAAGCTTTAACATGTCATCAAAACGTCAAATTCTGGTTACCAACGCTCTTCCCTACGCCAATGCTGCGCTGCATCTTGGTCATGTATTGGAATATACGCAAACCGACGTATGGGTGCGTTTCCAGAGAATGCGCGGGCACGAATGTTACTACCTTTCTGCGGACGATGCTCACGGAACTGCGATTATGCTGAAGGCCGATGAGAAGGGTATTACGCCTGAAAAGCATATTGCGGCGATGCGTGCGATCCACGAGGCTGACTTCCGCGACTTTTATATCAGCGTCGACAATTACCACTCGACCCATTCCGATGAAAACCGCGAGCTCTCGGAGCTGATTTACAACCGCTTAAATACCAACGGCCATATTGCCAAGCGGGAAATTACACAAGCCTTTGATCCTGAAAAAAATCTGTTTCTTGCCGACCGTTACATCAAAGGCACCTGCCCAAAGTGCAAAACCGACGATCAATACGGCGACAACTGCGAAGCCTGTGGGGCAACCTATTCGCCAACCGATCTGATTAACCCCGTGTCAGTCATTTCCGGCGCAACGCCAATTGAAAAAGCCTCTACCCACTACTTTTTCAAGCTGCCTGAATTTACCCAATTTCTGAAAGAGTGGACCCGCAGCGGCGCAGTGCAAGACGAAGTGGCCAACAAGTTGGGCGAATGGCTCGACAGTGGCCTGCAAGAGTGGGATATCAGCCGTGACGCCCCCTACTTTGGTTTTGAAATTCCCAACGCGCCGGGCAAGTACTTTTATGTTTGGCTCGACGCGCCAATAGGCTACATGGCAAGCTTTAAAAATTTCTGCGATCGAGAAAATATCGATTTCGATCATTTCTGGAAAAAAGACAGCCCAACTGAGCTCTACCATTTTATCGGCAAGGATATTGTCAATTTCCATGCGCTGTTTTGGCCCGCCATGCTCACCAGCGCCGAATTCCGCACACCGACCAAAATCTGTGTTCACGGATTCGTAACCGTCAACGGCAAGAAAATGTCCAAATCGCGCGGCACCTTTATCAATGCGCGCTGCTACTTAGACCACCTCAATCCCGAATATCTGCGCTACTACTACGCGTCGAAACTGTCCGGCTCCGTTGAAGATATCGACCTCAATCTGGAAGATTTTCAGCAGAAAGTGAACAGCGATCTCGTTGGCAAGGTGGTCAATATTGCCAGTCGCTGTGCGAAATTTATTGCCAACGGCAACGACGGCGTACTCTCCAGCACCATTGAAAATCCAGAGTTGTGGGCTCAGGTTAGTGGCGCAGCCGACAAGATTGCCGAGCACTACGAGAACCGTGACTACAGCAAAGCGATTCGCGAAATTATGGCCCAAGCCGATGCCGCGAACGAATATATTGCGTCCAAGGAACCGTGGAAACTCAACAAAGACGAGAGCAAGAAACAGGAAGTTCAGGATATCTGTTCACTGGGCATCAATCTATTCCGCGTGATCCTCACCTACCTCAAACCAGTGCTGCCCGCCATGACTGAGGCCGGAGAGGCCTTTCTCAATGACAGCCTGAACTGGAACTCGGTGCAGCAACCGCTGACCAACCACAAAATCAATCCTTTTGTGCCGCTGATGCAGCGCATTGAAAAAGAGAAAGTCGACGCCATGATAGAAGCCAGTAAAGAGGAAGCCGCCAGCGCCACACTGCGCACAGGGCCACTAGTGGATGATCCTATTGCCGCCGAGATTAGCTTTGATGACTTTATTAAAGTCGATTTACGCGTTGCGCTTATTGTCAAAGCCAACCATGTAGAAGGCGCAGAAAAGTTGCTGCAGCTGACACTGGATATCGGTGGCGAAACGCGCAATGTGTTCTCTGGCATTAAATCGTCTTACAAACCAGAAGATCTTGAAGGCCGTCTGACTGTCTTGGTCGCCAATTTAGCGCCGCGAAAAATGCGCTTTGGTATGTCCGAGGGAATGGTTTTGGCTGCCGCGGACAGCAACGGCATTTATCTACTCGAGCCCGATAGCGGCGCACAGCCGGGCCAGCGCATCAGCTGAGTTGGTCGTTTTTGTTGCCCCCGCCGTAATAAATGGCGCAACTCGCTGGCCTGCGCTGGGGCAGCGGATGCTCTGTTAAAACAGTTACACTATTAGTTAGAGCCAAAAGTACTAACAACACGCACCTTATTATGTTGAATAGCATTAGACGATTCCACGATAATAGGGCCCTTAAACCCTTTCACGTGTGCACAACATGCAAGAATTTGCCGTTATTCTGGTCAGCTCTATCTTGATCAATAACTACGTACTGGTTCAGTTTCTCGGACTGTGCCCCTTCATGGGCGTCTCGAACAAACTGGAATCGGCCATTGGTATGGCCGCGGCAACCACGTTTGTCCTCACTTTGACCGCCATGGCCAGTTACATTGTGAATGCTCTGGTGCTTGAGCCGTTGGGTCTGATCTACCTGCGCACCATTGCCTTTATTCTCGTGATCGCCGCGGTCGTGCAATTCACAAAAATGTTTATTGAAAAGACCAGCCCACTGCTCTATCGCGTGTTAGGCGTCTTTTTACCGCTGATCACCACCAACTGTGCGGTACTCGGCGTAGCGCTGCAAAACACCTCGAAAGACCTGAACTTTGTGCAGTCATCCCTCTACGGATTCGGCGCCGGAGCCGGTTTTTCCCTAGTGCTTATTTTCTTCTCCGCGATGCGCGAGCGTCTCGCCTCTGCTGATATTCCGGAGTCATTCAAGGGTGCCGCGATCGCCATGGTAACCGCTGGCCTAATGTCACTGGCCTTCATGGGGTTTAGCGGACTCGTCTAGATGATTGAACTTATCGCGCAAAATCCCATTCTTGCTGCACTGATTGCCCTTGTTGGACTGGCGATCATTTTTGGCGCACTCCTTGGCTTTGCCGCTGAAAAATTTAAAGTAGAAGGCAACCCTATTGTCGAGCAAATCGATGAACTGTTGCCGCAAACACAGTGCGGGCAATGTGGATTTCCCGGCTGCCGCCCCTATGCCGAATCCATCGCCAATGGCGATGCTATTAACAAATGCCCCCCCGGCGGCCAAGCGACGATCAACGCGATTGCCAGCCTACTCGATGTACCCGCGCCAGAATTAGACGAAGAGCACGGCCAAGAGAGCCCAGTAAGAACTGTCGCCTATATTCGCGAAGATGAGTGCATCGGCTGCACAAAGTGCATTCAGGCCTGCCCCGTTGACGCTATTCTCGGCGCAGCAAAACTTATGCACACCGTCATTGCAGACGAATGCACCGGTTGCGATCTCTGTGTTGAGCCCTGCCCAGTAGACTGTATAGATATGCTGCCAGTGGCTGAAACCCTGACCGACTGGAACTGGTCAATCCCGAAGAAACCCGGCCAGTTAATTGCTACCGACACCCGCGGTGAGCTCAGCCATGCTCACACACAAGGGGGTGGCGCATGAGTCAAACGTGGGTCACACCGGGTGGCGTACATCCGCCGGAAAATAAGCACCAGTCCCTAACACAGAGCATAGGCGTGCTGCCGCTGCCGGAAAAGTTGGTCGTTCCCCTCAACCAGCATATCGGTGCGCCAGCCATTCCCTGCGTCGAAGTGGGTCAAAAGGTATTAAAAGGCGAGGTGATCGCCAAGGCCGCCGGCACTGTCAGTATTCCAATGCATGCGCCGTCGTCTGGTGTTGTCAGTGCCATTGAACACCGCCCCATTGCCCATGCATCCGGCATGCTTGCGCCTTGCATTGAAATTACTACAGACGGCGAAGACCGCTGGATCGCCCATGAAGGCGTCGACGATTACGAACTTCTCGCGCCGCGAAAATTGCTCGAAATAATTGCCAATGCCGGTATTTCAGGTATGGGTGGCGCGGGTTTCCCCTCCGCAGTGAAGCTCAATCCCGGGCGTCAACGGCCAATTCATACCTTGATTGTCAATGCCACAGAGTGCGAGCCCTATATCACCGCCGACGATTCTGCTATTCGTGAGCGCGCCGCTGAAATTGTTGAAGGCATAAAAATTCTCAGCGCCATTCTCGATCACCCCGATAATATTTTTATCGGCATTGAAGACAATAAACCGGAAGCCATCGAAGCCCTTGCCCCCCACGTTGAGGGCACCGGTATTTCGGTTGTGTCATTTCCGACCAAATACCCATCGGGTGGCGAAAAGCAGCTAATCTATATCCTCACCGGCAAGGAAATTCCGTCCGGCAAGCTGCCTGCTGATCTCGGCATGGTCTGTATTAATATCGGAACAACCTACGCCATCAAACGGGCTGTGGTGAATGGTGAGCCGCTGATCTCCCGTGTGACAACGGTCACCGGTGATGCTGCCGGCGTTCAGCGCAACTATGAAACGTTAATCGGCACACCGGTCAGCCACCTGCTGGCCCACTCGGCATTCGATGAAAAAGCCTGCAGCCGAGTCATTATGGGTGGCCCAATGATGGGCTTCACCCTACCGTCTGCAGACGTTCCGATCGTTAAAACCACCAACTGCATTCTGGCCCCCAGCTATGCCGAGATCCCCGATGACGAGCCGGCGCAGCCCTGTATCCGCTGTGGTATGTGCGCAGAAGCCTGTCCCGTCTCCCTGCTGCCGCAACAGCTGTTCTGGTACTCCCAAGCACAAGACCACGAGCGCCTCGAAGCGCACAACCTCTTTGACTGCATCGAATGTGGTGCCTGCTCCTATGTGTGCCCAAGCAATATTCCACTGGTTCAATACTACCGCGCCAGCAAAAGTGAAATACGCAAGGCCCGCGCCGAGAAGGTAAAGTCAGATCACGCCCGCGAGCGCTTTGAATTTCACAAACTGCGCATGGAACAGGCCGAGCGGGAAAAAGAAGAAAAGCGCACAGCGCGCCGTGAGGCCGCTTTGCAGGCCAGTGCAGCGCCAAGCAACCCTTCAAGCTCTGTGCCAAGCTCATCGGCAGCCGACATTATTGCCGCAGCACAGGCCCGAGCCGCTGCCAAGCAAGCAACGCCGGAGCAACAGCAAGCGCAGCTCGAACGCACCATCGCCGCGGCTGAACAGCGCTTAATCGTCGCCGAGCAAAAACTCGCTGAAGCGATCGAAAAAGGCAGCGCCAATCAGTCCGTGCTGAGTGCAGCCGTAGAAAATACTCGCCAAAAATTAGAGCAAGCCAAGGCAAAGCTCGCGGAGCTGACAGCATAATGGCATTCAAACAGGTCACCTCACCCCACGCCCACAGTGCACAAAAAACCAGCAATGTGATGCAACTCGTTTTATTGGCCACCGTTCCAGGATTGGTCGCCTTAACGTGGCAGTTCGGCTGGGGCAGTATCATTAACGTGCTCCTCGCGTCCATTACCGCTGTCGTCTGCGAAGCGGCAATTGTGCATTTGCGCGGGCGCTCGGTGGCGTTTTATCTGTCGGACTACAGTGCCTTAGTGACCGCCGTTCTACTCGGCATTGCCCTGCCGCCACTAGCGCCTTGGTGGGTGATTGTGGTCGGCACGGTGTTTTCCATTGTGATTGCCAAACAGCTCTACGGTGGCCTCGGTTACAACCCGTTCAACCCCGCCATGGTGGGCTATGTGGTTGTGCTGATTTCGTTTCCCATCCAGATGACAACCTGGGTCACGCCGCTGGCGCTTCTGCCTGAGGGCGTGAGCCATCCCGGATTAATAGAATCGCTGCACATTGTGTTTGGCGGCTACACCCCCGCAGATGGCGTAACCGGCGCCACTCCCCTCGACAGTTTTAAACACAGCAGCGGCCTGTTAGTCGACCAAATTTACCAGCGCGACCCGCTGTTTGCTCAGGGAATATGGGCTGGCGCAGGCTGGGAATGGGTCAACCTCGGCTTTTTACTCGGCGGCCTGCTATTGATCGCTAAGCGTATTTTTACCTGGCACGGCCCAGTCGGAATGCTCGGCGCCCTCGCGCTCATGTCCGCGCTTTTTTGGGATTCAGGCAGCTCCACAAGCCCTGGCTCACCCGTTATGCATCTCTTGAGCGGGGCGACAATGCTCGGAGCATTCTTTATTTTGACCGACCCAGTCTCCTCCGCCGTGAGTAATCGAGGACGATTGATTTATGGCATATTGATTGGTCTGTTAGTGTTTATTATTCGCGCATGGGGCAACTACCCAGACGCCGTTGCCTTCGCAGTCTTGCTGGCCAATTTTGCCGCACCGTTTATCGACAACTACACCCTGCCGCGCACCTACGGCCACACTGATCGACGTCGCGCCACCGAGAAGGAGGAAGGCTAATGATTTTAAAATCAATGCGATTCAATAGCATCGCCCTCGCTATCTTCGCTCTGGTAACGGCACTGGTCTTGGCGGGTACCAACGAACTGACCCGTGAGCGTATTGCCGACGCAGAACGCCAGGCGGCGCAGCGCGCACTGCTGGAAATTATTCCTCTGGAGCGCCACAACAACGATCTTTTAATGGATGTGCAGCCAGTTCCAGAACAGTATTGGGCAATACTGGGATTAAAGAAAGGCGGCAATATCCATATTGCTCGAGACAACGGCCAACCCGTCGCAGCGATTATTCCCACCGTCACGGGCGATGGCTACAGCGGTGACATTTCAATGATTATCGGGATTAATTTCGACGGTACAATTGCAGGTGTGCGCGTGGTCGATCACCATGAAACACCGGGACTTGGCGACAAAGTTGATCTGAAAAAAAGCGATTGGATCCTCAGCTTTAATGGTAAGTCTTTGACCAATCCCACTGCGGATCGATGGAAAGTGCGTAAAGAAGGCGGTGATTTCGATCAGTTTACAGGAGCCACTATCACTCCTCGCGCCGTGATCTCCCAGCTCGTAAATGCGCTAGAATACTTTAATCGCGACGGTGAACGTTTATTGCAAGTGAGCGCAGAACACTTGGCACAGGAACAACAAAAGGCAAGCCAATGAGCGACGTCAGTATTTCCCAAGTCACTAAAAATGGACTTTGGACAAACAACCCCGCCCTAGTTCAACTGCTCGGACTCTGCCCACTACTGGCTGTCACCGGCACTGTGGTCAATGCCCTCGGGCTAGGCATTGCTACGATGATGGTGCTGATCGGCTCCAACAGCATCGTTTCACTGATTCGTCATCATGTCAGCGACGCCGTGCGACTGCCCGCCTTTGTCATCATTATCGCAGCATTTGTTACCTGCGCCGAACTGTTAATGAAAGCCTACACCTACGATCTCTTCCAAATTCTCGGCATCTTTATTCCACTTATCGTTACCAACTGTGCCATCCTTGGACGAGCGGAAGCCTTTGCCAGCAGGCAACCACTGGGTTACGCCGCGCTGGATGGCTTTATGATGGGACTGGGCTTCTTGTTAGTCCTAGTGTTATTGGGCGCAATTCGCGAACTGTTCGGCCAAGGCACCCTGTTCGATAGCATGCATTTACTGTTTGGCCCTGTCGCAAAAGACTGGACACTGCGACCATTCGGCGAAAACTACAGTTTCTTAGTCGCCGTGTTGCCGCCGGGAGCATTTATTGTCACCGGACTGTTAATCGCCGGAAAAAACAGCATCGACGCAGCGTTCAAGCGCCGTGCCGACAGACACAAGCATCGTCCCGTGAAGGGCGCAAAACGGATTAGAACGACAGGCAATATTGCCTGACAGTTAGACCACAAAGGACGTTGGTAGCAATGAATAAAACAGGCGCATGGTTGGTGCGATATGCGTTAGAGCAGCTCGGCATAAACCACACCTTTGGCATTCCGGGTGTACAGAATGCTGAAATTTACGATCAACTCAGCCAATCCGACAGCATTACGCCGCACCTCGTCAATCATGAGATGAGCGCGGCTTTTATGGCGGATGCTGTCAGTCGCACCCACGCCGGTAGCATAGGCGCCATGGTGATTGTCTCTGGCTCCAGCGTTACCCACAGCGCCAGCGGCATTGGCGAAGCACTGCTGGCTGGGGTGCCCATGTTAATTATTGCCGGAAGTGGTCACCGCGATCAGGTACCGCAAATTGACCAAGAACAGATCGTCAAAGCGCTGACCAAAGCCTACTTTAAAATTGACGCGCACAAACAGATTGTCGAGACACTCTTCCACGCCTACAGCATAGCGACCGGTGACAGCCCAGGACCGGTGTTTGTTGAAATACCACTGCATATTCAGCTGCTCAGCGCAGATGTTGACGACCCCCTGCCCAGCCATCCAGCGGCCCCCAAAAACCCTGAACTCATCGTCAGAGACGCCGACATCACCGCCGCCGCAACGCAGTTATTGCAGGCAAAAAATCCAGGCATACTCGTCGGTTGGGGTGCAGTTGACGCCCATGCAGAGCTGATTGCCGTCGCTGAACATATTGCCGCGCCTGTTTGCACCACCCTCTCGGGCATCAGCAGTTTCCCAGCGTCACACCCCCTGCATGCAGGCATGTTGTTTGGCCCAGCCGCCGTTCCAAGCGCCGAGAACGCCTTCAATGACTGCGACTGTCTCATCGCCATTGGCACCGACTTCAGCAATATTGATACCGCCAGCGGCAGCGCCGAGCCACCGGAGATGCTGATTCATATTGACCGCAACGAGCAGACATTTAACCAGCGATACGACGCTAAAATCACCCTCTGCGGCAGCCCCAAAGAGGTGCTCACAGCACTGCTCTACAAACTGCAAGAGCAGATGCATTCACCGCGCGACGCTGGCGAAATAGTGGCCGCGATCAAGCGCGACAAACTGGCACTGAAAAATGACTGGTACAACCACAACAGCAAGGGCCGAGTGAATCCTGCGGTATTCTTTGATCATCTCCGCGACTGCCTAAAAGACGACGCCATTATTGTTACCGACGATGGCAACCATACCTTTTTGGCCGCCGAGCTTATGCCAATCAATCATCCGCGCGGCTTTATTTCACCCTCAAAATTTAATGCGATGGGCTACTGTATACCGGCCGTAAACGCCGCTAAATTGGTTAATCCCGAGAAACAGGTGGTGGGTATTGTCGGCGACGGCGCCATGTTGATGACGGGCATGGAGGCACTGACGGGTGTGCGCAACAACCTTGGCACCATTTACTGTATTTTTAACGATGGGCAGCTCTCGCGCATCACCCAAAGCCAACAGATCAAGGACCGTCAGCGCAAGTACACGAAAGTTGGCAATGTCAATTGGGGTGCTTTTGCGGACGCCATCGACTGCGGCTACATTCCCATCACCAACAATAACGATGTCGCGACAGGCCTGCGCCACGCGCTCGAAACTGCCGCGCAGGGGCAACCCGTATTTGTCGATATCGCTATCGATTATTCGCGGCGCAGCAATTACGCCCTGGGTGTGGTGAAGGCAAATTTGGCCAAGTTTTCAGGACGGGACAAACTGCGCATCGTCAGCCGGGCCATCGTGCGCAAGTTTATCGGCTGACGACACTCAGTAATTATCGAGATCTTTGTCGAACAACATATCGATATTGCGAAACGCTTTAAACTCTAAATGATTGCCGCTGGGGTCGCTCACAAACAGCGTGGCCTGCTCGCCTTTGCGGCCTTCAAAGCGAATATAGGGGGCAATCACAAAACGCATCTCCAGCGCTTCAAGCCGCGACACCAACTGCTCGTACTTGTCCCAGTCCAAAATAACGCCAAAGTGTGATGCCGGCACTGCATGGCCGTCCACTGCATTGGTCGCCGCAGACGGATGGTCTTCTGGCGCGACCAGATGGGCCACCAACTGATGTCCAAAAAAATCAAAATCGATCCAGCGATCAGACTCCCGACCTGTGCCACACCCTAACGTACCGCCGTAAAAAGCGCGGGTTGCCTCAAGATCAGTCACCGGAAACGCAAGGTGAAAACGTGGATAGTCTGCCGTGAGAGTAGTCATTTTTTTATCTACCTAAAGGTTGTGGAAGCTCGAGCTGTCAGCTCAGTTATAAAAATTTATAGAGAAAGTCTGTTTTGTTGAAGCCTTCACCACGGCAGCGCATCCAGATCAACATTGCCGCCACTCAGAATAATGGCCACGCGCTTGCCATAAAAAAGCTCAGGATTTTCCATTATAGCGGCGAGACATACCGCGGAAGACGGTTCAACAATAATTTTTAAACGCATCCAAATCAGGCGCATCGCCTTCACAATGCTCTCTTCAGAGGCGAGTAATATATCGTCAACCTGCTGGTACATAATGTCAAAGTTGCGCACCCCAACCGTTGACCGCAAACCGTCAGCGATAGTCTTTGGCGTTTGCTCCGCGACCCGAACGCCGCTTTTAAAACCCTGCCACGCATCACTGGCGCCAGCGGGTTCTGCTCCAATCACCTGAATGGTCTTGCCTGTCTTGTCCGCCCAAGCTTTTGCAGCGATAGCCGTGCCAGACAGTAGTCCGCCGCCGCCCACCGGCGCCATAATAATGTCCGGCAGTGCATCGGTCTGACATTGGCGCAACAGTTCCAGCGCAGCCGTGCCTTGGCCTGCAATAATTTGATCGTTGTCATAGGGATGAACCAGCAGGCAACCGCGAGCCTCCATCTGCTCGGCAACGGTCCCTTCGCGGGCTTCCATCGTTGGAAGGCACTCAATAACAGTTGCCCCATAGCCTGCTACGGCAGCTTTTTTTACGATGGGCGCATTGCTCGGCATCACCACCGTACACTCAGTACCGCGCAGTGCAGCAGCCCATGCCAGAGCTGCACCGTGATTTCCAGAGGAGTGAGTGATTACTCCCCTTTTAAGATCTGCGGCATCCATGGAGTAAAGCGCATTGCAACCACCGCGGGCCTTAAAGGCGCCCACTTTCTGCAAATTTTCAGCTTTAAAGGAAAGTTCGCAGCCAAACAATTTGTTGACCTGCTCGCTACTCATAACGGGCGTTTCGTGAATGTGCGGTTTAATCCGCTGGTGAGCTTGTTCGATATCGCGAAACGTTACGGGCATGGAATACTCTGTTTTAGTCTGTTTTAAGTGTCGAGACATCCCAGTCTTGAGGGTAAAGCTAACTCCGGCGCCAAGCTTAAACCAGTTGCGACGTTTTAACTATTCGCCTGTCAAAAAACGATTCAACCGAGCCCGTAAATGTCAGTGTTAAACTTTTTCCGATTAGCCTCACTTGCCCTATACTGGTGCTGGTATTTTTAGTGGCTAAAGTGCGGCGGCTAGAGTGCGTACGCGCAGGAAACCTTTTTATCCATAAGGAATTCTCATGATCAAAGTCTGTCTCTACAGCGCTTCAACGTTTATTCAAGGCGGCGCCGAAGTGATCGCCCTGCCACGGGAAAAAGGCGCAGTGTTGTGGATTGATATCCACAATGAGTCCAATGAGTCCGAGCAGCTAATCTTTGACCAGTTTGGCTGCCACCCGCTGACCATTCAGGACGCCAGACGGCGACGTCACCCGCCAAAAACCGAGCACTTCACCGACCAATCCTTTGTCTTGTTGCGCGAGTTGACCTCTGTCACCGGTAGCCTCGGGTTTCAAACACTGCAAATGTCCTGCTTTATTGGTGATGATTTTTTAATCACGCGGCACGACAAACCCTCAAAAGCCATCGATAGCTGGTGGGACAACGCCGAACTAGAAAAGACCGTCAAGCGCGGCCCCATGGTGTTGTTTGCCTCGATCACCAACAATATGGGCCTCGACTACCTCGATTTACTGTTGAATTTTGAACCGGCCCTGACCACTTACGAAGACACACTGCTAACGTCACCAAGCGACAAATTACTGCGCGACCTAATCACCTGTAAAACATGGCTGCGCAAGCTTAAAAGACTGCATAGCTATCATGATCGCGTCTATTCGCAACTGTTGGCGCACCTAAAACAAGAGCACGAATCAGATACCGACGCGATCCATTCCGTGACCGACGTCTATGAAAAATTTGAGCGGCTCAACAGCCTATCAACACTCTATTACGATTTAGCTGGCGACCTTATCGACGGCCACATTTCTTTGACATCCCACAAACTCAACGAAACCATGCGTGTGCTCACCGTTGTGACCGCCATTTTCGTGCCGTTGGGCTTTCTCGCGGGCCTGTACGGCATGAATTTCGACAATATGCCGGAATTACATCACCACAACGGTTACTATATTTTGGTCGGCGCAATGTGCGCCATTGCTCTTGGCTTAGTAGCACTGTTTAAGAGGAACAAATGGCTATGATGGAAAATCTGCAAAATTGGCTGGCAATGCCGCTGTTTAGTGTTGGTAGCTACAGCCTCGAAACCATTGAAATTATTTCAGCCATGGCTTATTTCATCGGGGCCATGATCGTCTATCGTCTTATAGTGCGCGCATCTACTGCTGCCTCCAAACGCAGTCGAGCGAATGAAAAAGACCTTTATATCGTGCACCGCGTACTCAAATACGTCATCTACGGCATTGGTATATTGTTGGCGCTGTCCTCGCTGGGGGTTAGTTTTGACCGCTTGCTGATTGTTGCCGGCGCGCTGGGTGTGGGTATCGGCTTCGGCTTGCAATCTATCGTCAATAACTTTGTCTGCGGCATTATTATTTTATTTGAGAAGTCTCTGCGCGTGGGTGATTTTGTCGAGCTGCCCAATGGTCTGCTCGGCGAAGTGAGGGAAATCAATATCCGCAGCACCCTACTGCGCACTGTCGATAACGCCGATATTCTTGTGCCAAATTCCGATTTCATTAATAACCAGGTGAACAACTGGACTCTGAATGACGACGTGCGACGCTTTTCGATTCGTTTCAGCGTGGCCTATGGCAGCGATATTGCGCTAGTGCGAAAAGCCGTACTAAAAGCCGCTGAAAATGTGCCCTTAACACTGCACCGCGACAATATTATGCCCGATGTGATGCTGACCGAGCTGGCCTCGTCAGGCGTAGATTTTATTCTCTCAGTGTGGGTTGAGGGCGAGTGGGTTAAACGACCTGGGCTGGTAAAGTCTCACTACCTAACCGCCATCTACAACAGCCTGCGAGAACACGGTCTGGAGATTCCATTCCCGCAGGTCGATGTGCACATGCGTTAGCCGTCTACAAACACGGGCGCCGCCAGATATTCCCAAAGAATCACTGAGGCGCCCACTACGACAGAAAATTACTTAAGCTCACGGCCGCGGTTAGCAGCAATGCGCAAACGCAGCGCGTTTAACTTAATAAAGCCTTCCGCATCCGCTTGGTTGTAGGCACCAGCATCGTCGTCAAAAGTCGCAATCTTGCCATCAAACAAACTGTCAGCAGAGCGACGACCGACCACGGTAACATTGCCTTTGTAGAGTTTAAGTCGCACATCACCATTCACAGACTCTTGGCTCTTATCGATAGCGGTTTGCAACATCAACCGCTCGGGTGACCACCAGTAACCGTTGTAAATCAGGTTCGCGTAGCGCGGCATCAACTCATCTTTCAAGTGCGCCACTTCGCGATCCAAACAGATAGACTCAATCGCCCGGTGAGCGCGCATTATTACCGTGCCCGCAGGCGTTTCGTAACATCCGCGCGACTTCATACCCACATAGCGGTTTTCAACAATATCCAAACGACCAATACCGTTCGCACCTGCCACCTTATTCAAATGCTCGATCACCGTGGCCGGCGACATCGCCTGACCATCAATCGCAACGATATCACCCTTCTCGTAGGTCACTTCAATATAGGTTGCCACATCAGGTGCCGTCAGCGGGTCAACCGTCCAGCGCCACATTTCGTCTTCAGCTTCCGACCAAGGGTCCTCCAAATTGCCACCCTCGTAAGAGATATGCAGCAAATTGGCATCCATTGAGAACGGCGATTTTTTACCGCGCTTCATTTCAACAGGAATATTGTGTGTCTCGCAGTACTCCATCAGCTTGTCGCGGGAATTAAGATCCCACTCACGCCACGGCGCAATCACTTTAATGCCCGGCTTCAACGCGTAGGCACCCAACTCGAAACGCACCTGGTCGTTGCCCTTGCCCGTCGCACCATGAGAGATTGCATCAGCACCCGTTTCATTGGCAATTTCAATCAAGCGCTTAGCGATAAGCGGGCGCGCAATCGACGTGCCCAGCAGATACTCGCCTTCATAGATTGTGTTGGCACGAAACATCGGGAAAAGGTAGTCCCGCGCAAACTCTTCGCGCAGATCATCGATATAAATTTCTTTCACGCCTAAAGCCTGTGCTTTAAGCCGCGCAGGTTCAACTTCCTCACCCTGACCGATATCAGCCGTAAAGGTAACCACTTCGCATTGATATTCCTCTTGCAGCCATTTCACAATGACCGAGGTATCCAAACCGCCTGAATAGGCTAAGACTACTTTGTTAATATTTGACACGTTGCTATTACCTTCACTGGTTAACAAGAGGGCGGGATTTTACCCCAAGCAGCGTGGGGATTCATAGTTTAACGAAAAACCGGCCGAGTAAATCCGCACCCAACCATCAACAGCGGCTAAACCCAGCGTTAAAAAATAGAGCTTCGAGTCAACGAAGTGAGATAGGCCAATGCCGCCGTCCCCACATAGGAATTTCCCGAAAGGTCAAGCTCCGGCGACCACACCGCCACCGAAATACTCATCGGCACATCAATCAATCTTTCCTCACGCTTTTGCGCCGTTACAATAATTTCATCAATCTGATTTTGCTTTTTAGCAGTCTGTCCATCGTTATTAACATCCTGCGCCATCACACCCTGAGTAACCGCCCCAGTTGCAAAAAACGCAATGAGTGTTGCCAGTAAAGTTCTTTTATTGTTTCTTCCCCGTTCCATAGTCTTCTCCTGATCTTTCAGTAAAGTATTTTGGCGAAGTGAAATAACAATCACGCCACCATCTGTAAGATCGCCAGAGAAGTCTGTGCCTCGCAGTAATATGCCGAGGGCTTCGTTAATCGTAGGCACACCGTTGACTGGATTTACGCCGGTCATGTGAGCTAGTTCGTGGGGGTACAGCAGTTGGACGTTGGTGAGTTTGACGAAAGCATCCATTGCTGTTCCTAGCGTTCCCTGCTCGATACGAAAGTGATATCGCGCTTGGGGGTCAAGTGCGTTTGCATTTAGTGCGATCATGCCGAGTGCGACAACTATGCACAGGGCAAACTTAATTCGCTTTATACAAAACACTCTCCACAAACTAGACTCGGTGCTCAACATAGGATTTCAGTCTTGCCTACCGATCTTATGCATAAAGACTTCTAAGATTGGAAAACCCATAAATAACCCTTTGGTAGACAAAAATAATGTGTACTGACCTCTGCAGGTGACTGCTGCCGTTGGGCGAGTACTGAAAAGATGGTTAGATCTTGGATATGCGCACGCGCTTTGAGTCGATGCGTTCGATACGCACATTGATCATAATTTGTAATGCTTCAAACATGGCGTCTACTTCTCCTACGTTAAAGCTGCCGGCAATCGGTAATTGACGAAGGTCGCTGTCTTCGATGTCGATGCTGATGTCGGTGTAGCGGCTGATGCTGTCAACCACGGCGGACAGGGGTTCGCCGGCAAAGGCGAGCCTGCCTTCGCGCCAGGATAGTTTGCGTTGCACGGTGTCGGGGGCAATTAGGTCGACGCGCTCGACTGTCTCTTCGAAGATGACGTTTTGCCCGGCGCTGACGGTGCCAAGCAGCGCTGCTGGCTGCGGGGTTGTGCCTTGCTTGGTGAGGGTGCGTGTGGCTGCACCTGTGGAGGCGCGTGTGGAGGAGAGTGCGACGGTGCCCTCTTCGACCATGACATCAATTTTTTCGTCGCGCAGGAAGACGCTGAACGCGGTGCCGACGGCGGTGACGATGCCATTACCGGCATAGACTGCAAAGGGTTTTTGTTTGTTGGGGGCGACGTCGAAATAGCCTTCGCCGTATTTGAGGACTATTTTGCGCTGGGTTTTGCTGTAGGACACGTCTATTTGGCTGTTGGTGTTGAGTTGCACGGCGGAGCCATCGGGCAGTTGTATGGTTTTTCGTTCTCCGAGGGCGGTTGTGTAGGTGCCTTGGTGCAGTTGCGCGCTACTGTTGATGAGCTGATAGGTTAGGCCGAGTATTCCGACAAGGGCTATGGAGGCGGCTGCGGTTATAAATTTGGGTGTTGCAAACAGGGTGCCGGCAAGTGCTTTTAGGCCTGCCCATCGCGCGGCGATGGCTGGCTTTTGGGGGCGCTGGTGGCTGTCGGTTGCGGCGTGGTCGTTGAGTTCTTCGAGAATATCGAGGCCACCCCATAAGGCGGCGAGGCGGGCGTAGGCTTCACGATGTTGTTCGCCACTGTTGAGCCAGGCTTGAAACTCGCTCTTTTGCGCGGCGGATAGGCCATTTTCATCGGCGCGCATAACCCACAGGGCTGCTTGCGATTCGATTTCTTTGATGTCAGGAAAGCTAATAATACTGTCGGTGGTCATGACTGTTCACTCTCAGTGGTCTCTTCCTTTTTTCGCTAAGTCGGTTGTCGCTCGCTGGTTGGCTCGGGCAGGTTGAGCACGGAGCCAAACTCTTCAGGGTCGTAGCCCTGTTCTCGCAGCAGGCTGTTGCACATGACAAGCGCGGCGGCGACGCGCTTTTCTACGGTGCTTAGTGAGACGTTCAACCTTGTGGCTATTTGTTTAAATTTCAGTTTTTCCATTTTCCGCATGAGCAGTGCGCGTCGGTAGTCTGGCGGTAAGCTGGCAATCACTTTTGCTGCCACGACAAGTTTGCGCTGGCCGTCAATTTGGTTTTCGATGGAAACTTGACGCTCATCCTGTAAGACTTCCTCACCCCCAGAATCCTCATAGTGATCTGTGTTGGTGTTCACTTTTCGTTTAATTTCACTGAAGGCGAGATTTTGTGCAACGCGCAATAAAAAGGATTTTGGATGTCGGTTTTGGTTTCTGCGGCAAAGGCTTTGAGAAACGTTTCTTGGGTGTAATCTTCGATGTCTTCTGCACGACGGCAGTAGCGGGCGAAGATTCGCTTAATGGATTTTTCGTGCTCTTGAAAGGCCTGTAATATTTTCGACATGAGCGCTTCGGTTATTTGGTTCGCAGGTATTAATAAAGGTAGCACAGAGAAAAAATATCGCCGGAAAAGCGCGTGGACTCTTTTTGCGCATTAGCGGCTTAAAAGCGGTGATGGAGGTGTGACGATTTGTGAGGTGCTAACTGTTCTTGCAGGCTTAAGACGTTATGGGGAGAGGTTGGGCTGAGCCGTCTGCGAGGTCATAGAGGCGATGGCCGAGGGAGGCGAATTGCGCTAGGTCGCTGCTGGTGGGGAAGCTGTAGTAGCCGGCGGGGCCTTGCTGCGGCTGCGCGGGCAGTGGCTGTCCGGCACTGATGGCGGCGACGGCGTGTTGAATTTGCTGGCAGCCGCCGGTGTATAAGCTGAGTACGTTGGCGAGGTAGGATTTGTCGCGGGCGAGTGGTATGGAGGCGATTGAAATAATATCGCCGGTATCTATCCCGCTGTCTTGAATATAGTGGAGGGTTGACCCGATCTCGGGTTCTTGATTGAGCATGGCTCTAAAGGTTGCCATCACGCCCCGATAATCAGGCAACACGCCCGAATGCAGGTTAATAACACCGTGCTTGGGTATGGCGATTACGTCTTGTCGAATGATTAATCCAAAGCGCACTGAGATAATTAGGTCTGGCTGGCTCGCTTGTATGCGTGCGATACCGGCGGGACTGTTGACGTTGTTGCCGAGGTCGGTGAATCCCTGCAGTGTGCAGCCTGCTTGTTGTGCGAGCATTTCAAACGTGGGGCGTCCGTCTGTCAGTTGCGCGCGCTCGACGGTGGCAAGGTCTATCAATGGCTGGGGTAACTGTTGATTGCCGCCTACTTTTTCGGAGAGAAAAATAGTCAATCTGTGGTCGCTGAGGATGTGAATAAGCTGACTTAGTGCTACGTGGCTCGCTAGGTCGCGGTTGGTTAGTAGCGTTATATTCATGGTCTGCTCATTTGTTTTCGCTTACTTTTCCACAAAACCTATTATGGCGCCACTGTTTCCGGTAGCATTCATGCTGCAATCTGTGGACATCATTACAATGAATCGTATAACGCTCACCCAACCCGACGACTGGCATCTTCATCTTCGCGACAACGCGACGTTAGCATCGACAGTGCCCGCTGCGACGCGGGGTTTTGGTCGCGGCATCATTATGCCGAATCTTCTGCCGCCGGCAACGACTGTTGCGCAGGCGTCCGCTTATCGCGAGCGCATTTTGGCGCAGCGTCCGGCGGGTTCGTCTTGGCAGCCGTTGATGGTTTTGTATCTCACCGACAACACGACTTGCGATGAAATTCGTGCGGCAAAGGCCTGTGGATTTATTCATGGCTGCAAATACTATCCCGCGGGGGCAACTACTAACTCTGACTCTGGCGTGACCGATTTGAAGAATATTTCTGCGGTGCTGGAGACTATGCAAGAGGTTGGTATGGTACTGCAGCTGCACGGTGAGGTGACGGCGGCTGAGATTGATATTTTTGATCGCGAAGCGGTGTTTATTGAGCGCCACCTGATCTGGCTGGCCGAGCAGTTTCCGCGTTTAAAAATTGTTTTGGAGCATATTACAACGAAGCAGGCGGCGGACTATGTCGCTGCTGCGAGCAGTTATATCGCCGCAACCATTACACCGCAGCATTTGCTCTACAATCGCAACCATATGCTGGTTGGGGGTATTCGCCCGCACTTGTTTTGTCTGCCTATTTTGAAGCGCAATATTCACCAACAGGCGCTTATTGCGGCGGCAACGAGCGGTAACCCAAAGTTCTTTCTTGGCACCGACTCGGCGCCCCACGCGCAGAATAAAAAAGAGAGTGCCTGTGGCTGTGCCGGTTGTTTTAGCCACCATGCGGCTATTGAGCTATACGCTCAGACGTTCGATGATGCGGGCGCTCTGGACAAGCTTGAGGCCTTTGCAAGTTTTAATGGCGCTGATTTTTACGGCCTTCCGCGCAATACCAGCACGATTACGCTGGTGCGAGAACCTTGGCAATTGCCAGCCACTATTCCGTTTGAGGATACGCAGCTCGTTCCTCTCGGCGCAGGATCGACCCTCAACTGGAAAATGACTGACTCATGAACCCTTCTTCTGACGTCGAGAGTGATAACAATTTACCCACAGGTGAAATAGGTCAGCGGTTTCGCGGATTCCTACCGGTGGTGGTCGACGTTGAAACAGGTGGTTTTAATTCTCGCACCGACGCGCTGCTGGAAATGGCTGCGGTTGTTTTAGAGATGGATGCGCAGGGTCACCTGCAAATCAAAGAGAGTTACAGTAAAAATATCGATCCGTTTCCGGGGGCTGTAGTTGAACGCGCCGCTCTCGACTTTACGGGTATCGATATCTACGATCCCGACCGTATGCCGGAAGATGAAGGCGAGGCGCTGCGGGATATATTTCGTCCGATCCGTCAGGAAATTAGCGCTACCGGCTGCACTCGTGCGGTGATGGTGGCTCACAACGCGCATTTTGATTTGGGTTTTGTTAACGCTGCGGTCAATCGCAATCAGATCAAACGCAATCCTTTCCACCCCTTTTCCTGCTTTGACACGTCGACACTGGCGGGGCTCGCCTATGGGCAAACGGTTCTGGCTAAGGCCTGCATGGCGGCTGAGTTAGACTTTGATAATCGCGACGCGCACAGTGCGCTGTATGATGCGATCAAAACCGCTGAGCTGTTCTGCAAGATTGTCAATCGCTGGAAAACCCTTGGTGGCTGGCCGGGCTGAAACCTGCAACCATAAAAAAAACGCCTCTCCAGACAGTCTGAAGAGGCGCTTCTGAACAAGCGCTTGTTGAGAGGTACTACAACCGTTTTACGCGTTACTTCTTAACCCAAAAATCGGCGTTTTCAATTCCCGCTTTAACTGGATCAAAGACTGGATCTAACCCGTCGTCTAATTGTGATTCGTAATCTTTCAGTGCCAACATCGCTGGCTTTTGCAGAATAATAATTGCCACAATATTGAGCCAGGCCATTATGCCTACACCGACATCACCCAATGCCCAGGCTAAATCAGCGCTTTTGATGCCGCCGTAAACAACGGAGGTCAATACCAGCAATTTGAGTAAATTGGCTAACCATGGGCGATGCACTTTGCGGTTGATGTACATCACATTGGTCTCGGCAATGTAGTAGTAAGCAACGATGGTGGTAAAGGCAAAAAACAGCAGTGCGATGGCCAAAATACTGCTGCCAAAGCCGGGTAAAATGGTGTCGAAGGCTGCCTGCACATAGGCTGGCCCTGCTACAGCGTTGGGCATTCCCTCATAGAGGAAGCCTCCGTCTGCGTTTTCGACGTTGTACATACCGGTAAGCAAGATCATGAAGGCGGTGGCAGAACAAATAAGCAGTGTATCGATATACACCGAAAAGGCCTGAACCAGTCCCTGCTTTACCGGATGGGATACTTCTGCCGCAGCCGCTGGGTGCGGGCCACTGCCCTGTCCAGCTTCGTTGGAGTAAACACCGCGCTTAACGCCCCACTGCACTGCCAGACCAATAATGGCGCCATAACCTGCGTCGAGGCCAAAGGCACTGCTGACAATCAATTTAAAGACGGCTGGCACCATGTCGATATTGATCACCACAACCACCAGTGAGATGGCGATATAGCCCAGCGCCATCAGCGGCACTGCAACCTGGGCAAAGTGGGCAATGCGCTTTACGCCGCCGATAATAATCAGGGCTAGACCAATCGCCAAAAAGCCTGCGGTGAATTCGGCGGGCACGCTCCAAGCAGTTTCCACGGCAGCGACAATGCTGTTTGATTGAATACCGGGGAGACAAAAGCCCATGGCGACGATTGTCGCGACGGCGAACGTCCACGCGTACCATTTTTGTTTCATGGCTTTTTCGATGTAGTAGGCGGGACCACCTCGGTAGTTGCCGTTGTCATCTTTTTCTTTGTAAATCTGCGCGAGTGTCGCTTCAACGTAGGCGGTTGATGCGCCGAAGAAGGCTACTGTCCACATCCAAAACACCGCGCCGGGCCCGCCAATGGCGATGGCTGTGGCAACGCCGGCAATATTGCCTGTGCCAACACGGCCTGAAAGGGAGATGGCGAGAGCCTGAAAAGACGATACGCCAGCGTCTGAACTGCGCCCTTCAAACATGAGTTTGATCATGTGGCGAAAATGCCGCAGCTGCAAAAAGCGTGTGCGCAGAGAGAAATAGAGGCCGGTGCCGAGGCACAGATAAATGAGTGCCGAGCTCCAGATAATGCTATTCAGATAACTTACAAGTGCTTCCAAGATCCATACCCCTTGATCATAGTGCGACGGTGGGTCGCGTCAGAGATTAATTATTTTTTTTAGTGCGTACTTTTTGATCTTCCATGGTGCGATCGGCCTCAGTAAAGAGATCGTCGAGACTGCCTGTGTAGTCATCGAGGCTCGCGCCGTCGGTGAAATGTAACGAGGGAACTTCAAGCCCCGAAAAATAATCTGGATAGGCTGAAAACTCTCCCCAATCGGCCAATCGCGAAGCCATACTAACAACTAATAGCAAGATCACAAAACCTAGAGAGGTTGACCAGCGCTGGCGCGGCAGTAGATTGGATGCCAGCGCTAGCATTGCTGATAGCAGAAGTCCCAGCAGGAGCAGTCCGAACAGCGGAATCACGAAGACGTCAAAAATGGGGGCGTTAAAATTGTAACCTGCCACATTGAAGAGGGCCTCTCCGACGGAAAACAGTGCGCCGGCAATTAATAGCAAGCTGTAATGACCTAAGAAGTGGCTCTCTTCCCGCAAAAATCGTCCGAGAATGCCGAAAACACCGGCCACGAGCATCAGTATCGCCTGACTTAGCAGGACTGGCATGACGATGTTCTTCCACTGCCACTCAACGAAACTGCTGAGATAGAGGGAGAGAATATCGACGCTGATGGCTAGGATGGCGATTGGCAACCATACCGACCAGCGGTTTAATCCGTTGAGCCCTGCCTCTAGCCGATGCAGGCGTTTGGCTTCATCAACGGGCTGATGCTCGTTGACGATGCGCAAGCGGGTGCGGCCAATTTTAATTTCCGCACCGCTGCCAATAATCAGTTCAGTAGACGGGTTAGCGGTGGCCTCGAGATGACCTCGCTTGAGAATTTCAACACCGTTGAGGCTTTGCAGGTCGGTCACTTGCCAGCCATCGTTGACAAGGTCTAGGCGCAGATGATTGGCGGAAACATGGGCATCTCCCAGTACCACGTCATTTTGATAGCTGCGGCCAATGGCTATGGATGGCCCGTCCAAACGGTAAAATTGCTTTCGTTTGCCGCCCCATCCCAACACTTCAATTATGACGGCCATTTGGCAACTCCCAAAAATCGCTGCACAAAGCGTTTAGCGTTGTTCTGACTCACTCCGGCAAGGGTGAAATGGCTGATAAACGCTGCGCGCGACGCATCGACGGTGCCGTGTAAAAACAGAACGTCGTAGAGGTCGGGAAAGTCTTTGTAGGCGCGAACACAGAAGATGTTTTTGCTTTTGCGGCTATCACTGTTGCGATTCTCGGCAAGGGCGAGGAACTGGCTATCGCAACGATACTCACCCAGGTCCTCTTCACTGCCTTTATTGCCAGGCGCAAAGTCACCAAATAGTCGCTCATAGTAGGCATAAAACTGCATTGGATTGAGCTTGTCCGCTTCGAGCCAAAAAAACTGATACTCCATGACGCCGGTGTTAAAGCCGCCGCTGAGATAGATATTGTCCTCGCTTCGACAGGTGCGGTCGGCACTGCGAAACTGTGCTTTCTCGGATGCGCTATTTGAGCCACCCCAACATTTCGCGAAGGGCACTATTTCGGCAATCACTTGGGCGCTGCCCAGTGACATAGTCGGCCATTCAAGGGCGAAAAGGCGGGAGAACTTGTCTGCCTGATCGGCTTTTAGCTGCTCGCCGATACGCTGCGTGAAATCACTTACCCCTTGCCCTCTGGCGCGATGCTCGGCACGCAGGTTGTGCAGCGCCTTCACCGGCACGAGAAAGCTGACTTGATTGCCCGCGGTGGAAACATTGATTCCGACAACCTCCCCAGTTTCGCTCAATGTCGGGCCGCCACTCATACCGGCATTGAGGGAGCCTGTGAAATGTACGCGGGGATGGTAGCTGGTCTGATTGACGCCATTGTAGGTGCCGGGAACCACGGTCAGGCCAAGATCCAGCGGATTGCCTAGGGCGAACAAGGGTGAACCCATGTCAGGTTCAACCATCGCCAAGGGCAGCGGTGATGGCATGGTATCTTGGGTTTGCAGCAGTGCCAGGTCGTTGACTACATCGACATCAACCAGCTGCAAGTCGCCGGTGCTGTCATCGGCAGCGCTATATTCAATTCTGTATTGTCCGGGTTCGCTCGCGGCCAGCTGCAAAACGTGATAATTCGTGGCAATAAGTCCATCGCTCTCAATGACAAAACCCGAGCCAATGGCACTCTTGCTGCCGGAGGTAATATCAATAATGCGTATCTGTAAAATACTGGCTTTGTTCTCGGAAAAAAGTGACCGCGCACTTTCCGTTTGGGCCAGGCTGCCAAGAGGCCAAATAATCAGCGAGACAAGCAGGCTAAGATAGAAAAAAAGGCGTGAGGGCCTGACATGACGGTGGATGTGCAATAGGTGACTCCCAATTAAATTGCTGCGGTATTCTTTCAATACATCCCCGCTATTACAAGCACTGTCTGTTTGCGCGTAGCTATTTCAGGATTATGCACGTTAAAATGCGTGCTCATTTGCACTGACCCCGCCTGCCCGTCTTACATTACAGGAAAATCTCTCGCATGACCGACTCATTCAAAGAAAGCGCGCTGAAATATCACACCCATCCCCGCCCGGGAAAACTTGAAATTCGTCCAACAACGCCCCTGGCGAACAAGCGTGATCTTTCTCTGGCCTACTCACCGGGCGTAGCCTACGCCTGTCAGCTAATCGAAGAGCGCCCAACCGCTGCAGCCGAAGTGACCGCGCGCGGTAATCTGGTTGCGGTAATTACCAACGGTACTGCGGTACTCGGTCTGGGCAATATTGGGCCTCTGGCCTCAAAGCCGGTGATGGAGGGCAAGGCTGTTCTGTTTAAAAAGTTTGCCAATATCGACGTGTTCGATATTGAGATTGATGAAACCGATGTGGACAAGCTGGTCGATATTATTGCTTCTCTCGAGCCTACCTTTGGCGGGATTAATCTTGAGGACATTAAAGCGCCGGAATGTTTTATGGTGGAGAAAAAGCTTCGCGAGCGCATGAAAATCCCCGTTTTCCATGACGACCAACACGGTACGGCAATTGTTGCTGCCGCTGCAATTTACAACGGACTGCGTATCGTCGACAAAAAGTTTGAAGATGTAAAACTGGTGGTCTCTGGCGCAGGCGCGGCGAGTATCGCCTGTGTCGATCTGCTGGTGAGCATGGGGCTGCAAAAGAAAAATGTGCGCATGATCGATCGCACTGGCGTTATCTATGCCGGCCGCACCGAGGGTATGAACGCGTGGAAGGAAGCGTACGCTGTGGAGACCAGTGATCGCACCATTGAAGATGCGATTGAGGGTGCCGATCTGTTTATGGGTCTGTCTGGCCCTGGCGTTTTAAACGGCGAAATGCTGAAAAAGATGGGTGAAAAGCCAATTATTTTGGCGATGTCGAACCCCGTTCCCGAGATCATGCCGGAGGAGGCAATGGCAGCTCGGCCAGATGCAATTCTGGCCACGGGTCGCTCTGACTACCCTAACCAAGTGAATAATGTTCTCTGCTTTCCGTTTATTTTCCGCGGCGCATTAGACTGCGGTGCGTCGACTATTAACGAAGAGATGAAAATGGCCGCCGTGAAGGCGATCGCTGACCTCGCTCTAAAGGAAACCTCCGATGTGGTGGCAGCGGCCTATGTGGGCGAGAAACTGCGTTTCGGTCGCGACTACCTTATTCCAAAACCCTTTGATCCCCGTCTAATCGAAGACGTGCCAATGGCTGTGGTTAAAGCGGCGATGGCCAGCGGTGTGGCCACGCGACCGATCGAAGATTTCGAAGCCTATCGCCAAACCCTGCATGAGTTTGTCAATCAAGCGGGACTGTTTATGCAGCCGATTATTGAAGTGGCGAAAAAGTCACCGGCAAAAATAGTCTACGCCGAGGGTGAAAATGACGATGTGTTAATGGCTGTGCAGGCGGTGATTGACGAAAAGATTGCCAAACCGATTTTGATCGGCCGGCCCCACAAAATCGAAGCCGGCATTGAGCGTCTTGGCTTGCGTATCGACCTCGATGTGGACGTGGAAGTCTACATCCCCGCCGACAACGAAAAGCATGAAGCCTATGCCGCGTTTTACCATGCCAAAGTGGGCCGCAGTGGCGTGTCTGTTGCAGCGGCGAGAAAAATAATGCGCGATGACAACACTGCGATTGCTGCGGTCATGGTTGCGATGGGTGAAGCTGGCGGATTAATTTGTGGCAAGGTTGGGCGCTTTGACTTCCATCTGCGAGAAATTATGCAGTTGCTCGGTTCGGAGAAAAAAGATCAACTCGTGTCGACGTCAGCGGTTCTCTTAATGGACGATGGCCCGCTGTTTTTGGCAGACACTGCCATGAATATTGATCCGACGGCGGAGGAGCTCGCCACCATTACGGAAGCCTGTATGGACTTGGTCGCACGCTTTGGCATTGAACCCAAAGTCGCCCTGTTGTCCCATTCAAACTTTGGCACGTCCAATGCGCCGTCCGCGAAAAAAGTACGTCAGGCGGCAGAAATTTTGCGCGAACGGCACAAGACGTTGCAGATAGATGGTGAGATGCATGTGTTGAGCGCCCTTAATCCTGCACTGCGCAAGACTATTTATCCTCAGGCTAATCTGTCGGGCCGGGCCAATGTCTTGGTAATGCCCAACCTCGATGCGGCGAATATTGCCATGGGATTGATTCGCTCGCTGACTGACGCGCTGCTGATCGGTCCGTTTATTACGGGGCTGGCAAAACCTGCACATGTTGTTATTCCGTCGGTATCATCGCGCGGTATTTTCAATATGACAGCACTGACGGTTGCCGATATCCATCAACGCAAGTAACTCAACAGCGACATTGGCGAGAGGAATACTCTCTCGCCAAGGTCACTACCCTTTCTGAGCCAGCGCCATTTGATAGAACTGCTTTTTGTCACCACCGGTGATTTTGGCCGCCAGCGCCGCTGCCTTCGCGGCCGGCAACTCTGTGAGCAGCAGCCGCAACAGCCGCTCGTCATCCACTGAGGTTGCCGTTGTGGTGATCTCGCTCGCGCCGAGCACCAATACAATCTCTCCGCGCTGCTGATTACTGTCGGTTTCAACCTTCACGAGTAACTCTGCCAAGGTGCCATACAAATAGGTTTCAAAGGTTTTGGTGATTTCTCGCGCAATAAAGCCAATATGCGCTCCGCCAAAAACCGCTATCGCGTCTTTGAGGCACTCCAAAATACGGTGTGGCGCCTCGTAAAACACCATGGTCTCATCAACGCCTTTGAGTTGTTCAAAACTCTTGATGCGCTGACTGCTCTTTGCCGGTAAAAATCCGATAAAACGAAATTTGTCGGTGGGTAAGCCTGCCACGCTGAGCGCTGCTATGGCGGCGCAGGCGCCAGGGATGGGTACGACAGCAAAGCCCTGCTCACGGGCCGCGAGCACAAGACGATAACCGGGGTCAGAAATCAGCGGTGTACCCGCATCGGAAATTAATGCAATATCTTGCCCAGAAGCGAGTCGCTTAAGAATTTTGTAGCTGCTAGTCTTGTCACTGTGATCGTGATACGCCACTAACGGTTTATCAATGCGAAAATGATCCAGCAATTTTTTGCTGTGGCGGGTATCCTCGCAGGCAATGGCGCTAACTGATTGAAGCGTCTCGATGGCGCGAGGTACCATATCACCCAGATTACCAATGGGTGTGGCGACAATATATAACGTACCGGATTGATTTGAATTCATGACTAAAAGACTGTTTCTCTCGATAATTTATGCAGGATGCATCTTAGCCTTTATCGGGGGCTGTGCGCCAACAACTACGCAACAATCGGCCGTGCCGCGCATGACCTCCGGTGCGCAAACTCAAGAGTCGGATCCCTCGCTGCTGCGCCAAGCTGAACGCACGGCTGACCGCGCTCTGATGCCGGGTGTTACTACCCGCGATTCACTGCTGTTAGATGCTGCCCTGCTCTTTGCTCAGGGCGGAGATGTCACTCAGAGCCTTGAGACCTTGCAGTTGATCAATCCTGACAATCTCTCTGATGACTTTTACAGTGAGTATATTCTTCTCGGCATCGAACTGGATCTCGCCACTCACCAGCCGGCGGCAGCACACCAGCGCTTGAAGCAGCCGCGCTTTAACGCTGCGCGCAACAATCTGAGCGCCAATTTTTCCCAGCGCCTGCTGAGCCTTGAAAGTGATCTCTACTACGCTGAGGGCAACGTAGAGCAGAGCATTGCGCAGTCTGTCGCTCTGGCCGAGCTGTTTAGTCTGACAAAACCGACAGAACAGAAGTCTATCGCTCTGATCCACAATAAAATTTGGCGTCAACTCAACGAGCTGCCCTTTTACAAGCTGCAAAAAGCTAAACTCGGCGCCAAAGATGTTCTGTCTGGGTGGCGCGAATTAGCCGTCACCATGCGCTACCAACAGGGTGACCGCATGGCTCAAGAGCGTCTATTTAATGTGTGGAAACAGCGCTGGCCGCAGCATCCCGCGGCGATTGTTACGCCCTCTGCTCTGAAAAGAAAAGCGCGTGACACCACCGTTGAAACTGTTGCCCTGCTGCTTCCGCTGCAAAATGAATACGCTATTCCGAGCGAAACTCTGCTCAACGGTTTTATGAGCGCCTATTACGAAAGCATGGCGCGTGGCAGCGCGGTGCCTCACGTCGATATCTTGGATACCTCTTCGCGCCCCATCGAAGACGTCTACAACAGCGCCATCGAGCGCGGGGCACAGAGAGTCATCGGCCCCATGCGGCAGTCGCAGGTGGAGGAGCTGCTGTTATTGCCGACGCTGAGCGTGCCGACGATTACTCTAAACCGCATCGATAAAGCCCTTGATAATCCCCCTGCCAATCTATTTCAGTTTGGCCTTTCCGCACTGGATGAGGTGGAGCAAATCGCTGACCGGGCTTGGCAGCAAGGGAAGATCAATGCGCTGATTATTTCCCCGAACAATGGCTGGGGCGAGCGCGCGAGTGCCCATTTTGTTCGCTACTGGCAAGATAAAGGGGGCGTGATTACCAATGCCGTCAGCTATGGCCAGTCAGCCAATGATTTCACCAGTCTTCTCAAGGCACCTCTGGAGATTGATCTCAGCGAGCAGCGCGGGCTTGAATTGCGTCGCTACGTCAATCGCAATTTGTCCTATACCCCGCGCCGACGGCAGGATATCGATTTTGTTGTAGTGCTGGGCTATTCGGAAAAAGTGCGGCAGATAAAGCCTGCTTTGGACTTTCTCTACGCTGGTGATTTGCCGGTCTATGCCACATCGCACATATATAGCGGCACTCAGGAAGCAGAGCTAAACCGCGATCTCGCCAACATCGAGTTCAGCGCTATGCCGTGGTCGATGGAAGGTTATATGGCAAAAAAACTCACGCCAGACCAGCGCCTGCCGACAGCCTACCGACAACTCTACGCCCTTGGCTACGATGCTTTTATGCTGCACGGCATGCTTGAGGAGTTGAGTAGGCCCAATACGGTGCCGCTGTTTGGCTCTACGGGTCTGCTGACAATTTCCGCTGGGGTGATTAAGCGCGAAGGTCAGTGGGCGGTATTTAGCAATGGTCAAGCGAAGCCGATACAGCCCTGAGGCGCTAGGGTAATCACTCAATTCAAGGATGAATGTAATGAAGCAAGGCACTTTAAAGCCCAGCTCTAAAGGACTCGGCCCGACGTCTATTGGCCGTGGTAACTCAGCGGAGCAAATTGCGCTGGATTATTTGCTGTTGCAGGGCTTGCAGCTGGTGGCGCGAAACTATCGCACACGCAGGGGCGAGATTGATCTGATTATGCGAGATGGCCGCTGCCTCGTCTTTGTGGAAGTGCGTTTTCGCAAGAGTAGACGCTATGGCAGTGCGGAAGAGTCGATTACCGCCGCCAAATGCCAGCGTTTGCAATCGGCGGCTGAGGCCTATTTGCAGCACTTTCGTCTCACCGATAGCATCGGCGCTCGGTTTGATGCTATTGCTGTGAGTCCGGTAGCGTCGCGCACTGATAGTGACAATCTCGGCGCCAAGGACACAAAGAGGGCTGATGTTAGCGCGGGCTATCGTGTAAACTGGATGAAAAATATCCTGCAGTAGAGCGCGCAGCCTCTCTGCAGCGACACAAAAACAGCACAAGAGCGGTGTAGCAAAGGCAATGGATCAATCTGTATTTAACCAATTCCAATCGATGATCGAAGCGACGATGGCCACAGGTGAGGCTGCCGCAGAACCGATCGCGATCAGTGCCGAAAAAATAGCCTCTGCTCTGCTGGGTGGTAACACTATTTTTACCTGCGCATCGGGGCCGGGCACGTCAATTGCTCAGCTGTTTTCAGACTATCTCGCGTTTGGCTACCATATCGATCGACCCGCTTTCCCTGTTATCAACCTTAATCAAATCACGGCCCAACATACCAATGACGATCGCTTTAGTCAGGCACTCAATGCTCACGGTAAGGGGGGCGATATACTGGTGCTGATTAGCGCTGGAGATTCTGCTGCCGCACTGATCGATGGATTTAATACTGCGGTAAATCGAGGTATGACCGTCGTGGTATTGTCAGGCGAAAATGATGATTTATTAACCAGCGCGGTGAGCTACAATGATATTCATATTGGCAATGGCGGTCTTTCGGGGCCATTGACAACACAGTCTCAGCTACAGGTTATTCAGTGCATCTCGGCACTGGTCGAAAATTTCATTTTTGGAGGTGAATAAATGCGTGTTATTACAGCACTTGTCTTGATGGCCTGTTTGGTGTCCGGTTGCACATCGATTGTTAGCTCAGTCGTTAAAGAGCCGATCAATCCAGATCCAACAGCGTCAACCATCGGTTCAGACCTTAACGACCTCAAGATGGATACCTTTATCGGTGTGAATATTAAGAAAGCGGATGAGCGTTTGGCCGACTCCCACATCAATGTCCACGTCTACGACAGTGTGGTTCTATTGACTGGCGAGGTGCCCTCACAAGAGATGAAGACGCTGGCGGGAGACACTGCGCGAGCTTACACGGGCGTCCGTCAAGTGCATAACGAGCTGGCCATTCGCGGAAACACCTCCATTGTTTCGCGCACGAATGACAGCTTAATTACAGCTCAGGTCAAAACTAAGCTGGCCTTTGATAAGGAAGTTGAGTCTGGTGATATCAACGTCACCACCGAAGACAGCGTGGTTTACCTGATGGGTAAAGTCCGCCGTCTGAGTGCTGAAAAAGCAACCGAGATCGCCAGCGCGTCCAGTGGTGTCCGTCAGGTGGTCAAGGTCTTCGAATACGTCGATTAAACCAGTTCCAGTGCCATTGCGGTGGCTTCGCCGCCGCCAATGCACAAACTTGCAATACCCTTTTTACCACCATGCTGCTGTAGCGCATGAATCAGTGTCACAATGATTCGTGCGCCACTGGCACCAATGGGATGACCCAGAGCGCAGGCACCACCGTGCACGTTGAGCTTGTCATGGGGAATGCCAATCTCTTGCATCGCGGCCATTGCCACAACCGCAAACGCTTCGTTAATCTCCCACAGATCGACATCACTAACAGCCCAACCAACACGCTTCAGAGTTTTATTAATCGCGCTCACTGGTGCAGTTGTAAACCACTCGGGTTCATGGGCACTCTGGTCAAAACCGTGAATTAACGCGATTGGGCGCAAGCCTCGCGCCTCAGCCTCGTCAGCCATCATCAAGGTCAAGGCTGCAGCGCCGTCTGAGATCGAGCTGGCATTGGCGGCGGTAACCGTGCCGTTTTTATCAAAGGCGGGATTGAGTTGTGGAATTTTCTCTGGCTTGGCTTTGCCCGGCTGCTCATCGGTATCAACGACGGTGTCGCCGCGACGTGAGGCGATGGTGACGGCGGCAATTTCATTGCTGAACCAGCCGTTGGCGATGGCCAGGTTGGCGCGACGCAGGGATTCAATCGAGTAGGCATCCTGCATTTCGCGCGTGAAGGTGTATTTTCCCGCACACTTTTCTGCAAACAAGCCCATGGCGACGCCCTGATACGCATCCTGCAGGCCATCGAACTGCATATGATCAAGCAATTGGCCGTGACCAAAGCGGTAGCCCTGACGACCCTGAGGTATCAAATAGGGCGCTCGGCTCATGCTTTCCATGCCGCCTGCAACCACGGCGCTTGCCTGACCTGCACGCAGTGCATTGGATGCCATCATGATCGATTTCATGGCTGACCCACAGACCTTGTTAATGGTGGTACAGGCGGTGCTCTGAGCGAGACCGGCCGCGAGGGCTGCCTGACGAGCGGGAGCTTGGCCGAGACCGGCGGATAGTACACAGCCCATCAGAACTTCATCAATTTGACTGTTATCCAGCCCTGACTGGGCCATCGCCGCGCGAATGGCAACCGCGCCCAGCTCTGGCGCAGAGACGTCGGCAAGTGAACCCATCATGCCACCCATAGGTGTGCGTGACGCAGAAAGAATTGCGATTGGCTGAGACATGAAAACTCCTCCTAAGTATTAGATTATTTAACAACTCGCAGCGAAGGCTTGAGTTTGGTCGGGCTGTTGGGGTGTGGGGCGGGCGATGCGGGCGACTTTGTTTTAACGGCCTTTGGTCCGCTTGGCGGTGGCGTTAAATCGGGGGCTTCATGTTCAAACACCATGCCCTGCCCATTTTCTTGGCTGTAAATGCCGATCACCGCTGAAATAGGCACTTGGATATCGATTGGCATGCCACTAAAGCGCGTTGAAAAGGCGAGTATTTCGCGGTCAAGCAAAAAGTTAGTCACGGCCCGCGGTGCAATATTCAGAACGATCTGGCCATCGGTAACATGGCTTTGCGGCACTTCGACGCCAGGAAAGTGGGCGTCGATCACCACATAGGGTGTGCAATCGCTGTCCACAATCCAATCGAAGAAAGCTCTAAGCAGATAGGGCCGATTAGAGCGCATAGTCATCTTAGGGACGAATCTCTAACTCAAGGTCTGTAAGGCTTTCTTGGAATGCAGGGCGCTCAAATAAACGCGTCATGTAATCGTGAAGCGGCTTGGTCTGGCGGTTATCGGGCAGGGTAATACCGAGCTCGGGTAAACGCCACAAAATAGGCGCCATACAGCAATCAACCAAGGTGAATTCTTCGCTCATAAAATAGGGCATATCGGTAAAGATACTAGCAACACTGAGCAGGGAATCGCGGAACTCTTTGCGCGCATCTTCAGCTTTCTTGCTCTCTGGGCTTTTCAGGATTTGAGCAATCAAGCTACACCAATCATTCTCGATACGGTGGATCCATAATCGGCTCTGCGCGCGAGCTACGGGATAAACCGGCAGGAGCGGCGGATGCGGAAAGCGCTCATCCAAATATTCCATCACGACTTTAGACTCGTAGAGAGCTAAGTCACGATCGACCAATGTCGGCAGGGTTCCGTAGGGATTCGCTTCAAGAATTTCCTCGGTCACAGCACCGGCGTCAACATCTTCTATATCTACGGTTACACCCTTTTCAGCCAACACAATACGAACTCTGTGGCTGTACTGGCAGATGGGGTCAGAAAACAATGTCATCGAAGATCGTCGCACAGGTACCTCTCATTTTACGTAATAAATAGGGGCAGCTTGCACTGCCCCAAAATAGACAGTCCATGTATTTCTGGTCTGTCTCAATTCCAAATACTGCCGTTTACTGCCGCAGTATTTCAGCGTTCTAATTGCAGCATCCTATCAGTGGATGCCCTTCCAGTATTCGCGGTTCAACAACACAACAAATACCAACAGCAACAATAAGAACAGCAACACCATTCGACCAATATGTTTACGCTCTTCAGCCATTGGCTCAGCCACATATTCGAGGAAGTTGACTAAATCATAGACTGCTACGTCGTATTCTTCCGCTGAAAGTGTGCCGGGGACGGTAATATTGAAGCGTCCACAAGGATCATCAAGAATGTCTTCGCCAGTCAATACGTCCCGCTTGATGCCGCCGTTGGCCGCTAGCACTGGACCGGGCGCACACTCAGGTAAGCCTTGGAGATCAAGCAATGCGTGGGGCATACCTACGTCTTTAAAGACTTTGTTGTTCACACCCAGCGGGCGAGTTGGATCGACATAAAAGTTGCGCAGATAGGTATAGACCCACTCTGGCGAGCGTGCACGAGCGACCAAGGTCAAGTCCGGAGGAACAGCACCAAACCACTCTTTAGCGCCCTCTTCCGGCATAGCAATCTTCATCAGGTCGCCAATTTTCTGACCGCTGAAGACCATATTGTCTAGCATCATTTGATTGGGAATACCGAGGTCATTGGCCACACGCTCCCAGCGCGAGTACTTGAATGAGTGACAGCCCATGCAGTAGTTAACCGCAAGCTTTGCACCATTTTGCAATGACGCATGGTCTGTTAAATCCGCTTCAAAGGCGTCGCAATTGATCGTGCCGCAGTCTTTACCTTCGGCACCCACCGCTTTCAGCGGCAAGGTAACCATCAGAGCGACAAACAGGAACGCACCTATGGTTTTCCAAACACCCATACCGCCATCCATGGTTATGCGGTCCGGCACTGGCTTTGTGGTCTCCATGCGGGTCCAGAAGTACATACCGATAAAGTACGCGAAATACAGGATCGTACAGATCTGAGCGAGCAGAGTGCGAGATTCTGTCGGCGCTTTAACACCCAAGTATCCGAGGATAATAAAGCAAGCCGCGAACACTAAAATACCAATGCGACTGAATACACCTTTGTAGCGCATTGAATTCACTAGACTGCGGTCAAGCCATGGCAATACAAACAGAATCGCAATCGCGGCTGCCATCGTAATAAAGCCACCAAGCTTGTCCGGCACGGCGCGCAGCATCGAGTAATAAGGCGTGAAATACCATACTGGTGCAATGTGCTCAGGTGTCTTCAGTGAGTTAGCAATTTCAAAGTTGGCGTACTCAAGGAAGTAGCCGCCCATCTCTGGCATAAAGAACAGAATGGCGCAGAATACAAACAGGAAGACCACAATTGGTACAAGATCATGAATAACAAAGTACGGGTAGAACGGAATACCATCGATAGGATTACCGTTCTCATCTTTGTACTTCTTGATGCTGACGCCATCGGGGTTGTTCGAGCCAACGTCGTGCAGAGCAATAATGTGCATCACCACCAGCGCGATCAAGATTATCGGCATGGCCACGACGTGCAGTGACATAAAGCGATTCAGGGTAATGCCTGAGATCAGGTAGTCACCGCGAATCCACTCAACAATATCACCGCCGACAACCGGAATCGCACCAAACAGGGAGATAATAACCTGCGCGCCCCAGTAGGACATCTGGCCCCATGGCAATACATAGCCAAGGAACGCTTCTGCCATGAGGGCAACATAGATGGTCATACCAAATATCCACACCAGCTCGCGTGGTGCCTTATAGGAACCATAAATCAAGCCGCGGAACATGTGCATGTAGACCACGATAAAAAACGCCGATGCGCCGGTAGAGTGGGCGTAGCGGATTATCCAGCCCAGATCGACATCGCGCATAATGTATTCAACTGAAGCAAATGCTTGCTCCGCTGAACCTTGGTAGCTCATCAACAACCAAATACCCGTGACCAACTGAATCACCAGTACAACCATCGACAGAACGCCAAAGTAGTACCACCAGTTGAAGTTCTTGGGCGCGTAGTACTCGGCCATGTGCCGATTCCACTCGCGCTTGAGCGTGGGCATACGCGAATCTAACCACTCGGCAAAAGCAGCTGCTTTACTCATTACGCAATCTCCGAATCAATACCAATTGTTATGATGTCGTCCGACTCATAAACATGGGGAGGAATTTCAAGGTTGGTTGGCGCCGGTACACCCGCGAAAACACGGCCAGAAAGATCAAACTTTGAACCGTGGCAAGGGCAGAAAAAGCCGCCCATCCAAGAGGCTCCGCCGAGGTCCATTGCGCCAACGTCTGGACGATACATCGGTGCACAACCCAGGTGGGTACACAGACCGACTAAGACTAAAATCTCTTCATGCCCTGCCAGCGTGCGCGCACTGCCAGTCACATAGGCAGGCTGAGACGCAGCCGTTGAGTCAGCATCTCGGAGTATTGAGGTGTCCATGCTCGCGATGGCCGCGACTGTCTCTTTTGATCGACGCACGATGTAAACAGGTTTCCCACGCCACTCGACAACCAAACGGCCGCCTTCTTCAAGCTTGGAAATATTAATCGTAACCGGCGCACCAGCGGCCTTCGCTTTCGCGCTAGGTTGCCAAGATGAAACGAAGGGTACCGCTGCACCCACTACACCAGCACCACCTACAACGCAGGTAGCCCCAGTAAGAAATCGGCGGCGACTATGGTTGACACCGTCACTAGTCATGACGTTCTCCCTAAACAGCAATATTTGGATGTTAAAACACGCGGATTCGCGTGCAATTGAAAAATGCGCTGCATAGTAACGGAAAGCAGTTATCTACGCAACCAGAGAGTTTTAGCGCAATAGTGTAAGCTGTTGTTTTTAAAGGCAAAAAAAAGCCCGACTCGTTGGTCGGGCTGTTTTTTTGATGCTGTATTAACGCTTGGAGAACTGCGGACGCTTACGCGCTTTGTGCAGACCCACTTTCTTACGTTCAACCTGACGCGCATCGCGAGTCAAGAAGCCTGCTTTTCGCAGCGGTGAGCGAAGGTTTTCGTCGTATTGCAGCAATGCGCGCGCAATACCGTGGCGAATAGCGCCAGCCTGACCGAAGTTACCACCGCCATCAACTGTGATTTTCATATCAAAACGATCGACCAGGTCAACCACTTCAAATGGCTGACGAACGATCATACGCGCCACTTCACGGCCAAAATAGGCTTCGATAGTGCGGTCGTTGATAGTGATGTTGCCTTTTCCTGATGTCAGGAAAACACGAGCGGCTGCTGTCTTGCGACGGCCTGTACCATAATATTGAGTTTCTGCCATGATGATCGCTGTCCGTTACAGTTCTAGAACTTGGGGTTGCTGCGCTGTATGAGGATGCTCAGTACCAGCGTAGATCTTCAGTTTTCTAAACATCTCACGGCCGAGAGGTCCGCGTGGCAACATGCCCTTTACCGCAGACTGAATAACGCGCTCTGGCGCCTTATCAATCAACTTTTCAAAGGTAATGTCTTTGATGCCACCAGGATAACCGGTGTGAGAGTAATAAATTTTCTGTGTTGCCTTGTTACCTGTGACGCCAATTTTTTCGGCATTAACGATAACAATATAATCACCTGTATCAACGTGGGGAGTATATTCCGGCTTGTGTTTTCCACGCAACCGAGTGGCCACAGCTGCCGCCAAACGACCCAGGGTTTTGCCCTCGGCGTCAACGATATACCAATCGCGTGTAACTGATTCTGCTTTTGCACTAAACGTTTTCATTTTATTTTGCCTGACTTTTCGGGATACCAAAAAAGGGGGCGAATTGTAATGATCGGCAGCACGCATTACAAGGGGGCATTTGAGCAAACTGAAAGTTTTTTACAAAGACTGTCATGGACGGTGCGGACGGGCCAAATACTCGCGGCTCTGCATCTCCAATAAACGGCTCTCCGTGCGTTGAAATTCGAAGCCTAATCGGCCGCCACTGTAGAGCTGATGCAGAGGCGCGGCGGCGGATACAATCAATTTCACGCTGCGATCGTAGAACTCATCAACAAGATTGATGAAGCGCCGAGCGGCGTCATTATTGGCCGCAGAAAAGATCGGTACACCGGCGACAACCACGGAATGGAACTCTTTGGCGACCTCAATATAGTCGTTTTGGCTTCGCGGGCCCTCGCAGATCGCCTCAAAATCGAACCATACTATGTCCTCAGCGACCTTGCGCGCAGGAATTATTCGCCCTTCGATCAACAAATCAACATGGCACCTAATTTCACCCTCTACCGCCACTAAACTGTTAAACGTAGCCTCGAGCGATTGATCTGCCGGATCGCCAAGTGGGGTGTAGTAGAGCGCGGCTTGCTCCAGCGCGCGCAGACGGTAATCTGTGCCGCCATCAACATTTACGACTAAACAGTGCTGATTGAGGAGCGCAATGGCGGGGAAAAAGCGCTGACGCTGCAGACCATCGCGGTAGAGTAGATCAGGCACGATATTGGAGGTGGTGACGAGGGTGACCCCTCTTTTAAACAGGCCATCCAAAAGCCGCGCCAAAATCATCGCATCAGTGATATCGCTGACAAAGAACTCATCGAAGCAAATTACGCGAGCTTCACTGGCTATCGACTCCGCAACCTTATCGAGCGGGTTGACCTGCCCCTTGAGCCGATCGAGATCCCCGTGCACGCGTCGCATAAAGCGGTGAAAGTGCACACGCATCTTTTGTTCGAAAGGAAGGCTCTCGTAAAAACTGTCCATTAAGAAGGTTTTACCCCTGCCCACACCACCCCACAGGTAGAGGCCGCGCTCCGGCTCCAAACTAGATTTAGAGGGCTTGGCGAGCCTTGCCAACAGCCCGCTGAGACCTGACCGCTTGAGGTCAGACCGACGCACCAGTCGATGGTACAATTCGTCCAATAACTCGACAGCATGCGCTTGCGCCGAATCGGCGGTAAAGCCCAGACGAGTGAGATCGTTTTGGTAGCGTTGTTTGGGGGTTAACATGGAATAGTGTGCAGTCGACGGATAAAGACAAACTGTAACCATGGCTGCGATGCAAGACAACCACTAAATGGCTGACCACCCGTGCCAAGCGCCATAAACGCGCAGTGCAGGCCGTCAATCTGTGGTAGGAGCGGCGCAGTTGCGCAATTAACAAATAAAATCATTGATTCGGCAACACGCTTTGGCGACACTAAGAGAGGCTGAACATTTGAGCATAGGAGCAACCTTTTGATGACATTGACAACCCTTCTGATCGCAGCTGCCAGTTTCCTGATAGGCGCAGGTATCGGCCACCTGTTCTCACGGAAAATAGATAGCAGCGAAAAGTCAGTGCACAAACTCCAGCAGAAATTGCGCCAGAGCCAAGACGACCTTAAAATTTATCAGCAAGAAGTCACCGAGCACTTCGTTGCCACCGCGCAGCTCACTGGCAATGTTACCCAGAGCCAAAGAGAGTTTAACGAACACCTCGCAGCGGGAGCGATAAGACTCGCCAACACAGAAGTCGGTCGCCAATTGTTAAAAGCCAGCGGTCACGACATTAACATGCTCGATTCAATGGGCAATCCGATTATTGATCTCGATGACATTGAAGTACCCAGAGACTATGCCCCAAGCGTCCCAGGCGGCGTGCTCAACGAACGCTACGGGTTTGAAGAAAGCAAAGCCAAAAAGTCACCACCCGACAGCCTGGCGGACAATACTGACAGCGACGATGACTACGATGACCGAGACCCCACGCAACGGGTAGGCTAATGTCACTGCAAGGATGATGTCACGCAAGCACGTAGGTTTGCGATTCACAGGTTTTTCACCCATCCCACACTAAACGGTGCCCTGCGCAAAGCGCTGCCCAGCAGCTGCGCGATTTGCTGCGGCGATATTTCGGACTGCAAGTACAGTCTCTGCCATGACTGCATCGCCGATTTACCCTGGTTAAGCAATCAATGCCAACAGTGCGGCGTCTCGCTGCCAGACAACCATCTCTGTGCAAACTGCCAAAAGCGCCCGCCACCGTTCCACTGCTGCCTTTCCGCGTTCGCCTATGACGCCCCAATAGACCAAATTATTACGCGCTTTAAAAACAACCCTCAAACCACAGAAATAGTTCAGTTGGCGGCCCTATCCGCGCAGCGCATTACCGAGGAATATGAGCGCCGGCAGATGGAATACCCGAGTATTGTTATACCGCTGCCCTTGCACTGGAAAAAACTCACCTATCGCAGCTTTAACCAAAGCCAGATCATTGCACGTCTGCTCACATCCGATATTCAGCGTCTGACGCAAAAAACCCTGAATCTTCGCACAGATATAGCCGTCCGCACGGTTCACGGCCAAGCCCAACATCTACTGGATCGACGCAAGCGGCTGCAGGGGATCAGACAGGCGTTTAACCTGCGACCTCAAACCGCAGCTGACATCCATCAGCAGACCATCGCCATTGTTGATGATGTGGTCACCACCGGCGCAAGCGCATCGGCGCTCGCGCGCACATTGCTTGAGGCAGGGGCGCACAGGGTCGATGTGTGGTGCATTGCCAGAACGAGCTGGAATAAAAACCCGCGCTGACTCAAAATGGGCGACATGACATCACTTAGCAATCAACCCGACGCCATTTGGCAACATATCTATGCCGAAGCACTGACCGCCGCCCAAGATGAACGGCTGTTGGCCAACTTCCTACAAGAGTCTGTCCTCAACCACAGCTCAATGGCACAGGCACTCAGCCACTACCTCGCGCAGAAACTAGCGAGCAACGCAGTGCCGGTAGCTGTTCTGCAAGAGGTTGCCGCAAGCGCCTTTGCAGAGCCGAGCATTCTTCACGCTGCCGCCAGTGACATTAAGGCAACCGTCGACCGAGACTCCGCCTGCAACGCCTACTTGACGCCCTTTTTATACTACAAAGGGTTCCTCGCCCTGCAGTCCTATCGCGTGGCCCACCATTTGTGGCACGCGGGCAGTCATTCACTCGCGCGGCTGTTGCAATACCGTATTTCACTAACCTTTGCTGTAGACATCCACCCCGCAGCAAAAATCGGTAGCGGCGTGATGATTGATCACGCTACCGGACTAGTAATTGGCGAGACTGCGGTAGTAGAGGACAGCGTTTCCATCATGCAGTCGGTCACTCTTGGCGGCACGGGAAAGGCCTCCGGCGATCGTCACCCAAAAATTGGCAAAGGCGTCTTAATTGGGCCCGGCGCAAAAATCCTCGGCAATATCGTGGTGGGAGAAGGCGCAATGGTTGCCGCCTCGAGCGTTGTTTTAAAAGCCGTACCAGCACATGCAATTGTCGCCGGTGTGCCAGCGTCGGTTATTGCCGACACACGCTACGACCAGCCCGCACAATCCATGGACCACTACTTTAAGTGCGACTAAAACGATTGTGCAGCGCCACTTAGCAAAAATGGGCGGTCGCTGGAATTGCTCAGATTGATCAGGAAATTTGACTACACTTAGAGGCATATAGGGACAACCACAGGACAGTCCCACAAAAAGGCGCGACTGCGTCTATTTTGGCCACCAATGGATCGGGAAGCGTTTTGCGCTAAATGTTATAAATATACTCTCAGACAACAATATTTCAGCACTGCTAAATATTATCAAGCCGTCGCTGGCTGACGAGCTCGCCACGGAGACTCAATGCCCACTGACCGACGTTGCCAGCACTGAAGACTGGATCAGCCAGCTTTCAGCCACTAACTATGCCGATAACGCCGTCCAGCTCTACCGCGTACTGCCATCGCTGGTTAGGCTGGATACCGACCCCTCCGACAAAATGGCGATTCTCGACAGCTTGGCGCCCACCGTCGCGCGCTGCGCCGACTGCCTCCTGCAAACGCAGTTGCGTGCGGACTCTGCGAAAGCTATCTCTCTCGGCCAAGCCCTTATGAGGCTGGTTTACGAAGGCTACAAACTCGTCATTTTTCAGCTCGGAACAGCATTGCAGCGCGACAGCCAGCAGCAGACCAAAAAACTGGCCAAGGCCATCTTTAACGCCTGCAACGTGCTGGCGAAAATCCAGCTCAACAGCCTCAGCCACTATCTTGCGCAACCGCCCTACTCCTGGCGCGAATTGCACTGCCTAAACCTACTCGCAGAAAGGCTCAATATCCACGACATGGATATCCCATCAGCGACGGGCATCAATACATCCATCAGCAAGGTGTACTTAAAATTGCTGCTGTTTAACTGCACGCGACCCAATCACTTTTCTCACTACGAAATGATGTTTGTTTACACCGAACTCGATTTTTGGGCACCACTGGCAGAACTTCAGAAAGGCTCGAAAGGTGGACTTTTTGCCATCGACCCATCGAGCAATCGAGGTGCCGTCTACGCTGACGAAATTGACCCCAGCTCACCCTATGTAACATTGGATACATTTAATATCGTTAAATTTTTGAACAGCACCCTCGAAGAAACCAACAGTGCGTTATTTTCCGATCGCGTATCTCGACGCGTCATCAAAGACCTCGTACGTCAGTGGGGAACGAAGATAAAACGCAGAGAAACGCACATCAAAGATAAAATCGAAGTGAGCATTGCTAGCGGCTTTACCTCGAGTGTATGCATGCTCTCGAGAACAGATTCTTTTGAAAATTTTCTTCTTTTATGCGGACAAAAACCCTCTCGAGCCGAGCAGGGCGTGAGAGGTATAAAACGGGTAGACGACGCGTGGTGGACATCCTTCGAAGCAATTGACAGCCACCCTGCCGATCCCGTTATCTACACACCTACTCGCGCTAAAAAACCAAACTCAGCCTCATAAGAGGGATGCGCACAGATATTAGTTTGAACGGATGCTGCATCGAACTCCCTCGCGAGGAGTCTGAGCTTAAACCAGGAGAAGTGGTCGCCATACGCGTTAAAGGATCCAGCAAATGGCAAGTCGGTATTATCCGCTGGAAACACACATCGCCATCACTTACCGCGCTCTGTGGCATTCAATTCCCCTCGCGCTTTTGCGCAGCCGCCGCCATTCAAAGCGGCCCATCGGATGCGCAGGGTCAGCAGCATTTTGTACATGGGATACTGCTCTCAAAAAAGAAGGATATGTCAGACCAATTATCTCTGCTCTGCCCGCCTTTGCGCTACCACAAAGGAAGCAAAATACGCTTGCTCAGCACGCACAAAAAAATGCGTGTCATTCTTGGCGAGGAGCTCGACAGCACTGAACATTTAACACACTTTAAAATAACACCCTGCTAACGCGAGGCGGGCATCGCGCGCACTTCAAAACGGGTTCTATAGCCACGGAATGGATACTTTTATGCTCTCGAATGACACACTGAATATTCTTATTGTCGAGAAATCCCACGACGAAGCAAATCGCTTTATTAGTATTCTGCGCAGCGCCGATTTCAATGTGGACGCCAAGCTAGCAACCAACGAAGAAGAGTTACAAAAATACATCTCAATGCGCAACTGGGATCTTCTGCTAGCAGCGCTCGGCTATACAACTGTGCCGGTGCAAAATATTTTTCAACGCATTAGACGGGCGGAAAGAGACGTCTCTGTCATTTTAATTAGTCAACAATACAGCGAAAAAAACCTTATCGAAGGTCTGCGTCTCGGCGCTGTCGATGTGGTTATCGAAGACCAAGGCCAACACCTTATACAGGTGGTTCAACGCACACTGGCAAGCGTGCACGACCGACGTCAATGTCGCGAGTGGGAGCGTAAGCTCTCCGTTGCAGAAAAGCGCGCACACCACCTAATGGAGATATCACGTTTTCCTATCGCGATTATCAAAGAAGGGGCCTACGCCTACGCAAATGAGGCCTGCGCCAATATCTTCGGCTTCTCCGACCCCGACGAAATGCTCTGCCTGCCGATTATCGACAACATAGCGCCCAAGGACCGGGAAAAATTAAAGGCCTACATGGTACCTCTAGAAGCTAACAACGACATTGTTCCATTTGAAGCAGCAGCGCAGATACTAGACATTAACAATCGTCAAATAGAATCCTTTCTTCAAATACATCAGATCCAATATGAAGGCGAACCAGCACTCCAACTCACGATTAACAAAGACAAACTGTTCGAAGCGCACATGGCCCCCAGTGAAGCCCAAGCCCATACAGAATACAGCGCAATTCAGCCCCATCTGGTCTACGAACTCATCAGCCGAGGCATTAACCGGTCTGCTCAGAACGGCCAAGACGGCATGTTACTGAATATACAGATTGATAAATTTGATCAACTCAAAGAAGACTTGGGCATCGCCAAAGCTGAAAAGATTACCCACTCTGTTGTGATGTTTGCCGCCAAATTATTTGACTACAACGTTGACTGTGGGCGAATTTCTGAAAACTGTTTTATCGTTGTTCTCGCTGAGAGTGACGCTGAAAAAGTATTAGCGCTCAGCGAAAAAATGTCGCAACAAATAAGCGATGAAGTTTTCGATATTGATAATCAAACATTTTCCCTCACCACATCGATTGGTATTACCGTACTCAACGAAAACGTCCCTTCAGTCGAGCGCGCACTCGAGCGCAGCGAAGAAGCGATAAATGAACTTCGCACTGATGGTGAGCGTGGCAACGGCGCAAAATTTTACGTGCCGGATATTCACTCTGACGATATTTCTAAATCTGAAGCTGTGATTATTACCGCAAAAAACTTTTTGTCCAATGGTTCTTTTTCGATCCACTATCAACCCATTGTGCCGTTGATGGACGACAGCCATGGCAAGGAATACTACGAAATAATTCTCGGCATCGGCAGTGACGTTCCAACATCCGAAATACCCAATGACTTTATTAACAATCTCTTTAAATCTGAAATTGCCGCAGAGGTTGACCGCTGGATTATCGGGCATGCGCTTACCGCTCTGGCAGAGAAACTCAAAAGTCATACCGAAACACAGCTTTTCGTGAATATCAGCGCACAGTCTTTTACTGACGAGGCCTTCATGCCGTGGTTGCAAGAGACTCTAAAGGCGAGCCATCTCTCCCCTAGCGCGCTGATTTTCCAGTTTCGGGAAATTGATGCGGTGCGCCATCTGAATCAAGCTGCGTCAATCTGCAGACAGATGAAGCAAGCTAACTTTAAGGTGGGAATCAGTAATTTTGGTATCGCCATCAATCCCGCTAAAACCATTGAAATGATTGCTGCAGATTTTATTAAAATAGACCGTATGATTGTCGAAAAGCTCGAAAAAGGGCCAGAAGGTAAAACAGATTTTCAAAAGCTGATGGGAGCTATGACCGGCACTGGCGTGAACACCATCGTCCCCTTTGTTGAACGGGCCTCAATTATCCCTACCCTCTGGCAGCAGGGTGTGCAGTATATTCAAGGCCACTATATTAAAAAGCCGTCCCCCGACATGGACTTTGACTTCTCTGAGGGCACTTAATATGGCTTTGCTAAAAAAGTGTCTAGTGCAGTAATTTTTTGGCGGCGGTGACCTGTCCACAGACACCACTCTCGTGCCCACCCCGCTAGTCGAGCAACCGCGTGTCCTTGTCGCTGTAGCCCAACAAATAGAGAATACCATCCAGCCCCAAATTTGAAATAGACTGCTTAGCAGAGGCTTTTACCAGCGGTTTAGCGCGGAACGCAATACCAAGACCAGCAATGCTCAGCATAGGTAAATCATTGGCGCCATCGCCAACAGCAATGACCTGCTCAAGTCTGAGACCTTCCTGCGCCGCAATCTGACGCAGCAATTCCGCCTTGCGCTGCCCATCAATAATATCGCCGGTAACACGCCCCGTCACATAGCCATTTTCGATATCCAATTGATTGGCATAAACATAATCAACACCCAAACGCTTCTGTAAATGTTGGCCGAAAAAAGTAAAGCCTCCGGAAACAATCGCCGTTTTGTAACCCAGTTTCCTGAGGGTTGAAATAAGATGCTCAGCGCCTTCGTTGAGCACCAGACGCTCGGCAACTGATTGTAAAACGTCGGCACTAAGGCCCTTAAGAAGGCCAACTCGCTGGGTAAAGCTCTGTTTAAAATCGAGCTCGCCCTGCATCGCCGCCTCGGTTATCGCGGCTACCTGTTCACCCACACCAGCCTCATAGGCAAGCTCATCGATAACCTCTGCATCGATCAGGGTTGAGTCCATATCGAATACCACGAGCCGTCGGTTGCGACGGAAAATAGTATCCTCTTGATAGGCGATATCAATTTCATAGCGACTCGAGAGCTCAAGCAATTCACTTTTAAACTGCACGGCATCTGTGGGCTCGCCGCGCACGGAGAACTCAACACAGGCACGTCTCAGCTGATGGGTTTCATCCAAGCGCACACGCCCCGACAAGCGGACAATTTTATCGATGTTTAAGCCGTGGTCGCTGGTGACTTTGGTCACCGCCGCCAAATGGTCCGCGTCTATTTTGCGCGCCAGTAGGGTGACGATGTAGCGAGACTTGCCCTGCTGCTCAACCCAATGTTGATAATCGGCCTCTGAAATTGGCTGAAATCGGGTATGCATGCCCAGCGCTAACAGCTCTGACTGCACTTGACTAGTCATCTCAGCGGTTTCAGAGCTCTGCGGCACGGCCGCTAAAATCCCTAAATTGAGTTGATCGTGTATCACGGCTTGGCCGATATCTAAGACGGTTACCGCAAAGCGGGACAACACCGCGGTCACCGCACTGGTGACGCCGGGCTTGTCATGCCCCGAAACATTTATCAGTAATATGTCTTTCACAGATTTGGACCATTGTCGTTTTGAGGTCGCCATTATATAAAAGCTGGAGGAATAGGATAGAATACGCAGCAATTAAATTTTAATCGGGCAAGACATAAGGACTCGGAATGCACCGCCACTATTCCATGGCTCAAAAACTACCCGCCGCAGTACTGTCAATATGCCTACTGCTAGGCCTCGTTAGCTGGGCGCTGCTGCACTCCTACGCGAATGACATTAGCCAGCAAACTATCCAAGAGAAAGGTGATATCACCATCAATCAATTGATGGAGCTGGTTCGAACACCCCTATTTAACAACGATACCATTAGTATTCAGGTAGCACTTCAGAATGTCACAAAAGATGATTTAATCATCAGCGCCAGCGTCTATGGCGTCGACAACCAGTTGATCGCGCAAAGTAAGAACACCCCCGCTGACAAGACAGTGGTCAATAATTTCAGCCGCGACATCATGTTGCAAGACACTCAAGCGGGAAAAATTCTACTGACCGTCAATAGCCAAGCGATACAAGCGCGCCAGAATGCAGCTGTAACAGGATGGTTAGTGTTGTGGTTATTGTTCACCGCAGCCTGCACCTACGGCTGTCACGTATTTGCGGACCAGCTTTCGCGGCGCATTCGCCTATTGATCAATCGACTGCCCGGCAATTCAGAAACCTTTGGCGACGAGATAGCGGCGCTTGAGCTGCGCCTGCAACCGCTATTGTCGCGACGCACCGATGAAGGGTTGGCAGACACAGACTACTACTGCTCACTGATTACCGCGACCATTAAAAATCGACAGCGACTAGACAGCCAGCTCAATCGTCAAAATTTGACGCTGCTCTTTGAAAAAATTGACTACTGCACACTGCGCACGCTGGAACTCTACGGCGGACAGCGCATTGAAGGCAGTGAAGGTGCCATACACTTTTATATTCGCTCAACCCAGCTCTCAAAACAGCATCTGCTAGTGTGTCTGATGGCGGTCTACTCCCTGCAACAACTTCTTGAGCGGCTGTCTAAGGCCCTTGGCATTGACTTGGAAATTGCTTGGACAGTGTGCAGCAAGGCGCTGCCGTCGGCGCCATTATTTCAATATCACGAGGAATTGGATGAATTGAAGCAGCAAGCTATGGTGATGGCCACACAACTGCAAGAAGGAACTATCGGCATGCATTCATTGGAATTCGACATTGATCAACTCTCGTCGATCGCCCGATTCTTGCCCTTCGATGACCACTTTTTTGTTCTGCAGGGCTTTCCCGAAGGACGCCAGTTACTGTTAGAAAAGCAAATTCAGCACTTGGTTGGCATTTGTTTATAACAGATTAATAAGAGTTATCTTCGAAAGAAGTTAGTACTCACTCCAGAGATAAATGAGAAGTATCAACCTGCACTGCATCTGTGGCATCAACTTCCTGAGGTTTAATAATCTCGCTGCCAATCGGCTCGAGCGACAAATGATCAACGGGGATATTGCCAACGGGCTGCGCTGTCTCGACTGCGGGTAGGACATTTGTACCCAGAGGCGCGAGTGAGAATTTGCTGGATGAACTGGGGCTAGGGATGCTGGGGTTAGCGGGACTGGTGCTGGCCGATATATCCGCTGGCTCACAACAACTCTCCACGACCCGCGCCTGCGTCCCGGCATCGAAAAGACGCTGATAAATTCGCTGCGCTGTCAGCTTGTCGATATTTCGCTTAACGTATACCACAGACCCTGAAAACAGCTTGTCGACCGCAGCGTCGTTCAAGGAAAAACTTGTCGCGACGCGCCGCTTGACCTCGTCTGTAGTGGCGCCGTCAAGGATATCGCCACGAAATACAACATCGAAACTGGCACTCTCTGGCCCACTACTGGATTCTTCTGGCGTCTCATCAACCATAAGCGACCTCCTAGTCTTTCACTCACATGATCATTGTAGTGTAGCCGCCGTACTGCGCATGTCTAATGCCAAGCGTCGACCCTGCTAACTGCCGCTCAAATGCTGATCCATTTCAAGTGCCGGCTGATCTTCAACAGGTGTGCCAATAATCCGCGCGGGAACACCTGCAACAGTAACGTGGGCTGGCACCGACTCGAGCACTAAGCTTCCCGCGCCGACCTTTACGCCATCGCCGACAGAAATGTTACCCAAAATTTTAGCCCCAGCTGAAATCAGGACGCCGTTGCCGATTGTCGGGTGCCGGCTGCCACTCGCGCAGCCACTGCCGCCCAGCGTGACCGAATGCAGAATCGAAACATTATTGCCAACAATGGCTGTCTCTCCAATGACGACGCCAGTGGCATGGTCAATCATAATGCCTGAACCCAAGCGCGCACCCGGGTGAATATCGACAGTGAACACAGCAGAAATCTTGCTTTGAAAAAACAGCGCTAGCATCTTGCGCTCTTGCAGCCACAGCCAGTGGGCCACGCGATACAGTTGTAGCGCCTGAAAGCCTTTAAAGTAGAGCATCGGCATAAAATGCGTCTGACAGGCGGGGTCGCGTTCGAAACAGGCGAGGATATCGCTGCGCACAGCGTCTAGAATGGTTGGCTCTTGGGCCAACGCATCCGCGATAACAGTACTGATAACACCCTCAGAGAGCATAGTGTCGCCCAACTGCTCCGCCAAATTAGCACTCAACGCCTGCGCAAGACTGGGGTGCTGTAAAATGGCGGCATTAAAAAATGCTGCCATGATCGGTTCGCGCTCTGCCGCGTTTTGCGCTTCAGTTCGGATCAATTGCCACAGTGGGTCTGGCTCGAGCATCTTTTGTTCCATCTCTTGTATCGGTTAGTCGCGCAACTGAATGTAACGCTGATAGATCTCATCTAAATGCGCCAGCACAACATCGCGCAGCAAAATCTGCGAATTTTCTATTCGCTCAGTTATCAATTGCGTGTTCAATTTTGCGGCGAACTGCTCCGCGAGAGGGCGGTAACTAATATGCCAGCGCTCCGGCGCAATAGCCCCCCTATCGAGTGCGTAGGGCCGGTAAAACTCAGCGCCTGGCACCAATAGAGTGTCCAGCCAATTGTGCATCGGCGCAAAAACACCGTCGCCCTCGACTTCGTCTGGCGTCAGCTGAACGCGGTAATTGCTATCAACCGCCGCTGCATCATAAATATCAAAATCAGTACCCCAGTGATGCCGTGACGTTCCAGGCAGTGCAGACCAGCGCAAAATCGCCTGCGCCTGCTGCCATTCACTTAATTGACTCAAATCAATAACCGCACCGTCATCATTGTAGACCGGCCGCAACCCCAGCACCTTATCGTTCCAAATTTTAAGTTGCCGATCAAAACTGCGGAAGCTACTGCAAAGACGCAACTGAAAGCCGTGCTCCGCAGCATGGGAAACCAACCTATTAAGCGGATCAATAACCTCGCCATGAACCAAAAAAGGCGAGGCGCAACCCTGCCATTCCGCCAGATGCTTTTCTGTGGAGCCGGTTAGGCTGTCTCGATTGATCGATAAATGGCTATGATTGACCTGCATGGCATTGTTTATACTCGCGCGGCGGCCTAGAAGTAAAGGCCGATTTGCCGCAAAATCTGTCCTGCGCATGGATAAATATATATTTGTAGTCGGTGATTGAAATATTTCTGCCTGACCTCATCTATAGACACAGCAGTAATTACGACAAACCTGGAGACACAAATGTTTAGAATCGGTTTATTTCTTCTCACTAACGTGGCCATTATTGCGGTCGCGAGTATTACCTTAAGCCTGCTCGGGGTGAGCGGTATTTTGGCCAACAACGGCGTTGACCTAGATCTAGGGTCTCTGCTGATTTTCTGCGCAGTGTTTGGCTTTGCCGGATCTTTTATTTCCCTCCTGCTGTCCAAATTTATGGCGAAAATGTCCAGCGGCACGAAGATTATCAGCCAACCGCAAAATGACAATGAGCGCTGGCTGCTGACGACGGTTGCTGAACTGGCCAAAAAAGCCGATATCGGAATGCCCGAAGTCGGTATCTTCCCAGCGCAGCAATCGAACGCCTTCGCCACGGGTTGGAATAGAAACAACGCGCTTGTCGCCTTAAGCGCAGGATTGTTGCAGCGTTTCAGCCGCGACGAAGTGCGCGCCGTGCTGGCTCACGAAATTGGCCATGTTGCCAATGGCGACATGATCACCCTGAGTCTGGTGCAGGGCGTGGTCAACACGTTTGTGATGTTCTTTGCCCGCTTGATTGGCTTCTTTGTCGACCGCGTAATCTTGAAAAACGAACGAGGCTTAGGCCTTGGCTACTGGATTACCACTATCGTCGCAGAAATTTTTCTGGGCATTCTCGCATCCATCATCGTTATGTGGTTTTCGCGCAGACGAGAGTTCCGCGCGGATGCTGCCGGCGCAGAGCTCGCCGGGCGTTCAGCGATGATTGGCGCGTTGCGCAAACTTCAGGAAGAGACCAAGGCGCACGTATCAAACCAGATGCCAGACACATTAACGGCGTTCGGCATCTCGTCCGGCTGGAAGCAGCGCACCTCGAAGTTATTTATGACTCACCCACCGCTTGAAGAGCGAATTGAGGCGCTGCGCTTTGGTCAGTAACCCTGACACGCAGCAGAGCATCGACCGCGATTATTTTCTCTGCTGCCTCAGCGACCTCGAGGATTTGCAAACCATCGAGCTGACGATTGCCGATCGCCAGCTCTTCGCAATTCGTCAGGACAACCAGCTGTTTGCCTATTGGAACAGCTGTCCGCACATGGGGGTGCCACTTAATTGGCGGCCCGAGAGATTTTTAGACTTAGATCGAACCTTTTTACAGTGCTCGTCACACGGTGCACTGTTTCAAATTCACAACGGCGAGTGCGTCGCAGGGCCCTGCGTGAGCGATCACCTGACTGCAATTAGCTTAAAGGCCGAGGGCGACCACTATTTTATTTCCGCCAATCAGCCACTGCCGGCGCCGTTGATCAATCTGCGCGCTGCAGCTATGCGTGATCTCGACTAGTCTCTAGAAACTAGAGCTTGAAGGGCAGAGGGCGCTGCAAGCGTATATCAGCGCCATCAAAATCCGCCTGCCACGCCAAAACTTCAACGCCGCTGGCCATGGCCTCAGCGAGTGTCTCTGCGTAGACTCGGTCGATATGCGAGGCGACAGAAACCCTGTCAACGCCGCTCAGCTGAACACAGAATAGCAGCACTGCACGATGCCCCGCCGAAACCATGGCCGACAGTTCCCGCAGATGTTTCGCGCCACGTGCGGTCACAGCATCTGGAAACTGTGCGCAGCCATTGCCGCAATCTAGGGTAACGTTTTTTACCTCGACGTAGCAGGATTCAACGTCGCGTTCAAGCAACAAGTCGATGCGGCTCTTTTCGTCGCCATAGCGCACCTCACTGCGAATCGTCGAATAGCCGCAGAGCTCAGGTATCAGATCAGCCTCTATTGCCCCTTTTACCAGCGCGTTGGGGCGAGCGGTGTTGACCCCAGCAAGATTGCCAAAGGCCGTTGTCACGATTTCTAATGTGCCGACCAATTTGCGCTTCGGATTATCGGAGAGCGAATACCAGCAGGGCGAGCCCTCGACTAAGCAATTCTGCATAGAACCTGTGTTTGCGCAATGTAGGGTAAGGAGCTCGCCACTCTCGGTTTGGACGTCGGCAAAAAACCGTTTATAGCGTTTCAAGAAAAAAGCACGGTGCAACACGTATTACCCACTCTTTGATTAATTTCAGTCGTCGAGTGGCAATACTAGCAGTTTATGTTATGAATAAGAGGTGTAAAAAATCGTGATGTCTCTCAGGCAGACATTATGATTGAGAGAGATACGGTGATTAATCCCTGCTCTCAGCAAAAAATGCGGCGGTGCTAGAGTTTTTATCGGGATTACGTTAAATTTCTCTTGAATAATTGGCTCAATGTCTCTATAAACTCACGTCCTTTAATCTAGCCTAATAACTCAACACGGACTTTAGGGATGGCAACAGCGAAAACCAAATCGACTCCAACTGCTAACGCAAGCAGCTCAACGACCCTTCATGGGCTTTCTCCTTATGTGGAGAAAAAAAATGAAGAGTACATGAACGAAAATCAGCGCAAGCACTTCAAGCAGATTCTCCAAGCTTGGCGCCGCGAGCTTATGGAAGAAGTGGATCGCACCGTTAATCACATGAAAGACGAAGCCGCTAACTTTCCGGATCCTGCCGACCGAGCAACGCAAGAAGAAGAGTTTAGCCTTGAACTGCGAACTCGCGACCGCGAACGCAAGCTGATCAAAAAAATTGATAAAACTTTGTTGCGCGTCGAAGACAATGACTACGGGTTTTGTGACCAATGTGGCGTTGATATCGGTATACGACGTCTTGAAGCTCGCCCAACCGCTGACCTTTGCGTCGACTGTAAGACTCTTGACGAAATTAAAGAAAAACAGATCACTGGCGGCTAACCTGCCAATCAATCTACTGCAAAAATACCACGGCACGCGCGCAGCGGCGGCGACTGCCTATTACTTGCAGTAGATTTTTTTATGGACAAAAAGCCCTATATTGGCCGCTTTGCCCCTTCCCCCACCGGTCCCCTGCACTTTGGCTCACTGATATGTGCCTTAGGCAGTTATCTTGATGCACATCACAACGCAGGCCGCTGGCTGGTCAGAATTGAAGACATTGATCCTCCGCGAGAAGTCCCAGGCGCCACGACAACAATACTGCACCAATTGGAAGACCACGGTCTGGTGTGGCAGGGTGTGCTCTATCAAAGCGCGCGCCTACCTGCCTATAGAGACGCCTTAGAGCAACTTCAGGCCGCAGGGCTCACCTATCACTGTGATTGCACGCGGCAGCGAATTGTTTCTCTCGGTAGTATTTATGATGGGCACTGTCGCCACCGACAGTTATCAGCACAGGGCGCGATCCGCCTGCTCACACCCGCCGCTGACTGCGCGCATGCCAGCTTGCGTTTTAACGACCTTGTTATGGGCGACTACCAACAAAACCTTGCCACTCAAGTGGGTGATTTTGTTCTGCAGCGCCGCGATGGGTTATTTTCCTATCAACTCGCGGTGACTGTTGATGACCTCTTTCAGAATATTACCCATGTTGTGCGCGGCGCCGATTTACTCGACTCCACGCCGCGACAACTCTATTTGCGACAACTCTACTCTCGAGAGTGCCTAGCGCTACCTGTCGCTCAGTCTGCCGCGCCCCAGTTCGCACATCTGCCTCTTGCAACCAACGCGGAAGGACAGAAACTCAGCAAGCAAAACTTCGCCAAACCATTGCTAAAGGGTGATGAAGCCAACAATCTCTGGCAGGCGCTGCTCTGGTTGCGGCAATCACCCCCGCGAGAATTGCAGCTATGCTCGGTGCAAGAACTGCTCGACTGGGCGATTCCACACTGGCAACTGGCGGCAGTGCCCAAGCAGCTGAACTTGCCTGCTCCCAGCAGTTATTAATCCCTCAACCAATAGCTCCACTGCCGTCTCAACTACCCTCTCAAGAGCGGCACATTTGCTTTGCACCTCGAGCTTGCATACCATCGTGGCTAAATTCATCGTGGCGATTAGCGCCGAGCGTTGTCATGCTTAACTATCGACTAGTGGCTGTTCTTATTTTTCTCAGCAGTGTGTTTGTGCCGCTGGCCTCAAAGTGGGCCGCTGAGTCGCACGGGAGCTGGTTCAGACCCTTTGTTGTCTGGGCAATTATTGTCTTTGCTGCCTATATTTTGCAGCGTCACAGGACCACTAATGAGTCTTGAAATCACCCTACTCACGTTGACCTTCATCGCGGTCGGCGGGCTGCTCTCTTTTATACTGTCAACCTTTGGCGGCAAGACCGGGCACAGCCTAATCCTTGTGTTGGCGCTGTTTTCCGGCAGTGGCGTGCTTTTAGCGATGGGCTCCATCGAAATGGCTGGCCGCTACGGGTACAGTACATTGCTGGCACTCTTTGCCTTCACCATGGTGTTTGTCTTTTCGCCCCTTATCTTCTACCCCATTCGCCGGCTCAACGGCATTATTCGACTGGCTTCGGTAGCAGATTTTTTAACCTTTCGGTTCCGCGGTAAGTCGGTGGCAGTAGTCGTTTGCAGCGCATTTGTGCTGGCGACAGTGCCGCTTTTCATCGCCCAGCTCAGAGCCTTAACCTCCGTCAGCAGCTTTCTTTTTGGCGACGAGAAGTTACTGCTCTTAGTTGCCATATTTACTTTTATTGTGGTCTTTAATTGGCGCTCGATAGAGGCCAACCTCGTCACCTCTTTGCGCTGGATTATGGCTGCGGCGGGGTTGTTACTGCTGGTGGCTCTCGCGCTCTCGGCGCTGGTATCCGTCAATGCTATTTTTGGTGGCATCAACGATATGAACACTTGGGTTATCGACAGCGGCCAGCGATTTATTGTCCAGCGTATGGACTCTTCCTACAGCCTGTTTGTGATTTTTTTAGCGGCGAGTTTTGCGCTGCCAGTGAACTTCACCATTGTTATCTCTGAGTATATTTCCAACAAGCAGTCGGGTATGACCGCGTGGGCCTACCCGCTGCTGATGCTGCTTGCCAGTATTCCGATCTTTCCACTGCTGTGGTCGGGGATTGCGGTGCAATCTGCCTCGCCACTGCAAGACTACTTGTTCGCCCTTCCAGCAATCACTGGGCATCCTGCAGTGGCTGCCCTCGGTGCCGCCAGCATTATTCTGGTCGCTATTGCTCTGCTGTGCAGCCTGTCAACCATGCTGGCTAAAATGGTGCTCAACAGTTTTGTGTTGCCGACCAAAAAACTGCAAGAGCAGCCTCAGCTCAGCCGCTGGATAAACTCCCGATTGCTCATTATCTCCAGTGGCCTGCTGCTGGCCTGTGCGCTGCTTGATGCCTTGGTTAAAAACACCAGCATTACCGACCTTTACTTAATTGGATTTGCAGGGCTGGCGCAGCTAACGCCCGGTATGCTCGCCGCAATTTATATACCGACTGCGAATCGCCGAGGGTTTATCGTCGGTCTGGTCGGGGGCATGCTGATATGGCTTGTCACCTTAGCGTTACCGCTATTTTTCGGCGACTGGAGCGGCCACGTTCCCGGCACATCGATTCATGTGACGACCGGAATGCAGAGCTGGGATGTCTGGGCCTTTGAAGCGTTAATGGTGAATATTCTGCTCTGCACGTTGTTTTCCATCTTCGGTAGCATGAACCGAGAGGAGAAGCTGTTTGCGCGGCTATGCATGGTCGATAACATTTACATACCCGCCAGAGTCGAGCTCGCCCAAGCCTCGGTGGCTGAGATGACGGAAAGCCTCCGCCGCGCCCTTGGTACAGAGGCAGATGTCGAAATTGAACACGCGCTATCCGCCCTCGATCTGACCCATAGCGAAACTCGGCCTGCCGCTTTGCGAAAAATTCGCGACCATATCAACTCTTCCCTGAATATGCGGCTCGGTATTTTGGCCACCTATCGGATCATGGAAAAGTGCATTCCCTTGACCACAACCAGCCACCAAGAACCTGACGATATTTATATGATTGAGTCGGTGGTGGCGATCCACAGCGACAGGCTCACCGGTATTGCCAGTGAGTTAAATAAACTGCGCATTCACCACCGTGAAATTCTCGACAATCTTCCGATTGGCCTTATTGCGATTGGACAGAGCGGCGCCATCCTCAAGTGGAACAGCACCATGGCCACCTACACTGGCATCGATGCTGAATCGGCCAGTGGCGTACTAGTGAGCAGCCTACCTGAACCGTGGGGGTCGCAGCTAAACCAATTTGCCAGTGGCGCAGAGCGCGCAATCGAAAATCTGCGTATTGATATCGACGGCGAGACACGCTGGTTCAACCTGCAAAAGTCCGTCGATCAAGCCACCGATAACGATGCGATTATATTGATTGAGGACAACAGTAAATCGGTTCTGTTGACGCAAAACTACATCAACAACGAGCGTCTTGCCTCTGTTGGACGCCTAGCCGCTGGAGTAGCCCATGAGATAGGCAATCCAGTCACTGGCATTGCTTGTCTCGCGCAGAATTTGCAGCATGAAACCGACGCCAGTGAAATTGAAAAATCTGCTGAATTGATTTTGTCGCAAACCAATCGCATCAATCTAATTGTGCGGTCACTGATCAATTTCTCCCGCGGCGACCGCAGCTACGAGAATGCCTTAGAGTTAGTGAATGTGCGGGAGATAGCCGAACAAGCCATTCAATTACTGCAACTGTCTAATCAACACGCCAGCCAACAATTTGTCTGTCATGTGAGTCCCGAGCTGGAAATTGTCAGCGATCGCCACCAGCTTGTGCAGGTATTTTTAAATCTGCTGAGCAATGCGCGAGATGCGTCTCCAGAACACAGCGAAGTCACTATCAGCGCAGAGCGCAGCGACAGCAGAATTACCATTATGGTGAGCGATGCCGGCACGGGCATCCCGGACGATATCCAAGCGCGAATTTTCGAGCCCTTTGTCACCTCGAAAGAGCCCGGGGATGGCACTGGCTTGGGGCTTTGGATTGTTTTTCATCTCGTAAAAGCGCTCGGTGGTGAAATCAACCTGTCGAGCCCTGCGGTAAACAGTGACCGCGGCACGACGGCGCGACTCCATTTTGCGGTTGTCGATCAGCCCACGGCCCATCAGTGAACCCGGGAATTCGACGAGTGCCTTGTATCGCAGGGACTTCGGAGTAACAATAGCGTCCGCCTTAACAAATACCGCATATGCTATGAGCAACTCGCCAACAACACACCACATACTCATTGTTGAAGACGAAGAAATTATTCGTTCTTCGCTGCGCAAATTGCTTGAGCGCAACGGTTATAGTGTCAGCGATGCGGTGAGCATTAAAGCTGCCCGCGAGACGTTTGATTTTTCAATATTCTCGCTTGTTATTAGCGACCTGCGCCTACCAGGACAACCAGGGACAGATCTTATTCAGCTTGCCGAGCCGGTACCCGTGCTGATCATGACTAGCTATGCAAGCTTGCGTTCCGCCGTAGAGACCATGCGCCAAGGGGCCGTCGACTATATTTCAAAACCCTTTGATCACGACGAAATGCTGGCCGCGGTAGAGCGGATTGTCAGCAGCGATCGATCGTCATTATCAGCATTGCAAACTCAACCACACAATTTAGCGCTTGCAGGCACGAGCAGTGCGATTACAAAAGTTCAACACCTGATCCCAAAAGTAGCGAGCACAGACGCTGCCGTTATGATTATCGGTGAGACCGGCAGCGGTAAATCATCTGTCGCCATGGCCATTCATCACGCCAGCCAGCGCTGCGAACAACCCTTTGTCACCGTCAATTGCGCCTCTCTCAACGAAAGCGAGTTAGCCGTGCTGGCTGAGCGCTGCAGCGCTGTAGGAACACTCTTTTTGCAGAACATTGGCGAGCTGCCATTACCCTTACAGCCACTGCTGTTGCGCGCGCTGGAAAGCTGTCAAGGCCGCCTGATTAGCTCCGCTGACCCTCAGCTAGAAAAGCTCTTAGCGGCGCAGCTATTCCGCAAAGACCTCTACTACCGACTGACTGTTGTGACTATACCCATGCCCTGCCTAGATCAGCGCCGCGAAGACATCCCGCTCCTGTCTGATCTTATTCTGCGCAACTGCAGTAGCAATGCAGGCCTCGATAGCGATGCCATTGAGGCACTAAGCCACCACTCATGGCCGGGGAATCTATTGCAGCTGCGCAATACGCTGCAGCAGGCGGCTATTTTGGCAGAGCCAGACACTCCTTTAAGCGCAGCGCAGATTGGTATTGAAAGTGTCGCTGCATCTAAGGCTTCGATCGGCCCGCACTTTTCGCTTCGACCGAGCAATGAATCATTTGACGATGCACCGGCGGGATTATCTCTTGAAGACTACTTCACTCGGTTTGTTCTTGAAAACCAAGAGAATATGAGTGAAACAGACCTCGCCAAAAAGCTCGGCATCAGTCGCAAAAGCCTGTGGGAACGGCGCAACAAGCTGGGTATTGGCAGGAAAAAAGGCCACGACACGTCTGATAGAGCGTCGGCTACCGAAAAAAACTAATCGTTATTTCTACGAATTAGCGCTTGAACAACCTAATTTTTCCGATACAATCGAGCGCAAGAAGCCTTGGAGCTTCTGTAAAAATAATAACGAATAACAATAATATCTGGATGGATACAAGAAGGGTTCTACGTGGCTTAAAACAAGATTATCTTGAATTTAAGTACTCGTCTGGGAACCATTGAGGGGGGTCGTCTTCGGACGCCCCTTATTTACTTTCAGCTTTGCCTTCTGCTTTACTTTCAACTTTGATGTCAGCTCTGCTGGCAGCCAAGACTTTCAACGTTTCACACCCCTTCTGCTGGTAGTTTCTGCTTCATTTTTTTATAAATAATTTAAACGCGTATAGTTTACTTTTTTATCTTAATTTCGCGTCGCTCTCGATCCTCTGTTAAACTCCGGCCACATACAACAACTCTAATTGGCAATCACTTAATGCTGGAGCGCATAAGCAGATTTTTCAAAAAAAATCTCAAGTCTAAACCAGATGCAACGCACTACATCTTCGGCCCGAGCGAACACTCGCTTACCCCTGCGATGATCAATCGCAATGCCCGCAGTATTGTTGATGTTTTGCAGAAAGCAGGCTTTGAAGCCTATGTGGTGGGCGGATGCGTGCGCGACCTGCTTCTTGATCTAGAGCCGAAAGACTTCGATGTCGCCACCAGCGCGCGTCCTTGGGAAGTTAAATCGCTGTTTCGACGCTCGCGCATTATTGGCCGTCGCTTCCAAATCGTGCACGTTCAATTTGGCCGCGAAATTATCGAAGTCACCACGTTTCGCTCAAACGACGAAGAGAGCAGCAATAAAAACCATCGTCAGCAGACAGATAGCGGCATGTTGACCCGTGACAATGTTTTTGGATCCGTAATCGAAGATGCTTCACGCCGCGATCTCACGGTCAATGCGCTTTATTACGACCCCAGCGACAACACCATCCACGATTTCACCCACGGACTGGATGATATAGACGACAGTATTATTCGCATCATTGGCGACCCAGCGACGCGCTTTCGCGAAGACCCCGTGCGCATGCTTCGCGTCGCGCGCTTTGCCGCCAAGCTCGGCTTTCAGATTGAGTCTGCCACCGCCACACCGATGCGCCACCGCGCCGCCGATTTGCGCCAGATATCAGCGCCGCGACTGTTCGACGAAACATTGAAATTATTTATGACTGGCAATGCCGTCGCCACTTTTCAACTGCTTCTTGAGCATAAGCTCTTTGACTATATTGTTCCGCAGCTGGCACCCATGCTGAACGATCAAAACGGCATACCGTTAAAGTTGATTACTCAAGCTTTTACCAACACAGATATCCGCATTCAATCGGACCAGCGCGTCGCGCCAGCGTTTATTTATGCAGCCCTGCTCTGGCCGGTCGTGCAAAAACTGGCGAAAACTTACGAGAAAAATGGCAACTCACCGCCCTACGCCCTAAGTAAAGCCGCGGGTGAAGTGACCGCCAGACAAATTAAGGTGACCGCAATACCGAAGCGTTTCACGATTCCCATGCGAGAAATTTGGGATCTCCAGCAGCACATGCTGCGCCGCGGCGGCAATCGCGTTCAGCGTTTAATGGAACATCCCCGTTTCCGCGCCGCCTATGATTTTGTGCTGCTCAGAGAACAGTCTGGTGAAAACCTCGATGGCTTGGGCGCTTGGTGGACAGCCTATCAGAGCGCTGATGAACAGTCTCAAGAGAAGATGGCGGAAGAGACGTCGGCAGCCAGCGGCAACTACAAGCGCTCGCGACGCCGGCGCAACAGCAAGCGCCAGACCACCGATTCAGAATAGCCATGGCGATCGCCTATATAGCACTCGGCAGTAACCTCGACGATCCGCAGCAACAACTCGACCGCGCACTCGCCAGCCTCGCAAACCATCCGAAAATAGCGCTGCTGGCCGTCTCCGCTCGCTATCAAACAGCGCCTATCGGCCCACAGCAACCAGATTTTATCAACGCCGCCGCGCAGCTGAGAACAACCTTGGAGCCAGAAGAGTTACTCGATACGCTACAGGCCATTGAACAACAGCAAAATCGCATACGCACGGTGCACTGGGGACCGCGAACGTTAGACTTAGATATTCTGCTTTACGACAGTCTGACACTGGATACAGCACGGCTCACGCTCCCACACCCGAGAATGCACGAACGCGCCTTCGTCTTGGTTCCCCTCTCAGATATTGCGGCAGATTTATCACTCCCAAATGGTCAAACCGTTCGACAACTGTTGGCAAACTGCTCACAGCAAGGTATTGTAAAAACCGATCGCGACTAACCATTGAATTCCACTCAATTTTACTCAGGTGATAGCCAGTGACAGCGGAGACTACTGTGGGGCAAACTGTTCTAAGCGAATTTAATCTCGATCTGTCGACCGTCTCTATTCCCAAATATATCGCTATCGAAGGCCCCATCGGCATTGGTAAAACCACCTTAGCAAAACGACTCGCCAGCTCATTTAATTACGACACCCTGCTCGAAGACGCGGAAGAAAACCCCTTTCTCGAGCGCTTTTATCAAGACCGGCGCAGCAATGCCCTGCCAACCCAATTGTTCTTTCTGTTTCAGCGCATTCGAAAACTCGAAGCACTGCGCCAAGGGGATATCTTTCAGCCGGTTCGCGTTTCCGACTTCCTTATTGATAAAGATCCTCTATTTGCCCGAATTACCTTAGATGACAACGAGTTTCGTCTGTATCAAGCAGTCTACGAGAAAATCATTACCGAGCTGCCAAAACCAGACCTCGTGGTCTACCTGCAGGCGCCGATAGAGACCCTCTATGAGCGAGTGCAAATGCGTGGTAACGCCATTGAGCGCGGCATCGAACACAGGTACTTGCAACAATTGAACGATGCCTACACCCAGTTTTTTTATTACTACGACGACACTCCGCTGCTTATCGTCAACACCGCTGCCATAAACCTCGCCAGCGGCGATCGAGACTACCGCAACCTGGTTGACTATATGCTGCAAATTACCTCGGGACGGCACTACTACAATCCGCAACCGATGCAGTAGAATAGAACCCTCAGCCCAAATACTCTTCAATTGAGGCGCAAATAAAAACATGAAACCAATAACAACCAGCAGCCTGATCAACATGAAGGCCAGTGGTGACAAATTCGCCGTTATCACCGCCTACGATTTTACCTTCGCAAAGCTGATTGAGAACGCAGGCATTGAAGTAGTCTTGGTCGGCGACTCGCTGGGGAATGTTATTCAGGGGCGCGACAGCACGATTCCAGTCACAGTGGCGGATATGGTTTATCACACAGCCGCGGTCAAACGCGGCAACAGCAACGCTCTTTTAATCGCCGATATGCCCTTTATGTCTTACGCGACAGAGACCCAAGCGCTAGAAAATGCCGCATTACTAATGCAAGCAGGCGCGCACATGGTCAAGCTCGAAGGCGGCGCATGGCTGGCTGAAACAGTCCGCCTACTCTGCGAGCGCGGCATCCCCGTCTGTGGCCATGTGGGCCTAACACCACAGTCGGTGCACAAGCTGGGTGGCTACAAAGTTCAAGGGAAAGAGGAGCAAGCGGCCGCTCAGATGATTAGCGAAGCCAAGGCACTGGAGAAGGCCGGGGCGGAACTCATCGTCGTCGAATGCGTTCCCTCATCGCTGGGTCGCGCGCTCTCGCAAGCACTGACTATCCCCGTTATTGGTATTGGGGCTGGCCCTGACACCGACGCGCAAGTCTTAGTACTGCACGATATGCTCGGTATCTCTCAGCGCCTACCACGATTCTCGAAGAATTTTCTTGAAGACAACACATCCATTCAATCAGCTATTTCTGCCTACGGAGATGCAGTGCGCGCAGGGACATTCCCCGCACCAGAGCACTGCTTTTAGTGATACCTATGTCAACACAGTCCATCTATGACTTTAACTTACTCGACAACAAAGGCGATGAGGTCTCTCTCAGCGATTACAAAGGGAAGGTGATTCTGATCGTCAACACCGCCAGCAAATGCGGATTTACCGACCAGTACAGCGGCATGCAAAGCCTCTATGACGAATTTAAAGAGCGCGGATTAGTTATACTCGCCTTGCCCTGCAACCAATTTGGCGGACAAGAACCCGGCTCCAACGCTGAAATTCAATCATTTTGCCAGCTCAACTACGGCTTGAGCTTTCCGGTTATGGGCAAGATTGACGTCAATGGTGCCAACCAACACGCCCTCTACAGCTATTTAAAAAGCCAAGCAGGCGGATTGTTTAACAGCAATATAAAGTGGAATTTCACCAAGTTTCTGGTCGACCGCAACGGCACCGTTGTCAAACGTTATGCCCCGATCAAAAAGCCCAAAGATATTGCGGCGGATATTACAAAGTTACTGTAAACCGCCGCTGATTCACTTCTCGTCAGCGCGCAATTGCGCGAAATACACCCGCGCGGCCTGATTGACCTTGGGTGCCAGCACAAAGGTCGAGAGCATAGTCGGTATTGCCATCGTCGCAAAGGCGCCCAAAATTAGCCCATTTACTGTTTCCATCGACACAACAGCACCCACGATAATCAGCCCCAAATAGACTGGCGTGTAATAATATTGGCGCTCAGCACCCAGCAGAAAGCCGGTACACTTCACACCGTAAAACCACATACTAACCATTGTGGTAAAGCTTAATAAGCCCACCATAATAAGCAGTAAGTAAATACCCACTACCGGGAAAACCTGCTCAATTGCTCGGGCGGTTAAGGTAACACCCTCAACACCGGGGTGCGTTTGCCAAACACCTGTCAGTAAAATAATCAGCGCCGTGCATGTACAGACAACCAGCGTGTCCACCACCGGCCCAACCATAGCCACAACACCTTCCCGTATTGGCTCCACTGTTTTAGCCGCGCCATGGGCCATCGATTCCGTACCGAGGCCGGCCTCATTAGAAAACGCTCCGCGACGGACACCAATCATAATCACCGCACCGACCGAGCCGCCCGCAGCTGCATCACCGGTAAATGCATCTGTCACAATCAGCCACAACGCAGCCGGAATCTCTTGCCAGTAAGACCAGAGAATAGTGATCGTCATACCCATATAGAGCAAAACCATCGCCGGTACGAGACGCACGGTCAAACGGCCAATGCGTTCGATACGCCCCACAATCACCAGTGCAACTAACAGCGCAACAATAGCACTGGCGGCAAGATCAAAAGAAAAGTGGTCGGTGCCGGTAGCAAGCCCGGCGGGAATCGCAACGCCATCGCGCAACAACTGAATAAACTGATTGGCCTGAAAAATTGGCAGCGCGCCGACCATGCAGGCAACGGCAAACAGCGCCGCCAGTGGGTACCAGCGCTTACCCATACCCTCCATAATGACGTACATGGGACCGCCGTGAAGCACACCCTGGGAATCATAACCGCGGTACATCACCGACAAGGACGCCGTGTAAAACTTAGTCGCCACTCCGACAATGGCAGTCACCCACATCCAAAAAATGGCGCCGGGCCCACCGATACTTATCGCAATCGCCACGCCCGCAATATTGCCTAAGCCAATTGTTCCCGAGAGTGCTGTGGCAAGGGCTTGAGAATGCGGTATATGGCCAGGATCATTGGCATCGCTGTATTTTCCGCGTATCAAATCATAGGCGTGGCCGAAGTAACGGTATGGCTGCAATCGCGAATAGATCATAAAGAAAAGACCGCCGCCAACCAGCAGTACAACGAGCGGTGTACTCCACATCGCGTCAGCCCAAGCATTGAAAAAGTGTTCGAATTGTTGCGCGATACCTGTAGTCATTATTTTTATTATTCTTCAACAAGTTATTGTGTGGTCAGAGACCGGAGTGGAGGATACGTTTTACTTAATCAAGCGGTTTTACATAAAGCACCAAGCTGTGGCCGACCAATTGATAACCATTCTGGCGGGCAATACGCTCTTGGATTTTTTCAATCTCAGCATCGTGAAACTCAACAACCTTGCCGGTGTCGGTGCAGACCATATGATCGTGATGCTCACCGCGATCTATTTCATAAACCGCCGGACCGCTGGCAAAATTATGTCTTTCAATCAGACCAGCCGCCTCAAACTGCGTGAGTACACGGTAGACCGTTGCAATACCCACATCGCCATCTGAATCCCGCAGCGATTGATAAATATCTTCTGCCGTCATGTGCCGATCATCACAACTTTCAAGAATTTGTAAGATCTTAAGTCGAGGTAATGTCACCTTGAGACCGACTTTTTTTAGTTCTTGATCTTCTAGAGTCATGGTTAGCCCTTCTCTATGTTAGTCGCTTTGGTTATTATCCCTATTCACGCAACCAACGGGAACCCCACCAATGCGAATAGTTCTGATTTGCTTACTGAGTATATCTCTTTTCTCGACCGGCTGTAGCTGGATCAAGTTTCCTGGGGTGCACAAAGTGGATATCCAGCAAGGCAATATTGTTGATCAGGAAATGATCGACAAACTACGTCCGGGAATGACCAAATCGCAAGTGAGGTTTGTTTTAGGCACACCGCTGGTCGTCGACACATTCAATCAATCGCGCTGGGACTACTTCTATAGCCGCGTGAAATCAAACGGCGAGAAGAGCCAAGAGCAAGTCACTATTTTCTTTGATGCAGACGACAAACTTGAGCGGATGACGGGGGATTACTTACCCAGCGCTGCTGTGCCTGAAGCGCGCTGACGCCTATACGACCAGCCTAGTGATTGGCGCGAAGATACCGTGCGGCACTAATCCTTGCTGTTTTTTGCCTCTTCAGCCCGACGCCGTCGCACCTCTTTGGGATCTGCAATTAGCGGCCGGTAAATCTCCACGCGATCTCTATTTTGCATTTCGTAAGCGTCGGGCCCAGGAAGACCTTTGGTTCCCAGCACCTGAGAAAAAATACCCATCTTGGCCTCAGCCACATCAATCTCAGGAAAGTCACGCAAGATGCCGGATTGCTCCACCGCTTGCAGCGCAGTGGTTCCAACTGGCACAGTCAAACTAATTAACTTTTGCTTGGCCGGCAGCGCGTAGGCAACCTCAACCACAATAGTTGGCTTTGTATCAGTCATGTTTTTTTCCATAGACAACATCAGCACGGCGGCACAGCGAATCAACCAAATTATTCGCCATACTGGAAAATAGCTGCGACGCAGCAAACCCCATCGCCATATTATTAAACTCAAATTCCAAATCGAGACTCACTTTACAGGCATCCGCAGTTAAGGCCTTAAACGTCCACAACCCTTTAAGATTTTTAAACGGCCCATCTTCCAGCGCCATTTCGATACTCGAGGGCTGTGTCAGACGATTGCGCGTCATAAAGCTGGTCTTGACGCCCCCTTTTTTTAAATCAAGGCGCGCCACCATCAAACTGTCAGTTTTCTCAAATACTTCAGTCGCCTGACAGCCATCCATAAACAGCGGGTAATTTGCCACGTCATTGACCAAGTCAAACATCGACTGGTCGGAATGCATCACCAAAGCGGATCGCTGTACTTTATTCAAATCAGCCTCAGGAGAAAAACTTATCGTAAATGCCCATCACAAACACCGCAATAATGGCTGCCGGCGCAATAAAGCGCAGGGCAAAGCGCCACAGAGTTGCAAATACAGGCGACAGGCCCTGCATCTCTTCATCGACAAACTCTTTTTTCATCACAAAGCCAACAAATAGGGCTATCAGCAGTCCGCACAGGGGCAGCATGACGTTAGAGGTTAAAAAGTCGAGGAAGTCAAAGAAGGTAAACCCAGCCACCGTCGAATCAGCCCAAATATTGAAGGAAAATACGCTACCCAAACCGAGCAGCCAAGTACCGCCCGCGACCAGTAAATTCGCCTGAAGCCGACTCATATTTTTAGACTCAATCAACCAAGCCACCGCAGGCTCGAGCAGTGAGATTGCACTGCTCCACGCGGCAATGGACACCAGCACGAAAAACACAGCCCCAACCAGCAAGCCACCGGACATATTGCCGAAGGCCACTGGCAAGCTGATAAACATCAACCCTGGGCCAGCACTGGCCTCAATACCCGGAGTGGCAAAAACAATTGGAAAAATAACCAAGCCTGAAACAATCGCCACAAGACTGTCGAAAAAGGCGACGATTAGAATGGTTTTGCCAATATTGGCGTTCTGCGGCATGTAAGCACCGTAGGCCATAATCGCACCCATACCAATGCTCAGTGTGAAGAATGCTTGCCCCATCGCCTCAAGCACACCGCGGCCACTAAGCGCAGAAAAATCAACGCTAAACAGAAAGTTCCAGCCAGCCTCAAAGTCACCCTGGAAATAGCTAAAGCCAAGCAGCACAAAAAGCATAACGAACAGTATCGGCATCAATATTTCGACGGCTACACCAAGACCTTTTTTCACACCGCCAACCACTACGCCGACACACAGCACCATAAAAATGCTCTGCCAAAAAATAAGCCGGGAAGGATCAGCAAGCAATCTGCCAAACACGTCGGCAGCCATCTCACCACTCGCGCCTTGCAGCTGGCCTGAGGTCATCTCAAAAATGTAGGCGAGAGCCCATCCCGCGATGACCGCATAAAAAGAGATAATGAGCATGCCTGCGATCACGCCAAGCCAGCCAATTTGTCGCCACCACGAACTGGCGCCACTTTCGGTAACCAATTCTCTCATGGTGTTGATTGGGCTTTGACGACCGCGGCGACCCATGGCCACCTCCGCCATCATAACGGGAACACCAATCATCAAAATACAGACGAGATAGGCGATTACAAAGGCGCCACCGCCATTGTTACCTGCGATATAGGGAAATTTCCAAATGTTACCTAGACCCACTGCCGAGCCTGTTGCCGCCATGATAAAAGTCCAGCGGCTGACCCAAGTCCCATGCATACCCTTTTGTTGTAACGCCATAAAGTCTCTCCAACTTTTTTAGAGGCGAATTGTAACGCTATCAATGGGGCGTTTCTAATTAAAAAAATAGGCCGCGCGCTGCATTTACTTACGCGTGAGCCTCAAGCCAACGTATAATCAGCGCCTATGACAAAAAAGAAACCAAAACCACAGTCCGGCACCATTGCGCTCAACCGCAAGGCGAAACACGATTACTTTCTCGAAGATAAATTTGAGGCCGGTGTTGTGCTGATGGGGTGGGAAATTAAAAGCCTTCGCGCAGGCAGAATCAATCTGACGGACACTTATGTGCTGCTGCAAAACGGGGAAGCCTGGCTTATTGGTACCAATATTTCGCCACTGCCAACTGCATCCACCCATTTTGTCACAGAACCGGCGCGAACTCGCAAATTACTGCTCAATCGTCGCGAGCTCGACAAGCTTGAAGCGGGCGTCAACCAGAAAGGCTACACCTGTGTCTGCACCGCCCTCTATTGGAAAAACCATTTGGTGAAGTGCGAAATTGCACTCGCCAAAGGCAAGGCAACATTTGATAAGCGCCACGACGAAAAAGAGCGCGACTGGGATCGTCAGAAGCAGCGGATTATGCGTCACTCGGCATAATCCACCGCCCGATTTCGACTAATACAAATACTCGCTAATACTGCCGCGCCCTTCATTAAGCCTCCGCACTGTGCTGGGGGCTGTCTAAACGCTGACTAAGACTACTGATCAGGCTTGGTTAGCTTGTCAAAAAACCCTTTTAATTTCCCGGTTTTATCATTGACTTGATCTTCCACCTTCCCGCCCAGCTGTTTAACGGCCGCCGATTGTGCCGCCGCTTTCCCCGCGGCATTAACAATTGCACCGACAACCTGACTAGCCACCTCTGCGGCGGAAGCGCCCGAGGCGTTGCCATCTTGATTGCCGATATTTTTCAGGGATAAATCGGGCAGCGCTAAATCAACCCCCTCCCCGCCGAGAATTGCATAGTGCAGCGCGCCTTGCGTAATGATCAAATCCTGAATTATCAGTTTTTTAGTACTTTTCTCAGTATCCGACCCAGAGGAATCCGGCCCCAGATACTCAGCAATATTCGCCTTAATTTGATCGAGATTACTCCGCCCACTGGCGCGCTCGAGCGTCACCTCCGGCGCCACAATCTGCAGCGTTTGGATAACAATGGTGTCCCCGGCTAAGGAATCTGCCTCCATCACAAAGCTAATCTCACCCAAACTAAAGGCGTAAGGTGAGGCAAACCCTGCTGGATTGGCAACTAGCAGCCCTTGAAAACTGCCCTTTGCCGAGGTCAATGACAAATCGACACGGCGCAGACTGACCTTCGACTGCGTCATCTCTGAGCCAACTGATTCGACAGCGCCTTGCACTGTTCGATCTAAGTTGGTCAGCACAAAGATAACCAGCGCGGCGATGATGAAAACAATAATGGCGACAATCTTTACAATCTTGTTCATCTTTCTTCCCTGAGTTGTTTACAATTAAGCCCGTAGAACAAAGCATAGATGCTATTCTGGAGTATGCCAAAAGCGATCAATATTCCACTTGTGATTTAACGGAGAATCGCGACGAATGCCTAAGACAATTCCCGCTTACAGCACCCCCGCACTTATTCGAGAAGGCTTCGGACTGCTCTGGCACCCCAGCATTCGCTGGCTAGTGCTGATTCCAGTACTGATTAATATTGCCATGTTCGCTGCCGCGACGTGGCTTGCGGGCGCTTGGGTGAGCGAGTGGTTAGAGTGGCTGGTCGGCGAAGTGCCCGAGTGGCTGCAGTGGTTGGTGTGGATTATCTGGCTTTTGTTTGTTCTGCTTGCGCTGGTGATTTATGCATTCACCTTTACTCTGCTGGCCAACTTGGTGGGATCGCCTTTCTACGGAATTATTGCGGAGAGGGTGGTAGCAATGGAGCGCGGCAGTGAGAATCATGCGCCGACAACCCTCGCATCAATGCTGCACATCGCTTGGCGCAGCTTTCGCCGCGAGCTGCAAATCATCGGCTATGTGTTGCCGCGCACACTGGGCGTTGCGCTGATTACATTAATTATCAGCTTTATACCCGTGATTAATATTTTGGCGCCTATTATCGCTGGCAGTTGGGCGGCATGGTCGCTGGCGCTGCAATACTTTGATTATCCGGCGGATATTGATGAGGTTAGTTTCAAAGACGCCAAACAAATGGCGGGAAGCCAGCGCGTTTTGTCACTGAGCTTTGGTCTTGCGGCGCTGGCAGCTGCCGCTATCCCTGTTGCAAATTTGTTACTACTTCCCGCTACGGTTATCGGCGGCACGCTTCTGTGGTGCAGGGGGTTCAACCAAGAGATCGTCGTCCGGCATGGTGCAGGACAGCTTCATATCCAATAGTTTCTCTATCGGCTCTAATAGGAAAGCGTCATCTTCGCAGGCAAAACTGATGGAGGTGCCTGTCTCGCCAGCTCGGCCCGTTCGACCAATGCGGTGAACATAATCTTCCGGCTCTTCTGGCAGGGTGTAGTTAATCACGTGACTCACGCCGTTGACGTGAATGCCGCGTCCCGCAACATCTGTCGCAACCAATACCTTCACTGCACCGCTTTTGAAGGATTCTAAGGTTTTCATGCGGCGGTTTTGCGGCACATCGCCAGCAATCAAGCCAACTTTAAAGCCCTTTTTCTGCAAGCGCTCAAAAAGCGTTCGGCAGATATCGCGTCTATTGGCAAAAACCATCACGCTATCAACGCCATCGCTGCGCAAAATATTTTGCAACAGGGCAAACTTTTCGCTGGCGGTGGTGATAAATATTTTTTGTTCGACGGAATCTGTCGCCACACGCTCTGGCGCCATTTCAATCATCACTGGCTTGTCGGTCCACTGCTCGGAGAGACGCAGCACTTCTGGGGTGAATGTCGCCGAGAACAGCAGCGTTTGGCGATCTTCACGGGGCGGCGTTAAACGCACTAAACGGCGCACTTGCGGAATAAAGCCCATATCCAGCATGCGGTCAGCTTCGTCAATAACGAGCACTTCAACCTGATCGAGATGGACATCGCCATTGCTGGCAAAATCCATAAGCCGACCTGGGGTTCCCACCAAAATATCGCAGTATGATTTTTGAATTTTTTGTAGCTGTTTAGCGTAGTCCATACCGCCAACAAGGGTGTGCACCGTTAAATCAGTGTGTTTTAGCAGCTGCTCAGCATCGGCACCAATCTGAATCGCAAGTTCGCGGGTGGGCGCTAAAATAAGCGCGCGCGCCTCGCCCATGTAACGCTCATCGTCAATAGGGTGCATTAGTAAGTCATTGATAATACTCACTAAAAATGCAGCGGTCTTGCCCGTACCCGTCTGGGCCTTGCCAACCATATCGTGACCGCGCAGCGTGTGCGGCAGCGAGGCGCCTTGAATTGGCGTGCAATACTCAAAGCCAGCGCTCTGGATGCCTCGCAGCAGTGGGGGCGCTAAACCAAGATCGTGAAAGCGCACTTTGCCGGCTTGCGGCACAACTAAAAACTGATCCGCCGCCCAAGGCACTTTTTTGCCTGAACTGGATTGTTGGGCATTGCCTGCTGGGGCTGCATGAAGTGGAATATTGTCGGCCTGGGCTCTGTCGGTTGCAGAGCTGTCAATTGCAGAGCTGTCGATTGGCGTGCTAGATGTAGTTTCAGTCAAGTTTCGGTACACAGTATTAGACGGTGGGTAAAGACCCAGTTATGTGCACAGCGACCCTTTGCGAGTAGTATGTGCACCTGTTAGCGCGGCGATTGTAGCAGAATTGTCAACGACCCGTTCAGTTTAATAAGTTGCTTGCGTCTGCCGATCATTATTCACTCACGACGCGCCGCCTAGACAACCAGTAGTCAACTGACCCAGCGCCCAGCGCCCGTAAAGAGCAGGCTCAGCAGCATAATAAAATAGGTGGCTGCGAACTCAATGCCGTTGTTTAAAATAACAAAACTGCCTTTTTCGGTGAGCCAGCCGTAATCGCCATTCTCGCGCAGAATTCGCCGTGCTGTGGAAATGCGGGCACCGACTTCTTCGCTGTTTTGCAGACTTCGCTCGGCGGCGGGGATACCTATGGTGGCGAGCACTTTGGCTGTGCTAGTGTCTGGGTCGCCGGGGGCAATCGCAAACCATCCGTTGTCCCAGTGAGATGTGCCTGCCGCAACCAGCATCGTGAACATCAAGGGAATTACCATCAGCCGAGTTGCCAGGCCCAACAGTAAAGCCACGCCGCCCAGCAGCTCCGCGCTCGCGGCCAGCAGCACCATCAGTGCTGGCATAGGTAAGCCTAGCCCCCAATCCGGATTTCCAAACCACGCGACCATATCATTCCAGTGGGTGAATTTATGCACGCCAACACCGATAAAAATGGGCGCTAAGTAGAGCCGCAGTGCCAGCGGACCAAGCCAGTCGATCCGTTTCAAAAAGTTTAAAAATCCAGTGTACAGCGACGTCAATGTTTCCATGGCTCTCAATCCTGTGAGTTGGGTCTGACCCATTAGAGCGCACAGCACTCAATAAATTCCGTTGCGCGGTCTGGCAGAGCTCGGCGCCGCAGGACAATAAGAGGACAAGAACCCGATTTCCACGGATTATTGCTCAATGAGTATCAGTTTTTCTCGCTTTGCATCAGCCATTGAACGAAGATAAACAGCTCATACAAATTGTCTTCATTATGCTCTTCAAAAATAGTCACAATTCCAACTTTATGCAAAACGCGGGTGTTCTCGCGCGGCTTGCCGGCCCGCTGATTCTGGGACAGCTCGCCGTGGTTGGCATGACGGTGACGGATATTTACATGGCGGGGCAGATTGACGCCAACACCCTGGCGGCAGTGCAACTGGGCGGCAGCATCTGGGCAGTCGTCAATCTGATTGTGATTGGCATTATGATTGGCAACAGCCCCATTATCGGAAACTTCTGGGGCTCCAATCAGCAGCACAAAGTGCGCTACCAATTTCAGCAAGCGCTCTGGCTGGCTCTGCCCATGGGCGTGGCGGTTGGCGGCGCAATTTTGGGCGGTATTTTTATTCTCAGCCGCTTGGATATCGCCCCTGAAGTCTATGATATTGGTCGCCGCTATCTTATGCCTTTTCTGATTACGGGCTTTATGTTTCCAGCATTCTTTGCTTTTCGCAGCACCTTTGAAGGCATCGGCGATACGCGGCCTGTGATGGTGTTTAATTTGGCAGCTTTCCTGCTCAACATTGTCTTTGACTATGCCTTGGTTTTTGGCAAGTTTGGCTTTCCTGCCCTTGGCGGTGAAGGCGCTGCATGGGCGACGGCACTGGTGATGACGTTCCTATTAATCTGCATGGCCGTTTATGCACAGCGCTCTCACACTATGCGATCGCTGAAGCTCTACCATGATTTTGCGATGGCCAATGCGCGCGCGATTATGTCAATACTGAAGCTGGGCATTCCTATCGCCTTAAATATTGCCGCTGAAATCTGCTTTTTCGCCATTATTCCGCTTCTGGTGGCGCATCTTGGCGCAGACGTTGTCGGCGCACATGCCATTGCGATTAATATTGATTCGCTGGTGTTTATGATTCCTCTCGGTATGGCTCAAGCGCTGACGATTAAAGTGGCCCATGCGGAGGGAGCGAACAATCCAAAATTGGCGCGGCAAATCTGCTTGGTTGGCTTTAAATTGGTGTTTCTCTTGGGACTCTCGATGGCTGTGCTGAAAGTAACCCTGCGCAGTGATTTAGCCAGTGCTTTTAGCTCAGACCCCAACGTGCAGTCGATTGCCATGACGCTGTTTCTTTTTGCCGCAGCACTGAGCTGTGTCGATTGTCTGCAAATGGCGGCAAGTGGGGCGCTCAGAGGTTATAAAGATGTACGATTCCCGCTGCTGATCCAAGTGGTGGCTTTTTGGGGCATTGCCTTTCCGATTGCTTATTCCATCTCACTCACAGATTTTTGGGGCGAGCCTCTGGGAATTTATGGCTTTTGGGCGGGCATGATTGTTGGGGCATTTTTTGCGGGGTTAGGTCTACTGACGCGCTGGAATATTGTCTCACGCTGTCGAATTCAAGCTGCCACGGTGTAGCAACCCAGCGTTACTCGCTCGCGGCCATTGAGGTCAGTCAAGGTATCGATGGTCGTAAAACCGGCAGCCTTGAATAGGCTGCGCACCGCGTCTCCTTGCTGAAACCCGTGTTCAACCAGCAGCCAGCCCTGAGGGGTAAGATAATCAGCGCTGCGCGCAACAATGACTCGTAGATCCTCAAGTCCATCCGGACCTGAGACAAGCGCTGAGGCTGGTTCAAAGCGCACATCGCCCTCAAACAGGTGGCGATCGCCTTCTTCAATGTAGGGCGGGTTGCTGACAATCAGGTGGAACTGCTGCGGGGGTATTTGCGCAAACCAGTGACTCTGAAATACCTGAACATTACTTAGCGCGCACTGCTGACAATTGCCTCGCGCCAGTGCCACTGCGCCGGGCATGCAGTCGACAGCAGAGACAGCCCATTCGGGACATTCAGTCGCTAACGCTAGCGCGATTGCGCCAGAACCAGTCCCCAAATCGAGCACAGACGCGTCTTCGGGTAACGGCAGCTCAAGCGCCTTTTCCACCAACAATTCCGTTTCAGGGCGAGGAATGAGTGTCTCTGGGGACACCTTGAGATCAAGGCTCCAGAACCCTTGGCGGCCAATAATAAAGGCAACGGGTTCACCCTCAAGTCGCCGCTGCAGCAAGCCGTTGAAGTGTTCCTGATCTGCATCGCTGAGGGTGCGGTCGGGCCACGTCTTAAAATAGCTCAGGTCGACGTTTAGCACATGGGCGAGCAGGAGTGCCGCATCGAGTGCAGCGGAATCACTACTGGCATTGGCCTGCGTCGCGCTGCGCAGTAGTTCAGCAATGGTCATAAATCAGACAGGTTGGCGAGCTGTTCAGCTTGGAATTCGCTGACTAACGGTTGAATAATGTCATCGAGGCTTCCTTCCATGACTTCATTTAACTTGTAGAGCGTTAGATTGATGCGATGGTCTGTCACGCGCCCCTGTGGAAAATTGTAGGTGCGGATGCGCTCTGAGCGGTCGCCACTGCCCACCAGCAGCTTGCGCTGATCGGACTGTTCCTTGGCCACCGCTTCATCTTGAGCGGCGGTGAGGCGCGCCTGCAGCACAGCCATGGCCTTCGCGCGGTTTTTATGCTGCGAGCGCTCATCTTGGCACTCAACCACTAAGCCCGTTGGCAGGTGAGTGAGGCGAATGGCCGAGTCAGTTTTGTTGATATGTTGACCGCCCGCGCCTGACGAGCGGAAGGTGTCGACGCGCAAATCGTTTTTGTTGATCTCAATGGCGTCCTTCTCATCCGCTTCAGCCATGATCGCCACTGTGCATGCGGATGTGTGAATACGGCCTTGAGATTCGGTGTCGGGCACTCTCTGCACTCGGTGCGCGCCGGACTCGAATTTGAGTTTGGAAAACACCCCTTGCCCAATAATTCGCGCAATAATTTCTTTATAGCCACCATGATCACCCTGGCTCTCGCTGAGAACTTCCACTTTCCAGCGCTGGTTTTCGGCGTATTTGCTATACATGCGAAACAGGTCGCCGGAGAAAATGGCCGCTTCATCGCCGCCCGTGCCCGCGCGAATCTCCAAAAACACGTTTTTGGCATCTTTCGGATCTTTCGGCAGCAGTAATTTTTGCAAATCGAGCGCCAACAGCTCTCGCTCTTCTTCGCCACTGCGCATCTCTTCTTGCGCCATGTCGCGCATATCTGGGTCGGCGTCTTTAAGTAGCAATTTAGCCTGCTCTATATTGTCGAGGGCGATTCGATACTTGGCGTAGTGCTGAACCAGCGGCTCGAGCTCTGCATACTCTTTCGACAGACTGCGGAAGCGATTCTGATCACTAATAATGTCACCATCACTGAGCAGAGCGCCCACTTCTTCATAGCGTTCGGCGAGGTGATCTAACTTGGAGAGAATCGATGCTTTCATGACTTGTCATATCTCATATCAAAGAGTAGTAGGGTGTGTGCGAACAGTGAAACAGGCTAACAGCGAGAGACGCTAACGCTTGGTGTCGAGACCGAAGAGCTCGTGCGTGGCGTGGATGGTTTCGTCACTGCCCTCTTCGCCCGCCTGTTTGAGGCGTTTGGTCGGCTTGTGCATCAATTTATTGGTGAGGTTGCGCGCCAAGGTTGCGATAACCGACGCGGAATCTTGCCCACGCTGCAGTGCAGACAGCGCCTTATCTACCTCTTCATCGCGGATTTTTTCAACACTGTCGCGAAAGGCTCGAATCGTATCGACCACGGCCAGCGAACGCTTTTGGCGCGTCCACAGATGCGCCTCTTCATCGATAATCTCATGAGCAACATCCGCAGCGCTTTCACGGGCGCGCATATTGTCCTGAATCACCTCCTGCAGATCGTCCACGGTGTAAAGATAGACATCGTCGAGCTCTTCAACCTCTGGCTCAATATCACGCGGCACGGCGATATCGACCATGAACATGGGCCTGTGTTTGCGCTTTTTCAACGCCGACTCCACCGCACCTTTTCCGAGAATCGGCAGCTGACTGGCTGTGGAAGAGATAACAATATCCGCCCGCGGCAAGTAATCGGGAATCTCGGAGAGCAAAATAGCGTCGGCTGAAAAATCGGTGGCCAATTTCTGCGCGCGACTGAGGGTTCGGTTAGCCACGGTAATGCTGCCAATATTCTTATCGCGCAGATGCCGTGCGACCAATTCGATGGTCTCGCCGGCGCCAATAAGCAGCGCATGGGCGTCTTTGAGGCTACTAAAAATCTGTTCGGCCAAGCTCACCGAGGCATAGGCCACCGAAACGGGATTCTGGCCTATCGCCGTTTCCGAGCGAACACGTTTCGCCGCCGCAAACGCACTCTGAAAAACATGGTTAAGATTGCTGGAGACCGTACCCGCCTCTCGCCCGACCGCATAGGCAGACTTAATCTGCCCGAAAATCTGTGGTTCGCCGAGGATAAGGGAATCCAAGCCACTGGCCACGCACATAATGTGTCGCACCGCTTGCTGATCGCGATGGCAGTAGTAACACTGTTCTAAAAGGGCGACATCGAGCCCTTTGTGCTCAGCCAGCCAGTTCAGTATCTCTGTGTCGCTTATTTCACCATGCAGATAAATCTCGGTGCGGTTGCATGTCGACAGCAGCGCAACTTCATCGCCTTGTAGCTGAGCAAGCGCGGTCTGCAAAGACTCAATCACCGTTTCTGGGGCAAACGCAACTCTGCCGCGGAGATCCACGGACGCGGTTGTATGGTTAATACCAAATGCCAGAATGCCCATTGCTAATTGTCGCTCTGCTACTTGCTAAATCTGCGGTCTATAATCAGAATCAAAGACCTGAGTATTAATGCTTGGATGAATTGGCGGACAATTTTACACGAGTTTCACACCAGTCTGGCCAGCATAATCTGAAATACAGGAAAAAAAGGGTATTCTCGAATACTCAACGAACCTTTTTGGGCAATAATTATCTCAGGCTCCTGTCTCACTAAAAGAATACAATGAAAATTTTCCAGACCACCGCAACGATTTACCAGCTTGGCGCCGCACTGTTGCTGTCTGCGTGCACCGCGCTGCCACTGCCGCCGGCGCCCGAGAGCACACCGGCGGCCGTTGCAGAGAAATCCCCAGAGGCGGTGGTTAAGCCGTTTTCCGAAGAGTCACTTTACGAGCTATTAGTGGCAGATATTGCTCTGACCCGAGGTGAGTTTCAGCTGGCCAGCGAAAAGTATCTGCAACAAGCGCAAATAACCCAAGATGCCGGTGTTGTTGAGATGGCCAACCGCATTGCCCACCATCAGCGGGACGCCGACCTCGTTCTGCAAACTGCCCTTCTCTGGCTCGACGTTGCGCCCAACTCTACTGACGCTCATCGAGCGGTCTTGCAGGCGTATGCACTTCACAATGACCCCATGGCGGCCTTACCCCATGCCTTCTGGCTGTACACCAACAACGACGATATTGAGACATTTTTAGCGGTTACCGCGATCAGCGAAGGGAAGAAAAACGCGCTTATTCCAGCGCTAATAGAGGCCTATCGCTCACTGCCCTTGAGCTCCGACAAAAAGCCCGCCGCAGAGTTGGCCAGTGCGATTCTCTACCGTGAAATGGGCCAATTAGAGCAATCGGTGAGCACAGCAAAACAATTTTTAGCCGTTTGGCCTGACGATCAACGAGGCTTGCTGCTGCTAGCGCAGACGCTCCACCAACAAAACAATCTAGCGGAAGCCACCCAAGTAGTTGCCGATGCCCTCAAGCGCCAACCAGAGAATAAAAGTCTGCGACTGCAATATGCCCGATTTTTAACCCTCACCGACCGCGCCAAAGCGATCAGTGAATTCGAAGTGCTCTATCAAGACGATCCACAAGACCAAGAAGTCGGGTTTCTCCTGGGCTTGCTCTATCTCAACCAAGGTAACGCTGCGCGCGCGCAACAGCTGTTTCAGCAAGCCACCCACAATCCAACCCTGCGTGCAGATGCCTACTACCATCTCGGCGCTATTGCCGAAAAAAACGGCGATGTGAGCGGAGCTCTGAGCTACTACCAACAGGTTCGCTTCGGCAGGAACTACCTTACTGCCGCAACACGAAGTGCCCTCTTGTTATCTCAACAGCAGGGGCTTGATGAAGCTCGCGGGTATTTGCAGCAATTGCGTTTAGAACATCCCAGCCAGTCCGCCGCGCTGTTTCAAATTGAAGCCAACCTTCTGCTTAGCGCCAAACAAACTGACGCAGCAATGGCGATCCTATCCAGCGGGCTGGAAGCGCATCCCAACAACAGCCAGCTACTCTATGCGCGCTCGATGGTAGCTGAATTGCAAAATAATTTTGCGCTTGCTGAGCAAGATCTGCGCGCGCTGTTAGCCATGGATGCTGACAACACCACCGCGCTCAATGCGCTGGGCTACACCATGTTGCTCCATACCGACCGCTATGAAGAAGCGCAGAAATTAATTCAGCGCGCCTATCTGTTAAATCCAGGGGATCCCGCCATTATGGACAGCCTTGGCTGGGCTCTTTTTCTGCGTGGCGACGCGCAGCAGGCCCTGCCCCACTTAGAAAAAGCCATGGCCATGATGCCTGATCCTGAAATCGCCGCGCACCTTGGTGAAGTTTACTGGTTTCTCGGCAGCCGAGACGACGCTATGAAGGCTTGGCAGCGCGGCCTCGGACAGGTGCCCAACCACAAGAATATTCTCGAAACCATGCGCCGCCTAAAGGTAGAGCAGCAAAACGAAGAGGTGGGGCAGTGATACGTCGAGCAATTATCGCAGCAGCTCTCTTTGTCAGCGCCTGCAGTGTGCAACCACCCATCAGCTTCCCTGAAGGCCAATGGCAAGAGCATCAGCGCAAAATCGCCACGATCCAGCACTGGCAATTATCAGGCAAGTTAGGCTTTCGTGCGCCGGACCAAGGCGGCAGTGCATCAGTCACTTGGACGCAGCACCAGACCAACTATGTTTTACTCTTGAGCGGCCCTTTTGGCGCCGGCAGTGCCAAAATCTCCGGCGACCAGCACTATGCCGAAATGCTCTATCGCGATGAGCTTTACCGCGACAGTCCAGAGCAACTCGCCCTGCAGCTCACCCACTTACCGCTCCCCGTTGACGCACTGAGCTGGTGGGCCCGCGGCCTGCCATCGCCGTCACAGGCGCCCGCCACACAACTGAGCACAGGCGCCGACGGACTTGCCAGCGGCTTTCAACAAAACGGCTGGCAGCTCTCGTTCAGTCGCTATGCTGAGACCAAGGCAGGCATTTTGCCGAGAAAAATCGTCGGCACGCTTAACGCCGGCGAAAATAGGCTCTATTCCTTTAAGCTGATAATATCCGACTGGATATTTTTTAACCAAGAGTAACGCCCGTTGATATCCATCACCTTATCGGCACCACCGAAACTCAACCTATTTCTGCACATCACCGGCCGCAGAGACGACGGGTACCATAATTTAGAGACGCTTTTTCAGCTGCTCGACGGCGGTGATCAACTGACATTTACCCCGAACAAGACCGGCACCATAAGCCTGTCACCCCAAGTAGAAGGTGTGCCCGAAAGTGACAACCTTATTGTTCGCGCCGCCAAACTCTTACAAACCAAAAGCGGAAGCCAATTAGGCTGCCATATTGAACTCGATAAGCGCTTGCCCATGGGCGCAGGACTCGGCGGCGGCAGCAGCAACGCCGCAACCACATTACTCGCCCTCAATGCTCTGTGGCACTGTCACTATTCACTGAAAGAACTCGCTCAATTAGGCGTGCAATTGGGCGCTGATGTCCCTGTCTTTGTAGAAGGTAAAACTGCCTACGCCGAAGGTATTGGTGAGCAACTTATCCCCACCGAGATCGCCGAATGCTGGTATTTAGTCATTACACCCCCCTGCAAGGTGCCAACCGGGCAAATTTTTTCACATCCTGAATTGACAAGGCACTCCCCACCGAGCAAAATACGCGCCCTCTCAGAGGAGCAGTACAGGAACGACTGCCAGGCCATCGCCGAAAAGCTTTACCCTCAAATAAAAGAGGTAGTGGAGTGGTTGCAGACATACGGCAATCCGATGATGACTGGAACTGGCGCCAGCGTTTTTTGTCGCTGCGCAACACAAGCTGAAGGGGAACGTATTTTATTCAACGTTCCAAGCCAATGGACTGGGTTTGTGGCAAAAGGAGTGAATCACTCCGAAGTGCACAAACAGATAGATAACTTTTTTACTGGGGCGTCGCCAAGTGGTTAAGGCAGCGGGTTTTGATCCCGCCACTCGGAGGTTCGACTCCTCCCGCCCCAGCCAATTTATAACACTATGAAATCCGGGAAAGCGCACGTGGCTAGATTAATGGTCTTCTCTGGGAATGCTAACCCAGAACTGGCAAATCAAATCGCTCGGCAGTTAGGTGTTGCGCTGGGCAAAGCGAACGTCTCAATGTTCTCCGATGGCGAGATCAACATTGAAATTCATGACAATGTTCGCGGCAACGACGTCTTCATCGTCCAACCCACCTGTGCACCAACTAATCGCAATCTAATGGAACTGGTTTTGATGATCGACGCCATGCGTCGGGCGTCTGCCTCGCGGATTACCGCTGTTGTTCCTTATTTTGGCTATGCCCGTCAAGACCGCCGCGTGCGCTCTGTGCGCGTGCCGATCAGCGCCAAAGTGGTTGCTGACATGCTCTCAAACGCAGGCGTCGATCGCGTTCTAACCGTCGATCTCCACGCTGAACAAATTCAAGGCTTCTTCAACTGTACCGTAGACAACGTTTACGGCGCACCCGTATTGCTCGGAGACATTGAACGCCAAAACCATAAAAACCTCATCGTAGTGTCACCTGATATCGGCGGTGTGGTTCGCGCTCGCGCAGTCGCGAAAAAACTCGACTGCGATCTGGCCATTATCGACAAGCGTCGCCCATCTGCCAATCAGACTGAAGTGATGAACTTGATCGGTGAAGTAAAAGATCGCACCTGCGTGCTGGTTGATGACATTGTTGATACCGCCGGCACGCTGTGTAAAGCAGCAGAAGCCCTGAAAGAAAATGGCGCCAAGAAAGTCGTTGCCTATGCAACGCACGCCGTACTGTCAGGCAATGCTATCAATAATATTACGAATTCTAAGCTCGATGAACTGGTCGTCACCAACAGTATTCCTCTGAGTGAAGACGCCAAGAAATGTGGAAAAATACGCACACTGCAACTCGGCAAACTGCTCGGCGAATCTGTGCGTCGTATTAGCAATGAAGAATCTATTAGTGCGATGTTCGACTGATCAACAGCCTTAACCCGCTGCTGAACAAGCCCACCGCACTATAACAACCGCCTTATTTTAAGGCATTTAAACTCCTTTACAGGTCTGGTCGCGGTCTGTTTAGGCATTACTTGGAGACTATTATGTCTACTGATTTTACGTTATACGCAAAAGGTCGTGAAGATACAGGGAAAGGTGCGAGCCGCCGCCTGCGTCGTCTGTCCGCTGAAATTCCAGGAATTGTTTACGGAGGAGGCAAGACGCCTGCTCAAGTAAGCCTGTCACAGCGCGAAGTGAACAAAGCTCTGCAAAACGAAGCTTTCTACTCACACGTTATCGCACTGACCATCGATGGCAAAGCAGAAGATGTGGTATTGAAGGACATGCAGCGTCACCCTTCTAAGCCCATTATCCTGCACATGGACTTCCTGCGAGTGAACAAAACAACCGTTCTGCACACCAAAGTGCCGTTACACTTCATCAATGAAGATACCTGTGTTGGCATAAAAGTTGGCGGCGGCATCATTGCCCACAGCATGACCGAACTCGACATTCATTGTTTGCCACAAAACCTGCCCGAATATATCGAAGTTGATATGGCAGCAGTAGAAGTTGGCCAGACAGTGCATATTTCTGACTTGGTTCTGCCAAAAGGCGTTGAGAGCGTTGCACTGAGCCACGGCCCTGAGCACGATTTGCCAGTTGCGACTGTCAACAAATCTAAGACTGCTGTCGACACCGATGACGGTGGCGCAGACTCTGACGAGGAAGCTAGCTGAGAGTAATACTCAGCCCGCTAACCTAGCAGGCCCTAGCATTGGATATGCCCGTTGAAATAATCGTAGGGCTGGGAAACCCCGGCCCAAACTATGATCGGACGCGTCACAATGTTGGGGCCGACTTCGTTAGGGAGCTCGCAAAATCGTGGCACGCTGATTTCAAGCACGAAACAAAATTTTACGGTGACAGCGCGAAAGTAGTTATCGACAACCGTGACATTCGACTCTTGATCCCAAGCACTTACATGAATCGCAGTGGTCAAGCCGTTGCCGCCCTCGCGCGCTTCTACCAAGTTCCTGTCGACGCCATACTGGTCGTGCACGACGAGTTAGATATGCCACCGGGCGTTGCAAAATTTAAGAAAGGCGGCGGCCATGGCGGACACAACGGTCTCCGCGATATTATTCAGAGCCTTGGAAATAATAAAGACTTCGCGCGACTGAGAATTGGCATTGGTCATCCAGGCACTGCCAGCCAAGTTGCCGATTACGTACTCAAGAAAGCAGCGCCGAATGACCAACAACTGATTTCTAACAGCATGGATGATGCGCAGCGCGCCCTCCCCTTAGCCCTCGCCGGCCATTGGGAAAAAGCCATGACTGCTCTGCATTCGAATTACACCGGCTAGCGAATTAGCACAGGAATTTTACTATGGGTTTTAATTGCGGAATTGTCGGTCTACCCAATGTTGGCAAATCGACCCTCTTCAACGCCTTGACCAAGGCCGGTATCAGCGCGGAAAATTTTCCATTCTGCACCATCGAGCCAAACACTGGCATTGTACCCATTCCCGATCCACGCCAAGACCGCATCGCGCAAATTGTTAAACCCGAGCGAATCGTGCCAACCAGCATGGAATTTGTCGATATCGCAGGACTCGTCGCCGGCGCATCCAAAGGCGAAGGGCTCGGCAACAAATTTCTCGCCAATATTCGCGAAACCGACGCCATTGCACACGTTGTGCGCTGCTTTGACGACGACAACGTCATTCACGTCGATGGCAAAATTAGCCCGCTCGACGACATCGACGTGATCAACACCGAGCTTGCCCTCGCAGACCTTGAGAGCGTTGAAAAAGCCCTTCTCCGCGTCGCCAAGGCCGCCAAAGGCAAAGACCAAGATGCCGTAGCCCTGAAGCAAGTGGCTGAAAAAATCCTGCCGCATCTCAACGAAGCAAAGCCATTGCGCGCCTTCCCGTTGACCGCTGATGAGCTCAAAGTACTCAGACCGTTAAGTCTGCTGACCCTCAAGCCAACCATGTACATTGCCAACGTCGACGAAGACGGCTTCGACAATAACCCCTATCTTGACGCAGTTATCGCCATCGCCAAAAAAGACGGATCGATAGTTGTTCCTATCTGCAATAAATTAGAAGCAGAAATAGCCGAGTTAGAAGATGACGAAAGAGCCGAGTTTCTACAAGAGATGGGCATGGACGAGCCTGGCCTAAACCGCGTAATACGCGCTGGTTATAGCCTACTTGGCTTGCAGACCTACTTCACAGCAGGGGTCAAAGAAGTGCGCGCTTGGACCATTCCAGTAGGCGCCACCGCACCCCAAAGCGCCGGTAAAATACATACCGACTTTGAAAAAGGGTTTATCCGCGCAGAAATTATTGGTTATGACGACTACATCGCCGGAAATGGCGAGCAGGGAGCAAAAGACGCTGGGAAATGGCGTCTCGAAGGAAAGGACTATATTGTCAAGGATGGCGACGTAATACACTTCCGCTTCAATGTTTAGCCACGTCAGTAATACGCCTTGAGCGAAATAAGCGGACGCTGGAAACTCGGGTTATTGCTGGCTCTCACCACAGCCATATTGTGGGGCCTACTGCCGATCGCACTAAAAGGCGTGATGCAGACCCTCGACCCAATCACCACAACGTTTTTCCGCTTCTTTCTCGCCGCCGTGCTGCTCACCCCATACATCCTACTAAAGCATAAAAACAGCCAAATGCCCGAAAAAGGCAGCCGCTTCCGCTCGCCAAAACTGCTTATGCAACTTCTTGCCGCTGGGCTACTTCTCGCTGGCAATTACGCCCTTTATATTCTCGGTCTTGAAAAGACCACCGCCGAAGCAGCCCAGGTAATGATTCAGGTTGCACCCATGCTATTGCTACTCAGTGGTCTGTGGGTTTTCGGCGAGCATTTCTCCAGAACACAGTGGCTAGGGTTCCTCAGCTTCGCCTTAGGGCTAGTACTGTTTTTTTACCATCGCCTGCACGACCTGTTTTTCGCCTTTAGCGACTACGGCGTCGGCATGCTCTTGGTATTTGTCGCCGCCCTACTGTGGACAGGGTACGGCATCCTCCAGAAGTTCCTACTAAAAGCCTTTAGCTCACAGGAAACCATGGTTATATTTTACTGGATCGGTGCAGTATCGTTCTTACCCTTCTCCGACTTCAGTAAAATGGCCGAGCTCTCCCAATGGCAATGGGGACTGCTGATTTTCTGCGGCCTCAACACACTTATAGCCTACGGCAGTTTTGCAGAAGCATTAGCCCACATAGAAGCATCAAAAGTTAGCGCTGTGATCGCACTGCCACCCGTATTCACAGTCGCAGCAGTTCATATAATACCGATAGAAGGGATAGTGGTAGAAGCGCTAGGCGTGCTGTCACTCATCGGCGCAGTCATGGTCGTAGGCGGTTCCATGGTCACCGCACTCTACAAGCAACAGCCCCAGCCAGACCCAAAAAAGCGCCCCTGACCGAGAACCCACCGCCACTGCCGCCTGTTAGAAGATCAGCATTGATGTTGAAACACTGAGACTTCTGGACATCTCGGTTTAACAAAGCAAAAAATGCTGATCCAGACAATATTGGCAAGCCCCGATCAGAGGCTCCGTCCATTATGAGAACATTTAGAATTCAATTTGATGACCTAGGCAACATTTTCGCAAAACGTGCTCCAGATCGACTTAAAGTGAGATCTGCATCACCCTCAAAATAGCCGCAAGTCGAAATCAAACTTTGTGGCCGCCGCAGACGCTAGACTATTGACAAATTAGCCTTGGATGGCGAAAATGCGCGCCCCCACCTCGGGGACTGTCTTGTTTTTATGGCTACGTAGCTCAGTTGGTTAGAGCACAGCATTCATAATGCTGGGGTCGGTGGTTCAAGTCCACCCGTAGCTACCAAAATTACCAGCAAAATCAAGTCACTACGTAAATTAATCCAAGTTAGCCTGCAGAATAAAAATATTTCACCTAGCTGGGCAACCTGTGGGCAACTTCAGCGCAAGGCACCAAGGGTGGTCGTGGTGAAGGGTCTGATCGCTGGATGCCGATCAACGCCAATAACCTGACTGCACTCAAACAGGCCGGCCTAGAGTTAACCTGACAAAATTTCAAAGCGTTTTTGCGCCCAACAGCAAACACCGTGATCAGATCACTCCCGCAAAGCGTGGTAAGAAAACAACAAAGGGGCAAGCGGGCGGTGCCAATTGGCTCGACAAGAGCCAGGAGGAACAGCATAGTGCCATGACCTGGATGCAGCGCCTCAAGCGCGTGTTCAATATCGACTTTGAAGCCTGTGAGCGTTGTGGTGGAAAGGTCAAGGTGATTGCCAGCATCGAAGATCCGGCGGTAATTGCGCACATCCTCAAGCATCTGAACCAGAAGGCCGTTGCAATTGATGACACAAAGCGACATACGCTGCCGCCAGAGCGCGCATCACCTCAGACCGGTTTGATCGACCCCTCCTGGTCGCGCCTTTGCGACTAACGGGGCTAAATACAAAAACTCGAATCACACTGCCATAGGCTGGTGGAGTATTACTCGTGCCGAGGCCCGGTTGCAGCGACTTTTGGTAGAATTCGGTGACAGGATTACTGATATTCGGGCAGTGGGAGGGTTTTGGAAGCTTTTTTTTGGGGGGCAATAGTGCGCCAGAAAGATTGTGAAATGTTTTCCTTGTGGATTTTGTAAATGTAGAAATGATCGATGAATTTGCACAATGCGGAGTGGCGCTAGAGCTTAAGATGGAAGTAATAACTCTTTCGGATGTGCACTTTATGTATAACCCTGACGCCAAACAACTTCATGACCGCTCCATTGTTATCGATGGAACTTGTCCTCTTCTGCACGATACTGATTATATTGATTGGTACATCGAGGGAGGCGTTACGATTGTCACGCCCAGCGTGGGAGGGCCTCGTCCAGCACAAATGACTTATGATTTTATTGGGCATTTACTCGAATTGATTCGCACTCGCGATGATCTCCTACTCATTGAGCGTGCGGAGGATGTTTATGATGCGAAGTCTCAGGGAAAAATAGGCATAGTCTTCCACTTCCAGGGAACTGATCCCATTGGCGACAACCTTAACAATGTCAATCTATTCCACAAACTCGGTGTGCGCGTTATGCAGCTCACCTACAATGTGGACAATTTAGTGGGCTCCGGTGCACAAGTGGATGAAGACAAAGGGCTAACCGACTTTGGCAGACAGTTTATCGAACGCTGTAACGACGTCGGCGTTATTGTCGATTGCTCACATACGGGCGTGAGAACAACCCTAGAAGCCATCAAGGCATCAAAGAAACCCGTTATCTGTTCACACTCTAATCCCAAGCAAGTCTTTAAAACCCAGAGTGATCGAAACATTAATGACGATCAAATCAAGGCAATTGCTAACTCAGGTGGCGTGGTTGGTGTGGCGGGCTTCCCAGGATTTATATCATCTTCAAGCCACCCGTCTATGGATCAATTTCTTCAACATGTTGACTACCTTGTCAATATCGGCGGTATCGATCACGTTGCACTGGGCATTGATTACTACCCAGGCCAACATCCTGTGGCAGACCAAGAAGAAGCTATTAAAATCTTTGATGAATGTGTGGCTGCGGGCGTCTGGACAGGGCCAGATTATCCAAGACCACCTCACATCTACCCAGAAGGCATTGAAACACCACAAACCATGCCACGGTTAACTGAAGCTCTGCTTGGCCGAGGCTATAGCGAAGAAGATACCCAAAAAATCTTAGGGTTAAATCTCGTCCGCGTTTATAAAGACGTTTGGGGGGGATAAACTGTCTGAAGCATTTGTTCACACCAGGTTTAATTATTTAATAAAGGTCAACCAATGTCTCTCATTCAGATAAATGCCACACAAGTCAGAGAACTATTACCCACCAAGGACTGTATTCAAGCAGTCCGTGCAGCGATGATTGCTTTCTCGCAGGATAATGTTCAAGTTCCCTTGCGTAGCTCTATATCCGTTGAGGCAGGCAAGTCTTTATTGATTATGCCAGGCGCTTGCAAAGAATTAGGCTTCTACGGCGTGAAATTGATCAGCTTACATGCTGACAATGCCCTAAAAAGATTACCTACTATTCAGGGCGCCATCATTTTATTTGATCATGAGAGCGGCGAACCCAAATCCATGATCGAGGGATCCTCCGTTACCGGCCTTCGCACTGCCGCTGCATCCGCGCTAGCCACTCAGCTACTGGCGCGCACAGACGCAAAGACCTTGGGAATCTTCGGCGCTGGCTTGCAGGCCGAAACCCATATCGATGCGATCGCCGCAGTGCGTCCAATTGAAAGCGTTTTAATATGGGCTCGCAACTATGATGCTGCTGCGGCTTTCGCTGAGCGGCAGTCAAAACGTACAGGCTTGACAGTTAGCGCAGTGGCTGATCCCATAGAAGCTGCTGAAACCGACATTATCTGTACCGTTACTGCAGCCTCTGAGCCAATATTAAAAGGAGAATGGGTAAACCCTGGAACACATATTAACCTTGTGGGCTCCCACAGCCTAACTGCCAGAGAAGCTGATACGGCCTTGATTACTAATGCTAGGGTCTATGTAGATTCGCTGGCATCCACCACCGCAGAAGCAGGTAATATCATGATTCCCGTAAAGGAAGGCGCTATCGATATGAGTCACGTCATTGGCGAGATTGGCCATGTCGCCGCTGGCGATCTCGCCGGTCGCATCAACGACACGCAAATTACTCTGTATAATTCCTTGGGGATTACAGCTCAGGATTTGTTCTCGGCGGTGTCGATTTATCGTCGTTTTTTAAACAGTTAGTCACAATAACGTTTAAGCGTTTGCAAAGGATTTAAAGGGTATGAGTCATAAAGTATTGGTGGTGGGCTCAGGGATTATTGGCATTGCTTGCGCCCACTATTTAACAGAGGCTGGCTACCAAGTCACCGTCATTGATCAAGGGCGCATCGGCAGCGGCAGCTCCCATGGCAACTGCGGTATGATTACCCCCAGCCACATCCTTCCACTAGCACAAGCCAGTGCACTAATGGACGGCGTTAAGTCCTTGTTTAATCCTAAAGCAGCTTTTCAACTAAAATTTCAAGCAAGGCCGGAACTTTATCGTTGGCTCTGGCGATTCAGCCGCTTGTGTTCACAAAAGCATATGATTAATGGCGGCAGAAAACTTCAGCCCATATTGAAGTCTTCACTCCAGGAATACCGACACTTATTTGCCAGCAATCCCACCCTAGAAGCCGAATGGAAAGAAGCCGGACTGCTATACCTCTACAAGTCAGAGAAAGGACTTTCTAATTTCGCCCCAATAGCTGAACTCATGACTAACGAGTTTGGGCTTAATTCTCGTCGGATAGAAGGAACCGAGCTTCCACAGTTCGACTCTGCGATCAAAAGTGATCTTGCCGGCGGCTACTACTTTGAGGAAGAAGGCCGAGTCCGTCCAGACCGTTTGGTCAAAGGTTGGGCTCAAATGCTCGCAGACAAAGGCGTTAAATTTATCGAAGAATGCCGCGTCGACAGAGTTGAAAAAAACGCCTCGTCCATTACAGGTTTGATTAGCTCTCAAGGCAAGTTAAGCAGTGACCACTATGTTTTTGCCACGGGCGCTTGGTCGCCAAAACTCTCGACTGCGCTTGAGTGCGACATACCCATTGAAACGGGCAAAGGTTACTCGGTAACCATGAGAAAGCCTCCGTGTTGCCCTCGAATTCCGATAGCGCTGGGTGAGGCGCATACTCTTGTTACGCCTTTTGATTCGGGCTACCGAATCGGGTCAATTATGGAATTCGCCGGCTTTAACACATCACTACCCGCTCGCCGCATTCGTCAATTGCGCGAATCCACTCGCGATTACCTGATTGAATCAGCATCGGGGCAGGTTGAAGATCAGTGGTATGGCTGGCGCCCTATGACTTGGGACAGCCTGCCGATTATAGGGCGGCTTCCAAAATTCAATAACGGCCTGATCGCCACTGGCCATAGCATGCTGGGTCTGACGCTGGCCCCTGTTACAGGGCGTTTAATTGCAGAGCTGATCGCCGAGCGCGACCCACACATTGCGGTAGATGCATTCTCGGTAAGCCGATTTTAATGACCTGAAGAGTTAATAACGCTGAGCTAGTTATCCCCAAGCAGATCGGATGAACTAATGTAAAATATTGCTCAATATGGGTTATCACTTTTCATCAACAAATCATTAAATCCGATTGTGGCGGCAAAAGGATAGCGTCTTGGCATCTTCGATACGCCCCTCGTCGATGACACAATTCAACGAAAATGCGTTGCCGTCCATATCGCGGCCCGTCGTCTAGCTGCCCGTAAGTATTTTGAATGCGTAGCCGCTGCGCAAGCGTAAAATATATTTCGGCACCACTAGTCCTGCAGTAGTAAACATAGTTCGAAAGTTGCACTCGGGTTAGCTCTCAAACGCCATATCAAGCCTAGTCATGAAGAACCTATACCCTTCATCATCTCGGTTAAAAGCGTGAACGCTTGTCGGCAATGTCGTATCAATCGTATAACGAGCTAGACAGGAAAAGTGAGTTGCATGTGTCAATAATTATGTAAGTTAATTGACTGAGCTTCATCTGTTTACATTGTCAATCGCCTTTGTATAGTGACCAAGCGGGTGTCTTTACTCTCTATATTGGCAGCTAATACAAGAATTTACGCTTATAGGGCAACGCTTTTAAAAAGGGTCGTAATAATTGATACTATACATCGCATTTAACCACTAACGCGCTCCACTAAGAGATTCAGCATGCATGAATTTTCGGCAACATCTAAAGAGTTTTTTGAGCTTTATGAGGCTAGCCACGCTGGAAATGTTGGGCCCATTGATGCCAGTAATTATCCGGGCCTACAAGGCCATTCGATTATCAAAGGCAAGGTTCAACTTTGGTCCATGAACGCGGTCTGCCCTGCAGTTGCATTGCTAGACTTCGAGGTGCTTGAAGATTTCACCACCAACTCCGCTTTAGACGACTTTATTAGTGTCGAAATTATTCTTCAAGGTAATAGCGAAGTTCAGTTAGGGGCTCGTCGTCTGCACAATGATGGCATGCCACGCATTTACGTGGCCAGTCATGGCCCCGGTAGTATAAAAAGACGCGTGCACAAAATGGGAGAAAAATACCGCACCATCGGTATTTGGGTGGTACCTCGCTTGTTTTTGGAAACATTTGGTGTAGATGTAAGCAGCTTGCCCGTCGACACCCAGTCCGTACTAAACCACCCCGATAGCGGTATTATTACTCTGCCTGTTACGGCCAGCGTTAACCAAGTAGCCAATGATATCTTCAAAATGCCTTACCAGGGCGTACGAGCGGACCAATATTTACGAGCTAAGTTAACTGAATTGCTTTGCCTTATTGCCGAATTAGCCTCTGCTACAGCGCTTGAGGTTACAGAAGATAATGCCTTACCTAGAAAAAAGTCTGCCACCTTAACAAAATTAATGCGCGCTTTAGAACATAGTCGCTTTCTGTCGCTCACGTTAGGTGAGATTGCTAGTGAACTAGGCATCTGCCAAAACACCTTATCTAGTGTCTTCAAAGAAGGTTATGGTATGAAATTGTCAGATTATTTCTTGCAGCGCAGGATGGAATTAGCAAGGAAATTACTGCGAGAAGGAAAGTTTTCGGTGCTCGAGGTCGCATTAGAAGTGGGTTATCATAACCAATCGAGTTTTGGCCGTGCCTACCGGCAGTATTATGACACAACGCCGAGTGCAGATCGGCGAGCTTAAAACTCAACAGAAATCGCTGCCTTAAAAGCTACTCAAATTTAATACTCAGCTTTAATCTGATTGCGTTAATAAGCTCCTATTCATTAATACTGATTTTCAATCTTTATGTCGTTGCCGAGGGATGGTTGCAAGTTCATAGGCATGGATTGTTACGTCGTTCTTTTGTCACTAAGGCAGACCATCTTAATCCGATACCCGCTTACGCGGGCATCACGATTTAGGTATTTTGTGCTTACTTGGCTATATTTTTTCTTCCAACGCCTTTTGATTGGCGACCATGGTTTTTACATCTTCAAGCAAAGCTTTAGCATCAAATACAATGCCATCCTTGATGGTGTAGATTATCCCCTTGGTTCTTTCCATCATGCCGGTTTCGCGGTTCAGCTTCTGGTGACCCGTGCCGTATAGCACCTTAAAGTTGGCTAAAGGATTTTCATTGACGATAACCAGGTCGGCCTTTTTGCCGACCTGGATCGATCCCGTCTCATCGTCAATGCCAAGTAATTTCGCCCCGTTGAGTGTTGCTGCTTGCAGAACCTCCAGTGGATGAAAGCCCGCTTCTTGTAACAGTTCAAGTTCACGGACGTAGCCAAAACCATACAAGCCATAGATGAAACCAGAATCGGAACCTACCGTCACTCGTCCGCCAGCGTTCTTATAATCATTGATGAATTTCATCCATAACTGATAATTTTCTTTCCAGGCAATTTCATCAGCCGTCGTCCAATCAAAATGATAAGCCCCATGCACTTTTGGATCAGGCTCAAAGGAACGCATTACATAAGGCATCCCATAATCATCAAACCATTCAACGTTCCTGCCTCGCATGGTATCGCGGTTGGTTTCGTATATTCCGAACGTGGGATCAATGGTAAAATCCAGCTTGATTAGTTCGCTAATAGTCGCTTGCCAAATATCTGAGTCCGGTTTAGCCGCTTGAGCCCAAAGTCGCCCGGCTTGAGAAAAGCGATCCTGTTCGTCATTGTAGTTGTAATCATTGGGATAATGTTGCACTTGTCTGTCTGTAAACATCGCCTCTGGCAAACCGTACCAATGCTCCATGCTATCCAATCCCCAGCGGGCTGAATCAAGCACGTTTATCTGCGCGACTGAAATTTGGGCGTGGTGATACATGGTTTTCATGTTTAATTTACGCGCTTGAGTGATCGCCGCCTCGATAGCCTCAGGAGCAGCACCTGTAAATTTGATACCATCGGCGCCTTTTTTGTGTACCGCCTTGACCCACTTTATCGCCTCTGTAGCTGAGTTCATGGTATCTGGAAAGAAGACATGAACTTTCATTCGCGGAGCAGTTATCTTGCCTTCATCACTCAGGTGCTTGTGCTTTAGCGTCCAACCCAGCCCTCCCCCGGAACCCGCCTCTCGAACCGTTGTAACACCATGTGCTAACCACAATTTATTAACATACTCAGGGTCAGTGTACATGCCGGCCTCAACAAATGCATGAGTCGGTGTCCCCAAATGCACATGGGAATCAATAAAGCCCGGCAATACATACTGGCCAGCAGCGTCAATAATACGGGTGTTTTCATCCTGCTTTTCTTCAATTCGATGAAAAGAGCCAGCGCCGTAACCATCTAAACGCACAATCTTGTCATCTTCGATCACGATCGTTATAGGACCCTGAGCGGGCGCACCTGTGCCGTCGATAATATTGACATTTTTAATGATTAAACGCTTATAGGGGCCGGCCGCCTCGTCACCACTAAGGGGGGCCACTTTTGCAGGAGCAATACCTAAGCTATACACCTTAGTAATCATTTCCTCTCCGGGCTCTGCCTGGCCGGCCGAAGTTTGAACAGGCAACCCGAGTGACAAAAAGATTGCACCTGCGAATACTTTAAATTTCATTACCATTTTTGTTATCTCCAAAAAGCGCTTCAAATCGAACATTAGGCACTATCCACTATTACTGTGCCTATTTATAAAAATGACCACCAGCATGACATAATTCAACACAAAACCTTTATGCCTTTAGATTATTGTTTGAACCGGAGAATGACATTTGTTATCAAATCGATATGTAACCTTCTCACCTTATGCGTATAGCTGTTGTTCATTAACTTGAATTTTTTGTTCAAATTATAAAGACGCAAAGAGTTCCGCAGGAAAGCACTGCTGAACTTAAGGTCTAATAACACCCAACTCTTTTGTATCTTATTTGCTAAACCCCTGATAAATTAAGAATTCCAAACCGAAAGAGTAACGCATAACAAGCAACCACAGACAAACAATACCCGCTTTTTCAGTTCCGGTTTTCGCAACAAAAAAGTCAATACTGACGAACTGTAAGTGCAAGCTCATATTATTATTGCTAATGCCGATGGCAAGTTAACCTAAAAACCCTAATCAATTGAGCAATTATCAGGCATAAAAAATGATCAAACTATCAAAACTTTTATTTTTACAATTGTCTTATGTCTTTATTGGAGTGAGCTACTTATTACTTAGCGCTTATCAGCTGCAAGAGACTGGGCAGGCTTTGAGTGCGGCCCCGATATTACCTGCTATTATCGGCTTCGTGCTCTATTCCGGCTTCTTATTGTTACCCCGTATAGGTATGATCAAAAGTTACCGCTTTGCTATGTTCCTAGCAATTATTTTGATGGGAGGTGGCGGTGTAGTGGGAAATATCGTGCGTTATATGGATAGTGGGCTGGAACATTACGCTAATTTTTTAGCCTTTGCGATTGCAGTGGCTATTAATAGTTACGGCACAGTGCTCAACACTATTGCCGCACTGGGCTTATTTAAAAACTCAGCCAAAAATTAAGTAAAAAATCGGCAAGTCCACTAGGTTTTATTGGTTTACCACGCTGAAATGGGTTCTCGTAGATAAGACTTACAAGGGTGACCCAACACGCTCTTGGAAGCGCACTCCACGTGACGATAATTTAAGCTGACATTTGCGTTAATTATGCCAATAAAAATGGGATACGATCTCTATCACTACTGCGGATAGTAATAGCCGTGTATAATTTTCGAAAATCAAATACACTTGCGTGGCTTTATGCCGGTTTATTGCACGTCGACGTTCAAAAGGTCTTTTAATGTTTGACACCTCTGCCAGCTTTAGTAGTGACTATCAGGAAGCGCGATCAAAATTTCTCAAGGAAGCTACCGCCGTTGGTGGCGTCGTTGACGCCATATCGCACCCAGAGCGCGGGCCTGATGGGCGCCCACTTTTCACAGACGTCGCAGCGTTCGGGCTCGATAAGGCCGACAAAGTTCTTGTACTGATATCAGGCACCCACGGCGCCGAAGGCTTTTGTGGATCTGGTGCTCAGATCGACCTCTTACGGCGAGGCGAGATTGCTCGCTTACCTAAAGGTGTCGGCATACTCATGATCCACGGGATCAATCCCTACGGTTTCGCATGGCTTCGACGCGTCACCAATGAAAACATTGACCTCAACCGTAACTGGATCGATTTCAATCAACCCCTTCCTCAAAATCCAACCTATTCAGATCTGCATGCATCAATTTGCCCTCAAACATGGAAGGCCGAAACAAAAAACGTCTCATGGCAAGTAATCGAAAGTTTCACGGAAAAGCATGGCTTCGCGGCGCTTCAACAGGCAATCAGCGGTGGTCAATATAGTCATCCCAGTGGGCTTTTCTTCGGCGGCACAGCACCCAGTTGGTCACGGCTGACACAAGAGCGCATCTTCTCAAACTACCTTACCCACGCCGAGCGCGTTGCCGTGATTGACTATCACTCTGCTCTCGGCCCGTGGGGTTTTGCCGAGCAAATGATTATTGCACCGAAGTCGAGTAAGCAATTTGAGCGCGCCGCTGAATGGTATGGTTCGGCAGCCACGTCAGTAATCGATGGCGCTTCATCCTCGGCGAAAGTTGGAGGGTCTGGGCTGGAAGCTGTGCCTCAACTGCTTCCCCAAGCCGAAGTGACCTGCATGGCATTTGAAGTCGGCACTGTGTCTCCGCTTGAAGTGTTATCGGCCATGCAAGCAGACTGCTGGCTTCATACCCACGGCGACCCTCAAAGTGCTGAGGCCGCACCCATTAAAGCGGAAATACGTCGTTGCTTTTATGGTGATGTAGACGACTGGAAAGGAATGGTTACAGGGCAGTCTCTCTTAGCTGTTCGGCAGACGCTTATCGGGCTAGATAGCAGAGGTTGCGCGCGAAAAGGGTAAAGAACCGCCCTTAAAAAATATTGGCAGTCATCTGCTTTAGACTTCAGCTTAAAAAATCGAGGAAATCATGAAGTTTGTCACGATACTACTAATTTTCTTAGCGCTTCTGGGAACTTTCAAGTCAGCGCTAGCTGCAGCGGAAGAAAAGCCAGTAATCGTTATTCTGAGCACTTCACTTGGGGATATTGAACTGGTGGTTTATCCCCAAAAGGCCCCATTATCCGCTGGGGATTTTTTGAACTACGTAGATCGCGGTTTGTACCAGGGAGCGGCATTTTATCGAGTCGTTCGTCCCGACAATGATAATAGCTCACCAGTGATTGAAGTAATACAAGGTGGGTTACTAACAGAAACGCCTCCAACAGGGCCCATTGCCCATGAAACCACGCAATATACCGGCATTGAGCACCTTGACGGTACAATCTCACTAGCCAGACGTGAAGTTGGCTCTGCGACCGCCGCAGCCTTTTTCATCGCCATCGGCGATCAACCCAGTATGAATTTTGGTGGTAGCCGTAACCCCGATAAACAGGGTTTTGCGGCCTTTGTGCATGTGGCAAAAGGTATGGAGGTAGTGCGAGCAATTCAACAAATAAGGGATACTTCGTCTTATAATGACTCTGACATGAAAGACCAAATATTGAGTAACCCAATTATAATTGAATCGGTCAAGCGTAAGAATTAGCGATCTTTTCCTAGTCGATTTAGCATGACTCAATCAGAACGAATAGCCCATCTTATTAGTCACCTCAATCTTGTGGTGTGTTTGAGCATCCGTTGTGGTGTGTCGTAATAAAAAAAATATCTATTTGTAACAGAATGATTAGATGTTTACGCACATGCCAGATATTCGTCAGATTTGACTTCATGGCCAAGACAAGGCTTCAATCTCAAACACATAGGTTACTGAGATGTGCTTGTGCAATCATGTTGTTGCAAGCTGGGTAGGCTATTTTAATCCGGTATCCGCTTTCGTGGGCATCACGATTAAGCTATTTTCTGATTGCTTAGTTATATTTTTGCGTTCAACGTCTTTTCATTCTCGACTATCGTTTTTACAATATTTTTAATCAACGGATTGATTAACTTTTTTCTGCCATGCCAGTCTCAACGCCAAGTAACTTCCATAGAAACCCACAGGAATACCAAAGGAGTTAATCGCCAAACCGCCATAAAAACCAACAGCAGACGGATAAGCCGATATTCCCTCTGGCGAAAAATACATAATAATTCTGGGGATATGCCCCAAAATCAACAATAGGCCAAATAATAAAGTATTAGTAAAAGCGTAGCCTACTAAGTGTGATTTCCAGCCAAGATAGAAAATGGGAATGAATAAAAGTGGTAATTGTAAGATGCTCATCATCGGTGAACTCGTGGACAATGATGTCATACCCATCGAAAGTCTAATTAAACTCACCACGTGAAATAGAATAGCCACAACTAGCCAAAGCAACTGCAATTTTATGACTGATTTTAACTGACCCATTCTCTACGTCTCCTTTCTCAATGACCTATTTATGAACTTTGCGGTGACGTATTAACGTAGCCCTCGGCACGTTGCACATCTACCTCCAGGGTGCGCCCTGCACAAAAATAATGGTAGGCGGCCCATAGCGCAAATAACGGCGCCACGCCCAATGCGTAACGCAAACTTTCACTACCAAAGGCACCTGATAACGCGTCACTCAACAAACCAAAAGCCAATGGCCCTAAACCAAGTCCGATAAGATTCGTAACCATTAAAAATAGAGCGCCGGATGTGGTGCGCATATGCGGAGGTGTCAGACCTTGACTCAATGCCGCAGTAGGACCAGCAAAAAAGCCCCCCAACAGCGCAGGAATAAAAAATGCTGCTATCGCCAAGCTTCCCGTTGGAGCAACAAGCACCAATAAATAACCCGGGAATAAAATTAAACAACAAAGGGCTACAACCCAGCTACCCCAGCGTAAATCGCGACGGGTGTACCGGTCAGCTAGACGAGCTACAACCAGCATCCCAATGGGGCCAGCTAACCCCATAGCCAAACCCATTTGAAGACCAACAGAATCCGCAGCCATCCCATGGCTACGCTCAAGAAATGAAGGCAACCAACCGACTACACCGTTCATCACTACGAGTAGGAGTGCCTGCCCCATAATGAGGTGTCGGTAGGAAGTTTGGCTCAAAACAAACCGTGTAGTTTCCATCAGTGACGATTTTTTTGCTTCGGAAGCATGTGTCAGCTTATCGGAAAGCCCTCGATTAGGCTCACGCAATGTCATTAACAACAAAGGCGCCAGTATAACCCCTGGAATACCAGCAACTAAAAAAGCTTCTCGCCAGCCATAGTGTGCAGCGACATAGCCTCCTGCAATAAAACCAGCAAGTATTCCTACATTGCCACCAATGAAGAAAATCGTCATCGCGGTTGAGCGCTGGTCTTTTTGAAAGAGATCAGAAATTATCGAATAAGATGACGGACTGGTACCCGCCTCACCAACGCCTACCCCCATGCGGGCAATGAATAAAGCTACAAAATTCTTAGTAACACCACAAAGTGCCGTCATTACACTAAAAGTGAGTACTGAATAGGCAATGATTTTTTTACGACTGAATCGGTCTGCCAAACGCGCTATAGGCAAACCTAATGTAGCGTAAAAAAGCGCAAATGCCGTACCGCTAAGCAAGCCTAGTGACATGTCTGAAAGAGCCATCTCCTCCTTAATTTGAGGTAATACAATTCCTAGAATGTATCGATCAAGAATGCTCAGCGCATAAACCATAGTCAGCAGGGCCAACGTCCAGTAGCGAGTAGTCAGTGCTTTATGGTCGGAGGTTGTTAGTTGATTCATAGGTTTACTAGTTGAGTGAATTGGTGATTATTGATGTTAGCTTGAATTGTGGGCAGTAAGCTTGCGGGCATCGCTGGGTGTGAAAGCGTGATGTAAAAATAAAAAGGCCCCTTACTATGCCAGCAAAGTAAAAAGGTAGGTCACCCACGTCCAGCTGTTGCCGCTGAATGTAGATGCCTACCTAAGATTTAAATCTAAATCATTAACTATTGAAGTTCCATTTAACTGATACACCAAAGGTGCGTGGCGTGTTGAACTGTGAAGCGGGCGTGCCGAGGAACGAACGAACATTGTAGATGGCCGCTTCTTTATCAGTTAGGTTTTTACCCCAAAGCGAGATGTTCCATGCATCTGAACTCGACCGCCACCCAATGCGCCCGCTTAGTTCATCATAGGATTCACTAAGTGACTCAACATTGTTGACGGGGTTTGAATACATTTCGTCTCGCCAGAAATATTGGGTGTTAGCGAAAATTTCACCGTCGGCCATTGGCATGGTCGCTTCAGCCCCAAAGTTGTAGTTGACTTTTGGAGCATCGGGCGCCTTATTTCCAGTGCAATCTAGACCTGGGCCGCAAGCCTTGTAGCTATCGAATGATGCATCGGCATAGCCGTAGCTACCCCACAGACGGAGCCATTCCGTAGCGAGAAACTGGAAATCCAATTCAAAACCTTGGCTGGTTAGTTCGCCAGCATTGGTAACGGTGATAATTGTTTTAGTGGGAGAAATCGGTAATTGAGCATTTACCTGGAAGTCAGAATGATTGGTGCTGAATACTGCTCCGTTCAAGCGCAGGCGGCCGTCCAACAAGGTCGTCTTAATACCTAGCTCGTATGCATCCACTTCTTCATCGTCGAACTCTAATCCGTCTAGATCTGCAATAAAGTCAGCGTTGTAGCCGCCACTCTTGAACGCCTTTGAGTAACCGCCATAAACCATGATATCTTCGCTGGCAAACCAGTTCAAACTGATTTTAGGGGACACGTCATTAGACGATCTGTCGCCGGAAAATGTTTCTTGGGTATATACCGTTGGGCCTGGAGCGATAAATAAGCCAGAGCTATCTTCCATCATATAGTCGATATCTTTGGTTTCTTGGGTATAGCGAACACCGGCGGTTAACTGAAGTGTATCTGTCAGTCGATAGTTGGCGTGTACAAAGGCCGCAATTGATTCATTTTTTACCTTGGCGGTATTGCCTGCGATCAAATGATAGGGACCATAGTTGATGTATGCGCTGCCATCACCATCAATGTCTTGAGTGAGATAATAAAGACCTACAATGTAGTTGAACTCTTCATCTGCTGGAGACGCCAAGCGAATTTCTTGGGAGAAATGGTCAGAATCAGCCGCTGTATCCGATTGAGCTACGTCATTCGCTGTAAGATCCGCATCATTTTGTTCGTAAGACCATTTTTCATAGCGCTGTGCGGTAATGGAGGTTAACTCAAAATCATTAGCTAATTTGTGAGTAATTCTCATACTAACACCACCAACACCATCAACCTTGAATTTACTTGGGGCATCGAGGCTGACCCTATTCGCATCGGGCGTTATGGGATCAAAAGCGGCAGTAGCTTCGTAACCATTATCATTAAATTCAGATTCAAAGTGATCAGCTGTAAAATACACTTCGGTGGAGTCACTCAGATCCCATACTAATTGCGCCCGCACTGCCGACTCGTCTTTATCCGCGTACTTGTCTACTTCTGCGTTGGGATTGATGTTGTCAATATAACCGTCTCGATCCATTTTGCTGACCGATATTTTGCCTTTTACGGTGTCGGAGAATGGAACGTTAACTGAGCCCTTAAAGTGGGTAAAATTATAGTTACCTGCATCGGCAGAAATAGAGCCTGCCAACTCGTCACCAGGCTTCTTCGTGGTAATATTGATCGCACCAGCCACTGTGTTTTTTCCAAACAGCGTGCCCTGAGGGCCGTTAAGAACTTCAACAGCAGCTACATCAAGTGCTGACTGATTAGACGCCGCGCTTTTACCGACCCAAACACCGTCGATGTAAACGCCCACACGTTGATCATAGCCTGGGTTTCTGCCTCGATCCGCAACACCTCGAATACCATATGACTGTAGAATTGGGTTGCCGCCAACAATGGCTAAGCTTGGAGTTGAAAACTGAATGTCTTTGATTTCTGTCGCGCCCATGCGCTCCATATCGTCTGAACTTACCGCAGACATAGCGATTGGCACATCTTGCGCGCTTTGTTCGCGCTTTTGCGCTGTTACTATAACTTCTTCTAGCGCTAGCACGTCATCGTTCGCTTGAACCATCGATGACATGGTCGCCGACAGCGCAATCGCGGCACTGATTTGTACTGCTAAGTGTGTTTTTCTCATTGTTGACTCTCCTAGTAATTATGTTTACTGCACAAAAATGTCTTGTGTATTTTTCTCCGCCCTTCATCCTCAATCAGTTTTAGCCTGTTGAGCCTTTTCGTTTCCGATATCGCGTTTTTGTGTCATAAAATGCCGATAAAGACGAATGCTTTTCATGCTCGAACGCTTGCCTCTTCATAAGCGATCAAGTGGCGGTAGAATTGATTTTCTTACTGCCCAACCTAGTTTCACGTATTAATCAACACTCCAAAAATGTGTTAACTTGACCTTCAATTTTTATTGTTATTTGTGCTTCACGGGTATTGAGCTAAACCAAGCCAGATCAATAGCATAGCGGCTATTTGCCGCTTTTAGCCCCCCTGCATTCCTACTGTATAATCTTCGCTACAGCAATCTTGTGCAATAAACGAGATTTATTGTGCTTATTATCTAAATAAACCCCCTGCTGTCGTAAAAGATATAAATGGTAATCCCCCCACAAATTAACTGAGGTTTTAAGTAGAATATTCTCGTAACCGATACGCAGGAGATTCTGCATGAAGAAATCAAGATACTCAGACAGTCAAATCATAGCCATCATTAAGCAGGCCGAAGCTGGCACGCCAGTGCCAGAGCTCTGCCGGGAGCACGGCATGAGCTCCGCGAGCTTCTATAAATGGCGCAGTAAATACGGCGGTATGGACGCCTCGATGATGACGCGACTCAAGGAGCTGGAGGACGAAAACAGGCGACTAAAGAAGATGTATGCCGATGAGCGGCTCAAGGCTGAGATCATTCAGGAGGCTATGGCAAAAAAGTGGTAAAGCCATCTCAGCGTCGACAGATGGCTAAGGTGGCGACAGAGAAGTACAAAGTCAGCGTAAAACTGGTGTGTCTAGCGTTCCAGATTAGCCAAACGTGCTACCGATATCAGCCAAAGCTGAGTCAGGAAAATGTTCTCATCGCAGACTGGTTGATTCGAATTACCCACAATCAACGCAACTGGGGATTTGGCCTGTGCTATCTCTATCTGCGCAATGTGAAGGGCTTTGGGTGGAACCACAAGCGCGTTTATCGTATTTACCGCGAGCTGGAGCTCAATCTTCGCATAAAGCCAAAGAAGCGCTTAGTGCGGCACAAGCCAGAACCCCTATCGGTACCAGCCGCCATCAATGATTGTTGGTCAATGGATTTCATGCATGACCAGCTGTCGGATGGCAGACGTTATCGCTTGTTCAACGTTATTGATGATTTCAATCGTGAAGGGCTCGCCATTGAAGTTGACTTCTCATTGCCCGCCATCCGCGTTAAGCGCGCTTTGGATCAGGTCATTGAGTGGAGGGGTAAGCCGCGGCAGATTCGTTGTGATAATGGGCCAGAATACATTAGTGAGTTGCTGGCGCGTTGGGCAGAAGATCGGGGTATCGATTTACTGTTCATCCAACCTGGAAACCCTCAACAAAACGCGTATGTCGAGCGGTACAATCGCACAGTCAGATACGATTGGTTAAGCCATTATCTCTTCGCGCAAATTGAAGAGGTTCAAGACTATGCGACCCGTTGGCTCTGGACTTACAATAATGAAAGACCGAATATGGCACTTGGCGGTATAACACCAAAACAGAAGTTGGCGTTAGCTGCATAACTCTCTACTTTTAACTTTGGTTATTAATGGGGGGATTACCGATCATTTCGCTGTAATAGCTATTAGAAACTAGAAATCCAAGGCCTGTTACCGATAGATATATAGATAGAATTCTTGCAATAATTGTTGTTCTATCTAGAACAATTCGATTTTCCATATTGTATCCTTACAATTTTCGAGGCTGATGGCACAAGCAATGCCCCGAAGCTGACTCTTACCTGTACCTTGCCTTGTTAATCCACCTGCTTGACAGAAAATAGCATAAAAGCGATGTTCAGCCTCTGTATACCCGCCTTCCATCTCTGGCACTAAATGAACTAGAACGTTTGGTTTGAAAAAACCAAATAATACTTTTGGTTGGGCAGATATGGCTTTTTTAAAAGTGTTCTCTACTTCAATAAATTTTCCAGCCAGTGATCGTGGATGGCTTAAACCTTCCGAGTTAAATTGACGCTCATTGTTTAGACCGACCGTTCTCGCCTCTAGATATCCCTTGTAAACCTTTATATAAATAAGTCTTTTCATAAATCTTAGTTGCCCCAGCATCATGAGCCACTGCCTTTTGGTTACAAATTTGTTTTCTTAGATAAGTCATGCATCAATTTTTCTAACGCGTCACGGGCTGCGCTGGAAACCAATTTTCTAAATGCACCTTTCCGAGTATCAATAGCAAACCCGCCGACAGTTGCGTCTTTATCGCCATCAGCCATAACTTTGCAGTACGTTTCATTAACTGATGCAGAATTAACATCAAATTCGATCATACCTGTTACGCGAATATATAAGGCGCCAGAAAGCGCCTTACTTTCAGCTATGTTATGTGGATGGTGACTCATGGCACACAATGACCAATTTATTTCCCGTAGGATCTCTTACATATGCCACATAGAAGTTTGGATGAGCTGCTTCTCTAATGCCCGGGGAACCCTCGTCAATACCTCCCGCTTCTAAAGCTGCGGAGTAAAAATCATCTACTTGCTGTCGAGATGCTGCCAGCAAAGCAACGTTTACTCCATTTCCGGAACTAGCCTCTTGACCGTTGAACGGCTTTCCTATCCACAAGCAATTAACACCCGTTGAAATAGTAGTTGGGCTTCCATACCCAGCAAATGTCTCTCCGGTACACTGCCTTTGATGGCCTAATATCGGCATCACTTGGTCGTAGAATCTTATTGATTCTTCAAGATTATTTGTTCCTAACATTATGTGGCTGAACATTTTTTCCTCCTAACAAGGATTAGATAACATTGACAGATGTGCCCCTTTTGGGCGCCCTCTTTCCTGCCTGCACAATCTAATGTCTGTCGATTCTATTCAGCTTTCTCGGCTAGGTGGTTTGATGTATCTCAAGGAACCCATAGATAAACTGTAAAGCGCTGGAAAACGCCAAAATTGATCGTCTGTGTCATCAGGATTTGATGCCCTTTTAGCTATATGGAGCGTAAGTTGGGCCAGTCAATCTACTCGTCGTGATATCCGCAGAAGGAGATACGGCACGCAGACGAACAAGGCCTACCTTTTTAGACTTGCAGTCAAGCGCAGAAACCTCCTCAAATCATCACTATTTGGTTTAGAATAAGTGGCCTTGGGGGAGTTACAAATGCTCATAAAACAATTATCACGCTTTATTCTTTCTTTGGGTTTTATTATGGCTATTGTCTCACTGCAGGCGGAGGAGAAATCTGAACCGCTGTTCGATGGCGCGCCGAAAGATTCTGAGGGCCGATTTACCAATACTAATGGCGATCTCTCCCATGGCTCGGCTGCTGTGCGGGTGCCCTTTTTCTTGCGTCGCTTTGGTACTTTTTTGCGCAGTAATGCTGGCGCGCCTGAAAAAATTGCTAATGATGGTAATCTGTTGCGACTGAATAGCACTGTTCCTACCGTTACGTGGATTGGTCATGCCACTCTTTTGGTGCAGATGGATGGCATCAATTTTTTAACGGATCCTATTTGGTCAAAAACACCGAGCCCAGTTCCATTGGTGGGCCCAAGTCGTTGGGTTGATCCTGGGGTAGCCATTGAGGATTTACCACGTATCGATTTTGTTGTTATATCTCACAATCACTATGACCATCTCGATCTGCCAACATTGCGTAAATTGGCAAAACTGAACAGTGAGACGGTATTTTTTGTTCCTCTCGCTAATGCTGAATTGCTGCAAAAAAATGGTATTACTGAGGTGCAGGCGCTGGATTGGGGCGACTCGGTCGACTTTAAAGGGGCGACTATTTACTGCCTTCCATCACAGCACTGGAGTAAACGCAGTTTGACCGATGCGCGAAAGGCGTTGTGGTCATCGTGGGCTGTGTCAGGGGTTGATAAGCGCTTTTATTTTTCGGGCGACACCGGTTATTTTGACGGTTTTAAAGAGATTGGTGAAAAAATTGGGCCCTTTGATTTAGTCGCTGTTCCGATTGGCGCTTACGAGCCAAACGCGATGATGAAGGCCTCTCACATGAATCCCGAAGAGGCGACCCAGGCAGCAGTCGATTTGCAAGCTAAGGTGGCTATGGCAATGCATTTTGGCACCTTTGACCTGTCTGATGAGCCCCTTGCGGAGCCGCCCAAACGCTTTAAAGCGGCCGCGCTATCAACGGCTTTAGGTGATGATAATAGTTGGGTTCTCTCTATCGGTGAAACTCGGGAGTTTTAGTTATGCATGTTTGCTTAAAAGAGTACCTTGCCTACCCGATTTATCGGCGCTGCGCTGAACTCGTTATTTGGCGATGAGCTCTAGTGTTGAAATGATTGCTTTTTTGCACATTTTGAGGCCCTATTAAAGAAGATCATTTAACAATTTTAGAATGCTGTCGATCTTTATATAAAGTATGATAACGATATGACGTCCACTGAAAGTGTTCCGACAGGGGCTGTTTCCGTTTGGGGCCGAGCGAGGTGCGTGGAGTCAAACTCTCGATAATAATAAGTTAGGGCAGAAGCATATGTCAGATATTAATGAACAATACGAATTTTACGTCGGCGAAGGTACACATCTCGAAGGCGCGTCTCTCTCCATTAAAGGGACTGCTCGGATTGATGGCAAGATTGTGGGTAAGGTTTCCGTTAAGCACTTAATCGTAGGGCCTAACGGTGTGGTCCAAGGTGATATTTCAGGTGAAACTGCAACTGTCGAGGGCATTGTTGAAGATACTCTCACGCTTACCGGCAAGTTGACTGTGTGCTCGTCTGGAAAGATTCGTGGAAAGATTCATTACGGTTCGCTTGAGACAATCGAAGGTGCGAAATTAGTAGGTGAGATTTCAACCGATTGGGGCAGCGACGGAGTAGAGAATAAGAAAGTTGTTTCTGACCGATTGGAAGCGTTTACTGCATCACTGGGCAGTAACTTCTCAGACGACCAGAATAGCGTAAACTAAGTTCTGTTTTCATACTGAACTTATCGCTTACTTAAAATTTCCAAGATTGCGGAACCTACACTGTGCTCGGTATTACAAAAACAGCAATATTTGCCAATTCTAAAGGCGGTGTCGGGAAAAGTACCTTGGCGCTGCTTATGGGCCTTGGTTTAGCGACTCGATCTGGTAGAGATAAGATCGAGCTGATAGATCTTGACCCGCAGGCAACCAGTAGCGACTCGCTGAAACGCTTTACTAATCATCGGTTCAGCGTAGTTCAAGACAATGATTTTTTTCTTGGCAATGGTTTTCCCAACAATGCAAAAATCACCAACCATGTTCAGTCTAAAGAGCATTTTCGCGATATAAATAACTACATTATCATAGATAGCCCGGCGGGCAGCGATCCTGTCCGCAGCTCATTTTTCATGAACTCCAATATTATCTTTGTGCCTACATCGGTGAGCGATGCTGATCTATTTGCCACAAGAAAGTTTCTTGACGCACTACATCAGCTATTCGAAGAGAACCAAGCATCTAATGGCCCGAAGCCACCGCCTGTGGTTATTTTACCGACGATGGTCGATAGCCGTGAAGAGTTTAATGAAATGCGCACAGCCTTTTCGGATGTCCCCGCATACTTTGGCCGAGCGCTTTATTACTCGCCACTCTTTAGACGCGCGTTTCGTGCAGAAGCCAATGACGAGAATGTGAAGATGCTACTCAGAGAGTCGTCTGACTACACTCTGTGGCTGACGAATCTTATGATTCACTCGCATCAAATCCATGTGCAACCCAATAAGCTCTTTCAGCTCTAGCACTTAACCTCTCAGCAACAGACACAAAAAAACGGCGATACAGTGATATCGCCGTTTTTTTTAACTGTCTGCCACTCAAGCTCTCGCTTAGCCGAGGCAGTCACTGTGTGGCGCAAATGTCTCTGTTGGCAACACAGTGATGAGGGCCATGACCTTATGCTTTAACCTGTGCACCGCGCAATGCATACCAGCCGATGTAGATATAACACACTAGCGGTACGGCGAAGCTCATTTGAATGCCGACAGTGTCTGCGGCTAAGCCTTGAATTAGCGGCACTAATGCGCCACCCACAATAGCTTGGCAGACTAAGCCAGACCCTTTGCTGGTCATTGAGCCGAGGCCATTAACAGCGAGAGTAAAAATGGTTGGAAACATGATTGAGTTGAAGAAGCCGACGGCCAATATTGACCACATGGCGACGCTGCCGGTGGTGTTCATGCTGACCAGAATCATCACCATCGCAATCAGTGCATTGACGGCAAGGTATTTTGTGGCAGCAATGTAGTTCATCAATGCGGCACCCACGAGACGGCCAATCAATGCGGCACCCCAGTAGTAAGCAACCATTTCACCGGCATCGGCGGTACTTAACCCGGCGATGGACTCTTCTGAAAAATAGTTAACAAGGAAGCTCCCGATCGAGACTTCACCGCCAACATAGAGGAAAATCGCCAGCGCACCAAGAACAAGATGACGATAATTCCACACGCTGTCGTCGCTGTCTGATTCTTGGCTTTCAACATGCTCAAGTACGGGCAGCTTTATGCTTCTAAATACCAGCGCGGCAGCAACCAAAAGTCCGCCGAGCATAACGTAGGGCATTTGCACGGCAGATGCGTCTGTGGCAACAACGCCCAAAATCAATGCCGAACCTACCAATGGACCAACGGTAGTACCAAAGGAGTTTGCTGCTTGCGCCAAATTCAAGCGACTTGCAGCGGTTTTCTCGGATCCTAGCGCAGCAACGTAGGGGTTTGCCGCAACTTGCAGAACGGTGATACCCGCTGCTAGCACGAAGAAGGCAAACAAAAACAGAGCATACGAGTGGAAACCGGCAGAAGGGTAGAACAAAAGACAGCCTGATGCTGTTGTCAGCAAGCCTAAAACGATGCCCTGCTGATAGCCGACTTTGTCGATGATGCGCCCAGCAAACGGGGAGACAATAAAATAGGCGCCAAAAAAGCAGAACTGCACGAGCATTGCTTGCGTGTAGTTCAGGTCAAAAGACTCCTTCAAGAACGGAATTAAAATGTCGTTTAAAACGGTGATAAAACCCCAGAAGAAAAACAAACAGGTCATCGCAATAAACGCGAACGTCTGTTTTCCCTGTGGTTGACCATTTGCCACTGTGGCGCTGGATGTTTCTTGCGTAGAACCGGCCATGAGACCCCCTAATTGTTAATTATTGTTATAGATCTAGCTCACGGATCAGCTTAGGTTGCCGCGGGTTCCCGTTCAAGGCATATTCGATGAATGGGGCTGTTGGCAAGTCTGCATGGTTATGGCTAAACGCTTCTGCACTCTATCGTCTAAAAGCTTGTCAGTCGAGGCTGATATTACTGGGGTTTTGCCGCTCAAGATAATTGGCCCAGTCCTTTGGAGTATCGATATCGATTGCCGCTTCAGGCATGTCGATTGCAATGACATTGTCGGTCAATCGCTGCAGCAGCGACTTGGCGCCCGTATCTCCCGACAAATGAGCAAGTTCGGCAAACAAAGCGCGGGGGAAAATGGCCGGCACACCTCGGCGACCGCGGTATTGGGCGCACACTGTGTTATGGCCATCAAAGGCATTGACAAGGTCGGTTAAGTGGTCAGCTGTTATCTCTACCTGGTCAGCAAGTAAAATACAGACTCCGTCACACTGTGTATCCAGCGTGAGAACACCGCAGGCGAGAGACGTACCAAGGCCCTGTTGCCACTGAGGATTAACGATGGCCTCTGCAGAGTGAATGGAAGACTGCACCTCTTGCCCATTGGCGCCGACCACTACCACTACTCTCGTGTCAAAAACCGCGTTTGCCACATCAACACAACGCTGCACCAGTGACTTTCCATTGTGGCAAAGCAGTTGCTTGGCGGCACCGAAACGACTGGCTGAACCTGCCGCTAAAATCACTGCGTTAATCACCGGCATGGACAAATACTCCATTTGGCTAGGGGAGATCCGTGTTCAAGATACCACTCAGCGATTGACCGCTGGCCCTCTGCAATCGCGCATGGCACTCGGCCAATATTGACAGCGCGATCGCTTCAGGAAGCTCGCCCCCGAGATCTAAACCCGCTGGCCCAGCAATAGGAATGGCCAATGTCTGCTCGGTCAACTGCGCCAGCTGTAAGACCTGCTGTTTACGTGTCGTGGGGCCGAGCAGGGCAAGATATTTTACGTTGGATTTTTGTAATAGGTTAATGGCCGCGGCATCCATTTGCAGATTGTGCGACATCACGATGGCCGCATCGCAGGTGGCGAGCGTGGGATTATCGTGCAGCGACTCAATGGGCTCACGAAGGATATTTGTAGCGGCCAGAAAGTATTCTCGACGGGCATTGGCAGGTCTTGAGTCCCACAGGCTGACTTGCCATCCGAGGGTCACAGCAAGTGCCACTAGTGGCTGCGCATCGACACCGCCGCCGACGAGCAGTAAGTGCGGCGGTGGTTTAAGAACGGTTTGCAGCCATATTTCACTGCCTTTGGTCACTAGGTTCGCGCCGCCATCGCGATGGACTGGAGGCGATGTCTGCCAGGTATTTTTAACGGCAGCGTCTTCGTCAATTTGTTGACAATAGAGGCCATGACCACCGTCACTTAAATCTCGATAAACAGTTCCTAAGTCGAGGTAATTCAGTTCAGGGAGGATAGGTTGCAGTAAAATGTGCACTGTGCCGCCACAGCCGATACCCAATTGGAAAGCGATATCGTCTTCATCACGACCATCGTAACAAACCGTAAGTGACCGCTTACTGCGGATTACACGCGCGGCTTGGCGCTGAATATCCGCTTCTAAACACCCTCCACTGAGCAGGCCATAATGCTGGCCAAGGTCGTTGAAGAGCATCATAGCGCCTGCTTTGCGATAGCTGGGGCCTATGGTTTTGTAGACGGTCGCCAGCACCCAGAGGCGCGTGTCGCGCTCGGGGTGCCACTTTTTTAGCAGTTGCACAAGGTGGTTATTCATCGCGGCAACGCCCCTTTGCACTAACTCAGTTTGAGCGGTAACGTGCGTAATCGCTGCCCTGTCGCTTTAAAAATCGCGTTTGCCACAGCCGGTGCTATCGGCGGCAGGCCCGGCTCGCCAACCCCTTCTGGATGCTCTTGACTATCAACAATATGAACGTCCACGGTGGGCGCTTGGGCCATTCTCAGCATCGGATAGGTGTGGAAATTGGTTTCCTGAACCACGCCGTCGCGCAGAGTGACTTCACCGTAAAGCGCCGCAGTTAGGCCGTAGATAATGCCGCCCTCGACTTGATCGCGAACAATTCCTGGGTTGACCACCATACCGCAGTCAATCGCTGCGGTAACACGGTGGACAACAATCGTGTTGTTTTCAATCGACACTTCTGCAATCTGTGCCACGGCTGAACCGAACGAGCTGTGCGTCGCCAGACCGTGAAAATGACCCGCTGGAAGTGGCTGACCCCAGTTAGCTTTTGCGGCGGCAAGCTCGGTCGCTTTTTTCAACCGCGGATTTTTCTGCATATTGGCGAGGCGAAATTGCACTTCATCCATACCCACGCGGTGGGCGAGCTCATCAATAAATGACTCTTTAAAAAATGCGTTGGACGAGTTGCCTACAGAGCGCCAAAAACCGGTGCGCAGGCCTGGATCTTGGGTCACGTGATAGACGGCTTTGTTGGCTGTGTCGTAATCCGTATAAATACCGTCGCCGGAGCTCGGGTCGGCGACAAAACGGTTAAACAGCGAATGAGGGAATTTGCTCAACCAGTTCACAAAGCGCTTGTTCAGAAAGTCCGGTGCCAAGGCATCAACCCACTCGTCGAGCACATAATTCATGGTATTTGGGCCGACGCGGCGCACTGCCCAAGTTTCAATAACCCCCTGTTCGGAGACGCCCGCCTGCATGCGCACCAGAGCTGCTGGTCGGTAAAAATCGGCCGTCATATCATCCTCACGGCTCCAAACCACTTGAATATTGCGGCCAGTTTGTTTGGCAATCACAACAGCTTCGGCAACATCATCGCCAATCACTCGGCGGCCAAAACCACCACCGAGGAAGGCTGGGTGCATGGCAACTTTACCAGCGTCGAAATCACCATAATAAACAGCTGCGCCCGCAGAGACTTGAACCGACTGAGTGCCGACATAAATAGCGCAGCGGTCGCCATCAATTTGCACAGTACAGTTCATTGGCTCCATCGTGGCATGGGCAAGATAGGGCGCGTAGTAATCCGCGACGGCGACGATAGCTGAGTTCTCTAATAAAGATCCGCCTTCGCCTTCATTACAACACTCCAACCCTTTCTGGCTTGTGTCATTCAACGTCTCAACAAATTTTTCGTAGAGCGTGTCTGACGACCAGGAGGAGAGTTCTGTTTTACTCCACTGGATGTCAACCAATGCCGCTGCTTTGCGCGCTTGCCAATAGGACTCAGCTACAACAGCGACACCGTTGCGAATTTCTAGGACAGCGACAACACCACTCTGCTTGCGCGCTTCGGTGGCGTCAAAGCTGATCAGGCTAGCGCCAATCACCGGCGATCGCACCACCACGGCACGCAACAGATCGTCGACCTCTGCATCTATACCGAACAGGGCCGTGCCAGTGGACTTAGCCAGCGCATCCAAGCGCGGCCGCTCGCGACCTATCTGATCAAACTGCTCTGCGCTGCGCAGGGTCGCATTTTCCGGCACGGGAAGCGTCGCTGCGAGGCTGGCAAATTGCCCGTAGGGGTAACGCTTGCCATCAACGTCAACCATGCCATTGACCAAGACAATTTTATCGGCGGCTACATTGAGCTGCTGTGCTGCGGCATTGCGCACTGCCGCGGCTGCATTTGCCGCCGCTTGGCGCAGGGGTAAAAATTGCCCGCGCACGGCATTACTGCCGCCGGTGGCCTGCATGCCCATCTCTGGATTTGTGTAGTCTTCATGCCGTTGCGCGTGGCGAACGTCGATGGCTCCGGGCTCAACACGCAACTCTTCGGCGATCAGTGTCGTTAGACCGTCGAGAATCCCCTGCCCCATTTCGTTGTTGGGCAAGTAAAAAATAACCTCGCTATCAGACGTAATTTGGATAAAAGAGTTAGGTTCGAATGCGCCGGCAACTGTGCTGTAGCCGATTTCGTTGGCTCGCGTTACAGAGCAGCCAACAATTAGTCCTGTGGCGGCAATACCGGTTGAAAGGAGAAATTTGCGTCGTGTTAAAGAGACTTTATTCATTACTGCGTCTCCACAGCACGGGGATCAAAGGTCTGAACCGTGGCGGAATTTATCGCCTGGGCGCCGGCTTTAATCGCTAATTTAATTTTTCCATAGGTACCACAGCGACAAATATTGCCATTCATGGCTGTATCGATATCGGCGTCGGAGGGGTTGGGATTTGTCGCTAACAGCGCGCTTGCCGACATCAATTGACCCGACTGGCAGTAACCACACTGCGGCACACTGTGCTCAACCCAGGCTTGCTGCAGCGGGTGAAGCTTGTCCGGCGTTCCCAGACCTTCGATCGTGGTGATTGATGCACCCTGAACCGCCGCGACAGGCAGTGTGCAGGTGCGCACTGCGGCGCCATTCATGTGCATGGTGCAGGCTCCACAAAGCCCCATCCCGCAACCAAACTTGCTGCCTTTAAGCTTAAAGTGATCGCGCACTACCCAGAGCAACGGGGTATCGGGATCAACGTCGACATCAACAGGATTATTATTGAGCTGGAAACGGATCATGGCAGGGAACTCGACAAAGTGTGGCCACAGATTGCCGAGTCTCAGGGCAAACTGCAAGTCTTAACCCTGTGAAAAAATGACCGGAGGGATCCGTCAACCACGCAGCATAGCGTGCATAACTTGCTTAAGTGACTGATGCAAACCGCGCATCTCATCGAGGTTATCAGGATCAGACATCCAGTGATAAACAATCCCGCTGACCGATGCGGTGAAGTGGTCGGCGACCAACGCACTGTTCACTGACGGGGGAACCACGCCCTGCTTAATGCCCTGCTCGATCCAGCTGATGACGTCCGCTCGGCGACGTTTGTGAATACCCAAAATGACTTTTTTCAGCGCCGAGCCCGGTTCGAGGGACTCAAACCACAGGCGATAAAACGCTTCTACATGCTTTGGCGCATCTTCGCAGAACTTAATGTGTGCATCCAATGCCGCCGCGATGGCGTCGTAACCACATTTACCTTTGCTGACTAGGGTCAGTTCGCTCAGCCATTCATCGCCAACAGAGCGCAACACAAAGTCAAACAGTCCTGCTTTGTTGCCGAAGCGGTAGCCGGCAAGACCTCTCGAATAACCGGCTTTTTCACCGACATCTTTTAAGGTTGCCTGACCGGCTCCACGCTCGACAATGAGGTCGACGGCGGCGTCCAGCATCTTTGCGTCAGAGATCTCTTTGCGTTCAACCTGCGTTAAACGAAGGGCTTTTGCCATTTTTTTGTGTCCAATTCAGCCTGTTATCGGCCATAACTTATTAACGCGTTACGGCCGTTAACTTGCAATCCAATCAATCTGCGTTGTGAAACTTACATGCTGCGACGATATTGCCCGCCCACTTCGAACAGGGCATTGGTAATCTGTCCAAGAGAGCAAACGCGCACGGCATCCATCAGTACTTCAAAACCGTTATCACCCTGACGCACAGCATCTTGCAGTCTTTTTAGCATCAGCGCAGATTGCTCGCTATTGCCTGCCTGAAACTCGCGCAGACGGGAAATTTGGCTTTTCTTTTCAGCATCCGTTGAGCGTGCCAGTTCAATTTCAACATGCTCCTGACCCGCTTCGTTCAGGAAGGTGTTTACGCCTACGATCGGGAGTGAACCGTCATGTTTTTTGTGCTCATAAAACAGCGATTCTTCCTGAATTTTGCCGCGCTGATAGCCTGTTTCCATAGCGCCCAGCACGCCGCCGCGATCAGAGATTTTTTCAAACTCTTGCAACACAGCCTCTTCAACCAAATCGGTGAGTTCTTCAATAACAAAGGCACCTTGGTTGGGGTTTTCGTTTTTCGCCAAGCCCCACTCCTGATTGATAATCAGCTGAATCGCCAACGCTCGGCGCACAGACTCTTCCGTCGGCGTGGTAATGGCTTCGTCATAGGCATTGGTGTGCAGGCTATTACAGTTGTCATAGATAGCGATTAACGCTTGCAGGGTTGTGCGAATATCGTTGAAGTTCATTTCCTGCGCGTGCAGTGAGCGGCCGGAGGTCTGAATGTGGTACTTCAGTTTCTGGCTGCGCGCATTGGCACCATAGCGGCTGCGCATTGCGGTTGCCCAGATGCGACGGGCGACGCGTCCCATCACGGTGTACTCTGGATCCATGCCGTTGGAGAAGAAGAACGACAGGTTCGGTGCAAAATCGTCGATATTCATGCCGCGCGCGAGATAGGCTTCAACAAAGGTAAACCCGTTCGACAGTGTGAACGCTAACTGTGAAATCGGGTTGGCCCCTGCCTCGGCAATATGGTAACCAGAAATGGACACGGAGTAGAAGTTGCGAATTTGCTGGTCGATAAAATATTGCTGCATGTCGCCCATCATTCGCAGGCTAAATTCGGTGGAGAAAATGCAGGTATTCTGACCCTGATCTTCCTTCAAAATATCGGCCTGCACGGTGCCGCGCACACGCTGCAATGTTGCGCTGCGAATAGCTTGCAGCTCGCCAGCGTCGGGCTGGCGGCCCTGTTCTGCGGCAAATTTAGTCACCTGCTGGTCGATGGCGGTGTTTAAAAACATTGCCAGAATGGTCGGTGCGGGTCCGTTGATCGTCATCGATACAGAGGTCGACGGATTGCACAAATCAAAACCATCGTAGAGCGCTTTCATATCATCGAGGGTACAAATCGACACGCCGGCGTTGCCAACTTTGCCGTAGATATCAGGGCGCTCGTCTGGGTCCCAGCCATACAGGGTAACTGAGTCGAAGGCGGTTGACAGACGCTTGGCATCGCTGTGTTCAGACAGCGCCTTAAACCGGCGGTTGGTTTTGAAGGCGTCGCCCTCTCCAGCAAACATGCGCGCAGGATCTTCGCCTTCACGCTTAAAGGGAAATACGCCTGCCGTGTAGGGGAACTCGCCGGGGAGGTTTTCTAACATCAGCCACTTGAGCAATTCACCGTGATCTTGGTAACGCGGCAGCGCCACACGGGGGATTTTATTGCCGGACAGCGACACTGTGTTGAGTCGGGTGCGCACTTCTTTGCCATTGGCAAGCACATCAATTTTCTCATCGCCCGAATAGGACGCGACAACCGCTGGCCAACCCTCCAATAATTTTGCGGCGTCTACCGCCATGGCTTGCTTGCGGTCAGCAATCAAACTGTCGATCGCCTCAGGTGATTCTGAGCCACTGGCGAGCAGCATTTTTTTTGTGCCGGCCAGTTGCTGTTGTTCGCGGGCGAGATTAGCTTGGACGGCGACATTGCTGTGGTAGTCACGCACGGCTGTGGCAATCTCTGCCAAGTAACGCTGGCGATTGGCCGGCACTACAACCGTTTTTTCTGACGGGGTGCGGCGGTCAACTTTGGCGAGATGCTGCTCAAAATCTCGCAACCCACGGGCCTTGAGAAGGCCGACCAACTCTTGGTAGGCCGCTGTCACACCGTCATCGTTAAAACGCGAGGCGATGGTGCCAAAAACAGGCATCTGCTCGGGTGACTTTTCCCACGCCTCGCGGTTGCGCTGAACCTGCTTGCAGACATCGCGGTAGGCATCATCACTGCCCTTGCGGTCAAATTTGTTGATAATGGCGAGTTCGGCATAATCGAGCATATCGATTTTTTCGAGCTGGCTCTGAGCGCCAAACTCTGGCGTCATGACATAGATTGGAATATCGACGTAGGGAACAATGCCCGCATCGCCCTGACCAATACCGGGCGTTTCAACCACCACAAGGTCAAAACCACCGAGACGCAGGGCGCATACCATCTCCCGCAAAGCCGCAGGCACCTCGCCTGTGGCGCTGCGCGTGGCGATGGAGCGCATGTAGATATTGTGGTGATAAATTGCGTTCATACGGATGCGATCACCCAGCAGCGCACCCCCGGTTTTACGCCGCGTGGGGTCAATCGCCAGCACGGCAATACGCAATTGGTCGTTGCTATCAAGACGGAAACGGCGAATCAATTCATCTGTAAGTGAGGACTTACCTGCGCCACCGGTACCAGTAATGCCGAGAACAGGTACGGTTTTTTCAAGAAATTGCGCCTGCTCGCGGAGGGATTTTAATTGCCCCTCATTTAACTCACCGCGCTCGATAGCAGTAAGCAGACGGGATAGGCGGTACTCGCCCTCTGCCCCTTTGAGCTCTTTTGAGTCAACACTGACATTGCCGTATTCGCCCAGCGAACAGCGCGAGATCATGTCTTCAATCATGCCCACTAAGCCAAGATTTTGGCCATCGTAGGGCGAGTAAATACGCTCAACACCGTAGGCTTCTAGCTCTTTAATTTCTGCGGGAACAATCACGCCGCCGCCGCCACCAAAGATCTTGATGTGCTCTGCGCCGGCTTCTTTGAGGAGGTCAACCGCATATTTGAAGTATTCGACATGGCCGCCCTGGTAGGAGCTGATCGCGATACCCTGCGCATCTTCCTGCAGTGCAGTTTCAATCACTTCGGCAACCGACCGATTGTGGGCAAGGTGAATAACCTCAACGCCCGCGCCCTGCAAAATTCGACGCATAATATTAATCGCCGCATCGTGACCGTCGAAAAGACTTGCCGCGGTGACGAATCTCAGCGGGATGCCTTTTTTCTGAGACTGCTTGTGGCTGGCTACATCGGTTTGACTGCCGGTTTTAGAGGGGCTGACAGAACTGCTCATAGAGACTCCAGGGTTCGCGCAAAGAGCGGCGAGAGGTGTTGGTATAAGGACTATAGGCGGCGATTTTAATTATCTTGCTTGTTACATGCAAGTATCTTTGCTCGACGATAGACGTATCTCGGTATGTGCTTACGGGATTGGATGTGAGTGAAACGCGCGTTTAACCTGGTGTTTAACGAGGCGCCAGTGCACCACCATCGCCGTACTGGTAGTAATCAGCGATAGCCAGACCGGCTGCCACGCTGGTAAAGGGGTCGTGCTCAACAACTTTGCCAGGGAACTGATTATCAAGAATGTCCTTCACCGCAGGAATCAATGACGAGCCGCCGGTGCGCAACACGAGGTCAATATCTTCGGCCTGCAAACCGGCTTTATCGAGTACCACACCAATCGCTTGTTCCAACTGAAATAGTAAGTCAGAGATCATCACCTCAAATTCCCACCGCTCCAAGCGCACCTCGATATCAATTTCAGGAATATCAAGCACCGCAGAATCAAAGCTGGACAGCTCTGCTTTGAACGTCTTGATCGCCTCAAAGACCTGATAGCTGTAGTTTTGTTTAATCAGGTCATAGAGCCGTTTAAATTTAATGGCGCCCTCATCGGATTGGCTCATGCGCTGCATCACCGCAGCCGTGTATTTATTCTGATTGAGCATGTAACTGATCGGCCAGTTGATCAGCAGTTCTTCAAAATCACTGAAGGGAAACAGCGTATCGACTTCTGAACCGTCTACTACACGGGTCCAACGCTCACCTTTGCCCAACTCTGGAAAAACCAGTTCAGCAAAAATGGTCTGATCAATTTTGTCGCCGCCTAGCGCGATACCATGGGTGGCTTCAACGTGAAACGCCTGGCCCACGCGCCGCAAAATACTAAAATCCAGTGTGCCACCACCAAAATCGACTGTCAGCACTAGCTCGTCATGGCTGCCCGGATGGTTGTGCAGATAGCTGATGGTCGCCGCTGTGGGTTCTGGGCAGAAGCTCTGCTCGGTAATGCCCGCGTGACGGTAGGACTCGCTCAATCGCTCCAAGGCGATATTGTTGCGGCCCTGCTCAAGACCTTCAAAATTAACTGGATGGCCTATGCAGGCGTGTTGCGACGAGCCAACCGCGGCGCCCAGCGCCTTGCGAATACCGACAAGAATCGGGGTCACCAACGCCACTAAGCGAAAGGGCCGGCTAAAAATCACGGTGCGATCGCTGGAAGAGTTTCCAAGTAGACGTTTGGTGCCGCGAAATAATCTGCCGGGCAACCCAATATCGTTAAAGGCTTGACCAAAAACTTTACTGGTTTCAGATTCGTCGGCAGGACCTTCAGCACCACCGGCACTGGTGCGCGCTTCGCCCAACAGCTCGGCACTGAGCTCAACTTTGCGGCCCTGATTGTCACTAATGTAGTCATCAATCGCCTGCTGACCAATGGTCGACGTGAAGTCGCGGTCAATGTAATTGGCCGACGGCATAATGGCATTGTGTTTGTCGAGCTGAATTAGCGTGACGCGCTTGCCATCAAAGACGGCCGCAGCACTGTTGCTGGTGCCAAAATCAATACCAATACCAAACTTAGGTCTGTGTGGCGTGGTGGCCTGTGGTTCAGTCGGCTGAGAAGAGTGATTGTTGTGCATGAAATAGAGGATCGCCAGAATTCTGAATGATGGGGCTATTCTAGCCTAATTTGCGGTGTACTCTGAAAAAAATTGCGCGCTATTCCCTCCAATTGCACTGTAAACTAGGGCACAGATAATCTTGCTAAGAACCACTAAAGTGGTCAGCGTCGCCTAAAGATTCCATCGCTCAAATAATAATTAAAAATAGGGCTTACCATGTTTGCGAAAACCCAGCAGCGCTACCGTTTAGTATCACTTTCGATGCTGGCAGTTTTTATTTGCTATATCGATCGCATTAATATGTCCGTTGCGATTATCCCCATGGCCGAAGAGTTTGGCTGGGGGCCGCAGATGCAAGGCATGGTGTTGTCATCATTTTTTGTCGGCTATTTAGTGCTGCAGATCTTGGGTGGCACCCTCGCCGATCGCTTTGGCGGCAAAGTGGTACTCGGCACTGGTGTCGTGCTCTGGTCACTGTTCACAGTGCTAACCCCACTTGCGGCGTCCTTCGGTTTGACCATTTTAATTATTAATCGCGTCTTGATGGGCATGGGTGAAGCCGTCACGTTCCCCTCGATTTACAGCCTGCTCGCGCGCTGGATACCCCAGTCGGAGCGCGCCCGGGCAATGGGTTTCATCAATAGCGGCATACCCTTGGGCACTGTCGTCGCGCTTGTCGTCACACCGATGATTGTGGAGGCGTGGGGTTGGCCCTGGGCATTTTATCTATTCGGCGCACTGGGTATTGTGTGGTTTTTTGCGTGGCAAAAATACGTTACATCAGAGCCCGGCAAACACCCCGATATTTCGCCAGAAGAGCTTGCGCATATTCAATCTGAGGGCGAGCCGACCAAAGCAGAGGGCGCGCCACCCCTTTGGAAACTGATTAAATCACCCGCCATTGTGGCCATTATGGTTGCGCACTTCTGTAACAACTGGTCGCTCTTTTTAATGCTCACGTGGCTGCCGACCTTTATCAACAAGGGGCTCGGTGTTGATTATGCCTCGGTAGGCTGGTTCACCATGGTGCCATTTATTATCTCGGTGGTGTTTTACAACATTTCCGGTGGTGTAGCCGACCGCATGATTAAAGGCGGTATGGCGGTCATCAGAGTGCGAAAAATTATGCAGACCGTGAGTCTCGGCGGCATGACGGCGGCCATGATGGTGGTGGGTTATGCCGACAATGTTTGGATGGCCATCGGAATTATGACCGTGGGCAATATTCTCGGCTCGGCAGCCATTGGTGGATTTGTCGTTAACCATATGGATATTGCCCCCAAGTACGCAGGCACCCTGATGGGCATTACCAATACTGTCGCTGCGGTCCCCGGCATTATTGGGGTCTACGCAGCGGGCATGATTCTTGAACTGACGGGTTCTTGGGTGCTGGTGTTCCAACTGGCGGGCTGCGTATCACTGTTTGGCATGATCTTTTATCTGCTTTTTGCCAGCGCAGAAAAGCAGTTTGACTAATCGCACTCTGAGCAACAGCCAACCGGCTCGAATCAACGAGGTATTTGCACCATGAACCGCCACCAAGCCATTGCCCTGCTGACCGCGTCCGGTCAGCCCATGGAACTCATCCAGAGCGAACTTTACGGAGTGCCCTGCCGCCGCTATAAAAACGCGCCGCAAACTCTGCGCCAGCTCTTTGAAGACAATTTAAGCGAGTTACCGTTTATTGTCTTTGCTGAAGAGCGCTACAGTTTTCAGCAAACATGGCACAAGGCCAGCGCCTTGGCCTGTGCTCTGGTTGAAGACTTTTCCATTGGCAAAGGTGATCGAGTCGCTATCTGCATGCGCAATTATCCTGAGTGGATTATGGCGTTTAATGCCATCACCTCGATTGGCGCAATTGCTGTCGCGCTCAATTCACTCTGCCAAGCAGACGAATTAGTCTATGGCGTCACCAACAGCGGCAGCACCCTGCTAATTGCTGACCAAGAGCGGGCCAATCTGCTCTCTTCAGACATCGCGCAACCCTGGACAACCATCGTCGTGCGCGGCGATGTGTCTCAGCAAACCGATTTTCTACAGTGGGATACTGTGGTCGCGCCGCACGCGGGCAAACCGATGCCAGTAGCTGATATTGCGCCCGAGGATGACGCGATTATTCTTTACACCTCCGGCTCAACTGGCCATCCGAAAGGGGTGGTCTCATGCAACCTCAGTGTTATCAGCGCCCTACTGAGCTGGGAGCTGGAATTAATGGCTTTGGTGGTGGTAAAACAAATAGAAATACCTGTGCCGGTCTATCAGGCAGCCGGATTGGCGGGTGTACCTCTGTTTCACGCAACCGGCTGTCATGCGGTTTTTCTCGCTTCTTACCGAGCACAGCGCAAGCTTGTTTTGATGACGAAATGGGATGCTACGCGCGCAGCACAACTTATCGAACAAGAGAGGATTAGCTCTTTTATCGCACCCTCCGCCATGACCAGTGATTTGATCTATCAAGCCGCCAAGGGCGGTAATGATTTATCCAGCTTAGCGGTGGTTGGTGGTGGCGGCGCCGCGCGGCCACCCGAGCAGGTAAAGACGATCGACCGCGCCTTTTCCAACGCCATGCCAAACACGGGCTGGGGTATGACCGAAACCAATGCTATTGGTACGTCTATTGCGGGAGAGGACTATCTAGATCATCCCGCGAGCTCGGGCCGCACCGCACCCGTATTGAATATTCGCATCGTGGACGAACAGGGCGCTGAACAGCCGGCTGGCAAAAATGGCGAAGTACAGGTGCGCGGTACGTCGATGTTCCGCTGTTATTGGAATAACCCCAAGGCAACCGCAGATTCTCACGACAACGGCTGGTTCAAAACCGGCGATGTCGGTTATCTCGACGATGAGGGGTTTTTGTTTATCGTTGATCGAATTAAAGATATGGTTATTCGCGGCGGGGAAAACATCGGTTGTGGCGAAGTAGAGGCAGCGTTGCTCGAGCACCCACTGGTCCGGGAAGCAGCAGTCTACTCTGTTCCAGACGAGCGTCTCGGTGAAGAGGTCGGTGCCACCCTCTTCTGCGACGGCACCTTAGTTGAGGCAGAGGCGCTGCGCGAATTTCTCGCCACTCGTATCGCGCGGTTTAAAATACCGCGCTACCTGCATATCACAGGCAGTTGTCTGCCCCGCACCGGTTCTGGGAAAATTTTTAAGCTGCAGATTCGACAAGAGGCCTTGGCAAGACTGTCCAACAGCGACAGTTAGTCTTTAAGGGCGATCTTCAAAGCGGTGTTGCGCGTGATTCTTGACCACCTTATCGGCGGAGAAAATACGCCCGTTCATGGCAATATAGACGCCAGGCGACACAGTCTGTAGCGCACCCACCGCAGTGCCAATATTAAAAATAGCGTCCGTCTTAGCAAAGGCTGCCGGTTGCAAGGCGCCGGTGAGGACAATTTTTTTATCGCTAAAACCACGCAGCCAACGCGCTGTTTCAACCATACCATCAGTGCCGTGAGAAATAAGAATGTGCTCTGCCGCTGAGGCAGCCACAGCCTTTTGAATTTGACGGCGATGATCATCCGTCATATCGAGACTGTCCAAGCGCATCAATTCTTCAACCTGCACCTCAAAGCCGACATTCATGCTGGCCAGAATACCGCCGATAACGGGCTCGCCGATTTGAAATTCACTCAGGGCATCAAAATAAATTTTGTCGATGGTACCGCCGGTGGTCAAAATATGTAACTTCACTGTTTGCTTAATCCTTTAAAGGCATCACGGGTTAAATTTTCAAGGGAGCCATCGGCATGGACAATAATATTGTCTTCAATGCGAATACCGCCGTAGGGCAAAAATTCATTAATACGCGACCAATTGACGGTATCGGCGAACTCACTGTTGCGCAGCTTATTCAACAGTGACGGAATAAAATACAGTCCCGGCTCTACTGTGTGAATTTGGTTGGCCACCATGGGGGCTAAGTTGCGCAGCTTGGGGTATTTTTCCGGCGCAGGTAGCGGATCGCCCTTTGCGTTAGCAAAACGGCTGCCTTTATCGTGGACGTTGCAGCCGAGGTGATGGCCGAGACCGTGTGGATAAAAGGTCGCAGTGAGATCAATGTCCATCGCACTGTCCACCGAGGTTGTAATAACGCCAAACTCAACTAACACTTCAGCAATTTTTCGGTGCGAGAGTATCTGCAAATCAACGGGACTCTTGCCAATACCGCCCGCCGCGCAGAGCTCTAACTGCTTAATATCTAACAGCTCAATCATTGCGGCAAATTCAGAGGCGGGATCATAGGCGTAGGTGCGTGTAATGTCTGACGCATAACCTCTGACATCAACACCGGCATCCAACAAAAACGAGCGCGGGGTCTGCCGCTGCTTGAACAGATCGTGGTGATGCAGCACCGCGGCGTGCTCGTTCACCCCTGCGATAATGCCATAGGGCATTTCATTTTCACTTTGATCACAGGCGCGTAGATAGGCAGCCGCTATTTCGAGTTCTGAACAGCCTGCCATAAAGGCGTCGTAAGCAGCAACATGGGCGCGCGCTGCGAGATGCGACGCTTCGCGTACAGAGTCTTGTTCATAGGGCGTTTTCGCCAAACGCTGGAAATCGATTTGATTAATCACCGCCTCGGGATTCCAAGACTCGGCTGCCACCGACAGACTATTGGTCGAATTGATAAAGGCCGTGCCGCCGTGCCGCGAACTCAACTGCTGCTGAACCTCGGCAATGGTACTGTACTCAACAATATTCAACGCATCTTCAAAGCCCGCTGGCAAGGACTGTGGTGCCGTGTGCCAAATATCTTCAACACAGAGTAAAAACAGGGTTGGCTTACTCGACCCAGCGGCTATCTGCAAAAATGAGCCTGCGCGCTTATTCAGCGGAACCCACTCTTTAAAGTAAGGATTCGCCTTGAACGGGTAAGCCATATCATCTTGGAACTGCATCAGCGTGTCACCAGAGTCAATAACAATTTCACTAAAGCCTGTGGCGTCGAGAATCGCCTGAAATCTCGCCAGCTTTTCGGTCACATGCTGAACATAGAGCGCCGCTGAGCTATTGAGCTGATGAGTTTTTTTATTGTTCTGCATTATCTTTACGGTCGTCCCCGTTTTAGTGAGTTATCGCGCCAGCATTCTAGCATTGAAATTAGGTGTTTTTATCGGTTAACCGCGCCCTCTGCGTCAGTCAATGACTCGCAGCTTTTTCCACGCTGCGTGCCGAAAACGCACGTAATGTACCACACACATCAGAAAACCATTAAGGAGAAAAAACACCCAACACCAAAGCAGATGGCCACCCCAAACATTGACGATTAGCGCCGCTGGCAACACCAGCACAAGCCAGCTCGTCACAATACCCGTCCAAGCGACAAAGCGAGTATCACCGGCACCTTTGAGTGCGCCTGCCATCATCATGGACACTGCCTCAAACAGGCAAAACAGCGCAACAAAGCGCACTAAGTCATGCACCAGAGGCACTGTCTGACTGTACATGGCTGCGTCCATGCCACTGGAAAAGGGCGCGATAAACCAATCTGGCTGCAAGACCAAAAACAGCCCCGCAATAACAAAGAATACGGCAGCCAAATGGACCGCGGAATGGGTGGCGCGCTCCGCCGACTGCGGGTCGGAATTACCCAGACGCTGCCCAACCAAAATTGATACCGCAATACTCATACCCGACACAGGCATAACCGCCACCATAAATACATTCATAGCAATACTGTGGGCGGTTAGCTCTGCCACACCAATTTTGCCGATCAACAAGACAAAGAGGGTCCACGCCAAACTTTGCATTTGCATCTGCACGCCAACCGGGAAGCCAAAGTGCAACAGCCGCTTAAAGCGCCGCCAGTCTGGCCGCCAGTGTCTATGAGTGCCATACAATGCGCGGTATTCTGGCTTTAAAAATATCCATATCTGCACCGCAGTACCCACCGCTACCGAGATCACCGTTGCCCATGCGGCTCAGGCAACACCCATGGCGGGCAGTCCCCAGCGGCCAAAAATCAACAGGTAATCCATCACCAAGTTAATGAGGGTAATTAACAAATTACTCCACATCACCACCCCTGTGCGGCTGATGCCGGAAAAGAACCCTGACAGCGCACCCGACACGATCATCAGCGGAATCGAGAACAGAATAATGCGCGCATAACTAACCTCCATTTCCTGCAGAAGAGGGTCGTGCCCAATAAGCGCAAACAGCGGTTTAATAAAAATAATCACCGGCACGATAATCAACAGCGCCAAACCCACCACATAAAAACCTTGCCAGACACTTGCCCCAATTTTTTGAAATTCTCGGGCGCCCTGGTACTGAGCCACAAAAACACCCACATAGCTGGATATGCCAAGGAAAAGTGAGGTTAGGGTAAAACAGACAAAAAACGCAGGGACAGTCGCTGCCAGCGCATTGGAATCAAACCACGCGAGAAACATGCGATCGATAAAACTCTGCAAACTACCGGAGCTAGTGGTGATAATTAACGGTATAGATAAAACTAACACTTCCTTGTAACCGCTGGGGCTGTGCCAGCGGCGTTTTAATGCGCGAAACATATTCCGTCCAGTTAATGAATACGCCACGTTTTAGCCGATTTTTGGGGAGCAAAAAGGATTTTTAGTGGCCACACAGAGTTGGTCTGTGCGATGAATTTTAACAACGAAATCCAGACACTGACGAGAAGGCTACCAATAATCGATAAGCCAGTCACACTTGCCAGTCATACTTGAGGGAGACCTCAAGACCAGAGCCACACCGAGAAACCACGCAGAATACGTTGGGATGTGTCGGAATGCGTAAAAAGGTGTGAATAGCCCAAAGCAAACTAAATAGGGATTTCTGCCAGGGGGGATCTGCGAAACATCAGCGCCAATGGCTTCCGTTGCCGACCCTTATAAGACTGCGTGAGGACAGAAATCCCTACCTATAAATCGATTATTTTTTTCGTATCAGACCTTTGTTCGCTTAAAGTCGTGCAGCACTAAATAGAGGCAAGGGATCAAAATCAGCGTAATCGCCGTTGCCGCGACAATACCAAAGCTCAAAGAGATGGCCATGGGAATCACGAACTGCGCCTGCATACTGGTTTCAAACAGCATAGGCAGCAGGCCGACGAAGGTGGTCGTTGTGGTCAAAAAGATTGCCCTAAAACGACGTTTACCCGCCGCCAACAACGCTTCCTCTTCCGTATCCACACTCTCTCTAGCCCGATTGGCAAACTCCACCAAAATCAGACTATCGTTGACCACCACACCTGCGAGTGCAATCAGACCAAAAATAGAGAGCATGTTAATCGTTACACCAAACAAAATATGGCCCACCACCGCACCAATAAACCCAAACGGAATCACCGACATAATCACCAGCGGCTGTGCATAAGAGCGCAGCGGCACGGCCAGCAGGCCGTAGATTAGGAACAGCGCTGCCATAAACCCAAGCAGCATGCGGCTGACCAAGCGGCTCTCCTCTTGACTCGAACCACCCAGAGCAAACTCCACGCCAGGATATTGTTCAAGTAACTGCGGCATGTAGTTTTTCGTGATATCGGAGATAACCGCACTGCTCTGCACTTTGGCGGTTTCAACGTCAGCAGTCACGGTGACTGTGCGTTTGCGCTCTGTGCGCGAGATAGTGGTCAAACCTAGTCCCAAGCGAATGTCGGCCACTTCGCCAATGGCAACAACTTGCCCACCCGCTGTGCGGATGTGCATATCCTCAATGGTTGCCAGTGAACGACGCTCTTCTAACGGGTAGCGCACCATCACTTTAAAGGTTTCGGCGCCGCGCTGAAGACGCTGCACTTCCTCACCGTAAAATGCCTGTCGCACTTGTCGGGCAATGTCGGCTAAGGTGATATTTAACTGGCTGGCGTAGGGTTTTAAACCAATCAGTATCTCGCGGCTTCCAACACCCTGCGAATTGTAAATATCAAACACGCCGTCGTATTCGCCCAACTTATCCTGAAGTGCAGTACTGGCCAAGGTCAGCTGCTCTGGGTCGGGGCTTGATAACGCAAGGTTAATCTTTGCACCGCCACCCGAGTTGGTGGTTGAGTAGTAATTTTGTTTGCGCACGTTAGGCAAGTTACCCACTTCCTGACGCCACAATTTTTCAAATTCAACGGAGCTAATACTGCGCACTTCAGCATGGGTGAGCTGCACAAGAAAGTTAATTTCAATATCAGAGCCTGTGTAGACAAGCAGATGCTCAATCAGTCCTGCACGGCCGGGGTTTTCCTCGCGGTAGCGTTTATCAACGGCATAGGCAGCCTGTTCGACACTTTTCAGGGTGCCAATAAGGCTCTCTTCAGAGGTGCCATCATGCATAATAATAATGGCTCGGATATCGTCGCTCGGCACATCAGGGAAAATCTCAAAGCGCGCAACTCCGCTGGCAACCGCGCCAAAGGAGAGAATCAATACCGCACCAAACGACGCCAAGGTCACGTAGCGGTGGCGCATGCACTTTTCTAGAAACGGCTGGTATTTGTTGTCTATAAAAGCGGTCATTTTCGTGTCGATAGACGCTTGCCACCCTTCGATAAAACGCCAGCGTGACGCTTTTTTCTTGCCAAACCGGAGGCCCACCAAATGCGAAGGTAAAATCAGCTTGGATTCGATCAAGGAGAACAGTAGACAGAGAATAACCACCACAGCGATAGCTTCTAAAAACGCCGAGACATTGCCACCGACAAACAAAATCGGGACGAATGCTGCAATCGTCGTCATCACGCCAATGGTCGAGGGTGTGGCCACTTTTTGAGCACCGGCAATCACGGTTTCCGCTGGCGCGATATAGACATAATCCTCTGCGGCGGCGTCAGATAGTTGGCGGGCATCTGCCGCGCCCTTGTCCGCTTCATCTTTCGCTTCGCTAAAAATGCTCTCGCCGATCACAATGGCATCGTCAACCACAATACCCAGCACCATGATAAAGGCAAACAGGCTCAGGACGTTGATATTGACGTTGTAGGGTGTGATAGGCATTAACCAGAGCGCGCCAAGAAAACTCACCGGAATGCCGAGCATCACCCAGCCAGCCACTTGCAAGTTGAGGAACAAGCCAAGCACAACCGCCACCAGCACAGCACCCATCGCGAGGTTGCTGAGCATCATATTAAGGCGTCCACGCAAGTGAAAAGACTCATCGAAAACATAGTCAATACTCAACCCTTCGGGGAGATCGCCACGCTTTTCGTCTATGTATTTTTTCACCGAGTCGCTGATGGTGATAATGTCTTGGCCCTTCAGCGAAAACACGCCCAGCGCAAAGGAATTTTCTTGATCAAAGCGGGTTACACGGCTTGTTTCAACAAATCCATCGGTCACGTCAGCGACATCGGACAGCAACAGCTGCGTTCCATCGGCATTGCTGCGCAAGACGAGATTGGAAAACTCCTGCCCCGTGTAAGCCTTGCCCTGGGTTCTGACTAGGACGTTGCCATTTTCTGCGCGAATCATGCCAGCCGCCAGATCGAGAGAGGACGAGCGCAATACTTGGGCAACTTCATTAAGGGTTAAATTTAACTCGCGCAGACGGTTTTCTTTAACCTCGATAGAGATTTCGTAGTCGTTGACACCCCACAGCATGACCCGCTTAACATCCGGCAGCTCCAGCAGCTCGTCGCGCACCTCGAGACCAATCTCTTTGCGCGTGCGTTCATCCATGGCGCCGTAGACCGACACGTTCATCACCCAACCAAACATTTCAATGCGACTGACATTGGGTTTTTCCAGCTCTTTGGGGAACCCGACAATACTGTCAATGCGGTTCTCCACCTGGGCCATAATTTCGTTGATATCTTCGCCGGGCTCAATATCGAGAGTGACGCGGGCAAAATCGCGGCTCGCCCGCGCGGTAATTTCTTTAATACCTTTCATGCCCTTAAGCGCGGCTTCAATGGGCAATATCACGCCTTTCTCAACTTCGACCGGCGCAGCCCCGGGGTAAGGCACGGCAATTTGAATAACGTCAATATCGGAGCGCGGAAACATATCTTTGCTGATACTGAGCGCCGAGACCAAGCCCGAAACCACCACAAACGCCATCAGCAAATTTGCGGCAACGGGGTTCTTTGCAAACCACGCCAACAAGCCGTGAGACTGACTGTTCATCATTCCGCTCTCTCTGGGCTAACACGCATACCCTCAATGGCAACGCCCACGGCGCTGACAATAATTTCTACGCCCTCCTCAAGACCCGTGCGCACAAAGTAAAATTCGTCATCGCTGTAAACCGCTTCGACCTTTTTCAAACGCAGCCGGTTTTCACTGTCGACTGTCGCCACATTGCTACCTTCCAGCAGCGCATGGCGCGGCACAGCAAACACATCGTCGATCTGCTTGCCCTTGATCATCGCCGTAACAAAGGTTCCCATTAGCAGCGGCATCCTGTCTTCAACGCCCTTTGTGTTGTAGGGATCGACCACATCAACCACCACGTACTGGGCGCGATTGCGCTCATCAACAACACCTTCCGAACGGGTCAACAGACCGCGCCAGCTCGCTGGTTTCCCCGCCACGGAGCCTTTTAGAATGACTTCCTGAGCGGACATCGCCACCGGCGAGGCCAATGGATTCATCATCGATAGATCACGTGTTGTCAGCGGCAGGCGGATTTCCGCAACGTCGATGGCGAAAGTCTCACCCATCCGCGCGCCAATGGTGACAAACTGGCCAATGTCCACAGACTTGTCAGCGACCATACCTGTGTAAGGAGCGCGAATAGTGGTTTTCGCCAGCTTCTTCTTGGCTTGCTTGACCTCGGCCTGCGCCTGCAACAGATTGGCTTCAGCTTCCGCCAAGTAGGGTTCGCGCAATGCCAGCAATGGCGCCTCTGAAGCCGGTCTGCCGGTCATCGACCACTCCTTTGCTGCCTGCACGGAGCGCGCTTTCTCAAAGGTCAACTGTGCCTGCACGCTGATTAGCCGCGCTTCGGCCCGCTGCAGAGCCACCTCGTAATCTGTCGGATCGAGCTGCAACAGCAAATCACCGGCGTTAAATACGCCGCCTACAACAAACGCCGGAGAAACCTTGAGAACAACGCCTGAAACTTCCGCAATCAGCGACGTGCGCGTGCGCGGCATTACCGTCCCCTGCGACTCAACCATTAACTGCGCCTGGGTTCTGTGCAAAATTTCTGTTTCTACTGCCACCGACGGCTCAGGTGCATCCAATTTCATTGGTGCAGGCTTAAGCAGGAACATGGCAACAGAAAGCAGTACAGCTCCCGCCAGAATCATGAGGGGTAAAAAGAATTTTTTCACAAAGATTTCCGTTTTTTATATTAGCGATTTTCAGTCGGCAGTTTAATCGTTCCGGCGCGATTATAGCAGCTTATTCTAGCAATAAAAATTTGCACTCAAGACTGATCCAAGCCTTTGGGTGCCCCGTAACTCTCTGGTCTTAACCTATATTGTGAACTATCATGCAAGCCAACTTAACGAATAGCGAAGCCCCACCAATTATGGATGAACGCATAGCTATTTTTAGCGGCGCAGAAAAACGCTCGGACCAATGGACACTGTTACTCATTGCCGTAGGCCAAAAGCGTGATCGCGCTGCCTTTGCTCAGCTCTTCAAACATTTCGGCCCCCTGCTGAAGGGGTTTGCTCACGCTGCACGCAATGAGGGTTGGTTCCCAGGACTGGGCGATGATCTCGTGCAAGAGGTGATGATTAAAGTGTGGCAGAAAGCCCACGGATTCAACGCCGAAAAAGCCTCCGCCACTACGTGGATTTACACCGTTGCTAGAAACTGCCGCATCGACATGTTGCGCCGCAAGAGCAACACCCAACACTTACCCCTAGAAAATGAAGACTTTTGGTCTGAGCCTGACGAAGAGACGCCGATTTCGATTCTGCAGCAGAAACGCAGTGAAGATCGCGTCCAAACCGCGCTGGCACAGCTGCCGAAAGAGCAAGATGAAATATTGCGCAAGGTCTATCTCGAGGGAAAATCCCACGCCGAAGCCTCCGAAGAACTCGGACTGCCACTGGGCACCGTAAAATCGAGAGTACGCCTAGCGTTGCAGAAAATGCAGATTATGATCTCTGTAGAGGAACAAGAATGAATAACTCAACTAACTTCCACCCCACCGACAGCATGCTAATTGAGTTTTCAGCCGGCAGCTTGGGCGTTGCTCCCTCCATCTGTGTGTCTGCACATCTGCATTTTTGCGCAAGCTGTCGCGCGCAGTTGAAACGCCTGGATCAGGTTGGCGGGCAACTTCTGGGCGCAAGCAACAGCTTCGCCGTCGATGATGATGCCTTCGATAAACTGATGGAAAAGATTGACCGAGCCGAGGAGCCTGTCGCGCAAGAGAACAGCAATCGCAAAATGCCCTTCAGTGTGAACAAGCTGCTCAGCAAAGCCCTCGTCAAAGACAGCTGGCAGCGGTTGACCTCGTCTGTTGCAATTGCCCGCTTCCGCACCGGCCAAGAAGAATTCGAAGTGGCGTTGCACAAAATCTTTGCGGGCGGTAAAACACCCAAGCACGATCACCACGGACTTGAATACACCGTTGTGCTCAAAGGCAGCTTCTCCGACGAGCACGCTGTCTACCGCGAAGGCGACTTTTTAGTGCGCAAACCGGGTGACGTTCATCAACCCATGGGCGCGAATAATGGCGAGTGCATCTGCCTTTCAGCGCTCTCAGCACCAATCAAACTGACAAACCCACTGGGCTTTTTGATGCAGCCTTGGTTGCGTATTAACCCAATGTAATTGAGCTGCATCCGCTTCTATGAGGTGGATGCGATCGCTCGCACTTGTGCCATCTATTTTGCGATTTTGAATTCTCTCTGAGCGGCTATTCCGCTACACTGCGCGCTTCTATCACTGCACAACGTCGGCGTTATTATCAATGGCACAATACGTATACACAATGAATCGGGTGAGCAAAATTGTTCCGCCCAAACGCGAAATCCTAAAAGACATTTCACTGTCGTTCTTCCCGGGGGCCAAAATTGGCGTTCTTGGCCTCAATGGCTCGGGCAAATCAACTCTGCTAAAAATCATGGCCGGGCTGGATACAGAAATTCAAGGTGAGGCGCGGCCTATGCCGGGGCTCAATGTTGGCTATCTCGCGCAAGAGCCGCAGCTAGATCCCAACAAAGATGTGCGCGGCAATGTTGAAGATGGTGTGCGTGAAGCCGTCGATGCGCTCAAAGAACTCGATCAAGTCTATGCCGATTATGCCGACCCAGACGCTGATTTTGATGCTCTGGCCAAGCGCCAAGGCGAACTCGAGGCGATTATCGAAGCCTGGGATGCGCACAATCTCGACCATTCATTAGATGTTGCAGCTGATGCGTTGCGCCTGCCACCTTGGGATGCAGACGTCACCTCACTGTCGGGCGGTGAGCGCCGTCGTGTGGCGCTGTGCCGCTTATTGCTGTCACGCCCCGACATGCTATTGCTCGACGAGCCAACTAACCACTTGGATGCCGAATCGGTCTTTTGGCTGGAAAAATTCCTCGAAGAATTTTCCGGAACAGTGGTCGCTGTAACCCACGACAGATACTTTTTAGATAACGTGGCGGGTTGGATTCTCGAACTGGACCGAGGCCACGGCTTACCTTACGAGGGCAACTACTCCACGTGGCTCGAGGGCAAAGAGCGACGCCTGCGCACGGAGCAGAAACAGGAGGTGTCGCGTCAGCGCGCCCTGAAACAAGAACTCGAGTGGGTTCGCCAAAATCCAAAAGGCCGTCAGGCTAAAAGCAAAGCGCGACTGGCCCGCTTCGATGAGTTGAATTCGCAAGAGTTCCAAGCGCGCAACGAAACCAATGAGATCTATATCGCTCCGGGCGAACGCCTTGGCGACAAAGTGATCGTGATGGAGAATATCTGCAAAGGATTTGGCGATCAGATGTTGATCGACAATTTCTCTGTTTCGATTCCCAAAGGCGCAGTGGTGGGCATTATCGGCGGTAACGGCGCAGGTAAATCAACCCTATTTCGCATGATTGCTGGCACTGAAAAGCCCGACAGCGGCACTATCACCCTTGGTGAAACCGTTAAAGTTGCCTATGTTGAGCAGAGTCGTGATTCGCTAGACGACAACCATAACGTGTGGGAAGCCATCTCCGGCGGCCACGATATTTTGAGAATTGGTAACTACGAGGTGTCCTCGCGCGCCTATGCGGGACGCTTTAACTTCCGCGGTTCAGACCAACAAAAACGCGTCGGCGAATTGTCGGGCGGTGAGCGCGGTCGTCTGCATCTCGCCAACACCCTCAAGCAGGGCGCCAACGTTCTGCTGCTGGATGAGCCGTCGAACGATTTGGACATTGAAACCCTGCGCGCATTGGAAGAGGCGATTCTCTCTTTCCCAGGCTGCGTGATGGTGATCTCTCACGATCGCTGGTTCCTCGACCGTATTGCAACGCACATCCTGGCCTATGAGGGTGACAGCGAGATTCAGTTCTTCGAGGGTGGCTACAGTGAGTACCACGAGGACTTTATCCGCCGCAAAGGAGCCGATGCGCAACCCACCCGCGTGAAATATAAGCGTTTGAAAGCCTAGGGATATTCGATGAGCAGCATTTGGCACAACCGACCCAACTTAGACACCATCAACAATGGCATGAACAAAAACACCATCGTCGAGCTGCTCGGAATTACTATTACAGAAGTCGGCGATGACTTTCTCACCGGCACCATGCCGGCTGACGCGCGCACGTTTCAGCCTTATGGTGTAGTTCATGGCGGTGCAAATGTTGTGCTGGCGGAAACCCTCGGAAGTATTGCTGGGGCACATGTGGTTGATTTTGCGACAACTAAATGCCTTGGGCAGGAGGTCAGTGCAACCCACTTGCGCCCTGTCTCGTCAGGCCTTGTAACCGGTACGGCGCGACCTATTCACATCGGTCGCCGCTCGCATGTTTGGGAAATTCGTCTGGTCGACGACAATGGTAAGTTGAGCTGTATCTCAAAGCTGGTGCTGGCCATTCTGCCTATGTAAGTTTAAGGTGCCGCTCTGGCGCTGTCTGGACAGGATATCCAACAAGCGCCCGAGCAGCATACTCAATCTTGTGTGCTGTCCTCGCTAAGCTGAAGCCCGCCCCGCTGCCGTTTCCTCCTGCCACTGGAACAGGTTCATCTCGATAAAGAAAAACGCGACCAACCAAATAAACGCATCCCAAAAATCGAGGAAATCTCCCATCATGCCCCAATATGCGGCTGCGACAAATAGAATGCTGTAGAGGGTGCCCTTCACAAATTTACTGACACTGACAAAATAGCCGCCGAATTTGCCCTGTATCTGTAGCCAAACGTCCACTTCCAACATCAGCACCACCGCGATCCAAGTAATGGAATTGATGGTGTCGACCCAAGCCAACCGCTGAATCGCCAACCACTCTGCGGCAGTACCGATAATTTTCTGATCATTGAGTTTCATCAGAGCCTCGCCCTGCAGCGCGGCGCAACTCTGCAGATCCATCAACGGATATTCATCCAGCGTAACGATGGTGGAAAACCCCTGCCCCACAAGTGCGCAGATGTCGTCAACCAAAAAAAGACTAATATCGTAGGTGAAAAATGTCTTCATTAAGTAGCCATAAAAGGCATACAAAATAAATCCATAGGCAAGCGTCCTGGCTAACATAAAGCCGTATTTAACCTTGGGCTGACGAAGCACTTGATCAGAAATAACCGATGTTTCCAGCTCAAAAAGCAATAGCAGTAACAACCAAGCAGAGGTGTCGATGGTGGCTGCAAAACCACTGATAATTTCGCCTAGAACAAGTCCTTGGCTAAAGGTGTGCTGCGTTGCGAGGAACTCTTCTTGAAAGAAAAAATAGACGTTGATAGTCAGAAGCGCATAGACAGCGTACTTAAAGACAGTGAACAGTCGATGGGGGGAAACTGATTTACCAAAAGTCATGAACTATCCCGTAAACAAAATTTTTATTCTTCTTGTTGGGCAGTGTGCTTTTCGCCCGCGAATTTACTTTGCCAGTTTTTTTGCCAACACCCTGACGATGGTCTCGAGCCCGTCTTGGTCGCGACCGTCGAATCGCTCAAGACTTGGACTGTCAATATCTAACACGCCCACTAATTTCCCCCCAATCACAATCGGCACCACAATCTCAGACTGAGAGGCGGCATCGCAGGCGATGTGGCCCGGAAACTGGTGTACGTCTGCGACCACAATGGTTTTTCGTTGTGTTGCTGCAGCGCCACAGACGCCCGAACCCAGGTCAATGCGCGTGCAGGCAGGCTTGCCTTGAAATGGGCCTAGCACTAATTTGTTGCGCTTGAGCAGGTAAAATCCCACCCAATTAATATCCTCCAGCTCCATCCATAGCAGTGCGGAACAGTTTGCCATATTGGCGATCGGGTCTTTTTCATCTTCGATAAGGCCCTCTAATTGTTCAGCAAGTCGCGAATAATTCATGGGGTTAATTGCTCTCACGCATAGACTTTATCGGGCGCACCCAATAATTCAGATTATTATTTTGAGTAACCAATTCCTGTGCCGCAACTTCCGCCGCTTGGCGGGTTGGGTACTGTCCGTAAACAATCACATAAACCATACGCTCAGCACTGAGTAAATCACGAATTCTTATGACACCGTCGGCGGCGATAATTCTATCCGCAGCAGCTTCGGCGACCGCTTGCTGGAGATAGGCGCCGAGCTGCACCGTGTAACCATCGGCACTGATATCGAAGGGTTTTACACTGCTGGCGGAGCTCTCTAAGGCACTGGCTGGAGCCGTCTCCGCAACCACAGCGGTGTCACTACTTTTCGGTGCGCTGGCTGGTGGGTTATCGCTGGGTTTTACATCATCTTTGGACGCCAGGGGCACGCCCGATCTCAGTGCTGTTTCCCGGCAGCGCCAATTAGTTTTTGAATTTATATCGCCATCACAATGCCAACCGACATACTCTTCTGCGCCAGCCTGAGCGTCAGCAGAATCAATCGAGGCGCAGGCAGACAAGCTTGCTGCTAAACCAAAAAGTAATAACGTTTTTTTATTTTTAGAATTCATATGTAGGGGGTTGTCTGTTTGCACGGCCGCAGAGCGCAGAGCCGCTGCAACATTAAATCCCCATTCGGGACAGAATGTCTAGTATTTGCCGCAAGGTAAAGGCGACTTTTGGATACTGCGCTTCATAGACAAGACTCTTCTCTTCTAAAAGATCGGTCCAGTCACTTTCTATCTCAGGGTTAGATGACTGCTCCTCCAAGCGCAGAATACCCACAATCATATTGCTCAACAGGTCTTTTTCTTCTGGATGAATTTTCGTCGCACTTTCCAACTGGTTGTGTAGCTCTTGTAATCTGCTCTTTAGCTCGCTGCGATCCTTTGCGTCATGATCTGTCGCCATGTCTTTCTCCATTGCTGTTCTTGTCATTGGGTAACGGCAGGCACCGCTGTAGTGGGGGCGCCTCGCACTCTTCCAGTATAGACAGAATATAAACCACTCTAGACGAAACACGCCTGTCGCAAATAGGTGCCGCGCTCAAAACAGATGGCACAAATATTGCTGTACCCCTGCACAAGTCTGCTTTTAGTGCGTTTCGGCACCAAAAAAGCACAGTAAAAGAGCAAAAAACACCCGACAACCGATTGAATGCACCATAAAGGTGCTCTTGCCGAGGAAATATTATGTTATCTCCCTACAAAACGCGCACTGCAGCGGCCTTTGCAGCCCTGCTCAGCGTGCTGCCAACAACGGTTTTTGCCGACGAATTGAATGGCGCCAACACCGCGTGGATTCTAACGTCAACAGCCCTCGTTCTGTTTATGACCATTCCCGGTCTATCGCTTTTTTACGGTGGCTTAGTGCGGTCCAAGAACGTGCTTTCCGTTTTAATGCAGTGCTTTGCTATCACCTGCCTCGCGTCGATCATTTGGTTTGTGGTCGGGTACAGCCTGGCGTTTGGCGATGGCGGCAGTGCCAATGCCTTTATCGGCGGCTTGGACAATATCTTTTTAGCCAAGGTATTGGAGGACTCCATGTCGGGCGATATCCCCGAGTCGGTGTTCGCCATGTTCCAAATGACTTTTGCCGTCATTACGCCCGCGCTGATTGTGGGTGCATTTGCGGAACGCATGCGTTTTAGCGCGATGTTGCTGTTTAGTGGTCTCTGGTTAGTCGTAGTCTACTCGCCTATCACTCACTGGGTTTGGGGTGGCGGCTGGTTAGCGGAAATGGGGCTGCTGGACTTCGCCGGTGGTACCGTCGTTCACATCACCGCCGGCGCAGCCGCGCTAGTTGCTGCGTTGGTATTGGGCAACCGCAAGGGCTTCCCAACACAGGCAATGCCACCACACAATCTCACCATGACCGTCACTGGGGCAGGCATGCTGTGGGTGGGATGGTTTGGTTTTAATGCTGGCTCGGCGCTGGCGGCCAATGGCGACGCAGGGATGGCAATGCTAGTCACACATATCTCCGCCGCCGCGGGTTCTCTCGCTTGGATGACAATGGAGTGGGTCAGATACGGTAAACCCTCCGTGCTGGGTATTGTCACGGGCATGGTCGCAGGACTTGGCACAATCACCCCCGCATCAGGCTTTGTGGGCCCTGGTGGCGCACTGGTGATTGGCTTTAGCGCGGGGATTGTCTGTTATTTTGCAACGCAGGCGATCAAGCAGCGCTTTAAAATTGACGACTCATTAGACGTATTCCCCGTGCACGGCGTCGGCGGCATACTCGGTACGTTTTATGCGGGCATTTTTGCCTCTGATGCGCTCGGCGTGTTCAGCGGACAGGGCTATAACGAGGGTATGGATATGGGTTCTCAAGTGTATGTGCAACTTGTGGGAATCGGCGCGACGTTCGTCTATACCTGTGTAGTGACATATTTACTGTTGAAAATAGTTGATCGCGTGTTAGGATTGCGTATTGACGGTGAAAATGAAACAAAGGGTCTCGATCTCGCAGAACACAATGAGAGGGGGTACGACCTATAATAATAAGGAATGTAGGGGACTAACAATAAAGGCCCGAACATCACCACTGAGTCTGTTACTCAAATGCTAGTGGGGTGAACCAAAGGGGCGTTAAGCCGCTGATTGCGATCAGCGGCTTTTTTATGTCTCGCGCTTTTGCTACTCGACAGTTCCCTCGCGGCATGTCGTGCACCTAAATGCATCGATTTCATATCAGAGCAAAGTACTGTATAAGGGCGCTATGAAAATCCCAAAACGCATACAACCACTTATCGACGACGGCGTCGTTGACGAAGTTATTCGCCCGTTGATGAGCGGTAAAGAAGCCGCCGTCTTTGTTGTCCGTTGTGGCAATGAAATTCGCTGTGCGAAAGTCTACAAAGAGGCCAATAAACGCAGCTTTAAACAGGCGGTGCAATATCAAGAAGGGCGCAAGGTTCGCAATAGCCGGCGTCAACGGGCCATGGAGAAAGGCTCGCGCTTTGGGCGCAAACAGCAGGAAGAGACCTGGCAAAATGCTGAAGTCGACGCGCTTTACAAGCTGGCAGCCGCGGGCGTTAGAGTACCCACACCCTACGGCTGCTTTGACGGCGTTCTCCTGATGGAGCTTGTCACTGACAGTACGGGGGAGGTAGCACCGCGCCTTAACGATGTCTCCATGTCACCTGAGCAGGCCATCGAAGATCACACAGTAGTTATGGAATATGTGCAACGCATGCTCTGCGTGGGCTTGGTGCACGGCGATCTGTCTGAATTCAACGTGCTGGTGGACGACTACGGCCCGGTGATTATTGATCTACCTCAGGCGGTGGATGCCGCTGCCAACAATCACGCTGAGCGAATGCTGGCGCGCGATATCAACAATATGACGGTCTACTATGGCCAGTATGCCCCAGAGTTACTCGAAACCCAGTACGCGAAAGAGATGTGGGCACTCTATGAAGCCGGCGATCTGACGCCCGAAACTGAACTGACTGGCTTGTTTGAGGAAGACACCACACTGGCTGACGTCGACACGGTGCTCGAGGAAATTAAAGCGGCGCTAGAGGCCGAGCGGGACCGCCAAGAGCGTTTGCGCGAAGCCGACGCAGACTAGCCTCGCGCCTGTTCAAAGTAGCGACACATCATTTCAGCACCCTCCAAAATCCGTGCGGAGTGGCGCTGCATAAGGTCTGCCGGAATTAGGTAGACATGCTGGTTTTTTACCGCAGAAATAACATCCCACTGCTGCCAATGATCAAACCAATGGGGTTTCTCCTCTTGGCTGCCACCGGCAATAATCACTTCTGGGTCTGCGGCCACAACCGATTCGATATTCACGTAAGGCACCAACGGCACTGCGTCAGCAAAGACATTTGTCCCGCCGCAGAGCTCAATCACACTGCTCACCATGTGCTCGCGATTCAAGGTGATCAGCGGCTCGTCCCAAATTTGATAAAAAGTCCGCACTGAACGTTTGGTTGAGAAGTTGTTGCGCAACCCTTCCAATCGATCTCTGAAAGCCTGCGCTTTCACCTCTGCCTCTGGGCTGTGGCCAGAGAGCTTGCCGAGCCGCAAAAAGAGTTCAGGAATATCCTCAAGCTTGCGCGTCTCAACAACAAATACAGGAATCCCCAACTGGCGAATGCGCTGAATAATCTTGTCGCCATTGCCCGACTGCCAGGCGACAACCACGTCCGGTTTTAAGGCTACAATCAATTCATAGTTGGCGGCGGCATAGTTGTTCACACGGGTAATGTTTTCGGCTTGGGGAGGGTAGTTGCTGTATTCATCGGCACCCACAACCTGATCGCCAGCACCGATATAAAACAGTACTTCCGTCAGACTCGGAGCCAAACTGATCACCCGCTGCGCGGGTTGAGACAGCCGAACATCGTTGCCCGTATCGTCGCGCAGAGTAATGTCCGCCCACGTTGGCGCCGCCAAGACTGCCATCTCAGCAACAAGGACCAATGCCCATATCCATCGTTTCATTCAGTGATTACCAGTGGTTTATGAGTAGTCGGATGGCGGTCAATAATCGCCTTCACACCAAATACCTGTTGAATAAGCTGCTCGGTTAATATTTCTTCGGGAGAGCCTTGAGCAGCAATAAGACCGCCATCAAAAACCACCAATTTATCCGCACAGCGCGCCGCCAAATTAAGGTCGTGCAACACCATCACCACACCGACACCCCGCGCCGCCAGCTGACGCACAATATCCAAGGTCAATTTTTGGTGGGCGAGATCAAAGGCCGACGTGGGCTCATCCAGAACCAGAAACTGCTCCTCCCCGGGACAGGGCTGCCAAATTTGTGCCAATACTCGCGCCAGCTGCACGCGCTGTTTCTCGCCGCCTGACATCTGAGTGTAGAAACGCTTCTGCAAGTACTGAGCATCGACCAACTTAAGTGCCTGCGCCCCAATCTCAGCATCGGTGGCACTGCCTGTTTGATGAGGAATACGGCCCAATCCGACGACTTCGTTGGCGGTAAAAGGAAAGTTCAGCGTGGTGTGCTGGGGCAATACAGCAAGCAGTTGCGCCCTCTCGATAATAGGCCATTGACTGAGGGTGCGACCGTTCAATAGTACGCGCCCTTTGCTGGCCTGCATCTCACCGGTCAGTACACGCAGTAGACTGGATTTTCCGGCACCGTTGGGGCCAACGATTGCCGTGACTTTGCCCGCCTCGACCGTCATGGAGACATGGCGCAACAGATCAAACCCCGAGCGATGCAGTGAAATATTTTCCGCGCACATACTCATAAATCAGAGCTCCCTGCGCTGCTGCAGGAGCAAGGCGATAAAAAACGGTGCGCCCAACAGCGCGGTCAGAATGCCTGTGGGCAGTTCAGCCGGCACGAGGACAATCCGCGCCAAGCTGTCGGCGATCACCAACAACAGCGCGCCCGCCACTGCAGAGGCGGGAATTAACCAGCGGTGATCTGGCCCGATCAACAAGCGCACCACATGGGGAACAATCAGCCCAACAAACCCCACCATGCCCGCAAGGGCCACGGTAAGACCAACGCCCAGTGCAGTTAAAATAATCAATCGGCGTTTGACCCTCTGCACATCAATGCCCAGATGGCGCGCCTCAGACTCGCCGAGCAGTAGCGCATTCAATGCCCGACTGTCCCTGGGGAATGCAGAAAAGAGGAGAACAGCAACCAGTGCCATCATGCTAACTTTTGGCCAATTGGCACCACTCAGATTGCCCATTTGCCAGAGGCTGATCTGACGCAGCATATCGTTGTCGGCAAAATAGCTAAACAGGCTGTTGAGCGCGCCGGCCAGCGCACCAATCGCAATCCCAGCCAGCAGCATCGTGGTCACCGAGGTGCCAATGTCCGAGGTGGCCAAGCGGTAGACCAACAATGTTGCGGCAAAGCCGCCGACAAACGCGCCAACAGCAACCAGCGACAAGCCCATCAAGGCACCCGTCTCAACAAAGCCTCCGGCCACAACAATCATTAAACTGGCACCCACCGATGCGCCGCTGGAGACACCAATCAGCGAAGGATCAGCGAGAGGATTGCGAAACAGTCCCTGCATAACAGCGCCAGTGCTGGCAAGAACAGCGCCCACCAGTATCGCGAGCAGTATTCGGGGCAGGCGTATTTCAACTAAAATCAGATGAATTTGCGCGGCGACAGGCTCGCCAAAAAGCGCACCCGACATGGCCGACAGACTATCGGCAAGGGAAATATTGACAGTGCCAACCGTCATGGAAAAGAGCGCCGCTGCGGGCAACACGAGTGCCAACAGCCAAATTAGCCGTGATGCAGAGAGGCGCCTCAATTAAAAATCCACGCCCTTGCGCGCCTGAACACCGGAGTTGTAGGCATGTTTGATTTCCTTTAGCTCAGAGACAGTGTCGGCCCAGTCAATCAGTTCGGTGCCACCACCGCGACCGGTGACAACCACACTTTGGCTTTCAGGGCGATTGCGCAGTGCATTTAAAATTTTGTCTGCATCGAGGTACTTAAAACTGAGCATGTAGGTTAGCTCATCGAGCACAACCAAATGGTAGCTTTCGTCTTGCAGCATTTTCTCGGCGATCGCCCAGCTGGTTTCCGCGGCAGCAATATCGCCGGAACGATCCTGCGTATCCCAGGTAAATCCTGTTCCCATTTGATGAAAGGTCACCTCTGGGCACTTATCGCGAATATAGAGCTCCTCGCCCGAGAGTTGGACGCCTTTAATAAACTGCACCACGCCAACTTTATAGCCATAACCCAGTGCGCGCATCACCATACCAAATGCCGAGCTCGACTTTCCCTTGCCATTGCCGGTCAATAAAATGCCAACGCCCCGCTCTGTGTTGGCAGCAGCAATGGTGGCATCAATATTGTCTTTGAGCTTGGCCATTTTTTTCTTGTGAGATTGCTGTTTTTTATCATTATCGGCTGTCATTGTTTTCTCCAGCGCAACGCGCGTTTTATTTCAGGTCTGAACAACTATTTTCCGTATCAGAGAGTATGTCGGCATACACAAATCCGTCGCGGGTCACCACCTCACCAGAGGTTATCGTAACAGGCGTTCTAAACATAGGCCCGTCCCACGCGAAGGTGTGGAACTCGCCGCGCTCGCCACAGGGGTCGACGGATGCTGGCAGGCTTTCCAGAAGCGAGTAATCAAAGGCATGGCCCGCCAGCGTTTCAGGTAATTTGTTGGGGTCGAGACAGGTGATCACGGCTTTGAGGCCGCCATCGATCATCTCAGCTGCGAGCTGCAAGGTGGGAATTTGCCACAGTGGAAAAAGCAGTTGCAGCCCCGTGCCCTGCATTTTCTCCTCGCGGTAGCGCCGAATATCCTCGAGGAACAGATCCCCGAAGGCGATAGCATCCATTTGCAACTGTTGCTGCGCATCGGCCAGTGCAGAGCCCATCACAGCTTCATACTGTTCGTTCGAGCAGGGCCAGGGTAGCGGCACTTCAATCAGCGGCAGACCGGCGGCTTCAGCTTGCAGTCGCACAAGCTGCTGGCGCACACCGTGAATCGCCGAGCGGTTAAACGCGGCATTGAAGGTGGTCAGTAAACCAACCACCTCCACTGTCGGATCCTGCTGCAGCTGATAAAGGGTCCAGGCGGAGTCTTTACCGCTGCTCCAAGAGAGCAAAACCCGTGTCATTAGAGTTTAACCCGCACACCAAAACTGCCGCCAAAGCCAAGGGCCTGATAACCAAATACCTCTTCGTATTGGTCGTCGAGCACATTGTCGAGACGCAAATAGAGCTCCAACTGCTCAGTGGCTTGGTAATTGGTGGTGATATTCAGCAGCGTGTAGTCATCCAGCTCGACCACCTCAGACGGCATTGGCCAGGGCGGGAAAAAGACATCGTTCTGCGCGCCGTTGTACTGCGCGTTGATATTGATGTGCAGATTGTCTAACGCCTGCCATGCAAGGGTGGCACTGCCAGTGTGGCGAGCGCGACGCACTTCATCAACGTAGTGACCCATCGCGTCTGACTCGGTGGAGTCTGTGTAGGTATAGGCGGCGTTTAGGGTCAGTGTCTCGGTCAAATTTGAAAGGGCCGTGAGCTCGACGCCCTGACGCTGGCTGGCGCCGGTTTTGTTCGCGGAGGTGTAGGCAAAATTCACTGGATCGTAGACAAAGCCATCAATTTCATTATCCAGCGAGGCATCGAACAGCGTTGCCCCCAATCTAAGATCGCCATTGAGTAGCTCTTGATCAATGCCCACTTCCCACGAACGAGACTCTTCAGGCTGCAAATTAGGGTTGCCCACAAAATTGGTGTAATAACCGAAGCGCTCTGTAAAAGTAGGATTTTTGACCGCTGTGCCCCAAGCGCTGCGCAGACGAGTCTCTGGGGAGAGCTGGTAGCTCGCTTCCAGACGGTAGGTCTCGGCGCTGTCAAACTCGGAATTGTCGTCGTAACGACCACTCACGGCCAATGTCAGGCTGTCGGTAACATCGCTGCGGTATTCGAGAGCCACACTGTCAGTATTGCGCTGGCGATCTTGGTTGGGATCGTACACGCCCCACTGCACTGCCCCGCGCTGCTGCCACTCTTCCTCTTCGCGCTCAAGCAACAGCGACAGGCGCTGGGCAGACTCCTGCCAAAAAACCGAGCCTACGTATTGATACTGGTCTTTGGTTGAGGATGTACTGGTACCAAGCACTCCGTCGGAAAAATTTTCATTGTCGTTGTTCGACTGGGCAACCAGCACTTTGTTCTGCCAGCGGCCGTCGACTGAGCTGTGCTCCACCAGAAGCCGACCGGTGCTGTTGCGAAACTGTGAGGCGCGATCTTGATCTTCGACTATGCCATCGAAGTCAGCATCGGCATCATATTTATTCTGACCATCGGTCTGTCGCGCCGCAAAAGAAACACGCAGCTGCTCACTGACATCAACACCCGCCTTTAAGTTGACGCTGGTGTTGCGGTAGCCGTCTTTTTCATCGCCGGTGCGGGAAATATTGCCGCCTTCGGATTGTATGTGGGCAACACCCAGACGCAGATCCACGCGCTCGCCTTTGTGGCCAAGGGAGAGACCATTGTTCGTCGTTGACCAGCTACCCGTTTCAGAAAATGCACTGGCACTAAAGGGTTTCTCTCCGCTGCGGGTAATAATATTAATCACCCCAGCAACAGCGTCGCTGCCGTGAATAGCACTCTGCGGCCCGCGAATAACTTCGATGCGCTCGACATCAACAGCCGTCATATTGCCCCAGTTAACTTCATCGCCCTGCGACGGGTCATTCGCTTCAACGCCATCGACCAGCACCAGCAGGTGATTAGACTCGGCACCGCGCACGCGAACTTGGGTGTTTGATCCCAGCACCCCACTGCGGCTAACGGCGAGACCGGGTACATCGCGTAATAAATCACTCACCGTCAATGCCGCGCGATTTTTTAACTGCTCGCTATCGATCACAGTAACCGCGTTGGCGGAACGCGATTGGGCGATCGGCGTTAACGACGCGCTGACAAGCACCTCTTCAATCACCGGATTGGTTTCTGCTGACGCAGAGAAAACAGTAGATACAGCTGACAGCAGAAGTGCTGCAGAATAAATTGATTTTTTCGTGGTAAAATTCATGGTAAAAAAGTCCCTTGCACTCACACCCGAGCACACAAGTTTTAAATATACGGGGACGTAAGGGCGAAAAGACAGGAACTGTCGATCAGCACAAGACCGCACCCCGCGGTTTGTCTGCGTTGCGATAGGCCGGTCTCCGGACTCATAAGTTAGTGACTAAAGAATCACTCAATTTAGCGCCTTCCCATGCGGTTGCTGTTATGCAGATGCACAGTGGCATAATGCCAAATTGTCTTATTTACCGTTGCGGGGGCAGTGTCGGGTTAGCGTGCCGTGTCCTAGCAAGCGCACCGACTTCCCGTTTCACTCTTGGCACACCAAAATCAAACTGGCGATGCTAGAGAACCTACTGCAGAAGCAAGAGCGGGCAATCTACTCTGAGTGCCCAATGATGTCAAACCAGACCGAGCGCGGTGCCGTCATTTAAACGCTCACCTCGCCTGGCAGCAGCGCTAAACAGAGCAACAAACCGACTTCGGTCAATTCGACCAGCGCGCCCGCGCAATCGCCATTAAAACCGTTCAACCGCCGGTAGCAGGCGCGGCGCCAACTCATGAAGATAAACGTCGTCACCAGTGCCAAGAGGACTAAGTGCTGCCACGGCAAGCTGAATTTGAGGCCCAGAATTACTGTCACTAAAACGACATAAACTCGTCGTGGCGAGAGGCCTTCCGCTAAGCCTGAACCCAACCCAGACACGCTGATATAGTCTGAGGTTAAAAATGCCAATGGCACCAATGATCGCGCCGCCAGAGGTATAACCACGATCTCCCACCAGCGCGGCGCAGCCAGCAACAGCTGTAGCGCGGCCAGTTTTGTCAGCAACAACAGAATTAAACTCACCACCGCCATAGATCCGCAGCGGGGGTCCTTGAGGATGCGAAGCACCTTCTGCCGATCACCCAAGCCGCCAACCCAAGCATCCGCGCAGTCGGCGACACCATCGAGATGCAATGCACCCGTGATGGCTACCCAGACCACCAGCACCAGCGTTGCCGCCAGAAATAACGAGGTCGTGGCTACCAACACTGCGCCAACCAACCACAGTATTAAGCCGATAACTAAGCCGACGGCGGGATACCACACCAGAGAGTCAGACCATGCCACGTGAATAGCACTCTGAGGCAATCGGAAAAAGCTCAGTCGGGTGAGAAACTGCATCGCTACTAGAAAGGCTCGCCACTCACGAAGAATTGGTTTCATAGCGTCACTCGCCCTTCTTGTGAGGCATTAGAAAAACATAATCACGGTTCGGCAAATGCCACACCTTTAGGCGCATTAAACAGCCATAGGGAACGACAAGGCGACTCATCGCTGCAATGGGCCGGTTAAACAGGGTCAGTAAAAGACGCATAGTTCCGCCGTGCTGAACCAACAAAATATGCTGATTGCGATAATCACCGAGCAACCTCCGCCAGCCCTGTTGAACCCTCTGTTGGAACGCAGCCAAGCACTCACCGCCATGGGGTGTGCTCTGGTCGGGATTGATAAAATAGGCCGCAACCTGTTCCGGCCAACGCCCCCAAAAAGCCTCGACGGGCTCTCCCTCCCAACACCCGAAATCGATTTCGCGCCAATGATTATCTTCTTTAAGCGGTATATTGAGGGTATGAGCAGAGGCTGCAGCAAAAGAGCGGCAGCGCTGCAGTGGAGACGTGACAATCTGTTGCCAGCCGGACAGCCCTGCCAAAGCATCACTCATCTGCTGCCAACCCTTCTCGGTGAGAGACGAATCACTGCCGCACCCACGAAAAATATCACCCCCAGCGCAGTGACCATGGCGCAGTAGATCAACCGTAGTGCAGCTGGGCACAGCGTTTTTCACTCAGCCGATCAAGCGACACTCATCCCCGCCTCGGCAAAGGTCGCCATTTCGCGATGAAGAGTTAGCGCCGCCTGAATAATAGGAATCGCCACAGCAGCACCACTGCCCTCACCCAGCCTCAAACCCAAATCAAGCAGCGGCAGCGCGCCCAGCGAACGGAGTACACTGCGATGGGCCGCCTCTGCTGAGCAGTGCGAAAAGAGCAACCAGGGCTTTACCGACGGGTTGAGTCGACAGGCTACCAGCGCCGCTGCGGTACAGATAAAACCGTCGACCAAACTCGGTATTCCACGCTGCGCACACCCGATGTAAGCGCCAACCAACGCAGCAATTTCAAACCCACCCAAGCAGCGCAATATCTCTTGAGGGCCCGTGTCCGCGCGAACATGCAAGGCCAAAGCTTTTTCAATACACCGCTGCTTTCTGATCAAACCTGCATGATCAATACCGGTACCGCGCCCGACACTCAGCTCCGCAGGCATATCCAGCATTGCGGAATAGATCGCCGCCGCCGACGTGGTGTTGCCAATCCCCATCTCGCCGCCAATAAACAACTGCGTATTTGCTGGGCAACTATCACGGCCGATACGTAAGGCACTTTCCGCTGCGGTGGCGACATCGCCGCCTGTTCTGAAAAATTATGGGTACCCGCCCCCAGCGAACTGTTGATCACATTCGGTAACAGCTCCATCGGCTCTGCTGTCCCTAAGTTGATCACCGCAAAATCCGCGTGATGGAGGTGCGCCAATACCATAATTGCGGCCCCACCAGCGGCAAAATTGCGCACCATCTCGGCGGTCACCGATTGAGGAAAGGCAGACACTCCTGCGCGGGCAATTCCGTGATCTGCAGCAAACACGCGCACGGCGATATGCTGCAAACTGGGCAGCGGGGTTTTTTGGAAGCCAGCAAAATCGATTGCGAGGCCCTCAAGACGCCCCAGTGAACCCTGCGGTTTTGTCAGCTGATTTTGCCTCTCCTGTCCAACACGACGGCTTTCGGCACAGGGCGGCGTCACTTTGTTTTGAATCCATTCTGTCATTCACTCTTTCCTTTTAATGCCAATGGCAGGCCTGCGACAACCAGCGTGACTCTCTGGCTCTGGGTTGCCAACTGCTGCGCGAGAAACCCGCTTTCATCAACAAAGCGTCGCGCCAGGGCGCCCATGGGTACAACCCCTAAACCCACTTCGTTAAGCACAAAGATAATGCGCCCTTCGAGCTGCGGCAGGATGTCGAAAAACGCTTGTCGCTGCTGCAACCAAACATGTGTAAGTAAACAGTTGCTCAGCCACAGCGTGAGGCAATCAACTACAACACAACGATCAGCTCGGCATTCACGGCGCAGTGTATCGGCCAACAAAATCGGCTCCTCGACCAGCAGCCAACTGGCATCTCGATCACTTCTGTGCCGCGCAATGCGCGCCGCCGACAATTAAATCCATTGAACAATCCATGTCTCTACTTTCCTGTCAAATTCTCTGTCAAATTCGTGGGCAAATTCCCACGCAATGCCTACTCGCTGGCAAACTTAAACACCCGGGTGGCCGCTAGCCAGCGGCACAGTCGATGAGCAATACTCATCGCCCCAAGATAGAGCAGCGGGGTGGTGATATAGGGCTGATAGTACTGGGCAACTGCCTCGATATAATCGAGTAGCGTCAAGTGGGCAAAGTACCCAGAAAAAAGATAAAAACTCACATTAGAGATCGCAAACGCCAAACTAATCGCCACCACCGCAGCGAAAAACAGACCGAACAGCGTCAATGGCTGCGGCAACTGTCGCGTCGCCGCCCAGTGCCCACCGCGCCAAACCGCATAGTAGCCGAGATAGAGAAACCCATAGGCTGGAGTGAAACAGTAAGCCTCAATACCCTCCGCGCCAGCCAACACCCAAAGATCAAGTGCTAGCGCCAAGAGTGAAAAATAAACAAACGACCAAAACGTGCGCAAATAAAATCCAGCGATAAAAAAGATCGCCAGACAGGCGTTGGGCAGTTTGTAGGCCGAGCCAAAATGATCTAAACCCGTCGCCAAAAGCAGCAGCGACAGCGCAGTAAAAACAAACCAGTGCCGCTTTTGGGAAGAACCGGATCCCCGCGAAGAATTAATAGGGGAAAAACTAGAGGGTAAGGCGGCAAGCGCCCATAAAAAACGTTTCATATTGAGTCTCCATACTCACACCCGAGTGTACAGGCCTTAAAAAAACGGGGCGAAGGAGCAAAAAGACAGGAACTGTCGATCAGCACAAGACCGCACCCCGCGGTTTGTCTGCATTGCGATAGGCCGGTCTCCGGACTCATAAGTGAGCAACCGAAAAATCGAGTCACTCTATTTGACGCCTTCCCATGCGGTTGCTGTTACACAGATGCACAGTGGCCTAATGCCAAACAATCTTATTTACCGTTGCGGGGGCAGTGTCGGAATAGCGTGCCCTGTCCTGGCAACGCGCACCGACTTCCCGTTTAACTTTTTACACAACCGTCGTGGCTGTAAAAAAAGAACCTACTGCAGAAGCAAGAGAGCGCAATCTAGTCGGATAGCGATATCAAGTCAAATTGAAACAGCACCATACCCGTGTTTATCGCAAGTGCACAGTTGTGTTAACCTGCTCGGCCAAAAAAATGAGCCAAAAATAGAGCGCTATAATTAGGGAACCAACAAGATGCTTGCAGTGTTAATAAAAAGAACCGTAGCCCCAGGAATGGAAGCGACTTACGACGAATTCTCTCGCAAAATTGTTCAGGCGGCGGTGCCCGCTCACGGATTTATTTCCAGTAAAGCCTTTAAAGATATCGCCGATACGCACATTCGCTATGCGCTGATTCAGATGGAAACTCTCAACGACTGGTTGGCGTGGCAGCAATCACCTGAGCGCGCGGCAGCACTTCTACAAATTCAACCGCTGCTGCAAGAGCCGGAAGTGATTTCAATTTTGACAACGGCCTAGTCACCCTACTCGCAGCAATTAAATCGCACATCAAAGTGCATCCAAGGCCTCAGTCACTTTGCGCACACCAATCACCTGCATGCCCTTAATTGCCTGCTTGGGTACATTGCCTGCGGGCACTATGGCCCGCGTGAAACCGTGTTTGGCCGCTTCGCGCAGACGCTCTTGACCATTCGCCACTGGACGAATTTCACCGGCCAACCCAACTTCGCCAAAAACCACTAAATTTTGCGGCAAAGGCTGATCGCGGAAGCTTGAGATCACCGCTAAAATCAGCGCCAAATCCGCGCTTGTTTCAAGCACTTTGACGCCACCCACAACATTAACAAACACATCTTGGTCACCCACCATAATGCCGCCGTGACGGTGCAACACGGCCAATAACATCGAAAGTCGATTGTGGTCCAAACCCACCGTCACACGGCGCGGGTTGCCCAAATGACTTTCGTCGACAAGGGCCTGCAACTCAACCAGCAAGGGCCGAGTTCCCTCCCACACAACCATCACCACACTGCCTGAGCAGACCTCTTCACCGCGCTGTAAAAAGATAGCCGACGGGTTGGGCACTTCACGTAGGCCTTTGTCGGTCATCGCGAAAACGCCCAGTTCGTTCACCGCGCCAAAGCGATTTTTATGGCTGCGCAGGGTTCTAAAGTGGCTGTCGCTAGACCCCTCAAGCATCAGCGAACAGTCGATCATATGCTCCAGCACCTTCGGCCCCGCCAAGGAACCATCCTTCGTCACATGGCCGACTAAAATCAGTACGGTACCCGTCTGTTTGGCAAACCGCACCAACATAGCCGCGCTCTCTCGCACCTGCGACACACTGCCCGGCGCCGACGCCACATCTTCGAGATGCATGACTTGAATTGAATCCACCACCAAAATTTTTGGCCGTTTCTGCTCAGCAATCGCGCAGACCGTCTCTACCGACGTCTCTGCCATAATTTCTAATTTATTGGTCGGCAGGCCCAAGCGATTTGCGCGCATAGCCACCTGCTGAGGCGATTCCTCCCCCGTGACATAGAGCGATGAATGGTTTTCCGCCAATTTGCACAGAGTTTGCAACAGTAGCGTACTTTTTCCCGCACCCGGCTCGCCCCCCAACAGCACGCAGGAACCCGGGACCAGTCCGCCACCGAGGACCAAATCCAGCTCGCCGGCCCCTGTGCTAATGCGCGGAATTTCATCCAATGCGATTTCCGCTAGGGTCTTCACGGCACCATCAACCATTCCGGCAAATCCCGTTCGCGACACCTTGCCACCCCTTGCAGGCCCGCTTAAGCGAATTTCTGACAGCGTATTCCAGCCATTGCACTCGGTACACTGCCCCTGCCACTTGCGATAATCCGCGCCGCAATCGTTGCACACAAAAGCAGATTTTATTTTGTTCGGCGTTGTCACTCTCGGTCCTCTTTTTGCGGTGATACTGCGATAACAGCACACACCAAAATCACTTTACTGTTGTTATGTACAGTAACTCAGTGCGCCCCGTTAAATCAATCTAAAAAGTGCTTGCATGAACTCGTAACTAGCCACTCAACGACCCATGCAACTAGCAACGCAGCGCACGTCGAGGGTAAGATAGGGCAACTAAAAAAAGAAAAGGCCAGTCATGTCTCACGCTCCGCTCGTCATCCGTATCGCTACTATTGCTGACTGCCCCACCATACTCGATTTTATCGAACAGCTGGCCGCCTACGAAAAACTCAGCCATGAAGTCGTCGCCACCTGCTCGGCGCTGGAAAAAACGCTGTTTGGTGAGAAGCCCAGCGCTGAAGTTCTGATCGCCGAATATGCGACTCAACCCGTTGGCTTCGCCCTCTATTTTACTAACTACTCCACCTTTCTTGCGAAGCCCGGTATCTATCTAGAGGATCTGTTTGTACAGCCAGAAATGCGCGGCAAAGGCTTTGGCAAACAGCTGCTCGCATCACTTGCCAAAATCGCCGTTGAGCGCGACTGCGGCCGGCTAGAATGGTCGGTACTCGATTGGAACCAACCCGCCATCGATTTCTATCGCTCACTCGGGGCGGTGCCTATGGATGGCTGGACAGTCAATCGTCTCACCGGCGACGCGCTGCAAAATGTCGCTCACCACGCGGATTAAACTCTCCCTGAGGAGACCAATATGAGTAGTTTACAACTAGCCGGCAAGCGTATTCTGATAACGCAGAGCGATACCTTTATGGGGCCAACGCTCTGTGAGGTGTTTAAAGAAATGGGCGCGGAGGTTATCAAAGACAACCATCTGCTCACCGACCCCGCTCTGCCTGCACAGATTGTTGAACAGGCTGGCTACATTGATGTGCTGGTAATAAATCTCGCAATTCCAGCACCCTTTACCCGTGGCGAGCTTGTCGACGACAGCGAATGGTCTGCGACGTTTAGTGCCATCGTCGACCCTCTACCACGCCTTTGCAGAGCCGTGCTGCCGCAGATGATCGAACGCCAGTCTGGCAAAATTTTAGTGATGGGCAGCGCCTCAGCTCTGCGCGGTATGAAGCGGGCATCCACCTACAGCGCAGCACGCGGCGCACAACTCGCCTATGTTCAAGCCATGGGGGTGGAAATGGCGGCGCAGGGTATTCAGATCAACGCTATCGCTCAAAACTTTGTCGACAATCCAACCTATTTCCCCGAGGAGACAAAAGCCAATCCCGCCTTTCAAGCGCGAATACAGCGCGAAGTTCCGCTTGGCCGACTCGTCTCGTTGCGTGAAGATGCACTTTTTGCCGCCTACCTGTGCAGTGACGCAGCCGACTGCTTCGTTGGCCAAGTGTTCCCAGTCTGCGGTGGCTGGACGACGTAATAAGTCGTCGATTCTCTCGTTCAGACAGAAGCTTTCTGATAAAGTGTTGCGATGTCTTTGATCCCCGAAAAGCCCATTGTGATTTCGCCCACTCTCGCCGCAACCATCGGCTTAGAGGAAGCGGTGTTGCTGCAACTTCTGCAAGAGTGCCGAGCGCACGGCAGCGCCCAGCAGAGTCAGGGCTATGACTGGTTCACCGTGGCCGGGGAGAAGTTGCTGGAACTGGCGCCTTTTTGGCGCGACGACGATATCCGACGATTAGCCGTTGGACTGCATGAAAAAGGGTTGTTGCTGATCGGAGGAGCACCGTTTTCCGCGCATCAAGAGTTCCGCTTTGCGTTTAACGACGCGGTAGCCTCTAGAGCACCAGCGCCAAGTGGCGCGCACCCGCAGCCGAGCTCACAGCTGAACTCACAGTTGAGCCCCGCAACAGTAACCGCGCTGCACACGGCTGTGGAGACCTCGGCCAAAACCATTGGCAACAGTTGGCAGCCCAGCCAAGACGCGTTGCGCCAGCTCAGCCAACTGGGCGTCACTCAACAATTTGCACTGCAACAAATTCCACAATTTGTCGCCTACTGGCGGGAGCGCAATGTGCCGCGGCATAGCTGGGAGTCAAAATTTATCAAAGAAGTGTGGCGTCAGTGGCAGCAGGAAACCGCCACCTCTCATCGCCGCCGGCAAGAAGTCTCCCTCGACAACGACTGGCGCCCGTCAAACGATGCATTGCAAATATTGATTGGCCAAGGCGGTATTAACGCCAACTTTATTGAAGACGCGATACCCGAGTTTATTCTCTACTGGCGCGACCGCGGCGACGTTTCCAGCACATGGGATTCAAAATTTATTCAACATATTCGGCGACAGTGGCAGATTTATACTGGCATGATGGAGCAGGACAATATGCCGCGTACACTGAGCGCGGACTGGCTGCCAAAAGAGTCGGTTTACGATGTTTTGGAAATGGCCAATATCAACCGTCAATTTGCAGAACAGCTGCTGCCAGAGTTTATTCTTTACTGGCAGGAAAATGGTACACCGCAATCATCGTGGAGCACCAAATTTCTTCAGTACGTAAAGCGCCAATGGGCGCGACATATTCAACCCGCGTCAACAGGTACAGCACATGGCAAGCAACAAGGATCTAATCCACAAGGTCGCATCAGAGATCGCAGCATCATCGATGCTCTCTCAGACCGCAGCTGGGCATCCTAAGACAGGTAGCAAAGCGAGCAAAACTGACCCCAATCTGATCGATGCCATCAATCAGATCTTCGCATTATTTCAGGTCAACTATCACAACCAGTATTACAGTGCTTTTGGCGACAACACCAAGTCCGAAAATTTAGCCAAGAAACTGTGGCTGAGTAAACTGAGCGACTTTACCCCAGAGACGATTCTGCGCGGCGCTGAAAAAATTATTGCCGAGAGCGACTACTTGCCCACCCTCCACAAAATGCTAAACGCCTGCCGTCATGTCGGCATGCCTGCTGGCCTGCCATCTCCGCGCAAAGCCTATGAAGAGGCGTGTAACAAACCGAGCCCTAAAGCAGAGCAGTCCTGGTCTCACGCGGCCGTCTACTTAGCGGCTCGCGATTGCGGCTGGCACTTTTTGGCCAACACCGTTGAATCAAAAGCCTTTGCTCCATTTGCCGACATTTATCAACAGTACTGTGAGAGAGTATTGGCGGGAGAAGAATTGATCATAGAAAAACCAAAAGCGCTGCCCGAAACGTCATCCAAACCAGCGACCAAGAAAAAGGCACTGGCCGAACTCGACCAATTAAAGCAGCTGCTGCGCTAGAACAACTGAGCGGAGAAAAAGATCACTCATGGCTATCACTCCACTGATCCACAACTCCACCGCCAGACGCATGGCGAAAACAATTTTGAACGGTTTTCGCAGCTATTTTGCCGATTATTTAAACGCCACTCTCAGCGCAAAAGCGCGTTTCGAAAAAGCCGACTGGCACGGTGTGCAGCAAGCCAACGTGGATCGACTCGAGCTCTACAAACAAAAAGTCGCCCAGACAGTAATGTACCTCGGCATGGTCACCAACAAAGATTTGGCCAACCTGGCGCTTTGGGCAGAGGCGAAAAAAGCGTATACCCAGCTAGTTTTTAACTTCCCCAATTTTGAAATTGCCGAAACTTTTTTTAACTCTGTGTTCAGTGACTTGCACGATCACGACAAAATTAGCGACGATATTATTTATGTGCTGTCGTCACAACTGATCGAAGCACCTGCCGCCGAATACAGTATTTTTGTGCGTTACAAAGGCGCCAATCACCGAGAAATTTTTCGTCAAATTTTAAAGGAATCTGAATTTTCGCTGCCCGGTGAAGATATCGAAGTAGACCTCGACTGCATCCTTAAAGTCTTTAACCAAGAAATCTTGCCTTTTGTTAAAGGCCCTGCCGACAAGCTTAAATTTGATCTGCTTGAGTCAACATTCTATCGCGGAAAAGCAGCCTACATGGTCGGGCGTGTAGTTGATGGCGATCAAACCTTTCCGATGGCACTGGTGATTTTAAATAATGAACAGGGTCAGCTATTTGTCGATACGGCCATGTTTAATTCGGACGATTTGAGTGTGGTATTCAGCTTCACCCGCAACCATTTTATGGTTGATGCGCCGCTGCCTTATCAATACGCGCACTTTTTGAAACACCTGATGCCGAGTAAATTGGATTACGAAATTTATAATTCCCTCGGCTTTCCAAAACACGCAAAGACCGAGTTCTATCGGCAGATGGTTCATCATCTCAACAACTCCGACGATAAATTTATTATCGCGCCCGGCATTAAAGGCATGGTGATGACAGTATTTACTCTGCCCTCCTATAAAATTGTATTTAAAATTATTAAAGATAAATTTGCGCCGCCAAAAGAAGTCACTCATCAAATAGTGCGTGAAAAATATCGACTCGTGTCTCGTCATGATCGCATTGGACGCATGGCAGATACGCAAGAATTCGATAATTTAGTATTTCCCCTTGAACGGTTTTCAGCGGAGCTGATCGACGAGTTGCAGAAAGTTGCCGCGTCGTCCGTTGAAATTCGCGGCGACAAACTGGTGATAAAGCATCTTTACACCGAGCGCTATATGACGCCGCTGAATATTTATCTTGAAACCGCTTCAGACGAAGAAATTGCCAGCGCCATGGACGAGTACGGCAACTGTATTAAGCAGCTTGCCGCGGCGAATATTTTTCCCGGCGATATGCCTCTGAAAAACTTTGGCGTTACTCGTCATGGTCGTGTGGTATTTTACGATTACGATGAAATCGCATTTCTCACTGACTGCAATTTCAGAAAAATTCCAATGCCGCGCAACGAAATTGAAGAGATGCAGTCTGGCACATGGTACACAGTGGGCCCCGACGATATTTTTCCTGAAGAGTTCAGGCTGTTTTTCTCCGGAAATACTAAAGCGCGAAAAATGTTTGAAGAGATGCACAGCGACCTTTATGAGGTCGAATTTTGGCAGGGCCTGCAGGAAAAAATCCGTGACGGCTATGTACTAGACGTGTTCCCCTATCGCCGGGCAAAGCGCTTTAACCGCGGCAAAAACTCTGGCCTGCAAGTCTTTTCCGATTAGCGAAGAGGTAGGTTTGCTGTGCTGTCGCCAGCGCGAATAGTAACGCTGTCGGCAGAAATGGCCTCAATAATCCACGCGCTATCCAATTTTTCGCCCACATGGTAGGTGCGCTCGCCAACAAAAATACGGTTGAGCGTCGAGCCTGGGCGAATATACATATGACCGGTAATCACTACTTGTGGCAATGCTGTGGCATCGCTTGCGACATCCACGGCCGGCGGCACTGTTGTCTCTGCGAGGGATACCCTGTCGGGAGCAAATGATGCTTCAGGAGACGTTTGATTTATGGGCGCTTTTTCTGGGGACACTTGATCTAAGGACCCTTGATATAAAGGTGTTTGATTTACCGGTGCGGCCTCCACCTCTGCGCTTTGCAGCACCTCTGGCTCTGCTGCTATACCTGCAGGCACCGCCGGCGATAACGCGCTCGCCTTCACAGAGGATTCACTACTCACTGGCCCCTGAGCGCTGTAAATAGCGTAGATAACGACCGCAAAAAACAACACTGCGAGAGCGATCATTGCGTAGCTCTGTCGACTTTTTTCTGGTGGTTGATACGGATCCCACCCCGCACTGACAAAGTCGTCAAGATCTTGTGCGTCTTCACGCAGGCGCTCGTGTTCGGCTTTCTTTAAGGCATTCAGAATATAAGACATTAGGGCGCCTCTTTGAGCGTCGGGGTGACAACACCGGTCAGCTGATTGAGTCGCATTAGCGTTTCTCGACCCAAAATACCGTCGGCGACCAGACCCTGCTGCTGCTGAAACCGCTGAACCTGCTGGGCGACGGCGGCGGTATAGCGGCCGCCACTGATGATTACGTCAGTATTGGGGTCGAGCAGCGCAAATTGCGCCAGCAACCACTCAACCAGCTGCTGGTTTTCGCTGTCCGCACTGCCCGCAGCAGCGGCCATCGCGCTGGCTACGCTAAGCGGCTCACTGTAGCCCAGCGGAGCTTCCCACAGATAGAGATAGCGCCCTGTCCAGCGCTGCACAAGGCTCTCGCGATCGACTCGGGTGATGCCAGAACGATCCTGCAATTTAGCCCCTGCGGCTGACAAGCTCGTGATTAGGTAGGCTTTGATGTGGTCATTTTCTTGCAGCCATACAATTCCGGGACGATCGATTTTTTCGAGCTCATCAAGATTGGGCAGTGTCGTTTTTTCCGCGCGTAGATTGTGCCCTGCGGCCACAGAGGCTAGCTCTTCTTCACTGTATACATCGTCGCTAGGAATACCCCAAAGCGCCATTAGCCCAATAAATGGATTGCTCGGTGTTGTCGCAACCGTGGTTTCCGTATGCGGTTCTGTTTGACTCGAGGCTGGCTCAACGGCGTCTGCAGGTTCAGATAGTGCGGGGGCGCTGTTCACTGCAACAGTCGCGTCAATAGGCTCTTCAATAGGCATGTCAGCGCCAATAGAACCAACATCGAGTGCGGTAGGTTGCTGATTGAATCTATCGGGCCACAACACAAAAGCGCCGGCCGTGAGCAGAACAATGAGTAGCGCCGCTAGGAGCCAATAGCGCTGCGGAGACGGTTTTTCTTCGCCAAGTATTTCTGCCGCCGCTTGTTTTACCAGTTTTGCTGACACCACGGGCAGACCCAAAGAGTAAGCGGCGACAAGGGATTGGTGGCAGACTAAATTGATTAATCGGGGCACTCCGCCGGTCAGACGGGAGAGGGCGGTCATGCAGGCGGCGTCGAACAATGGGCGCTGGGCGCCAGCGCGATGCAGGCGATGGTTGACGTAATTGGCGAGATCATTTTTATCCAGCGGCGAGAGATGAAAGCGCGACACTACTCGCTGATTGAGCTGACGCAGTTCGCGGCGCGCAAGAATATCGACTAACTCCGGCTGACCCACCAAGAGAATGTGCAACAACTTGTGGGTGCTGGTTTCCAGATTACTCAGCAAGCGCAGCGTCTCGAGTACTTCGGGAGATAGATTTTGCGCTTCCTCAATAACAATTAAGGTTTTTTTACCATCGGCATGGCTGGCAAGCAGATTTTGATTGAGTGCATCGATACACTTTTTACTAAATGAGCGCTCGTCGCCGCTGGGAACCTCAATACTCAGCTCGTCGCAAATACTCGCCAGAACATCGGTGACATTGAGCTTGCTGTTAAGAATGTAGGCGACACGAATATGCGGCGGAATGCGTTTGATTACCGTGCGTGTCAGCGTGGTTTTGCCGGTGCCAACTTCGCCGGTGAGCAGAATAAAGCCGCCCTCTCGATCAAGCCCGTACTTTAAGTGCGCTACCGCCTGACGGTGATAGATGCTCGGGTAGAGAAAGCCGGGATCAGGGACGATCGAGAACGGCTCTCGCTTAAGGGCAAAATGCTGCAAATAAATGCTCATCGGCGTCCTGCTTAGGGATTGCTTGGCTCTCCCTCTTGAATAAATTCATCAAACCTTGGCTGTATTAAGCCACCCTCTTGGGTTTCTAAATCGCGCTTGATTAAGTGCCGGTATTTGCTTTCCGACAAGTTGCGGGCATCTTCAGCGGTGCGAATAATCGTCGGTCGAATAAACATCATCAATACAGACTGGCTATCGCTTTTACTCGTTGAACGGAACAAGCGACCGAGCAACGGAATATCCCCTAGCAGCGGCACTTTGGTGGCCGTGCCATTGGTTTGATCTTCGATCAGGCCGCCCAAAATCAGCAGCTCGCCATCCTGTATTAGCACATTCGTCTGCATGGTGCTCTTTGACGTGGTTTGCAAGCCTGGCTCGCCGCTTTTCACTTTCGACGATTCCTGTTCAATTTCTAAGCGCACCGAATCGCCTTTGCTTATCTGTGGCTTGACCTTAAGCTTAACCCCAACCTCTTCGCGATTGATGGTGGTGAACGGATTGTTGCTACCATTATTGCTGCTGGTGAAGCTACCGGTTTGGAACGGCACCTCTTCACCCACGGAAAGTGTGGCTTCTTCGTTGTCCAGAGTAACCACTGAGGGCGTAGACAGTATTTTCGTGCTGCCATCAGTTTTTAATGCCTGAATTAAAACGCCAATACCCTTTCCGGTCACAGGATCAAAGTCGCCTGCGACACCAATGGTAGTCGCTGCAGTACCGAGGGCAGCCCCAAGCGCAGTGGCGTCAGCAGAGCTCACATCACCATCGGCGCCAACACCAATCAGGGTGGTTAAGAGATTATCAAACTTGGTTAAATAGCCGCCGCGGTTTTTGCTTGTGTAAGCCAGCTGCGCGCTGAGGCGCTTGGCTTGGTCTTCCGACAGTTCGGCGATTACCGCTTCGATCAGCACCTGTGGGCGCGAGCGGTCAAGCTGGGTTACGACATTTTTAATTTCCCGAATAACCGCAGTGGGTGCAGCCACCACGAGGGCGTTGCTGAGCTCATCAATTTGAATCTGGTAGTTACTTTTACTTTTGCCTTCGGCACCGGCTTCCCCCGCCAGCTGCAAGAAGATATCGGATTGCAACATACCCTCAACGATGGGCTTCATCTCTGCCGCGCGGGAGTAGTCGAGATAGATCACCTCAACACTGCCTTTTTTGGTTGACGGCTGGTCGAGGGTTTTCAGCATGGTTTTAAAGGCGCGACGGGCAGCACCGGGGCCACTGACAATCACGCGATTGTTCATACCATCTTCGACAAGGGAGAGCTCTTGGTTTTTCAGTTGCTTCAACTGCCCGGCTATATGAACCGCTTCGCCGGCAGAGATATGTTCGAGCGAGATGACTTCGACGGCACTCAATTCGGGATCATCCAGATCTTTCAGCACGGACTCCAGCAGCACGAGGTTTGACTGAACATCGGTGACTACCAGTGTGTTGCTCTGGGCGAAGGCCTGTAATCGGGCGCCGGAGCTCATCATCGGCTTCAATACTGGCACTAAATTGGCGACCTGCACATGGTCAACTTGAATCACTTTGGTAATAAGTTCGTTGTTGCCTGCGCCACCAGCAAAATTAAACGCTTGGTTAAACGGTACAATGCGGGTCACGACACCGTCTTCTATCGCCTGAAAACCCTGCACTTGTATGGCTGAAAGAACAGCTTGATAGAGCAGGCTGGCGTCGATTGCCTCTGGGGAGATAATGGTGACTTTGCCCTTCACGCGAGGGTCAAGGACAAATGACTTACCGGTGATTTCAGCAACGCTTTCAATCACACTGCGTATATCCGCATCGCGGAAATTAATGCGAACCAGTTCGTCCGCGCTCGCCTGAGCGACAAGCCCAGCCATGAGACTCAGCGCTGCGACCCATCCGAGGAGTTGTTTGGCGACGTTATTGCGTGGCTCTTTTATGGTTTTTTTCATCTTATTTGTTCAATCCAAGTCTCGGTAACATTTTAGCGGACAAACTCGCGGCATTCACATACACCACCATTTCTTCGCCGTTGCGAATAATCGTCACGGGTAAATTGCTTTCACCGCTGTAATTGGTCCAGCTGGTTGGGTCTGACATCAGGCTCTCTATGCCGAGGCCGCCGACACTGACAACCACGTCGCCCTCTTCAATATCGGCCAGTTGCTTCATCTCTTGGGAGAGATTGTTGAGTTTTAACCCGCTACCGAAGCTTTCAACATTCACCGGCACGGCGCCAAACATATTGGCCATGGCAAAACCGTCGTCTTGTGCCTGCGGCGCCTCTGCGGGGGGTTCATCTGGGTAATCTTCTGTCTGCATAATACTGTCGGATTTCTCTAGCAGTATTTGTTTATCCGCCCCATTTTGCACCACCACAATACGGTAGGGTTCAATCTGTTTAATCAAGGTTGACCCGTCGAGTTTGTCATTGATGTGGTAGACCGCCTCCGGTTTGCCATTGTACGAAATAGTGGCCGAGGAGAATTGTGCCGTGAGCATCACACCCAAAAGCTTAGCTTTAATCGTGGCGTCGGGCAGCTCACCAAGCTCTTTGACCTCTGCCACAACAGCAGTTTCTGGGCGACGAAACCAGTTCCAGCGCAATGAGGGTGCTGTCGGCCCAGCCACTCGAGTAACCGAGGCGACGTCACTTTTGTCGCCGATATAGAGCGCGATACCGCTGACCAGAAAGGCGAGGCAGAGCAGAACTAATACATAGTTCCCTGCTATAACCAGACGTTGCGACACTGTAGCGCCGCGAAAGCTGTGCAACCAAGAGTTCAGCAAAGACGCTTTAGTTGACATGGGTCACCTCAATCACTGCGGTGAAGCCTGTGCCAGTTTTCGCTGCTGCTTTGACATCGAGGGATGTAAGCGCCAGCCCCTGACAGCTGACCTGATGAACCAATTCGAGCAGACGATTGGCGTCACGACTCTCAGCGGTGACTCGATAGGCGCCAGATCCTTGCGCTTGCAGACTCACCAAGGTGAGCAGGTTGCGCCTAACCAAACGGGTGATGACGTCTTTGTCACTGCCTTTTTGTGGCACCAAGGCTTGGCAGCTGCTGCCGAGCCGCGCCACAGTATCAGATTGCGCTTGCAACCAGCGCATATCGGCGGTGAGCTGCTGTTGGCGGGACTGCAGTTCGGTGTGGCGCTCAAGGAGCGGCGCGAGGGCCAGATACACTGCCGCTGCCGCCACTAAAACCGTACCAAGCACGATAATGAGACGTTCGCGGGGCTGGAGTTGCGAGAATCCGCGCTGAAGGGTGGCGAGATTCATCATGGTCGATCCACCGCTACAAGGGTGAGACGGGTTGTCTCTCCCACAGTCTGTTTGTCGACCTGATAGCCGGGCACTGTCAGCGACTTGACGGCTAAACTGCCGGCGTTGCTCACTTCAAGGACTGCCTTGTTCGCGCTGGCCACAAGCATTTGCAGGTCACAGCCGCAGTTAGCCATCGCGGGCTCTAGTTGAATAAGAGCCTTCATGGCGGGCGCCTGCAAGCTTTCACGCTGGCGAAACAATTCTGCAATCAGACGTTCGGCTTCAGTTCGCACAGTGTCGGCCTCAGTCCGTTTGCCGGGGAAGAGTGTGCCAAATCCGCTCTGCAGTTGCTGCTCAAGATCGCTGATGGTTTGACCGAGTTGCTGGTTGGCAAACTGCAAGTAACCAATGCCCAAGCCCAATGTAAGCAACACTAGGGCTGCGCTCGTTATCCAAGAGGGTGTTGCAGTGTTGGCTACGGTAGGCGTGAATTCTCCGCGCATAAGGTTGGCGGAGAGGGGTAAATCGCTTAAAGGCCAGTCGATGGTGGCGCTGTTAATGTCTGCTAAGGCACGCAGATCTTCGGGCACCAGCGTTTCATCTGGCACCGAGATGGATAGTCTTGGCGCTCTATCTAAGCCACTTTCTGCGCCACTTTCTGCAACACTTAGGGCGCGACGCAGCAGTGTCCAAACGATGTCGGGCGCAGCGCCATAACCACTGCTAGCGCCGGTCCGAACTAGGCACATGCCTTCGCGCCAGACTAGGCTGATACGTCCCGGCTCGTAAGGCAGTGCAAGATAGTCGGGCACCATCGCGGTGGGGTGAATGCCGGCATTTTCAGCAATTCGCTGCCATTCACGCATGTCCTGCTTGCTGACCACAGCCACATCGACCTGTTTTTTGCCCTCGACCATGACGGTCTGGCCGACAACGAAGTGCATTTCGTCAACGGGTTGGAGCAGACGATCTTCTAAAATCCACGTAATTAAGTCGGCCCACTTGCGCTCGGGGGCGGTCGGGACGTCAATCCGCTGCACGGTAACACGCTCTGACGGAACCCAGAGCGCCATTGATCTGCGCAGATCACCCACAGGAGGTAACTCGCGATCAAGATGGTGGATATGGTCAACAGACGCTGTCATTTACAGGGCACCCAGATTGTTATCCTGCTGTCGGTCTGAAAAATCGCACAGAGGCCGCAGATAGGCATTTTTATTTTTCCAAGGACTGTCATCGTCATATTGACGGCCCGCGCTGTCGTCAGCGTCAGGGTTATCGTCCTCGGTTAAGTCAGACGCAGATGTTACCGTTGCGACACCTGCAGGTACAACCGTTATCTCGCGACTTATCACAATTGGCGCACTGCGATCGGTGCGATCTAAAACACTTTTGACCTCTAATCGAGCCTGACCCAAGGTGACCTCGAGATTTAGCTGAAAAAAAGTCGATTTAACATCGATAAGCGTTTCTGGCCAGCGCTGTTTGACCTCATCCTGAGGCACAACGAGATAGTCGGCCATCAGTTGATAAAAATCCGCGGTGGTCATAAACGGGCGATTATCGCGCACCAAGTCAACAAACTCACGGGCCAATCCGTCGCTGAGCGCGAGCAGAATCGGCTCTGGTGCGGTGTTGATGTTAATTGCAGTTGGCGCTGGCAGCGCAACAATCCACGGCATCAACTGCTGTACGTCGGTGAGACGGTAACCGACCATCGCGGCGAGCTCGGCGGTGTCTGAAATAGCGCTGTTGGGTGGAAAGCGCGGTGGCGTAAAACGGCTGTAATCCGGCTGTTCGGCGCCAGCGGAATTGACCAGTTCGCTATCGCTGTCGAGCCAATCGACGAGCACGGCCACTTTCGAGGCATCAACCGGTATATCCAGCAGTGTCAGCACATTGTCCCACAGCTTGGCGTAACCCATAGCGGTGGACGCTCTCTCGTCGTTCAAGCGTTTATCAGTGTAGGTGCCGTAGTTGTTCAGGTTGATCTGTGACTGCAGGTCGACAATGCAGCCCGCTAGAGTTCCACCATCGACGGGTAACAGCGGAACGGCTTGGGCCCAATCTTCGTCGAAATTGTCCACGGTCAGGTCGTCATTGGCTGAGGCGAGCAGATCGCGCGCCCAACTCTCGCCGCTCATGGCCAGTAAAATAGCTTGATCGCCGTGCAGCGAACCCGTCGCCTGTGACACATCCATTTGATGCCGATAGAAAATATTGCCCAGCACGAGGGTTACTGCCAGCATAAGAATTAGCGTGGCCAGCAGTGCAACACCGCGCTGTTGGCGTGGAAGTTTGCTTGGGACGCGCCTGCGGCTCACTCGCCTACTGGTCATTGCTGCCCTCCTCACCAGAGTCAGCATTTTGCCCTGTATCGATCGCTCCTTTCGGATCAAAGTCGAGGCCGGGCAGCAATCGCGATGTCTCTACCCCGTTTTTTAACCGGATGGTGAGACGTATCATTTTTGGCAAACTCAGCAAATCGTGCTGCTCATTCAGCGGCGGCCAGTCGGGGGTAAAAATATTGGCGCGGGACAGTTGTTCAATTTCCACATCACTGACATTGTTTAACAGCACCAGTCTATTGCCGGGACTATTGAGGGAGGTGGAGATCACCGGCCATGAGCGTCGCTCAAGTTGATTATCTTTGTTGATACTGTATTCGACACGGCTGACACCCGTCGGGTTGGAACGCACCAAAGGCCCACCCCCGCGACTGAAGCGAACACCAAACTCACTGGGGTCGGTGAGATAAGCGCGCTCAACAGAGCCAAGACCGTCGGCAAATGCGCGCGGCCGGATATGCAAAAAATCGCGACTAATCGTCTGCCATGCGCGATGCAGCTCAGCCTCATCTGCAAGTGCGCTGCGACTGCGTTCATTGGCGCCTAATACGACCTCAACGCCCTGATAGGACATCACGGACAGCACCGCCAACAGAAGCAGCGATATAACAGCCTCAAGCAGGGTAAAACCCGATTGGCGGGAAAAGCGCGCGGGGTGGGCCATCAGTTTTTCTCCACCAAATAGAGAAATAAAGCGGCGCCTTGACGGTCGCTGTTGGGGACGCTGACCCGAACCTGATAGCGATACAGATCTCTCCCCATCGCCTCTTTAATGTCCAGCTGCCACGGCCACTCCTGGCCGGCCTGCCGCTCAGCACCCTTGGTCGCACGGTTGGCAGCTTTGTTCGCAGCGGTCCATTTTTCGCTCTGTTGATAGCGTTCAAGCAGCTGATTCCAAGACACCTGCGTCGCGTAAAACTGCTCGCGCAAACGCACGCGCTCATCGGCGTACTGCTTTACTAGATACAGCGCACTACCCATTACCCAGCCCACAATGGCCAGTGCCACAGCAACCTCAATCAGGGTAAAACCTGAGGCGCGACGTCTGGTCGGAAAGGCGCTCACGGCGCAACTCGCTGCATAACGATAGTGGCGGTCTTGTCATCCCAGCGATATTGGAAACGGATTGGGCTGGAGGAAAATGTTAGGGTCATTTGACCGTTCGGATCCATAAAACCGTCTGGCATCATCGCGACAACAGGCACCAGCGTATCTTCCTCGAGATCAGTAAACTCGTCGCTATCGTCGATATCTGAGGATTTTTCGATGACCCACTCCGCCTTGGCGTCGTCTTGCAAAAACAGGGGCTCTGGATAGCTCACTACAAACCAGTGCTGGCGGTAGTAAGCAGCGGCCTGCAGTTGCGGGCTGTTGCTGGAAGACTCTGCCCCGCTATCGACCATCCCGCTATCGACCACCCCATAGGCCACACCTTCAAGCGTCGCTTGCTGGGAGAGTTGATTGAGCCATGCCAACACATTCTCCGCCTCACTGCTGTAGCGGCGATCAAAGGCTTGATTAATCGCCAAGAGGCTGATCGCGGAGATAATGGCTAATATGATGACCACAACACTGATTTCTATCAGGGTAAAACCGCGCTGGCGAGCCGCTGAGGGTTTCATACTACTTTATGTTCCAGTTGCCCCAATCTTGATTGGAGCCTTCGCCGCCCTCTTGGTTATCAACACCAAGCGTATAAATATCCACTTCTTTACCGCGCTGGCCTGGGCTGTTGTAGCGATAGGGCTGGCCCCAAGGGTCTGTTGGCGCCTTTTCTAAATAGGGGCCGTTCCAGTTTTCGAGTCCGCCGGGGTTGGTGATCAACGCCTCTAATCCTTGACTCTGAGTGGGGTAGCGATAATTATCCAAGCGGTAAAATTTAAGGGCGCTTTCAATCACGCGAATATCCTGAGCCACGCGCGTCTGCTCAGCCTGCTGCACTTTCTTGAACAGGGTTGGCCCGATCATGGCACCCAGCAGAGCAATAACCACTACCACAACCATCATTTCAATCAGCGTAAAGCCCGCCTGCTTGTTACTACTCGCCATGTTTGTCACCCCAAAGATTACTGTAAAAAAGTATAGGCAACCCGCCAATACCTGCCCTGCGGGTTGTCCTGCGAACGCTCTGCCACACTAAATCATATTGTTCATATCCATAATCGGCAGCATCACCGCCGCGACCACAGACAGAATAACCATTCCCATAAAAATAACTAAAATAGGATTAATCAACTTCAGAAAAACCTCCACCGCATTTTTCAGCCGCAGGGAGTAATAATCCGCCACACGCAGAAGCATTTTGTCCAGCTCGCTAGACGCTTCACCGCTGCCAACCATGTGCACAAGAAAACCACTGCCGACATCGCTATCTTGCAGCGCTTTGTAGAGGGTACTGCCCTGACGCATAGACTCGGTCACGGTTTCCATTTTGCTGCGCAGTGAAAGATTGCTGACCACCGCGGAGGAAATTTTTAATGCGGCCAAGGCTGGAACACCGTTACTTAAAAGTACGCCCAAGCTGCGCGACCAATCGGCAATATTGGCCATACGGATCCAACGCCCAAAGCCTGGCAGCGTCAGCATAAATGCATGCCAGCGCTCTTTGCGTGCGGGGTCTTTCATCGCCTGAGAGAAGCCTAAAAAGACTGCGACCACAAAGGCCAGCAGAAACAGTCCATAACTTTGCGTGAACTCGCTGACATTGATAACAAGGCGCGTAATCAGCGGCAGTTCGCGATTAGAGCTGGTAAAAATAGCGGTAATCTTAGGTACAACCCAAACCATCATGATGGCGACAACAATAATAGATGTGGTAATCAGTGTGGCGGGGTAAATCATGGCGCGGCTAATGGTCTTGCGGTTTTCTGCGCTGTGTTCGAGATCTTCGGCAAGACGCTGCAAAACTTCATGCAAATGACCGCTCTCCTCGCCAACACTGATACCCGCAATAATGCTCTCGGGAATTTTGTAGGGCGAGCGGCGCAGAGCCTCGGAAAAACTGCGGCCCTCGACAATCTCACTGCGCCAGCTCTGTAACATGCGCCGCTGCTTGTCGGTCTCGGCCTGTTCAATGGTCATGCGCAAGGCGTCTTCGAGGGGCAGTCCCGACTGAATCAAAATCGCTTGCTGTTGCAACAGCAGCGAGAGATCAAAATTGTTTACCCGCGCTTCGCGACGCGCTGCCACACCCGCACTAGGGGACTGACTGACCTCGCGAATCTCTTCTACCAACAACTGCTTTTCTTTCAGCAGGCGGCGCGCATGGCGCTCGGAATCAGCCGTGGTCACGCCGCTAACGCGTTTACCGGCACTGTCGTAAGCCTTGTAGTCGAAAGCTGGCATAGTTAAACGCTGGTGACCCGAAGCACTTCTTCGATAGTGGTAATACCGCGACGCACGAGATCAAAACCGGCATCGCGAATACTTGGAACGGTCTTGCGAATCGCTCTTTCCAACTCAATTTCACCGGCATTCTCGTGAATTAACTTCTGCAGGCTGGCATCGACTGCAACCAGTTCAAAGAGCGCCTGACGCCCAGCAAAACCCGTGTTGTTACACTGAACACAGCCCTTTGATTGGTATATTTTTACTCCTGCATCAAGCTTCAGTAGGTTGCGATTAAAGTCGTTGGTCTGCAACGGCTCTCGGCAGCTGGGGCAGAGTTTTCGCAGCAGCCGCTGGGAGACAATGCCGCGCACGGTAGAAGCCAGCAAAAAGCTGTCGACGCCTAAATCTTGCAGCCGTGTAATGGCACCGGCTGCCGTGTTGGTGTGCAGAGTTGAGAGCACCAAGTGCCCCGTCAAACTCGCTTGCGTGGCGATTTCTGCGGTCTCACCGTCGCGAATTTCGCCGATTAAAATTACATCGGGATCCTGCCGCAAAATCGCCCGCAAGCCCCGCGCAAAGGTCATACCTGCGCGCAGATTGATTTGCGTTTGGCTGATACCCGGCAGGTCGTACTCCACTGGGTCTTCGACCGTCATAATATTGCGCTCTTGCCGATCCATCTGCTGCAGTGCCGCATACAGCGTGGTGGTTTTGCCCGATCCCGTGGGGCCGGTGACCAAAATAATGCCATGGGGGCGAGAAATCAGCTCGACCAATTGCTGCTTGGTCTGCTGTGGCATACCGAGATCGTCGGTCTGCAGCTTGCCGGCATTTTTATCCAGCAGACGCATCACCACACGCTCGCCGTGGCTAGAGGGCATGGTGGAGATACGCAAATCGATACTGCGGCCGCCAAGGCGCACCGACATGCGGCCATCTTGAGGCAACCTGCGCTCGGCAATATCCAGTTTTGACATGACTTTAATGCGCGAAATCAGCAGCGGCGCTATTTGAATGGACGGGCTCAATACGGTGCGCAGCACACCGTCGAGGCGGAAGCGCACAAGTGCTTCTTTTTCGTAGGGCTCGATGTGAATATCGGAGGCGTTTTCTTTCAGCGATTCGGCAATAATGGCGTTCAACAGACGCACAATCGGCGCGTCATTTTCTGCGTCGAGCAGGTCTCCCGCTTCTTCTAGCTCTGCAGCGGCTGACTCGAGGTCGACGAAGTCTTTCATGTCGGCCATGACAGCTTCAGACGAGTGCTGTCTGCCGCTGTAAGTGGTGCTCAGGGCTGCATCGAAATCGGCATCAGCAACCGTCTGGACTTTCAGGTTGCGGCCGATCATGCGCGACACTTCAGCAATGGCCCAGTCAGGGGCTTTTGAGCCCAACAGCAAATCGCCTTCATCGGCGCGCAGTAATACACGATTGACTCGAGCAAATTCGTAGGGAAGCAGGTCAAGCATCTGTTGAGTCATAAACACCTCTAAACATTGTCGCGGCTATACGTTGTCGCTTGTAACGATTGCCGCTTGTAACGATTGTCGCGTGTAACGATGGTCGCTTGTAACGATGGCCGCTTGTAACGATGGCTGCTCGTAACGACTGCCGCTTGTAAGGACCGTCGCGGGAGATTATTTGCCCGCTGCGCTAAGCCATTTTCGCCAACTAGTCTTTTGGCGGCTTTCCCCCGGCCATGGAGGGAAACGGGAAGGGCCGAACATTTCCCAAATTGCCTGCGCTGATCTCAGTAATTTTGCCGGCACCCTCTTTCTCTACCTCATCGATGCGCACAATCGACTGCATAGGAATAAAACTGCGTTTAATACCCGAAAATTCGTTTTTTAACTTTTCTTCTGCGGGATCAACAATCATCTGTGAGCGCTCACCAAAGATAAATTCCTCAACCTCGAGAAAGCCCCAGAGATCGCTCTGAAAAACATGGCGAGCATAAATCTCGTAGACCTGTCCCTGATTGAAAAATGTGATTCGATAAATGGGGTCACTGGCTATCAAAGTGTGCATAATCCGCAGTTAATAAAGGCGGGCAATCATAGCACAAACACTATTTATATCACTGCTTTATGTTGCCAATTGAGTGGGCGGGGCTATAATGCTGACCCTCTATTTCTGATCAAAGATTAACCAATTAGATGACTGAAAAACCTGTTAAAAAGCTCCATATTGTGACCCATGGCTGCCAGATGAACGAGTACGATTCTGCACGCATGCGCGATTTGCTTGGCGACAGTCATCAAATGATCACCACAGACGATCCGAAAGACGCCGATGTTATCTTGTTAAACACCTGCTCTATTCGCGAAAAAGCCCAAGAAAAAGTGTTCCACCAGTTGGGTCGTTGGAAGCATCTGAAAAAAGCCAAGCCTGACTTGATTATCGGCGTAGGTGGCTGCGTTGCCAGCCAAGAAGGGGACGCCATCGCCAAACGTGCGCCCTTTGTGGACCTAGTCTTTGGCCCGCAAACCTTGCACCGACTCCCCGAAATGATGGAAACCCACAGGACGGACGGCACTGTCGTCGTCGACATTAGTTTCCCAGAGATCGAAAAATTTGACCGCCTGCCAACGCCTGAAGCAGACGGCGTCTCAGCCTTTGTGTCGATAATGGAAGGCTGCTCTAAGTACTGCTCGTTCTGCGTTGTACCCTACACGCGGGGGGAAGAAGTCAGCCGACCCATGGCCGATGTACTGGCTGAAATTAATGCGCTGGCTGAACAGGGCGTGCGCGAAGTCAATCTGTTAGGGCAAAACGTCAATGCCTATCGAGGCGATATGCCCGACGGCTCCATTTGTGACTTTGCCGAACTGCTGCCCTACGTCGCCTCCATTCAAGGCATCGACCGAATCCGCTACACCACCTCGCACCCAGTAGAGTTTTCCGACCGCTTAATCGATGCCTACGCACAGGTGCCAGAGCTTGTCAGTCACCTTCACCTGCCCGTGCAGAGTGGCTCTGACCGCATACTCATGGCAATGAAACGGGGCCATACCGCGATTGAATACAAATCGAAAATTCGACGATTGCGCCAGTTGCGCCCAGATATCAGTATTTCCTCAGATTTTATTATCGGCTTCCCCAATGAAACCGAAGAGGACTTTGCCGCGACCATGAAGCTGATCAGCGACATTGGTTTTGATACCTCCTACAGCTTTATTTACAGCGCGCGCCCCGGAACTCCTGCCGCTGATCTGCCGGATAACACCCCTGAGGAAGTCAAGAAACAGCGGCTGAAGATTCTCCAAGATCGTATCACGCAAAATGCCGTTGAAATCAGCCGCCGCATGGTCGGCAAGCAAGAGAAGCTGCTTGTGACAGGTATCTCAAAAAAGGACCCCGGCCAGCTGCAGGGGCGCACCGAAAACAATCGCGTGGTTAATTTCCGCTGCGACGATCATCAACTGATCGGTGAGTTTGTCACGGTCATCATCACCGAAGCGCTGACTAACTCGATGCGCGGCGAGCTCGTCGCGTCGCACTGAGCCTTTCCTTGATCTAAAATTCGACCCAATAAAAATGGTTTACCCTATTCAACATATCGCGCTATGCTTGCGAACACACAACTAACAATGGTCCAAAAGCACTCATTGAAAAGATTGGATAGTCAGCCATCAGTTTCCAGCATCACTCTTGAGCCTAACGACGCTCGACGCCTTGCCACACTTTGCGGCCCCTTTGATGAACATCTGCGCCTGATTGAGCAACGTCTCAACGTTGAAGTTCGCTCGCGGGATAATCAATTCTCCGCGTTCGGCGATCCTGCGGCAGTGGAACAGGCGACTACCGTTATCAACAATCTCTACCGCCACACCGCACATTCAGATGCGCTCTCCGCGGAAGAGGTGCACTTAAATTTACAGCAGTCAAAGCAGGCCATCAGCCAACCCTCCCATCAAGTCCCCAAAAAAGAGACGCCACGAATGCAATCTCCCTCGGCCAACAACCCAGAGCCCAGCGACGAAATAGAAACCTTTAGTGTTATCCGCACCAAGAAAGGCAATATCAAGCCGCGCGGTTTGAATCAGCAGCGCTATGTGCGCTCAATTCAGACCCACGACGTCAACTTCGGCATAGGTCCGGCGGGCACAGGCAAAACCTATTTGGCCGTCGCCTGTGCAGTGGAAGCCCTGTTGCGCGATGAAGTGGAGCGCATTTTACTGGTTCGCCCCGCAGTTGAAGCCGGTGAACGATTGGGCTTTCTACCGGGCGATTTGGCGCAAAAAGTCGACCCCTATCTACGCCCACTCTATGACGCACTGCATGAAATGCTCGGTTTTGAAATGGTCGCCAAGCTGCAGGAGCGCAATGTCATTGAAATTGCCCCGCTGGCTTATATGCGTGGCCGCACACTAAATGGCGCCTACATTTTGCTCGACGAAAGCCAAAACACCACCCGCGAGCAGATGAAGATGTTCCTCACGCGCATTGGCTTTGGCTCAACGGCCGTTATCACTGGCGATATGTCACAGGTGGACCTGCCGCGCGGCGTGCAGTCTGGCTTGGTACACGCCTGCGAAGTCCTAAAAGACGTTGAAGAAGTGAGTTTTACCCACTTCATCTCACGGGATGTCGTACGTCACCCTATTGTTCAAAGTATCGTAGATGCCTATGATGCCCATGAAAAAAACAATAGTTAGCCGAACCATGAACCTTACTCTTGATATTCAAATGGCCAGCAGCGTCGACGACTCTCCCGACGAGGACAGTATTAAGCGCTGGATAAGCGCGGCCATTCGCGGCGAACGCGAGACCACGGAACTCACACTGCGGATTGTTGACGAGGCCGAGAGTGCTGAGCTCAACCAATGCTACCGCGGCAAACCCGGTCCGACCAATGTTCTCAGCTTCCCTTTTGATGCAGTAACCCCCGAACCCCTGCCCATTCTTGGCGATCTCGTTATTTGCGCTCCCGTGGTGCTGCGAGAAGCTGCCGAACAACAGAAAACAGCCACCGCACATTGGGCCCATATGGTGGTTCACGGTGTCTTACATCTGCTCGGGCACGACCATATCGACGATGATCAAGCCGACGCCATGGAAGCGTTGGAGACAGAGATTATGGCTACCCTGAATTTTCCACCCCCTTATCAGACACTGTTTGAGTCTGACGAACGACCCTCAACTGGTCACTAGCGAGTAAATAATGAGCGACGAAACCTCCAGCACCGCCCCGGAAAAATCTCTATTTGAGAAAATTGGCCGCGCGTTTTCAGCCACACCGAGAAGCAGTGACGATATTACCGACATGCTGCGCAGCGCACAGAGCGAATCGATAATCGACGCCAGCGTGCTGCAAATTATGGAAGGCGCACTCAAAGTCTCCGACCTTCAGGCGCGAGAAATCATGATCCCGCGCTCGCAAATGGTCATGATCGAAGACGACTTCACCCTTGAAGAAGTGCTGAATGTTGTCATCGAATCTCAGCACTCTCGCTTTCCCGTGGTCGGCGAATCCTCTGACGACATCAAAGGCATTTTGCTGGCCAAAGAGATGCTGCCACTGCTCTTGGCCGACACCGCCGAATTCAACCTAGAGAGCCTATTGCGACCAGCAACCATTATTCCCGAAAGCAAGCGGCTCAATGTTCTACTGCAAGAGTTCCGCGAAAAACGCTACCACATGGCCATCGTGGTCGATGAATACGGCGGCGTGTCGGGGCTGGTCACCATTGAAGATATTCTCGAGGAAATTGTTGGTGAAATCGAAGACGAAACCGATGACCACGAAGAAGCCTCCATATTGCCGACCGAAAGCGGCGCGTTCACCGTAGAAGCCATCACCGAGATCAGTGACTTCAATGAGTTTTTTGATGTGGGTCTCGCCGATGACGAATTCGACACCGTCGGCGGCCTTGTGCTGCACGCCCTTGGGCGGCTGCCAGAACTCGGCGAAACCATCACCATCGACAACTTCCACTTTAAAGTGACCGGCGGCGATAATCGCAAAATTACCCAACTGGAAGTCACCAAAGTCAACCCATGATACGCGCGGCCCGCGGGCAAACATTCCTCGCCCTGTTTGTCTCTGGGTCCTTGTTTCCACTCGCGCTGGCACCTTTTTACTATTGGCCAATCGCCATTGCCAGCATGGCAGTGCTGTTCAGACTGCTGCAGCGGCAAAGCCCAAAACAGGCCTTTATCAAATCGGCAGTCTTTGGCTTCGGTATGTTTTTCGCTGGTGTCAGCTGGGTTTATGTCAGCATTCATGATCACGGCTTTATCGCCGCACCCCTCGCGCTGCTGGCGACAACCCTGTTCTGCCTGTTTATCGCCCTTCTCTTCGCTCTGCCCTTCACCCTCAGCGCACTGATACCGCAAACACCCACCGCATGGCTATTGGGCCTGCCTGCCCTGTGGGTACTGAGCGAATGGTTTCGCAGTTGGGCCTTGACAGGGTTCCCATGGCTCTACAGTGGCTATATCCACACTGAAACATGGCTGAGTGGTTGGGCGCCCCTTGGTGGGGTGTTTTGGCTTAGCTTTATAACGGCACTGGCTGCTGTCACAGTCGCGCAGCTTAGCCAGACTCAACGCAGTCAAGCCAGTGTCAAATTTTCAGCAATCCTAGTCGCTTTACTAACAGTGAGTGGTTACTTACTTAAAAATATTCACTGGACGCAAGCCCATTCAGAGAGCCTCTCAGCTGTCCTTGTGCAGCCAAATATCGATCAAAATAAAAAGTGGTCGGCAGGAGAGCTCGATCGAATATTGCAGCAACTGCAAACTCAAACAGAGCCCCACTGGGGTGCAGATCTTATTGTCTGGCCGGAAGCCGCCGTCCCCACAACCCCGCAGCGCGCCGCAGATCTGCTTACTGCTATCGATCGCGCCGGCAAAGTGAACCAAACTGCCCTCTTAACCGGTATACCCACGTATGAGCGCAGTAGTGGCAAGTACTTCAACTCGGTATTGGCCCTCGGCACGGCACAAGGGCAATATGACAAAACCCGACTGGTACCCTTCGGGGAATATGTTCCACTGGAGTCAATACTGCGTGGGTTGATTCGATTTTTAGACCTGCCCATGTCGTCTTTTTCCCTGGGCGCGAGCGAGCAACCACCGTTAATCGTCGCTGGCGCGACCATTGCGACCGCCATTTGTTACGAAATTGTCTACCCAGACCTCGTGGCAGAAATGGCTGAAAACGCCAACATACTGCTCACCGTCAGTAACGATGCGTGGTTTGGCCAATCGATTGCGCCGCGACAACATATGCAGATGGCACGCATGCGCGCCATAGAAAACAGCAAACCAATGCTGCGTGGGACAACCAATGGTGTCACCGCCATTATTGACCACCAAGGGAATATTGTGGCTCAGTTAGCGCAGTTTACGGCAGGCGAACTCAGCGGAGAGATCACGCCGCGGTCGGGCCGAACATTTTTTTCACACACAGGCTCGTGGCCTATAGTAGTGCTGTCGTTACTGCTGAGCTGCGGGTTAATAGCACAAAGACGATATGGGGAAACCAACAATGAAAAGCGCCATTAAAACTGTTCTACTCAGCCTGTTAGCAGCAACATCCATCAGCGCCAGCGCACTTGGCGTTGGCGACCAAGCCCCAGACTTTATACTCCACGGCACCGATGGGAAAAGCTATAGCCTGAGCCAATTTAAAGACAAAGAAGCCGTGGTAATTGCCTGGTTTCCCAAAGCGTACACCAGCGGCTGCACCATCGAGTGCAAATCCCTTGCGCAGAATGGCCACCTGCTAAAAGACCTTGAGGTCACCTACTTTATGGCCAGTGTCGACCCTATTGAAGAAAACACCGCATTTGCCGCCGAGTTCGAAGCAGACTTCCCGCTGCTCAGCGACCCCAGCAAAGAAGTCGCCTCAGCCTATGACGTACTCGCCATCTACGGCTTGCCGAAGCGACACACGTTTTACATTGGCAAAGACGGTAAAATTCTGTTTATTGACACTGCGGTGAAGCCTGCGACATCCGCAGAAGATATGGCCGCCAAACTGAAAGAGCTGGGCATCCCCAGCAGGCAAGCAAGCTAATAACCGGCAGTGGCGCGACTAGTTGAGACCAAGCTCGCGCTGGCGTTTTTTGGTTAATCCCAGTCAAACCAGACGGTGGGACTCTGTCAGATAGTATTTGAGTTCCTCGTCTGCGCTCGCCGCCGAGTCAGTCTGCTGGATCCACTTCATACCGCGAGACGCAAGATAGGGCGCCGGCCTGAAGCCAGGCTGGCTCTGTAACAGGTCAAAATTGTGCGCCGATACTTTAAAGCTGTAGGCCGGCGACTGGGTTTTGAGAAGAGTGCCTATGGCAAACACCTTGCCACCCACTTTCCACACATGCGCACCACCCCACTGCACCACCGTCGTCGTTGCCGGCAGTCCGCGGCAAAAACTGTTGTATTCATCAAGTGTCATCTGCAACCTCCTGCTCATAAAACTGCAACCCAGTGATCGTTCCTATCCTAATACAGGTGCCTCTCGCTCGGCCACTTTAGCCCCCTCACCCACGACAGACTCTGGGGGAACCCCAGCAAAGCCTATCTATCTGGGTACCTGTTACCCTATAATTCACCCCTCTTTTTAAATCGACAAACAGTGAATCTCGATGACCATGGAACACCCCTACCATCCCGCCGAATTAGAGCGCGACGCCCAGCAATATTGGATTGATCACCAAACCTTTGAAGTCACCGAAGACGCCACTAAAGAGAAATTTTATTGCCTCGCCATGTTCCCCTACCCCAGCGGCAAGCTGCACATGGGGCATGTGCGCAATTACACAATAACCGATGTTATTGCGCGCTATCAGCGCATGCAGGGTAAAAATGTACTCCATCCCATGGGCTGGGATGCGTTTGGACTGCCCGCTGAAAATGCGGCCATCCAGAACAAAACTGCCCCCGCCAAGTGGACACACGAAAATATTGCCTACATGAAAGCTCAGCTGCAGTCCCTGGGCTTTGGTATTGCGTGGTCACGGGAGCTGGCGACCTGTGAACCTGATTACTACAAATGGGAACAGTGGTTTTTCACCAAACTTTACGAAAAAGGCATGGTTTACAAAAAGACCAGCGCGGTCAACTGGTGCCCAAACGATGCCACGGTCCTAGCTAACGAACAGGTGGTTGATGGCTGCTGTTGGCGCTGCGACAGCCCAGTTCAGCGCAAAGAGATTCCCCAGTGGTTTATTCGTATCACCGATTATGCCGAACAGTTGCTCAATGACTTAGATACCCTAGAGCACTGGCCCGAGCAGGTCAAAACCATGCAGCGCAACTGGATCGGCAAAAGTCGCGGTGTCACCATGACCTTTGACCTGTCTGCGCCAGTAGCCGACCACCGATGCTTTGACGTTTACACCACACGGCCAGACACCTTAATGGGCGTCACCTACCTCACACTGGCGACTCAGCATCCCATCGCACTGACTCTTGCAGAAAACAACCCCGCCCTCGCAGACTTTATCGAGCAGTGCAAAACCCAACAAGTCTCTGAAGCTGAAATGGCCACCATGGAAAAGTTGGGCATGGACACCGGAATTACCGCACTGCACCCCTTAACCGGTGACGCCGTGCCGGTCTGGGTTGGCAACTACGTGCTGATGGATTATGGGTCTGGCGCGGTCATGGCAGTCCCTGCTCACGACCAGCGCGATTACGAGTTCGCAAAAAAGTATCAGCTGCCGATCAAACAAGTGATCGCCGCCAACAACGACGAGTCCTGCGACATTGATAACGAAGCGTTTGTCAGCAAAGGCCGCTTAATCAATTCTGGCGTCTACGATGGCCTCGATTTCACCGCCGCTTTTGACCGTATTGCAGCGGATCTCGAAGCGACAAATCATGGCACCGTCACCACCAATTACCGACTCCGCGATTGGGGCGTCAGCCGCCAGCGCTATTGGGGCGCGCCAATCCCAATGTACAACCTCGCCGGAGGCGGCGAGATTCCAGTGCCGCTCGACCGTTTACCCGTACTGCTGCCAACCGACGTCGAAATGGACGGTATTCAGTCGCCCATCAAAGCAGATCTCGAATGGAAGAAAGCGGAACTCAACGGCCAAGCCGTCGAGCATGAAACCGACACCTTCGACACCTTTATGGAGTCCTCTTGGTACTACGCCCGATTTACCTGCCCCGATCTCGACAGCGCCATGCTCGACCCCGAGCGCGCCAATTACTGGCTGCCCGTCGATCAGTATGTCGGCGGCATTGAACACGCTATTTTGCACCTACTGTATGCGCGCTTTTACCACAAACTACTGCGCGACGAAGGTTTGGTCACTAGCAGCGAGCCGTTCAAAAGCCTGCTGTGTCAGGGCATGGTTCTCGCCGAATCATTCTACAAAGACATTGCTGGACGCAAGCAGTGGCTCTCCCCTAGCGAAGTGACCGTCGAGCGCGACAGCAAGGGCCGTACTCTGCGCGCCGTCGAGACAGCGACCGGTGAAGAAGTCCACAGCGGCGGCATCAGCAAAATGTCGAAATCGAAGAACAACGGTGTCGACCCGCAAACTGCCATCGACAAGCACGGCGCCGACACAGTGCGTCTATTTACAATGTTTGCCGCGCCGCCAGAACAAACACTCGAGTGGAGCGACGATGGCGTTGCCGGCGCCCACCGCTTTCTGCGCAAACTGTGGAATATGGTGCACGGGCATTTGCAGCTAGCCGCAGAGTCCAACACCGCGCTGTCGCCGGCAGACCTCAGCGACGCGCAAAAAGACTTGCGCCGCAAGACCCACGAAACCATCGAAAAAGTAAACGATGACTACGGCCGTCGAAACACCTACAACACTGCGATTGCCGCCGTGATGGAGCTGTTAAACGAGGTTGCCAAACTGACTGACACCGACACGCAAAGTATCGCCGTGCGCCACGAAGCACTGACCAGCGCAGTGCTTTTGCTCTCGCCGATTGCGCCGCATATTTGTCACTCACTGTGGCACGCCATGGGTCACCAGGGCGCGGTTGCCGATGCTCTCTGGCCTATGGTCGACGCAGATGCACTGGTGCGCAGCTCGATTGAATTAGTCATTCAGGTCAACGGCAAAGTGCGCGGCAAAATCCAAGTGGCCGCCGATGCCGACAAAGACACCGTTGAAAAGCGCGCCCTTGAAGACAGCAACGTGCAGCGTTTCTTGGAAGGCCTCACGATTAGAAAGATTATTGTGGTGCCGGGCAGATTAGTGAGCATCGTCGCCAACTAGCCCGTCATCGACGCAATAAACGCAACACAAGGCAGAGATTATGATGAAGAAAATTGCATACACCACAACCCTTGCGGCAATGCTATGCCTACTCTCGGCCTGTGGCTGGCAACTGCGCGATGCCGAGGCAGTGCCGCGCAGTATCGGTAGCTTGCATATTGCAACACAGGCGTCGCACAACGGCTTTGTCAGCGAGCTGAAACGCGCCCTCGCAGTCTATGGCGTCGATGTTGTGCCCAGCGCCGCAGAGGCGAGCTACTCCATCGTCATTGTCGATTTTCGGCAGAACCGACGCATCGCAACATTAAATGCCAGCGCCCGTGTCGCCGCGTACCAGCTCAATGAAGATGTCGATTTTGTTATCACCGACTCCGCTGGGGCGATTCTCACCGCCATGCTCACCGCCTCGGTCGAGCGCAGCTATGAGATCGAAGAGCGCGATATTCTCTCCTCTGAAAATGAAGAAAATCTGATCAAACTGGAAATGCGCCAAGAGATTGTCCGGCAAATTCTCAACCGCTTGAAAGTCCTACCCGACCACAATAAGCAACCCTAAGCCATGAAAATACGCGCCGAGCAGCTACAAGAACATCTCCAAAAGCAGCTTTTGCCGGCCTACATTATCACTGGCGACGAACCTCTTTTGGCCCAGGAGGCTGCCGACGCGATTCGCACCAAAGCGAGGAAAGAGGGGTTTTTAGAGCGCGATATGTTTCACGCAGAGGGCAACTTCGATTGGAACCAAATTATCAATGAATCCAACGCTCTGTCCCTTTTTTCTGACAAAAAAATTCTCGAAATTAGAATCACTTCGGGCAAGCCCGGCGACAAAGGCTCAGCGGCAATCTGCGAACTGTGCAGCAATCCAAACCCGGATAACTTGCTCTTGGTGATTGTGCCAAAACTCGACAGTGGCACGCAAAACAGTAAATGGGTAAAAGCCCTAGATGCGCTCGGCGGCAACATCCAAGTCTGGCCGGTCGACGTCAAACAAATGCCACGCTGGATTCAGCAGCGCCTGCGCGCCGCTCATATCAATGCCAATCAAGAGGCCGTGCAAATTCTTGCCGATCGCGTTGAAGGCAATCTCTTGGCCGCAGTTCAGGAAATCGAAAAACTCAAACTACTGGCCCCCGATGGCGCCGTTGACGGCAATACCATGTCCTCCGTGGTCGCCGACAGCGCCCGCTACAATGTCTTTGAATTTGTCGACAAAATATTGATCGGCGACGCTCAATCTGCCGCCCGCTCACTGCGCGGCCTGCAGAATGAAGGCACGGAAATTATCCCTCTGCTCTGGGCGGTGACCCGCGAGCTGCGGATTTTGGTGAAAGCCAGCGAGCTGGTGGCGAGCGGTGAACACAGCGACCGCGCACTGAAAAGTTCAGGTGTCTGGGAAAAACGCATTCCCCTATTCCGCTCTGCTCTGCAGCGCTTGCGCCCCGCTCATCTGCGCATGCTACTGCGTCAGGCCGGAGCCATTGATCGAGGCATTAAAGGTATGCGCAAAGCGGACGTGTGGGACGAAATGGCCACGTTGGTGCTCTCTTTTGCCGGCAGCCAGACCCTGCAGCCGAGCAATATTAAAGTGCTTTTAGATAATTAGTTGAACACCGGCTTTCAACGCATCTAACCCCTCAGACATGTCTAGCCCAACCAGCTATAAACCACCAGCGTAATCACCGCAGCACCGATCAGGTTTAACGCAAACCCCTCGCGCACCATCTCTTCGACAGTGATTTTTCCCGTGCCAAAGACAATTGCATTAGGCGCTGTTGCCACCGGCAGCATGAACGCACAACTGGCCGACAGGGCGGCCGGCAGCATCAGCAGCGCGGGATCAAAACCCGCACCCAGCCCCGCGGCAGCAAGAATAGGCATAAGTAATGTTGTGGTTGCCGTGTTGCTGGTAATTTCAGTTAAGAATGTCACTGCCAGCGCCACAGAAGCGATCAGAACAATAATCGATAGTCGAGTGACACCCGAAAGAGATGCACCAATTGCCTCACTAATGCCTGTCACTTCAAAGGCTTTGGCAATCGCAATACCCCCCGCGAACAAGAGCAACACCCCCCAATGAATAGAGGACGCAGACTCCCAATCTAATAACTTACCGCCACTGCCATTGGGAATTACAAACATCAGCACCACCGCTGTCAGGGCAACTGCCGCGTAGTTTGCCGAAGGCACCCCCAGCCAACCAGACCACCCACCAAAGGGCTCGCGCAGGGTAATCCAAGCGAGGGCAGTGAGTGCAAAAATAATCAATACGCGACGCTCTTCACTGCGCCAGAGGCCCACTTGCGGAATATTGAAGGGCGCACTGGCACCCAAGTTGCGGGTAATCCAGAGCCCAGCCAACGGAATCAACAGCACCACCACGGGTACGGCCCACAACATCCACTGCGCAAAACTGGGGGTATTGCCCGTGGCTTGCGCGTAAATTTTTAGAAAAATCACATTCGGCGGAGAGCCAATTGGAGTTCCCAGCCCACCAATACTGGAGGCGTAGGCAATACCTAGAAAGAGCGGCACAGCAAGTCGCTGACTTGAACTACGCGCTGACCCAGCAACACTGCCCTCGTCAGCCACCGTATCTAATACCGCGTAGGCGACCGGTAATAACATCAGGGTTGTGGCAGTGTTGGAGACCCACATGCTCAATACCGCAGCGGCCACCATAAAACCAAAGACAAGGCTGCGCTGACTGTCGCTACCAAACAAGTTGACCATGTACAGCGCCAGCCGCCGATGCGCGCCGCTTTTTTCCATGGCCTTCGAGAGCATGGCACCGCCCATCAACAAAATAATCAGCGGATCACCATAGGCCTGTGCGACCTGCTTGCCGTCCAGAATTCCCAGCAGCGGGAACACGCCCAGAGGAATAAGTGCAGTCGCTGGGATGGGGATTGGCTCAAACACCCACCAAAGGGCACAGACCGCGGTCAAGCCAGCGGTGAGCGCACCGTTGGTCGACCAGCCCCATGTCACCATTAGTAGGGCGATTACTGCGCCAATTATCGGCGCCAGCCAAAGCGATGTGCGTTTAAGTTGCGGGGTCATAAATCCTCGTCCGACAGTGCAAAATCACCGCGTTCGTAGGCGTCAACAATGTCCTGCGCAGCAGCACAATCCATCTCATTCACCATAAGTGACAAATGACCCAACACGGCGGCTTCGCCTAAACCGCCTTGCAGATCACCCCCGTGCAAAAAAACCTGCACGCCGTGATGCTCTAGCAGGCCTTTTAGCAGCTGCGTCTGAAGATAGTCACTGCTGCGATAAACAGCAATCATTGGGTGTGACGCCGCCAAGCGAAAATCGCCCAGACAATTAGGATACCGCTGGAATTGGCCAGCATATCCCAGGCGTCCCCTTGACGATACGTGGTCATGGATTGCGCAATTTCCATGCCCAAACCAAAGGCCGCCAACACAAGCGCTAATACCCAGAGCGGGTAGCGATGCCCGTAAGCCTGCACGGCAAGGAAAAAGAGGATGCCGTAAACACCGCCATGACCCACCTTGTCCTGCAACTCAAAGAGCTGTTCACCCCCCATTGGCAGCAGTGATAAAAAGCCTGTACTGAGTAGGCAGAGCCAAAAAAAATAGTGATACATTGTTCGAGAGATCATTGCCCAGTTTGTCCTTGTTCGACGGATAATTGTAACTGTTCGTATCGCTCGACAGTCCCCACATCACACCAGCTGCCAGTATAGACGGCACCACCCACCCGATGCTTTAAAATTGCTGGCCGCAACACATCCCGCAACGGAAACCACGGCGAGTCGCCGGGCGCACGTGCAGCGAACAGAGCCGGACGCAGCAGGCTGATACCGCTGAAGGTAAAGCGCTCACCGCTGTCGTAGCCTACGCGCCCATCGAGTAGCGAAAAATCGCCCTGACTATGTTGTGCCGGATTGTTGACCAGCACGAGCCACGCATCTAAATGCTCTGGCAACCCTTCAATGATAAACGGCTGCAAGGGAAAATCAGTCCACACATCGCCATTGATCAGCAGAAAGGGTTCATTACCTAGCAGCGGCAGCGCTTTGGCAATTCCCCCGCCAGTTTCAAGCGCCTCCAACTCCCGCGACCATTGAATACTGGCCCCAAGGCGCGCACCCGCGTCCGCAAAATACGCTTCAATTTTTTCTGCCAACCAGCAGGTGTTAATCACAATATCGGTAATGCCACTGGCCACTAACCGCTCAATATGGTGCTTAAGCAGCGGTTTGCCGGCCACTGGCAACATCGGTTTTGGCAGGCTGTCGGTTAAGGGCCGCAGCCGCTCGCCGCGCCCCGCCGCCAAGATCATTGCTTTCATAGTGAGTCACCGGCGGTGGTCCAGTCTCGATACCAAGGTTGTTGCGGCAAGATTGGCAGAATCCGCGCACTAAACCAGTCGTAAAATGCCTGACCCTCTGGATAGCGCTGTGCCGCTTCGAGGGTGTAGCGAATCACTAGCGGTAAATCGTGGAGATACGCGGATTTTCCGTCACGCAGCGAGAGCCGCGCAAAAATACCCAGCACTTTGATATGACGCTGCAGGCCCATCAGATCAAACCAGCGTAAAAATAGCGAGTCGTCCGCCGTTCCAACGAGGTCGCGCTGCAGTTGTTTGTAATTGAGTGCGCGCGCCGCCACCTGACTGGCCGGCAGGCGCAGATAACAATCTTTGTACAGCGACACTAAGTCGTAGGTCATTGGCCCCACCACCGCATCTTGGAAGTCGATCACCCCAAGACTGTCATCCGCCCGCACCATGAGATTGCGCGAATGGTAGTCGCGATGCACAACCACCTGAGGTTGCTCCAGTGCGCTGTCGATCAGCACATCAAATAGGTCTTGGCAGAGACGCCGCTCGCGGCCATCGAGGGTCAGACCAAGCAACTCCGCCACAAACCAGTCGGCGAAAAGTGCCATCTCCGCTTGTAAGCGCGGAGCGTCATAGCTTGGGAACACATCAGCACGGGCCGCCACTTGCTGAATAGTGCGCAGCGCAGCATCTGCCTGATCATAGCGGCGGGCGGTCTGTGCCTCGTCACCGCTGCACAGCTCCGCATGCAATAAACGCGTACCGAAATCTTCGAGCAAGAGAAACCCTTGGGCAAAATCGACCGCCACGATCGTCGGCGTCACAATGCCCTGACGCTGAAACGCCATGGCCACTGCCACATAGGCCGGATTGTTTTCTTTCTCCGGCGGCGAATCAACCGCAATCAGAGAAGGCTGGCAAGGCACACGAAAATAGCGCCGAAATCCTGCGTCACCCGCCAGAGGTTGCAGATTTAGCGGCTGAGCAATACTTAGTTCAGCAGGCAAAAATGTCGTTATCCACTCAACAAAGAGGGCCTTGCGCGTCTCGGGTAAGGTGTTAATAGCGATCAATCCTTATTTAGGTGGGCAACGTTTCTGCCATAGGGGTCAGTCGACGGGTAAAAAAATGCCATTCTATCAATTCAGCCCTCTACTCTGGCAAGATATCAGGTAAAATACCAGCAAACTACTATCAGCATTCGGGCAGTACATTGACGACGATATTATCAACCAAACGCAGTGCCTTTTTTATCGCCATGGAACGCCACTGCACCTCTTGGCAATCGCCGCTGCTGCACCTAATGCTCCCTGTCCTCGGGGTTATAGCCGTCGCTGCGTCGCCAGCTGCCCTCGGCAGTGATCTGCCCAACGCGTGGGACTGTACCGCAACCGAAAATAATCAGTGGCGCTGCGCTGAAAAGCCTGCGGCTGAAAACACTCGCCGTCGCGAGCCAAGCGCAAAAAAACCAACTCTTGATCCCGACGAACCTCGCGTAGCCGATGTACGCAATCTCGATTGGGTTGAAGAAGAGCAAATGAGCGAGGAGCAGCGCCGCAAAATCGCGCCTAACTGCTGCGGCGCTTACATCGAACCTGCTCGTGAATACCCCGATGCAGACCTTGAGCCGGAAGAGGCCTCACTGCGGGTCAATGCCAACAGCACTGAAACGCTGCCGGGCAATGTTGCGGTGTTAGATGGCGACGTGCAAATTTCCCAAGGCTACCGACAAGTTCGCAGCAACAATGCACGCATCGATCAAACCGAGCGCACAGTTGCACTTGAAGGCAATGTTCAATTTCGCGAGCCAGGCCTGCTGCTGCTGGGCGAAAGCGCCGAAGTGGATATCGACAGTAAAGAGATAACGTTAAAAGACGCCACCTACGTTCTGCATGACGTATCGGTGCGCGGCAACGCCAAAACTCTGAGCCGCGCTAAAGACGGCGTTATCACTATCACAGACGCCACCTACTCAACCTGCGAGCCCGGTGACTCAACGTGGCAAATGCAGACCAGTGAAATTTCCATCGACCAAGAGTCGGGCTTCGCGACGGTCAAAAATGCCCAACTGAGAGTAAAAGATGTTCCGATTTTTTACGTCCCTTGGATTAAGTTCCCAGTCAATGACAATCGCGTATCAGGGCTTCTCTTTCCCACCATTCATTCCAGCACTCGCAACGGCTTTGATTACGCCCAGCCTATTTACTGGAATATCGCGGAGAACTACGACGCCACTATTACGCCAAGGTATATGCAGGAGCGCGGCCTCGCATTAAATACCGAGTTCCGTCATCTCTCCAATTTGACCACGACAGACGTGGTCGGCGAGTTTCTTGGCAATGACAAAGGTGGCAAAGACGACTCCGATATAGACCCTCTCACAGGGTTACCTGAATACCGCTCTCAAGACCGTTATTTGATCGGCCTGACCCACCTAGGCGGGATTGGAGAAGCCTGGTCGACCTACATGGACGTCAACAAAGTCTCCGACAACGACTACTTTCGCGACCTCGGCGGCGCCAGCCAAGAGTCGACCAGTATTGTTAATCTGCGCCGCGTTGCAGGGGCAACTTACAAAACCGAGCACTGGGACTACCGCATCGAAGCGCAGGATCATCAAATTGTGGTCGATGGCTTAGAAGACCAATACTCCGTTCTGCCGCAAATAAGCGTCAATGGCTACTACCGCTTCGACAACAACTTAGTCATGGACATTAATAACCAAATTTCACAATTTGATCATGACAACCCCGATGTAGTGACGGGCAACCGAAATCGCACTGACTACGGCATCACCTGGGACAAACGCTGGACGTGGGGCTATTTTCGCCCGCAGTTTCGCATCAAGCATCTGTCGTACAACCTCGACCTTAACAGCGCAGCGCTGACAGACGAGAGTCCTTCCGCCACCGTGCCAGTGTCATCGATCGACACAGCACTGTTTTTTGAGCGCGACAACAGCTGGTTCAGTGGCTACACCCAAACTTTAGAGCCACGCCTTTACTATGTGAAGGCAGAGTTTAAAGATCAGTCTGCATTCCCCGATTTTGACACCCGTGAATTTACCCCCTCCTACAATCTGCTTTTCCGCGACGAGCGATTTAACGGTGGCGATCGCATTTCCGACGAAGACCGTCTGACTATGGCGCTAACCACGCGCTATATCGACAAAAAAACCGGCCAAGAGCGCTTCACCGCCAGCATTGCCCAGTCGGTTAATTACCAAGATCGATACGTGTCGCTGACGGGCGCTCCAAGCGAACTTGCCGAGCTGGCGCGCAACCAGTCGCCTCTCGCATTAAAAATGTCCGGACGAGTGAACAACAGCTGGCGCTTTACCACTGATATTATTTATGACGGCCATGACAACGAGATGGATAAAAGCATTATCGGTGTACGCTACAATGACCGTCAAAATCGCCTGTTTAATGCGACGTACCGCTCCACCAAGCGGGTGCCGCGACTGGTCGACAACGCTATCCTGTCGCAAGATATTGAACAGGTTGATCTGTCGGCATTTTTACCCGTGGCCGGCAATTTTAATGTAGTTGCCCGCTGGAACTACGACTTGACCAATAATCGCCCACTGGATATTTTCACCGGTTTCGAATACAACAGTTGCTGCTGGCGCGCTAGCGTTGTCGCTCGCCGCTGGCTCGAGCGGAAAGACCAAATACTGGTGCCCGAACAGGATTTAAACTTCACTAATGGTATTTTCTTCCAAATACAATTTAAAGGTCTGGCTGGCTCCAGCAGTCGGGTTGACTCAATGCTCAAAAACGGTATCTACGGTTATGACTATAAAGAAAACTTGTAAATCAGCACTGACTGCAATTCTCCTCGCCGCGATCTCAATCAGTGCCACCGCCCAGATCGAGATACTCGACCGAGTGGTTGCCGTAGTCGATGACGACGTTGTACTCGAAAGTGAAGTCCAACAGCGACTCGCCACCATTTACGTACAGATCCAACAGTCGGGCACCCAACCGCCACCGCAAGAAATTCTGCTGCAGCAGGTGATCGAGCGTTTAATCTCCGAGCGACTTCAGCTGACCATGGGCTACAAAGCAGGCATACGCATCAGCGATGCCGAGCTCAATGAGGCCATGGGACGAATTGCAGCCAGTAACCAGCTGACGATGGAGCAGTATATTGAGCAGATCCACGCCTCAGGCTCAACATTATCAAAAGTGCGTGAAGAAATTCGCAACGAACTGGTGCTAATGCGCGTACAGCAGGGTCAGGTTATGCGTCGTATTCGCATCAGCAGCCAAGAACTTGATAATTTCTTGAACTCGGAAGAGGGCCGCTTCATGGCTTCGCCCGACGTTAATATTGGCCATATTCTCCTGCCAGTATCTAGTGGCAGCAGCTCTGACGACGTCAGCGCAATATTGCAACGCGCCGAGGGCCTGCTCGGGGAAACCCAACGTGGCACCGATTTCCGTCAACTGGCTATCGCTAACTCTGCCGACCAAACGGCGCTTCAGGGCGGTGATTTAGGCTGGAAAAAAATGGCGCAACTGCCTGGCGTGTTTATTGAAGCCGTGGAGAAGCTCGAGATTGGCCAAGTCTCAGAGCCTATCCGCAGCGATGCAGGCTATCACCTGATCAAACTTTATGACCGTCGCGGCGGCGGCGAGCAATTGATCGAACAGCATTTCGCACGCCATATCTTGATCAAACCCAACGAAATTCGCGATGAGCAAACCACCATCGAAACCCTCAATACTCTACGTGATCGTGTTAAAGCGGGTGAAGACTTCGCCCTGCTGGCCAAAGAGTTTTCCGAAGACCCAGGCTCCGCACTCAACGGCGGTGAGCTCGGCTGGTCGACTCCAGGTATGTTTGTCGCCGAGTTCGAAGAGACCATGAGCGGTATCGAGCTCAATGAAATCAGCGCCCCTTTCCTCTCACAGTTCGGCTGGCATATTCTGCAGGTAACTGAGCGCAGAAAGCAGGACTTTAGCGATGAGATAAAACGCAACCGCGCGCAAAATGTGCTGCGTCAGCGCAAGTTCGAAGAAGAGCTGCAAGTGTGGCTGCAGGAAATTCGCGACGAAGCGTTTGTTGAAATAAAAGAGCCCGCAAAACAATGACACTCCGCCTGGCGCTGACACCAGGAGAGCCCTCCGGTGTCGGCCCCGATATTCTGATCAACCTGGTGCAACAAGGTTGTGACCACGAACTTGTGGCCTACGCCGACCCGGCAATGCTCCAAGCGCGCGCTGCACAGTTGGGTATAGCCCTCAAGTTGCGCCCACCCAGCAACCCACCCCAGCCGCTCAAACCCAACGAGCTGGCGTATGTGGCTGTGGAACTGGCCGAGCCCGCTACCCCAGGTACACTGAATAAGGCCAACGCACGCTATGTGCTCAACTCCCTCGATGCCGCCATCGCCGCCTGTCAAAGTAAGTTCTGTCATGGGATGGTCACCGGGCCGGTGCAAAAATCAATCATAAACGAGGCTGGCGTCGCTTTTTCTGGCCACACAGAATACTTGGCTGAGAGAACAGCTACACCGCAAGTGGTTATGATGTTGGCAACCACCGAGCTCAGAGTGGCGCTGGCCACCACACACCTGCCATTGCGCGACGTCGCCGACAGCATCACTCAGTCTATGTTGCGCCGTGTCTTAACCATCCTCCTCGACGATTTACAGCACAAATTTAATATCCCAGCGCCCACCGTCCTCGTCTGCGGATTGAACCCCCACGCCGGTGAAGGGGGGCATTTGGGGCATGAGGAAATCGAGATCATCACGCCGGTCTGTGACGAGTTTCGCGCGCGCGGCGTCAAGCTGGTCGGGCCACTCCCGGCGGATACGCTTTTCACATCCAAATATTTAGATCACGCAGATGCCGTGTTAGCGATGTATCACGATCAAGGATTGCCCGTTCTCAAATATCTAGGCTTTGGTCGCGCCGCCAATATCACTCTTGGCCTGCCTATTATCCGCACGTCCGTCGACCACGGCACCGCGCTGGATCTTGCAGGCACAGGTTCTGCCGACAGCGGCAGCCTACTCACAGCCATTCACGTCGCCGCCACTATGGCGCTGCAGACCAACAATGCGGTTACCCCATGACAGTTCAACATCAGGCTCGCAAACGTTTTGGCCAAAACTTTCTCGTCGACCAAGAGATCATTCGCCAAATTATTGCTGCCATAGGGCCTAAACCCGAAGACAATCTCATTGAGATTGGCCCCGGCACTGCGGCGCTCACGGAACACCTTATTCCGCAATGCCCCACTATGCGGGTGGTCGAACTCGATCGTGATTTGGTGGCTTATCTCAGCGAAAAGTTTGCTGCCTACCCCGACTTCCAAATATTCAGTGGCGATGCCCTAAAAACCGATTTTGCGCAGTTTTATGAAGGGCGCCCGATGCGTTTGGTCGGCAATCTTCCCTACAATATTTCGACACCAATCCTGTTTCATCTCATCAAGGTTCGCGAGCTGATTCAAGACATGCATTTTATGCTGCAATTGGAAGTGGTTGAACGTCTCGGTGCGGTTCCCAATACCAAGGCTTACGGCCGTCTGTCGGTGATGGTGCAATATCACTGCAGAGTGATGCCGCTTATTCCAGTGCCCCCATCAGCCTTTAGACCTGCGCCGAAAGTGCAATCGGCTATTGTTCGGCTCAAGCCCCACAAAACGAAGCCTTGCACTGCGTTCGATGAAGACTTGCTCAGCCAAATTGTTAGCTTTAGCTTTCAACAGCGCCGCAAGACGCTGCGCAATTGCCTCCAACACTATGCTGACCACCTAGGAACGCTTGGCGATATTATTGATTTAAGCAAACGCCCAGAGCAGCTCTCGGTGGCAGAGTTTGTCAAAATAGCCAATCACATCCACAACAATATGGTGGGATCTAAATGAGCGCGCAACCCATCACTGTCAGGGTCAAGACTGAGTATCTCAAACATCAGTCTAATCCAGAGGCCAAACAATACGTTTTCGCCTATCACATCAGCGTCCACAATCAGGGCGATGCGCCGGTGCAGCTGATCAGCCGCCACTGGATCATTACGGACAGCAATGGACTTAAGCAGGAAGTGCGTGGCGCAGGTGTAATCGGCAAGCAGCCTACCATCGGGCCAGACGAAACCTACGAGTACAGTAGCGGCTCGGTGCTGGCCACCGCGGTTGGCACCATGCAGGGGTCTTATCAAATGCTCGACGCTGACGGTCAGTCGTTTGAAGCGCCCATCGCCCCTTTTTTGCTTTCCGTGCCCCATGCGGTGCATTAAATGACAGACTTCGCGGTCGGTGATCTGCAGGGTTGTCTCGACCCTTTGGTTCGCCTGCTCGAGCGGGCCCATTTCAACCCCAAACAAGATCGTTTATATGCCACCGGCGACCTAGTTAATCGCGGCCCACAATCCCTTGAAACTTTGCGGTTTTGTAAATCACTGGGCAACGCATTTCACACCGTACTAGGCAATCATGATCTCCACCTCTTAGCCATCGCACGAGGCATTCGGCAACCCACCGCCCACGATACATTAGACGCTATTTTGGTCGCACAGGACCGCAGCGAACTATTGGAGTGGCTCCAGGCACAGCCGCTCTTAGTTACCCTAGGCGAATACAGCATCGTGCATGCTGGCATTCCACCAAACTGGCGCCTTGCGCAAGCACAACAGTTCGCCGCAGAGGTATCGCAGGTCCTCTGCTCAGAGCAATCAGGGGCCTATTTTAAAGGTATGTATGGCGACGCCCCCGATCGCTGGTGTGATTCACTGGAGGGGCCCGCACGGTGGCGGTTAATCACCAACTATTTAACACGGATGCGCTACTGCACAGCTGACGGACAACTCAATTTGCAGGACAAAACTGCGCCAAAAGTGTCCACTGAAATCGCATCAGGGGATCTAGCCCCGTGGTTTAGCCATACACAGAGAAAAACCCGCAAAGATAAAATTATTTTCGGTCACTGGGCTGCCCTTGAGGGGCGAGATTGCGGGGAAAATCTGTTCCCTTTGGATACGGGTTACGTCTGGGGCGGGAGTATGCGACTAATGAATTTGGACACCGGTGAGTACATCCACGAGGTTGCACCGCCCAAGGCGCGCTGACATTGAGATACGTACGCTACAGGCTATAACAGCGCTGAGCTCTCAGACCAGCCAAGCTACGGATAAGACAAACTACGCACAAGAAATGGCCCAGCCCAATCACGCCAAGTCGTCTTTCAAAAAATCGCAGGCGAAAAAAAACCGGATACAATCCGGTTTTTCAACATTCTTGATACTTACTCGCCAGTTGTCTCAGCAACATCCGCGATAGCACCTGACGCGCGGTCAACCAGTGCAACGTAAGCCATTGGCGCGTTGTCACCGCTGCGATTGCCACACTTCAAAATACGCACATAACCACCGGGACGGCCAACAAAACGCGGGCCGAGATCCGTGAACAACTTGCCAACAGTGGCCTTGTTGCGCAGACGATCAAACGCCAAACGACGATTTGCCACGCTGTCTTCTTTAGCCAGGGTAATAAACGGCTCGGCAAAGCTGCGCAGTTCTTTAGCCTTTGGCAGGGTTGTTTTAATAACTTCATGCTCAACCAAAGAGGCTGTCATGTTACGGAACATAGCTCTTCTGTGAGAGCCGGTCTTGTTCAGTTTGCGACCACTGTAGCGATGACGCATTTTCTTATTCCTTAGTTCGTTGCTTTCTCAGCAATGATATCTGTCAAACCCGATTTAAACGTCTCTTGGCAAGCCAAAAGGTGATTAAACGAGCTCGCGCTCACTTTTTAAACTGGCTGGTGGCCAATTCTCTAGGCGCATACCCAGAGACAAACCACGTGACGCCAATACATCTTTAATTTCGGTTAGAGACTTCTTACCCAAGTTTGGCGTCTTCAACAATTCAACTTCAGTGCGCTGAATCAAATCGCCAATGTAGTAAATGCTCTCTGCTTTTAGACAGTTCGCAGAGCGAACGGTCAGCTCAAGATCATCAACCGGGCGCAGCAGGATAGGATCAATCTCTTCTTCTTTCTCAACTGGCTCGGCAGCAGTTTCGCCTTCGAGATTCACGAAAACAGCCATCTGTTGCTGCAGAATCGTTGCCGCGCGACGGATAGACTCTTCTGGATCAATGGTACCGTTTGTCTCAAGTTCCAACACCAGTTTATCGAGGTCAGTGCGGTTCTCTACACGGGCATTCTCAACACTGTATGATACTTTTTGAATCGGGCTGAAAGACGCATCCAACTGCAGACGGCCAATCGTTTTGTTCTCATCGTCGCTGACGCGTGAGTCTGAAGGCTGGTAACCGCGGCCTCGCTCAATGCGCAGCGTCATATTCAACGCCGCTTTACCTGAAATCGTCGCGATGACGTGCTCAGGATTAACAATTTCAACGTGACTATCGACTGCAATATCACCGGCAGTAACTACACCAGGGCCCTTTGCATTGAGGGTCAACGTTGTCTCGTCACGGCCTTCCATAACGATTGCGACGCCTTTCAGATTCAACAGAATCTCCATAACATCTTCTTGAACGCCTTCGATTGCACTGTACTCGTGCTCGACACCGTCAATCTCGACCTCTACGATCGCGCAACCAGACATAGACGACAGCAGGATGCGACGCAGCGCATTACCCAAAGTGTGGCCGAAGCCACGCTCTAGCGGCTCCAAGACAACTTTTGCATGTGTGGCGCTATAAGACGTTACGTCGATATTGCGCGGCGTAAGAAATTCATTAGCAGAATTTTGCATATTTTTACCCATGTGAGCTCAAAAATTACTTCGAGTAGAGTTCTACGATCAGGTTTTCGTTGATCTCGGCCGGTAAGTCAGAACGATCTGGATTGCGCGTAAACGTGCCTTCCATCTTGTTGCTGTCTACATGCATCCATTCAACTTCACCACGCTGCGCAGCCAACTGCAAAGCAGTTTGAACACGTAGTTGCTTTTTGGCCTTTTCACGCAGGCTAACAACATCACCTTCTTGTACTTTGAAGGAAGGGATGTTTACTTTCTGGCCGTTGACCAGTATAGAATTGTGCGACACAAGCTGACGCGACTCGGCGCGTGTTGACCCAAAGCCCATGCGATATACCACGTTGTCGAGTCTGCTTTCTAGCAACGTCAACAGGTTCTCACCTGTGTTGCCCTTCAAACGAGCCGCAACTTTGTAGTAGTTACTGAACTGCTTTTCAAGCACGCCATAAATACGACGTACTTTTTGCTTCTCACGAAGCTGAACACCGTAGTCAGACAGACGACCACGACGCTGACCATGCTGGCCAGGTGCGCTATCTGCACGACATTTTGATTCTAGCGGGCGGACGCCACTCTTGAGGAACAGATCTGTTCCCTCACGGCGTGACAATTTACAAGTTGGTCCAAGATATCTAGCCATTCTCTGTCTCTCTTACACGCGACGCTTTTTGGGTGGACGACAACCATTGTGTGGAACTGGCGTCACATCCGTAATATTGGTGATCTTATAACCTGCATTATTAAGTGCGCGAACCGCTGATTCACGACCGGGGCCTGGGCCCTTCACTTGTACATCGAGGTTTTTCAATCCGTAATCTTTTGCTGCTTCACCCGCGCGTTCTGCTGCAACCTGTGCTGCGAACGGCGTGCTCTTGCGAGAGCCGCGGAAGCCCGAACCACCAGAGGTAGCCCAAGAAAGTGTATTACCCTGACGGTCAGTAATTGTCACAATAGTGTTATTAAACGACGCGAAAATATGCGCTACGCCGTCAACTACTGTCTTTTTGACCTTTTTGCGGGTGGTTTTTGCTGCTGCTTTTGCCATTGCCGTTCCTAGGAATTATCTTTTAATGGGACGACGCGGCCCTTTACGGGTGCGTGCGTTCGTCTTAGTACGTTGTCCACGTACGGGCAAATTACGACGATGGCGAAGGCCGCGATAGCAACCCAAATCCATCAGACGTTTAATGTTCATACTGTTTTCGCGGCGCAGGTCACCCTCAACTTCTTGGTTACCAACGGCGGCACGCAACAGATCAAGTTGCGCTTCATCCAATGCAGCAATCTTTGTGTCTTCTGCAATGCCCACTTCAGCACAGATCTTTCTGGCTGTTGGACGTCCGATACCAAACACGTAAGTCAGTGAAATCACTGCGTGCTTGTTATCTGGAATGTTGACACCGGCAATACGGGCCATTCACATTACTCCACTTATACTATGGGTTTAATCTGTACCCTTGAGCCCAGCAGTAACACTGCGAAAAGGCGCGGTAGGATACCGATAGATCTATCAAAAATCAACCTGATTATCCTTGACGCTGCTTGTGACGGGGCTCGACGTTACAGATAACACGAACCACACCCTTACGGCGGACAACCTTGCAATTACGACAAATCTTTTTAACCGATGCACGTACTTTCACAGCACCACCTCTCTATCGACGGCCAACAGTTTTAAGGTTGGCCTTTTTCATCAGCGAATCATATTGTTGCGACATCAGATGCGACTGCACTTGAGCCATAAAATCCATCGTCACAACAACGGCAATTAACAGCGAAGTACCACCCAGATAAAACGGCACATTGAAGTACACGTTGAGGAACTGGGGCATCAGACAGATCAGGGTGATATAAACACCGCCGATCAGGGTCAAACGCGTGGTCACGCTATCAATATATTTAGCGGTGTGCTCACCGGGACGAATCCCAGGCAGATAAGCACCACCCCTCTTTAAGTTATCAGCCACTTCGCGCGGGTTGTACATCAACGCGGTGTAGAAGAAGCTGAAGAAAATTATCAAACCAGAGAACATCAATACATATAGCGGCTGGCCCGGGCCAATTAAAATCGCTACATCGTTCAACCAATCCGGTGCATTAGCTGCTGAACCAAACCACTGACTAATAGAGGTTGGGAAAAGCAACAAGCTACTAGCGAAAATCGCTGGTATCACACCTGCCATGTTCACCTTTAAAGGCAAGTGCGAAGTCTGCGCGTTATAGGCTTGGCGGCCCTGACGCTGCGCGTAGTTAACCGTCAAACGACGCTGGCCACGCTCAATAAAGACCACAAAGTAAACCACTGCCACCGCAATAATAAGCACAAATACCAGCGTCAGTGGGTTCAAATCACCCTGGCGCGCTGACTCGAGAGCCTGACCGATCGCGCCGGGAATACCGGCAACGATACCGGCAAAAATCAACATGGAGATACCGTTGCCTATGCCTCGCTCAGTTATCTGCTCGCCCAACCACATCAAAAACACAGCACCAGCAACTAGCGAGGAAACAGCAACCATATAAAACATGGAGCTTACTTCGTAAGCCAACCCCTGAGATGCAAAGCCCACCGCCATTGCGGTACCTTGTATCAACGCCAACAATACCGTGCCGTAGCGCGTGTACTGATTAATCTTGCGACGACCACTGTCGCCCTCTTTCTTCAACTGCTCTAGTGCCGGCACTGTTGCCGACAACAACTGCATAATGATCGATGCAGATATGTAAGGCATGACGCCGAGCGCTAAGATACTCATACGCTCTAAAGCACCACCCGAGAACATATTAAACAGACCGAGGTAAGTCCCCTGATTCTGCGTAAACAACTCTGCCAGACGATCTGGATCGAAACCAGGTACCGGAATATGCGTACCAATGCGATAAATCACAATGGCGGCAAACAAAAAGCGTAGACGAGCCCACAGCTCACCGAGTCCTTTCTGATTACCTACCGGTAAATTCCCTGGCATAGCCATTTCTTAGTCTTCTACCTTTCCGCCAGCGGCTTCAATCGCTGCACGTGCACCCTTGGTGGCGCCCACGCCCTTCAATGTAACAGCTTTAGTCACTTCACCTGACGCGAACACCTTAGCGCGCAAAATGCCGCTAGTGATAAGACCCGCCGCGCGCAGAGAATCAATATCAACAATCTCGCCTTCAACTTTGTTAAGCTCTGACAGTCTGATCTCGGCAGTAACCATCGCTAGACGCGAGGTGAAACCATACTTTGGCAAACGCTTCTGTAAAGGCATCTGACCGCCTTCAAAACCTGGACGAATGCTGCCGCCTGAACGAGAGGACTGACCTTTGTGACCACGACCGCCTGTTTTACCAAGACCGCTGCCGATACCACGACCGACGCGCTTGCCTTCTTTAATTCGACCCGGTGCCGGGCTAAGGGTATTTAGGTGCATCTTATGCTTCCTCAACCTGCAACAAATAATGAACTTTATTAATCATGCCACGCACTGATGGGGTGTCTTCCACTTCAACTGTGTGACCGATACGACGCAAGCCCAAACCAGAAACACAAGCAATGTGATTCTTCAA